>Ga0209461_10000005_pt1 | contig 421018 bp, 403 predicted proteins | sample AgamicAsMarz_FD_187162 | JGI IMG/M metagenome (GOLD analysis project Ga0209461, IMG submission 187162) | Agave microbial communities from Guanajuato, Mexico - As.Ma.rz (SPAdes) (version 2) | ecosystem: Host-associated > Plants > Phyllosphere > Phylloplane/Leaf | place: Guanajuato, Mexico... | reverse complement strand
GAGGGCCGATCCCCGAACGGTTCGTCGGCACGACGTCAAAGCCGAAGGTACCGCGTGAGCGGCGCGAGGACGGCCCGGCAGCAGCAGAGGTGCGCTGGCCCGCACTGCGGCTCGCTCGCCCGGAAAAAAAGGCTGTCACGTTTAACCGTGACAGCCTTTACAAATCTAATCTTAACTGATCAGCATTACGCCAGCGGCGAGTTTTTTATTTTGTGAAGCAGAGTCTGGATCAGGAAACATACGCCTGCTTACGCCAGATGAAACTGCTCTACCGTCTGTGACAGCTGCTGCGCCTGATCTTCCAGCGAACTGGCGGCAGCCGACATCTGCTGCACCAGCGCGGCATTCTGCTGGGTGACGCCATCCATTTCATTGACGGCAATCGTTACCTGGCTGATGCCACGCGCCTGTTCGCTTGATGCTGTAACAATCTCACCGATAATCCCCTGCACCGAATTCACCGCCTGCATCATCTCCTGCATGGTTTTACCGGCATCGTTTACCAGCCGGACGCCGCTCTCGACCCGCACGCTCGACTCTTCAATCAGTGCGCCGATCTCTTTCACCGCGTTCGCGCTGCGCTGGGCCAGATTACGCACTTCAGAAGCCACCACGGCAAAACCGCGTCCCTGCTCACCGGCGCGTGCAGCTTCTACAGCCGCGTTCAGCGCCAGAATATTGGTCTGGAAGGCGATACTGTTAATCATGGTGGTAATGTCGCCGATCTTTTTCGAACTGTCATCGATCTGCGCCATGGTCTGCACCACCTCACCCACCAGCGAGGCACCACGACTGGCGATGTGGGTAGCGTTTTCAGTCAGGCTGGTTGCCTGCTGCGCGTTATCGGCATTCAGGCGAATCGTGGCGCTGATCTGCTCCATGCTGGCTGCGGTCTGCTCCAGCGCGGCGGCCTGTTGTTCGGTGCGTGACGCCAGATTGAGGTTTCCGCTGGCAATTTCACCCGCTCCCTGGCGTACTGATTCACTGGAATCTTTAATCTGCCCGACAATCTGCCGGAGCTGGCTTTGCATGGTATCCAGGGCGAAAAAGAGGCTGCTGCGATCGCCGTTTTTCACCACAATCGCGTTATCCAGCTTGCCATCGGCGACGGCCAGCGCAATATGCGCCGCTTCAGCCGGCTCGCCACCAATCGGACGCAACACTTTACGGCTGAACAGCATGCCCAGCACCGTCCCGACCAGCAGAACGCTCACGACCATCAGGATCACCGCCCACATCAGCTGCCGGTTTGAGGCGGCCATCACCTGACTGACCGGTGCAACCACGCCCAGATACCAGGGTTTGTCGCTGTTACCTATCATCACCGGCTGCCAGGTGACTAAAGCGTCTTCACCCAGCACGGCATCAAATCGCTGGACGACTTTTGACGTAAAACCCTCTTTTTCGCCTTTCCAGGGCTTCCCGGCTTCATCTTTCACCGGCGAAGAGACCACATTCCCGCCGTGAGAAAGCAGCAGCGCATAACCGCTTCCCTGCCAGGGTTTGATCTGATTCACTTTCTGTTGCAGTGATGCCAGTGAAATGTCAGAGGTAACGATCGCCTTTAAGGTGCCCTGATCGATAATCGCGGCGGCGACGGAGGTGAGCAACGTCGGTACGCCGTTATAGGCATAGCTATAGGGTTCTGTGAGCGTATCTTTTTGTGTTTTTTGCGGGATCAGATAGTAATCACCCTGACCCGGTGTCAGATAGGAGAGCAGCGGATGCATCGAGTAAGTACCTGACGCGTCACGATCGACAAAAAAGGCATAACGGCCCTGCGGTGCCTGACCTGGCTGTGAAGCAAAATCAGCATCCCGGCCATCAAACGCATTCTGTTCAAATATCACTGACATCGACAGATAGTCAGGGTTAGCACGCAGCGCATACTCCATCACCTTATCGGCCGCTTTGCGATCGGTAATACCAACGTGGGGCAAGGCAATCAGACTTTGTCCAAGGTGACTCGCGACATCACGTGCATGGCTCAATTCCTGCTGCACCTGTAAGGCACGGCTCTGCGCAATCTGCTGCAGATATTGTTCGGCCAGGGCCTTCTGCTCTTTACCGGATTGCCAGCTGAGAACCCCAATCGTCACGGTAAATCCCAGCACTATCGTTAAACCACCCATGATCAGCATCTGGGCACGGGTACTCATTCTTTTCTTATGTGTTAACTGACTGACCATAGTGCTTCCCCTGAAATTTACCTGGCTCAATACCTCCTTGTAGTTATGGTGCTCCTGAGATCATCTATCGGCGGAGTTTTTTTGAACTTTAATGGCCATTTCCCCGCCGTGATGGGGGTCTCACAGCGCGTGATTACGGGAAGTTGATCGCAAAGGGATTATGGCGCAGCGAATGAACGGCCTTTTTTTGATCTGCAACAATACTGGTGCCCGCCATTACTGTCAGTTTATGTCAACAGTTGCTGTAGCCCCCTTATCGCAGTGGAGATAGAACAATGATCGGTAAATCAGGATTAGCTGTTGGGATGGTTGTCTGGCTGGCATATGTCGCCTGGATCGTTCACTATTATTCAGACACCTTTATGCAGTTCTCCCGCTAAGCAAACAGGACCTTCGAGTCCTTTTTTTTGCCCTCACTTCAGCCGGGTTGGCCTGTGAGCCAAATATTCGCTATTATCGACTCATTCTGTGAGCCGAATAACCTCCTTTATTCGGCTCATCCACCCTTAGCGTGAGCCGATTATGAGCGTTACCTGGATCTGGCAACAGCCGGACTGGCCCCATTTTCAGTGGCAGGACGCCGTGCTGTTACCGCGCCTGCGCCATCTGCAGCAGCAGCGCGGATTGCTGCTGGGCCGTGCCAGCCTGCATTCAGACAGTGAAACCCAGACGCTGGATACCCTGCTCAGCAATATCCTCTCCTCTTCCGCGATTGAAGAGGAGCGGGTCAACGTGCAATCGGTCCGCTCATCGCTGGCGCGGCGGTTAGGCGTGACGGAAGAGCAGCCCTATCCGGTCTCCGATCGTTCAGAAGGCCTGGCTGCCATGATGCTCGATGCCATCAATAACCGCAGCCAGCCGCTGACGCCTGAGCGTCTCTGTCAGTGGCATCGCTGGCTTTTCCCGGCCGATGAGTGGACGGTGCAGCGCCTGAGCGTCGGCACGCTGCGCGGCAGTGAGCCGATGCAGGTCATCTCAGGTCGCATCGATCGTCCCACGGTGCATTTTGAAGCGCCGCCGCGACAGGGACTGGAGCCGCAGCTGGCGCAGTTTATTGAGTGGTTCAACAGCAGTCAGCATGATGTGATGCTGGACCCGTTGCTGCGCGCCGCCATCTGCCACCTCTGGTTTGTCACCCTGCACCCTTTTGATGATGGTAATGGTCGTATCACGCGTGCGTTAACCGATCTGGCGCTGGCGCAGGCCGACAGTCAGAGCATCCGGCTGTATGCCATGTCACCCGCCATTCTGACGCAGCGTGCCGGTTATTACCGCATCCTTGAGCAGACGCAGAAAGGCGGCCTGGATATCACTCACTGGCTGGTGTGGTTTCTTGATATCCTGGATGAGAGTCTGCAACAGGCGATGAACGTCATCGATCGCACTCAGATGAAAGCGCGTTTCTGGCTGCGGCATCAGGGGATGGGATTGAGTCCGGAACAGGTGAAAGTGTTGAACCGGCTGCTGGATGGCGGCGAGCAGGGTTTCGAACTGGGGATCAGCGCCAGTCAGTACCAGAAGGTCGCCAAAGTGAGTAAAGCCACCGCGACCCGTCATCTGACCGATCTGGTTGAAAAAGGCTGCCTTTACCGGCTCGAAGGCGGAGGCAGGAGTACCCGCTATCAGGTTAACACCCACGAGACGCCCTGAGCCGGGCTGTTTTGACTGCTAACCGGGAGTACATCGCGATCGTTGTGATGTACTCCTGAGTGCGGGAATTACTCTTTAAGTGAAGCCCCGTTGGTCGCAATGACCTCTTTATACCAGTAAAAGCTTTTCTTCCGGCTGCGGGCCAGCGAACCTTCCCCGGTATCATCGCGGTCAACATAAATAAAACCGTAACGCTTAGACAATTCGGCTTTTGATGCGCTGACAAGATCGATTGGCCCCCAGCTGGTATAACCCATGACCTCCACGCCATCGTCAATGGCCTCACGCACCTGAACCAGATGATCGTTGAGGTAGCTGATGCGATAATCATCCTGCACGACGCCCGTTGCATCCGGTATGTCTTTGGCGCCCAGTCCGTTCTCAACAATAAAAAGCGGCTTCTGATAACGATCCCACAGCAGATTCAGTAAGGTCCGCAAGCCCACCGGGTCAATCTGCCAGCCCCATTCAGAACTCTGCAGGTGAGGATTTGGCACCATACTCAGAATGTTACCCCGCATCTGCTGATTCAGTGCTTCATCGGCGGTCACGCAGCCGGACATGTAATAGCTGAAGGAGATAAAATCGACGGTTGACTGGAGTATCTGGCGATCGGCATCCGTGATATCCAGCTGAATATTATTCTCGCGAAAGAACCGCAACATATAGCCCGGATAAACACCACGGCACTGAACATCGCCAAAAAATTGCCATTTCCGGTTCTCCTGCAGCGCTTCCAGCACATCATCAGGCTTACAACTGAGTGGATAGACCAACCCTCCCAGCAGCATATTGCCAATGCTGGCGTCCGGGTTAATCTCGCGACAGGCTTTCACCGCCAGCGCACTGGCGACCAGTTGATGATGAATTGCCTGATACACCTCAGCTTTGCTGCTGGTTTCCGGCAGACCCACCCCGGTCATCGGCGCGTGAAGCGACATGTTAATTTCGTTAAAGGTCAGCCAGAGTCTGACTTTCTTCCTGTAGCGGGCAAACACCGTACGGGCATAATGCTCAAAGAAGCCAATCACCTGGCGGTTACCCCAGCCACCATACTGCTTCACCAGGTGCCAGGATATCTCATAATGTGACAGCGTAACAAGTGGAATAATGTGATGTGCGGCAAGCTCGTCGAATAACCGGTCATAAAAGGCCAGACCGGCCTCGTTAGGTTGTTGCTCGTCACCGTTCGGGAAGATGCGCGTCCATGCGATGGAAACCCGCAGACAGCTGAACCCCATCTCTGCAAACAGCCTGATATCGTCCGGATAGCGGTGGTAAAAGTCGATCGCGATGTCTTTAAGGCTTTGGCTGCCCTCAACGCGCTCCGATACCGGGCCAAAAATTCCCTGTGGCTGAACGTCAGAGGTTGAGAGGCCTTTGCCCTCTTCCCGCCATGCGCCTTCAACCTGATTAGCGGCAACAGCACCGCCCCATAAAAATGAATCCGGGAAAGTTTTCATCCTGTTCTCCTTTTATTGACGAGTGACGCTGAGTAAAGGCGTACCTGCAGTGACCGCGGTCCCTGCCACAGTCATCACCTCAGGATACTCATCGCTGTTAGTGATAATGATCGGTGTTGCCAGGTCATATCCGGCATCAAGAATGGCCTGACGATCAAACTCCAGCAGCAGATCGCCGGCCCTGAATGTGTCGCCCACTTTTACATGTGCCGTGAAAGGTTTGCCGTCGAGCCTGACGGTATCGATACCCACATGGATCAACAGCTCAATCCCGCTGTGACTCAGCAGCCCTATGGCGTGTCGGGTCTGAAACAGGGAGGCCACCTTACCCGCAAAGGGCGCAATGACTTTGTTATCGGAAGGAATAATGGCTGCACCCTGTCCCAGCAGGCCACTGGCGAAGGTTGGATCGGGAATCTGACCAAGCCCCAGAACGGTGCCCGTCATCGGTGACAGAATGTCATCTTCGCCAGGGGTAATCGGGAGCGTTGCGTCTGGCGCCGTGTTTCGGGGCATGCCCGCTACCAGCGTCATGCCGCAACCCAGTATCAGCGCGAGTAGCGTCCCGGCAATACCGCCCCATAACGTGGAATCCACACCGCCAGGTGGGATCATCTGTGCGATGGTAAAGATGTTGGCAAAACCAAATGAATAAACGTGGGTGCTGCTGAGGCCGACAATGGCACCGCCAATAGCGCCCGCCACGCAGCCAAAGATAAAGGGACGGCGCAGCGGCAGATTAACGCCATAGACAGCCGGTTCAGTGATACCAAAGATCCCTGCGGTCACGGATGAACCCGCCAGCATCTTCTGTCGTGCATCCCGACTGCGCAGAAACACCCCCAGCGCCGCGCCAACCTGGCCCATGACAGCAGGCAATAGCATGGGCAGCATTGAGTCATGCCCCAGTACGGCAAGATTGTTGATCATCAGTGGCACCAGTCCCCAGTGCAAACCAAAAATCACACAGACCTGCCACAACGCGCCCAGGGCGGCACCAGCCAGCCAGGGTGCCAGCGCATAAATCCACTGGTAACCATTCGCCAGTATCTGACTTAAGCCCGTGGCCAGTGGGCCAATCACCAGGAAGGTCAGCGGCACAGTGACGCTCAGACAGATCAGTGGCGCAAAGAAGTTTTTCATGGAGGCGGGAAGTCGCCGGCTGCTCTGTTTTTCCAGCCAGCAACTTACCCAGGCAGCGAGAATAATCGGGATAACCGACGCACTGTAATTAAACCAGGTTACAGGGATGCCGAGAAACGCGTCCGTCATTTCACCGGACTGCTGGCTGGCATTAAAAGCTGCAATCATCGTCGGGTGGGTCAGCGCCCCACCAATCACCATGGTAATAAAGGGATTGCCGCCAAATTTCTTCCCGGCGGTGTAGCCCAGCACCAGAGGAAAGAAGAAAAACAGGGCATCACTGGCTGCAAACCAGATTTTATACGTTCCACTTTCAACAGAAAGCCAGCCACAGACCACGGCCAGCGCCAGTAAACCTTTTAGGATCCCGGAGGCGGCGAGAATGCCGATAAACGGGGTAAAAATGCCTGATACAATGTCGATCAGATGATTGAAAACATTACCCCCGGTCTTTTCCCCTTCTGTTGCTGCAGAAAGCTCATCAGCCAGGCCCGCTTCACTACGCACTGCATGCCAGACATCATGAACGTGGTTGCCAATCACCACCTGAAACTGCCCGCCGCTTTCAACGACCATAATAACGCCCGGATTTTTCTTTAGTCCTTCAGCGTCGGCTTTATGGTTGTCTTTCAGTTTGAAGCGTAACCGGGTGGCACAATGAACCAGACTTACGATGTTCTCCCGGCCACCAATATGGCTGAGGATATCTTGTGCCAGCGTGTGATATTCCATCTCGATTTCCTTACAACCGATGCCTGCGGACATCAGTTAACTGAGCTAAAAATGAAAAAAACCTGAGAACGTCCTCCTTTCAGAGTTCGCGCTCAGGTTTTGCCTGCGTTAAGCAGTAACAATCCGGTTTATAGAGCTTATTGCCCCTCTTTTCTCACCCGTTCGATGTTAATGGCGAGAAACATAATCTCTTCCGCGGTCAGCTCACGCTGATAGCTTTGTTGCAGATGCTGCGCGATTTTCACCGCACATTTCCAGGCTTTGGGATAGTTATCTTTTACTGCTGTATGCAGCGATACATCGTCATCGTTCACCACGGTACGCGTCAGCATCCGCTGAGCAAAAAACTTCAGATGAGTGACAAAACGCTGGTAACTCAGCGACGATTCGATGTACTCCAGCTGCAGTTGATACTTCACCAGTTGCAGAATCTCCTGCATAACCCGGGTGACATGCATGACTTCCGGCATTTCATTATTGAGCTGCGCCGTCACCAGATGTAGCGCGATAAATCCGGCTTCATCCTCCGCCAGTTCGACATTCAGACGACGTGAAATGATAGCCCTGGCCTCCTGACCCAGTTCGAACTCTTTGGGGTAGAGGCGTTTGATATCCCACAGCAACACATTTTTAATTGCCAGACCTTTTTTCTGCCTTTCAATGGCAAAGTAGCAGTGGTCGGTCAACGTGATATACAGGCTCTCCTGCAATGTCCCCAGACGTTGTGTTGCCAGATCAATAATGCGGTCGCAGGTGGTCATCACTTCAGGAGGGATCTGGTATAACAACTCCTCCAGACGACGTACCAGCAGATCACTTTGCAGCGCAAATACCTTCTCAATGTGCGCAGCGTTGAGACTGTCACCGATGCGCTTCTGGAAAGCCAGTCCACGCCCCATCACGACCTGTTCGCGTCCCTGCTCATCCTGAACCATCACCACGTTGTTATTAAGAATTTTGGCGATTTTCATCGGAACCCCAGAAACAAAAAAACCTGACATCCGACAGAGGCCAGAAGTCAGGTTTTGCCTGCCTAAGCAGTAACAATCCAGTTCGGGAACTCTATCAGTTTTAGTCGTGACCTCAATCTGTCAGGGCAAAAAGCGTGACAGCGATCGAAATCCTCTTATTAACTTAAAAAGTGACTACCGTGTTGAGTTCAGTCACCCAGGCATCCTGCGTGTGGCGATACCCGCCGGACGAGACCAGTATTAAAGCCGGGGGTGCGGTTCCGGGCAGCAAAAGGGGTATGACGCTCAGTGGAATGAAAACTCACGTTATGGGAGGAAGATAGTCATGCGAGGAAGGTCGTCTGAAAAATCGACTAATGGACTGCAGCGTTCATTAACTGCCATTTAGCGATTAAAAACACACCGCTTTGAACGCTTTTGTCACTGATCACAATATTTTGATTTATCGGACGAAAAGTTTTTAACGTGTGAAATCGTTCTGAATCGTTCTGTTGAGCGTCAGAGCCCGTTATGCAGGGTAAAAGAGTGGAAGGAAGACTATCTGTAAAAAAGTTAGCAGGAGAACAGCTCAAACCGCTATTCAGAAACAGCAACGCCGGAAGGTTCGCTTCCGGCGCTGTTGAGATTACGCGGCTTTAACGGCGCGTACTTTCTTTGCAGCAGGCTCTTCCTGCGGCTCATCCGCGCTATCGTCTGAGACAGCTTCTGGCTGAGAGACGGCTGCTGCTGCCGTTTCTGGCAGTTTGCTGGTGCGCAGAATATGCTGAACGGCATCTTTCTGCTCTGCAATCAGCAGGCCCAGCGTTTCTGCCTGAGATTCATCCAGTGCAGGTTGATGCTGTAACAGCCAGTCGGTGAAGGCTTCGGCCATATCGAGCATTTTGTCGTAGGCATCGGCCTCTTTCTTATTGGCAAACGTCATCTTCTCTTCACCCTTTCTGACTACTACAAATTTTGTTTCAACAGCCATCTTCTCGCCCTCAGGTACTGTGTATGCATACAGTATATCATGCCGATCCTGCTTTGCCAGCAGAGAATAGAGTTTATCGGTTGTGCACGGGCTAACCTTAACCTGGCACAGGCTTTTTTCATTTTTCCTGACGCATTCTCCGCCGCGAGGGCCGGCGGCTACACCAGCAGCTCTTCAAGAAACATCGCCAATGCCTTACGGGGATCGTCCTCTTCCGAGACGATCACCTCGATCCCCCACTGCCCCAGCACCTCTTTAGCCACCGGGTTGTTCCGGTTAGTGAACAGGTACGATTTTGGCCGGGCGGTTGCCAGCCCGGTGCGGCCCCACATCTTGGTCAGACGGTAAAACAGCAGGCGAATATTGAAATCACTGATGCTGTAGCCGACAAACAGCACTGAGTTGCCCATCACATCGTGAGTCAGTTTGATGTCGAGCGGCGAATCAAAATAGAGGCGTTCAAAATAGCTGCTCTCATCGAGCACGATTGAGGTGTCATCATCAAAATCACCGTGCAGCTTGATGATGTGACGCTTATCTTCAGTGAGAGAAACCAGGTCCGCGGCGTTTGCCACTTTATAATAGGGTACGCCGTGCGCTTCATGCGCCGCTTCCAGCCAGCGATCGTAATTGGTGGTGTAGATACGCGAAAAGTTACCCTGGGTAATCATGGTATGAATTTCAGAAGAGCGGACATCAATATCGGGGCGATGCCATTCGCGATCCATCCAGCTGCGCAGCGGGCCAAGCGAACCTTTTTTCTGTTTGTAATACTCCGCCAGCGACAGGTGCGTGCCATAGGTATTGAAGATTTTTGGATCGTAACCCAGCTCATTAGCAAGATGCGCAATCAGTTCATGCCACTCGGGCAGGCCAAAATTGCGCGAAATACCGGCACCGGCAAACAGAATCAGTTTGCCGGAATCATAGGCGCGTTTGAGTTCAGGTTTCATGCCATGCCCCGCGAGGTTTTTAAAAAGGTGGCGAAGCGATCCAGCGCGATGCGCCGCATGGAGATCTCATTCTTGAGCTCGCCCATTTCAGCAAATGTCTGCTCATAGCCTTCGGGAATAAAGACGCAGTCCCACTGAAAGCCGCGCGTTCCGGCAGGTTTCGCGGCGATGGTGCCGCGCAGTTCACCCGAAAACTGGTACATTTTGCGGCCATCGCAGTAGCCCAGCACCGTTTTGGCCGTCACGGCCTGGCTGTCGAGCCCCTGCACCAGCGCGGTAAAGCGTTCAGCGTCCAGGCGGTTCCAGAAGATGCGGGTCAGACCGGCGGGCAGACCATTGAGGCCATCCAGATAGAGGCCGGTATGCTCTACAAATAGCGGTCGCCCAATCAGCGAAAAGGCTTTGGTCAGTTTGTCGCGTACCAGGTCGAGTTCGTTTTCAGTCTGAATTTCTTCGATGCGACGGGCGATGGGCAGAACTTCGACCCCGACAGGTTCGAGTATTTTGCGCACCTCCGCCAGCTTTTGCTCATTGGCAGAAAGGAATCTGATTTTCATGGGGCTTCCAGGTCAATTACTCCGCCACGCAGTGAGGATTTTACGGAAACAGGCGGGCAGGATAAATCACTAACGCTGGAGAGTGTAGTTCAATTCTGTGCTCATCAGGTTGAAGTGCGCAGAACCGGCCGCAGCAGGCGAGCCGGTTCTGCAGACTCAGTAAACAATGCCGGGTGGATTCACCGTGGATTGAGTGATGGCCTCATCCTGTTCGCCCCAGCGTGCCAGCACCTGCTGATACTGCCCGCCTGCGATGGTGCCATCCAGCGCAGCCTGCAACGCGGGTGCCAGGCCATTGCCCTTTTTGGTGGTCACGGCGACCCAGGCGCGAAACGGTCCGCTGCCAACCAGCTTTGTCTGTCCGCGTGACGCCACTTTCCAGGCCGCCATCGAGTGAGGGCCAAACATCGCATCTGCCCGTCCCGACAGCAACGTCAGCGTCGCGGAGGCATCATCAGTCAGGTAAATCGGCGTTACCGCAGGCAAACCTTTAGCCCGGTTCTGCTCATCCCAGCTCAGTAAAATACGCTCCTGATTGGTGCCCGAGGCGACGATAATTCGCTTACCGGCAATATCCGCCGGACTGTTAATCTTGCTGATATGACTGCTGCTTTTCACCGCAAAAGCGTGGTTATCGGCGCGATACGTCGCAAAATCGAACTTCTTCTTGCGCTCTTCGGTCACGGCAATATTGAACATCGCGACATCATAGCGTCCGGCGCTGATGCCCAGCGGCCAGTCCTCCCAGGAAGCCGGAACCAGCCTGAGCTTCAGCCCCAGGCTATCAGCAAGGAGTCGGGCGATATCGGGATCACTGCCGATCCGCGTGACGTTATCAGACGCCAGCAGCGACAGCGGCGGCGAGTTGGTCGCCGAGGTAGCGACCGTCAGGATGCCCGGTTCAATAAAGCGGTAATTGTCCGGAATTTGAGCAATAGCCTGCGGATTGGCCGGGGCATGAATCGGCGTCTCGTTTTGCAGGACATCGAGCTTCTCAGCCGCAGAACAGGCCAGCGCCGGAAGCAGCGTCAGAACCGTTAACGTTAATGCCCTCATAACACGCGCGCCAGAAAACGGCGGGTGCGCTCATGACGCGGATTATTGAGCACCTGGGTGGTGCTGCCCTGTTCCACAATCCGGCCATCCACCATAAAGACCACGTTATCCGCCACTTCCCGGGCAAAGCCGATCTCATGCGTCACAATCACCAGCGTAGTGCCGGAACGCGCCAGCTTTTTAATTACATCCAGCACTTCGCCCACCAGTTCAGGATCCAGCGCCGAGGTCGGCTCATCGAACAACATGACCCGTGGATTGAGCATCAGCGCACGCGCAATCGCGATGCGCTGTTGCTGCCCGCCCGACAGGTGACGCGGCCACGCATCGGCTTTATGCCGCAGCCCTACAATATCCAGCAGTTCGCCCGCACGCTGTATCGCTTCCGGTTTCGTTAACTGACGATGGGCAATCGGCGCTTCAATCAGGTTATCCAGCACGCTGAGGTGTGGGAACAGATTGAAGTTCTGGAACACGTAGCCGACGTTGATGCGCTGGCGCAGAATCGCCTTCTCTTTCAGTTCATACAGCTTATTGCCGCGCTGCTGATAGCCGATGTAGTCGCCATCAATCTGAATAAATCCTTCGTCGACCCGTTCCAGATGATTGATGGTGCGCAGCAGCGTGGATTTACCGGAGCCGGACGGCCCGAGGATCACCGTGACGGACCCCGGTGCCAGTGACAGCGATACATCATCCAGCGCTTTATGTTTACCAAATCGTTTACTGACGCCGGTGATGCTGATGGCACCGGTAGTGTGTGAGGTGCGGTAATCAATGGCTTCGGACATGGCTGATCTCCTCGGTCGGATGAAGTGGCGTGACGCGGTTGCGCCATTGTCGCCAGCGCGACGGTTGCGGTTCACGGGTGACGCTGCGGGCCATCCAGCGTTCGGCGTTGTACTGAATCACGGACAACACGGTGGTGATAATCAGATACCAGGCGGCACCAACCATCAGCAGTGGGATTACTTCCTGATTGCGGTTGTAGATCATCTGGATGGTGTAGAAAAGCTCCGGCATCGCCAGCACATAAACCACGGATGTGCCTTTCGCCAGACTGATGATCTCGTTGAACGCGGTGGGAATAATGGCGCGCAGCGCCTGCGGCAGAATGATGCGGAAGGTACGGCGTGTGGCGGAGAGACCCAGCGCGGACGCGGCCTCTACCTGACCGTGATCGACGCCGAGGATCCCGCCGCGAATAATTTCCGCGCTGTAGGCCGCCTGCACCAGCGTCAGACCGATAACGGCTGCCTGAAACTGCCCCAGCACGTTAATCGTCTGATACGCCCCCCAGGAGAGGCCGGTAAACGGAATGCCGACAGACAGGGTGTCGTAGAGATACGAGAAGTTATAAAGAATGATCAGTACCACAATCAGCGGCAGTGACCTGAACAGCCAGATATAACCCCACGCCAGTGTACTCAGCAGCCACGATGAGGAGAGCCGTGCCAGCGCCAGCAGACCGCCCAGAAACAGACTGAATATCGTACCCAGCAGCGTCAGCAGCAGCGTCTGGCCCAGACCGTGCAGGATCACCGGGTCAAAGAACCAGCGGGCAAACACGCTCCATTCCCAGCGCGGATTAAAGGCCACTGACTGCACCACGCCTGCCAGGATAAACAGCGCAACGATAGCCCCTGCGGTGCGTGCCGGGTAGCGTGCCGGCACCACCTGCAGATGTTGATGTTTGCTCATGGTCACCTCTTAACTTGCCGCGGCGACGTTATAAACGCCGATCACTTTGATAAAACGCAGTCGTCCGTCGTGCGGCGGCTGGCCATAACGCTCCAGATCCCCGCTGAGATCGAACTGTGGCTGATAACCGTGACCGGTATAGAGCCGCACCGCTTCCGGCTGGCGGAATCCGGTGGTAAGGAATAGCCGCTGATAGCCCGCCTGTAAGGCGCGACGCTCCAGCTCCTGTAACACCACCAGCGCCAGCCCCTGACGCCGCAGATCGCTGCGGGTCCAGATGCGCTTCAGCTCGGCGGTCTGCGGGTCATAGGGTTTATAAGCGCCCATCGCGATGATCTCGCCGTCACGCTCCAGCACGATAAACAGCCCCTGCGGCGGCAGATACCATTCGGTCAGCTCCTGTTCCAGCTCGTTACGACGGGAAAAATAGTCGCCATAGCGTGCGGAATATTCGCCAAACAGGCCGCCCAGGATCGGTTGCAATTCCGGCGCGTCGGGTGAAACTTCGCGAAAAGTGGATTCACTCATGGTCAGCTCCTTAGTCGCCCAGCCCGGCGGGATTGATTTCAGAACGATCGATCTTCTCAACACCTTCACCCCAGCGGTTCAGCACCTTCTGATAGTCACCGTTGCCGATCACACCGTTCAGCGCGGTGCTGATCGGTTCCGCCAGGCCGCTGCCTTTCTTCACGGTAACGGCAATGTGCGCCGCTTTGGGCCAGCCGCCATCGACGCTGCCGACCAGACGGGTTTTGCCGGTCAGTGCCGCTTTCCAGGCACCAATCACATTGGGACCAAAGTAGGCATCAGCCCGGCCAGCCTGCAGCGCCAGCGTCTGTGCGGCATCATCTTTGGTATAAACCGGCGTAAAGGCTTTCAGTCCCTTTGCCTGATTCTCTTTATCCCACGCCAGCAGAATCGCCTCCTGATTGGTGCCGGATCCCACAATGATCCTCAGCCCGGCAATATCTTCTGCTTTGGTCAGTGACTTTATCGGGCTGCTGGTTTTGACATAAAAGCCCAGTGAATCTTTGCGGTAGGTGGCGAAGTCGAACTTCTCTTTACGATCTTTGGTCACGGTAATGTTGGAGATCGCCGCGTCATATTTGCCCGAGGCCACGCCCAGCGGCCAGTCTTCCCATGAAGCTGGCACCACGTTGAGTTTTAATCCCAGGCTGTCAGCCACCAGCCGGGCAATATCCACTTCGCTGCCAAGCAGGGTTTTATTATCATCGGAAAACACCGTTAACGGCGGGGAGTTCAGCGCTGCGACCGCCACGGTAAAGGAACCCGGCACCACAAAATGGTGACCCGCAGGCAGTTGCGCGATCGCCTCCGGATTCTTCACGGTATTGATCGGCGCTTTGTTAGCTTCAAGGCTGACGCGCTGGCCGTTATAGGAGACGCTGGTATCTTCAGCCAGCGCATGGCTACTGGCCGCCAGAATAAGCAGGGCGATAAGACGCGATGTTTTGTTCATGGCTTGTGCTCTTATTGTGAGGTGAACTGATTAACGGGTTGTTTCAGGGCGAAGCTGTCACGAAGCGTGCTGCCCGGATAGTCGCGGCGCGTCAGGCCGCGAGCCTGCAGAATCGGCACCACGCGGTCGACAAAACGTTCAAAGGTATCGGGCGTGCCGCCGTTAATGATGAAGCCGTCAGTAGCCTGGGTTTCAAACCAGAGCTGCAAACCATCCGCCACCTCTTCCGGCGTGCCGTGAAACAGCGGGCGTGGCGTTGCCGCTTCCAGTGCGGCCTGGCGCAGGGTATGCCCATGCTGCTGTGCTTTGCGTTTGATCTCGTCGGTGGTGCTGCGGAAGCTGTTCTGACCGATGTCACCGATATCCGGGAACGGCTGATCCAGCGGATACTGTGAGAAGTCGTGATGGTCGAAGAAACGCCCGAGGTAGTTAAGCGCATCGGTAATCGACACCAGCGCCGCCGTGGTCTGATACTGGCGCTCCACGTCCTCGGCATCATCGCCAACAATCACGCTGACACCCTGGAAGATGTGCAAATCGTCTGGCTGACGGCCATTCGCCACCAGTTGCTGTTTCACATCCTGGTAAAATGCCTGCGCCTCTTCACGCGTCGGCTGATGGGTGAAGATGGCGTCAGCATGACGCGCCGCCAGTTTTTTACCGTCGTCGGACGCGCCCGCCTGGAAGATAATCGGACGACCCTGCGGCGTGCGGGCGATGTTCAGCGGCCCCTGTACCTGGAAGAAATCACCGTGATGATCGAGCGTGTGCAGCTTGGCCGGATCGAAAAATTGCCCGCTCACCTTGTCACGTACAAAAGCATCCTGCTCCCACGAATCCCACAATCCTTTCACCACCTGCAGATACTCATCGGCAATGCGGTAACGCAATGCGTGCTCCGGGTGCTGCTGACGCGAGAAGTTTTTGGCCGAGCCTTCGAGCGGTGACGTCACCACGTTCCAGCCTGCACGCCCGCCGCTGAGATGATCAAGGCTGGCAAACTGACGTGCCACGGTGAAGGGCTCGCTGTAAGAGGTCGATACCGTGCCAACCAGCCCCAGATGTTCAGTGACGCCCGCCAGCGCTGAGAGCAGCGTCAGCGGCTCAAAGCGATTCAGAAAGTGCGGGATCGACTTTTCATTAATAAACAACCCATCGGCGACAAACAGAAAATCGAGTTTGCCCTGCTCCGCCTTGCGGGCGATTTTTTTTGCGTAATCCAGATTAATACTGGCATCGGCCTGCGCCGCCGGATGGCGCCAGGCGGACATGTTTCCCGATGCGCCATGCAGAATGGTGCCCAGCCGAAGTTGTCTTGTGGTCATGATGCTCTCTCTTTTTTAGTCGTAGCGATGCCCGACGACGGTGGTCAGAACCGTCGTGCTGTAGCGGGTTGCAGATGAATTCAGTTCAGAATGGCTTCCCGACATCGCGCATTAAGATGTTGCAGCGCCTGGCGGGCCAGTCGGGCGAAGTAGTCGGCGGCGGGCGCAATCAGCGCCTCATCCGGGGTAAAGCTGGCATGGTGCAGACCAAAGTCACTGGCGCTGCCGATGCTGACAAACGCCCCCGGCACCTGTTGCAGATAGAAGGCAAAATCCTCACCCAGCAGATGGAGATCGGCGGTCTGCACCCGATAGCCCGCCTGCTGCGCCACTTCGCCGCTGAAGGTCGCCCAGTGCGCATCGTTGATCAGCACTGGCGGGCCAGGATGCCAGCTCAGGGTTGCCTGCGCGCCATTGGCGTCGGCGAAGTGCTCAACCAGCGTGCGCACCCGCTGTTCCAGTTCGGCGCGCACCTGTAAATCGTGGGTTCGGGCCGTGCCGCCAAACTCAACGCCGCCGGGTAATACATTCCAGCTTTTGCCGCCGTCGATGCGGGTAATGCTCAGTACCAGACTGTCCAGGGCACTGAAACTGCGGCTGGTGAGTCCCTGTAACGCCTGGATAATCTGGCTGGCCGTCACAATGCTGTCGACACCCTGCTCCGGATACGCGGCATGTGCGCCTTTGCCGGTGACGCGAATAATAAATTTGTCAGCATTCGCGTAGAACGCCCCGCTGCGGGTGGCAAAGGTGCCGACGGGCAGCGAAGGCTCGTTGTGCATTCCGAAGATAGCCTGCACCTTATCCAGTACGCCTGCCTCAATGAACTGACGCGCCCCGCGCGCTATCTCTTCAGCGGGCTGGAACAGGATGCGCACCCGGCCAGCTAACCGATCGGCTTGTGCGTTGAGCTGTAACGCCGCACCCAGCATCACCGCGCTGTGCAGGTCATGGCCGCAGGCGTGCATCACGCCAGGATGGCGGGAGTGAAAACGCACCCCGCTCGCCTCATGGATCGGCAGCGCATCGATGTCGGCGCGCAGCGCGATCACCGTCTCTCCGCTGCCAATTTCTGCCACCACGCCGGTTTCCAGTGGATAGTCCAGCAGCCGGATACCCGCCGCCTGCAACCAGCCCCGCAGTCGCGCGGTGGTGGCGAACTCCTGACCCGACAGCTCCGGCCAGGTGTGCAGTTCGCGTCGCCATTCAATCAGTTGTGACTCAGGGTTCATGATGACTCTCCACTGACGGGGATTCAGGCTGCGACCAGATGATGCGTGGCCAGCAGTTCAAGTGACTGCAGACGTGCAACCGGCTCAGTAATCGGCGTGTCGATAACAAACTCATCAATGTCAAAATTATGATGCAGCGCGTCCAGCTGGGCATGAACCTGCGCCGCCGTGCCTTTCAGAAGTGACGGCGTGCGCGGCTCAATCTGATAATCGCGGTATCCACCCTGACGCACATAGCGCTCCGCCTGTTCAAGACTGGCGACGTTGACGCTCGGGCCATCTTTCACCGCTACATGATAGTGACGAAGATTGGCTACCAGCAGGTCAGCCCCGGCGGGTGAGTCGGCCACCACCACCTGCACGGCCACCAGGGCGCGCTGACCCTGGCTCAGGCGGGAGTAGGTACTCAGCGCATGCTCCAGCAACTGGCGGTCGCCATTAAGGTGAGCGGCAAAGACAAACTGCCAGCCCAGACTGGCGGCCAGACGGGCGCTCTCTTCACTGGCACCCAGCAGAAAACGGTTCGCCGGACGTGGCGGCAGTGGCGTGGCGGCTAAACCCTCATCGTCAGGATCAGCCTGACCGGGCTTCAGCCAGCTATCCAGCAGTTGAAGCTGTTCGGCAAAGCTCCCTTTTTTAGCGGCATCAACACCCTGTTGCAGCGCATGGGTGGAGAGTGGAAGTCCGCCCGGCGCTTTACCCACGCCAAGGTCAATGCGGCCCGGTGCCAGCGAAGCGAGCAGGTTAAAATTCTCTGCCACTTTATAAGGGCTGTAGTGCTGCAACATCACCCCGCCCGATCCGACGCGAATATGTCGTGTCTGCGCAATGATCCAGGCAATCAATACCTCAGGTGAAGGACTGGCCAGCTGCGCGGTGTTGTGATGTTCCGCCAGCCAGAAGCGGTGATAACCCCACTCCTCTGCCCGCTGCGCCATCTGCAGCGTGCGCTGCAGCGCCGCGGTGGGTGATTCACCCTGCAGCACGGGCGCTTTATCTAACAGACTTAATCGATATGCCATTCACCTGGTCCTTGTTTATTCCGGTTGCAGACCAGTGTGCTGCGCAGTCGATCATTGGTAAAACATCATATTGTTTTATGCATTATTGATTTCGTCATAATGGAGAACAGTGAGAAGTGAAAGAGGGAAAACGGGCTCTGAAACAGGGAATCAGGCAGATATTTTGCGTATAACGCTATTTGTTGCCTGATATTCAGGTGAGTAAAATCGGCGAACTGGCAAAGGTTTGCAGAAAATCGTCTTACGTATCGAGAGATGACAGCTGTTGTTAGCCGCGACTGCAGAAATTCAGACAGCCTGAATTCATGGCATTGAAATACATTCTTCACAGGATGTTGAAGCACGGGTCGCCAGATAGATAAATAAGCATATGAAGAATGCAATTGAGTCAGAGATAACTCATTGCAACTGCCAGATGATTTACAGGACCTTATACATTATCCGGAATTAAGATCCTCTACTGTAATGAGAGGTGTAAACCGGGCACGAATCTGTCTGATAGGGTCATATCTGGGCACAGCAAAGCATTGAGCCCAGAAACAAGATTATTTTTCTAAGGCCGTTGCGAATTTTGTTTCAACGGGAAGAATCGGGTGTTGATAAGCGCCACATTCACTTCACAGGGAACGCCGTCGTCGAGATAAACGGTTTCATTAAGCTGAATGACAGCATCCCCTTCCGCTAAATTAAGCAGTGTAAGCGACTGTGTATCCGTAAGATTGACGGCCGTTAAATGCTGGTCCCTTAGCTGCACTTTCTTACCGGTAACTTCTTCAATGTAGGCATATTTTGACAGTTCCAGCTTGCTGAACTCCATGCTGCTAAACATATTAACCGGCAGGTGAATATGTTCCAGAGCCACCGGGATGTCATCGAAACACATCAGGCGTAAAATTTTATAGATCTGATCGCTGTTTTTAATACGCAGCGCCTGAGCGATATCAGCAGAAGGAACCTTGATAATGCTAACCGATATGATTTTTCTTACACCTTTATGGCCATTTCTTTGCGCCTGGTAATCAAAAGGTGAAAGCACATGATATCGGTTCGCCTGGCTACTCATCTCCGTAGAACCGACAAAAATACCCGACCCTTTAACCCGGTAAATTCTCTGCTGCTCCACCAGAATGCGTGTGGCTTCACGCACCGTTGCGCGAGTAATACCGATGCTTTTGGCAATTGATATTTCGGTATCCAGTTTCTCTCCGGGTCGAAGGCCATCATCCTTAATTTTATTGAGGATGTAATCAACAACCTCTTTTTGTTTTTCAGTAATGCCATCAACCATTGGCTTTCTTCCCGTTTGAGTGAAGGACAGACTCCCTCTAATCCGTGTCAGTACAGTTCTGCCTGACATTGCCGGATGAGTACCACTTCCGCTAGCTGAATATGTGATCAACTTATCAAATTGGCACTGATGTTAAGCCTGATAAGCAATATTTTAACTTTACATGTTGTGTCCGTACACGTCGAAGGACATCATCAGGATGACTAGACACCTTTAACATGTACAGATGTGATGACCGTTGTGAAATATAACTCCATCTGAACAATGAGAAAATATTTTTTTAATAACTCCATGAAAATAATGACTTTTAAGGATGTTACCCCCTTTTACTACATTCGATTTTTGTGTCGCTCTGCTGACAGAAAGTTTATCTAAAAAAGTGATAACGGGGGTTTTGAGGGAAACTGACTGTACATACTCAGGAATTTATGAAAAATCGGAATGCATAACAGGCCCTGTTCCGGTTGAGAAAATTTCATAAGAGATGGGTTATGCGCAACCGGGAGCAGGCAAACGCCACACGGTTTATGCGTTTAGTTAAATTTTATTGCGCATTTAAACAGGAGGAGTAAGACGATGTCACACCTGGCTAAGTGGTTAAATAACGAGAAAATCCAGTACGTCGAAAGCGTGACTGACTGGCAGGAAGCGTTAGTTATTGCGGGACGTCCTCTGCTCAGTGAGGGCGCAATATCGCAGGATTATATTGATGCGATTATTCAGCAAAAAGAGGAGATCGGCCCCTTTTTTGTCATCGCGCCGCAGATTGCCATGCCCCACGCACGCCCGGAACAAGGCGCACACAAACTGGGGTTGTCGATTGTGCTGCTGGGTACAGCAGTGAAATTTGACTCCGAAGAAAACGATCCGGTGAAAGCTATTTTCATGTTTGCCGCACCGGACAGTAATAGCCATATCGAAATGATCTCCCAGCTGGCGGAAGTGCTGTCCGATGAAGAGATCATGGCGCAGATATTCAATGCGAGCAGCAAAGAAGCGCTCATGACGATTTTATCAGGCGTTTAGTCTGCCCGTTGAAACGCGACTTTTAATCATTAGTTAATGAGGTTTGATATGAAAATTATGGCGGTGTGTGGTTCAGGTTTAGGCAGCAGCTTCATGATGGAAATGAACATCAAGAAAGTGCTTAAAACGATCGGTGTTGAAGCTGAAGTGGAACATTCGGATCTCGGCTCTGTCACCCCCGATGTGGCGGATGTTTTTGTTATGGCCAAAGACATTGCTTATAGCGCAAACCTTCCTGAACAGAAGGTCATCATCATTAATAACATCATTGACCTGAAAGAAGTGGAGCAGAAAATACGTGAGTATTTTGAGAAAAAGTGACGCTAATAATTAGATAAACACCTTACCCTCGAGGTTAATATGTTTACTCAAAATCTTTTGCAGTTCGTCGTCGACGTGCTGAAAGTGCCCTCTATATTAGTCGGACTGGTGGCATTTTTCGGACTGATTGCGCAGAAGAAGCCGTTTCCTGATGTTATCAAGGGCACGGTAAAAACTATTCTGGGCTTTCTGGTGCTGGCAGGCGGTGCGACCGTTCTGGTCGGTTCACTGACGCCACTGGGCGACATTTTCAAACATGCGTTTGATGTTCAGGGCATCATTCCTAATAACGAAGCGATGGTCTCTATCGCTCTGGCAAAATATGGTGCGCCTACCACGATGATCATGGCCTTCGGCATGGTCGCCAACATCGTTGTCGCCCGCTTCACCCGACTGAAATATATCTACCTCTCAGGGCATGTGACGTTTTATATGGCCTGTATGATCGCGATTATTTTATCGGTTGCTGGTTTTGAAGGTATTCATCTTATTTACACCGGGTCACTGCTGTTGGGCATTCTGATGGCCACCTTCCCGGCGATCGCCCAGCCCTATATGCGTAAGATCATTGGTGGCGACCATGTCGCGCTGGCGCATACCGGGACAATTGGCTATGTCTTATCAGGCTGGATCGGCTCTTTGGTAGGCAAAGGATCTAAATCCACCGAAGAGATGAACATGCCAAAAAACCTCAGTTTTTTGCGTGACAGTACCATCTCGATCTCTCTGACGATGATGATTATCTACTTAATCCTGTCGGTGTCTGCCGGTAAAGAATATGTAGAGGCTAATTTCAGCAATGGTCAGAACTACCTTGTTTACTCCTTTATCCAGGCCATTACCTTCGCGGCGGGTGTCTTTATCATTCTGCAGGGTGTGCGCTTAATCCTGGCTGAAATTGTCCCTGCCTTTACCGGCTTTTCAGAAAAACTGGTGCCGGAAGCCAGACCGGCGCTGGATTGCCCGATTGTCTTCCCCTACGCCCCGAATGCGGTGCTGGTTGGCTTTATCTCCAGCTTTGTCGGTGGCCTGGTGGGGCTGTTTGTACTCGGTCAGCTGCATTGGGTATTGATTCTGCCGGGTGTGGTTCCTCACTTCTTCTGTGGCGCTACGGCTGGCGTGTTTGGTAATGCGACCGGCGGCAAGCGTGGGGCGATTTGCGGTGCCTTTGCTCATGGCCTGTTAATTACCTTCCTGCCTGTCGCCCTGCTGCCGGTACTCGGACAGATAGGGCTGACCAACACCACCTTCTCGGATACCGACTTCGGCGTCACCGGCATCCTGCTGGGTAATATGGCTCACTTTATGGATAAGGGAACCATCACCATGATTATCACCGGCATTTTTGGCTTGTTAGTGATTTATAACTTTACGGCTAAAAAGAAGACACCTGTAGAAACAAATGCAGGGTAATCAGAACGCTTAATGGCAACCAGAAAGGGCAATGAGCGCTTTCTGGTTGTTTGTGTGTAACCTGCTTTACAGCTCCGCTTATGCCCCGCCTGAATACCAATCAGAATGAGCCTCATTTAGCGCCAACTAAAATTATTATTACCACTCGTTTTCGCCCACCCCTGACCAATAGCCACTAATCGCAATCCCAATCACCTGACATCTGATGGCGCTAAACCGCGTAAAAAAAGGATTATTCCGATCCAGAAAAGTGATCAACATCACATTTTCAACATTAGACATACTAATAAATAAAATTTAACAACAAAACATTTGAATGATAATGATTAACATTTACACTCTCATCCGCATATAACAAAGCGTTTAACGCTGCCAAATCCACAAATAATATGCGGTATTTACTCTTTTTAAGGTGAAAACACTAATCCATTTAATGGTCAGGGTTTTTATCTGGTTAGTTAGTTTTATGTTTACTGGAGTTGTTGAGCGGACATCCAACGCTGCTGACCTTACGTCGGCAGGGTCACTGGTATTAACGCACAGGAACTGAACATGCTTTTACGCTCATCCACTCAGGCGGCACAGGATCTCGCGCCAGCATCCAATGCCAGCGGTGCCGAAACGGCTATTTTTAACGATCAGCAACTGGCGGCCTGGTCGCAGCAGACTCAGGAGGTGCTGGCGCTGATGACCCGTACCGTTACCGGCGTTGAGAAGCCTTTCAGCGGTATCCTGCCCCATGAACTGGCGGCGGAATTCAGTGAGGTCGATCTCGATCGTCCCCTGGGTAACACCGATGACGCCCTGACAGAGCTGAGTCAGCTCTATCTGCGTGACGCCGTCTGGTTTCACCATCCTAAATATCTGGCGCACCTGAACTGCCCGGTCGTGCTGCCCTCTCTGATGGCTGAGCAGATTATGGCGGCGGTGAATAGCTCGGTCGACACCTGGGATCAGAGCGCAGGCGGTACGCTGATTGAGCAGAAGGTGATCGACTGGACGCTTGGCCGCATCGGCCTGCCTGCCGGATCTGATGGGATCTTCACCAGCGGCGGCACCCAATCCAACCTGATGGCAATGCTGCTGGCGCGTGATAGCTGGTGCGCGGCACATCATCCGGGGCATCTGATTAAGCATCGCGGCCTGCCTGAGACCGCGTCGAAATGGCGAGTGTTTACCTCCAAACTCAGCCACTTCAGCATCCAGAAATCGATGGCGATTTTAGGGCTGGGCTATGACGCAGTTATCGCCGTTGATCACGACGCCCACTACCGTATGGACGCAGCGTGCCTGGCGCAGGAGATCGAAAAATGTCGCAGTGAAGGGCTGATCCCGATTGCTGTGGTTGCCACCAGCGGCACCACGGACTTTGGCAGCATCGATCCACTGCCGGAGATTGCCCGTCTCTGTGACAATTATGGTTTGTGGATGCACGTTGACGCCGCTTACGGCTGTGGGCTGCTGGTCTCAGAGAATCATCGCTCACGCCTGAATGGCATTGAACGGGCTGATTCCGTCACCGTCGATTATCACAAATCTTTCTTCCAGACCGTCAGCTGCGGTGCGTTCTTTGTGCGGGACAGCCACAACCTGAAGCATGTCACGCACCATGCAGATTACCTGAATCCGCTCAGCGCCCAGCAGGAAGGCACGCCGAATCTGGTCAACAAAAGCATTCAGACCACTCGCCGATTTGATGCGTTGAAAATGTGGCTGACCCTGCGCGTGATGGGTCCGGCGGCGCTGGGTGACGCCTTCGATACGCTGATAGAGCTGACACAGGCGGCTCATGAGCGGTTAACTGCGCATCCTGCTATCGAAGTGCTGCACGCGCCTGAGCTGACTACCCAGATTTTCCGCTACGTGCCCGCCAAAAACGCCAGCGACGCACAGATCGACGAAATCAACGCCGCTATCCGTAAAGCGCTCTTCCGCTCCGGCAACGCAGTGATTGCCGGAACCAAAGTCGATGGGCGTCAGTACCTGAAATTCACCCTGTTAAATCCCACCACGACCATCGCCGACATCGAAGATGTGCTGAGCCTGATCGCGCACTATGGCCGCGAGCAGGTACGTGCGTCTGCGCTGAACGCGGCGAAACAGTGAGAGCTCTGAAATGAATAATTCCGTTTACGATTTTATTGGTATCGGTATCGGCCCTTTCAACCTGAGTCTGGCCTGTCTGAGTGAGCCGGTTGAGGGGCTGAACGGTCTTTTCCTGGATGAGAACCCGGGCTTTGACTGGCACACCGGCATGATGCTGGAAAATGCCCATCTGCAGACGCCGTTTATGGCCGATCTGGTGACGCTCGCCGATCCGACCAGCCCTTACAGCCTGCTTAACTACATGAAGGAAAAGGGGAAATTATACTCTTTTTATATCCGCGAAGACTTCTTCCTGATGCGCAAAGAGTATAATCAGTACTGCCAGTGGGCCAGTTCACGGCTCTCTAATCTGCGCTGGAACAGCCACGTTGAGTATGTCAGCTACGATGAGGCGGCTGGCGTCTATCAACTCCAGGTCACCGACACCCGGAATGGTCAGAAACAGAACTATCTGGCACGACATCTGATCCTCGGCACCGGGCCTAAAGCCTGGATGCCGGAGTGCAGCCAGCCGCACCGCCAGCGCCTGACGCACTCAAGCCACTATCTGGTCAACAAAGCGGAACTGCAGCAGAAGCGTTCCATCACCGTGCTGGGCAGCGGCCAGAGCGCGGCAGAAATCTACTACGACCTGCTGACCGATATCGACCGCTTTGGCTATCAGCTCAACTGGATCACCCGCGCGCCGCGCTTCTATCCGCTGGAGTACACCAAGCTCACGCTGGAGATGACCTCGCCGGAGTGGGTCGACTATTTCCACGCGCTGCCCGCCAGCACCCGTGACGAACTGAATGCGCGCCACAAGAATCTCTACAAAGGCATCAACAGCAGCCTGATTAACGACATTTATGACCTGATGTATGTCAAACAGCTCGACGGCGATCTGAACGTTAACCTGTTTACTCACTCGGCGCTGACCGCTATGCGCTGGCTGCCACAGGGAGAGTTCGAGCTGACGCTGCATCAGGAGGAGCAGGATTGCACCTTCACCCGTCGCACCGAAGGACTGGTGATGGCGACCGGCTATCACTACCAGCCACCGATGTTTTTAGAGGGCATCAACGCCCGCCTGCGCTGGGATGACAAAGGCCGCTACGACGTGCAGCGCAACTACAGCATCGATTATCACAATCAGATCTTCGTGCAGAACGCCGAACTGCACACCCACGGCTTTGTTACGCCGGATCTCGGCATGGCCTGCTACCGCAACTCGGTGCTGCTGCGCGAACTGACCGGACGCGAGGTCTACCCGATCGAGCGTCAGATTGCCTTCCAGACCTTCCCGGCTAAATCGGAGCACTGAGATGAGTTCACAAACACTGTTCAGCGCCGCCCGCCCCGCAGGCCAGTTCACCCTGAGGCCCATGCTCGCCAGCGATGCGCCGCTGATTCATAGCTGGGTCACCCGCGATTACGCCCGCTTCTGGGGCATGCAGCAGCAGAGCCTGAATCAGGTCGCTGAGTTCTATCAGACGCTGACCGCAGCCGATCCCCATGCTGCGCTGATTGGCTGCTGTAACGACCAGCCGGTCTGCCTGATTGAGTGCTATCGCGCCAGCGACGATGAGGTCGGCAAATTTTATCCTGCCGCACCCGATGATTACGGCATGCATATTCTGATTGCCCCCGCCAGCCAGCCGATCAGAGCCTTCAGCTGGCAGGTCTTCACGCTGGTGATGGACTATATGTTCAGCCGCCCCGAGGTGCGCCGCGTGGTGGTAGAGCCAGATGTGCGCAATGAGAAGATTCACGTGCTGAATAAGCGTGCCGGGTTCCGCTATCAGCACACCATCGACATGGGTCATAAAACCGCCTGGCTGGCCTTTTGTCAGCGGGAAGATTATCAACACGCGTTACTGCAGGAGTCGCAGACTATGAACACCCCCTCTTCGCTGATGAACGGTACACATCTGACGGGCGACCACTGGGCGCAGGCAAACCGCATGCTGATCCGTAAAGCGATTGCCGAGTTCGCGCATGAGAAAATCATTACGCCACAGGAGTCGGGCGACGGCAGCTATCAGCTTGCGGTGCCAGGCGGTGAAGCGAGCTACCATTTCCGGGCGTCGCGGCTGGCGCTGGATCACTGGGAAATCGACGCCGGCTCACTGCGCAAGCAGGAGAACGGTCGTGATCTGCCGCTGGATGCGCTGAAATTTATCGTGGAGTTTAACGGGGAGATCGGTATTACACAGGCACTGCTGGCGACCTACATGGAAGAGATCAGCAGCACGCTGTGCAGCAGCGTTTATAAGCTGCAGAAGAATAATCCTGACAGCCAGGCGCTGGTCTCAGCCGATTTCCAGACGGTGGAAGCGGCGATGACCGAAGGCCATCCCTGCTTTGTGGCCAACAACGGGCGTATTGGCTTCGATGCCCATGATTATCTGGCCTATGCGCCCGAGGCCGCCGCGCCCGTTCACCTCATCTGGGTCGCGGTTCATCGCCTCAACGCCCATTTCTCCAGCCTCAGCGAGCTGAGCTATGAGCAGTTGATGCGTGATGAACTGGGCGACACCACCCTGGAGCAGTTTACTGCGCAGCTGGTGAATAAAGGGCTGGCGGTTGAGGAGTATATCCTGATGCCGGTGCATCCGTGGCAGTGGCAGAACAAGCTGCTGACCGTGTTTGCGGCAGACATCGCCAGTCACGATATTGTTTATCTCGGCACCGGAGACGATGCTTACCAGGCGCAGCAGTCGATCCGCACCTTCTTTAACCGCAGCCAGCCCACGAAGCGCTACGTGAAAACCGCCCTGTCGGTGCTGAACATGGGCTTTATGCGCGGACTGTCGCCCTACTATATGGCGACAACGCCCGCGATAAACGGCTGGCTGGAACAACTGGTTGCTGGCGATGCGTGGCTGAATCGCTGTGATTTCCGCATCCTGCGCGAAGTCGCGGCGGTCGGCTATCACAACCGCTACTATGAGCAGGCGATCAAAGGCGACTCCGCCTATAAAAAGATGTTCGCAGCGCTGTGGCGGGATAATCCTGCGGCCAGCCTGCAACCCGGCCAGCGTCTGATGACCATGGCCTCTTTCCTGCACGTCGATCATCATCAGCAGGCACTGCTGCCAGCGCTGATAGCGGATTCTGGTTTGCCCGCGAAGCAGTGGATAGAACGCTACCTGACCTGCTATCTCAGCCCGCTGCTGCACTGCTTCTATCAGCATGACCTGGTGTTTATGCCGCACGGTGAAAACCTCATCATGCTGCTGGAGAACAACGTGCCGGTCAGTGCATATATGAAGGATATCGGCGAAGAGATCGCCGTGATGAATCCGGATGCGGTGCTGCCGGAAGGCGTGCAGCGTCTGGCCGTGGATGTGCCGGAGAACCTGAAGCTGCTCTCAATCTTCACCGATGTGTTTGACTGCATCTTCCGCTTTATCAGCGCGATTCTGCATCAGTCAGGAACGCTGCCGGAGGAAGAGTTCTGGCAGGCGGTGGCGCAGTGCGTGAAGGATTACCAGCAGGCGCACCCGGAGCATGCCACTAAGTTCGCGCGCTATGACATGTTCGCGCCGGAGTTTACCCGCTCCTGTCTGAACCGCCTGCAGCTGGCGAATAACCAGCAGATGATAAATCTCGCCGATCCCGCTGAGAACCTCAAGTTCGCCGGAACGCTGAACAACCCGATCGCCCGCTGGCGATAAGCGTTACACCGTCACGCTGAAATTATGCGGTCACCCTGGTGGCCGCTTTTTTAATGGCTTTATCGCAGGTATTTGTAATGGTTTCTTTCGAACCGGTCGCGCAACTGACCCGACGACATCTGATTTTTCCGCTGTCGCTGGTGTTGTTTGAGTTCGCTACCTATATCGCTCACGACATGATCCAGCCCGGCATGCTGCTGGTGACTCAGGAATTTAAGGTCGGGCCGGAGTGGGTCTCTACTTCGCTCACCGCCTATCTGGCCGGTGGCATTATGCTGCAATGGCTGCTTGGCCCCCTCTCTGACCGTATCGGGCGGCGTCCGGTGCTGCTCAGCGGCGTGGCCTTTTTTATGCTCTCGTGTGTGGCGACGCACTGGGTGCAAAGCATTGAGCAGTTCGTCCTGCTGCGTTTTCTGCAGGGCGTCAGCCTCTGTTTTATTGGCGCGGTAGGCTACGCGGCGGTGCAGGAGGCGTTTACGGAATCGCTCAGCATCAAAATGATGGCGCTGATGGCCAACGTCGCCCTGCTGGCCCCGCTGGCCGGTCCGCTGGCGGGTGCGGCTTTTCTTACCGTGGGTGAATGGCGCACCCTGTTCTGGCTGATTGGCGCTATTGCGGCGCTGGCGCTGGCAGGTCTGTGGTATGCGATGCCCGAAACCGCAGGTGACCGGCAGAAACCGCTGTCGCTGCGATCGATTATCAGCGGTTACGCGGCATTGCTGAAGGATCGTCAGGTGATGCGCGGCTCGCTGGCCATCGGGCTGGTCACCGTGCCCTGCATCGCATGGGTCGCATTGTCGCCGGTGATATTAATCCACGATGCGGGACTCAGCCGCATCGGCTATGCGTTGTTACAGCTGCCGGTCTTCGCCGCCATGATTGCGGGCAACCTGACGCTGGGACGCTTATCCAGCCGTCTGCCCATTGAACAGCCGTTACGGCTCGGTGCCTGGCCGGTGGTCTGCGGGCTGGCAATCGCAGTAACCGCTACCGTGCTAAATCCGCAAAGCTATCTGTGGCTGACTGCCGGAATTAGCCTCTACGGCTTCGGTGCCGGGCTGGTCAGTGCCGGACTTTATCGCATGACGCTTTTTTCCAGCAGCGCCGGAAAAGGCAGCGTGGCAGCGATGCTCGGCATGGTGAGTATTCTGATCATCGCGCTGGGCATTGAAGCAGCCAAAACCGCGTATTTTAGTTACGGCACCGGCGGCTTCAGTGTGGTGAACCTGATCTGCGGTCTGCTGTGGCTGGTTCTGGTCAGCGCTTTTCTACGAGCAGACCAGCGGAAATTGTGCACGGAATAATCGAATATATTTAGCAGTGCGATATAGTACTTGCCCGCACTGCTAACCATAAAGAATCCGATTACGGCATCATTAAAGCGTGATCGCCGCACCATACCCTTACAATATCCATGGTTATAATCTTTCTGATTTGAGGATTCTTAAGAGTGCTTCCTGGTTTTTATAACAGGAATGCCACTTTTGTGACATCGGTGTCAGAAGCATTGTCTCGCTAAGCTGTTGAGCGGTAAGTATGACCAGAAAAATGACAAAACAACTATCGGCCTTCTGAACCGCCCATTTCAGATCTGGAATTTTTAACATCAATAAGGAGAAGTAATGCGACAGAGAGTCATTGTGTGCCCGGTCATTCAAAATGAGGGTAAATATTTGCTATGTAAAATGGCATCTGACAGGGGTGTTTTTCCTGGACAGTGGGCTTTGCCAGGCGGCGGAATGGAGCCAGGTGAAACAATCGAAGAAGCATTAAAGCGGGAAATCAGGGAAGAATTAGGCGAGGCGCTCAAGATAACAAATATCACACCCTGGACGTTTCGGGATGATGTCAGAATCAAAACCTATTCTGATGGAATGACTGAAGAAATTTATATGATCTATCTTATCTTTGATTGTCTGAGCGCAAACCGAACAATAACCTTCAATGAAGAGTTTCAGGAGATTATCTGGGTAGAACCTGAGGCTTTAAAAAACATTGATCTGAATGAAGCCACCCGGATTACGTTTAGCCAAAAAGGACTTATCTGAATATGCATTGCAGGATCTCCTTAAAAGTCTATCGATAACTTAAGTACGATTTTAGCTAAACGGGGCAGTGCTTATGCAACGGAAAACTTCAGCGTTTTCTGGCATGTCCAGTGTTTCAACACTGCCTCATCTTACACTCTATTCATGGGCTCCCTGCTCTGGCAATGGATGCCGATTTACACTTTGAACGTTTATCTTAGGTCATCCCATTCAGACTAATATCAACCACCCAATCCCGCATTTATTTTTTTCAGATAAGCTTTGACCAAATCGTTACTTTATCTGTGTGTTGCGTCATTCGATGATGATTCCGCCTGCTGAGGCAATTGATAACAAAGGAATTCACCATGAAGACGTTATTTCCCCTTAAACCACGCGCACAAACGCTGGTTTTTACTTTACTTGCCGGGACGCTGACCTTTAACGCGGTGGCTGCACCGGTCAAAGGCGGTACGCTGATTTATCTTGAACAGCAGGCACATACCAACCTCTATCCGCCTGCCGGCGGCTTTTACCCTAATGGCGGCATTCTCAATCAGATCACCGATAAATTAACCTGGCAGAATCCCGAAACGCTGCAGGTTGAACCCTGGATTGCGGAAAGCTGGACTACCAACGCAGACAAAACTGAATACACCTTTAAATTACGGCCTGGCGTGACTTTTTCCGATGGCACACCATTAGATGCGAACGCGGTGGCGAAAAACTTTGATACCTACGGGCTGGGAAATAAAGCGCTGCGCCTGCCGGTATCGGAAGTGATTAATAACTATGAACGCAGCGAGGTGATCGACCCGCTGACGGTGAAATTCTATTTTAAAAAACCCTCGCCCGGATTTTTACAGGGCACCGCCACCATTGGCTCTGGCCTGGTCTCGCTGAGTACCCTGGCGCGCAGTTTCGATCAGCTGGGCGATGCGCGTCACATTGTCGGCTCCGGCCCGTTTGTGGTCAGTGATGAGAAGCTCGGTCGGGAGGTGGATCTGGTAGCGCGTAAAGATTATCAGTGGGGACCGAAAAACATTCAGCAGCAAGGTCCGGCCAATCTGGATGCGATAAAAGTGATCGTGACGCCGGAAGACAGCGTGCGTATCGGTGCACTGCTGGCGGGCCAGGCAGGCCTGATCCGTCAGGTGCAGGCCTACGACGAGAAGCAGGCTAAAGATCAGAACTTCACGGTTTATGCCGCGCCGACCCGTGGAGTAAACGACAGCCTCAGCTTCCGTCCGGATAATCCGCTGGTCAGCGATATCCGGGTGCGTCAGGCGCTGCTGCACGCCACCAATGCCAAACAGGTGGTTGAGACGCTCTTCTCGCCGAACTATCCGCAGGCAACCTCGGTCGTGGCCACCACCGCCGCCGGCTACGTCAATCTGGCGGACAAACTCACTTTTGATCTGACAAAAGCGAAGGCATTGCTGGACCAGGCGGGCTGGCAACCGGGTTCCGATGGTATCCGTGAAAAAGCAGGCCAGCGGCTGGCGTTAACCGTTTATGAATCACTGCCGCAACCGCAAAACAAAGAGGTGCTGCAACTGGTGGCGCAGCAGTGGCGCCAGGCGGGCGTCGCCCTCAGCGTTAAAGCGGGCGATGCCGGCAGCAAAACGCTGGATAATCTCGACCCCCTTAAGACCCCGCTGAACGTCACCGAAGTCGGCCGCGCCGATCCCGACGTGATCAAAAGCAGCTTCTACCCGGCTAACCGCGACAACCTGCTGCAGAAAGGCGGCTCCAGCGACAAAGTGAAAAACTTCCGCGATGACAAGCTGAACCAGCTGCTGGTAGCCATCTCCGCTGAAGTTGACCCGGCAAAACGTTTACAGCTGACCGGTGACGTTCAGCGTTATCTGCTGGACCAGGCCTATGTGATTCCGATCTTCGAAGAGCCGCAGGTCTATGCCGGTGCGCCCTGGCTGAAAGGGGTCAGTTTTGAAGCGGTAGGCCGTCCGGCACTCTATGGCGCCTGGCTGGAAAAACAGTAACCGGAGGTGAGGATGCGTCATTATCTGCTGCAACGCGCTGGCCTGGGTGTATTGGTCCTGTGGGCCGCGTTTACCCTGTCGTTTGTGCTGCTACAGGTGCTGCCAGGCGATGCGGTCCTGATCAAGTTTCAGAATCCGGATCTCGGCCTGAGTCCGCAGCAGATTGCTGAGATGCGTCAGGCCTATGGCGCGGACAGCCCGCTGTGGCAGCAATATCTGCACACGCTGGCGGCGATGCTGCACGGCGACTTCGGCTATTCGGTGCAGGCGGGCGTGCCGGTCAGTGAACTGCTGACCAGCAATCTGCCTGGCACGCTGCGACTGGCCCTGTGCGGCTTTTTGCTGGCGACACTGCTGGCATTCGTGCTGGCGACACTGTCGCGGCTGCCTGCCCTGCGCGGCCTGCGTAATCTGCTGCAGTCACTGCCCGCGCTGTTTATCTCAGTGCCGACCTTCTGGCTCGGCATAGCCCTGATTCAGCTCTTCTCATTCCAGCTGCGCTGGATCCCGGTAATCAATCCCTCACCGTGGCAGGGACTGATTCTGCCCATTATTACGGTCGCCGTTCCGATCTCAGCGCCGCTGGCTCAGATTCTGTTGCGCAGCATCGATGAGGTTTCAACCCGGCCTTTTGTGGCGGTGGCGCGCGCCAAAGGAGCCAGCGAGCACTCTGTGCTGTGGCGGCACATCCTGCGCAACGCCATGCTGCCGGTGCTCACCGTGGCGGGCCTGCTGCTGGGAGAACTGATTGCCGGTGCGCTGATCACCGAAACGGTGTTTGGCCTGGGCGGTCTCGGTCAGCTGACGCAGCAGGCGGTGAACAATCAGGATGTGGCGGTGTTGCAGGCGGTGGTGATGATCTCTGCGCTGGGTTTTGTGGTGATCAACCTGCTGGTGGATCTGCTGATGCCGCTGTTTGACCCGCGCTTACAGCTGTTACGAGGTGCAACATGAGTCTGGTTGATTACGCTGCTGCGCGGCAACCCGTGGCGGCAAAGAGGCGCACTTTACAGTTTTCGCCGGGCCTGTGGCTCGCCGTTTCAGTCATGCTGCTGGTCGTACTGGCAGCCCTGTTCCCGGCCCTCTTTACCCAGGCCAGCCCGATTGAAGGAATTGCGGGTGCACAGCGACTCGCACCGCAGGCCGGACACTGGCTCGGCACCGATCAGCTTGGCCGCGATCTTTTTGCCCGCATCGTTTACGGCGCGTCCCATTCGCTCTCCGCCGCCGTCATGGCGGTGGCGATCGGACTGCTGGCAGGTACCGCGCTGGGTCTGGTGGCAGGAGCTATCGGCGGCAAAACTGAATCAATTGTGATGCGCGCAGTGGATGTCCTGCTGGCGATTCCGGCGTTGCTGCTCTCTCTGAGCGTGCTGATTTTACTCGGCTTCGGCACCCTGAATGCCGCATTAGCGGTGGGCATTGCCTCCATCGCCAGCTTCGCCCGACTGGCACGCGCCGAAGTGGTGCGCATTCGTCACAATGAGTATGTCGAAGCGGCTTACGGCAGCGGCGGCCGCTTTTTCAGCGTGCTGTGGCGTCACATTCTGCCCAATGCGCTGACGCCGGTGATCGCCTATGCCGCCCTGCAATTTGGTCAGGCGATTCTGGCGCTGTCGACTCTGAGTTTCCTTGGCTACGGCACCCCGCCGCCGGTGCCGGAATGGGGTCTGTTAATCGCTGAAGGGCGTAATTATCTGGCTACCGCCTGGTGGCTGACCACTTTTCCTGGTGTGGTGGTGGTCGCTGTGGTGCTCGCAGCCAACCGCATCAGCCAGCAACTTTCTGGAGGACGCCGATGAGCGCTCAGCCGTTACTCGCGGTCAACAATCTGACGCTTAGCTATCGCAGCGGCAACCGTTGGCAGCCGGTGGTACATAACGTCAGCTTCGAGCTGAACGCCGGTGAGATGGTGGCGCTGGTCGGGGAGTCCGGCTCCGGTAAAACCACCACTGCACAGGCGATAATGGGTCTGATGGCGGAAAATGGCCGTCGCGAAGGGGGCGAGATTCTTCTCAACGGCATTGATATCAGTCAGTGGTCGCAAAAGCGTTTCGATACCCTGCGCGGGGCGCGCATCAGTCTGGTGCCGCAGGATCCCGGTAATTCCCTGAACCCGGTCAAAACGGTCGGCGAACAGGTGGAAGAGATCCTGCGACTGCACCTGAAATTACCGTCAGCGCAGCGCCAGCAGCGAGTGATTGACCTGCTGAATCGCGTCGGCCTTAGCCATCCGGAACAGCGGGTTAAGCAGTATCCGCATCAGCTGTCGGGCGGCATGAAGCAGCGGGTATTGATCGCCATTGCCCTCGCCCTGCAGCCGGAGATCATTATTGCGGATGAGCCGACCAGCGCGCTGGATGTCACGGTGCAAAAGCGCATTCTCGATCTGCTGGACAACCTGCGGCAGGAATCCCGCACCGCCGTGCTGTTTGTCACCCACGACCTGGCGCTGGCGGCGCAACGCGCAGATCGTATTATCGTGTTTCGTCACGGCGAGATTCAGGAATCGGGCCGCACTGAACAGGTTATCAGCGCGCCTGCTCATCCTTATACCCGTCAGTTACTGAATGATGCGGCACCGCAGCGACCCGCCAGAGTTAAATCTGCAACCGCCCGTTTTTCTGCCCCCGCCATCCGGGCAACCGGCGTGATGAAAAGCTTTTCGCTGGGCAAACAGCAGCGTTTGCAGGCGCTGAACCAGGTCAGCTTTCAGGTTGCGCGCGGCACTACGCATGCACTGGTAGGCGAATCCGGCTCAGGCAAAACCACGCTGGCGCGCATCGTTATGGGTTTTGAAACCGCAGACAGCGGCGAGGTGACGCTGGATGGCATCGTGGTCAACGGATTACGCGGCGAGGCGCTGCGTCAGCTGCGGCGGAAGATCCAGTTTGTCTATCAGAACCCATTTGCCTCGCTCGATCCGCGTCAGACGCTATATGCAATTATTGAAGAGCCACTGCGTAATTTTGAGCGACTGAGCCGCAGTCAGCGCCGTGAGCGCGTAGAAGGGATGACCACGCGGGTGGCGCTGCCGCTCTCTCTTCTGTCACGTCATCCTCACGAACTTTCCGGCGGACAGCGGCAGCGTGTGGCGCTTGCGCGGGCACTGATCTGCAAGCCGGAGATTCTGGTACTGGATGAGGCGACCTCGGCGCTGGATGTCACGGTGCAGGCGCAAATCCTCGATCTGTTGCAGCAGCTCCAGGCCGAACTGGGTCTGACCTATCTGTTTATCACGCACGACCTGGCGACGGTGCGGCAGATTGCCGACAGCGTCACGGTGTTAAAAGCGGGCGAAGTCGCAGAGCAAGGTGACGTTGTCACTATTTTCAGTGCGCCACAGCATCCTTATACCCGGGAATTAATGGCTGCCATTCCTCCGCTTATTCCCTTAACCCACAAGGAGTCAGCATGAGCCGACGTCTCGGATTTTTTACCCGACTGCTGGATAAGGTGCCGGCGAAACAGCGCTATCAGCTGGCCACCGAACAGATTCAGCATGCCGAACGCTGCGGATTTGATAATGCGTGGATTGCTCAGCACCATTTTCATCAGGATGAGGGTGGTCTGCCGTCGCCGCTGCTCTTCCTGGCGCATGTCGCCGCGCAGACCCGCACCATCCGGCTCGGCACCGCCATCATCACCCTGCCAATGGAAAATGCGCTGCGGGTGGCTGAAGATGCCGCAGTACTGGATCTGCTGGCAGATGGGCGGCTGGAGATCGGGCTGGGCTCCGGTGGCACGCCGGATTCGTTTTTGCCGTTTGGTCTGACCTTTGCCGAGCGCGGTGCCGCTTTTGCCGACCATCTGCATACGCTGCTCAGTGCCTGGCGCGGGGATTCACTGGGGCATCCTGATAATCATCTCTATCCCGCCGCGCCGCAGCTTGCCGGACGGGTGTGGATCGCCACCTTCTCGGTTGAGGGCGCGATCCGTGCCGCTCAGGGCGGCCATGGCCTGATGCTGTCCCGCACCCAGCCGCGTCCGGCGGGCCAGCCTGAGCTGCCGCTGGATGCATTGCAGAATCCGCTGATCGATGCCTATCTTGCGGCACTTCCTGCGGGAACCACTCCGCGCATCCTCGCCTCCCGTACCGCATTCGTGGCCGATTCTGACCGCTATGCCCGTCAGGTAGCTGAACCGGGAATTCGTCAGCAGGCTGCGCAGTATCGTGGCGAATTACGCGGTGAACGCTTTGATGACCTGCTGGCGCAGTTTGATGCCCATGTTGGCGGCATCGATCAGGTGCAGCACTCGCTGGCGCAGGACAGCACACTGGCGCGCGTCACCGACATCTCATTTCAGGTGCATTCGGTTGAGCCTTCGCATGCCGACACGCTGCGCTCGATTGAACTGATTGCCCAACATCTTGCGCCCGCGCTTCGTGCCGCTGGCGAACCTCACAGGAGAATTTCATGAATCAACCTGACGATTTGATCGCCACACTGGCAGATATCAATCCCGATTCCGAACTGGCCCATGCGCGCCAGACACGTCACGCCGCCACACAACATGCTCAGGGTAGCTACACCCTGTTGTTTAGCCAGGGTGATGAAGATTTTCCGCTGGCGGAGCGCCGTCTGCTGGCCGCACAGGTTGCCGGCTGGCATGCACAACTCGGCCTGCAGGCGCACTACCAGCCACAGGAGAGTCTGGCCGGGAGTGATCGGATCAACGCGGCACAGGCTTTTGCCCATCGCCTGACCTTTGAGCCGGTTACTGCTGCTCCCGCACATCTGGAGGCTTTGAAACAGGCGGGCTGGAGCCTGCGCGGCATTGTCACACTGGCACAGCTGGTGGCGTTTGTCAGTTTTCAGAGCCGGTTGCTGGCGGGTCTGCGCAGCTTACAGGGCGATGAGGCACCGGATGAGGTTGCCCCGGTAGTCGCCGGTCACTGGCACGAGGCCTTACATACCGCCAGCGGCAAAACTGCCCTGACCGCGTTTACGCAGCAGGAACTCGGCTGGGAGCCCTGGCTGCCGGCAAAACCGCTGACGGAATTCAGCGAGGAAGAGCAGGCGACACTGGCAAAATTCGGTCACACCGACTCCGACTATTTTCGCCTGCTGGCGCGCAATCTGCCGTTGCTGGAGCAGCGCACCCTGACCGATAAAGGCATTTTTTATACCGCAGGAGGGCTGCCACGCGCCGAGCGCGAACTGGCTGCCACCGTGGTAAGTAAGGTCAACGGCTGCATTTACTGCGCCTCAGTCCATGCGCGTAAAGCCAGCCAGCTCTCAAAACAGGATGAAGCGGTACAGAAGCTGCTGAATGTTGCACCCGGCGCGGTGTTATCTCACGGACACGCCGCGCGCTGGCAGGCGATCATCGAATTCTCAGCAGCGCTGTCGCTGACCCCTGCCCAGCCGACACAGTCCCAGCTCTCTGCACTGCGTGAACAGGGTCTGGATACGCTCGCCCTGCTCGATCTGATTCAATCAACCGCCTTTTTTGCCTGGGCTAATCGCCTGATGCTGACGCTGGGCGAACCTTTTCTGCCGGAACAACAGGGATAATCATGACTTTGCCTTTAACCGACCAACTGGTGCAGTGGCGTCGCGAACTGCATCAGCATCCTGAACTTTCGAATCATGAATTTGCCACCACGGAACGTATTACCCGCTGGCTGGAGCAGGCCGGGATCCGGCTGTTGCCGCTGGGGCTGAAAACCGGCGTCGTGGCTGAAATCGGTCATGGCGAACCCCTGATCGCCCTGCGCGCGGATATCGATGCGTTACCGATTGAAGAAACCACCGAACGCCCGTGGCGATCACAGCAGCCGGGCGTGATGCACGCCTGTGGTCACGACGTTCACAGCGCCGTGATGCTCGGCGTGGCGTTGCAGCTGAAACAGCAGGAAGACACACTGCAAGGCCGGGTACGGATTCTGTTTCAGCCCGCTGAAGAGACCTTTAATGGCGCACGTCAGCTGATTGATGCCGGTGCGCTGGATGGCGTTCAGGCGATATTCGGCCTGCACAACGCGCCCGACCTGCCGCTGGGCACACTGCGTAGCCGGGCAGGTGCGTTTTATGCCAACGTAGACCGCTTTGTTATCCGCATTGAGGGCAAAGGCGCCCATGCCGCACGACCGCAGGAGGGCATCGATTCGATTGTGATTGCCAGCCATATCGTAACGGCTCTGCAGACCCTGCCGAGCCGGGTGTTCAGCTCGCTGGAAACGGTGGTGCTGAGCGTGACGCGCTTTACCGCCGGTAATACCTGGAACGTGCTGCCACAAAGCGTTGAGCTGGAGGGCACCGTGCGCACCCACAACGGCGAAATTCGGGCCCAGATCCCGCACCGCATGCGATCCCTGATTCAGGGTATTGCCGCCGGGTTTGGTGCGACCGCCGAACTGGAGTGGACTGAAGGACCGCCGGCCCTGATTAACACGCCAGGCTGGGTGGATGTTGCTCTGGACGTTGCCCAACAGAGTGGCTATCTCGCGGAGCACGCTGAGTCGCCGCAGATGGGCGGAGAAGATTTTGCCTTCTATCTGCAGCAGGTGCCGGGGGCATTTGTCAGCATCGGCAGTGCCAGCGAATTTGGTCTGCATCACGCCGCCTTCGATCCTGATGAAGCGTTGATTGGCCCGGCGGTGGACTACTTCACACAGCTGGTGCCGCGCGCGTTGCAGATTGTGGCGGCGCAATGACGAAAAAAAGGAGTGCTGCTATGTCAGTTCAGGTTCCACAACCGATTCTTGATCATGCTGTGATTAACGTGGCCGACCAGCTCGACAGCGCCAGCGCGCGCTTCCGAAGGCTCGGCTTTCAGCTCACTGAACGGGGTCATCACTCGCTGGGATCGAGTAATCACCTGGCTATTTTTGGTGAGAACTACCTGGAACTGCTGGGCTATGAGACGGGCAAAGGGAGCCAGCGCGCCGATCTATGGCAATCGCCGCTGGGATTGAGCGGTCTGGTGTGGAAAAGCAGCGATGCAGAGAGTGAGTTTCAGCATCTGCAACGGCAGGATCTGGATGGCGATCCGCCAGCGGCTTTTCATCGTCCGGTTACCCTGCCCGACGGTTCGGTGAGTGAAGCGCACTTTAGGACCGTACGGATTCGCCCTTCGCTGGTACCCAATGGCCGCAGCTTTTTTTGCCAGCATCTGACGCCCGAAGCAGTATGGCAGCCGGCATGGCAGCGTCACCCCAATGGCGTGCGTAATATCAGTGAGTTTGTGATTGTCGCGCAGGATCCGGCGCTTTCAGCGCTGGTCTATAGCCGCCTGTTTGGGGCCGCTAAAGTGCTCGCCTGTCCCGAAGGCGCCTTTGTCCTGCGCGCGGGTGCTGCCACGGTTCGTTTTGCTTCGGCAGACTATGCGCAGCAGCGATTTGGCCCGCTGCCGGAAGACTATGATGGCAGCGCCCGCATGGTCGCGCTGGGTTTTGAGACGGAAGATCTCGACCTGGTGAAACGCGCGCTGGTGAAGGGTGAAATTGCCTTTCAGGAGCAGCCCGAGGCGATTGTGGTGGAGTCGGCAGAAGGTTTTAACCTGGCACTGCGTTTTACCTGAGTGCAGATTCAGGAGGTGATGAAAAACGCCTCAAGTGAGGCGTTTCTTCAGAGCACGGACCGATAAAATATAAAGACTTATCGAATCTTAATAGTCCATCGCAGCACGCTTAAATCAGAAAAACAGAGATGGCGACAGGCCAAACCGGGCGCATAATGCCCGGATATGCGACACAGTCAACTGACGTTCGCCGCTGAGGATTCGGCTAACCAGCGATTTTTTACCGATCTCATTTTCGAAGTCGCTCAGGCTAAGATTGTGTTGCTCAATAAGCACGCGCAGAATGCCGGGGCCTGTGCTGATTTCATTTTGACGTGCATTAAATTCGGCCAGCTCCGGATCTTTATCTTCATAGTGAGCAATGCGCGCGCAAAGCAGGTCAACCAGCGGATTATCCGGCTCATGTTCAATCAGATATTCGACCAGTTTCAGTGCTTCTTCATAATCCTCGCGCTGGCTGCTGCCAGCCAGCAGCGGTACCGCTTCAGCGAGCTCATTTGACAGCCTGATAGCTTCAGTATTCATTCGGTAACCTCCCGATATTTTTTAACAAGCTTGTCGTACTCAGCGTGCGTGCAGATATGCTTAATAAAGATTTTACTTCGCTCAAAATCCGCGAAGAACATCACGCGCAACTGATTGCCACTCACGTCGATGACCCACCATTTAGCACGATATTTCATACGATCAAGGCTTGCATAAAGCGCTTTAAGATCGTCAGGACCACTGAAATCGCCTTGCCTGAGATGGCGATAAAGCAGATTAAGTGCGGCCGCTGCATTAGGATATTTTCTGGCCGCCTCATCAAACGGCACACGTGAAATAACATGCATTCCATTGGCTCCTGACTGTTTCCATTATGGAAACCATCCTGTCACAATCCAGCCATGTTGACAAGATGGAAACATGTTAAATTTGCGTACTCAGTAGAGAAAATACGGCAAAAACTAATGTAAAACGGTGATTAAGGCATAATCGGCACGTGGTTTGGATGACCGGTTATCTCTGGTAATAACCAAAATGTAAGAGCAATATTGTGATCTGATGTCTGCTAACAACACTGCCTATGCAATGAAGACTTATTCACCACAAGTTTCGCCAACTGAGGTGATATAAATAATTGCACTCTGATTTGAAATAAAAAAACGCCTCAGTGAGGCGTTTTTCACAGGCTTTACATCGACACGAATCAGAAGGTGTAGCTGGCAGTCACTGAGAAATTACGCGGTTCGCCGTAGACTACGGAGCTGGCCACGTTAGTGTCATACTCTTTGTCGAAGAGGTTATTGAGGTTGCCCTGCAGCGAAAGATTTTTGTTCACCTGATAACGGGCGAAGAGATCAACCAGCGCATAGCTGCCCTGGCGGGCACGCCAGGTGCCATTGCCTTCCGGGCCACCGACATCATTCCAGATATGTGTCTGCCAGTTCACGCCGCCACCCAGCGTCAGCTGCTGCAGCGTCGGCAGGCGATAGCTGCTGAACAGGTTAAAGCTAGTCTGCGGCAGTTGCGGGTTAAAGGTGCTGCCATCGCGGTTTTCCGCAATGTAGCGCGTGCCGCCCAGGGTCATCTGCCAGTTGTCGGTTAATGCGCCGTTGACTTCAAACTCCACGCCACGACTCACCACGCCTTTACGGCCAATGTACGCGACATCACCTGACCCCTGAACCGTCTGAGTGGTTGCTTCACCGACATTATTCAGCTCGGTGCGGAACACCGAAATCGAGGTGGTGAAGCGACTATCCATCCAGTCAGATTTCAGGCCTGCCTCGTAGTTTTTGCCGATAACGGGCGACAGGAAAGCGCCGCTGGCATCGCGATAGTCCTGTGGCTGGAACACCGAGGTATAGCTGGCGTAAGCCGACCAGTTTTCAGCGAAGTCATAAATCAATCCGCCGTAAGGGGTGGTGTTATTTTCTTCCATTTCACCACCAGGAGTTTCACGGTTCCAGTTGGTGTAACGGGCACCGATAATCAGGTGCAGCGGATCGGCGAGCGACAGACGGGTCGCCATATAAGTCGATTTCTGGCGAACCAGCTGGGTATCGCTGGCTGGCAGACGCGGCGTCCAGGCCGATTCCGGATACTGACCGTTAAACTCGTTGTAGTTGCCCAGCGACTCCGATGAGATATTCTCAAAGGTACTGAAGTACTTGTTATCCTGGCGGGTGTAATTGACGCCGACCATCAGCTCATGCTGACGACCCAGCAGTTCATAAGGACCGCTGGCGAAGGCATCAACGGCATCCACTTTGCGTTTACCGGTGTTGTAACCGGTCCCGCCTACCACCGGATAGTTGGCATAGGAAGAGACGCCCGCCCCGGTGTTACGATCGAAATAGCCATCAAGATAGATCTGCTTACTGTCCAGACGCATCTCGTTGTGCGCGCCGTTCAGCGTGATGTTCCAGCCGTTGTCGAAGTCCTGTTTCAGGTTCACAAAGACTTTACGGTTCTCTTTATCGTTGTAGGCCCAGTCAGGTGCGGTGTTGTAGCCGCGTCGGGTATGTATCTGCGTGCCGTCTGTGTACCAGCGCGGCGCGCCACCCCACATGGTGGAATCCGTATTGACCTGGCTGAATTCATAGCCGACCGAAAGCGTGGCAGAGTCGGTCAGGTCAGCGTCAACCACGCCATAGATAAACTGTTTTTTGGCGCCGTAGCGCTCTATGAAGCTGTTGTTATCCTGCCAGCCCGCGATCAGCCGGCCACGAACATTGCCGGAGTCACTGAGCGGAGCCGAGAGATCGGCCACGTAACGCTGCTTATTCCAGCTGCCGTAACTGGCAGAGACGGTGCCGCCGAACTCTTTGCTGTCGGCGTGTTTGCGCACCATATTGATGGCAGCTGATGGATTGCCCGGTCCGGTTAACAGACCGGTCGCTCCGCGCACCACTTCAACGCGCTCATACATTGCCATATCGGTCTGCGCATCGCCCAAGTTCCAGCGAGCGGCAAAGGCAGTAGGGATACCATCGACCATGTAGTTGTCGATCATAAAGCCGCGCGCATAGTAGTTGGTGCGATCCATATCACCACTGATACCGCGAATACCGGTGGTATTTGCGAGCACATCATTCAGCGACTGGAGTTGCTGATCGGCCATACGCTGTTTACTGACAATGCTGACTGACTGCGGGACATCACGCACGGTGCCCAGCATTTTAGTGCCCGCACGGGTAACCGGTACGCTGTAATCGGTGGCGGGCGAAGCGGCTACGGCATCATCGGCTGACGCGCTGACCGTCATAGTCTGGTTATCGCTGGCAGCGGGTACGCTGGTCTCTGCGGCATGAGCAGAGTTATGCGCCAGCGACGAGGCGACGATGGCAGCCAGCAAGGAGAAGCGGAATGGACGTTGCAGAGCAGAGGTGCCCGTCGCCCCGGGGTGTTGAAGATCGAAAGCGTTCATTAATTCCTCAATTATCTTTATGTTTTTATGCTGCCACTGTCACGACCATGCTTCCTGCGGACATCGCTGCCCTGCTTATGGTTTGAGGAACCAGAAACCTTTCCCTGAGCGCCTGCGCGCGGGTGTGATGAACTTCTAAAACAAATGAGAAATATACGCATTGCGATTATCATTGCAAGATTTTGTTAGCAAACAATACGAATTTTTTCAGGGAATTGTCTGCGTGTGAAAGACGGCTGGAAGATGATAAAGACAAGGAGGCGTTTATAGGGTCAGCACGCCTGCTGACTTGTCAGAGCAACAGGGCTGCTGCATCATTATTTGTTAAAGATAAAATCCTGTAATGCCCGTTCATTGAACTGTAGTTGTCACTCCTGATGCCACAATATCTGCCTTAAATCTTTTATCACCTTATTTAACACCAGATATTGCAGGAATTCGTACGTGCGCAAAATTTCAACTCTTAAAGCGCTGATAACGACCACCGTTTTCAATGTTTTTTCAGTCCACTCCGCCACACTTGTAGAGAGCGTGAGTGCGGGCTGGGATAATTTCAGTGATAAAGTCGCCACAACCTGGCAGCAGCCTGAAGGTTACGACTTTTATCTGCCCGCGATTACCTGGCACAACCGTGCCACTTACGATCGTGAACACATCAATAAATATAATGAAAGACCCTGGGGCGCGGGCGGAGGTATCTCCCGCTACGATGAAAAAGGGAACTGGAACGGCATCTACTTAATGGCGTTTAAGGACTCCTTTAATAAATGGGAACCCTTTGGTGGCTATGGCTGGGTGGCAACCTGGCGTCCGCTGGCCGACCAGAATTTTCACTGGGGCGCGGGGTACACGGCGGGCTTTACCGCACGGCACAACTGGGATTATATTCCGGTGCCAGCGCTATTGCCGCTGGCCTCTGTCGGCTATGGCGATCTCGATTTCCAGATGACCTATATTCCCGGCACCCATAACAACGGCAACGTCTATTTTGCCTGGCTGCGCTACCACTTCTGACAGTTGCCGATATAAGCGTTAGCGTGACATTGCCATGAGCGAGAGATCGTCCAGCGTGAGGGTTTCGCCATCATAGCGATGACGCAGGAGATGGTAGCTTTCGCATTCAATAATCTGCTCAACCGCGTCCGAAAAGATAGTCATGGCGCTGCGCATCTGGCTCAGATAGTCATGAGTGTCATAGACCCGATCGATACCTTCCAGCGCATGGTTCATGATTTTTCGGGCGACGTCATTAGGCGTGTCGAGCGCTGAGAGTTTTGAACGCGCAGTCCTGCGCAGATCGCGCGGGGTAAACGCCTCCAGTCCCAGCCCACGGGGAGCGCGGATCATCCGGCGAAGTGCCTGATTCATCGCGCCTTTTGACAGCGGCTGTTGCGGATCGCGTGGCGCGGGCACCAGCCAGGGTGAGGCTGGATCGGCGGCGCGCAACAACGCTTCGATGCACTGACGCATCAGCGGTGAAATGGGCAGCACATGCTCCCGCTGCGATTTATTGCGCGTACCCTGCATCCACAATCCTAATTGCAGATCGAACTCCGCTTTCTGCGCCTGCACAATTTCATCCGGCCGCCGGGCGCTGACCAGGCATAAACGCAGCGCCCAGCGCGCCTGTTCCGAAAGCGCCCAGTTATCCAGCCCGTGCCAGAACACCCAGATTTCTGCATCGGTAAGTTGCCGACTGCGCGGCGGCGTAGCGCGACCCGCGACATCACGCTTTTTCATTGAAGCGATGGGTGAATGATCGAGATAGCCCTGCATCTCGGCCCAGGCAAGAAATTGTTTGGTCAGCGCGAACACCCGCCGCGCCTCCTCTTTTTTACCGTCGGCGATCAGAATGTTATAGAGCCGGTTAAGGCGTAAGCGGTTCAGCGTTTTGAGTGGCTGCGAACCGATGTTCGGCAGGACATGTTTCAGCAATGAGGAGATGGCGATCTCAGGACGACGCCGACTGATCAGCAGCGAGAGTTTTACCCAGACCTTCATCACCTGCTCTACCGAGCCTTCATCGCCAAAATTATCCAGCTCGCTGAGTGAAGCCTTTTTAACCTGCTCCAGCCAGATCAGTACATGGCGGCCTACGTGGGCTGAACGCGCAGGGATCTGTGTCAGATCTGGGGTCACATTTATACCTGTTTGTCACTGCAGAGCGGGCCATTCTATCCATTGTTTATCTATGACTCCAGACCTAATAAGTCTGGAGTCATAAAGACGCGTTCTGATGAAATCTGAGGAAGTTTTCGGGTGATGACCAACAAGTAAAACTAACGTCACTTCTCCCTTCTGGTCACGGTTATGGCGAATAAATAGCCCATTGTTATGGAATGTAAAGGTGGCTTACCGCGATATACAATGATAACTATTATCATTATCATACGCATTTGCTTACATGCCTTAATACTTCAGGGAGATTTTCTAAGTGAATGTAACCATGCGTGTCCATAAGCGCCCTGTTGCGCTACTGCTGGCCGGTTTATTGAGTACCTCTGCTAACGGCGCTAATCAGGAAGAGACAGAAAAGCTGGCTGATGATGAGACGATGCTGGTCACTGCTGAACAGGAGCTGAAACAGCAGCCTGGCGTTTCGGTGATCACCTCGCAGGACATTGAGAAAAACCCGCCGGTCAACGACCTTTCCGACATTATCCGTAAAATGCCAGGCGTTAACCTTACCGGCAATAGCGCCAACGGTGTACGCGGTAACAATCGTCAGATCGATATTCGCGGCATGGGGCCGGAAAATACGCTGATTCTGATCGATGGTGTGCCGACCACCTCGCGCAATTCGGTGCGTTATAGCTGGCGCGGCGAGCGCGATTCCCGCGGTGACTCAAACTGGGTACCACCAGAAATGGTTGAGCGGATTGAAGTGATTCGTGGACCGGCGGCAGCGCGTTACGGTTCCGGCGCGGCTGGTGGCGTGGTTAATATCATTACCAAACGCCCGACCAATGACTGGAGCGGATCGCTGTCGCTCTACACTAACCAGCCGGAAGATGATAAAGAAGGCGCAACCCGCCGCGCTAACTTTAACCTGAGTGGTCCGCTGGCGGGCGATGCTCTGACCATGCGGCTCTATGGCAACATCAACAAAACCGACAGCGATGCTTTCGACATTAACCAGTCGCACAATGGCTCCGGCGCCGCCGGTCGCGAAGGCGTTCGCAATAAAGACATCAACAGCGTGCTGTCGTGGAAGATCACGCCATTACAGGTGCTGGATTTCAGCTACGGATACAGCCGTCAGGGCAACATTTACACCGGGGATACCCAGTACAGCAACGGTGCCGGTAATGCCTTGATCAAATCTCTCGATGGTTCAGAAACCAACCGTCTGTATCGTCAGACCTGGGGCCTTGCGCATAATGGCATCTGGGACTGGGGACAATCTAAGCTCACCTTTAACTATGAAAAAACCAATAACACCCGCCTGAATGAAGGCACGGCGGGTGCGGGTGAAGGCCGGATCAACAGCAACACGTTCTCAACCAGTCGCTTTGAAAGTTACCGGGCCGGAGGTGAAGTCAGCTTCCCGCTGGAACTGCTGCGTGAGCAGACCGTTACGCTGGGAGCCGAGTGGAACCGTGATGAGCTGAACGATCCAAATTCAATGAACGGCACCAGTGCGCCGGGCGTATCCATCGACGGTGTCAGTGGGGATGCGGGCAGCCGCAACAGTAAAAACAGCGCAACGCTGAGCTCACTCTATTTTGAAGATAATATTGCTGCGACCGATAGCACTGAAGTCATCCCCGGTCTGCGTTTTGATTATCACGACACCTTTGGTGCGAACTGGAGTCCGTCGCTCAATATTTCTCAGGCTCTGGGAGAAAGTTTTACCCTGAAAGCGGGTATCGCCCGTGCGTTTAAAGCCCCTAACCTTTATCAGTCCAGCGAAGGCTATTTGCTGGCGACGCGGGGAAATGGCTGTCCGATCAACGTTACCCGTGGCAGTTGCTATCTGCTGGGTAATGAAAATCTCGATCCTGAAGTCAGCATCAATAAAGAGCTGGGTATCGAGTTCAGTCAGGATGGCTATCTTGCGGGTATCACCTGGTTCCGCAATGACTATAAAAACAAAATCGTCTCCGGGACGGAGGTGTTGGGTTACGCCTCTAATGGCAACAATATCCTGCAATGGAGTAACGGCGGCAAAGCGGTAGTGGAAGGTCTGGAAGGCAATTTCACTATCCCGCTGGTCAGTGACCAGCTGGAGTGGCGGACTAACGCAACTTATATGATCGAGTCGAAAGATAAAAAGACCGGCAATCCGCTGTCGATTATTCCTGAATACACCATCAATACAATGCTGGACTGGCAGGTGACGCAGGATTTCTCCACTAATCTGAACTGGACGATGTATGGCCGTCAGAAACCACGCCAGTATGCGGAATCCCGCACAGAAAGCAATTCAATGTCGAATCGCGAAGTTGGTGCTTATTCAGTATTTGGGGTCAATTTTAATTATGACATCACCAAAAATCTGCGTGCCAATGCCGGGATTAATAACCTGCTGGATAAACAGCTATATCGCGAGGCTGATGGCGCATCGACCTATAACGAACCGGGACGCGCTTATTATGCCGGGCTGACAATGTCCTTCTGATCTGCAGCAGCGCTTCCCGGTGGAGGCGCTGTTTTTTCGTCGTCGTCGAAAAACCTCCTGTTTACACTCCCCCCGATTTATCTTCTCAGTGCTAATCTCTGGCTGCCACTTAACGAGCCGGAAAGTATCTGGCTCACGGGTATGGCATTAAATACTTACATTCCCTCTGGAAAGCGTAACGACAGGTAACTAATGTCGTGATTCCTGTATCCCGGCCAGCGAAACACCCCAGAGTGCGGCTATGCTCTGTCGGGTTCAACCTGCAACTATAACTAACTATCAGGATATTAAGTGATGAAAAAATTATCAGTTATCGTTATTGCTACCGGACTGTTTTTGTCGGTGAATTTACAGGCTAATGCCCAGGGCTGTCTTAAGGGAGCCGCAGTAGGCGGCGTCGCAGGTCATGTTGCTCATCATGGTGTGGCCGGTGCCGCAGCGGGCTGCGCAGTCGGTCATCATATGGCGAAGAAGAAACAGAAAGAGGCTGAGCAAAATCAGCAGACCCAGAAATAAGCTGAGGCTGTAGCACCGATGTAAATCAGCTGATTACCGGGCATTGATGATGTCTGGTGATCGCTGAGTGATAACCACTCTGAGTCTGTTGACTCAAAAAGTACGGCGAATTAAGGGCAACCGGTTACGGTAATAATAATTTATCTAAAATTTATGCCAGTATATGGAACTGTAATAGCAGGTAACCCGCGTTTTGGAATGATTAATCCGCGATATTAATACCAACAGACTTAAGCCATGACGGGCTATTCAGGCAATTTACTTAGCTGGCCATTTCGTTCTTCCCGATTATAATATTCAGACGCTAATTTTTTTAAGCGTCATGACTATTACGCCAGTCATCAACCATTTCCTTTGAGACCTCTTTTTTATAACAGACAGGTGCATATCCGCCCTGCTTGCTCCATGCGCTTCGCCTGCCACAGCTACTGCCATTACGTGCAGCATTAAAAGGGCATGCGCAGACACCTGGATAAGAGGCGATTGAATCTTCGATAATGAGCTGTCGGATTTGGTCATCGGACTGCTTCGATGTTTTAGCTTCAGACGCGCCAACCCAAAAAATGCTTATGGCCATAACCAGAGAAACGACGATTTTGCTGTTATTCATGATTCCCTCCAGAAGTGAGGAGGATAGCTTAACGCAGTGCAATATAATGCAATGCCTGGAATAAGAAGCATTGCATCGCCTATTCTGGCAGATGCTCTCGCACTACAAGCCTGCCCTTGCTTTAGCGAGCCAGAGAGGGCTTTTATATCAGCCCAAACGGAAGCTTTCCTGAAAGCTACCAGAGCGGATAGCAGGAATACAAATTAATAGGCTGCTATTTACTGATAGCAGCCCTTATTACTCACCAGCTATAACCTTCACATCCGCCAATCAGTTTCACTAATCCAGCGATCTATCCGATATTTTTAGCTGCGCCCTGGCATTATAAAAACGACGATAGGATAAATAGACAGCAATGATCGTTGACAGACTGGCGGTCCCTATCAGCATAAACGTGACCATAATCTGATACTTAATCGCCTTGAGCGGATCTATTCCGGCGAAAATCAGTCCGGACATCATCCCTGGCAGGCTGACCAGTCCGACGGTTTTGGCAGCGTCCACCGTCGGCATCATGGCTGTACGAATGCTGTCGGCAATGATGCGGCCCGATGCCAGCTTCACCGATGCGCCAAGGCTCAGCATCTCCATAATTTTCTGCTGGTTGTCGCTGAAGCGCTGGTTCAGGTTGCTGTAACAGAGCCCTACTGCGACCATGGCATTACCGGCGATCATGCCCGTGATGGGGATGACCTGCATCGGAACAAACGCTATCGCCCCGCTCAGCACCAGAATCGTCAGCGTGATAACGGTGCCACTAAAAATAGCGACAAACGATATCGTAAAGGCGTTATCAATATTTCGACCGCGTTTACGGGTGTTGATCGCGGCATTAACGCAGATAAACAGCACCATCAGTACCGTCAGCCAGCTGTTATTAACATCGAAGATCGACTTCAATACAAAGCCGACAATCACCAGCTGAATTATCGCCCGGAATACACTCCAGAGAATATCTTTGCTCATGCCGAGCTTTTCTTTCTGGCTGATAAGCAGCGCTATAGCCACCAGCGTCAGTGACAGTAACAGCGAGGTGTCACTGATATTATGCTGATTCACGCTTATTCTCCTTTTCTGGCGGCTCAAGCCGAAGCACCTGCTCAGCCTGCTGGATATCGTTAACGTCATGGCTAATCCGCACCACGGCTACCTTTTCTTCAGCTGCGATCCGGTTAATCAATGAAAGTACTGACAGTCTGTTCTCTTCATCAAGGGCGCTGGTGACTTCATCCAGCAACAGCACCTCAGGCATAAATTGCAGATTGCGCAGTAGTCCGACACGCTGTTTTTCTCCGCCTGAAAGTTGTTCAACAGGTTTATTCAGCACATCCCCTGAGAGATTTACGCTTTCCAGCGCAGCAACAAGTTTGTCCCGCTGAGGTTTCTGACGGCGAATCTGCCATGGCAGCGCCAGGTTGTCATATACCGTCTGACCAAACAGTTGCGGCGTCTGAAAACAGTACGAGACCTGCTGGCGATAGGCCTCTGCTCTCAGCGTGGTGATATCACTGTTCCTGAAGAAAAGTTGCCCGGAGGTGGGGGTAATCAGCGAAGCAAGGATTTTGAGGAAGGTACTTTTTCCGCTTCCGGATGGGCCGGTCAGCAAGACGCAATCACCCTGATATAACTGCAGGGAGACCGGTTTCAGTAGCTGACGATCCCCGACTGAAAAAGCGACGTCCTGCACATCCAGCCGGAGTGAAACTCTGTCCATATTTACGCCTCAGGACCTGACAAATTGAGTGTTGTCAGTATCAAAAAAAGCAGGAGTTACCCTTCACAGTCAGATTACCGGTACTGCATGTTGCAGCGCGATCGCACTGCTGTCGTGGGCGCGGCAAATGTACATCAGACTATGAAATATAAGGCATTTAATTGCGGCTATGCATCTTCTGAGTAAAAAATCAGTGTGTGGAGGTGTCCGCCAGCCAAAACTCAATATGATCCTGCGCGAGGAACGTGGCAGGCATCGGGTTTAAATCAGAGTGGCAGACACGCTGCCACCCGACAATTATTTGTTTTTCCAGCTGGTAGAGACCGGGTTGGTTACGGTGTTTTTTTCCTGAGTATAGGTGCCGTTCTGCTGCGCAATGGCTTCACCGGTATCCACAATGGCATTCTGAATAAAGACGTTCTGCTCGTCACCCCTGATAAAAGTTAACTGATGAAAAGCCGTTTTATTGCCCCAGTCAGCAGAAGGCAGAGAGATAAAACGCACGGTGAAAGTTTCATCATCAAACTTGCCCTGCATGACGTAAACACCGTAGTGGTTTTCGCCCTGAGAAATGATTTTATAGGTACCGTTGTCGTAATAATAAATCTCCGCATCCGGAAACGGCTTTTTGTCATACATTTTTCGGTAGTGCAGCACCTGTTTGATGGTGGGCTGGCCGAAGCTGACGGTGAGGTTGTTACCATCTGCCGACGTCGTCAGACCTTCAGCGTGAACACTGCTCATCAGCATTAACAGACTTGTAGCGGCCATTGCGGTTGCTTTCACTCTCTTTCTCCTCAGCGGATTACGGGGACAACAAGCGTATGAGACCCCAGAACTTACACGGTGGTGAGTATCTGTTGAAGAGGCAGATAACATATTATTACACAATGTTATAATCACGCCCCGTTACCTGGCGACTTGAGCCGTAGTTGACCGGGTTGCCCGATATCGAAAGCGCTCGGATGCAGAAGGAAGCGGTTATCGCATTGAAAATAAAAAATAAACGCCAGGCTGACGTTTAACGTTCGCCAGTGACGCTTAATGCCGCAACGCGGTGGAAAGCTGTTTAACTGCTTAAACGAATATCGGTCTGCTGCCGGCCGCTATAACAAAACGGCGCAGACCGATCTTTCGCGGGTAAATCCGGGCTGAATCCTGCTCTTTTACAGAAAATCAGGCACTAAGCGCAGACAGCCCAGGGCAAGGGGAACGTTTATTTCAGCGGTTCCGGCAGCGTTACGATCCACAACTCGCTGTCCGACTCCGGTTTCTTCAGCGGCTTCACGCCGATCGTCGTTGCAACCGGCTTACCCTCTACCGTAAGTTCCCCATTTTCGTTCAGCCGATAATCCTTGCGCTTCTTACCTTCCACCGGATTTTGCATGACCGTTTTCACGCCGAAGTCATTGTCATTGGCGACCGCCAGCGTTTTACTGTCGATCAGCGCCAGTCCTTCGGCCTTCTCCTGCTGCCAGCCGAGTTGACGTAAATCGACCACCAGCGTTTTAGCTGCGAGCTTAATGCCTCGCTGCGCCAGCGCTTTCTCGTCATCCGACTCCGGATACTCACCAGGCTTGTCGAATGCGGCAAGATCGGTAGCCGCACTGAGGTCCACCTTATAGATAAGGTTGCGCATCACGTCGTTTTTATCGCTACCTTGTTCAATTAAGAGGATATGCTGATTATCGAGCGCCACGATATCGCCAATTTTGGCGTCGCTGTTTTTACTATAAGCCTCGCTGTCGATAGGGTATCCATACATCGCGGTTTTCCCGGTCGCCGGATCGAAGCTCACCAGGCGGGTAAAGCGCGCCTGCTTTTTACTTTTACCGTTGATATCCAGCGTACTCTGCACCGCGGCGATGATGCGCCCGTCCGGCATACGGGTAAGCCCTTCAAAACCACGATTAGGCTGACGCCACTTAAGAATATTAGGCAGTCCGCTCGCAATGGATTTTTCCCCTTCATTAGCCTGCGGCCCGTGAATCGCCAGAATCTTTCCGCGTTGATCAACGTTAATCAGAAATGGGCCATATTCGTCGCACAACCAGTACCCGCCCTTCCCGTCCGGCGTAATGCCTTCCGTATCCAGACCACGGTTATCGCCCTTCAGCACTTTCAGTGTGTCGCTTAACGCGACTTCATTGGTTGAGCCGATGACACCATCCTGTAGCGGCAATCCGTTAATATTGCCCTTGTCGTCATGCAGCGGTCGGGCATCCGTGGCTTCTGCTTTGCCGTTCTGCACCCGAATATTCATCAGCAGCGGAGCGAAGTCTGGCGTGACGAAAATTTTTGACTCATGTTTGCCCACATCGGGTGAGTCGGCATTCGGCCCACGATCGGTGACGGTCGCGAAGGTGAGCGCATCCCCCTGCTTACCGGTAAAAAGCAAACCGGAGCCGATTCCCACCGGCAAACCATCCGGAAACGCACTGGCGAACGCGCCGCTGTAGCTGACGCGCGCACCTTCCGGAAAACTGACGATATAGTGCTCAGCCTGAGGTTGCGCCGCAAGACCAGAAAAAGAGAGCGCACAACTGATAATCAAAGAAATCGTTTTTATTTTCATAATATTAAAATCCATGAGGGAAAGCTGACAGCGTAAAGGCAATAAATGACAGGAAAATGATATGTGCGGTAAAAACGGACTGCTAACAGATTGATTTTTCCGCCGTTAGGGCGCCGGTTGATGAGGTGGTGAACGTAGAGTGTACGTTGCCTTGTGCACAACGCTGTCTCCTCAGTGCCAGGATCTGACATTGGCAGAAAAATGATTTTTATTCATCACCCTATTGCTATCATTATGCACTTCCGGATGTGAACCACAGATGAGAAAGCTTGCGGGCTACTTACTATCCAGATATTTGCTCTGAGGTGCTGAGTAACTCCCAGAGCAAGTTCGCGTAATGAAATGTGAACCCACTCCGGGAGAATTTTCATAGGGTGAAACTGCGAACTGAACTGATGTTCTGGTTAGAGTAAATCAGAGACAGGCCGTCGTATCTCATCACCAGAACATCCCTGTATTTACCTGTGGTAAGTGTTCATCAATGTGTGATGTTTATTGTTCAGGCGATTTTTCTATGCCGCTAGCAGAATTACTTATTCGCATCTGAAGACGAGAAATGTGCCCGGTGATATCTGCCGTTCTTTCCGCTAATCCCCGGATCGCACTGGCGATAACAGAAAACCCACGGCCATGTACACCTGCTCTCGCGGCTTCGATACTGGCGTTCAGTGAAATGAGTTTGATCTGCGCAGCAATAATCCCGTTTTCAGAGACGAGTTCGGCAATTTCTTTTGCGGTTTCGGCGGTCTGAATGTTTCGCCTGACTTCGCTTTCCTCATGTCTGCCACGGTCTTTACGGCCCTGAATATCAATAAGCGCACCGACGGCACGCAAAGGGGTACCATCAGGTGCACGTTTAGTCTGCCCGCGGGCCTGAAACCACCGGTATTCACCACTCCGCAGTTTAAGACGATATTCAATATCAAAACCGGTTTTACCACTGAAGTCCATCAGGTGGCTGACGAAAGCATCGAGCGCATTCTGTTTGTCATCCGGGTGAAGGCGTGATGCCCAGCTGTCCATCACATCAGGGAACTCTTCAATGGTTTCAAAACCCAGCAGCTTCCTGAACTGCGGTGACCACCAGAATACGTTGTCGGGATTCAGGGGATTCCCGCCAATAATATCCAGATCCCAGAGGCCGTCATTAAGCATTTCGCGCGACAGGTCAAAACGGGTGGAGACAATATCAAACTTGCGGGACTGTGACGTTTCTTCTTCTGTATTCTCTATAACGGCAACCAGGCGCGGCGGCGTAAATTCACGACTGTATGATGCACGGATGCAAAACCACTGAAAGGTATTTGCGCCAGTTTTGATCAGGCAGCGTAACAGCTTTTCATCACCGCTATGTTTGAGTGTATGACTTATCAAACCTTTGAACGCTTCCCGGAAATCCGCATGGATCATCTGGATCAGCGAAGAGAGCCCGACCTCCTTCTGCAGAGGCAATCCCATAAGCTGGCGTGCTTCAGGTGAAACAAATGCAGGCGCGTCACTTTTAAGATCGGTCGTCTCAACATACCAATAGCCTTTCTGGCTGAGGTTCATAATACATTTCAGCAGCGTGGCATCACTATGATCCACATCCATCGTTTCATCGATAAATTTCTCAGCGATATCCATCGTTGTCGGCTCTTTGGCGGACTGTTTCCGGAATAAATTCAGCATTATTTCTCCTGGTGAGCATATACAGGCATAAAAATATGCCTGAAAGGGTTATCGGCAGAACTTTCTGGATATTCAGTTAAAGGTCGCTGGTTTGAATTAATACTGTAACAAGATGCTATAGATAGCTCGCCAGCGACAACTACCGGAGCTGAGGTGATGGATGAGCCTCACCGCCAGCGGGCTAAATTTATTTTTTTGAAATCATGTGGCGCGAAATTATCTTTGGTCTATGATATCTGGAAAATTTCAGGCCTTATAATCCCGACGCTCTGACTCCCAACGAAATTTACGTTGAAATGTTACTCTTAGTTTTGATACGCGGTTGTGGATTGATACTAGCTGGCTATCGCGGATATTAAATGAGTGGTTTAGCTGTGGCATGTCACTTCTGCTGACAGGCGAAAACCCGCACATTACTTATTGATATCCATAGGTATACTTCAGCAATTCATAAGAGAAACTGGCTGCTGATCATATTGGATGTATTAACAGGGTTTAATATTTAACTTAAGCGATATTTTTATGAGATTGGTTTCACTTTGTTTCTGGCTTACCATACCAGATACCATCAGCCTCATGCAGACCCGTGAGTTAAATAAGTATGGCATTTTATGTTCATGAACTTTCCCCGCTCACTGACATTATAGCTATGTGTATCGCACTTAATAACCATAGACAATTTAAGGCCTCCGCAAAATGACGTTTGCAAAAGATTAATTTTTCCGCCGCAAACAAAACAGGGTTTTAAAAAAGGTTTTCTATTCCATTCCCGCTCAGGTCATCAATGCCTTACAGAAATACGTTTCAGGATATTTAAATGAATGAAAAATTGAAAGATGCTGATGCTCGTGCAGCTTGTCAGCAGCTAATTAAATCGGGCGAGTTTAAACCTTTTTTTCAGCCGATAGTCTCACTTGAGGATCAGCGCGTAGTAGGTTTTGAATTGCTGGCACGGCGTATTTTGCCCGAAGGGCTTATCGTATCTCCGGCTGAGTTCATTCCGGCTATGGAACATCATGGGTTACTCAATGAGCTGATGACAAGTCTGGCCGCTCAGGGATTCATGACAGCGAGCACCTGGCCAGAACACCAGTTTCTGTCTTTAAACGTTTCTCCTTCACAACTGAACGGTAAGCACCTTCCCGAAATTTTAAGAAAACTGGCTGAACGTTATCAGTTCAGCCTTTCGCGGCTCAGGATAGAAATCACCGAGACAGCATTGATCGATGATATAGAGACGGCTCATGCAGAACTCGAAGCATTGTCTGAAATGGGTTGTATGATTGCTATGGATGACTTTGGCACCGGCTGTTCAAGCCTTGCCTGGCTTATCCAGCTTCCCGCCAGCACGATTAAGATTGATGGCAGTTTTATTCGTTCAATGCTTCAGAAAAAGGATAGCCGGAAAATTATCTCCAGCGTAGTCGGTTTGGGCCGCAGCCTGGATATGGACGTCATTGCTGAGGGTGTTGAAACAGAGGAACAAGCTGAGATGTTGCGGGGTATCGGCTGCGCTTATGCACAAGGCTACTTATTCAGCAGGCCGATCCTGGCTGAAGAAACACATAATTTTCTCACCGCTGGCTCTGGCCGTAAATTTCATAGTCGTGTGGCACGAATGTCTCTTGAGCAGCGCGCGCATCAGATTTCATCGATGTATGCTGCGCCTGACACCTCTATCTGTTTTCTCAGCCCTGAACTGATGATTGTTGACGCAAGTGATACCTTTGCAGCGCGGGTTGGCTGGCCAATGCAGGACATTACCCATCGCCATATTTTTGAAGTGATACCGTCTCAAGCTGAGAAGCTGCTTTGGTTGCAGGATTTCAGGACAAAAGGTCTTCCTTACCCTCCGTTTGAGGTAAAGCTGCCCGGCGGTAGCACCGATTTGGTTATGATTACGCGGGTGGAGGATGAGGCAAAAGATTTACTGGGGTTTTGTGTGTTTGGCTTTAACATTGACCGTCAGAATAGTCTTGTTCAGCCTTAGTGTCAGTTCACAACATCATCTGATATTTCCCCACCGCCAGCTTAATTTTACCGAGGCAGGCTTCAGTTTCAGGTTGTTAGCTGAAGATGAGGAAAATGTCCGCTTAGTGCCAGTGCGGAAGTTGCGAACAACATTCTGTGTGAAGCAATGGTAAGCAGGTCACATTTTCTTTGACCTATTTAAACGTTTTACCCTACAGAATGGAGGAATTTCCTGGCCTGTTTTCGATTAAGGCTGCCCTTTTACTTCAGGCCCAGTTTGACTGCCAGCCGATGAAGATTACCCGGATCTAATTCCAGCTTTCTAGCCGCCTTAGCCCACACCCGATCGCAGCTTTCATAGACCTGTTTGATGTAATCGTACTGAAATTTACGCGTCGCCTCGCTGAGGTTCATCACTGGCGCTGCTAGTAACATTTTGATCGGTTCTGCATGAATAGCCCCGCTATTCTCCAGTTGGAAATGTTGCGGAAGCAGAATAACTTCGCCGTTGCGTGATTCGGCCTGCGCGATAATCACGGCGCGGTATATGGCATGTTCCAGCTCGCGCACATTTCCTGGCCAGCTCGCGGCTTGCAGCATAGCGCGGCAGCCAGAACTTAGCGCAACGCTTAACAGACCAAATTTAACCCGACACTTTTCACAGAAATAGCCCGCCAATAGCACGATATCGTCCCGACGCTCATTCAGCGACGGGACGAACAGCGGGAAGACGCTAAGGCGATGATAAAGATCAGCCCTGAATTTGCCATCGGTCACCGCCTTACGCATATCGAGGTTAGTTGCGGCGATAATGCGCACATCAACGGTAAGCGGCTTATCTTCGCCCACCCGCTGCAGATCGCCGTACTGCAGCACACGTAAAAGCTTGGCCTGCAGCGAAAGCGGCAGCTCTCCGATTTCGTCAAGAAATAGCGTACCTTTGTCCGCCAACTCGAATTTGCCGGGCCGATCGTGAATGGCACCCGTGAACGCTCCTTTGACATGTCCAAACAGCTCGCTCTCCGCCACGCTTTCCGGCAGGGCTGCACAGTTCAAATATACCAGTGGCCGCGCTGCGCGCTGAGATTGTTGGTGAATAGCCTGAGCAATCAGCTCTTTACCGGTGCCGGTTTCGCCCATGATCAGCACGCTGAGATCAGAAGGAGCAACCACTCCAATCTGCTGTTTGAGGTGCGCTAACGCCGCCGAATCACCGATGATTTCCACCTCTTCGTTCTCTTCGGGTCGGTGTGGTGACGGTGTAAAGGATGAGGCGGGTTTTTCTAAACGCTCCATCAGCAAGGCATTGTTCAGTGCGCCCGCCATCAGGCTCGCCAGCACTCGTAACTCTTCATCGCTGTATTCATCAAACTGAGTGGCATTAATGCCATCCAGCGTCAGGGCACCGATCAGCGTTTGTCCGATAAAAAGTGGCATGCCGACACAGGCATGAACGTGTAAATCACCTTGATCGGGAATCAATCCATCATAGGGATCGGGTAAATCGCTGTCGGCGGGAAAGCGCACCACATCGCCAGCGCGCGCGATGGCCTCAAGCCGTGGATGAACATCAAGATTGAATCGCCGCCCCATCACATCCGGTGCCAGACCCGCGGTGGCCAGCGGGCGAAACTGCTGATTCTCGTAGCGTAACAGCGCGGTCGCATCACAGTTTAGCGCGCCGTGGATGCTGTTAATCATCCGCATAAACCGATCGCGTCCGTGTACACCATTTTGAATATCGACAGCCAGCGCCGCCAGTGTTTCAACAGAAAGCGTCATATTGTCACCTGCACATGAATTGTCTCAAAGACAACTAAACGCATTGTATTTAGCACAATCACGTTTTGCCTGTTTGATGCAAATCAACGTGTTAAGTAATGGCATGGAATATGCCTTATCAGATTAGATAATGTAGCTTAGGAGTATGACCATGTCAGAGCAACAAAGCAGCCAGGCGCTTAACACACAACAAATTGCAATAGCCGCTGACGCCCTGCGTTGGGCGACATTTGGCAGCAGCGGCCGCGGGCTGGCGTTCACTTACCGACAAACGTCGCCAGAACGCCTGCATTTTGAAACCGAATATGCCGGACGTAAAGCCTGGGTTGATTTAGATATCCCTTACACCCCACTGTCACTTATCGTTGCCGGTGCGCTGCTGTTGCAACAGCTGAACACTTATGTCGGATAACACTATGAAACATTTAGATGAAGTCCTCAAAACAGTTGATGAAGCCATTCGCAACAATGTCATCCACGATATGAATGTGCTGCTGTGCGAACTCAGCGACGACCATCAGCTCACTCGCGAAGAGCGCTTTACCCAACAGCAGCGTCTGCGCGTTGCGGTATTTAAACACAGCACCGAGAAAGATGAGCTCGCCGAACAACGCCGCGTCTGGCTTACCCAGGGCGGCATCATCTGCTAACAGGAGGCCCAACATGGCTCATATCATCCCTAAACATTTTATACATACCCGCTCAACACCTTTCTGGGATAAAAAGAGTGTGCCGCAAGCGCTTTTGACACATCACAACACGAAAAAAGGCGTATATGGCAGGCTTTCAATTATGTGCGGTGCGGTGAAATATTATGGTTTCTCCGGTGAACACGAGACAGAACACGAAATGGAAACCACCATTATCGCCGGACAGTTTGGCATCAGCCCGCCGCAATACTGGCACCGCATTGAGTTGTTAAGTGATGACACTTATTTCAATCTTGAATTTTTTGCAGACCCAGACGTTGCATTAGATGGCGACGGATTTGAACGCGAGGTTCATATTCCGAAATCATCGAAATGAGCCACATCACTGACCCGCTGCGGCGGGTTTTTTATGTCACATATATTGTCATTTTAACAATTTGATGTCATTAGCACAAAATATGCCAGTGTAATTTTAACAATGAAATTAATGTAAATACAAAAATATCAGCAACTTAAAAACTGGCACATTTGATGCAAAACTGGTGTGAAACCAACTTACGCTAACAGGGCATCAAATGAACATTCTTGTAAAAAACAATATTTTTTGGGTCGGCAAACGTGATTGGGAAGTTGAACACTTTCACGGCAAAGAGTACAAGATGCAGCGGGGCACCAGCTATAACAGCTACCTTATTCGCGAAGCAAAGAACGTCCTGATCGATACTGTTGATCTGAAATTTCGCACTGATTTTGTTAAAAATCTGGCAGAAGAAATTGATCTGAAAAAAATCGATGCCATCGTAATTAACCATGCCGAAGAAGACCATTCTGGCGCACTCGCCGAACTGCTGGCGCTGATCCCTGGCACGCCGATTTACTGCACTGCTAATGGTGTTGATTCCATTAATGGTCATCACCACCATCCTGAATGGAATTTTAACGTGGTTAAAACCGGTGATTCGCTTGATCTCGGCAACGGCAAAAAACTGATTTTTGTTGAAACCCCAATGTTGCACTGGCCGGACAGCATGATGACTTACATGACCGGGGACGCCGTGCTGTTCAGTAATGACGCCTTCGGCCAGCATTATTGCGATGAACATCTGTTTAACGATGAAGTTGACCAACACGAACTGTTTGACCAATGTCAGCGCTATTTTTCCAACATTCTGACGCCTTTTGCACGTCTGGTTACCCCAAAAATCAATGAGATACTCGGATTTAATTTGCCGGTTAGTATGATTGCGACCTCGCACGGCGTGGTGTGGCGCGATAATCCAACGCAGATTATAGAGCTGTACCTGCAATGGGCTGCGGATTACCAGGAAGATCGCATCACTCTGTTCTACGACACCATGTCTAACAATACCCGCATGATGGCGGATGCTATCGCCGAGGGCATCCGCGAAACCGATCCTCGCGTTGCCGTGAAGGTTTACAACGTCTCCACCCACGACAAAAACGAAATCATTACCTCCTGCTTCCGTTCCAAGGGCATTCTGGTCGGTTCCTCCACCATGAACAATGTGATGATGCCGAAGGTGGCGGGCATGCTGGAAGAGATTACCGGCCTGAAATTCCGCAATAAACGTGCCTCCGCGTTCGGTTCTTATGGCTGGACCGGCGGAGCGGTGGATCGCGTAGCCACCCGCCTTCAGGATGCCGGTTTTGATATGACGATTGCGCTCAAAACTAAGTGGCGTCCCGACCTCTCCGCGCTGGAAGAGTGCCGCGAGCATGGCCGCAAAATCGCCCGTGAATGGGCGCTCATGCCGCTGCCGGTAGCCGTCGTCGCAGCGAATAATGCCGCTGCGGTTATTGCAGCCGCCGTGCCCATAAACCAGGATGGCGTCGGCGTAGTAGAAGCGGGTGAGAACATCGGACAGAAAATGATTTGTACGGTTTGTCAGTGGGTTTACGACCCGGCCGAGGGCGAATCAAATCAGGATGTCGCACCAGGAACCGCATGGGAAGCCGTACCAGACGATTTCTTATGTCCTGGATGCGCGCTGGGTAAATCCGTGTTCGATCCTTACGAGGACTGAGTCTATGTCAGCAGACATTGTGGTGATTGGCTCAGGTTTCGCCGCCCGCCAGCTGGTCAAAAACATCCGGCATCTGGACAAAAATGTGCCGATTCGCATCATTGCTGCCGACAGCTGTGATGAATATAACAAGCCCGAACTCAGTCATGTTTTCAGTATGGGCTATCGCGCTGAGGCACTCACTCGACAAGCAGCAGCAGACTGGGCGGAAAGCCAGAACATCATGCTGCATCCTTTTACTGTAGTTTCGCGCATTGATACGGCTGCACACATTATCACCACCAGCGCGGGCGATTACGTCTATGGCAAGCTGGTACTTGCCACCGGTGCCGAGGCTATCGTACCGGAGATAGAAGGCAGTGATCTGATCTTCACGCTGAACAGTCAGCAGGAATACCGACGGTATGACAAAGCGCTTATTGATGCGCATCAAATACTGATAGTCGGCGGTGGCCTAATCGGCACAGAACTCGCAATGGATTTTAACCGTGCTGGTAAAGCAGTAACGGTAATGGATCGAAGTAACAGCCTTCTTTCAACGCTGTTACCACCGGAAATCAGTGCTCGGCTGCAAAACCGTTTAATGAACAACGGGGTAGAATTTATGTTCGGGCAGGAACTCATTCAAGTCTCCCGGCATAATGATTTACTGGAGGCAAGTTTCAGTAACGGACAGAGAAAGACCTTTGACGCCGTGGTGTGTGCCATTGGCTTACGCCCTAATATTACGCTGGCGAAGAGTGGTGGGATTAAGACACGTCATGGGATTGTAGTTGATGACACTCTTGCCACGTCGGTTGCCGATGTCTATGCACTGGGTGATTGTGCAGAAATACAGGGGAAACCGATGCCCTATCTGCAACCAGCAGCCCTTGCGGCAATGACGCTGGCTAAAAACCTTACCGGCCACAACGCCAAACTGATGCTACCAGCCATGTTGATCAAGATTAAAACGCCGGATATGCCGCTTCAGCTGGCGGGCGATCCAGCGAATGCTGCTTATCATTGGGAAATGGCGCTATCCCCGGCAGGCATTATTGCTCAAGGCCGTGACGAAGACGGTGCACTACGGGCATTTGTTGTCAGTGAAGATCATATGAAGCTTGCATTCAGTATGTTGAAGGACATTAAGCTACCGGGCACATCTTAATCAAAGCATTTTATTAACAGATGATCAGACGTATTTATTTTCGCTTAATAAATCGCCGATTTTGCTTACACCAAACAGGCCGGTTTTCCCCGGCCTTTGCTTCCAAATCAATACCAAAGGATGTGACATGATGAATATGCCTGACGCCCCGACAGTAACTAATATTACCCTTCATAACCCCTCGTCCTGCACTTGTGGCAGAATTATTTGGTTATCAATGCACTGTGATTTCTTCGCAATGAATATTGGAACAAGCGGCAATGATGCGCGAATCAGTGCAAGTATCGGGACGCTTTCGCAGAGTAAAACTTTCCCGCCCGAAATGCTCAAGGACGCCGTTGCAACAATATTTTGGGAGATGTGGAATCTCTGGGAACCCGCAGAAGGCATAAAGGTTGTGGCTGAAGGATAGAAAAAATAGAAATGATACTGATGCGTCCACATGCGCTCTTTACAGAACCATCGCTATAATTTTAAGAACAACATTATTTCCCATAAAGAAAATAGCCAGCGCCACAACATGAATGTTAATTTCCTGGCCGTATTTTCTATAAGCTCCGATTAATACCAGAAGCGGAAGTTAACAAGGTGGGATATTTCGCAGACTCCCATAGAGAAATTAAAAATATGATAACGCGTAAACTCAAGCGGGATGTCAATCTTCAATCAACATCCCCTCATGGAGAACCCCGGACAACACTTTACAGCGGCTAACGACCATGGTTGCCTTATTTTTTCAGTTTATTCGTGTGTGCACCGGCAGCAGCGTCACGTGTCTGGCCTGCCGGGGAATTCCACTGGAAACCTGTCTTTGCCTCGATACCTGGGCGTAGCCGTTACTCGTCGATGTAATCTTCCCGGGGATGAAAGAACAATGGTGCTCCCTACTCAATATGCCGCAGCCGTGTAGCCCACTTTTCCAGACAGGCCTCTCTGATTTCCTGCGACGTATTATCTGCCATCCACGCCATAAAATTGTCTTTACAGCCCCGTTAAACGACTGCGATTCCGGGTGGGCAAAAACGATTAGAACGTTCATGGATTTCTCTCTGTTGACCGACGACGACGCGCAGCAGACCGGTCCAGCTTAGTGATAAACCACGGCCAGCCGCTGACAATTACGATCCCACTCAGGATAAGCAGCGTGCCCCAGATGAAGCCCGGCTGAGGCTGCTCGTTGAGAAACAGCATTCCCGCCAGGACACCAAAAACCGGCGTCATGAACGACAATACGCCGAGCTGTGAGGCCAGATAGGTTTTCATCAGGCTGAACCAGGTCAGATAGCTGGCAAACCCGACAATAAAAATCTGGAAAAGCAGGCTCAGGCTTCCGGTGACTCCCGGCCTGAAATGAAGCTGTCCGCTGAACAATGCGTACAGAAAGAGTAAAACGCAGGCACCTGCGAGCTGATAAAACAGCGTATGTGTTGCCGGTGCCTGGCTCAGCGCAGTACAACGCACCACGACAGTGGTGGCTCCCCATGCCAGCCCAGCAAGCAGGCCCATCACATCTCCGGTCAGCATTCTCACTGTGTCGCCGGTGCTGCTGCTCCCGGACAGGAACGCCACCGCAATGCCAATGAACGCGACAACGATGCCTCCCCATTGTGCAGGCATGAGCCGCTCATCAGGATGAAAAAGCTGCAGACCGACAGCGGCAAAGGCAGGCGCAGTGTAGAGAAAAACCGCCATATGGGAGGCAGAGGTATAGCGGAGCCCCTCAGCAACAAACAGGAACTCCAGTGCAAACAGCAGCCCGACCACACATCCAGCCATCAGATAAGGGCGGGACTGACGCAGTGACTCTTTTTTGCAGGCCATCACGACCAGCACAAGCAGAGCGGCAATACCGGAGCGGAGAGCAACCTGCAACACGGGCGAAATTTCCTCCGCTACGCCTTTGATAGCGACCTGCTGTACTCCCCATATGATGCAGAGCACCGTCATTATTGCGCTTGCGCGCAGATCCGCATTTTTTCGCCTGAACGTCATCTCTGCCTCCTGAAAAAATTCAGTATGGCAGTGACGTGGATAGAGCATATAGTGTGAAAAGGACATCCTGTAGTGTAAAACAGCAGGAAAATAATCAATCGGGTTCAGTCATGCTAAACAAAAAGCTTATTTCTCCCCCCTTCACACGTGAACTACCCGGCCCGGCATGGTTCAGGGTGGCTGACATGCCCGCCGGGGCTACCTATCCCGTGCACTCGCACCCCTGGGGTGAGTTTGTCTTTTCCTTCAGCGGGGTTATGGAAGTCAGGCTGGAAGGCGATCACCTCACTGCCCCGGCCAGCTATGGTATCTGGCTGCCGCCGGGCGTCGTACATGAAGGGCTGAACCGCTACTCTGCTACCCACTGTTCACTTTACCTGATGCCTGAACTCTGCCAGGGCATGCCTGAAGTGCCCTGCACACTGCAGGTAAATCCTCTTACGATTGCCCTGCTTGAACATCTCCGGCTGCATCCTCTTCTGTCGCCGCTTTCTGAGGAAAACCATCGGCTCCTCGACGTGCTCCGTGACCAGTTGAAAAGAGCACAGCGTTATAAAAATTTTCTGCCCTACACTGATGATCCACTGCTCAAGGGGATTCTGGAAAAACTCGAAAAAAATCTGGCGGATGATACGCCGCTGGCAGAACTGGCTTCTTCATCAGGCACGACAATAAGAACGCTTAACCGGAAATGTCAGGAGGCGCTGGGTATGCCGCTGAACGAGTGGCGTCAGCGGATGCGCGTGGTAAAAGCCATGCACCTGCTGGAAAAAGGTGGAAAAGTGGAAAGTGTAGCCTTCGAAGTTGGCTATAACAGCGCGTCGTCGTTTATTGCCATGTTTCAAAGGCAGACGGGGATCACACCCGGGCAGGCGATATGTTCACGATCGTCATTTTGAATGCAGCGTTGTTGCCTGTGAGAAAATAGCGGATCCTGATTCGGGTGATGTAATGATATGGGTTCTTCTATTTGCGCTCACACCAGATGCAACATCATTGTTGTTTGTCTGCTTAGTGCCAGACGCGGATATTTATTACAACGCGTTGTATTCATCAACTAATTGCAGCCACTTCACTTTCAATCTTTATGCATCAGCCTGGTCAGCATCTCGCAGAAGGCCTCGCTTGCTGGATTAACGCGGTGTTTATTCAGGCGTAGCAGGCAATCGACCGACGGCAGAGGCATCAATTTCTCAAGTTCAGACACGCTACAAATCGCTTTATCAACGCTGTATTGATTGAGTATTCCCACCCCCAGCCCCGTAGTTATTGCCGCAAGCATACCTGCTACTGAAGGACACTCCAGCATCACAGCAAATGGAATGTTTGCCTGGCGAAGTTTCTCCTCAGCCAGGTTACGGTAATAGCAATCCGGTCCCCAGGTAATAAGCTTCAGGCTCTTATCCGAGTCATGTCGCCAGGCAGGCGTTGCATACCAGTATAATTTTTCACTCCACAATACCTTATCTTCCGTCGATGCCGTGCCCGTGAAATCCTGATGTAAAATGATCTCCAGACTTCCTTCAGAAAAATGCTGACGCAGGAGATGACTTTGCTCCACCACCAGTTGTATATCCACCTCTGGATGGTGGTGAGTGAAGGTTGAAATCACCCCGCATATTTCAGTCATTGAGATGTGTTCAGTGACCCCGATTCGCAGCTTGCCACGCAGCGCCGAAGGTGAAAAATAGGCCACGGCATGATCGTGTTCAGTAAGTATTTTTTCCGCATGTTGCAGCAGAACGCTGCCCTTTTCTGTCGGAACAGCTTTTCCGGCGATGCGCGTTAATAGCTGGCATTGAAGTTGATCCTCAAGCCGTCTGAGCTTCCAGCTTACAGCGGACTGGCTCAGGTTGAGGAGTAATGCGGCCTTACTCATATTGCCCGTTTGCAGCACGGTCCGGAACACTCTGAGTGAGTCAACGGAGAGTCGTTTATTCATTTTTGTATGACAAAAGTAGGATTGCAGCGGGAAATAATGTCACTGGTGTCATATTCAGTCAACGGATAGCCTGACTGAAACAAACACAACGGAGAAAGCCGATGCCCGCTAATAACCCATTACTGAATGACGACGTTCTGATAAATGGTTGTCGCATTGCGACCGGAGTCCATGGTTCAGGAACACCTCTGGTGCTGGTTCATGGCACGCCCGCACACTCAATAATCTGGCAGTCACTGGTGCCGGTATTTGTCGATGCGGGTTTTCATGTTCATCTGTATGACCTGGCTGGGTTTGGCGCATCAGAGCGTCCTTTGACGGCTGATACCTCGGTTGCCGCTCAAGTCGGTTTTCTGCTGAAACTGCTTGAACACTGGCAGCTCGAAAAAACAGATCTTTTTGGTCACGATATCGGTGGGGCCATTTCACTCAGACTGGCGTTCGACAACCCATCCCTTCTGAAGACGCTTACGATTGCCGATATTCCAAGCTACGATTCCTGGCCTTCACCCACATGGAGAAATATGCGGGATAATTATGCGGATTATGCGCTGATCCCCGCCACTGAACATTACCGCGCGATGTGGCACCAGTTAAAGATGGCTGTTTTTAATAAGGATTGTATGACTGAGCAGCGGCTGGAAAATTATCTTGCACCGCTTTGTGGTGTGGTAGGGCAACCTTCATTTTATCAGCATCAGGTTGCGCACTATAATGAGTGTTACACCAGTGACTTTGCAGAAAAATTGCCGCAACTCCGGCTGCCAGTACAGATTTTATGGGGCGCCGAAGATGAATGGCAACCCGTTGAGTATGCAAGGCGTTTGCAGCGCGACATCGTCTCTTCCACGCTGCATATCTTTGAACAGGCCGGACACTTTTTAATGGAAGATGCCCCCTTGCCAGTCGCCGCACAGGTAATTGATTTTGTTAATCAACATAATATGAGGTAGAGCCATGATCCTTATCGGAATGCTGGATTCACCCTATGTCAGACGGGTTGCTATTTACATGAAAGTATTGGGTATTCAATTCGAGCATCGCCCGCTTTCGGTATTCGGCGATTTTGATGCCTTAACGAAAATTAACCCGGCCGTTAAAGTTCCAACGCTTATCACAGATGATAATCAGGTGCTGATCGATTCCACACTAATCATTCATTACCTTGAGAAATATTGCGGTCATTCGCCTGCACCTACATCAGCGTCCGGCGTGGAAGAGTTCCGGGATCTGCATCTTACCGGCTTCGCCCTGGCCGCCTGCGAAAAAGCGGTGCAGATTGTGTACGAACAGCGTCTCAGGCCGGAAGAAAAACAGCATCAGCCCTGGGTGGATCGCGTAACTCAACAACTGCATGGTGCCTGGCAGACGCTGGAGAACGGGCTGCGGGAAAGTCATCCTGACATGCTGTCCGTGGCCGGTATCAGCATCGCAGTGGCCTGGAGTTTTACAGAATTGATGCTGCCGGATACCGTCAGCCGTGCGCTGTACCCGGAACTGGCCGGGTTTACATTGCTAGCCGAACAGCGACCGGAATTTCTGGCAACGCCTTTGATTTAATGAGGATGGGTTTTGTATATAAGAGCCCAATGATGCCTTACCTAATGTATAAAGAACTTATAGCTTTAGAATTAGTCGATAGCAAAAGGTGACTCAATGAGCACCAATTGAATATCTTCATACTATATAAATAACTCTTAATAATCTAATAAAGGCAAATAAACGTAACATCCGCTTTTTGCATATAACGGGCAATGCTCTGCTCTATGCCAGAAACGGGCGTTTATGATTTTGAATTAAGCATAAAAGTGCATACGATTTCAGAAAGCATTAACTTCCCGATACGGATTACAGAGACAGGCCTGACTCAGCAATAAAAACGATAAAGCAGCGTATTCTCGATGAGAGATATCGGCTGGCCGGCCAGAGTGCCGAGAAATACCCCTGCCTGGTACAGTAACCGGGCAATACCTCTTTCAGTTGCCCCGAATCCAAAGATTCATGTACGACAAAATCGGGCACATAGCTGATACCCATACTGACTGGTCTGCTACACGGATAACAACAATATATGAGTCAGCACCTGATGTCATACTGACGGCCTCCGGTTAAACGTGACGGCAGGATTGAGAGATGAGCGATTGAAGAGCGCGAAAAATCTTAAACTTAATCTGATGTTCATCCTGTTAAGTGGCTGAAACACACAGCTAACGCGTTGCGCATATAGATAAATGCATTCCCCACTGGAACGAATAACCTGCCACCTGCTGGCCTTTCCTTAAGTCAAATCCGCGCCCCGACGCCATGATCGGGTTACACCTCAGTCATTGATAGTACCAGCGAAAACTGGAGTAAACATAACGCGCGTTATCGTAACCTTAGAACTCTACATTTTTCATTCAAAAACAGTAACTTCTCCTCTGATTACAGTTCGCCTATGCTGGCTGCTCATTAAATTTCACTTCAGAAGGATCTGTTATGTTTGTTGTGCCCGCATCCTACAGTGCAGAGGCTGTTCAGTGCCTGTATGAAGTTATCGGCATACTCAACCTGAACGGCGTACGCTGCCACGTTATCTTTGACAGTCAGGCATCGCGCGCCGCAGTGATCCAGGCGGACGCGACAGAGGAACATGGCGAAATGCGCCATCCTGTGCTGGCCGTGCTGGAAATGGAACGCGTAACGAGTATCAACACCATACTGCGCATCAAATCGTTCTGGACCGATTCCGAGGGCGCTCAATCAGGTGTGGAGCCAGGCACGCTGGCAAAAGCATTGTATAAAGCGCTGACAACAAAGAAACATATCACGCTGGTGGGATTGTAGGCATTCTGAAGCCCGTGAAGTACGGGCTGTAACAGTCAGGTATTGAGAGAGATACACGCCGGGGATGAGCATGATAATTCCACAGGTGCACAAGAGTGCTTAATGCTGATCCGCGCATCCTGACCGATCGGGCGTCCGATGCCCGTGTGAAGATTCCGCTTTATTATTGACGTGTTGATACTGCTCTGTGTGAAGACACAGAGAATGCCTTGCTGAAGTCCCGGATGCGTTCCTCACGTCCCATGGCAAGGGCAAACAGCATGCCACCCACAATTGAGAACAGCCCCAGAACACCCCATGCCAGCGTCATATCACTACCGCCACCCAGATGCTTGAGGTATCCGGCAACAAGGGGGCCGCCAGACTGTCCAATGAAGTTGCTGCATGCGCCGACAAAAGCCACCGCAGGGACTGCTTTCTTTGTCGGGAGAATTTCAGTCAGCCTGACGTAAACCAGCGGCACCAGCATCTTCATTGTCAGGCCGACAAACATGAACAATCCTATCTGAGCCCAGTAATATGACAGCGGCACAAAAGCGGCTGCCAGTAATGCCACACCACAGAGGACGGTAGGAATAGCGGCATGCAGTCGTCGCTCCTGGTTGTACTTATCTGAACGCCGGGTGATGTACCAGATGCCCAGCATCGTCATCAGGAATGGCATCCCACTGATGAGACCGACCATAAATTCACTGAGCGTGCCATACCCTTTGAGAGCTGTCGGCAGCCAGAGCGTAAAACCGTAAGCGAGCATGCTATGCAGGGAGTAGCCGATCAGCATCAACCAGAGGGCCGGTATTTTGAGAATGGTCCACCAGGGATCGGATTTCTCATTCCTGTAGTTTGACTGCTCAGCGGCCAGGTCTTTCTGGATATAATCCCGATCTTCGGCACTCAGCCAGCTAGCAGCCTGAATACTTTTAGGAACCAGATAAAACCAGATGATGCAGAACAGCCAGGCCGGTGCACCTTCAATCACCATCATCATGCGCCAGTTATGATGTGCAAGGATCCAGCCAGATATCGGACCGGCCAGAAACGCGCCCGCACCCAGGCTAAGATTCCAGATTCCGAATGCCCGCCCCCGCTCAGGCTTCATAAACCACTGGGCCAGGAACATGGCCGTGGCGGCCTGAATTGGACCTTCAGCGATGCCCAGTAAGAAACGGATCGCTACCAGTTCACCGAAGTTACGCGTCAGGCCGGTAAGCATTGCGCAGGCCCCAAACAGAAACAGGCTGATACCTATTATTTTCCGTGATCCAAAACGGAGAGCCAGCCATCCTGCGGTAAACTGCGTGGCGACGTAACCCCAGGCAAAGGCACCGCCAAGCCAGCCGGCTTTAACAGGACTCAGGCCCATTTCAGCTGTTATATGGGGCAGCGCCATGCCTATATTCACCCGATCAAAAAATGAAATGGTATACATGATGAATACAGCAGGTAATATGATTGTCCAGCGTTTATTTCCGATAAGCGCATTACCCTTGAGAGTTTTCTCACTCATGATAACTTCCTCATTTAACACTGTGGCAGGGGGAGGAAATGCTGACTTCAAATCCATCTGAATATCAGTCAAAATGTTTATTCATTACCCGAAGGATGTAACGGAGAAATGAGCAGCCTGAGAGCAAAAGGCGCGGATAAACAGGTCGGACACCAGGGTTAATGAGTGGTTCGAAATGCCTGATATTTCTCAAAAATCCCAGTGCATATCTAATCCAAAAATAATATCTGAATGCCGATAATTCAATGGATGGCTGATATACCTACAAGAAGATGTTGTGCCTGAATCAAAGCCAGCCCTTCAACCCGAAATTATTAACAATGCTACCAGTTGCCAGTTCAATAACGCCCTCTCCTCTCAGATTCAGATAAATTTATTCTTCCTGAGGCGTCAGGTTAATTAAGAGATTGATATTTTTCCGCAGCCCCTCGGCTTAACGAGGGGCGCAGTGACATTAAACATACCGTAATGTAAGCGAAAACTTATTCAGCCAGCGCCCGCATCTCTTTAATAAGGTCTGATTTGCCTTCGAAACCAATACCCGGCAGTTCCGGCATAATAATATGGCCATCTTCAACTTTTACCGAGTCCGGGAAACCGCCGTAAGGCTGGAACAGATCAGGATAGCTTTCGTTACCACCCAGACCGAGGCCTGCGGCGATATTCAGGGACATCTGATGGCCGCCATGAGGGATGCAGCGTGACGGTGACCAGCCAAACTGCTCCAGCACATCCAGTGTGCGCAGATACTCAACCAGCCCATAGGAGAGCGCGCAGTCAAATTGCAGATAGTCGCGATCCGGACGCATGCCGCCATATCGCAGCAGGTTTCGCGCGTCCTGATGAGAAAAGAGGTTTTCGCCCGTTGCCATTGCGCCTGGATAGAACTCCGACAGGGCTGCCTGCAGAGAATAATCGAGCGGATCGCCAACCTCTTCGTACCAAAAGAGCGGATATTCACGCAGCATTTTTGCGTAGGCAATACCGGTTTCCAGATCAAAGCGACCATTAGCATCAACGGCGAGGCGCGCTTCGCTGCCGATTTCTTCCAGTACGGCCTCAATACGGCGGCGGTCTTCGTCCAGAGAGGCACCACCGATTTTCATTTTCACAACGTTATAGCCGCGGTTCAGGTAGCCGCGCATTTCCTGTCGCAGTGCGCCAAGGTCTTTACCCGGATAGTAGTAACCCCCAGCCGCATAGACGAAGACGCGCGGATTAGCCTCAACGCCCTTCATTTCGGCCAGCAGGCGGAACAGCGGCTTGTTTGTAATTTTTGCCGTTGCATCCCAGATGGCCATGTCCAGGGTTCCCACTGCAACTGAACGCTCGCCATGACCGCCAGGCTTTTCGTTGCTCATCATCACAGCCCAGACTTTATGCGGATCCAGGTTGTTACCTTTGGCATTCAGCAGGCTTTCGGGATCGGCTTCCAGGATGCGGTCACGGAAGCGTTCCCGGATGAGGCCACCCTGGCCATAACGGCCGTTAGAGTTAAAGCCGTATCCCACTACACGGCGCCCGTCGACTTCAACATCTGTCACAACGGCGACCAGGCTTGTCGTCATCTTGCTGAAATCGATGTACGCGTTACGAATAGGGGAAGCAATGGGTTTGGTAATTTCTATAACATCAAGGATGCGCATGATCTCTCCGGTAGTTCTCAGTCAAAGACTGTTTTACTAAAATACCTACGCAATCAGTTATGTCATGCCATCTGTTTATCGGCATTCATCGGCACAATGAAGTAGCGTAGTGTTAAAGGACCTGATTGTTCTGTCTGCTATTATCCTAAGCAGTACGTGGGTTCCGTTCTAATGCCAAAGAGGCAGCCTGTAATGCAAAATCGGCATCACCTGGAGTTAACCTGGCTTGAAGACTGTATTGCGCTGGCGCAATCACTCAATTTTTCCCGTGCGGCAGCTTCACGATATGTGACACAGCCTGCATTCAGCCGCAGAATCGTCTCGCTAGAAGAGTGGCTTGGCACGCCAATTTTTGAAAGAAATCGTCGGGGCGTCAGCCTGACCCGCGCCGGAGAGGTTTTCGTCAGGCAGGTGCCGGAACTTATTCGTGCGCTTTATACCCTGAGAAGTGAATCTATCGAGGCCGCAGGAGAAGCCCGACCGGATGTTATTTTTTCCGCCACGCACGCGCTGTCATTTTCTTTTTTTCCGGCACTGATGCGTAACAACGAAAAAATTGCCCGCTTCGGATCTTTTCGACTGTTATCAGACTCATTAAGTGCCTGCGAACGCATGATTGAGAAAGGTGACGCGCAATTTCTGCTTTCTTATTACCATCCTCATATGCACATTCATCTCGATCAGTCGAAATATCTCAGCGTCCGGCTTGGACAGGAAGTTTTACAGCCGTATTCACGATGCGATCCGACAACGCGTGAGCCTCTATTCCATGCGTCAGGCGGTAAGAAGTTTCCTTTCCTCTCCTATTCTGCTGAATCCGGCCTGGGCCGCATCCTGTCTAATACCTCACAGGTTAACCGGGCCAGACGCGGAATGGATATTGCTTTCACGGCCGATCTTGCTGCCACCTTACTCGCCATGGTCAAAGCCGGAGACGGCATCGCATGGCTGCCGGAAACACTGGCAGCTCAGGATGTTGATGCTGGCTCGATTGCCGTTGCAGCTAATAAGGAGAGCGCACTCTGGATACCCATAGAGATCCGGCTGTTCAGACCCGCAGCGAGGATGTCCCGGGCGGTAGAAGCGTTGTGGGAAATTTTCTTAGATGGCCAAATCTGAGCGGAAAACCATTTTGCGCTAATCGCGACGACATCTGAAATGAATAAAGCGAGAACACATCAGAACCACAAGCTGACGCTCTAAGTGGCCTGACAAGCAGAGTAGCACAAACTACCCATATCAATATAAACACCGCTTGCCTTCATGCGACCGACCGGAGATTAACTAGCTTGCGCTGCGGTTTCCCGGTTTTCACGCATGACATCGACTGGGTAAGACGTCCCAGGCACTATAAGCAGGTAATCGGGATAACCGATGATGGGAATGAAATCGGGTATTAAATCAAGTGGGTTAAACAGTATAGGCTGCGACAGTCAACGCCAGCACTTCAGCGAGCATCGGCGTGCGGAGATCGCGGGCGGCAAGCCATACCGCGTGCAGTCCCGTTTGATGTCTCACACCCATTGTCTGGTGTCAGCAATAAGTTTGATACTCACTAACAGGCATTAACTTATTGAGACGTGCTTACTTTACGCTTCCGCACAGTTGCTCTCTGACAGGCACAAGCTTCGTGCTGAAACTAAGCGCCGTTCTCTGTCACTCAACAACGTTCAGTGCATTAGCATCCCAGGCTTTCATCGCGGTTGATACCGCCGAATCGAGTTCATTGCCGGTTGCGCCATCACGGGCTTCAGTCGACAGGCCGATCTCAAAACTGTGAAGGGTCGTGGCCAGCGCGCGCACGTCGGTATCGAAAGCCAGGAGTCCCGCCTCTTTCGCTCTTGAGACACATCGCAAAAATCCCGCCCTGGTCCGATCGCGCTGCGCTGCCAGAATCTCACGAATGTGCTCGTTCGCTGGCGAACAAGTATTAACGGATAGCGCAATCAGGCAACCACTGGGATGCCCCTGTTCTGTCTGCATTTTTGCAGAACGACGCAACGCCAGTTCAATAGCGTCACGGGGTTCAAGCGTGTCATCCCATAGGCAATCGTTAACCTGACCAAAAGTCGTCATATAACAATCGACAACCTCCTCAAACAGCGCTTCTTTTGAACCAAACGCGGCGTAGAAACTTGGGGCGGTGATGCCGTTGCCGAGGTTTGACTTGAGCATGGCAAGCGAAGTGGACTCGTAACCATGCTGCCAGAAAAGGGTCATCGCCTGACGAATTGCCTCTTCCCGGTCAAATGTCCGTGGGCGTCCCATCTGAGCCATATCCGCTCCTTTTTCGCTTATCGTATATAAATACTAATCGATACATATATACTTGACAAGCCTCAGTGTAGCCTATACTTTCTGATATATACCGATCGGTATATATATTGTAAAACCTGTTATCCGGAGGGTTTCGCAATTTTTAGTCGTTACAAACTAAAAAAGGGGCCAACGTGCACGCCAATACAGTATTCAGTGAGACCACAACACAACGGGGTCTGCCACTGGCTTCCCTGCTGGCATTTGCCATGACAGGCTTTATTGCCATCCTGACCGAGACCCTTCCGGCGGGTTTACTTCCGGAAATTGGAATGGGTCTTGACGTATCTCAGGTGATGGCGGGTCAGCTGGTCAGCATTTATGCGCTGGGTTCGCTACTCGCGGCAATCCCTCTGACGGTTCTGACCAGTGGCTGGCGGCGTAAAAAGGTACTATTACTCGCCGTAGGTACCTTCCTGATTTTCAACACTATTACCACCCTTTCGTTCAGTTACTGGCTGACGATGGCAGCCCGATTCATGTCGGGTGTGGCTGCAGGACTTGCATGGGGAATTCTGGCGGGCTATGCGCGACGCCTCGTTCCTGCTGAAATGCAGGGCCGCGCTCTCGCTATTGCTATGGTTGGAATACCGGTTGCCCTGTCCCTTGGAACCCCGGCTGGCGCATGGCTTGGCAGCATGATGGGATGGAGAGTCCCCTTTGGTATCATGGCAGCATTGGCAGTCATTCTGTTCATCTGGACATGGGTGGCGGTTCCTGACCTGCCGGGACAGCAGGCCGACCGCCGACTACCGGTATGGCAAGTTTTCCAGATGCCCGGAGTCAGACCTGTTCTGGCGGTTATCTTTCTATGGATGACGGCACACAATATTCTTTATACATTCATCGGACCGTTCCTGCAGTTGTCGGGGCTGACCGGAAATGTCGGGCTTATCTTGCTGATTTTTGGCATTGCGGCACTTATCGGCATCTGGATAACCGGGATGCTGGTGGATCGCCATCTGCGCAATCTGGTTCTGCTCAGTCTGGTGGCACTGGCGGCGGTTTCTGTGGCACTCGCCGCAGGCATGCGGGAACAGATTGTGGTCTTTGTGGCCGTCATCGTATGGGGATGGTCGTTTGGCGGCGCGTCAACTCAGATGCAGACGGCTGCCGCTGATGCGGCAGGCAATCATGTCGATGTCGTTCAGGCAATGGTTACAACTGCCTGGAATCTGGCTATCGCAAGCGGCGGCGTCATTGGTGGTCTGCTTCTCAATAATGCCGGTGCGGTATCTTTCCCATGGGCGCTACTGATCTTTATGGCTGTTGCGTTGATTATCGCCTGGTGCGCGAAAAAGCATGCTTTCAGGCCCGGTGCAAGAGAACCTTTAGTAAAATAGTGACTTCCAGGGACGTCCGGAACGGACGCCCTGTTTTGGCACCAACCGCCTGCTTTGAATATCTAAAAGAGACCTCAGTTATTTAAGTCGTCCATTTGGGCACTCTTTAAATAGAACTATCGGATTCGTTGCTTCCCGAAATATTCTTTTGTTTTTTGTCTGGAAGACAAGCCATTGAGATAATGCCAGTGAGTACGATGAGAGAACTCATGCCTGCAAAAACAACCATCAGACTCGCAGCGGCGGCCAGTCCGGAAAGGAGACCAGAAAGTGCTTCAGCAGTATTAGCCAGGGTAGAAAACGTGCCGAATGTCTTGCCTGTGTTCTCTGCAAAAGACCAGGACTGTATGAGTGTCACCAGAGAAATATCAACGAATGCACCACTCATACCAAGGACGAATGCTACCGGCAGCAGAGCCTCGAGCGAATAGAGGGCAATAAATGACATTAAAATCAGTAAAATTCCGTAAAAGAACCAATTGCGCATAACATTCAATGGTGAAATATTTATGGCAAACCGTCCGTAAATGAGCCCCCCGGTAATTGTGCCTGCAGCCATTAGAGAAAATATCCAGCTGGTAAATATCTCCCCATTCCCCTGACTGACAGCTACAGCGGGGATAATAAAACGAAGTAATGATCCGGTAAAGAGAATACAAACAGATGAACCAAAAATAGCAATAAATAAGCCAGGAGCTTCCTGAAATAAACTTTTAATGCAGGATAGATTCTCCTGATATACTTGTTTCAATCTGAACGCCGACGTTTTATTCTGTGAATTTTCTGAAAACGTACAAAGTATAACAATTGAAATTGCATACGTTAATGTATTGAACATCAGCACCCAGGGCTTGTCTGCCAATGAGAGTATAACTGAACATTTGATGCGCCAATTGTCTGCCATCCAGCCACCAGCGGAGCCGAAAAATAGAAAAGGAATAAAACGAAAAAAAATAGACGCAGCCGGCAAGAAGATAATTATTATGCGTGTTCTCGAGCACAATAAACACAAAAACGACCTCATATACATGATCGCCCAACTTCGAGATGAAAAGAGAAGCAAGTAACGTGCGGAAATCTTTAATTTTCAGCCAGTTCATAGAAGTCTATTCCAATATTAAAATCTGAAGCACCTGGTGCAGACACACCCTCTGCAAATTCGATTATGCTAACGTCCCTGAGCATGTAATGTGAGTTTATGTGGGCAATAAACGACGAAGCAAAGCTGAGCGCTATGCCCATACCAATACACATATGCATGCCCGTGCCGAATGATAGTGGCTTTTCTTTTCGCTCCGCAATAAAACGGAATGGGTTATCGAAGACTTTTTAATCGAAGTTAGCCAGTGCCGTGTAAAACATGACTCTGTCACCTTCTTTAAGGTTCTGGCCTCGGAAAATCAGGTCCTGAGCTATTACTCTACCTACAGAAAGAACGGGACTGTATAAGCGAGAAGCTTCTACAACGATATCCCGAACATTGACTGTATTCAACTTCAGGTTGAATTGAGAAATGGCTCAGAGCGCAGCGACAATGAGTGGCATAATGCTGTCGACTTTATCAGCCCCATAACCTCATTGACTACTAATCTTTACGGCAACGCTCTGGCCCCTCTTACAGAGATGCCTCTAAACTAACAGACATTATTCAATTTGTTGATATTGAAGCGCCGCCTGTTAACTCACAGCAAAATATTTCTCCCTGATATTATTACGTTTTTTAGTTAAAAACCTACTGCCCAAGCTGCGTGGTGTAATTAGCGGGCACCCAGCGATAAGCGTTACCTTCATGCTGCACATGGCCCAGGCCAGGGAAGGCGATATGCGCCGCTGCCACCCAGTAGCCCTTATCTGCAGCCTGTTTCAGTACCCTTTCACGTGTAGTGATAGCCTGCTTCTGATTGACATCAAAATGGATGGCCACTTCAGGATCGGGCAATTGCACCGCTTTGGCATGGATGATATCTCCCCACAGCACCAGGGTCTGACCTTCACTCTCTACGCGATAAAGTACGCTACCCGGCGTGTGCCCAGCTGTCGACTCTGCACGGATTCCCCCCGTTAATGTGGCTGGTGCCATAAACGTTTTAAGCAGGCCAGCATTGATGACTGGGCGAAGAGTCCGTTCAGATTCTGCAAAGGTATGGGCCTGACTGGTCTCTACCCTGCTGACGTTAGCCGGATTAAGCCAGAAATCGACATCCCGTTTATCCACGAACACTTCGGCCTTTGGAAAAGCAGGCTTGCCCGCGCGTGAAACACCGCCTGAATGATCGGCATGAATATGGGTTAAGAGTACGGCATCGATCGACTCTGCCGGATAGCCAGCGGCGGCCAGATTAGTCAGCAGATGTCCGCCATTGTGTCCAAAAAGCTCACCGGCCCCGGTGTCGATTAAAATGCGCTTTTTACCATCATCGATAACGAAGGTATTGATTGATGTTTCGGCCTGCGGCGTCATCGAATCTCTGGCCATTGCATGGTTTAGTTTTTCAGGCGAAATGTTAGTCAGTAATTTATTCAGGGGAACGGTTACCGTGCCGTCGGAAACCGCGGTAATGCGTAATTTCCCCAATGTCATCCGGTAATAACCCGGAGCTTGCTGATCCCGTACAGAGGTCTGTTCGGCAGCATAGACCGGACTGAACGCGATAAGAGACGCCACCAGCATCAGTAAAATTTTCATAAATATCTCTCCAGAAAGTTTCATCACAACGTGGTGGGCAGTATCATTACGCAACCTGTATCACTCAAATTGATTAAACTGATGCTCACTATCAGAGAAAATGATTTTCATCGAATCGACCTGAATTTACTGACGGTGTTGTTGGTTCTGAAGCGGGAAGGCAGCGTGTCGCGTGCGGCAGAAAAGCTGCATCTGGGTCAGCCAGCAGTCAGTAATGCACTGGCCCGATTGCGGCTAATGTTCAGCGATCCACTGTTTGTGCGCACGGCGAAAGGCATGGAGCCTACCCCGCGTGCTGAAGCGCTGATCGCTGAGCTGGGCCCGTTAATGGCACAGATGCAGAACGTATTGTTTCAGCCAGCATCCTTCACGCCTTCTGAGGCGACACATGTTTTTCGGCTGGGGATGAGCGACTGGGTTGAACGCTGGCTGATGCCGGGACTGTATGCGCGCATCACACGCACCGCTCCCGGCGTGACGCTTCAGGTTACGGCCAGCGATCCCTTCCGGGATGCGGAGCTGGTCGCGCGCGGAGAGATCGATCTTGCCATTTCGGTTGGCGAGAGCACACCCGCCACGCTCCAGCGCGAGAAAATTGTGTCACACAACTTTTGTACGTTGTGGCACCCGGAACAGCTTTCGTTGCGTGCACCGTTGACGCTGGAGGATTATGTGGCGCATGACCATCTGCTGGTTTCCTATCGCGGGGCGAACTGGAGCGCCATCGATGACCAGCTTGCGGCATCAGGAAAGGCCCGTTCGATTCGCTACGTGACGCCGCATTTTTCCTCTCTGCCTCCGCTGCTGGCGCGCGCACCCGCGTTAGCCACCGTTCCCGCTGGGCTGTCGGATGAGTGGGTGACGCATTACGGCTTATGCTGTAGCCCGGTACCCATTGAAACACCGGAAATAGCCCTGTCACTGCTCTGGCATAAACGGCTTGATAACGATTTGTCACTGCGCTGGCTCAGGGAAGAACTGCGTAGCGTGATGACAGAACGAACCTGAATAAATTACGGCCTAATTATTTGCTCAATAATCCATTCGCGAAATATTTCCATCGACTGGGTCATCTTTCTGGCTCTCTGCCAAGTTAACCAGTACCCATCATGACCAGAATAAATATTAAATGGTCTGACGAGCAAACCTTGCTTTATTTCCGTTTGAAACATGACATCAGGTGCCAGTGCCAGGCCGCCAGTGATCATCACAGCATCAATAATAAGGCGTGAAGAATCGAATACAGGTCCATTAATTCTGAATGGGGAAATACCCGCCGCAGCAAACCAGTTATCCCACTCTTCAAGACGGTAAGAACGTAATAACGTCTCGCCGGATATATCGCCAGGTTTTGTCAGTCTCTTCGCCGTTTCAGGCCGGCATAACAGGGTCAGCGGCGCATCCAGCAATAGCTGGTTATGCGATGACGCCCATTTACCCGAACCATATCTTATAGCAAAATCCACTCCCTCTCCGGCAATGCTTACGACATTGTTGTTCGTCTGAATACTCAGTTCGATAGCGGGATGTCTCTGCTGAAAATCTTCAATTTTTGGTAAAAGCCAGCCCAGCGCAAAGGCGCCCACACAGGATATCGTCAGTGCCTCCCTGACTTTACCTCCTTCAAACTGACGATAAGCCTTCTCAATACGATGAAATTCTTCTGAAATTTTTGAGAATAGCAACCGCGCCTCATCGGTCAACTCCAGGCCCCGGGAAAGCCTTTTGAACAAAATCACCCCTAATTTCTCTTCCAGCAGCCTGACCTGCTGACTGACCGCAGCCTGAGAGACAAAGAGTTCCATGCCTGCCCTGGTAAAGTTGAGGTGGCGGGCAGATGCTTCAAATGCACGCAGCGCATTGAGTGGGATATCACTTTTCAAATCAGCCCCCAGAAAAACTTATGACTGGCATCAATTTATACCGTTTTTTCTTACAAGGAAATTGATTTATTTTGGGGCAAATAATTTAAGGGATGCATTTTTTCTGCGTGACTTAAAAGACCCCATGATTTTACTAATGCCAGAATAAGGTAATGCAAGATGATAAACTTTAAAGGAAGCCTGACCGGCATGTTACTGATGGCCGCAACAGGTTGTTCAGTGTCAGCCCATGCTGCTTTTGACCAGCTAACGCTAAAGAGCCAGTTTGAGACACTGGAAAATAAATCTGGTGGCAGACTCGGCGTTACGGTCGTTGACACATCCGATGGTTCTGAATATTCATGGCGGGGCAATGAAAGATTCCCGCTGTGCAGCACAAGTAAAGTAATGGCAGTAGCAGCGATATTAAAGAAAAATGAAAGTGACCATAGTTTGCTTGATAAGAAAATTCATATAAATAAAAGCGACATGGTTAATTATAATCCCATCACCCAGAAACATATCGGCTCATCAATGACTGTAGCTGAACTGAGTGCTGCGGCGTTGCAATACAGCGATAATGCCGCGATGAATAAATTACTTGCGTATCTGGGTGGCCCGCAACAGGCTACGCATTTTGCCCGAACAATCGGCGATAAGGCTTTTCGCCTGGACAGAAAGGAACCAGAACTCAATACAGCAATCCCGGATGATGTGCGTGACACTACGACTCCTTCAGCGATGGCTGACACGCTTAATAAGCTTGTTCTCGGCACCGCCCTCAAAGGAGAGCAGCGAGCCAAACTGTCAGAATGGATGAAGGGCAATACAACAGGTGCAAACAGTATTAAAGCAGGCCTGCCGGCTGACTGGATAGTGGCTGATAAAACCGGCAGTGGTGACTATGGCACAACTAATGATATTGCCGTCATCTGGCCGAAGGATCAGGCACCCATCATCCTGACGACCTACTTCACCCAGAAGGACAAAGACGCGGTCGCGCGCAAAGACGTACTGGCCAGTGCGGCAAAACTAGTTGTGGACGCAATCAGTAAATAATTAGCTTCAGCTTCAGATAATCGGCTCAGAGTGGGCCGATTATCTGGCTTTCGCCCCGCTAACCCGCGCACCAGCGAAATACCACTTCAACTCAAAAACTCAGTACCTCGCCCGGCTACTGCTCAGGTGCGGAAAAAAGGCAGGCGACGGCAAGGCTTCCGGGGCAGTTGGCTCAGCGTTCAGCATGCGCAAAAATGACTCAGCCCAGTGATGGCTGTTGTACATATGCAGTCCCTTTATCAGACGGGCATGCAGAGACCGCCGTTCGTGTAACGGCATCTGCAATGCACGATGTACCGCACTGGCCATTGCATCAGGATCATAAGGATTGACGATGATGGCACCCTCCATCTGCCCGGCTGCACCGGCAAACTGCGAGAGGATAAGCACCCCGGGATTTTTCGGGTCCTGTAAGGCGATATACATTTTGGCCATCAGGCTCATGCCTGCCATCAACGGCGTCACCAGCGCAACGCGTGAGGCACGATAGATACCGGCCTGCTCTTCCCGGCTGTAACCATGAGTCAGATAGTTCACCGGATACCAGTTCATTGTGCCATGCACGCCATTAAGTTCCCCGCACAACGCCTCCAGAGCGTGACCGAGTTCTGACGCATCATGTGCGTGTCCGGCTGCCGGAGGCGCCAGCTGCAACAGCGTGATATTTTTCTGGTAGCAATCATGTTTTCGCAGCAGCACCTCCAGGGTGCTGATTCGGTAAGGCAGCCCTGAGCTCTCATCAAGATGGCCGCCGCTTAGCACGGTATTTTCGGGCAGGCTTTCGCGGCACTGCATTTCCATGTAAGCACAGCTGTTGCTATCACGCAGAGACTGGACATCGTCAAGGTCAATTCCGACAGGAAACACACCCACCCTGATAATCCGGCCATGAACACGAAAGCTTTGCGCCTCCAGCCGTTCTATACGGAATTCGCTCTCCAGCCAGACAAGGAAGTTATTCATATCCTGCACGGTCTGAAAGCCAATCAGATCACAACATAACAGTGAGTCAGTGAACCAGCGCCATTCGGGTATGGTTTCAAACATTCTGCCAGCCGGGAAAGGCTGATGCAGAAAAATACCCACTAAGTTGGTCAATCCTTCTTCACGGATATAGGTGGCACAGCCTAGCAGATGGTAATCCTGAATCCAGATAACATCGTCGGGTGTGGCATTTTCGCAGATGGCGCGCGCATAGGCTTTATTGATGTTTTTATATTCCTGATAGCCGCTTGTAGAAAAACGGGCCATGTCCGGACGCTGATGAAAAACAGGCCAGAGCCCTTTGTGAATATAATTGTGGTACCCCTCATTAAGCTCGCCCGGCGTATAGGGGAAGGTCACGGTTTCATACTGGCCCATCTGCTGCACGGCGTAGGGTCTTGGCGCATCCTGAGGCATCACCTTGCTTTCACCATCCCAGCTAATCCAGACGCCTCCCTGACGGGAAAGGATGCCGTCATAAATTGCAGTAAGCGTCGAACGTTGACATTGATTATGCGAAACAAGAATAAGGCCTGACATGCTGTATTCCTTAAGAACCCGCTGCGGAGAGGCACCAGTGCCTGGCAGCGAGCCGCTATTAATAGGAGGTCGGAGAATAAACTGGAGAAAACCACTCATGAATGTGCACCCTGTCCACTTAATGCCTGCAGACGCTTTTTGCAAAATCGGGTTGTGACCGCCATCGTGTAACGTTGTCACGTAAATGCCCGGTGCCGTTAATTAAACCGAACGGCCTGTAAAAAAGGCGTAAAAAGAGTCTGATGAAGTGTAAAAACGCTGCAAATCACGCGCCCGATATAGCATTAGCGGACAGCAATGGCGCAAAAAGTCAGTGAGTTGAAAACAGGGAATATACGCGGGTATAAATAAGGCGGGCTGGCCCGGTTCCGCTCACCCTCAAAGCTGGTTTGATCAATGCGTGGCCAGGCCGTTTTATTGCAGAAACAGAGAACTTAACAATCTCTTTTTTAATTCAGAGCTGAGCGATCATTGTCTGGAATGATACACCGTTAAAAAATTTGACCTCCCCGACTTTTTTAAATCCCCTTTTCTCATAAAAAGGCACGGCAAGGAGTGAAGACCGTACGCTGATTTCTGAACGCAGTTCGGGAATCGCCCGCTGCCAGAGTGCCCTCGCTACCCCTTTTCGCTGAAATTTCGGATTTACAAAAAGGTATTTAACTAAATTGCCTTCGAAAAGGGTGAGTACGCCTGTCACCTCACCTCTTTCCACGGCAATCAGCCAGAGATAGTCATCTGAAACAATCAACGGCTGAAGCACATCGGGCTTTGTGCTCTCGATGAACCATTGCGGACAGGGCTCTGTCTCTGAAAAATTACATTGCATCGACACAATATGTATCAGCTCACTGATGCCTGCCGCATCAGACTCCAACGCCGCTCTGATTTCCATTCTTTTGTCATTCCCCTGATTAGGTTAAGGCAAGGGCATGGAGGCCTGCCATTCGAAAAGCCATCCACTCCCCTTTGCGCTGAATCCCGGCCCGAGAACCCGCGTCCTGAAGATTAAAGCACCGTGACTTTGCCCTGGAAAATCACCGGACCGGACGGCCCGCTGAGCTTAGATCCCCCCACCGGCTCCAGACTTACCGCCAGTACCGTCTGATTATCTAACTCGCCAGGCGGTAACCGGAAAACATTACTGTCGCGGTGATTGATCAGCCCCAGAGATTGTGGCGCAGCACTGCCCCTGATCAGCCAGAGCTGCAGGTTTTTATTCTCTGGCAGCGTGATGTTCAGCGCCGAAACCTGAAGGAGTGAAGCTGACTTATCCAGATTCACCACAAACTGTGCATCGGGCTGTGCGCCGCTGAGTACCGCAATCGGCTGCAGAGACTGTGGGGCATCCGGCTTGCTTAAATGGGTGAAAATGAGGATGCCAGCCATTGCCGCCGCCAGGCCCCAGCCGAGCCAGAAGCCAGGATGCCTGCGGATTGATGTCGTGCCAGAGACGCCTGCATTCCGGCCAAGATCCTGCTCAATCTGCTGCCAGACCGCAGAAGACGGAATAACGGCGTGAGTGAGCAGGTCAATGCCGCTGAACGCTTTCTGCCAGTTCAGCACATCCGCGGCGAATACTGAATCGTCATTGAGGCGTTTATCCAGCCGATGACGTGTCACATCGTCGGTAAGGCCGAGCACATATTCCGCCGCAGTAAGATCATGTTGTTCCTGACCGGTCATAGGCCTATGCACTCCCGAAGATGGGTTAACGCGCGACGGATCCAGCTTTTCACCGTCCCTTCAGGCTGACTCATTGAGAGCGCAATCTCACTCTGTGAGAGGCCACGATAATAGGCAAGCGAAATGCTTTGTCGCTGCTCAGAGGGTAAGTGCGCCATGCAGTGCTGAAGGCGACGCGCCTCCGCATGACTCGCATCGGCAGGAAGTGGCGTCTGGAAACCCGCTTCCGCTTCACTGATCTCATCCACGGAACAGCTTCTGTTTTCATGTTTACGAAGGAAATCAATCGCCCGATTTCTGGCGATGTGACTGAGCCAGATATGCGGCTTACTGCGCTTATCGTCGTAATAGTTAGCCGACTGCCAGATTTGGATAAACGTATCGTGAAGGATCTCTTCTGCCCAGTCCCGGCGTCTCACCATCCGCAGAATGATCCCATAGAGTCGGGGCGACAGAACGCGGTAAAGCTGCTCAAGAGCAGCTTTATCACCGACGGCTATCTGATTCATTAAACCGGCCTGAATATGGGGCACATTTTTTGTCATCGGCTTCCCTGTGAAAGATGTAGCCACGCGATAAGTGGCTACACACAGTATAGGTAACGCCTTACGGCATCAGCACGGTATCAATAACGTCAATCACACCGTTACTCTGGTTCACATCATACGTGGTGATACTGGCAATATTGCCCTGAGCATCTTTAAGCTGAATGTTGTGTGAGCCGTTTGCCATTACCCACAATGATTCGCCATTGACCGTTTTCAGCTCGGCTTTGCCTCCACCCGCTTTGATTTTTTTCTCCAGCGCTTTCATGTCCAGTTTTCCTGCGACAACGTGATAGGTCAGGACACTGGTGAGTTTTTGTTTGTTCTCTGGCTTAAGCAGGGAGTCGACGGTGCCCTTAGGCAATTTATCAAAGGCGGCATTGGTGGGCGCGAAAACGGTAAATGGCCCTTTTCCTTCAAGTGTCTGGACCAGACCGGCGGCTTTAACAGCCGCGACCAGCGTGGTGTGGTCTTTCGAGTTAACAGCATTCTCAACAATATTTTTCGATGGGTACATGGCGGCACCGCCGACCATCACCGTGTCGCTGTCCATGCTCGCCGCGTAAGTGGCGCCACTGAAGACTAATGCAGAAAAAATCAGAGTTGGCAGGAATGGTTTCATTTTCACTTCCCTCATTGAGTTAACGGACAGGGCGAGAGCGCCCTTATCTGTTAATACGAATGAGCAGCGAAAACGGATGCAAAAAAAAATTTAAATTTTTTTAATCTGATGGGGTTCAGGCTGAGGCGATATGCAATAAGCCCACCAGAGGTGGGCTTATCATAACGAGTCCATACTGCGTCAACGTCTGCTTTTCACGCACAGCAGACAGCCATCATTACTGGCAAGAAATAGCTCCCGGTCATACATTTCAGTAATGTAAAAACCTATGACCCGGACAGCTCAGATGCTCTCCACCCACGTCTTTCGCCGTGAGCTACACGCATGAACTTAAATGCGAAAAGCATTCACTGCTTCACGTAAAGCGTGTGCCTGGGCTGAAAGCGACTGTGATGCGGAAGAGGATTCCTCAACCAGCGCGGCGTTATTCTGCGTGACGCCATCCATCTCGTTCACTGCGATGCTGACCTGTGAAATGCCCTGCATCTGTTCAGCTGAGGCGAGTGAGATGTTATCCATCGCGACGGCAAGTTTTCCAACCATCGCATTGATATCAAGAATGCTCTTGCCGGTGCCGGTTGCCACGACAACACCACTTTCGACCTGCGCCACAGCCTCTTCAATCAGATGTTTAATATCTCTGGCTGCCGTTGCACTGCGCTGTGCCAGCGTCCTGACTTCACCCGCAACGACGGCGAAACCTCGACCCTGTTCGCCCGCTCGTGCTGCTTCGACTGCCGCGTTAAGCGCCAGAATGTTGGTCTGAAATGCAATTCCTTCGATAACGGAGGTAATATCCCGGACTTTCACCGCGCTTTTTGAAATATCATTCATCGTCTCTGACATGCGCTGCATATCGTGTTCACCCGAACGCGCCAGCGCAGCGGTTTCACGGGCTGAATCCGCGGTCTGCTGTGCGCCCGCTGCATTACTTTTTACCGTGACCGTAAGCTGCTCAATACTGGCGGCGGTTTCCTGCAAAGCGGCGGCCTGCTGCTCTGTACGGGAAGAGAGTTCAGTATTGCCCTGGGAAATTTCATCAGCTGCCATGGCGACCGAAGCGGAAGAATCTTTAATCTGCGAGACCAGGTCACGCAGATTGCTCTGCATGCTATCCAGAGAAGCCATCATGCTGACGGTATCCCCCTGACGCAGGGTCACTTTTGTCGTCAGATCGCCCGCCGCAATCGCAGCGGCCAGGCCCTGCGCATGCGAAGGTTCTCCACCCAGCTGAGTCTTGATCCAGCGGGTGATCAGCCCACTCATCACAAATCCCATCACAACAAAAAGGGTGGTCAGGCCTGCCAGCGTCATATAAACACCGGAGAGCGCCTGCGTGGACGTTTCGGCCGTTTTACTCGTTACCCTCGCCTGATAATCAACCATCCCATCCACTGCATTGCGGTAGTGCGAAAGCGCAGGGATCAGTTCACCACGGAGTTTTTCCGGGAACGGAGTGGCGTTCTGCTTAAACAGGTTTTGCTCTGCCTGATGAAGCGGACCCGCTGCCACTTCAATTTTATTTAATTGCGTGGAAGCCTCTTCTACTTCAGCAAGATTGATCCCCGGAATGCTTTTGGCACCGTTGATCAGTTCCCGGAAATGCGCAGTGGTATTATCGCTGTTGGTCTGCAACGCAGAGAACTGGGTTTTTATAGTGGCCTCTGCCTGAGGCTGAGTGACTGAAGCCACGGACAGTAAAAGGACAGTTTGCTGAGTTAAATTATCTTTTAGCGTCTGCAGGGCCTGGAGATCGCCCAGTCGCGCGCGCGTCAATTCCTGCTGATCGCTGGCCGTATTGAGTTTAAACCCGGCAAATCCTGTCACAAAAACGCCCGTTAAGATGACTGTGAGGAATGCCGCAGTGAGCATGACGCTTAATTTTATTTTTTTGTTCCGATACATAGGAGACCCCGATGTTTGAATTAATAGGTTATCACCGACGTTCCGCTTCTATGGCTCGCTGGTACTGGATCTGTTATCGGCAGCGGGGAAAGAAATTACAGTAATGAAAGGGGTAAGAAGCGATGATTCCGTAGAACCATTTCTTACAAGCATCAGACTCTTTAACCCGGTCTGAGCGCTGTTGATTACTCACATAGTTATTCTCAACTTCGGTTCTTCCCGTGACGGGTTCGCTTCTGATTTTTCCGGGGCAGAGACAGGTAATATATTCGTCATCCGCTCATCTTCTCTCCAGGGTCCTCTGCAATCCTCACATCCTCTCCGGCTTCTTATCTACACTCATCAGTTATCCTTAGCCATTAATGTGGATACGATAAATGCGTAAAAAAACTGCTCACATCTTTTATTCCTGTTTTTCAATAGCAGATCACCACCAGATAAAGAAAAACTAAAGTTAATCTTCGACCTGCCGATAAAACCCTGAGCTTTTTAATTCTCATTTCAATTCTAAAAATTCATTAGCCGTACAGATTATTTTATCAAGGAACAGATGTGAATTTACCCTTTCTCAGGAAAGCTGCTTGCATAGCAGTGGCTGTTTCACTTACGTCAAGTTGCTCAACAATGCACGATTTTGCCCGTGACTATGGCACCGCGGCTGGCTGTATTGGTGGTGCGGCCTTAGGCGGTGGCATTACTTATCTTGTCACTCACGACGCTAAAAAAGCATTAGTTGGAGGATTAGCTGGCGGCATGGCGGGCTGCGTGGTCGGCAATGTCTGGCAGAACCGTGAAGAAGCGCTGGCGAAAGTCGCGCAGGAAGAGCAGATACGGATTTCAACGCAGGCGCTTAACGCACAGGAAAAAAGTCAGGCGGCGCAGGTGAGCATTGTCGCTCAGGTTGAAGACAGTACGATGTTCAGCACGGGCAGCGCGGAATTGACCGATAGCGGCTTCCGCCAGGTGCAAAAGATTGCAGCGGCGATGAACAGCGGCCAGCAGAATGATGCGGGCGTACTGCTGGTTGTTGGTCACACCGATGCCACAGGCAGCGCGGAATACAATCAACAGCTGTCAGAAGCACGAGCGCATAATGTAGGGCTGGTCCTGAAGCAGAGCGGCATTAAAGCCAGCCAGCTCTACTTTCAGGGTGTCGGTTCTGCCCGGCCGCTTGCAGACAATGACTCCGTTGGTGGCCGTGCCCAGAATCGTCGCGTAGAGATCGTTGCTTTAGCAAACGAAGCGTTACTACGTCAGCGTCTGGCGCAGGAAAATAATAATCCGCTCTATTTACGCCACAGTTCCGCTGCTGACAGCAGTCTGGCTAAAGCATCATCATCACGAACTGACGCGAGTAAAAAAGCATCTTCTGGTCGCCTGAAAAGTCGCCCAGCGCCGTCAATAGCGGAATCTGCCAGCGCGCATCCCCGGAAACCCACTAAACCGCTGTCATCAGTGGAGAGTAATCCATCAAACTTTATCGATTTTGGTGGCAAACCCGCGTCACTCAATACACTGGGCCTCGCCAGCAATCTTAAACCTGTGTCACAAGGCTTTAGCCTGATTAATCAGGCGCAGGCCAGCAGTGTCACAGGCAGTTGTATGAGTGATCTGCCACGCGTTAGTGGGATGGCGAAAAACCTGGCCAGCGGAAAACCGATTGAAAGTCATGACACAAGTGATTATCTGCCTGGTATGAATGGCCGGGCGTGGGCGGGCCTTGTTAATGGCAATCTGGTCACGCTGACGCCGGTTTATGTTCTGAAGAATGGCGCTGAAATCACCCGCAACCCACAGGTGATCATTACCCCCAACTATGCGCAAGGCAATCGCACGTCCGTTAAAGCAATGGCGGGGATTGCCAATAGCTGGGAGGGCGAAGAGAGCATTCTTTACCGGATATACATTGAGAACGCGGCCGATGAGCCTCTCTCCTGCGTGGATCTGCTGTTGCCTAAAAGTGGATCTAAAGCGCAACAAGGCCAACTGTTTTACACCCATCACCGTCAGCCATGGCTGGCCGAATATGCTCCTCAGCGCGGATAACGGATAATATCAATGGAAATTTTCAATAGTTTGATGCAGGCCATCGCGACCTATCGCTACATCTTCTGGCCACTGTTTGGTTTGCTGGCGCTGACGCTTGCAGTCATAAAATGGTGGGATGAAGTGCGTTATTTCTTCCTCAACTTTTTCTGTTCATTACCGCTGATAGGACATGTCGCGCGTCTTTCTCACAGCCATGAAGCCCGCCGTAAAAGCACAGGGGGATTAATATGGCATCCGGCCGAAGAAGCACTGTGTGGGAAATATTATCAACATCACAGTACCTCAAACCGGGATGCCGATTTTTATAAGCGCTGTGTAAATTATCTGAACAAAGTGGATGAACGCGGGCGCAAGCCGACCAGTGTGGTGCTATGGCTTTGCAGCATTGCCTTAGTAATTCTGGAAGCATTCATTTTCGCGTTAGTCCTCTCCCCGTTTATTGCCAACAATATTTCGGCGAACCAGGCTGAACTCTCTGCAATCATGGTCTCAGTGCTAATTGGTGTAATCCTGGTTCCTGCAACGCATTTAATGGGGACCCAGCTGCATAAAAATACGCTGCTAAGTAAAATTCGTTACTGGCATAAAGAGGCCAGACTCGAAGGTAATGCACAGGCGTTGGTGAAAAATACGGAGGTTTCGCTGGAGAATAGCCGCATTGATGATGATGCCCCCAGCTATCTGCAGATGTTGAATCGCGTGCAGCACGGGATTGGGGCTAAACCCCAGTATGTGCAGACGGTGGTGACACTATTACTGATTATGACCTTCGCGGTGGGAGCCTATTTTATTCGTGCTGCGACCATCAATGCCGCTGAGACGGAAGCGGTAAATGGAACACCATTCAGCCAGAACACATCTGTTAATGCGTCGTCGCCCTTCGATCTGCCGCGACAGGCGGTAGAAGATAATCAGCAGGCGGATAAGAAGGCAGCCAGCGAAGTCCGTGAAAATCGTGTATTCGCTTCGAAACTGACCTTTATTATTCTGTCGGTGATTTTTATTGGCGTGCAGATTATTGGTATTCTGATTGGTTATTCCCGGTCGCTGGTGGGAATTGAATCGCGACTGGCAGCAAAGTATATCGGTAATTTCAGCAGCTCAGACGAGTTTGCGGCCTGGTACGCTATGCAGCGTGAGCGCGTTGAGCGAGATGCACAAGATAAGCTCGCAAGCCTGCAGAACCGCATGGCGATGCAGCGTGCCAGCAGCGCCAGTAACGCTCAGAATGATGTACGCACATTTGATGATTACGTGCGGGGTAAGCAGCGTGATAAGGCGTTAGCGGATGATGAACATCAACAGTTTTCCGCCAGCAGGGCCACTGCGACCGACAATGCTCAGCCTCAGCCAGAAACTGTTATGGTTCATGATTTCATCGCGACAGCGCCAGCAATGGCCGCACTGAAATCTGCGAACGCGCCGACGCTGGCCTCACACCATGCTGACGATAAAGCGCGGGTCGCGGCCCTGGGCGATCTGACGCTGCTGGATGACGAGGAGTTACGCCTGGTCGCGGACGATCTTGAACTGCCGCTCTCTGCTCTGCTGAGCAGGCGCAAGGTGCAGTCGCTTCTCAATAAAGCACGGGGCTGAGCAGTGAAAATCAAGAAATGGTGTTTGTTGCTGTTAGTCGGGGCGACCGCTCTGGCTCAGGGTGCCAGCCGTAATGATATTCCCGCCTGTTATGACTTCGCGAAGTTAAGTCACTATCGTCCGGCAGATAGCGGACGCGAACTGGTGATTATTATTGATCAAACGGTAAAAGTACCGCGGGAAATCAAAAATGCCAGCTGGCAACAGATCCTCCGTTTTACCCAGCCGGGCGATCGGGTGGTGCTCTATCAGTTCTCTGCGCTGCTTCAGAATAATTTTATGCAGCGGCTATTCGATGGGCAGCTCGATCCCTTGCTGGCAGATAAAAAGATTCGCGACAGCCTGGGTATGGAGAGCCTGAAGAGCCTTGATCAGTGTCTCGGTCAGCAAAAAGTCTATTTTGGCAAAACCATTGGTGGCCTGATGGCAAAGAGTTTTGCTGAGCAAGGGGACAACATCGCGAAGAGTGAAATTCTGGACAGCCTGAAACGCATCAGTGACGATCTGGCACAGGATAAAGCAGCATCGCGTACGATTTTTCTCATCTCCGACATGCTGGAAAACAGCGCCTTCGACAGTTTCTATCGCAATAATACGATGCGGCTGATCTCCCCTGATAAGGTTTTGCAACTGGTAAAGCAGCAAAACCTGTTGACTGATTTCAGGGGAGCAAAAGTCTTTGTCGCCGGCGCGGGACTCATCGATACGGAGGCAAAGAATAACTATCGATCGGGCAAAATGCTTCAGCAACTGGAAGCGTTCTGGCGGGGTTATTTTGCCGCCTCGAATGCTGAAGTTATAAGCTTCGGTGCACCAGCGCTTAACGTTGATCTGAATTAAAACAACAGGGGCGGCCTCCTGCCCCTACTCATTTTTTCTTGCTGCTCTGTCTGCCGTGTTATGACGCGCATGTCAGCTGCGCCTGAACGCTTACACCTGCTTCGCTCTCTCATCCTTTTAACCCGCCTGAAAATTATATTTATATAAATCAATCACCTGTTCAATAATCAACGCTAGCCGTTTCTTCTTGTGATGAATTTGTGATCTCCCTCGCCATCTATATTCATCATGTGTTGTTATATTGGTTATGAGTCATCTCGTCATTAAATCATTTGGCGGATTTTCCATCCCCCGGGCCGTTGAGGGGGATGCGGCTTTGTGCTGGCGTTATTTCGACGAGCTGCTCTTAACCCTACAACCCTGAAAATTAAAAAAGGTAACGATATGGAAAGCCAGGATCTGCAACGCAAGCTCGGCTTCTGGGCCGTGCTGGCAATTTCCATCGGCACCACCGTCGGTTCCGGTATCTTCGTTTCGGTTGGTGAAGTAGCAAAAGCGGCAGGTACGCCGTGGCTTACTGTGCTGGCATTTGTCATTGGCGGGCTTATCGTCATTCCGCAGATGTGTGTCTATGCGGAACTCTCCACAGCCTATCCTGAAAACGGTGCCGATTATATTTACCTGAAAAACGCCGGCAGCCGTCCGCTGGCCTTTCTTTCCGGCTGGGCCAGCTTTTGGGCGAATGATGCCCCTTCACTCTCAATCATGGCGCTCGCCATTGTCAGTAATCTGGGCTTTCTGATACCCCTCGATCCGCTGAGCGGCAAGCTGGTAGCGACCGGGCTGATACTGGCTTTTATGCTGCTGCATCTGCGTTCGGTAGAAGGCGGGGCCACCTTTCAGACACTGATCACCATCGCCAAAATCATTCCTTTTGTCATCGTGATCGGCATCGGCATCTTCTGGCTAAAAGGTGACAACTTTGTCGTAGTGGAGAGTGCGGCGACTACCAGTGCTGCAGCAGGCTTTATGGCGCTGCTGGCGGGGATTTCAGCCACAAGCTGGTCCTATACCGGCATGGCGTCGATCTGTTATATGACAGGCGAAATCAAAAATCCGGGCAAAACGATGCCGCGCGCATTGATTGGCTCCTGTCTGCTGGTTCTGGTGCTCTACTCGCTGTTAGCACTGGTGATTTCAGGTCTGATGCCGTTCGACAGGCTGGCTGCATCCGAAACGCCCCTCTCCGATGCCCTCACCTATATTCCGGCGCTCGGCAGCGTAGCGGGTATTTTTGTTGCCGTGACGGCCATTATTGTCATCCTCGGATCGCTCTCCAGCTGTGTGATGTACCAACCCCGGCTGGAATATGCGATGGCCAAAGACAAGCTCTTTTTCAAAAGCTTTGCTCACGTTCATCCCCGATACAACACGCCGGATGTCTCAATCATTTTGCAGTGTGCGCTCGGCATTTTCTTTATCTTCGTCTCCGATCTGACCAGCCTGCTCGGCTACTTCACGCTGGTGATGTGTTTTAAGAACACCCTCACCTTCAGTTCCATCATCTGGTGTCGCAAACGCGAAGATTACAAACCGCTGTGGCGCACGCCCGCCTTCGGTCTGATGACCTTCGCCGCTATCGCCTCCAGCCTGATTCTTGTGGCGTCCACGTTCGTATGGGCGCCTGTTCCTGGACTTATTTGTGCCCTGATTGTCATCGCTACCGGTCTGCCCGCTTACGCCTTCTGGGAAAAGCGCAATCGCCGTCTGGCTCACGTTTCTTAACCCTGTCTGGAGAGTTGTTTCATGTTGAATATTGATAAACGCAGTGTGGATTTTCTGGTCACTGAAAACATGGTGCCGGAAGTTGAAAAAATTCTGGAACGGGATGTACCGCGCGTTAACGCCATCGTTGATGAGATGGTGCAACGCGGTATCGATCGCATCTACTTCGTCGCCTGCGGGTCACCGCTCAATGCGGCCCAAACGGCAAAACACCTTGCCGATCGCTTCTCGAGCCTGCAGGTTTATGCGCTTTCCGGCTGGGAATTTTGTGACAACACACCGCATCGTCTTGATGCGCGTTGCGCGGTCATTGGCGTTTCTGATTACGGTAAAACGGAGGAGGTAATTAAAGCGCTGGAGCTGGGTGCGGCCTGCGGCGCGCTGACGGCTGCCTTCACCAAATATCACGACAGCCCGATTACCCAGGCCGCTGACCATGTACTGGCCTATGAAGCGGACTGCATCTGGGAGATTCACCTGCTGCTCTGCTACAGCGTAGTGATCGGGATGATTACCCGTCTCTCACCGCATACCGAGATCGGCAAAATCAAAAACGATCTGCGCAAGTTGCCGCAAGCGCTGGGGCATCTGGTGCGCACATGGGAAGATAAAGGCCGTCAGCTGGGCGAACAGGCGAGTCAGTGGCCAATGATCTATACCGTATCGGCCGGTCCGCTGCGTCCGCTGGGCTACAAAGAGGGCATTGTTACCTTAATGGAATTTACCTGGACACACGGTTCCGTGATTGAGAGTGGCGAGTTTCGTCACGGGCCACTGGAGGTCGTCGAGCCTGGCGTGCCTTTCCTGTTTTTGCTTGGCAGCGATGAAAGTCGCCATACCACCGAACGGGCTATCCGCTTCGTGCGTGAGCGTACCGACAACGTGATTGTTATTGATTACGCAGAAATTTCTCAGGGACTGCATCCGTGGCTGGCACCTTTCCTGATGTTCGTCCCAATGGAGTGGCTCTGCTATTACCTCTCTATTTATAAAGATCACAACCCAGACGATCGCCGTTACTACGGCGGATTAGTTGAGTATTAATCCTTTTGCCTGGTCTGAAGAAGACCAGGCGTTTCTACAAGGAGACGCGAAATGAAAAAGGACGATGCAGCAGCAGGTGAAGCAACGCAACCTGACGGAATGATGCGGCTGGCGACGGTGGGCGATAACTGCGTGGATATCTATCCTCAACTCAACAAAGCCTTTTCCGGCGGCAATGCCGTGAATGTCGCAGTCTACAGTAGGCGTTATGCCATGCAGTCTGCTTGCGTGAGTTGGGTGGGTGATGATGCGTATGGTGCAATACTGAAGCGTGACCTGCTGCAACAAGGGGTGGATATTTCTCATCTGCACACGAAAGCTGGCATGACCGCGCAAACCCAGGTTGATCTGCGCAACAACGATCGCATTTTGGGCGATTACACCGAAGGTGTTATGGCGGATTTTACGTTGAGTCATGAAGACATAGCATGGCTCAACGGCTTTGATATGATCCATTCCGCGGTCTGGGGACACGCTGAGGCGGCGCTGCCGGTGCTAAAAGCGTCGGGAAAGATCGTCTCGTTCGACTTTGCCGACAAATGGGAAAACCCACTGTGGCAGAGCTTACCGCCGCATCTTGATTACCTGTTTGCGTCGGCTCAAGTCGAATCGGCCTGGCTGCGTGACCGGCTGCAAACCGTGGTGGAGTGCGGCGCGGGCGTCGCAATTGCCACGCTGGGCGAAAATGGCAGCCTGGCCTGGGATGGAAAACAGTTCTGGCGTATGCCGCCTGAACCAGTGGATGTGGTAGATACGATGGGGGCGGGCGACTCTTACATTGCAGGCTTTCTCTGCGCAGTTGCTGCCGGTGAGACAACCGCACAGGCCATGAAGCAGGGATCGCACTGTGCCGCCTGGACATTGAGTTATCATGGCGCCTGGTAAAACCTGGGTTGGCGTGACACTCCGCGCGCCAGCCCCTATGACTCCGCTATAAAGCTTCCTATAATCACTTTCACTATTTTCAACTGTCAGGGTCGACTCATGCCAGCGACGGCGCGATATTCACATCAACTGCTCTATGCCACAGTACGTCAGCGCCTGCTGGATGATATTGCACAGGGCATTTACCTGCCGGGCCAACAGATCCCGACCGAAAGCGACTTATGCACGTTATATAACGTCAGCCGCATTACGATTCGCAAGGCGATAACGGAACTGGTTAAAGATGGCGTGTTGATCCGCTGGCAGGGAAAAGGAACTTTTGTGCAGAGCAACAAGGTTGAAAATGCGCTGCTAACGGTGAGTGGTTTTACTGATTTTGGTGTTTCGCAGGGAAAGCCGACGCGTGAAGAAGTGATTGAACAGGAGCGAGTCAGTAGTGATCCCTTCTGCGAAAGGCTTAATATTGCTGGCAACGGCGAAATGTTTCGCCTGCTGCGGGTGATGTATCTTGATAACGAGCCGCTGTTCATCGACTGTTCGTGGATCCCTCTCTCACGTTATCCCGGCTTTGATCAGGTTTATCACGCAGGTGCTTCAACTTATAAACTTTTCCAGCAAAAATATGACAGTCGCGTCGTCAGCGACAAAAAAACCATCGATATTTTTACCGCCACAAAAGCGGAAGCGCTCAGGTTGCAGTGCGAGCTGGGCGAACCACTGTTTCGCATCAGTAAGATCGCTTACGATCAGAACGATAAACCGGTGCACTATTCAGAGCTCTTCTGCCGGGCAAACCGCGTCACTCTGACAATTGATAATCATCGTCACTGAAAATCACTGGCAGAGAAATAACGGCGCCGTGGCACGCTTTTCACTCATCAGCAGCGGCTACCTGACACCCATTTCCGGTCTATTTATGCTGCCGCGGCAAGGCGATTTTTTCCTTTGATGTACCGTTAACACACTGCGCGTTTTAAAGAATTGCTCGCGACTCTCAGGAACCTTCCATCCGCCAGCTCGCGCTTATTCCCTGGCAAGTGAACTTCCCCATGCCTGACCCTGCATCCAAAATGGCTGCACATGAAGCAAGACGTTTAACTATTTTCCCATAGCCCAGAAAGCCGATGTCCTGATTATGAACAGCAGAGCCTGGTTCTCTTTGCCATCGTCCCTGAGCCATTGCATTCTCCGACGAGACTAAGTTTCTTCGGGATGCCATGATCAACAGCCAGGTTAACTCAGCAGACGCAACCCGGGAGCCAATCCCTTCCACAGCACGTGTAAGCAGCATCACTCTGTAACAACGATGCTCAACGCTACAGCGCGCTGAGAGCGAACTTTATAGCGCATCATCTAAAGCTCGCACTGATTGACCTGAAACGATAGGTACTGAGCAGGACAGGATATATCCTCCTCACCCCCGTTTTTGATTCCATTCATCCTGACTCAGGGTAAACAGCATGCTTGCGGGCGCATTTTCCACATCATAAATATCCCGGGTATGCCGGAGGCCGGCGTTAATCAGAACCTTTTGTGAAGCCAGATGATTCGCTCTTACGACTGCAGAAATCTCAACCAGTTTTACTTCTTCGAATCCATAACTAACCGCATAGTTCGCAAATTCCGTCGCCAGTCCTTTCCCCCAGGCTTCCGGAGAGAAACGATATCCCAGATTATTGATCGTGATATCGGCAAAGCTTCTGATGCTCAATCCCCCAAAACCGATGATTCTTTCTGGATTATCCTGAAGCGAGATAGCCCAACTGCCGAAGCCATTCAATTCCCAGTGACGGATAGAGCGCGATAGCACTTCCCGTGAATGATGGATATCCGGATGTGGGCCAGCGGGATTAAACGTATTCGTCGCAGGGTCGCCGTAGATCCTGTAAAGATCATCGGCATCTGATGGGGTGACTGGCCGAAGAAACAACCGCATAGTGTCTTGCTGCAAAATAAACGCTCTCAGATTAAGAAACGAGTGATCCTGTTTTTATAACGGGAAACGGTGCGGGAAACTATGTAAATCTCTCACCTCATCAGTCTGTTCAGTCAGGCTTGATCTCTTTAATAAGCGCTTCACCCTGATTGTGGATGTTGCCGACTTTGGCTGTAACAGGATGCCAGGTAAAGTCCTTTTCCGGCAATGCGGCTTCATGTGCAATTTCCTGAGCACGGTCCGACGTGGTTTCGGCACTGAGCCATTCGCGTACAGCATCCGCACTTAAAACCAGCGGGCGTCGGTCATGGATATCAACCATGCCTTTATTGCTCGCTGCCGTTACGATAACAAAACCCTCATGCCCATGATCCTTACCATAAGGAGCGTTGCCGATAGCGGCGAAGAACAGCGGTTCTTTCTCTTTGTGGTAAATAAAGTAAGGCTGTTTTTTGTCGCCCTCTCGCTTCCATTCATACCAGCCATTGGCAGGAACAATGGCGCGACCATGCTCCCACAGCGGTTTGAACATGCGTCCCGTCGCAGCGGTTTCACCACGCGCATTGATAAGCGGTTGTTTGTCCCACCACTCCGGACCGTAACCCCAGTAAACCGGATCAAAGTGCAGTTCATTATCCCGCTCATTGAGCAAGAGCACTTTGGTGCCTGGCGCTACGTTAAAGCGGTCTATCGGCTCCGGATCATAAATAATTTCATCGGGCTTCATCCCCAGGGATGCAAAGTAATCGTCTCTGCTGCTGTACTGCGCAAACCGTCCACACATGGGGACCTCCTCTCATAAGGATAGCGCAGCGTTGAACGAGTTAAATAAATCTAAAAAAATTGTTCTTCTGGCTGAAGATATCGTGATTTTTGACGAGAACATAATTAATGAATATGAATAAACTGGAGCAGTAATGAAGGGAATTATTTTAAGTCTGGCTATGGCATCACTGATGGCTGCCTCGTTTACAGCTGATGCGCGCGGCCATCGTGGTGGGGGTGGGCATAGAAGCTACAGCCATAGTTTTAGTTCAGCTTACTCATCACAAACAACGACACCCAGAATCAAGAAGAGATATTCCAGCAGCAAGCGAACGGCCAGATATGCTACTGCGGGCGTGGCGGGTTATGGCGCATACCAGGCCCATAACTACACGTCATCCTACGTGCGTGAGAAGGGCCGTCAGGCCGCAAGAAAACCCTCAACGAACAGCTATGACAACCAGTATCCAAATCAGCCCCAGGCTCAGCCAGTTAGCCAGAATATGGCACCGACATGTTCACCCTTATCTATGGTAAGCCAGCCGGGCTATACAAACCTGCCTGTATGCCTGGGCAGTGTTAATTGATTTCAAGCCTTGTAGCGATGAAACGACGATGAATTGATATTTTTCAGGAAGACACATTTTACAGAATGCCACTTACCGCACCCCGGAGAGGTCATATTTTAGTGACTTCGTAGGGACACGAACCTTTAATAATATGAGATATAACTCATGACCATAGTTTTTATACCTGCCCTCATCCCATTACTGATGAGAATTGAGAATGAGAAAGGAAGCCCGCTTACTGAGCAGGAAGTCAGTAGCATCCGTGATAATGCCACAACTATCGAAGTGCCGCGTGATGTTGCTCTCGCCATGGCTGAATGCCGCGGTTACTTCGATATCAACCCTGAAAGTTGCTGGGCTGAATGGAGCTTGTACCGGAGTAAGAGTTTGCTGTCTGTTGCTGACAACGGATAACTGCATCGCGGTGCACAGTTTTAGCAGCCGGTATCTGACGGCATAGCTTCAGAGCAGCACGGTGCCTTATGGGATTGTGAGTTTAGACATTTAAGTGCAACGCTTAACACTTTCCTTAGCTATGTAATCTTATTGCGGAGCAAAATGTATCGGGATTTCATCCTTCATAAAGGCGGGTCTCATTGGAAAAGTGTGGGCATCTGCAGCTTGTTTGATTGCTTTAATTGCAGCAGCGCACAGAGCTGGATCTCCGCCCTGAACGTTGATGCTTACCGGAGGCTCGCCTTCCGGCTGCCTGATCCTTACATCACATGTTTTACCGCGATAATTATCTGCATCGAAAAACCGATATTGTATTGCTGTAACAGCCTGGCAGAGCCAAAGCTGAGTTTCACGCTCTTGAGTTTGCTGTGGTGTCTGAGATTCACACTGACTTTTAATCTCTGACGCGTCGGGAGTCTTAATTCCCTTTTGTCGGATGTGATTTGTGCTCATATGGCATCCTGAAACTGCCAATGCGGCAGTCAAAGCAATCATTCTTTTCATGATTTCATCCCTGATCTTTGCCCATATTTTATACCATTAATTCTACTGACTTAATATCCACAGCCACCAGAACAACCCAGTACTTCATCTGCTCAGTCATCAGCTACGTTTTCAAAAAAAGACAGTGTTTCGGCGCTTTTTCGGCGGGGCTGCCCTACTGTTACCTGGCAATACACACCTCTCTATTATCTATAAATTTTTCTGTTCCGATGGAATGCGTGGCCGTTGGTCATCATTCTGTACCCTGCTTCAGACGCGCAACAATCTCACCCCTCTTTTCAAACCACGCCGATAACGTTAAGCTATACGAAACATATACGTTTCATATAAGGCTTGCATGGGTATCGTAAAAATCTCCGACCTGATGCATGAGAATCTGCGCATCGCCAGTCAGGCGATGAGCCGCTCAATTAATGCACAGGCAGAACACTGGCTAAAACTCGGTATGCTGGCAGAACTCTATCCACAGCAGACCCAACATCAACTGGCGCAGATGCTAATCCGGCTTGAACTGGAAGGCAGCGCTGATATACGCAATATGCTCCCTAAAGAGAGCCTCACCACACAAGGAGACGTGTCATGAACAGCGTTAAAATTCATACCGCAGCGGAAATCGAAATGGCACGGGCAGCCGGACAGGCTGCGGCTCAGGTGCTGGCGATGATTACACCTCACGTCCGTCCCGGCATCACCACGGAAGAACTGGATGATATCTGTCACGACTTCATCGTGAATGAGCTTAAAGTAACGCCAGCAAACATCGGTTATCACGGTTATACCCGTACCACCTGCACGTCGGTCAATCATGTGGTCTGCCACGGCATCCCGGCCAGCAAAAAACTCAAGGATGGCGATATCGTTAATATCGATGTAGCGATCATCAAAGATGGCTGGTATGGCGATACCAGCCGGATGTACTTTGTCGGCACACCGTCAGTCCGTGCCAAACGTCTGGTGGAGATCACCTATCAGTCGATGGTCGCCGGTATCAAAACCGTCCGTCCTGGCGCGACGCTGGGCGATGTGGGCGCGGCTATCCAGCGTGTCGCTGAATCGGCTGGCTTCTCGGTGGTGCGTGAATATTGCGGTCACGGCGTCGGTGAAATTTACCACACCGATCCACAGGTGCTGCACTACGGCACGCCGGGCGAAGGGATGCCACTGAAAGCAGGCATGATTTTCACTATCGAACCGATGATTAATGCCGGTAAAGCCGGAACCAGCGTGCTGTCAGATGGCTGGACGGTGGTCACCAAAGATCGCTCGCTCTCGGCGCAATGGGAACATACCGTCGCCGTCACCGATGAGGGTTTTGATCTGCTCACGCCCTGGCCTGAAGGCACCGGCGACTACCCGGCGATTTAATCTCTCAGCCTGAGACAGGGGTCTCAGGCTGCATTGTTAACTGCCCCTGACTTCACTCAGCGTTTCCAGCGTGCCGGAATGCCACACCTGCACATCGTTACGTCCGGCGCGCTTGACCTGATACAGCGCCTCATCGGCACATCTCAGCCATTCATGAATTGTCGCCGCATCGCATGCCGGTGCAATCCCGATACTCACCGAGCACTGAAAGGTGGATGACGCCGGCAGCCGCAGCAGGGCAATCCCCTGTCTGATCTGCTCTGCCAGCAACATGATACTGGTTTCATCCGCATCCCGCACAATCACACACAGCTCATCGCCGCCAAAGCGGGCAGGTATATCTTTCAGGCCGACGCTGTCACGCAGTAGTGCCGAGATTTCTGCCAGCAGGAAGTCGCCGGCTTCATGCCCGAAGGTGTCGTTAACCTGTTTGAAGTGATCGACATCCAGCAGCATCAACCAGGCTTTACCCTCACCTCGCTGTGTACGTAAAAACTCGCTTTCAAGCCGCCGCTCAAAGAGACGTCGGTTAGGTATTTTCAGACCAGGATCCATCAGCGCAATGCGTTCCAGCTCCTGATTCTTCTTTCGCAGACTCAGGGTCAGATTGTGTGAAACCACGCTGAGCGCCAGCAGATAGCCGCTGGCGAGCGGCAGAGTCAGCCAGACGGTGCGGGTAGAGAAAGTCAGCTGCAAAGGCGCCTTTTCCGCTAACCAGACCATTAAAAAGGTCAAAAGAAAGGCCTGCAAAGCAGACTTCAGCTGAACCCAACCGCCCGCCGAGTAACGATCAGAGATCAGTACCGCCATGATAATAATCGAGGGAAGCGGACTCAGCGCCATGGTTGCCACCCAGAAGCCGCCGAAAGCGGCATCCAGCGTCAGATTCTTACGTTCAAAACCTGTGGGATCGCGCGATCGCAATGCCAGTCTGAAGGCCGCATAGGGCCAGACAAACGCATTAGTAAATAGCAGTGCGCAGAGCTCCGGGCTTTTTCCCATCTCCATCAGTACCGACAGAATGGGCAGAAAACAGAGAAAGGTGCCAAGCTGGCGCATCATGAACATGCGGCGCACAAATCGCGTCGAACGGCGCTTCAGTTGAATATCGTCAGGAGTGTAGTAATTCATATGCAGACTGAAGCAGCAACAGGTTATGGCAGTTTATCGGCAATTAATGAATTAAGGTAAACTATTTACAGAATATTCTTATTGCAGGTAGCGAAGGGAATCTAATCAGACTTTGACTTGTGTGCCGGGGACGATGGCAGTCAGGGAACAATGGCCGTAATGTGAGAAGATACCGCGCGCCATGAATACGCGCGGAGGCTTTTTATCGGCGGCCTTTAACCACTGAGGCAGACCAGTTGAAATCGCTGACTTCGCTGGCGGTCATTGAAGAAGGTTTTTTCTTACGCAGCGGTTTTTTCTTCTCCTTCTCAGCCTGCGCCCTCTCCTTCTCCAGTTTGCTGGTCATGATGATCTGACGAGCTTCACTATTGAATTCTTTCTCTTTTTTGCTATCAGGCTCTTTACCGGTTCGTTGACGGTACTTCTCGGCCAGGCCCTTATAGGTTTGCTCGACGGCCAGTCGTTCATCAGCGTTGAACTGATCAATGGAAATCATCTTTTTATCGTTCATAGCGGCGTGTCCTGTGGCGAGTTATTCCGGCAAGTGTACCGCATTTGCGGTCCGTTAACGCAGGGAATGGCATTAATCCGGTGGGCTTCTGATTTCGTCAGCACACGCAACCCGGTAATTTCTCTGAAACATGCGCTTAGCCCTGTAAAAAATAGGGTTATCTCTTAATATAAAACTAATGTTCATCAGGTTTACTGGCAGTGACCACGTACTGCCGAGGAGCTGAAGGAATGATAAAAGAGACCGATCGCCTGTCACAGGCATTATTACGGCGGCATGGGATTGGCGTTAAACAGAAACGTATACACTTCCGTGGCAGGGATCTGCTGTTTCAGCTGCACAACGCCCGCTATGAGGTGTTCAACGGCGATCGCTGTATTGCAACCGTCGATACCAACAATATCAATGAAGCCATTAAGCAGTTTAAAGCGCTGGACCATCCAGGGGAGAAATAGCCATGCCAGACTATCGTCTGTTTCAGAAAGAGCAAACAGTCAGAGCCGTGAACACTGAGCGGCAGGATCAGCAGGACGCGTTAATGGCTGATGGCTATAAGATGGTGTGGGACGTGGTGCATGCCGATAACGCCGATGCCGCGCTGCTGCGCTATCAGCAACTGCGTCACGAAGAGGATAATGCTGAGCAGAATTTCGCAACCGATTCAGTTTTAGGTAGCCTGCTAAACCTGATATCCCGCTGAGTCAGTGCGGGGCTGAAGGTATAAAGCCAAAGTTACTGTTAATTCATGCTGTGCTGATTAGAATAAAGAAAATTTCCCGAATACAGGTTTCTGATGAAAATCACCATTCACAAAGAAGATGAGCTGTTTATGCACAACTTCTTTGCTGCGCCATGCCACACCGTTGAAACAGACTCACCACAGGCACAACAGATTCAGCAATCGCTTCAGCTGGCCATCCAGCAAAAAGGTGCAGAGGCTGATGGCGACTGGAAACGTAGTCTGACTTTTCTGATTCTGTTTCTCTTTTTATATGCTGCGCTGGGTGCCTCGCTGACGCTTGATCTCAGCACCACTGGCACGCCTCATAAGAGTATCGAATATGCGCTGGAAGCGATTCCGGTACTCATCGCCTTCTCCGGCTTCTTCATCTCTATTCTCTATCTCTTCCTGACCCGCGCCAGCGCGCGTAAACAGCGTAACTGGGAAAGGACTATCCTGGTGCTGGAGAAATACTCCATCGGAAATCTGTTTAAAGCGACGCATACCCAGGGCGGTGGTACCAGCAACTACTCCGTGCCCAACCTTTCTATTTCGCTCGCGCTGTTTATCTGCCTGACCTGGTTGGTGATTTATAACTATCTGACGTTTACCACCAGCGGGGTGTTTGGCAGTGTCATCTCCCTGTTTATCAGCACCATGGTTTATGTGATTCTGGATATTCAACTGCTTAAGCCTTTTACCCATGCTGTGGAGAAAGAAGAAGCGGAAAAGAGTGACGCGGATAAAGAGCAGGATTAACTGCGCCTGGTAAGCGGCAAAAGAGATACCCGGTCAATGAGCCGGGTATTTTTTTGTTTAATCAGAACGATCTTGCTGCAAGACCCCTGCTGCACGGAGTTCAATGAGAACGGTCGATACTAAAGTATATAAGTATGTTGTAACTATAGGCAGGGCTTAATCCTTTGGGTTCAGCCCGTGTAAAAGTCAGACGGCCCGCTTTCACAGCGGGCCGTATTCATCACCAGTGGGTTTTCTGCATATCAATGACAAAACGATATTTCACATCGCTGGTCAGCATACGTTCAAAGGCAGTTTCGACCTCTTCACCTGTGATCATTTCAACGTCAGCCGTGATGTTGTGCTGACCACAGAAGTCGAGCATCTGCTGCGTCTCCTGGATGCTGCCAATTGAGGTGCCAGTGATGCTCAGGCGACGAAACACCATCGGTGTCACATTCGGTGATGGATGAGGTTGATCGGGAATGCCCACCAGCACCAGCTGACCATTGGTTTTCAGCGCACCGAGATAAGGATCAAGGTCGTGTGGTGCAGCGACACAGTCCAGAATGATATCCAGTGACGCCTGGCAGTCAGCCATTTGTGCGGCGTCTCGTGAGATCACCACGTTCTTAGCGCCGAGCCGGCGTGCATCTTCCCCTTTCGCCGGAGAAGTCGTAAACAGGGTGACTTCTGCGCCCAGTGCACTGGCCAGTTTAACCGCCATATGGCCCAATCCCCCAAGCCCGACCACACCCACACGATCACCTGCTTTGACGTTAAAATGCTGCAACGGTGACCAGACGGTCACGCCAGCGCACAGCAGCGGTGCCACCGCATTCAGTGCCAGATTGTCGGGCACCGTGACCACAAAATGCTGGTCGGCGATGACATGCTGCGCATAGCCACCAAATGTCGTATTGCCGGTGTATTTATCCGTACCGTTGTAGGTCGGCGTGAAACCCGCCTCACAATATTGCTCTTCCTGCTGCTGACAGAAATGGCATTTACCGCACGAGTCGACCATCACGCCCACGCCAACCGTATCCCCGGCGGAAAATTTAGTGACGTTGCCCCCCACTGCCACTACGCGTCCGACAATTTCGTGACCGGGAACCAGCGGATAGCGGCTGACTCCCCATTCATTACGGGCCATATGCAGATCGGAGTGACAGACACCGCAGTAAAGAATTTCGATTTTCACATCGTCAGACTGCAGCTCGCGTAACTCTACCTGTCCTGCCCGCAGCGGCTGGTCTGCCTGGGACGCTATCAGCGCATTAATTTTCATCTGTTGCCTCTTCTCACCTGGTGGTCGTAAAGAAAGCGGCCCACTATAGACACACGGAACCCCATTTGGTAGTAGTTACCTTTTGGTTACCATCATGTCTGGGAAGTCACTATGCCGGTCTGGGTTGAAGGAAAACTTTGCTTTTATGCGGATTCACCACCGCGCCGCCTGCTGGAACTCTTTTCGGTGAAGTGGAGCACGATGGTGCTGCATGCGCTCTACCACTGGCCGGAAAACCGGGCACGCACGGGTGAACTGGAGCGCAGCCTGCAGGGTATTTCGAAAAAGATGCTGATTCAGACGCTGCGTGAGCTGGAGCAGCGCGGACTGGTGTCACGTCAGGTGTGGCAGGTGGTACCACCAAAAGTGGAATACAGCCTCACGCCGTTGGGGCATACCTTCGCACAGCCAATAGAGCAGATGTATCAGTGGGGACTGGAGAATCAGGCTGCGCTGGATGAAATGGAACATCACACGCGCAGCCATCAGGAGAGTGGCGGATAGAAGGCCGCCAGTTCTCACGCAGTGCAGGCTTAATCGAACGGGAATTCGCGCGCCAGCACGCGGGAAATGACATTCAGCGCGCCTTCATCATTGTTGCTCTGAGTCTGATAGCGCGCCACGGCAGCGACCGAATCAGCGGCATTGGCCATTGAGAAACTGAAGCAGGCCTGACGCAGCATCTCAATATCATTGGCGCTGTCACCAATCGCCAGCACTTCACAATCGCTGATGCCCCACTTTTCCTGCAGCAGCGCAATGCCGTGTGCCTTATGACAGCCGGGAATAATGAGATCAATAAAGCCAAAACCGCTGGATACCGGATGCATGATGTTTTCCAGCTCGCCCAGACGGGAATGCAGTCTTTGCAGCAGTGCATCCACCCCTTCGTGCTCCAGCTTCAGCGAGAATTTGAAAAGGGTGTCGTCGATGGCATAGAGGTCATCGCGTTTTTCCAGCCGGTGATAGTGGTTTGCAAGCATTGCCATCACCTCATCAGAGGTGGATGAATGCATATAGGCGCCGTTGCGTCCACAGACCACGACCGCGATGTCAGGTTCATGCGCCAGGATATCGAGGATCTTATGCACTTTCTCCTGAGCTAACTCTCCGCAGAAGATCTCTTCATTACAGTCAGAAACCCATGCGCCATTTTCCGCCACGAAAGCGATCTCATCTTTGATGTCGGGAAAATAGCGCTGCAGCTGGTAATACTGATTACCACTGGCCACCACAAAACGGATGCCCTTCTGCTTCAGCAGCGCATACTGACGTGAAAACCGCTGAACGTTGTACTGCTTATTGTCGTCCAGAAAGGTGCCGTCCATATCCACCGCAATCATCTTAACCGCCATCTCGCCTGCCCCTATACGTTCGCCGTTCTGTCCTTTCGGCTGATTGATTTGATTCATAAAGCTTACTCGCTGTGTGGATTAATGAGAATGCAAATAGTGACTTTGCTAACGGCTTTCAGAGCGTTCCGGTTCCGGAGTTGTGTTATCACGCACGTTTTTTTTCGTTAAAAGGATGTTAACCTCAGTCGAATATTACGAATGAAGGTTATTTTAATTACATTCGTAACTCAACCCCCAGATATTCAGGAGCACGAGATGCGTGAAGATTCCCGATCAACCCCTTTACCTGACGACGTCAAAACCGCTATTCGCGAGATGAAACGGCAGTTACGTCAACAGATTGGTGATGTTGATGCCCTTTTCCGTCAGGTTTGCGACAACATCACTGCTGCGATTGCTGAAGCAAAAGCAGATGAAAAGCGCACGGGCAGTGCCTGGCCGGTAGTGCCCATGCAGGACATTGCAGCGGGAAAGGTTTCGGATGAAACCCGGGCGCTGATTAAACGTCGCGGCTGTGTGGTAATTAAGCAGCACTTCGCGCGTGAGCAGGCGCTGGCATGGGATAAGTCGATGCTCGACTATCTGGATCACAACCGGTTTGACGAACACTATCGCGGCCCCGGCGATGACTTTTTTGGATCGCTGGCCGCCTCCCGCCCCGAAATCTATCCGATTTACTGGTCACAGGCGCAAATGCAGGCGCGGCAGAGCGCGGCAATGGCTGACGCGCAATCTTTTCTGAACCGGTTATGGAAGTCTGAATCACAGGGAAAGCAGTGGTTTGACCCGGATGTCAGCGTTATCTATCCCGATCGCATCCGTCGCCGCTTGCCGGGCACCACCTCGAAGGGATTAGGCGCCCATACCGATTCCGGCGCGCTGGAACGCTGGTTACTCCCCGCGTATCAGCAGGTTTTCAGTAAGCTGTTTCACGGTGATTTTGCCGCTTACGACCCCTGGGATGCAGCTCACCGCACCGAAGTGGATGAGTATGATCTGCCGGGTACCACCAAATGTTCCGTGTTCCGGACCTTTCAGGGCTGGACCGCACTCTCCGATATGATCCCCGGTCAGGGCCTGCTGCACGTGGTGCCGGTGCCGCAGGCGATGGCCTATGTTCTGCTGCGCCCGCTGCTTTCAGACGTACCCGAAGATGAACTGTGCGGCGTCGCGCCGGGCCGGGTGTTGCCCGTTAATGAACAGTGGCATCCGCACCTGATTGCAGGACTCTGTTCGATACCGGCCTTAGAGGCGGGCGATTCGGTATGGTGGCACTGTGATGTGATCCACGCCGTTGCACCGGTTGAAGATCAGCAGGGCTGGGGCAATGTGATGTATATCCCCGCTGCACCTATGTGTGACAAAAACCGCGCCTATGCCCGGCGGGTTGCACAGGCCCTGGAGCAGGGACGTTCACCGGGAGATTTTCCGCCAGAAGATTATGAAACAGAGTGGGGCCAGCGTTTTACGCTGCAGGATCTCAATCTTAACGGACGCCGGTCGCTGGATTTGTCCTGATCCCAATCCCGCGTTGTACACCAGCGCGGGATATCCCTGTTACACTGGAGCTTCTTTTTTTCTGCGAAACGCAATTATGAACCCGCGACATCATCAGATTATTCAACTGGTTAATAGCCGGGGCAGCGTAACGGTCAGCGAACTGGCGCAGCTTACCGGGGTTTCTGAAGTGACGGTGCGGCAGGATCTCACGCTGCTGGAACGCGACCGGTTGCTGCGGCGGGTTCACGGTTCCGCGCTGGCGCTGGACAGCGATAACGTCGGCACCCGCATGAATACCCGCTATCCCATCAAGCAGGCGCTGGCACGACATGCGGCCAGCCTGGTTCAGGCGGGTGAATCGGTGTTCATCGAAGGCGGCAGTACCAATGCGCTGCTGGCGCGTGCGCTGGCTGACCGCGCCGATCTTACGCTGATTACCGTCAGTCACTATATTGCCCAGCTTCTTCGGGAAGCCGCCTGTGAGGTGATTGTGCTCGGTGGCCTGCTGCAGAAAAGCAGTGAGTCGGTAGTCGGCCCGCTGACGCGGTATTCCATCCAGCAGGTCCATTTTCACCGGGCATTTGTTGGCGTGGATGGCTGGCATCCCGAAACTGGTTTTACCGGCCGCAACATGCTGCGCTGTGATGTGGTGGATGCCGTGCTGGCGAAAGGCGCTGAGAGCTATGCCCTGACCGACGCCTCCAAGTTTGGTCAGATTCACCCCTATCCGCTTTCATCCGGTTATCAGGTCGGGCACGTGATTACCGATGAGACGCTGGATGCGGCGACGGCAGCGCAGCTCAGGGAACAGGCGATAGAGGTGATACAGATCGCCGCAGGTTAAGCAGAACGGCCGGGGCCTTTAGTAACGGAGTCCCGCAGCATCAGGCTGGCCGTGAAGGGTGCCTGAGTATGCCAGTCTCCGCCATCAAGCATGTTCAGCAGGCGGTTAATCGTCTCATCGATCATCTCGGTGACCGGCAGTTTCATGCTGGATAACGACGGCGTGATGAAGGGCGCCAGCGGAATATCATCGAAGCCAATCACCGAAACCTGCCCGGGTACCGCGATGTTGCATTCAGTCAGACGTTTGATGGCACCAATCGCCATCTCATCATTACTCGCCACCAGCGCGCTGAATGTCACCCTGCGTTCCAGCAGCTGGTCCACGGCCGTCATACCGCTCTGCGCCGTCCATTTACCGGTCACGATTCGCCGGGAATCGGCTTCAATGCCCTGTGCGGCCAGCGCAGCGTGATAGCCGGAAAGTCGCTCGACGCCGGTCGGCGAATCGAGTGAACCGGTGATAAACGCGATCTCGCGATGCCCCTGATTCAGCAGATGGCTCACCGCCGTGGCGCTGCTGGCGTGCTGATCGCTGTAAATGCAGTAGCTATGGTTGACGCGCAGCCGCCGGTTGATCACCAGTATCGGCTGTTTGTGCCGGGAGATAATCGCATCCAGTGCGTCAATGCTCAGGAAGCGCGGATAGATAATGATGCCGTCACAGCGCAGATCGAGCAGAAACTGAATCGCCGCCTCTTCCTGCTCAGCGGTGTGTTTGCCGTCCGCCAGAATCAGCTGGCGGCCCTGCTGCTCCAGTATGCGCGCGGAGTGTGCCATTAGTTCAGTGAAGTAGCTGCCGCTGTAGAGCGTATTGGTGATCACCAGTCCAATGGTCTGAGACGTTTTTGTCGCCAGGTTGCGCGCCAGCAGATTGGGCCGGTATCCGGTTTCGGCAATCGCCTTCAGTACTTTTTCACGCTTTTCCTGCCCGACATAGCCATTGCCCGAGAGCACACGTGACACTGTCGCTTTAGAGACGCCCGCCCTGTTTGCCACTTCCTGAATCGTTGCCATGGTGATACTCCTTTGCTGCGTCGTCCTGCAGTCTACCTAAGCCTCTCAATGTTGGAAATATTTACCCCGCCTTAGTATGTGATTACCTGGCAGCATCAGGTGATGGAGTTCACAAAAAAGAGATCTTGATGATTTTGGCGCTTGTCGGCGCCATGAAAGCACTTCATGATTTTGTGAAACCGGTTTCCTATTTGCCTGCCCGCAGGCGCAAAAACATAAAAACTTTAACCGATTTACCCTACAGAGAAGAGCGATCATGCCCAGAAATTATGCCGAGGTGTCACGCGCCATCGTCGATGCGCTAGGCGGCCTCACCAATATCGAAGCCGTAACCCACTGCATGACCCGCCTGCGGTTTGTGTTGAAAGATGAAAACCAGGTCGACTATCCCCGGCTCAAGGCGATCAATGGCGTTATGGGCGTGGTGCACAACGACACTCAGTGCCAGGTGATCATTGGTAACAACGTGTCACAGGCTTATCAGGCGGTGCTGGAGCTGGGATCGCCCGCAGCGACATCGACTGCACCCGTAAAACGTAAAATCACGCTGCGAGGCATCGGTGCAGGTATTCTTGATGCGCTGGTGGGCACCATGTCGCCGCTGATTCCGGCCATTATTGGCGGGTCAATGGTTAAGCTGCTGGCGATGATCCTGGATATGGCGGGCGTGTTTGAGAAAGGCTCATCAACGCTGGTCATCCTCAACGTGATTGGCGATGGCGCATTCTTCTTCCTGCCGATCATGGTGGCCGCCTCTGCGGCGCTGAAATTCAAAACGAACATGTCGCTGGCGATCGCCATTGCCGGTGTACTGGTTCATCCCAACTTTGTTGAACTGATGGCGAAAGCGGCACAGGGTCAGGCGGTGGAATTTGCTTACATCCCGGTGACCGCGGTGAAATATACCTATACGGTGATCCCGGCGCTGGTGATGACCTGGATCCTGTCGCACATCGAGCGCGGCGTGGATCGTATTACCCCTGCCGTCACTAAAAACTTCCTGAAACCGATGCTGATTGTGCTGATTGCGGCACCCATTGCGATTGTGCTGATTGGTCCGATTGGTATCTGGATCGGCAGCGGCATCTCCGCGCTGGTCTACACCGTGCATGGCTATCTTGGCTGGCTTTCCGTCGCGATTATGGGCGCAATCTGGCCGCTGCTGGTGATGACCGGGATGCATCGGGTGTTCACCCCCACCATCATCCAGACCATTGCCGAAACAGGCAAAGAGGGCATGGTGATGCCGTCAGAGATTGGTGCCAACCTCTCGCTGGGAGGATCGTCGCTGGCGGTGGCGTTCCGGACCAAAAACCGTGAACTGCGCCAGACCGCGCTGGCAGCGGCGGCATCAGCGATTATTGCCGGCATTTCAGAACCGGCGCTGTATGGCGTTGCGGTCCGCTTAAAACGACCGCTGATCGCCTGTCTGATCAGTGGTTTTATCTGCGGCGCGGTCGCGGGCATTGGCGGGCTGGCCAGCCACTCCATGGCCTCTCCCGGCCTGTTTACCAGCGTACAGTTCTTCGATCCCACCAATCCCATGAGTATTGTCTGGGTCGGTGCGGTTATGGTGTTGTCTGTGGTGCTGTCATTTGTGCTGACGCTGCTGTTAGGTTTTGAAGATATTCCCGAAACCGAGCCTGAAACCAACACCGCACCCGAAAGCGCAACGCAACCTGCGCCCGTTACCGAACGCGCTAACGCGATTAATAGCCACTAAAGGAAAGGGTCACGCTGACCCGGAAAAGAGGATTGCATGTCTGATTCAAGGTTTCCGCAAGGATTTTTATGGGGCGGCGCACTGGCCGCCAACCAGAGTGAAGGCGGTTTTCGTGAAGGCGGAAAGGGCTTAACCACCGTCGACATGATTCCACATGGCCCGCACCGTATGCCGGTCAAACTCGGTCTGGAAAAGCGTTTTACCCTGCGTGACGATGAATTCTATCCCAGCCATGAAGCCATCGATTTTTATCACCGCTATCCGGAAGACATTGCGCTGATGGCGGAGATGGGGTTCAGCGTGTTCCGCACGTCGATTGCCTGGAGCCGTCTCTATCCCAATGGCGATGAACTGACGCCCAATCCGCAAGGCATCGCCTTTTACCGCGCGATCTTTGAGGAGTGCCGGAAATATAATATCGAACCGCTGGTCACGCTCTGTCACTTTGATGTGCCGATGCATCTGGTGACTGAATATGGCTCTTGGCGCAATCGCAAAATGGTCGACTTTTTTGCTCGTTATGCCCGCAGCTGCTTTGAGGCGTTTGATGGCCTGGTGAAATACTGGCTGACCTTCAATGAGATTAATATCCTGCTGCACAGCCCGTTTTCCGGCGCCGGTCTGGTGTTCGAACCCGGTGAGAACAAAGATCAGGTAAAGTATCAGGCGGCCCATCATGAACTGGTCGCCAGCGCGCTGGTAACGCGCATCGCGCATGAAGTGAATCCGATGAACCAGGTCGGCTGCATGCTGGCAGGCGGCAACTTCTATCCCTGGTCGAGCAAGCCGGAAGATGTCTGGGCTGCGCTGGAAAAGGATCGCGAAAACCTGTTCTTTATTGACGTGCAGGCGCGTGGGGCCTATCCGGCCTACTCCGCCCGCGTATTCCGTGAAAAAGGGGTGACGCTTGAGATCGCTGACGGCGATGACGACATTCTGAAAAACAGCGTCGATTTTGTCTCGTTCAGCTATTACGCCTCACGTTGCGCCTCGGCAGAAATGAACGAGCAGAACAGCAGCGCCGCCAATGTGGTGAAATCCCTGACCAATCCCCATGTACCGCGCAGTGAGTGGGGCTGGGGTATCGATCCGCTCGGCTTACGCATCACGATGAATATGATGTATGACCGCTATCAGAAGCCGCTGTTTCTGGTGGAGAATGGCCTGGGCGCGCGCGATGAGATCGAATCAAATGGCGAGATCAACGATGATTACCGCATCAGCTATCTGCGCGAACATATCCGCGCCATGGGCGACGCGATCGAGGATGGCGTGCCAGTGATGGGTTACACCAGCTGGGGCTGTATCGATCTGGTTGCCGCCTCAACGGGTGAAATGAGCAAGCGCTACGGATTTGTCTATGTTGACCGCGACGACCTGGGTAACGGCACGCTGGCGCGCACGCGGAAGAAATCCTTCTGGTGGTACAAAAAAGTCATTGCCAGTAATGGTGCGGATCTTGAGTGACAACGTCACTTAAAATCTATCGTCATGCTGTTACTGGCGCGACAGCAACGCCGGAACAGAACGCTTATTTCTGCCGTTGTACTCCGGCAGTAATTATCGTATAACCAATGTCTCCGAGGGGTGTCCTGTAATGGGCTGAGATGGCGTAAGCCGAACCCTTTGAACCTGATCTGGGTCATGCCAGCGAAGGGACGGGTCGGCAGATTTTCTGCGTCATCTCCTGCAACATTCCCTGTTCCAGACCGTATGCCCGGATCTCCCTGTTACTGGAGATCCTATGTCACATCCGCTTTTCGACACCGGCTTTTATGGTCGTCTGCGCCAGCAGGCGGGCAGTCAATGGCACGCCTATATCGGGCACGATTTTGTGCGGCAACTCGGTCAGGGCACCCTGCCACCCGCCGCCTTCCGCCACTATCTCACCCAGGATTATCTGTTTCTGTTGCACTTCGCCCGTGCCTGGGGCCTGCTGATCAGCAAACTTTCCGAGCCAGCAGCCTTACGCAGCGCAACGGCATCGCTTAACGCTATCGTCAGCGAACTGCCACTTCACCAGGCTTACAGCCAGCAATGGGGCATCAGCGAGGCGGCTATGGCGAGTGAACCCGAAGCCGTGGAAACGCTCAACTACACCCGCTACGTGCTGGACGTGGGTCACACCGGGGATGCGCTGGAGCTGCTGACCGCGCTGATGCCGTGCGTTGCCGGTTACGCTGAAATTGGCCTGACACTACTACATGATCCCGCAACCCGCTTTGAGGGGAATCCTTACGCGGCATGGATAGAAAATTACGGCGACGAAGCCTATCTGGCTGGCGTTCGCTCCTCACTTTCACTGTTTGAAACCCTGGCCCGGCAGCGTGCCGGTGAACAGCGGTTTCACCCGCTGGCGGAGATTTTTACCACTGCAACCCGACTGGAAGCCGCTTTCTGGCAGATGGGTCTCAACCATGCTGCCGCCCAGCGGATCAGCTCATGAACCTGCCGTGCAGTCCGGTGCCGCCAGGCATTTCAATTCGCCAGCTCAGCCTGAATTATGGCCAGCAGCCACTCTTCAGCCAGCTTGATCTGGAGATCGCGGGCGGTGCTTTTACCGCTTTACTGGGTGCCAGCGGCGTCGGAAAAAGCAGCCTGATGCGGGTCATTGCTGGTCTGACGCCACCCACCGCCGGGCAGGTCAGCGGCAGCGACGGCCTGCCACTGACCGGACGCATCGCCTGGATGGGGCAACAGGATCTGCTCTATCCGTGGCTGACGGTTGAACAAAATGTCTGCCTCGCCAGTCGCCTGAAAGGTGAAAGGGCCGATCGCGACTGGGCGCAGCATCTGCTGATGCGGGTAGGTCTGAGCCACTCTGCGAACGCACGACCCGCGACACTTTCCGGCGGGATGCGTCAGCGCGCCGCGCTGGCCCGCACCCTCTACACCCGCCAGCCCGTTGTGCTAATGGATGAGCCCTTCTCCGCACTGGATGCCCTCACCCGCGCTCAGATCCAGACGCTGGCCGCAGAAGTGCTGGTCGGACACACCGTGCTGCTGATTACCCATGACGCCGCCGAAGCCTGTCGGCTCAGTCACCACGTGCTTATGATCGGTTCTGCGGGAATTGAAACCTGCCCGCCCCTGGCGGGCCAGCCACCGCGGGCTGCAGACGACATACAGGTATTGCAGAGTCAGGCCGCATTGCTGAAGCAGCTGAGCAGGATAGCGGGATGAGATTACACAAAGGTTTTGCCGGTCTTCACCGTGGAGTGATGCTGTTTGCCGGACTGATTGCGCTGTGGTGGCTCGCCACACTGACTTCGGTTCCGGCCTTTCTGCTGCCCTCACCCGCTGCGGTCGCCATCGCACTGTGGCTAAACGCAGGTTATCTCGGCCATCACACTTTGATTACCCTGACCGAGATCGTCAGCGGCATGGCTCTCGGCGTGCTGCTGGGGAGTGTGCTGGCGCTGGGCATGACCTTTTCGCCGTGGCTGCAGCGCTGGATGATGCCGCTGGTGATCACCAGCCAGGCGATTCCGGTTTTTGCCCTGGCGCCGCTGCTGGTGCTCTGGTTTGGTTTCGGCATGGGCGCAAAGGTCGCGATGGCCGTCCTCGTAATCTTCTTCCCGGTGACCTCCGCCTTTTTTGATGGCCTGCGTCGCGTCACCCCCGGCTATCTCGATCTGGCTCGCACGCTGGGCGCATCACCTGCAGCGCAACTGCGCCATGTCCGGCTGTTAGCCGCGCTGCCCGCCCTGGGCTCAGGATTGCGGATGGCGGCAGCCGTCGCGCCAATAGGCGCAATCATCGGTGAATGGGTCGGCTCGGCCGAGGGGCTGGGCTACGTGATGCTGAATGCCAACGCCCGGATGCAGAGCGACCTCTGTTTCGCCGCCTTGTTTATTCTGGTGCTGATGACGCTGGCCCTGTGGCTGACCCTCGACATCCTGCTGCGCCGCCTGATTACCTGGGCACCCGAGACACATTAATGACTATACCAATGAGAAAACCCATGACAAAAATGCCTCTGTTTACCCTGCTGTTCAGCGCCACCTTAGCCACACAGGCTCAGGCGATGGAGAAACTGACACTGGTGCTCGACTGGTATATCAACCCCGATCACGCACCCATTATGGTGGCCCAGCAGACCGGCGCGTTTGCGGCAGAAGGGCTGGAGGTTAACATTGTGCCACCTTCCGATCCGGCGCTGCCGCCGCGTCTGGTGGCAGCCAGGCAGGCGGACTTAGCGATTACCTATCAGCCGCAGCTGCATTTCTTCGCCGATCAGGGATTGCCCTTGATGCGGGTGGGGACGTTGATTAACAGTCCGCTGAATACGCTGATGACGTTAGACGAAACGGTAAAAAAACCAGCCGATTTAAAAGGGAAACGTATCGGCTATTCGGTCAGCGGCATTGAACAGGCGACGCTGGCGACCATGCTGAACCATGATGGCGTTAAGGCCGATCAGGTTAAGCTGGTTAACGTCAATTTCCAGCTCACCAGTGCCCTGATGACCGGGCAGGTGGATGCCGTTATCGGCGGCTATCGCAATATCGAAGCGCTTGAGATGAAACAGCACGGTAAAAACCCGGTAGTCTTCAACGTCGAGGATTATGGTGTTCCGGCCTATGACGAACTGATCATCGTCGCCAACCGTGATGAGGCACACTCGGAGAAAATCAAAAAGTTTTTGCGGGCACTGAAGAAGGGTAATGCGCAGTTGCAGGCGCACCCGGAGGAGAGCTGGCAGGCTTTTGCCCGCGCGCATCCGGAGCTGAACACGCCGCTGAATCATCAGGCATGGCGTGCTACCCTGCCGCTGTTCGCTGCCGATCCGGCAAAACTGGATCGCGCACGCTATCAGGCTTACGAGCAATTTCTGTTTGATAACAAGCTGATTAAAAGCATCACGCCGGTTGAGCGCTACGCCACCGGCAGTGAGTAATAAGAGAGCCCGCAACGATCGCTGCGGGCCATATTCCTGGCATCACTTCTGATAAAGCCAGTGTTCAATATCGCTGGCTGGCAGCGGTTTTGAAAAGAAGTAGCCCTGGATTTGATCGCAACCGTAAGTTTTCAGCAACGTCAGGGTGGCTTCCGTCTCAACGCCCTCGGCCAGCACGGTGTAGTTCAGCTCTTTCAGCATCTGAATAATGCATCTGACGATGATTTTTGATGCATCATCCTCACCCATACGCGAGATCAGGGATCGGTCGATCTTAATCACATCCAGCGGGATATCCTGCAGATAGCTGATGTTGCTGTAACCGGTGCCGAAATCATCCAGCGAGATCACAAAACCGTGTGATTTCAGCGCTTCCAGCCCGCTGATCGCCACATTGGTTTTGGTGATCAGTTCATTCTCCAGGCACTCAATGCCCAGAATAGAATTGGGTAACTGAGCCGCCGCTAATTTTGCCACCAGCCGATCGGCAAAATCGGGCTTTGCGAAGTCGCGTTCGCTGACGTTGATCGAAACCGGAATCAGATCGTATTCGCGATCCCAGCGCGCAAGCTGCTCAATGGTGTGATCGATAACCCAGTTGGTCAGATCGGAAATCAGGTTGGTTTTACCCGCTAACGGAATGAATTCTGAAGGGAAAAGCTCGCCCCGCTCAGGATGATTCCAGCGGATCAGCGCCTCCAGCCCGACCGTTTTACCGCTTTTGAGACACACTTTAGGCTGCCAGGCCAGGTAAAGCTCTTCGTCTTTATTCAGCGCCTGAGCCAGATCGTTCATGATCATAAAGTCATCGGTGCGCCGCGAGTCGTAACTCTCTTCAAAACACATTGCACTGATGTTCTCATCAACCGCCTCATGCAGCGCGCTCACGGCCTGACGCACCGTTTCATTGGCATCCATCTGGCCCGGTACAAACTCTGTTTCACCGGTAAAGACATCCAGGTCGAGCGTGATATTTTCCGCCAGATCGGCCTTCATGCCCTTAAACAGGTCGATCATGTTATGTGCTGTATAACGACCCGAGTAGGGCTGAACAATGGCAAAACGGCCTGGGGCGAAAGTATAGAGCGTCTCATTCTCCGGAAGATTGAGCCGGTGAGCGACATCCTGCGCCATCTGCTTTAGCAGTTTCTCCATCGGCGCAATGCCCACCGCACGGGAAAGCTCATAGGCGCGAATGATGTCGAGGCAGTCGATAAGAATCAGGCGGAAGCGGCTCTGTGGTGCGACAAGAGTCAGCTGCTGAATATCACGAATCAGGCGTGGGCGATTCGGCAGGTGCGTAATGACGTCGGCAAAACCCGCATTGTTCCAGGCATCCAGAAATGAGGTGACCAGCGTAGCCAGTGAGCGCAGCGTGGCGAGTTTCTCATCCGTAAAAGGATGTGGCTGGGTGTCGGTGACGCAGAGCGTGCCCAGCACCGCGCCGTCGAGGTTCTGCAGCGAGACACCGGCGTAGAAACGAATATGCGGATCGCCTTTCACAAATGGGTGCGTGACAAAGCGCTCATCCAGTAAGGTGTCATACACCACCAGATGTCCCTCCCCATCAATGACGTGGCGGCAAAGAGATTCATCACGGGTCGATTGCTTAAGATCGAAGTTGCGGGACGCTTTAATATATTGGTTATGATCGTCAATAATTGAAATGAAGCTGCCAGAAATACCCAGCACCTGGCTGGCGAGATTAACGAATCTTTCCAGCACCTTATCCCGGGCTTCATCCGGGGACAAAAGTGCCTTGATCGCACTCAGACGTTTTACGTCGCTGCCATTTTGCTCGTTATGCACTGAAACCTCTCCTATGCAGGCGCAAAAATCGAAAATAATTTAGCTCAGGAATGCTCAATTAGCGCCCAATTATCAGATAAATAGCGGCTCAATCTGACAGTACTTTCACAGTGAAACAGTGTCGCATGATATCTGATCGCTGTCGAAATCATTTAACGCTCTTCTTTCATGCGCGCAACCTGCGGCGACTCCGTCCTGAAGCCCAGACCGATAAGGCGTCCCAGTACAAAACGCAGAAACGGCAGGCGCTGGATAATCGCGGGAACCTTGCTGCTTCCCGAAGGTTTTCTTCTGGCTTTATTACGGCTCATCTTGATCTGCAAAAACTGCGTGGCGACGGTAGGGAACTGACGGCGCTTCTGCACTTTTTCCAGGTCGCGCAGCTGCAGTTCTCCCCGCTTCAGAGGATCGGTCAAAAGATTCGCCGTCGCTACCGCATCCTGAATCGCCAGATTTACGCCAACCCCACCAATCGGCGACATGGCATGCGCCGCATCACCAATGCAGAGCACCCCGGGCTTCGCCCACTTATCCAGGCGGTCAATACGTATCGTCAACAGTTTGAACGCCTCCCAGCTCTCGATTTCAGCCATACGCGCAGGCCCGAACGGCGACAGTGCGGCAACTTCCGCTTTAAATGCGTCGAGTCCGGCGGCCTGTTTCGCTTCAAACTCCCCTTTCGGAATAGTCAGTCCGCACTGCCAGTAGTCGCCGCGATCGATAACAATAAAGTTCTGGCGTGGCCCTTTATGCCCCATACCCAGATCGGGATCCTGCGGCTGTTTACTTAAGCGGAACCAGATGACATCGCGTGCTGCGCCGAACTCCTGTCCGGTCAGTCCCGCCGCTTCGCGTACGCGTGAATGGCGGCCATCTGCACCGACCACCAGTTTACAGCGGATGTGCAGTTGCTGATTCCCGCGGGAAGCTATCACACCACTAACCTTGCCATTTTCAACATTCAGCGACTCAAAAGAGGTCGACTGCAGCAGGCTGAAGCCCGAATACCGGGCGCTCTGTTCAGCCATATAGTTCAGGAAATCCCACTGCGGCATAAAGGCGATAAAACGGCACTGAACCGGCAGGCGTGAGAAATCGGCCATCGTAATACTCTGACCGCCGATTTCCGCCTCCAGCTTTTCAGCACGCTGATGCGGCAGCGTCAGGAAAGATTCCAGCAGACCGAGCTGGTGCATAATTTCCAGCGTCGAGGGATGGATGGTGTCACCGCGAAAATCGTGGAGAAAATCGGCGTGCTTTTCGATCACCACCACGCGCAGGCCTGCGCGGGCGAACAGATAACCCAGCATTAATCCGGCCGGGCCACCGCCGACGATACAACAGTCAGCGGTGAGAATTTCAGTGGAATGTGGCTGCATGTCAGCTCCCTGTCACGCCAGTATTGCTATGATTATTGCGTCGACCGTGGCGACGTTGCCGCAGTCGGTCGGGGATATTGTGCTCAGGCTAATCACTCAATGCGATTAATATCAACTGAAAACTGCCGAAGACCCGATCCTGTCCTCAGCAGTCAGGAGACCATCATGAACGTGATCCGCAACACGCTGTTTATTCTGCCGCTGTTAAGCCCGCTGATTGTGGCAGCCGCACCCTACGACACGCTGAAGTTTGCCCTGAACAAGCAGCAAATAACTGACGATCTGCGCCAGAAGTGCCAGTTATCACCAGCCATCTTCGATGAAAAACTGCGTCAGACGTTTCTTAACGATAAGCAGAACCAGAAGCAGAATCAGGTCACGCTGACTGCGGCGGCTCAGGCGCTGAAAAACCAGGATGATCCAGCCTACCGCGAACGCATGGCGCAAGTGGTTTGTCCACCACAGACGAATTAACCCTTTACCCCGATGAAATTGATCCTGACGTTTGTTTTCACCTTATCACTCAGTAAACTGGGGCGCTGGTCTGGTTGAACAAGAATGTCTCTCAATGAATGAAGAATCACCGCAGCCGGTTTATGTTCCCCGCTCCATCGCGGCGCGCAGCCGGATGTTTCGCGCCCTGCTCTATCGTGATAAAACGCCGCTGGCGATGCTGTTCTGTGCCGCGCTGGTCGGTACGCTGGTTGGCCTGGCGGGCGTGGCGTTTGCCCGGGCCGTTGAAACAATACAGCAGTGGCGTGCTGACACGCTTATACCATCGCAGTTTCAGGGCTGGATGCTCTACGCCGCCGCCTTTGCCATCTCGGCTCTGCTGGCGATGGTGGGCTATTTTCTCGTCAGGCGCTTTGCTCCCGAAGCGGGTGGCTCCGGTATCCCTGAAATTGAAGGGGCGCTGGAAGAGCTGAGGCCTGTGCGCTGGTGGCGGGTGATTCCGGTGAAGTTCTTTGGCGGCATGGGCACGCTGGGTGCCGGTATGGTGCTGGGCCGGGAAGGCCCGACAGTGCAGCTGGGCGGGAACATTGGCCGCATGGTCATTGATATTCTGGGGATGCGCAGCAATGAGGCACGCCATACGCTGCTGGCAACCGGCGCGGCGGCCGGTCTGGCGGCAGCGTTTAATGCGCCGCTGGCGGGCATCCTGTTTATCATCGAGGAGATGCGTCCGCAATTCCGCTATAACCTGATTTCAATTAAAGCCGTGTTTACCGGTGTGATCATGGCCAGCATCGTGTTTCGCTGTTTCAACGGCGAACAGGCGGTGATCTCCGTCGGCAAGCTGGCTGATGCGCCGGTGCAGACGCTGTGGCTCTATCTGGTGCTCGGGATGATAATCGGTATGGTCGGCGTCCTGTTTAACCGCCTGATATTTATCACGCAGGATCTTTTTGCCCGCTTTTATGCCGGTAAAACGGCACGCGTGGTGCTGGCCGGTGCATTGCTGGGCGGCGGCTGCGGTATTCTGGCTCTGCTGTTTGCTCCTGGCGCAGGCGGCGGTTCAGAACTGATTCCACAGGCGGTCCATGGCGTCTTTCCGTTCACCCTGCTGCTGATCATCTTTCTGGTCAGGCTGGTGACCACCCTGCTCTGTTTTGGCTCAGGTGCGCCGGGCGGTATTTTTGCGCCGATGCTGGCGCTGGGTACGCTGCTCGGCACAGCCTTTGGGGTGGCCATGTCGGACCTCTTCCCGTTTTATCATCTGGAAGCGGGCACTTTTGCTATCGCGGGGATGGGAGCACTGTTTGCGGCGTCGGTAAGGGCACCGCTGACCGGTATCGTGCTGGTGCTGGAGATGACCGATAACTATCAGCTGATATTGCCGATGATTATTACCTGTCTGGGCGCTACGCTGCTGGCGCAGTTTCTGGGAGGGAAACCACTCTACTCCTCAATACTGGCCCGCACGCTGGCGCGTCAGGCAGAAGCTACCCGCCCGTAGGGGCGGGTGACCGGCTTAATTACTTACCATCAAAATAGTCAGCAGGCATCTGTCCAGGTGCCTGATTAATCACTTCATCGTTATCTGGACCTTCATTCTTCATATAGGTCACTTTCGCAAACTCTGGAATGATCACATACGGATAGGCCGGCCCTTCATCGCGGAAGCGGTGCATATCTTCAATGAAGTCATTCTGATAACAGATAGTTTTTTCCGGATGCTGACCTTCACCGGCAATCCACTGCGGGAAGAAAATTGTGCCGTGAACCAGGGTGCGATTCAGATCAAAAAGCAGGCTGACGCAGGTGCCGGTGGGTTCATGCCAGTCTACTTTGTAGATGCCCGGGGCGAACTGAATCGCGTGCATTTTCTGGTTGGTCACCCAGCGGCCACCTACCAGTCCCTGATGAATGCGGTAGTCGCAGGTGGTTTCGTTGCGAGCGTACCACTCATATTTCCAGCCATTATCGTAGGTATAGACAAAATGCGTACCGACGAACTGAGAAAGATCGCTGGAGATATTCTCTGGAGATTCTGCAGACATTTTAACCTCTGTTTGAATAGCGCACGTTACAGGCGCCGATGGTTTCAAAACAAGCTATAGCGCAATTAATCGGTGAATATTGACTATGACGCAGATTGATTTTTTGCCATCTGAAAACGGAAATTTTCCGCGATGGATAAATAATAATGTCAATAAAAAACCCTTCTCACTTCCTTCAGGTCAATAGATGCCGGAAAAGCGTTCTTTTTTATATTACCCCTTGAAATATTGGAGAATAGAATGTTCTAAAATGGGATATTTGCCCATCGTAAATCACACAACAAAAAGATGATTCATTATCAGAATTTAATATACTTTCAATAGATTCAACAGCCTATAAGATTATTGCTTATGCATTTCAGCTCTTTTTTATTTGTTTAAATATCCAAATTTTTCTGTCAGATGGACGAGTGAATAATAATAATCTGGTATTTTAACTTATTTGATTTAAATCAATAAGTTAATCTTAATAACTTCAACTTTAATCTTCCACCGACTTCAAATGAGGATAGATTTATTTTTGCTGACTTAGTGGGATTTTTTTGACATCTTTGCGCACGATTTATGCTCAGGCATTCATCAGGTGTCAGAATGGCGAGTAGCGCGATACCACTAAAGGCTCTGCTCCTGTGAGGTACAAATCGTCGATCTAGAAAAGGCGCCTCAAACCCGGCAGGTAAACCCTTTTATTATTATCAATCCCGTCAGGCTTAAACGGCGCACACTATTGCTGATATTAAACACATAAGGAGGTAGCGTTATGTGAAGGTCACGTTAATGTTAAACCCGGCCAGAACAGGCAACCGACGCGCCGATAACGCGCCGGTCATAAATTGTCAACCTGTTCGCCAGTCAGCGTTTAATTGATCTTGCCGCAGCGACAAGTCCATCCAGCCACTCCTGATGCCCATTAATCATCGGATTAGGTTTAGCGACAGCCAGCTCTTTCGCCGGATTTCCGTTTTGCGACTCCTGCGTCAGAATGCGCAGCCGGTTTCCTGGCAGCGCTTCAATCAACCAGGCATGAAGAACATCAAGCCGGTCGGCAGCCCCTTCCTCACCCGACCAACCGTGCCAGGCCAGACGTGCCGCTTCGCCATTTAGTGGCGGAACACATTCCGTCACCTTAGCCTCAACCCGGAAGCCAAAAGTCTCAAAGCAGAAACGCACGTCCTGCTCCAGTACAGGCCCTTTATTATCATAAAACTGTGCGTTAGCGGAGTTAGCATAATATTCAGGCCAGCAAGCGGGGGTGGCCAGCAACGGCCAGACGGCTTCTGGCGACAGGTCAGTGACAATCACCTCGTTTGAACAGAAATTATCAGTCAGACCCGGGATAAATCCATCTGGCCAGTGAATCGCGTTCATTTTCATTCTACGTTTTCCTGCCTTATAACGGTTGCACCGGTAATCAGTGCCGTGGAAAACGCAGTATCTGATCCCCCCACATATAAGGCCAATCGTTATAATTTATCTGTGATATTATTTAGATTAATATCACGATTCAACCTCGTGCCACAGGGGAAAAATGAACAATCATCTGCTTAACGTTGACCTGAATTTATTAAAAACGCTGGACGTGCTGCTGGATGAACGCAGCGTGACCCGAGCGGCTGAACGTCTGTCCCTGACGCAACCTGCGGTAAGCGGTATGCTGACACGACTGCGTGAAAGTTTTGATGATCCGCTGTTTATCCGGGCTCAACGCGGCATCGTGCCGACTCTGCGGGCGCTGGAACTGGCCGGGCCGGTAAAAGCGATACTGGCGGAGGTGGGAGAACTGCTTCAGCCGCAACAGTTTGATCCGGCCCTGTCACAGATGACGTTACATGTTGCTGCAACGGATTATGCGCTTAGTGCGGTGATTGTGCCGTTTATCGCACATTTACGACGTGAAGCGCCAGGTATACGTGTCGCGGTGGTACCCGTGAACAGCGAGACCCTGTCAGGACAATTTGAACATGGGCAAGTTGATGTGGCGTTGCTGACGCCAGAGACCACGCCACCGACATTGCATAAGCGGCAACTGTTCAATGAAGAATATGTTTGTCTGCTGAGTGAAAATCATCCTCTGGCGGGCAGTGCGACGCTGTCGCTGGATGAGTTCTGTGCGCAGGATCATGCGCTGGTTTCGTGGCCCGGTGGGAATTTTCAAGGGATTACCGATCAGGCTTTGGCTGCGATTGGCCGGGCCCGTCGGGTAACGCTCTCAGTTTGCAGTTTTCTGGTGCTCCCGGAAATTTTGCGCGTCACTGATTTGGTAGGCGTGGTACCGAAACGACTGGTGGTCGACACCTCGGGTCTGGTCATGTTGTCGCCACCGCTGATCATCCCCGGCTTCAGTAAAATCATGGCCTGGCATGACCGAACCCATCATCACAAAGGGCATGAGTGGCTGCGTGAGCAACTGGCGTCCGTGGCTAAAACGGTGGTGTAATGACAGGGATACCGGACTGCGGCTCACTGTTTTGCGATTTTGTTTAAGTAATAGACAGGACAACGGGGCGTTATGTCGCATTCTGTCCGACGTCGAAAAGGCAAAATCGCGCTTTACTATGTTGATAGCGGGGTAAAAATTGATGCTGGGGAGATCAGGAAAGAGAGTGTTGAGCTGAGGAAAAAATAGCAGAAGAATAAACCGCGCGTGAAGCACCCAGGTTATTTTTTTAAAAGCTTTTTTGGTAATGGTAATTAGTCACATTTACGTTCTCAAAAGAACTGACAGACATCGTAAAAAGATAAAAGCCCTGACTGAAATAGCCAGGGCTTTTAAGGTACTACAGATTTTACGTTTACCATTAACTAACTTAATTGATAGGTACTACTTCGGTACTGCTATTTATGAACAGATCCTGCGGATAATAATGATCACGATACTGAAATGTCACTATTATTAGCGGTTTCAACCACCTGATAGTCTTTCAGGAGACAAAGACAGGTCAGGCCCGTATAAATCTGCACACCCCCATCGCGATATATACTCTTTGATGCGTTGCCTTACTTTCATTACGACGTTTAAACCGCAATCGTATCCTGTCGTAACGTAACGTTCAGAACTACGAGGCCTTACATCATCGCGACGCGATACTACATACTTCTTAAAGACTTACTTCGACTCCATTTAACAGGGTTATCTTAACTAACGAACAGTTTTAAAGAACAATGTTTAACAGAACCACCGACAAGTTCAACTCACAAATTTGTCGGGCCTTTTTACTTTACTCATAATGCTTTTGTTTCCGGTTTATCAGGGCAACTGCACGCCGCTGATGAGTCCTACTTTACGGATATAAAAAACGATGTCAACACTGGTTTTAAAAACATGTTTATATTTGCAGTGAATTTTTCAGGCAATCATTTAGCTCTGAAACGCCCGTAAATTTATTATCAATGTTAAGAAAAATTGAGCCCTAATCTATTCAACCTGAATAATTAAGCAGGTCACTATCTGCCCTGGCACTTAGCGGTAGTAATAAAAAAAGCGCCCGCAGGCGCCCTCAAAACTCAGCATGCTGTAAAGATCTTTATTTCGCCAGGCTTGCCAGTAAAACCTTCGCGGTTTCGGCTGAAGAACCTGGGTTCTGACCGGTAATTAGCAAACCATCCTGAACCGTATAGGATTGCCAGTCATCACCGCGTGAGTAAAGGCCGCCGTTCTGTTTTAGCACATCTTCAACCAGGAACGGCACCACGTCAGTCAGGCCAACGCCCTCTTCTTCACTGTTCGTAAAGCCAGTAACTTTCTTTCCTTTGACCAGAGGCGTGCCATCAGCATTTTTCACATCACGCAGGACACCTGGAGCATGACAGACCAGCGCAACCGGTTTGCCCGCCTGCAGGGTTTGCTCAATCAGCGAAATGGAGTGTTTGTCGTTTGCCAGATCCCATAAAGGACCATGGCCGCCTGGGTAGAAAACGGCATCAAACGCTGCCTGATCAACAGTATCAAGCTTGACGGTCGAGGCCAGTACTGCCTGAGCAGCAGAGTCGGCATGGAAGCGGCGGGTCTCATCAGTCTGAGAATCGGGTTCATCACTTTTTGGATCGAGTGGAGGCTGTCCGCCCTTCGGTGAAGCCAGGGTAATCTCTACGCCCGCATCAAGAAATGCATAGTAAGGTGCCGCAAGCTCTTCCAGCCAGAAACCGGTCTTCTTGCCAGTGGTGCCCAACTCATCATGCGAGGTCAAAACCATTAAAATTTTCATTTCCGCTCCATATCACAGTTAGTCGGTTTCAGGTGTAAGGATAGTCAGAACCAGCGTCTGAGCAGCTATCTTCTGCGTTGACCCGTTAATCATGGCGGGGTTACGAATATTTATGAAATTTATTTCTTCAATTTCAGTTATTCACATAGCATTATAGCTTAATGAAATACGATCTGAATTTACTGCCAGTTTTGCTGGTCATGATGGAGGAGCGCAACGTTACCCGCGCAGCGGAACGGCTTGGCATAACCCAGCCGGCGCTTTCTAATGCATTAAACCGGCTGCGTGAAACGCTCAACGATCCGCTATTTATCCGCGAACGTTACGGGATGCGGCCGACGCCGAAAGCGGAACAGCTGGCTCAGGTGGTCGGTGCTGCGCTGTCATCGATCGACAAGGTTATTCTTGGCCAGCAGGACTTTGATCCGCTTCATGCCACCCGGCTCTTCACGCTTGCGCCTAACAGCTATGTCGAATTCATCATGATGCCTGCCATCGTGGCCCGCCTCAGGAGCTGTGCGCCCGGCATCCGACTCCGCCTCACTCCTTTTGGCAATGACGTTACTGAAACCGGTGTGATTTCAGGTAATACCGATATGGTGCTGGGCCGTATCGTGGAGCCGCCCGACAATCTCGTCGTTCAGCACCTGATGAATGAAGGTCTGGCCTGCGTGATACGCGCCGATCATCCGCTGGTGGGCGAAAACCTCAGCGCAGAGCAATATGAGCAGCTAAAGCACGTCAACGTTCTGCCGCCTGGCCGTATGCGCGCTGGGTTATATCAGGCGCTTGAACAGCGAGGCCTGCGTCGTCAGGTTGCAGTCTCCGTCACACACTTTCTGGCCGTGCCGGAAATGATTGCGGTCACGGACTACTGCGCGACCCTGCCGCGTTTGATCTGTCAGCATCTTTCACGCGATCAGCGGCTCAGAATCGTTCCCGCGCCGGTTGACCTGGGCACCTTCCCGGTTGAAATGGGCTGGCATGCACGCTATCGCGACGATCCTGCCCATCGCTGGTTCAGGACGTTGATTACAGAGACGGCACAGTCGCTGTCTGATCCCCAGATAAACAATTAGCACGATCACCATTGCCGCACTAATAGTTAATATTGATATCATAACCTGAGTTACTATTCTTCCCATCGGAGGCAAACATCCTCCCAATTCATAACTCAGGAATATGACCATGAAAAACGTAAAAGCACTTTCAATCGCCGCACTCGCAGCTCTTTCTCTGATCTCTTTTGGCAGCTTTGCCGAGAGCGTTTCTGTCACCTCATCCACACTGGATGGCGCAGAATCAAAAATTGCAGCTCAGGCTCAGGAACAGGGCGCGCAGTATAAAATTACGGAAGCGAACACCAACAACCGTGTTCACATGACCGCAGAACTGTATAAATAACGGATGGTCGCAAACGGATTTGCCAGAACAGGCTGCCCAATGGGCAGCCTTTTTTGTGTCCGATCAGGCCAGACGGGCGGCTGGGGCGCTACTGGTGCGCCACCATAGAATCAGCGCTGCCAGCGCAATTGCGCCGAGTACCGCAAACGCAGTGCTGTAGGAATAACGTGCGGCGATCATGCCCGTCATGGCGGGACTCAGCGCTGCACCTGCGCCCTGCATCAGCATAATAACGCTTTGCCCGGCGTTAACATGCCCCGTACCCCGCAGCAGGGAGACAATATAGCCTGGCACCGCCACACCGAGAATCCCGGCCGCAATACCATCCAGAACCTGAACCGGAATGACAAAAATCGGCCCGGCAAAGCCGGCGGCGAGAACCGCGCGCAGCGGTAATATCATCAGGGCGATCATGATAAACAGGCGATAGCCGTGCGTATCAACGCGTTTAGATACCCATAGCGCGACCGGGATCATCACCAGTTGGGAAATCACCACCGTTGCCGCCGCGTAAAGGCCCGGACTGATCGCCGCCTGGCCGCCTGCCGAGGCGACGCGCATGCTCAGCATCGGCAGCAGCGCGGCATTGGCAAGATGAAACAGCAGCAGCGTCAAACCGGCGATCATCAGCGCCGGGTTTCGCAACAACATTGATAAGTGCAGCGCTGGCTGACGCTCTTCATGCGGTTCATAACCGCGCGCCACATCGTTATCGATCTCATTTCCGCGAATTGCCAGCGTTGCGAAAGCAGCGAAAACCGCCATTACCGTCATAAGAATGAAAACGGCACCCATGCCCCAGTACCATGCTGAAAAACCGGCCAGCAATGCAGCAATCGTATTCCCGCCATGATTAAACGCCTCGTTGCGTCCCATCTGCTGGTTAAAGCCGCGCTGACCCGTGAGCCCTAAGGTGATCCCCGCCACAGTCGGGCCGATAAACGCCGCAGCCAGGCCTGCTACAACCTGAGAGACCATCGCCGTCCAGGTCTGATTGCTGTACCACAGCAGCAGTGTGGCAACGGTAATCACCAGACAGCCCAGCAGCACAATGATTTTTTTATGACGGGTCGCATCGGCGGCGATCCCTGCCGGTAGCGTGGCAAGTAATCCGGCGATACCGCCACAGGTCATTACCAGACCGATTTCGTCGGGTTGCCAGTGTCGCTCCGTAAGAAAGATGCCCAGAAATGGCCCCAGGCCGTCGCGGACATCGGCCAGAAAAAAGCTCATTAAACAGAGCGCGTAGAGTGAACGCTGAGACATGTTATTTCCCTGGAAGGTAAGTGTTAGAGGCAGTTGCGCTTCGGTTAAAAGGGAAATTATGTGTTACGACGTGGAAAGTCACCTTTCGTTATAGTAACAAAATGAAAAAGGCCACCCGTAAACGCTACGCATGGCCTTTTTCTATTCACTCAATAACGAGAGCGAACTATTTATCTGTGCCAAAACCCTGCTTCAGCAGTGCTGGCAGTACATCCGGGAAGTAGATGTTTTTATAGTAACCGCTGACGCTTTCGCTCCAGCTCTCACCGTCATTACGACCAATCGTCTTCCAGTGCTGAACCATCTCATCGTTGTAGGTTGCAATCTGCTGCTCCAGACCCTGCGTCTGGTAAATCTCATCATGGCGGAACGTTGCCAGAGGCAGACGTGGTTTCTGATGAGCCGGTTCGTCTACGTGACCGATTACCACACCCGCCACCGGGAAGGTCAGCGGCGGCAGCTCCAGCAGTGAAATCATCGCCTGTGGGTCGCGACGGATACCACCAATTGGCACAATCCCCAGACCTTCGGCACGCGCAGCCGCCATTACCGACCCCAGCGCGATACCGATATCGGTAGAACCCGACACGATACTCTCAATGCTCTGATGGGCGATCTGCTGCTGATCGACAGCGGCCATTCCCACGGCTGATTTATGCATATCCAGCACAAAGGTGATAAACACCGGTGCTTTGGCAATCCACGGCTGACCGCCTGCAATGGCGGCGATCTGTGCGCGACGTCCAGCATCACGCGTGATCACCACAGAAACCTGCTGCGAGTTTACTGATGTCGGTGCGCGATAAGCGGTACTGATAATCCGATCCAGCACAGCTTCATCGACAGGTTGCTCAGTGAAACTGCGTTCACTTTTGTGACTTGTAAAAATATCAATCAGTTCGCTCATGGTTCCTCCCATATAAAGCGCAAGAATAGCAGCTAGTCACAGGGAAAAACTTAACCGCACTGGTCATGCTGTCGCGGCGTTTCTCAGCCTCCCCAGCGGCTTTTAAGATAGCTTACCGCCTGCTGAGTCTGCGGCTGATTCAGATAGTTCTCTCTGAACAGAATCGTGCCATCAATATTGGGGTTCGATTCATTAAGGTCGAGCTGCTTTTTCAGCTCCGGTACCCCGCCCTGCTGTGTCCAGTCAGGCTCAACTTTTGACGGCTCGCCCACTTTATAGAGAGCAAGGCCGATGTAGAGCCGGGTTTTGGTCGGTTTCACGACCTCTGCCCACCAATTTGCCAGCACGTCGTATCGGGCCGCCTGACGGGAAAATGGCCAGTAGAGTTGAGGCGCAATGTAATCCAGCAAGCCCTGCTGCACCCAGCGGCGGGTATCGGCAAAAGCTTCATCATACGCCGCCGCTCCGCGGGTATCGGAACCGGCAGGATCATGCGACAGATTACGCCAGACGCCCGCCGGGCTGACACCAAACTCCACGTCCGGCTTCAGTTGTTTGATGGTACGTGACACCTGCTCAATCAACTGCTGAGTATTGTGACGCCGCCAGTCCGCTTTGCTGGCAAACCCCTGACCGTAGCGGCTGAAGGTCTGATTATCGTTGAGCAGTGAACCGGCAGATTCCGCATAGAAGTAGTCATCGAACTGCACACCGTCGATGGGATAACGCGCCACCACCTCGGCCACAATACTGGTGATCCAGTCACGCGCCTCAGGGATACCCGGATCGAGCACATAGCGATCGCCTGCAGTGCGGATCCAGTCGCGATGCAGCACAAAAACGCTGGCCGGATGCAGTGACAGCGTGCGGTTGAGTTCGCTGACGGTAGACGATTTAGTGTTTACCGACACCCGGTAAGGGTTGAACCAGGCATGGACTTTGATACCGCGCTTATGCGCCTCATCCAGCATAAACTGCAGCGGATCATAGCCCGGATCTTCACCAATTTTTCCTGTCAGCATATCTGACCAGGGGAGGATTTTTGAGGGCCAGAGCGCAGTGGCATCAGGCTTAACCTGGAAAAATACTGTGTTGATGCCCAGGCTTTTCAGCTTATCCAGCTTGTCGATCAGCGATTGCTGCTGCTGGCGGATACGCTGCGCCGGACTGGTGCCATTCACTGAGGCAACCGGCGGCCAGTCAAGACGTGAAACCGTGGCTAACCAGACGCCCCGCATCGGTTCCTGCGCATGAGGTTGTGCTGGCTTGCCGGGCGTCGGTAGCGGCTGTTTCGTCACGGGCGGAAAAGGTGTGACCAGCGATTTCGGCGGCTCAGATGCGCAACTGACCAGCAACAACGCGGCAGCCAGCACGGCGCCTCGCTTAATAGCCGCACAGGCCGGTGCAGTAAAGGGTTTAAAGGCGATGATAGACTCCAGTATTGTCTGGTCGGGGCGCAAAGAGGAGTATTCTCGGTGACTCTGATTAAATGTCAATGCGTTAGCACAGAGGCGGCAGTAAAACCGCCCTCCTTCAAAACAAGTGTCCCTGAACCCGCTAGCGCTGCGGAGTGAATACCATTCCGGCGGACGCAAGACAGGCTTTAAGTGTGCCAAACGCATCCTGACACTGCCGCTCATTGACGCAGGCGTAACCCAGCAGCAATCCGCGCGCCTCCTGAGGGTGCATATAATATTGCGAAAGTGGCCGTACTTTGACGCCGCGCTTTAGCGCCTCCGCGGCTATCGCCACGTCATCCGCGCCTGCTGGCAGCGGGATCACCAGATGCAGTCCCGCTTCATGATTGAATGCCGGTAAAAAGGCTGGCCCCAGATAGCGCTCGATCAGCCTGCAGAGAAACTGCCGCCGCTGGCGGTAAAGCAGGCGCATCCGGCGGATATGCTCCATGTAATGGCCCAGCCGGATAAACTCCGCCAGCGCACGCTGAATCAGCAGATGTCCGCCGCGATAGAGCTCTGCCGCGGCGATGCGCAACGGCTGTGCCAGCGGTTTCGGCACCACCATGTAGCCAATGCGCAGCGCGGGATAGAGCGTTTTGCTGAACGTTCCCATGTAAATGACCGGCGCATCCGCTTCCAGCCCCTGCAGTGAGGGATGAGGCTGGCCGGAAAAACGAAATTCGCTGTCGTAGTCATCTTCCACAATCCAGCTCTGATGGCGACGTGCAAGGGTGAGCAATGCCTGACGACGGGCCAGACTCAGATGCACACCCAGCGGATATTGATGAGAGGGCGTCACAAACACCATCTTTGGTGCCGGGCCGCTGTCCGGCACCAGTCCCTGCTCATCCACGGGCATCGCCCGAATCTTCAGGCCATTCATGCGCAGCAGATTGCGTGTTCCCCAGTAGCCGGGCTCCTCCATCCAGACCCGATCGCCAGGATCGCACAACACCCGCGTCACCAGATCAACCGCCTGATGAACCCCTTCGGTGATCAGGATCTGGTCAGCATCGGCCCGCACTGAGCGGGCCACCCGCAGATAATCCACCAGCGCATGGCGCAGATCGGGACAGCCACCGCCGCTGCTGTAGACCAGGCGGTGAACGTCAGGCTCACGGTTCAGACGCGCCTGAATCTGACTGAACAGCTTGTGGGGGAATTCGGTCACATCGGGCGCACCGGGGACAAACGCGCCCCACTGGTAAGGCGATGCTGTCGCGTGCCCCAGCAGACTGGCGCCACGCTTCGACAGCGTTGCCGGTCGTTGCGCCTTCACCGCCTGAAGGTCGGCTATCGCATCACTCTGCAGAGAGTTTTCCGGCAGCGTCTCTGCAATCCAGGTGCCGCTGCCGGTCCGCGCGGTGACATAGCCCTGCGCCATCAGGCTCTCATAAACATGCATAACCGTGTTTCGCGACACGCCCAGCTCGCGCGCCAGATCGCGGGTTGGCGGCAAACGGCTTCCGCGCGGAAACACCTCTTCAGCGATCGCGGCCTGCATGCAGTTCAGCAGCCGCTGATGTAATGAGCCAGTTCTTAAAAACTGTAACCGCGCTAATAGATGATCTGCGTATAAGAGTCGCAATTGGCTCCACCTTTCCTCTGACAATTGGCTCTGGCAACTCACCACGCCTCAGGCATAAATAAACGTGTTTGTCGGGAATTGTAAACACGCATATTAACGAGGTGGAATAAATGAGCGAAAAAAATAACCTGTTGCAGCAGCGCAAAGCACAGGCTCTCCCCAAAGGTATCGGTACGCTGTGCGACTGGTACGTTGCCCGGGCAGAGAACGCCACCTTATGGGATCAGGAGGGTAATAGCTGGATCGACTTCGCGGGCGGCATCGCGGTACTGAACACCGGCCACCGCCATCCACGCATTGAACAGGCGATTGCCGATCAATTAACAAAGTTTACCCATACGGCTTTTCAGATCACCCCTTACGAAAGCTACATCTCACTGGCCGAGCGTATTAATCAGCGGGTTCCCATCGCCGGTGCGGCGAAAACGGCCTTCTTCACCACCGGGGCGGAAGCGGTAGAAAATGCCGTAAAAGTGGCGCGTGCCTATACCCGCCGTCACGGCATCATTACCTTCGGTAACGCATTCCATGGCCGCACCTTTATGACCATGGCGATGACCGGAAAAGTGGAGCCTTACAAACGGGATTTCGGCCCGATGCCGCCGTCAGTCTTCCATGCACGCTATCCCAGCGCGGTTCAGGGGATCAGCATCGAGGCGGCACTGACCAGCCTTGAAGAAATTTTTACGCAGGACATTGCGCCTCATGACGTCGCCGCGATCGTGCTGGAGCCGGTGCAGGGTGAAGGTGGATTCCATGCGGCACCTGCAGAGTTTATGGTGCAGTTGCGGGAGCTGGCTGACCGTCACGGCATTCTGCTGATTGCGGATGAAGTCCAGAGTGGATTTGCGCGTACCGGCAAACTGTTTGCCATGGAACACTACCCGGTGAAGGCCGATATCATCACCATGGCGAAAAGCCTGGCAGGCGGGATGCCGCTCTCCGCGGTCGCCGGTCGTGCAGAGGTGATGGATGCACCTGCACCAGGTGGGCTGGGCGGAACCTATGCCGGAAACCCGCTGGCTATCGCCTCGGCCCATGCGGTGCTGGATGTTATAGAAGAGGAGCAGCTCTGCCAGCGCGCCGTTGATCTCGGTGCCCGGCTTGAAGCAGAACTCCAGGAACATCAACGCAAACATCCGGACATTGCTGAAGTGCGTGCGCTGGGTTCGATGGTGGCGATGGAGTTCTATCAGGCCAGCACCGCGCAGGCGGTTCAGAAGATGGCGATGGAACAGGGCTTGCTGCTGCTGACCTGCGGAGCCAAAGGCAACGTCATCCGCTTCCTCTACCCGCTCACCATTCCGGATGCCCAGTTCAGCCAGGCGCTGACCATTCTCTCCACGGTGATCGATCACTGTGTCGCACCCGCCGGACATCCCGTCGTCCCGGCCTGATTTCGCTGACGCGTTAACGCAAGTTCATCCCCGTTCGTCCGGCCATCCAGGCCGGACGTCGACAGGAGACGTTTACATGACGATGACTCAGAGTGCGAATGCAGATTCGCTGGCTCAAAACCTGAAACCGCGCCACGTGCGTATGCTCTCAATTGCGGGCGTGATTGGCGCCGGGCTGTTTGTTGGCTCCGGCCATGCTATTTCTGAAGCGGGCCCCGCGGTGCTGATCTCTTATGCCGCTGCCGGTGCGCTGGTGGTCCTGATTATGCGGATGCTGGCAGAGATGGCCGTCGCCTCACCCGATTCAGGCTCGTTCTCAACCTACGCCGATAAAGCGCTGGGACGCTGGGCCGGATTTACCATCGGCTGGCTCTACTGGTGGTTCTGGGTGCTGGTGATCCCGCTGGAAGCCAACGCTGCGGGAACCATTCTTCATGCATGGTTCCCCGATGTCGCCATCTGGCAGTTCACGTTTGCTATCACCCTGTTGCTGACCATTACTAATCTGCTCAGCGTGAAAAATTATGGTGAGTTTGAGTTCTGGTTTGCATTGATCAAGGTCGTGGCCATCATCCTGTTCCTGGGCGTGGCAGGTGCGGCAGTGTTTGGTTTGCTGCCTGACAGCAATACCAGCGGCCTGTCGCATCTCTATGACACTCACGGATTTATGCCGAATGGCATCGGCGCGGTCGTGGCTGCCATCCTGACCACCATGTTCTCTTTTATGGGCACAGAAATTGTCACGATTGCCGCCGCAGAGTCGAAGAATCCCGGTAAGCAGATTACTCAGGCAACTAACTCCGTCATCTGGCGTATTGCGCTGTTCTATCTGCTGTCGATTTTCTTTGTAGTGGCGCTGGTGCCGTGGAATGCACCAGGGCTGGTTGAACAGGGTTCATGGCAGACGGTGTTACAGGCGATGAACATCCCGCACGCCCGACTGATTGTCGATCTGGTGGTACTGATGGCGGTGTGCAGTTGTCTTAACTCTGCGCTTTATACCTCATCGCGCATGCTCTACTCCCTGTCACGCCGCAAAGATGCACCGGCGGCTGCCTCACGCACCAATCGCAGCGGCACGCCGTGGATTGCTGTGCTGCTCTCTACCGCGGCTGCATTTCTGGCGGTGATCGCCAATTATCTGGCGCCCAGCGTGGTGTTTGAATTTTTACTGGCCACGTCGGGAGCGATTGCACTGCTGGTCTATCTGGTGATCGCTGCGTCCCACCTGGTGCTGCGTAAAAAGCGCGAGAAAGCGGGTGAAGTCCTGAGTTACCGGATGTGGTTATTTCCTGGCCTGACGTGGGTCACTATCCTGTTTATCGTCACGGTGCTGATAATCATGTTGTTTGATGCGAAACATCAGGCTGAATTACTGGCAACCGGCGGTTTGACGCTACTGATTATTACCACCAGCCTGGTGCTGCGTCGTAAAAAGGAGAAGCGTCAGAGCACGAAATATTTTACTCAGCGCTCTTCTGACTCTTACTGATCTTCACGCAAGCTTTTTATAAATTAAACCCACCTTTGACAGCAAAGGTGGGTTTTTTCTGCATATCAACAGATGCAACGCGTGTTAACCCTCAATTATGCAGGGGTTTAATAAGATGCGCACACTATCTGATGATCAATCCGGTAAATGAATTCCCCGATGCTGACTTAAAAATTTCAAAAAAGATACTTCACTGACTCTTGGTGACTTAATGATAAACCCTGTATTGGCTATGGGTTTATATCTTTAGGTTCCATGTCACCGTTGCTGCTAAGGCATTGCACTGTCGTTCAGAATAAAACCTCAAGAGAAGCGTTAAAGATAGGTAACGTAAAGTATCCCTTTGCTCTTTTCAGGATTAAACCAGTGCATTTTTACTTCCAGAGGTAATTTGGTCAGCGATTCAGGATTCATCAGGTCAGCAGTAGTGGCCACAGCCTTACCACTGGCGGGATCAAAACAGTCAAACACGATAGGATTTTGTCCGACATTCATATTACATGAACCATTAGTAATGGCTCCGCTGAAGGTGAGCATGCCTGAATTTGAATCCGCAATAACCGGTCCGGCCAGGGCAATCAGCAACGTGCTAATGCAGACAGATAAAAAAGATTTCATTGTGCGTCCTCCTGAGTATGTATCACCTGTTATCGGCTCACATTCCCAAAGATTAAGTGCTGAGTGAACGAATAAATGTAAATGTACGAACGCTTAGCCCAATGAAATCCCTTAAAAAACTTTTGTTAAGAATAATCCTAATCCAGCCAGCTAACGAGAGTGTAGACCATCGCTGGATAAATTTTCTTTCTTACATTCATTTTTTATTATGGCCTTGTAGCAGCAAATCACGGCTGCCTGTGACTTAATGACGCGTTGCAATAGTTAACACGCTATTAATGCGCCTTCCGTTAGTGGAAAAGGTCATGATTAATGTGACGGTGGTAAACAGCAGGTAACTCTTCGCGCTTTAGATGACTTTACTACGCTGCTATTAAAGGCTTCCGTTGATCATGATTGAACAGTCAATATAAAATATCCGAAGAGAATGTCTATTTTACTCAAGCCATTCTCCTGCTGATTAATATTGCCAAAACACGTTCAGCTTATTCCAGATACTGGCTGAAACGCAGCAGATAACCATCGGGGTCCTGCACCAGAAACTCCCGCTGACAGGCGGTGGTCTCGCCGATGTCATAGTGGTTGTCCCGAAGCGGCCGATAGAGCGGAACAGCATGCTGCTGCAAACGCATCAGTACAGCCTGAACATCGTCGACTTCAATCTGGAAATTAATACCCCGCCCCAGCGGCCAGCGCAGATCGGCTATGTTCCAGCCCTGCGGATGGAACTGCTCAATCATCAATTGCACCTCTCCATAGCAGAGGTAAGCAAAATCAGGCTGCTGGCGCTGTATTCTCACACTGAAACCCAGCACCACGGTGTAAAAATGCAGCGAAGCAGTAAAGTCAGTGACGGTCAGTTCTGGCACCATAGGGTTCCAGTAAAGGGTTTGATTATCACTCATAGTAAGGTTCCATTTTGATCGGTTACTCTCCCCTCTCATCACCGGCTCTGGATTCTGCTTTGCAGCTCATCCAGCATCAGCCGCAGTGCGGCAGACTGGTGCTCACGCGACAGGTAAAGCCCCCATATGCCAATACGTTGCGGCTCATAATCGGGCAGTAATTTTACCAGCTTCCCTGCTTCCAGTGCGTGGCGAGCCTCCTGCTCAGGCACCATCGCTATCCCGCAATGCGCTATCGCCGCGTCACACAACAGTGAAGAGATACCCGCACTGAAATTTCCTCTGACGGCAACCGCGATTTTCTCCCCGCCAGCCGCCGTAAAATGCCAGCTCTGTCCGGCAAAGCGACTGTAGTAGAGGCAGTTATGCTGAGCCAGATCGTCCGGGGTTTCCGGGTTACCCCGCGCCTTAAGATACTCAGGTGAGGCGCAGAGGACCGAGTGGCATTCGCCGAGACGGCGCGCGATCGCCCCCGGCTCTGGCGAGTCGGTGATGCGGATAGCGAGATCGATGCGCTCACCAATCAGGCTTACTGGCTGATTGTTAATTTCCAGCTCAATGCGCAGTGCCGGATAACGCGCCAGAAAATCGGGGATCACCGGGCCGACAAGATGAAGAGCGGTAAAGTGGGCGCAGGCGATGCGAAGCGTTCCGGCCGGGACGCCCTGGGTAGTTTCCTGCTGGATCGCCTCTGAGATCAGGGCCAGCTGACGGGTTTTTTGCAGGATCGCCTCTCCGGCAGGCGTAAGGGTCAGCTGGCGCGAAGAGCGATGCAGCAGACGCGTTCCCGCCCACTTTTCCATCTCCTCCAGATAACGGCTGACCATCGGGCGGGAGATCCCCAGCGATCGTGAGGCGGCACTCAGGCTGCCCAGTTCACATATCCGGTTGAAAACGGCTGCCGCCGTGACTCTGTCCATCCACTCCACCTGTTCGGATTATGAAACTCAGCATCTCTGATTGCGGGAATTCTAACAGATAGCCAGATGCGTAGAATAGCACCACTGATACTGAACATTGCCCGTTACGCCTGCCTGAATCGGGCATTTATCTCTGAGGATACTCAATGAAAATTAAGTTTTTACCTGTGATGCTGGTGCTGGCCTCGGCCTCCGCCAGCGCAGCCACCCTGCAACTGCAAACCTATAATCCGCAGGAAAAGGGCATCTTTGCCGTCTCCTCAACACTGGTTACCGGGCCAACCGAAGCGATTTTGTTTGATGCCCAGTTCAGCACCCAGGACGGTGAAAAACTGGCAGAGATGATTAAAAAGAGCGGTAAAACGCTAAAGGAAATTGTGATTACCTCTGGCGATCCCGATTTCTACTTTGGTCTGGAGCCAATTGTTAAAGCCTGGCCGGACGTGAAGGTGGTTGCCGCGCCGGCGGTGGTGAAGCATATCCAGCAGACGCATGACGCCAAGCTGAAATACTGGGGTCCACAGATGAAGCAGGGCGCGCCGGATAAGGTGTTTGTGCCTGAAGTGACCCATCAGACCCGCTTTAGCGTCGACGGCGAGGTGCTGGAGCTGCGTCATCCGGAGCAATACGCCGCTTATATCTGGATCCCGTCTGCGAGCACCATTCTGGGCGGTACCGCCCTCTCCTCGGGCATTCATGTCTGGACGGCTGACACTCAGACCGTTCAGAGCCGCGCTGAATGGCGTCATATCCTGACCGAAATGCAGACGCTGAACGTGAAGAACGTGATTCCGGGTCACTATCTCGGTGCCCGGCCGGCCGGTTCACAGGCGGTGGATTTCACCCTGAATTATCTGAAGAGTTTTGAGGCGGCGCTGGCGCAACATAAAACCTCAGCGCAGGTGATTACCGCCATGAAAGCCGCCTGGCCGAAACTGGCAGAACCGGCTTCACTGGAACTCAGCGCCAAAGTCAATACCGGCGAGATGAAGTGGTAAACCCCGCTGAGAGGTCAGCTGACTACCGGGTGCAACGTTTAAGCAGACCCGGCTGAAACCATTGACCTGATAAAGATGCCCGGGCGCTATCTTTTCGCCAGATAGCGCCTGTCATCGCGTGCCTGTAACCGCGCCTCCGCTGGTGAGGGGAAGATATAGTGAAACAGATCGCGGTAAAAACTCAGGTGCTTCAGCAATCCTTCCTGTATGGATCTACTGATGTCTTTGATCAGAAATTCCTGGGTGGTGCTGAAGTTAGTCACGCTAAAAAAGGTTTTGTCATAGACGTTGACCACACCTTCCCATTTCATCACCTGCTCTTCCGGGGAAGCCCCTTCAGAGGCGACAAACATCCCTTTATGGGATTTCACACCCTGCTTGCTGATATAGGTAGTTAACGCATCATAGCCGCGCTTGTTACGCCAGCGGCAGAATTCGTAGGGCACATCATAATGGGGCAGCACAAAGTCCGGACTACGAAAATGTTCATCACCAATTAACCCATCCAGCGTAACCGTGAAATGCAGAAAGTCCTGCAGGAAGTCGAACTGGCGGGTTTTAGTCAGTGTGACATTAATGGTGTAGTGACCTGCATGCACATACCAGTAATTGGTAAAGCCGGTGACCAGAATACAGAACGCCTGCCAGTCACTGAGTCTTCGATCCCCCGCCAGCCCCCTGAAACGGCTGATCATCATCCGTGATTTGGGATGCTGATACGCTTTCAGCAGCGGATCGTTCATACCTTTCAGTAACATCAGGCACACTCCTTGATAGATTGCGCTTATCCTGCCACGCCCTGATCAGGGTGAAAAGTGTCGTTGGTCTGAATGTGACCCCCATTAAAATCTGGCGGGTGGCATGAAACGGACTGCGGGATCGGGGGAGAGGGCTTTTAAATTCTTTAGAGAGGGTAAACCGGAGGCATCGATAATGAAACAGGATGCCAGCCATACGGGCTGGCCTGTCAGAGCTTCGCGAGCGTCTTCAGCGTTTCCGGGTTCTGCTGCACCATGCGGATCAGTAAAACAGCCTGGGCGTTAGGTCTCGCCCTGCCCTGTTCCCAGTTTTGATATGTCGTTTCACCAGTATGAAGATAATGGGCGAATACGGCCTGTGAGAGGTTCAGTTTTTCGCGTACGTCGCGTAACTCCTGCGGCGCAATAGTTACAGGGGCGCGCTTAGTGACCTTATGACTCTTAAGCGTAATTTTGCCCTCCTGATGATCCTTAAGCTCCTGCATACCCGTCATCAGTTCACCGAAAATATCGCGTTCAGTCATGTCTCAGCCCTTTTTTGATCACATTCAGCGCGGTCGCCAGGGCATCACGCTGTTGCCTGGTCAAATCGTCGCGTTGATCTTTATCGATGAATAGTGCGTCCATGTGCTGAGTATTTCACTGTCCCCAACCTGGGCATACTTTACCCCTGAGTCAGGTGCGTTTCAATCAGACCTGATTTTTTCTTCACCACATCAGATGAGTTTCTGCCCTGTTCCCTGCAACCGCACCAGCTCCTGAGTTAACAACGTGACCAGCTTCCGCACTTTATTCGGGATAAAGCGGGCATCGGGGAACACAGCATAAAGATAGCGGTCGGGAAGCCGCCAGTCCGGTAAAACCCGCACCAGTCGGCCGGATGCCAGCGCGTCTGCGCCGATAAGTGTTTGTAACCCACCGATCCCCAGCCCCGCTTCAAGGGCCTGCATCAATGCATCACTGTTGTTAGAGCGAAAAGCACTTTCCACCGGCAAAGACACCCTCGTGGTCGCGGACACCAGCTGCAGCGGCGCATCGGGCGATACGCCGCTAAAACGTATGTGGGGATGGTGCTGCAGGTCACTGGGAGTTTGCGGCGTGCCGTTTCGCGCTATCCACTCAGGGGAAGCCACCAGCACGGTTTCAACCGTGGTGAGTGAACGGGCAGCCAGTGTAGCGGGCGGCGATTCGCTGAGGCGGATTGCCACATCAACGCCTTCACCAATGAGATCCGACAGGCGATCCTCCAGCGCAATATTCAGACGCAGCGCGGGATGCGCCTGCTGGAATGCAATCAGATGCAGCATAAGCCGCTGCCCGATGCCGCTCGGCAGTTGCATATAGAGTTTGCCGTGCAGAGGCTGCGATTCAGGCCGTAGTTGCTGCTCCAGCTCTTCCATCGCGCTGAGCAGCTGCCTGACCTGCTGCAGATAATGCTGACCCTGCTCCGTCAGCGCCATTTTGCGGGTGGTGCGGTGCAGCAACACAACCCCCAGCGCCTCTTCAAGCGCGGCAATCTGCTGGCTTACCGCCGACTGCTTCATGCCGTTTTGCCGGGCCGCCGCCGAAAAAGATCCCGCTTCAGCAACCCGGATGAAGGTCTGAATCGCATTCAGTTTGTTCTGCATTTATTGATTTTCCTGATAAGTGACATCCGGTTCAGGGGATTTAATCAGAAATAAACGCAGGTGAGAATGCAGCTTCTCTCTTAACAGGGCAATGATCATGAAAACGACGCAGGATAAGAAGGTTGCGCTGGTGGCGGGTGCCAGCGGGATTGTCGGTCAGCAACTGAGTCAGGCACTGGTAGCAGACCACTGGCAGGTCAAAGCACTGACGCATCGGTCAGACTATGCAGTCAGCGGCACAGAGGTGATTGCGGTTGATCTGCGCGATAGCCAGCAGTGCCAGCAACGGCTGGCATCACTCACCGACGTCACGCATATCTTTTACAGCGCCTGGCTGAACGCTTCTGACTGGGGAATCATGGTCGGGCCGAATCTTGCCATGCTGCAAAATCTGGTTCAGACCATGGAGGATGTCGCACCACTTGAGCATGTCAGCCTGATGCAGGGATACAAGGTGTATGGCGCCCATCTCGGACGCTTTAAAACGCCGGCGCGGGAAAGCGATCCTGGTGTACCGGGTGCTGAGTTTAACGTCGCGCAGCTGAACTGGCTGAGCGCACAACAGCAAGGTAAAGCCTGGCACTGGAGTGCGCTGCGGCCCGGTGTGGTCGGCAGTGACAGGCCGGGCAACAGCATGAACCTGGCGCTGAGCCTGGCGCTGTACGCCTCAATCTGTCGCGCGGCGCGGCTGCCCTTACGCTTTCCCGGTTCGCCGGAAACCTGGCACAGTATGGTCGATTTTACCGATGCCACTCTGCTGGCCAACGCGACGATCTGGGCCGCACGCACTTCTGACGCACGCAATCAGGCCTTTAATATCAATAATGGCGATCTCTGGCGCTGGAGTGAGCTATGGCCGGTCATTGCAGCGTGGTTTGAACTGGAGATCGCGCCGCCGGTTTCGCTGTCGTTCCGGCAACTATTTCAGGATTATCGTGCGCTGTGGCGGGAAATCGCCGCTGCCGACGCGCTGCTCCAGCCCGATATTCTGGCGCTCAGTGATGGTGTCTTCGCTGATTTTGTTTTTGGCTGGGATTACGACATGTTTGGCGACGGCAGCAAGCTGCGGCGGGCGGGATTCCACGGTTATCGCGCAACAGATAAGATGTTCTGCGATCTGTTTGCCCGCTTCCGGGCGGCCCGGATCATTCCGTGATGATCCGTTGAATACAGATGCAGAGAGCAGGAAAGTCGCTCTCTGCATCGGGCCATTATTAGCGCCCTTTCTTCTTACGTCCCGGCTGGACAAAGCGCTTGCGTGAGGCACCGTTAGCATCCGCTTTTTCAGCGGGTTTCGACGCACTCTTCTGCGGTTTTTTAGCGGCGGCCGGTTTCGCAGGAGCTTTAGCTTTCTTCGCTGGTTTATCTTCTGAAGAGGAGTTCTCCAGCAGTTTAAACAGCTCAACGAGTTCGTCGTCAGTGAGATCGCGCCACTCCCCCAGCGGCAATCCCTTGAGATTGACGTTCATGATGCGGGTGCGCTCAAGCTTCGTCACTTCAAAGCCAAAATGCTTACACATACGGCGGATCTGGCGATTCAGCCCCTGGACCAGCGTGATGCGGAAGACAAACGGCGCTTCTTTCTTCACTTTGCACTTTTTGGTCACCGTGCCCAGCATCGGCACGCCTGCGCTCATTCCGGCAATAAACTCATCGGTGATCGGCTTGTCGACCGTAACGACATACTCTTTTTCGTGGTTGTTACCGGCCCGCAGGATCTTGTTGACCAGATCACCGTGGTTGGTAAGGAAAATCAGGCCCTGAGAATCTTTGTCGAGTCGGCCAATCGGGAAGACGCGCTTGCTGTGATTGACGAAATCGCTGATGTTATCGCGCTCGCCCTCTTCCATGGTGGTGATAATCCCCACCGGCTTATTCAGGGCAATCAGCACCAGATCGTCTTCATCGCGCGGCTCGATAAGCTGACCATTGACCTTCACCACATCGCCTGCAAATACCTGCGCGCCTACAGTGGCGCGTTTGCCGTTAATGAAAACGTTGCCCTGCTCGATGTAACGATCGGCGTCACGACGGGAGCAGATGCCGCTCTCGCTGATGTATTTATTAAGACGAGTTGATGAGTCAGTCAGCATGATTCCTCCAAAAAACGCGGACTATACCTTACCAGCGGGGGCTTGCGAAGTCTTTGCACCGGAAACTTTTGCCCTGCTTCGCCAGCCTGACTGCAGCGGGCATTCACAGATCAATCGCCATCTCAGTACAGCGCAAATCGCTGCCCGCCAGCTTTGACGGATAGAAACTTTCGCCCAGCGGCCGGAAGCCATGCTGCTGGTAAAAGCCCACGGCGTTCGGCGTCGAAGCGAGCGTCAACCGGTGGTAGCCACGCTGCAGCGCCTCCGCTTTGATGGTGTCGATGATCAGCCCAGCCATTCCCTGTCTGGTAAATCCGGGCAGGGTAAAAATGGCTTCCACGCTGGCGGCGGTAAGGTCCAGCGATCCCATAGCAACCGGTACGTCGTCCGGACCATCAATCACGAAGAAGGGATTCATGCGGATCATTGCGGGAAAGCTGGCGGGCATGCGGTCTGGCGTCCAGGCGGCGAGCACGTCGGGTGGATAAGCATGCTGGCAGCCATGACGGATGGCCAGATTTCTGATGTTCCATAAATGGTGCGCCTCTTCGGGCGATGCCTGTCTGACAATCATAGTGCCCTCCGGCTCTGCAACAGAACCGCTACGTTATCACATCGCTTTGCGGCTATCTGCGAATACCGCCGGGTTCAGTGCCCCTGGCCTCGCCGCAGTTACGCGCGGTCATGAAGCGCTGCTGCATCAGCAACCGTGCTGTTTCTGTGTTGCTGCATTTGCAACAGCTCGCTTATGCAAAACTGGATTTTAATCCTTTAACTTCAATTATTTAATCTCTGGCATGGTTACTGCTTGGTCTTTTCTTTTATATCTGAAAGTTTGGAAGATTTAACTGTTCCATTAATCCAGCTATATGCCAGGAGAAAACCATGTCACTGAACCAACCTTTACAGTTCGCCTACTGGGTGCCGAATGTCTCGGGCGGACTGGTGATCAGTCAGATAGAGCAGCGTACCCGCTGGGATGCCGAATACAACCGCAAACTGGCGCAGATCGCTGAACAGGCGGGTTTTGATTACGCGCTGACGCAGATTCGCTTTACTGCAGGATATGGCGCAGATAATCAGCATGAATCGGTCACATTCTCGCAGGATTTACTTAGTCACACCTCGAAATTAAAAGTGATTGCCGCTCTGCTTCCCGGCCCGTGGAATCCGGTATTGGCGGCAAAGCAGATTGCCACTATCAGCCATCTTTATGGTCCACGCATCGCCGTTAATATTGTCAGCGGCTGGTTCCGGGGCGAGTTCAAGGCAATTGGTGAACCCTGGCTCGATCATGAAGAGCGCTATCTGCGTTCAGAAGAGTTTATTCGCTGCCTGCGCGGCATCTGGCGTGAAGAGAGTTTTAGCTTTGCCGGCGATTTTTATCGCTTCCACGATTACGTGATGAAACCCAAGCCGTTGTCACCGCTCCCGGAAATTTTCCAGGGTGGCAGTTCACGCGCGGCGCGCGACATGGCCGCCAGGGTGTCAGACTGGTATTTTACCAACGGTAATACCCCGGACGGTGTCCGTCTGCAGGTCGCGGATATCCGTGAAAAAGCCGGACGTCATCAGCATCAGGTCAGAATCGGGCTGAACGGTTTTGTGATTGCCCGCGAGAGCGAACAGCAGGCGCAGGCGGTGCTTCATGAGATCATCAGCAAAGCCAACCCGGATGCGGTAAAAGGCTTTCAGCATGAGGTCAAAAATGCTGGCAGTGCCTCACCCGAAGGAGAGGGGAACTGGGCGAAATCGTCGTTTGAGGATCTGGTGCAGTACAACGACGGCTTTAAAACCAATCTGATTGGCACACCGCAGCAGATTGCTGAACGCATTATCGAACTGAAGCAGGCCGGTGTGGATCTGCTGCTGCTGGCATTTCTGCACTTTCATGAAGAGGTCGAATTCTTTGGCCGCGAAGTGATACCGCGGGTCCGCGAACTGGAGGCGCAGGCTTTGATCGAAGCGTGAAAAAGGTACGCCACAGAAGAGAGTTATACCCGACTGCATCCGGGGTGTGATGAACGCTCAGATCTGCTGCAACGTCGCCCGCCGCTATCATTATGAGAGCGACGGACAACGTCTGCAGGGCTTTTCACTCCGCAAAGCAGATCCGTTAAAAGCGGGCGTTAAGCCCGACGTTCCATGTCACCTGATGCATGTCGCTGTTGCCTGTTACCGCCGAGACGCCCGCAAAGGCATTCACCGAGGTGCCAAGCGGCACGCTCGCACCCACCGCCATATCGATCCAGTTATCATCACTGGAATCGCTGCTGCGGGTAAAGGCGGTGCGGGTCGATTTCAGTCCGGCGGTCACCGCCGAATCGCTGTCACCAAACTGGTGATTGTAGCTGACCTGCGCCCAGGGATTGATCAGCAAATCTTTGCTGTCGATACGCCAGCCCACTGCGCCGATTTGAGAGTGCAGCGTCTGGTCGCCAAAGCGCATTGAGGTGCTGCTGTTGCCCTCCTCTTTATAGCCATCGACCTGGGTGTAGTCGAGCGCATAGCTGGCCACCGGGCCAGTAGAAACATAGCTACCCAGCGGCAAATCCCAGCCGGTCTGCAGCCGCATTCCCAGCACCTTACCATTGCTGTTGCCCTTTTCCGTGCGGGTCGCCGGTCCCAGCCTGATCTGACGCTCAATATCATCAAAGTCGAGATCCGCATAATGGGCGTCCGCATTAATCCATCCCCGATCGAGATAATTCAACTGACTCCAGAGTGCCACCAGATTGCCGCGTAAACGGTAATCAAAGCGCGACGAGGGATCCTGACGTTGCGAGGTCGTAGAGAGCATGGCACCGGCCTGCCAGTGATCGGTCAGCTGATAGCCCACACCCACGGTACCGCTGGCGCTGGTCGCATCGCCATCCTGCAGGCTGTCGCCGCGGAAATCACGCTGCTGCCCGGCATAACCGCCGAAAACAGTAAACTCGCCAGCACTGGCGGACTGCTGACGCTGCTGCTGCAGATGTCCATCCAGCGTATTGTGCGCATCGCCCACCAGCATCGACGGCGCCCGACTCAGCGCAGCCACCTGCAGCGGCGCATTCAGCACCGACTGAATGTAATCGGCGATCAGCGCATGGACCGCCGGGCTGGGATGCAGTCTGTCTGCAAACAGATACTGCTGTGACTGCGAAAATCCTGTCGTCGAGGAGGTGCAGTCCATCGCCGAGACACCTGGCGGACAGGCCATTCCGGCCGTATTCGTGAGTCCATACAGGCCCGGATTATCGATCACTTCATTAAACAGGCCATTGATATCCACTCGCGCGATGTTCCCGCGTGCGGTCACCAGCCCCTGCTCTTCAGCCTGGTTGTAACGGTCGGTGAGTGTCGCCGCCTCCTGACTCAGTAACTGCCAGGCGGCAATCAGCTGCTGTGCAATGGCATCCCGGATCAGCGGAATTGAAGAGATTTGTCCGGCCGCCTCGCCAAGCGCGGTTTCAATCGCCTGCTCTCTTGCGGCACGGTCAGGCGTAGTGGTGGTGCTCAGCGACTGAAACAGCGCCGCCGTGGCAGGTTGTGCCGCTGGGCCAAGCACCTGCAGAATCGCCTGCAGCAGGGCGGGCGTTGCCCCTACATTAGGTACCGTCGGTACAATCACCGTTCCGGCTCCGGCATCCAGCAACCGGCTGACCTGTGAGGCCGCTGCACTGGCGCTGTTATCCACTATCTGCCGGGCAGCGAGAGGGGCAAGAGCCGCCGCCGCTAAATCATTGCCGCCAATCCAGTGAATATAGAGACCATCCGAATCAGCCCGCCCGCCTCGCGCCGCAAGGTAGCTATCAAGCTGATCCTGAGTGTTAAACAGGGGATTAATCGCAGGTACCGCAACTGCGCCACCTTCGGCATAGTTGCTTCCGCCCTGCGATGAAGGGCGCAGGTTATCACCCAGCGACTGCGCTACGATCTCGTCATAGAGCGGATGGGTCGCGCCATCATAGGTAAAGCGCCCGACGTTCCCGCCATCACTCAGGCTATCGCCAAAGACGGTAAGGTCGCTCCAGGCCATCGCTGGCAGCGGCGACAGCAGGCTCAGGGTGGCACAGCAGAAAAGGTATTGCGCGTGAAGGGGTTTCATCAGCAGCTCCGCACAAATCAAATGAAAGTCAGTATGAGTAAGAACCGCACCGGCTAGCGCAGCAAGCTGTAAGCGTAGACGGCTGAGGAAAGGGGTGGCAGAAAATACGGGATCGCGCTCGCAAAGCGGAGAAATTTGACTTAAAGATCAGCCGTGCCGGTTCAGGTGAAATACCGGGAACCCGCCACAGCGTCGTTACACTGGCTACTTTTTGCTGGCGGGCTTCAGCCCGCGATTAAGATCCTGTAACCGTTTCATCGTCTTAACGGTACGCTGTGGCAGCGTTGAGGCAACGGACAGGATCAGCATCTCCAGACAGACCATAATCGTGCCGTGCAAAGGAATGCGTCCCTTCTCGCCGCCGCGCGGCACATTGATTACGACATCCGCCTCGCGGGCGAAAAAGGAGTCGGTGGCGTTGGTCAGCAGAATAATCGGTATATCCAGCCGCTTCGCTTCACGTACCACTGTTGTCCCTTCCCGGTGCGCCGACTGTTGCGCCATCATGATCAGCACGTCGCCACGCTGTAGCGCCAGCATCTGCTCTGCCAGCGCAATACCAGCGCGGTTAAGGGAAAAGGCGGGCAGACCGATACGGTTCAGCAGCCGCACGCTGTAGTCCGCCAGAATACCAGAGGCGTTGATGCCGAAAATAGCGACCTGCCGCGCTTCGCCCAGCAGCGCCACGCTATCCGCTACCGCCACCCGATTCTGCGGCTGCGACAGCACCTCACAGGCGTGACGGTGGCCCTCCAGCACAAAGTCAATGGCGCTGTTCACATCACTGGTCACCTCACTGACGGTGGTAATCATCTTATCTTCAGAGGTCAGCGAAGGACCAAACCAGGCCTTTAGTGTCTGTTTGAGGTCGCGCAGCCCGCTAAAGCCCAGCGCCTGAATCGCGCGGATTACAGTGGCATCAGAGGTGTGATTCGCCACAGCGATCTCCATCGCGGTGCTCTCCAGCACCGTTTCCCGCTGTTGATCGATATAGCGCGCCACCGCCAGCAGGCGGGGTGAAAGCTGCTTTTCACGGGCGCGAAGACGTTCTGCCACCACATCCACTCTGTTTTTAACGGGCCTGTTTTGTTTCATGCTGCACCTGCAACTGGGATTAACGTGTGAAAAGGCTCATCGCTGGTCTGGCTAAATGGAGAGTTTAAGGGCCGGGAGATGTAGTAAAAGCGTCATGCCGCTTTATATTTCACCTGCTGACAATGTGTATTTAACCAAACCTTTACCTCTCTATAAGAATATATTTATTATTTTCAATAAAATAAAACTGACAGCCAACATTTTTGCAGCGATAAACGATACGGCAAAAATGTAGTCAATTCTATTCAAATTATGTTTACTACTACAATAGCGGGTGTTTGAATGATTCTCAATTACAGATGAGAAGTATTGTCGTCCGGGAGACGAAATAATGTCTGATCCCTGATGCGATTCTCCGCTGCTTAAAGCGCTGCATATTGCAGACCACCTCCAGGGAAGCCCTGAGTGACAGACCGTCATGCAGGGCGTATTAGCTTCAGAAACTGTCAGTTACAGACACCAAAAGAAAAATGAAAAACAAAGACTCACGATATCCGGCCCGGCACCCCGCTCTGGTCGTGGCGATCTGCAGCAGCATCATGCTGCCACAGGTCAATGCAGCAACCGACAGCGCTCCGGATATGACCGTGACCGCGGATGCCAGTTCAGAGGGAAATTACAGCGCCACTCAGAGTAGCGTCGCCAGTAAAATGCCGACCGCGCGGATCGATGAGGCGCAGTCGGTCAGCGTGGTCACGCAGCAGCAACTGGACGATTACCAGGCAAGCTCACTGGCGGATGCGATGCGCTTCGTCAGCGGTGTGACCGAAGCGAACACGCTGGCTGGCACCGAAGATGGCTTTGTACGACGCGGATTTGGCAGCAACGCCGATGGCTCCATCTACCGGGATGGCATCCGCAGCAGTCAGGGATTGAATTTCGATGCCACGACCGAGCGGGTTGAGGTGCTGAAAGGCTCCTCCTCGCTGCTGTATGGCATTCAGAATCCGGGCGGCATTATCAATGTAGTCAGCAAAAAGCCGCAATACAGCTGGCACTCCAGCGTCAGCGGACGTTACGCCAGTGAAGGTGGCGGTGCGGGCACCCTGGATGTCACCGGTCCGCTGGGCAACGGCTTCGCCTTCCGCCTGATCGCCGAAAAGCAAAATCAGGATTACTGGCGCAACTTTGGCAGTGAAGAGCACACACTGCTGGCACCCTCTCTGCAATGGTATGGCGAGCAGGCAAGTTTTCTGATCAGCTATGCCGACTACCGCTATGACATTCCCTACGATCGCGGCACGGCCTTTATCGACGGCAAGCCAATCGACATCGGTTATAAAGATCGGCTGGATGACAAAGCCAATCACGCCTGGGGCCATAACAAAACCCTGAATGCTCATTATGACTGGCAGTTTAATGATGAGTGGCGCACCCGGTTAACCCTGGGCTGGAACCAGCGGCGCTATGACAACAATGAAGTGCGCGTGACGGCGGTGAACGCCAGCAGCGGCGTGGTCACACGTCGCGCCGATGCCAATCGCGGGTTTAACCACAAAACCAAATATCTGAGCTGGGATCTGCTGGGTAATCCCGAAATTCTGGGTATGCAGCACGCGCTGGTGGTGGGCACCGACTATGAGATGAACCAGACTTATCGTGCCCATCAGTATCAGGGCAAGATCAATCGCCAGTTCAACTATTTCACGCCTGAATATGACTTGCTGTCACCGGTCACGGACGCCAGCACGGAAAATAGCGCAGCCGCCAATAACCTGAACCGTATTCATAGCCGGTCACTCTACGCCAAAGACAGCATTTCTCTGTCACCCCACTGGATTGTGGTGCTGGGCGGTCGTTATCAGCATTATGAACAGCGCGCCTCGCGCGGATTTAATCCGCAGGTGGAAACCCTGAATGATGAGGGTAATAAGTTTCTGCCGCAGGCGGGGGTGATCTACAAACTCACACCTGACCTCTCTTTCTACACCAGCGTCAGTAAGTCGTTCACCCCGTCAACCGACGTGGATGATGATGGCAATGTCGGCAAACCGGAACAGGGCACCAGCTGGGAGGTTGGCAGTAAATGGCAACTCTCGCCGAAACTGTTCGCCACCGTCGCGCTCTATCGGATAGACGAAAAAGCGATGTCGCTGAATATTAATGGCAGCACGCGGGCCATTGATAAAGCCCGATCGACCGGCGCTGAGTTTGAGCTGAACGGCGAAATTGCACCCGGCTGGGATTTAAGTGCGAACTACAGCTATGATCAGGCAGAGATCGTTAATGACCGGGTTAATCCGGATAACAATGGCAATCGTCTGCAGAATGCGCCGCGCCATGCCGGTGCGCTCTATCTCAGTCATGAGATGCAAATCAGCAGCCTGCCCGGCTCGTTCCGGCTCGGTGGTGGTGCTCGCTATGTCGGCAGCCGTGCGGGCGATCCCGATAACAGTTTCACCCTGCCCGACTATGTGGTGGCAGACAGTTTTGTGGCATGGAACAACCGCCTGTTCGGTGAAAAAACGCAGCTGCGTCTGAACATCAATAACCTGTTTAACCAGCACTATTACAGTTCAAGCGGCGGCAACCTGCGCGTCCGTGAAGGTGAAACCCGCAACCTGATGGTACAGGCCCGTGTTGAATTTTAAATCGCTGCGCTGTGCGTTATTAATGCTGAGTGTGATACTGGTCAGCGCTGGCGCACACGCCCGCACGCTGACCGACATCACCGGCCGTAAGGTAGAGATACCCGACCATCCGCAGCGTATTGTGCTGGGTGAAAGCCGGATGCTCTACAGCGTCGCGCTGCTGATGCCCGGCAATCCGCTGCAGCATATCGCTGGCTGGCCACAGGATCTGAAAAAGTATGATCCCCAGACCTGGCAGATTTTTGCCAGTAAGTTTCCGCAGATGGAGGACATTCCGGTACTGGGTCTGGATGGCGTCAATGACATGAATCCCGAACAGGTGATCGCACTGAAACCGGACCTGGTGATCCTGCCGCAGCTGGCGCGCGGCAGTGAAAGCGGAGCAGTGCTGGAGAAGATGCTCAGCGCGGCGCATATCCCGGTGGTGAAGATCGATCTGCGGGTTGAGCTGCTGAAAAATACCGAGCGCAGCATGACCCTGCTGGGCGAGGTGCTGAATCAGCCCCAGCGGGCTGCTGACTTCAATCGCTTTTACCGCAGCCACATGCAGCGCATTGAGAGCCGACTGGCGGGCTATCACGGTGCTAAACCTAAAGTTCTTTTGCAGCTGCATCTCGGGCGGCGCAGTGAATGCTGCGTGACGTCGGTGAATGGCAACCTGGGTGAGCTGCTGCGCTTTGCCGGGGGCGACAACATTGCCAGTCAGCAGATCAAAGGCGTGTTCGGACGGCTGAGTGAGGAGAGTGTGATTGCGGCACAGCCCGACTTTTACTTCGCCACCGGCACCGGCAGCGCCGATGAAGCGGGAGCCTTAAAACTCGGCCCCGCCGTCACAACAGCGCAGACCCGGCAGAGCCTGCTGGCGCTGACCGGTCAGCAGAATGCGCTGAAGCAGCTGACGGCATTGCGGGACGGTCATGCCGGGGCAATCTGGCACAACTTTTACCTCAGTCCGTGGCACGTGGTAGCGACAGAATTCTTCGCCACCACGCTCTATCCGCAACTGTTCCGCGATGTCGATCCTGAACAGACATTGCGGCAGCTGTTCCATGATTTCCTGCCGATCCCCTATTCGGGCAGCTACCTCTACCGGCTCGCACCGGAGGCGACGTCGGACTCAGGCGGCTGACAGCCCGCGATTTTTCACCCGGACGATATCGGCCATCACCGACAGCGCAATCTCCGCCGGGGTTTTGCTGCCGATAGGCAGGCCGATGGGCGCATGGATGCGGTCCAGTTCGGCACGATCCATGCCGGCGATCTGTTGTAGTCGCGCCCGTCGTTTCTCGCTATTTTTCGCCGAGCCCATGATGCCGATATAGAACGCGGGTGTCGCGATCGCCTCCATCATCGTCAGGTCATCAATGCGGGGATCGTGGGTCAGTGCCACAATCGCCACCGCTGCATGCGCGCCGTTCAGCTCCAGCCAGCGCGCCGGATGCTGTGACACCAGCGTCACGTTGTCCGCAGCGCTGAAGTGGCTCTCCAGCTCCGTCAGCATCTCCGGTCGGTGCTCACAGACCCGCACGTGAAATCCCAGCATCTGCCCGAGCCGGATGCACTCATATGCCACAGTCGAGTAGCCCGCGATCAGCAGTTCCGGTATCGCACCAACCGGCAGTAACATCTGCTGTTCACTGGCATCCAGCGCAGGCAACACCCTGTCAGGGGCGAGCACTTCCCACTGCGCACGTTCGCCGGGTCGTATCATTTTCACCATCGGCTGCTGTCCGCTCAGCGCGCGCTGCATGGCCGTCAGCAGCGCCAGCGTGGCATCATCGGGCGGCAGAAACTCAATGACGATCTCCAGGCTGCCGCCGCACGGCAGGCTGACGTCAGGACGCATTCCGCCTTCACCGTACCGCACCCGCTGACTGCTGGCGCGATAGGCTCCTGCCGCCAGTTGCGCCAGAAAGTCCTCTTCAATGCAGCCGCCCGACAGCGATCCGCAGTAAGCACCCGTTTCGTTGACCGTCATCAGGGTGCCAGGCGCGCGCGGCGAAGATCCATAAGTGCGCAGCACCGTGCAGAGCCAGACCTGCTGACCCGCCTGGCAGCTGCTCAGTGCCGCATTAATCACACGTTGATCCAGCGTAATCATGAAAATTCCTTAATTAACTGCAGATCAGCAGGGAGATCGATATCACACAAACAGCCGCGATCATTAAGCGGCAGCCGGACGGCGAGTGACTTCACCGCCGCCTGCGGCCCGGCATCGCCCTGTAGCGTGCTCAGCATCGGATAGCAGGGGTGCTGAAAGCCCACCGGATGGCCCGGCCTGCCGTCAATCCACGGCCTGACGATCGGCGCGTCCGCCAGCGCAGCGCTGACGGCGCGGTAACTTTCAGGCGTGACAAACGGCATATCGCCCAGCGCAATCAGCCAGCCGTCATAGTCACGGCTGGCTTTGACACCTGCGGCGATTGATTCGCCCAGCCCGCCGCTGTCACACAGCACCAGGGTAGCCTGCGAGCAGAGCGCCTTAAGCGCAGCGGCGTCCGGGCGCGTGACCACAAACAGGTCAAGACCACTGGCAGCGGCCTGCTCCAGCGTGCGTTGCAGCACCGGTTTGCCATTCAGATCGGCCAGCAGCTTATGCTCACCCGCCTGCTGGCGAAAACGGCGACTCAGCCCGGCGGCCAGCACAATCAACGCTATCTTCACTCTTTCTCTCCGCGAAGCGTGAAAAACGGGCGCAGGTTTCAGCCCGCGCCCGCATATCCTCACATCGACCTGCTGGCAGCAGGTCAGGAACAGGCTTAGATAATCTTATCGAGAGTAATAGGTAAGTCGCGCACCCGCTTACCGGTGGCATGGAACACCGCATTACTGATCGCTGCCGCCACGCCCACGATACCCAGCTCACCCACGGCTTTACCGCCCATGGTGGTCGCCTCAAAATCGGGCTCGCCAACGTTGATGGTGGTAATGCTCGGGATGTCACCGTTAACCGGCACCAGATAGTCCGCCAGGTTGTTGTTGATCACCCGACCATTGCGTGGATCGACGATGCCCTCTTCCATCAGCGCCTGACCGACGCCCATGATCATGCCGCCAATCCACTGGCTGCGAGCCAGTTTAGGGTTGTAGAGACGACCGCTGTCGAGCGCCGCCACCATCCGTTTGACCCGGATAGTGCCGAAATCTTCATCGACCCGCACTTCCACAAACTGCGCGCTCCAGCTGTGGGCCGAGAATTTTTCAGGGCGGCTCATGTCATTAAGGTTGCGCACCATCTTGTCGCGCTCGCTCTGTGACAGATCGTCCGGGAAAGTGCCGCCTTTCACCGTCAGACTCTCCGCCGGTGCCAGGCTTGCCAGCCGGGCAAATGAGACCGCCAGACCGCTGCGCAGATTATGCTGAACCCCGTCGCCTTTCAGCGTGAGCTGAGATGCCGGAGTGCCATTCAGTGGCGACTGTGGCAGCTCGCTGGCGAGTTTCAGCAGCTGGTCGCGCATTCGTCTGGCGGTATCGTTCACCGCCGCGGTCACGTTGCCCGCAAGCTGCGATCCACCTGCGACACCGGCACGCGGCAGCTCAGTATCACCCAGCTGAACCTCAATGGTGGTGGAGGCGACGCCAAGAATGTCGGCAGCGGTCTGCGCCAGGATGGTATAGGTCCCGGTGCCGATATCCGCACCGGCGCACTGCACCACAAATTTACCCTGTGGGGTCAGGATGATTTTTGCCTCAGCAGGCAGTTTGTTGACCGGATAGGTGCCAGAGGCCATGCCCCAGCCAATCAATTCACGCCCTTCGCGCATCGACCGCGGCGTCATAATGCGCTTATCCCAGCCAAAGGCCTCAGCCCCTTTCTGATAGGCTTCTTTCAGGCGACGCGAACTCCACGGCAGATCGAGCTGATAATCTTTGTCCGCCCAGTTGCGCAGACGCAGTTCCAGGGGATCGATATTCAGGGCATAGGCCATCTCGTCCATCGCCACTTCCAAGCCAAAGGCGCTGGGGTTTTCACCTGGCGCCCGCATCCAGCCTGGCGTCACGGTATTGATCGGCCTGACCTGATGCTGGGCGGAGACGTTGCCCACCGCATACATGCGGGCGGTGACTTTGCTGCAGTTCTCAGCAAATACATCGATTAATGAGGTTTCACTGAAGCTGCGCTGGATAATCGCCTGGATTTTGCCGTCACGCGAGGCACCCAGTTCCAGCTGCTGCGAGGTGGCGGGACGTCCGCCCAGACCAGTAAAGGTCTGCGGTCGGGTCAGCGACACTTTGATCGGACGCTTCAGCGCTCGTGATGCCACACTGGCCAGTGCGACGTGGGTGTAAGGCACCGGCTTGGACCCAAATCCCCCGCCGACATAGGGCGAAATAATCCGCACATCTTCAACGTCAATGCCCATCCACTCGGCGATTTCCACCTGCGCGCCTGCCACCCACTGACTCGGCTCCCAGACGGTCATGCGTCCATCCTGCCACTCAGCGACACAGGCGTGCGGTTCCATCGGCATGTTGTATTCGCGCGGCGTGGTATAGCGCTGGCTCAGACGCACCTCGGCCTGCTGCATCGCCGCCTGTGCATCGCCCATATCGATATCCTGTTTCGATACCGGTTTCGGTTCGACACCCTCATCGGTGGCAAAAATCAGTGCAGGCGAGGTTTCATAGTCGATCTCCACCAGCGAGGCGGCATAAGTTGCCTGCTCAAACGTCTCTGCCACCACCAGACCGATGTTCTGGCCGTTGTGAATAATCACATCGTCCTGAATCGGGGTATAGGTTGACTGCGCCGCGCCGCCGTCTGCAATCGCGGTAGGTTTGTTGATCTTCAGGCTATTCAGATGGGTATAAACCGCCACCACTCCCGAGGCCTGCTGCGCCTTTTCCGTAGACATCCGGCTGATACGGCCGCTGGCAACAGTAGACTGGATCACCACGCCATAGAGCGGATTTCCCGGCTGATGTTCTACCGCATACCGCGCCTCACCGGTGACTTTTACTTTGCCGTCACCCCGCGAGCGCCCGGCGCCCAGTCCCTCAATCGGATCGGTGGTTTCTGGTTCCGCCGTGGCAGTATCACTGGCACTGGCGCTTTGCATACTCAGCCCCAGGCTGCCCGCCGCTGAGATCGCCGCCGTCGCCTTCAGTAACTCCCGACGTGATTTGTCATTTACGTCACTCATGCGGTTTCTCCTGCTGCCATCAGCGCACGTGCAATCACACGCGGCGCCAGTTTTACTTTATAGGCGTTGTGGGTCAGCGCCTGCGTCTCCTGTGTAATCCGTTCTGCCGCCTGGAAGACCGTCTCTTCATTAAACGGCTGGCCCTCCAGCGCCTGCTCCACCGACCTGACCCGCCAGGGTTTGGTGGCGACGCCGCCCAGCGCAATATGGACCTGACGCATCACGCCGTTCTCCAGCGTGAAGCCTGCGGCCGCGCTAGCTGCAGCAAACTCATAAGAGCTGCGGTCACGGACTTTAAGGTAGTGTGAGTGTCGCAGTGACTCGGTTTGCGGCACTTCAATGGCCACAATAATTTCGTCATCGCGCAGATCGTGCTCACGATCAGGTGTGTCACCCGGCAACAGGAAGAAATCATCAATCGCGATGCGACGGGTTTCGCCCTGCTGATTCTGCAGGACCACGATGGCGTCAAACGCCACCAGCGCCACCGCCAGATCGCCGGGATAGACCGCGATGCAGCTGTCGCTGGCGCCCAGGATGGCATGATTGCTGTTAACGCCATCCAGTGCGGCGCAGCCGGAACCCGGATTGCGTTTGTTGCAGGCGGAAAAGGTCGCCGGATCGCGGTAATAGGCGCAACGGGTACGCTGGCGTAAATTACCGCCCAGCGTGGCCATGTTACGAATCTGCGGTGACGCGGCCTGCCACAGGCTGCCGTAGATGGCTGGCGCGTTCTGCTGGCAGGCGGGATGATCTGCCAGGCCGCTCATGGTGACCAGCGCGCCGGCCGTGATCTTATCGTCGTCAAACTGCAGGTTTTTAAGCCCGGTCAATCCAGTGATGCCGATGAGCTGCGGCGGCGTGAAGACCCCACACTTCATCAGATCGAGTTGTGTGGTGCCCCCTGCCAGAAACTGGCTGCCAGACTGCTGTTTCAGGGCTGCGGCTTCCTCAGGCGACTGCGCGACTTTCCAGCTGAATTCATTCATGCGGACTCCTTCGCCATCTCTGCTGCGGCCTGTTTAATCGCATCCACAATGTGCGGATATGCTCCACAACGGCAAAGGTTGCCGCTCATATACTCACGGATCTCATCTTCTGAACCCGCATGGCCCTCTTTGATGCAGGCGACGGCGGACATAATCTGACCCGGTGTACAGTAGCCGCACTGGAAGGCGTCATTCTCCATAAAGCAGCGCTGCACCGGGTGCAGCTCACCTTCGGTGGAAGCCAGCCCTTCAATGCTGGTCACTTCGGCGCCATCCGCCTGAGCCGCCAGCGTCAGGCAACTCAGCACCCGCTGGCCATTAATCAGTACCGTGCAGGCACCGCACTGCCCCTGATCGCACCCTTTTTTGGTGCCGGTCAGGTTAAGATGCTCACGCAGCGCATCAAGCAGGGTGACACGGGGATCGACCTGCATCTGCTGCGACTGACCATTAACCTGCATTGTTAGCGATATTTTTTCCGACATTGTCTGCTTCCCATTGTTGGGGGCCAAAAGATGTAATTTTTTATAGGTTTATTTCTGACGGGGTTCGAATCGGGGGAAAATCGTGATAACCCTAATCTTTACGCGCGTATCTCTGCTTTAAGGTTTAGCAGCTTTTTGGCAATTTTGCGGGGAAGCCGGGAAAAGTAAGTGTTATCTGAATGGCATAGCGAGATTGAATCGGGATAAATACGTGTTCATACAACGCTCATCTAAATGATTTTATTAATTTTATTAAAAAAAGCTTCTATAGCCGTCGTTCATAGGGTTTATCTGTGCGCCTCATTAATCCTGCCGCGAAATGTGCAACCCTGAAAGACTATTTCGGGTCTGATAGCAGGTCGGGTAGCGAAGCCGTAGTTAACGTCGATAAATCGGCCTGTCCCGACCGGGATAACCGATCAAACAGGTCAGAGGGCCTATGCTGAAAGAAAATTTTAACGATCTGATCTATCTGGTGGTGGTAGCAGAAGAGCGCAGCTTCACCCGGGCAGCGGCAAAGCTGGGTGTGTCGCAGTCGGCACTGAGTCACGCGATTCGCGCTCTGGAAGAGCGTCTTAGCGTCCGCTTGCTGACGCGCACTACACGCAGCGTTGCCCCGACAGAAGCCGGTGAACGGCTGATCACTACCCTCGCCCCGCTGTTCAGCGAGATTGAGTCTGAACTGGTCAATGTCACTGACAGTCAGGGTAAAATCTCCGGCAACATTCGTATCACCGCAGGCGAACATGCGCTCACCTCTACACTCTGGCCGCTGCTCAGGCCCTTTCTTCAGCAATACCCCGATGTCCATGTTGAAGTGTCGGTGGATAACAGTCTGACCGATATTGTCAGCGGCCGTTTCGATGCCGGCGTGCGACTGGGTGAGCAGGTCGAAAAGGATATGGTGGCGGTGCGCATCGGGCCGGACTGGAAAATGTGCGTGGTGGCAGCCAGCAGCTATTTTGATCAGCACGGCAGACCTGAGACTCCCTATGATTTACAGCATCATAACTGCATCAACCTGCGGCTGCCTACGCTGGGTGGCCTCTATAACTGGGAGTTTATGCGTGATGGCAAGGAGATCAGGGTCAAAACGCAGGGTCAGTTAATTTTTAATCATCTCGCGTCGCGCATTGATGCGGCACTGAGCGGGATGGGGATCTGCTATGTGCCGCAGGATAGCGTTACGGAACACCTCAAAAGTGGCCGTCTGGTTCAGGTGCTGGCTGACTGGTGTGAGCCTTTTCCGGGTTATTATCTTTACTATCCCAGCCGCAGACAGCACACCAGCGCCTTTACACGTTTGATTGAAGCGGTGCGCTATCGCGGTTGAGAGACAGCCGCGATAGCCAGTCAGCTGGCATTAAGCCGCTGACGCTCCAGCTGCCGCGTTTTGCGGCCTGAAATCACCATCGCCACGATAAACACCAGTGCAAACAGCACCACGATCGTGGGTGCTGGCGCGCTGTCGATAAAGAACGAGAGATAGACCCCACTCAGCGACACCAGCACCGACACCACGACCGCCACCAGCAGCGCATGTGAAAAGCGTCGGGTGAGCAGAACTGCGATAGCACCGGGCGCGATCAGCAGGGAAATCGACAGGATGATCCCTACTGCTTTCAGCGTCGCCACAATGGTCAGCGAGACCATGCAGAGCAGCCCATAATGCAGCCAGCGTGCGGGTAAGCCAGAGACCTGCGCCTGCTGCGGATCAAAACTGAACAGCATAAAATCACGCCATTTCACCGCAATGACCCCAACGATCACCGCTGCGATAAGCGAGGTCTGAATTATGTCAGCGCCCGTAATGCCCAGCATGTCACCAAACAGAATGTGATCAAGATGCACCTCCGGTTTCACGGCGATATAGAGGATCAATCCCACCGCGAACATGCCGGAGAAGACGATTCCCAGCACCGTATCCTGCTTGATGCGACTGTTGTCCTGAAGAAATCCACTGGCAACGGCACAGAACAGACCGGCTACAAACGCGCCCACTGCCAGCGGCAGCCCGGCCATCCAGGCGAGGACGATGCCAGGGAATACCGCATGGCTCATGGCATCGCCCATCAGCGCCCAGCCTTTCAGTACCAGAAAGACCGACAGCAGCGCACAGGGGATCGCCACCACCAGCGCAATCAGCAACGCGCTGTTCATAAAAGCGAACTGGAAAGGTTCAAAGATCCACATCAGCCAGGCTCCTTTTCGGGACGATGGCGGCCACGACGCCGGTTAGCCAGCAAGCCATGTTTGGGCGCAAAGACAAACGCCAGCAGGAACAACAACGTCTGCGCCACCACGATGATGCCGCCCGTTGCGCCATCCAGGTAGTAACTCGCCCACGCACCGAGAAAACTGGTGATACTGCCAATCGCTACGGCAATCATCAGCAGACGCGGGAAGCGGTCGGTGAGCATCCAGGCCGTCGCGCCTGGCGTCACCACCAGACAGATCACCAGAAATGCACCGACGGTTTGCAGCGCCGCCACGGTTGAGACTGCCAGCAGGGTAAAGAAGAGGACTTTCAGTCGTTCAGGACGCAGTCCGATAGCGCGCGCGTGATTCTCATCAAAGAAGGTAACCATCAGATCCTTCCACTTAAACAGCAGAATGATGATCGACAGCCCGCCAATCATCGCCAGCTGGAGTATATCCGCGGGCGCAATCGCCAGAATATTGCCGAGCACAATGGTCTGAATGTTTACCGCGGTCGGATTGAGCGACACCATAAACAGACCCAGACCAAAGAAGGAGGAGAAGATCAGGCCGATGATTGCATCTTCTTTTAAGCGGGTGCGCTGATTGAGTAACAGCATACTGCCCGCCGCCAGCCCACCAGAGAGAAACGCGCCCAGCGCAAAGGGCAGTCCCAGCATGTAAGCACCCGCTACGCCCGGCACGATGGAGTGCGACAGCGCATCGCCAATCAGCGACCAGCCTTTGAGCATCAGGTAGCAGGAGAGAAACGCACACAGGCCGCCGACCATGGCGGAGACCCACATCGCGTTGAGCATGTAGTGATAACCAAAAGGCTCCAGTAACAGTTCCATGGTCAGTTTCCGTCTTCAGGTGCCGTACGTGGCGCAATAAAAGGTCGTTCATCGTCGGTGATAATCTGATCGTCCAGCCCTTTCACCATCACATGACGCAGCACCCCACTGAATGCACGCTCAAGGTTGGCGGCAGTAAAGGTGGTGCGGGTCGGGCCGCTGGCCAGAATGGTGCCTTTAACCATCACGGTGTAATCGCAGAACTCCGTGACCGATCCCAGATTATGCGTTGAGACCAGCATGGTCTTGCCTTCATCGCGCAGCTCACCCAGCAGACTGATGATTCTGGCCTCAGTCTGAACGTCCACGCCGGTAAACGGCTCATCCAGCAGGATAACGCTGCCCTGCTGGGCAATGGCGCGCGCCAGAAATACCCTTTTCTTCTGTCCGCCGGAGAGTTCACCGATTTGACGATGCCGGTAATCCAGCATATCGACCCGCGCCAGCGCATCACTGACAATTTGCTGGTCGTGCGGTTTCGGTCGACGCAGCAGGCCCATATGACCATAGCGACCCATCATTACCACATCTTCCACCAGCACCGGAAAAGACCAGTCCACCTCTTCCGACTGCGGCACATACGCGACCAGACTCTGACGCAGTGCTTCACGAGTTGGCATGCCGAGCACTGAGATGCTGCCGCTGGCGAGCCGGACAAAGCCCATCAGCGCTTTGAACAGGGTTGACTTGCCTGAGCCATTGACGCCCACCAGCGCCGCAATCGATCCGCCCGGCACGCTGAAGCTGGCATCATGCAACGCGGTGTGACCGTTGCGATAGGTCACGGTGACATCGGAAACCACGATGGTGTCTGTCATTGCGCTTTCTCTCCCGCTTTAATGCCCTGCGCCAGCGTCTCCGTGGTGACTCTGAGCAAATCCAGATAGGTCGGCACCGGTCCCTGAGCGTTGCTTAATGAGTCGACGTAAAGCACCCCACCGTAATGCGCACCCGTTTCCCGCGCGACCTGACGGGCTGGCTTATCCGACACGGTGCTTTCACTGAACACCGCCGGAATCGCATTTTTCTTCACCTGGTCGATCACTTTTCTCACCTGTTGCGGCGTGCCTTGTTGATCAGCATTTACAGGCCACAGGTAGAGTTCTTTCATGCCCAGGTCGCGAGCCAGATAGGAGAATGCGCCTTCGCTGGTCACCATCCAGCGTTTATCCTCCGGGATGTCGGCAATCTGCTGGCGAAGCGGATCCAGCGCTGCAGTGATTTTTTGTTTATAGGCAGCTGCGTTCTGACGATAGGTTTCCGCATGCGCCGGGTCATATTTCACCAGCGCATCACGGATATTATCGACATAGATCAGCGCATTGTCCGGAGACATCCAGGCGTGCGGATTCGGTTTACCGTTATAAGGCCCCTCGCCAATACCGATCGGTTTTACCCCGGCAGAGACAATCACTTCCGGCACCCCATCCAGATGCTGATAAAAACGCTCAAACCAGCGTTCGAGATTAAGCCCGTTCGCCATGATTAACTGCGCACCCTGCGCACGTTTGATATCGCCGGGCGTCGGCTGATATTCGTGTATTTCAGCACCCGGTTTGGTAATGGAAGTGACTTCGGCCGCATCGCCCGCCACGTTTTTTACCATGTCAGCGATGACCGTAAACGTCGTCACTACCTTAAATTTTTCTGCTGCATAGCTGCTGGTCGCCATCAGGGTTGTCAGTAGCGCACTCAGTAGCATCATGGTTATTTTTCTTTTCGGGACCATAGGGCGATCTCCAGAGGTGATTAAAAACAGAACATAATTAGCATAGGCTATTTTTTATAGCACAGGCTATACCTTTGTAACAGCGAAGGGTTGTGAAGTTTCTTCAGCGTCCGGGCCCGAATGTGAAGTTTTGTAAGCTAGGTGTTTTACTTATTGATATGTAAAACGTTAATTTCATTGATGGAAAGTTTATGGAAAGCGTGATGTATAGCTATAACCGGGTTTTACGCCTTTCTCATCTGTGGTTGAGTAAACCGCAAAAGCGATAACAGGATTACAAAAAGGCCATCCTGGCTGTGCAATTGACCGAAAAGCGCTCTGACACCTGGCGGCACTCACATGACACGCATAGCAGACCGACAATTAAAATAATCTTATTGATAGGCTGAATTGATTAAGCTTCGTAAATTTTTTTGCTACAGTTAATGTTACTTACCGCAATCACCCAGGAGGATAATTTGTATTTTTCCAGCGACGAAAAAGCGAATGTCATCATTGGCGAAGCCGCAATGAACCTGTTTAATGCCGGTCAGGAAGTGAATGTTGAACTGCTGATTAATGAACTAAGGGTCATGGCTGACTCTGAAGTTAATGAGACTCGCCTTGAGCAGATGCAGCATGCGCTTCAATGGCTGATGGGGTTCAAAACCATCGGTTCCCGCAGCACCGCCCCGGCGAACTGGCTTGCCAAAACCACTGGCAAAGAGCCCGCTGCTCCTGTCTCTGCCGATGACATCTTCTTTAAACACTAATCCATGTGTGCCGTTCCTCTCCGGCCTTAATATTCAGGTCGGAGCGTCGGTGGGGTGTGAATGATACAAGAATCTGGTACAATTTTTACCTCGCTACAAACTCCTCGTAACACCCTGTTTTAAAAGCCTTAGCACTTTTTGCACAAAAAAATTAATCCCAAAAATCCAAAATTCTGTACAAGTTTTGCAAAGATGTATAACTTGCGCATCCAGAGTGCATACATTTAAATCACCTGAGGACAACAACATGCGTCAGAACGGACAAGCCCCGGAAACGATCAGCGATATTGCCCGTTACTTTAATCAGGCCAGCTCACCGTCGCAACAGGAGACGCTGGGTTCGGTTGTGGTGGAAATTCTGCGCGCAGGTCATAGCCTTAGTCGGAAAACGATTTGCAGTAAACTGCTGAGTCGCCTTGAACTGGCTGCCACGCCAGAAGAAGAGAGTCATCTGCATGAACTCATTGCGATGCTGTTTCGTCGCGAAGATTAATGCCCTCTCACGGTCGTGCATGTTAATCAGGACGCCTGTTTCAGCCATCACCCAGGAAGATCTATCCTAGCAATAAAGCCCAGTTCTGCTTCCCGTATCGGGTGCACTAAGTCGCACCCGCTGACGCATACGGACCCGCAGCATGGCCATTGATTCGCAATCAGAGAAGCCAGTATGTACAGAAGTGAAGATGAGAAACTGACAGATGTTATGATCGGCGAAGCCGTTCTGACATTACTCAAGTCAGACAAACCGGTATCCAGCAACGCCTTAATCGCACAGCTCGAACTGATGGCTGCTGATGCTGACGACGCCGTGAAAGTGTCAGTGATTCGCAAAGCCATCACTGAAGTCCGTAATGGTATGGTTGCCGCGCGCAAACGCGTGCAGGGCGACGGTGCCGAACGTGATAACATGGCTCATCGTATGAACAGTGATGGCCCGCCTGAAGGTTCGAAAAAGCACTGATTGAGCGTACTGCGTACCTGATACATGCGGCTAATTTTAAGCGAAGCGGCAGACCTGAACAGAATTTTTAAGGCGGGCTGGGCAAAACGAAAACTGCGCCTACACTCGTTTTTGACTTCAACCATTGCATCTGACCCATTTTCCTCAGAGAAAGAATAATCATGCAGCATTCATCATCAGATTCTTCAATCATTGACTACTTCCGTAGCGCAGGCGATCAGCTTGCTCCGGAAACTGAACTGCTGGGCGCAGTGATTCGTGACATTGTTGCTGATCAGGGACGTGTAACCAATAAAGCGATCATCCTCTATTTGATCGCTGAACTGGAATGCACTTCAGATGTTGTCAGGCTGGATGTGTTACGCAAAACGCTGGAAATCGTGGTTGGCCGCACGCCAGACGATACCGGCATCTGATACGCCATTCTGCGTTACCTCTGGTAACGCAGGATACTCTTCCCCCTTGCCCGCTTTTGTTTCCTTCCCTCACTTTCGCTGTATACCCGATATGCCACACAGAAATTATCCGATATAAAAATTCTTTTGCAGGTTAATGATGTAGCAGGGATTTGATCCCGACGATAACGCTTTTTTGCAATCATGCCAGATGATGAACATTCAGGCTTAATAAGACCTGCCAATGAAAAGGCGAACTTCTTTATCAGAAATTCGCCACCCCTAATGAATAATCAACAGAAAGATCTGACTGACATTTTTAATGCGGTCATCAACCGTCTCGCTGAATAAAAAACAAACGACTCACAAAAAATCCGTTTTAATGGCTGCCAGCAATATGCAATGCCTCTTATTCTCGCCGATGTCAAAGGTAGCAGGGCCGCTATCATGACACAGGCCGGGACAACGCCCGGCATCAGGCCTGGCAACCTTAATGCATCTTACGAGTGAAAAAGCTTATCGCTTCCTGACACAATGCTTTCAGCCTGCTGTCACGCGTCTCTTCGCTCAGGCGAAACAGCGCGTCCGTAATGTCGTGGAAATGAACCGGCTCTCCCGCCTTGATCAAATCACTGACTACCGCACCAACCAGCGCACGGATTTCATTATCGTTGTCGTACTTCACACGACCTCCCGATGGTGTATGCATATACAGTCTATCATTAGCGGGAGCCAAAAAACAAAAAAGCCGTCAAGCGGGAAATATAAGCGAAGCGGCAAAAAGGTTATTAACTATACAACCTCAGAATATTATCTTGCTTTATTTTCACCCCATGCAGCCCTGAAGCTATAAATAGCCAAAACGTGGTAGCAACCGCTGTAATCTATTTATGCCCATGTATATTGAGAGTTGGATAGTTATATATCGCGGAAACAGACTTTTGGCTGAATGTGTTATAAACACTTTTTCGACTCACTGTTTTTTGCGATAACCTGCGGGGCAGCTTTCCCGGCCTGATATGTGCTGACCAGCCTTTCACAAATGATCATCTGACAATGGCCAGCAGTATGATAAAACTATCGTCATCCTCTGGTGTCACGAGCAGCACATGGCTAAATTTACCCTGAAACAGATTGCTGCCCAGTCGGGACTCAGTCTGGCGACCATCGACCGGGCCCTGCATCAGCGCGGCAACGTGCATGCCACGACCCAGCACCGAATCCAGCAGGCGATAGCGGACCTGGAACTGATGCAAAAAGCGGGACTCGCCAGGGGAAGAACGATCTATTTCGACGTCATCATGCATACACCTGACCGCTTTCAGCCACTGATACGTGAGGCGTTCAGCAGTCAGATTGCCAGTTTTACTGCCTTTAAACTTCAGCTTCGTTTCCACTTCGGCGAGAATCTTACTGCGGAGGCGATTAACGCGCTGCTGAATAAAAAAGCGTTGCATAGTCACGGCGTCATTCTTAAGGCAGCCTGTTCTGGTGAACTTCATCCCACCCTTGAATCACTGCTGAAACAACGCGTTCCGGTGGTCACCATGATGAGCGACCTGCCCGGCAGCGCGCGCCTGCGCTATATCGGCATGGATAATTTTGATGCCGGTAAAGTGGCGGCTTTTCTGATGTCAAAATGGCTGCGGGTGAGTCGTTCACATATTGTGGCTGTGACCGGCAGTCACGATTTCATTGGCGAACAGGAGAGAATTCAGGGGTTTCAGCGAGCAATGCAGGAGTTTGCGCCCCAGCATCAGGTGAGCGTGGTGGCAGGCGGTTATGGCATTGACGCCCGGATGCACCAGTCGGTGACACAGTTCTTGCAGAGCCAACCGGATGCAGATGCGGTCTACACAGTCGGTGGCGGTAATCCCGGCATACTGCGCGCTTTTGCCGAACAAAAGCGGACGGTTAACGCTTTTATTGGTCACGATCTCGATCGTGAGAATCGTGCACTGCTGCAGGCCGGTAAAATTGATGCATTAATCGAGCATAATTTACAGCTTGATGCGCTGCACGCCTTCAGAACGCTGCTGGCGTTTCATGGATTTTTGCCCGCCTCAGAACCGCCCGCGCCCTACTCTAAAATCAACATCATCACCCGTTACAACATGACAGCCTGAAAAACTGTCAGGCAATTAATGAGCCCGGCTCATAACCGTTTGCCGACTGAGCGGGCTAATCACGCTCCGGCTTGCCGGTTACACTGTGCATGACACGTTAACAACAGGAGTGAGTAATGAAAATTATCGCCAACGGATCGCTGCCTTCACGTAAAGGACCTGCTGAATATTTTACCGGCACGGTTCGGATTGATGCGCCATTCCAGGCAACAGAACCCGCCCGCGTGGGGGGCGCAACGGTGACTTTTGAACCCGGTGCCCGTACCGCATGGCATACCCATCCACTCGGGCAAACCCTGATCGTCACGCATGGCCAGGGCTGGATTCAGTGTGAGGGTGAAGCCATTCAGGTGATGAACACCGGTGATATCGTCTGGATCCCGGAAAATGTGAAGCACTGGCACGGTGCAACGCCGGATAACGCCATGACGCATATTGCTATCGCTGAGTCACTGAACGGCTCGCCGGTTGACTGGCTGGAGCAGGTCAGCGATCAGCAATATCAGCGCTAAATCAGACGTGCATTCTGTCGCTAGAGTCTGACGTGATCGATCAGCGCCCTCAGCTTGGGCGCCAGATTTTTGCGGCTGGGAAAATAGAGATAGAAGCCGGCAAAGGCGGGCAACCATGCGTCGAGCAGGGTCACCAGTTCGCCACGTGCGATGTAAGGCTGGAAGGTTTCTTCCATGCCAAAGCTGATGCCGCCCCCGGCGCAGGCGGTGCGAATCATCACCCCCATATCGTTGGTGGTGAGTTGCGGATTGACGGCAACATCAAACTCGCGCCCCTGCTCTGCGAACTCCCAGCGATAAGGGGCCAGACCTGGCCCTTTTCGCCAGCCAATGCAGCGGTGATTGACCAGATCCCGAGGATGTTGCGGCGTGCCTGCGCGAGCCAGATAGGCGGGTGACGCCACCGCCACCTGACGCTGCGCGGTAGATACCGGCACCGCAATCATATCCTGAGCAATCACCTCCCCCAGCCGCACGCCCGCGTCATAGCCCTGTCCGACAATATCAAACTCCTCATCGGTGACGGTGATATCCAGCTCAACCTGCGGGTAAGCGGTCATAAAGCTCGCCAGCAGTTCTCCCCCCAGCATCCGCTCTGCAATCGAGGAGATCGCCAGCCGCAGCTGGCCCCGAGGTTCCGCAGCCAGTTCGGCAATATCGGTCACGGCGCGATTGAGCTGGTTGATCGCCGGCGCCACTTCGGCATAGAGCCGCTGTCCGGCTTCGGTCAGCTGAACCGATCGTGTGGTGCGCTGCATCAGCGTGAGGTTAAGCCGGTCTTCCAGACGCCGCAGACTCTGGCTGATCGCCGGACGCGTAACACCTAATTGTTCTGCGGCCAGCCGGAAATTTCGCGTCTGCGCCACAATCACAAAAACTTCGAGAGCATTTTTATCGGCATTCATTGGTCAGATTGAGTTACCAGTGCGTAAAGTGTTCGGTGGATTATCTTTATAATCCAGTCGCCGTATGATCGCCAGTGACAACCTGACTGGAGAAAAAAAATGACTCAGAAAGTGATTTTAATTACCGGCGCCTCAAGCGGCATCGGTGCAGGCATTGCACGTGAACTGGCGAAAACAGATGCCATTCTGCTGCTGGGTGCGCGGCGGGAAAGCCGCCTGGCCGCGCTGGCTGAAGAGCTGCAGTTCAATGGTGCAGAGGTGGCGATCAAAGCGCTTGATGTAACGCGCCGCGAAGAGATGACGCAGTTCGTTGAGTATGCGCTGGAGAGATGGGGCCGGGTGGATGTAATGATCAATAACGCCGGTATTATGCCCTTGTCTCCGATGGCATCGCTGCGGGTAGAAGAGTGGGATCAGATGATCGATGTAAACATCAAAGGGGTGCTGTATGGCATTGCGTCAGTGTTGCCGACCATGCTGGCCCACCAGCGCGGTCACATCATCAACATCGCGTCGATAGGGGCGCTGGCCGTGTCGCCCACCGCAGCTGTCTACTGCGCCACTAAGTTTGCGGTGCGGGCGATTTCCGACGGATTACGGCAGGAGAACAGTCAGCTACGGGTGACCTGTGTCCATCCCGGTGTGGTGGAGAGCGAGCTGGCATCAACCATTACCGATCCGGCAGCCGCCGAGGCGATGCAGCACTATCGCGCTATCGCGTTGCAGCCGGACGCCATTGGTCGCGCCGTGCGCTATGCCATTGAACAGCCTGAAGAGGTGGATGTGAACGAAATCGTGGTGCGGCCAACCCGAACGCAGCAGTAAGCAACCCGCCCGATGCGCTGTGTGCATCGGGCGGGCGGTTTTACTGTCAGTAGAGGCTTCTGCGGGTACGCTGCACGGTGATGGCGATGGCCGTCAGTGCCACCAGCATCAGAAATATCCCCAGTCCAACCATGGCGTTAAAGCCATAGACTTTAAACAGCAGCAGACCGGCAATACAGCCGCTCAGGAATGAAAACACGGTAGTCAGATGGGTGTGCAGAACCTTCTGGAAAAAGCGACGATCGTCGGTTTCAAGATGCACGGCGTGAGAAGTATGGGCAAAGATCCACGACCCCAGCGCAATACCCGCATCGGTCAGCGTGCCAGTAATGTGGGTCGATCTGACGCGGCCATTGGAGAGCTGCGTCGAGGTCGCATTATGAATCCCCATTAAAAAGCCCAGCATTAACAGCACTTCCCCGTTAAAGCTTGGCCGGTAGAACACGATTTCAAAGATTGATGCCGCCGTCAGTGCCGCCCCTTCCGCCAGAATGATCAGACAGAATATGGTGCGTAACTTATGTCTGATCCCCACTACCACCGCCAGCCGGGCAACGGTACAACCCAGCACAAAGGCAATAATCAGTGCCATCAAAAACAGCATGGTATGGAGGTCGCTGGTGGTCACTTCCTGGGAGATTTGCGACGTGTTACCGGTCATATGCGATGGAAAAAATCCAAACGCGCCCAGCGCCATGGCATTAAGGATGCCGGCGGTGGTGGCAAGCACCAGCGCCAGCAGTCGATCTTCGGTATGCGAACGAACTTTCTTCTTTTTTATCAGCACAGGCTTCCCCACCTCAGGTGAATGCAAAACGTTCTTATAAGGCTTCCAGCATACAGCCTGATGGAAATTATTCCTGTCAGAACCAGATAACTCTGATGAAATAAGCCATTAATTTTGCTGATTTTTATAAAGCTGATTCAGTTTACTTTTAAAAGTGTCAACGACGCGATGATTCACCAGCAGGTGATCACCAGAGAGGCTGACGGTGAACTCAGTCAACGATGAAGAGTTGCGCGCCTGTGGACGTAAAGGAGCGATGTGGTTCAGCATCGTCCGCCACCTGATAGCTGACGCCCGGTGTCAGCACGAAACGGCGACCATCTGCCAGTTCAGTGTGCAACTCACCCGCCATACACAGCAAAATATGGCCCTTTGTGCACCAGTGATCGGCGACATAGCCTGGTGAATAGTCGACCATCCGCACCCGGATATCGTTAAACTTCACGGTTCGCCAGGTCGCCTGTCCCTGGTCGCCGGGATGAATCGTCTCTTCAATCTGATCCCACTGGGTCAGGCCAAACGGCAGATTTTCAATTTTCATGCGATTCCCTCAAGGCTAAGTGCAGGATAAACGTCAGGCCAGCGCCTGGGTAACAGCCTCTTCCGCGTGGATAAGCGTGGTATCAAACAGTGGCACGCTGGCATCCGTGGCATCCACCAGCAGTGTGATTTCGGTGCAGCCGAGAATAATGGCCTCCGCCCCCTGCGCAACCAGCTGCTGCATGATCTCACCATAACGGCGACGCGACGCGGGATTGATCTCGCCCAGACAGAGCTCGTGGTAAATCACCTCATGCACAAAAATCCGATCCTCTCTATCCGGCGTGATCACCTCAAGACCAAACTGCTGCTGAAGTCGCCCGCGATAGAAATCCTGTTCCATGGTGAATCGCGTCGCCAGTAATCCGACCTTACGCACCCCGGCCTGCTGAATGCGTCTTCCGGTGGCGTCGGCGATATGCAGCAGCGGGATGCCCGTTGCGGCGCTGATTTGTGCTGCCACTTTATGCATGGTGTTGGTACAGAGTACGATGAACTGCGCGCCAGCCCGTTCCAGATTGCGTGCCGCTTCAGCCAGTATCTCTCCCGCCTGCTGCCACTCGCCCGCGGCCTGTAGCTGCTCAATGCGCTGAAAATCCACGCTATAGAGCACCAGCTCCGCCGAGTGCAGGCCGCCCAGCCGCTGTTTAACCTGCTGATTGAGAATACGGTAATAAAGCGCGGTAGACTCCCACGACATACCGCCTAACAGACCAATGACTTTCACAATGCACTCCGGGTTCAGGGGTTTTATTCCAGCATGCCAGATCGACATTGATCGGCAACGGCTTTGTTCAGTTGATACTGTTCTGAGGTCTGAAGCGTCGGGCAATCACCATCAACAGCACCACGCCAGCGCTCATGATCAGCCAGGCCTGGGTCATTGACGTGCCGCTATCACGCACCCAGCCTGCCAGCAGCGGCATCAGAGCCGCAATCAGATATCCGCCTCCCTGCACGCGTGACAGCAGAATGCCCGCCTCTCTGGCACTGCGCGCATGATCCAGCGTGACGATCAGCGACAGCGGAAAGAGCGCACCGATGCCCGTACCCAGTAACAGTGAAGAGAGTATCGGCATCGTGCCCGGGTAAAACACCAGACTCAGCAGCCCCAGCAGCAACAGGGCCAGCACGCCGAGCAGCAGCGGACGGCGATCGGGAAAGCGATGTAACGTCGCCGAGACGATGAATCCTGCCACCACTTCGGTTAACGTCAGCGCGGCGAGCAGATAGCCACTGTGGCGAGCACTCCAGCCCAGTTGAATATAGAATGGCGGCAGCCAGGCCAGCACCAGCGTATAAGCACCCGTGCCAATGCCGAAAAAGAGCATCAGCAACAGGGTACGCCGCACAGGCAGCGTCGCTGCATCAGAGGCCACGCTCACCTGCGGCGATCGCCTGACTAAAGTCAGCCAGATCAGCAGTGTTACCAGCGTTAACCCGCCGGAAAGCGCCAGCGCGGGTTGCAGGCCCAGCCATGAAAACAGCGGGTCAGCACCGGCAGCAGTCAGTGCCGCGCCCGCCATAATGCCCGTGCTGAACAGCGCCATCAGCGTCGCCGCTGCCTCAGCAAAGCGTTGCCGGATCAGAGCGGGCATCAGCGCCTGTATCACGCCAATCCCTGCGCCCCCCGCCAGCGCGGTGAGCAGCAGTTGAGAGGGAGTAAGCGTAACCCCGCGCCACAGGCAGGCGACCGTCAGACAGAGCAAACCGGCGGCGATTCCCTTTACCGGCCCGATGCGGGCGATCAGCCACGGGCCAGAGAGTGCGGCCAGACCCATCATCGCCACTGGCAGCGTGGTCAGCAGACTGAACGTCATCGCCGACAGCCCGGCCTGCAGTTGCAACACCGGGAACAGCGGGCCGATAATCGCCAGCATAGGCCGCAGATTCAGCCCGATAAGAAAAGCGATCACGGCAAACAGAATGGGGAACAACACCTTATTTTTCATCATCGACGCCTTAACAGAGGATTGACGATGACAGCACCGGGCTGCCACCATTTATCTTAACGTTAAGATAAATTCCCCCCGGTGTTAAGAGGCTGCGCACAACCCGACAACATAACCACAATATTTAAAGGTAATTTATGCATGACCATATTGATTTCGTTGTCAGTCAGTGGGACGACGCGATGCCCGATCTCGACGCCTCTTCAATGCGGATCTTCGGCAGGGTGCTGCGTCTGATGAAACATCTGGCGAAAGCGCGCAGTCAGGCACTGGAGCCTTTTGGTTTTCAGGAGGGGGAATTTGATGTGCTGGCGACATTGCGACGGGCGGGATCGCCTTTTCGCCTGTCGCCCACCCAGCTCTACCAGGCGCTGCTGGTGACTTCCGGTGCGATGACAAATCGTCTGAACCGGCTGGAGCAGCAGCATCTGATTGAGCGTATTGCCGCGCCAGAGGATAAGCGCAGCATGCTGGTCGGGCTGACGCCGCACGGGCAGCAGCAGATTGAGCATGCACTCCGCGTCCATACCGCTACGCAGGAGGCGTTGCTGGCACCGCTTGGCGCTTCAGAGCGTGCCGAACTGGAAAGGTTGCTTAAAACGCTGCTGCTGGCGTGTCCAGGCGAAGCGACAGCCGCAGAATAGCGCCGTCAGCGCTGCAGTTCGGCCACCGTCATGGTGAAGATAACCGGCAGGTGATCGGCGCTGGCATAGGCATGCGGCATATCGGTTCGCGCTACGGCTGCACAGCCCTGCTGCACCACCAGGGTCTGCTCACCCACCGTTAAGGCGAGCGTGCCCTGCTCGACGTGCAACAGTTCGAGCGTGCCTGAAGAGTGACCGGTTGAACGGAAAGCTTCGCCCGCAAACATCTGCCAGCGCCATAGCTCGATCATATCCGGCCCACGGGTTCCCGCCAGCAGCTGCGCATAACCGCCCTGCTCACCCTGCCACAGCCGGGGCATTTCGCTGTTCTCAATCAGCCAGGCGTCAGGCGCATGCGCAACGTTGACGATATCTGCCACCGAGACGCCCAGTGCGGCAGCCACTTTACAAAGAATGGCAATGCTGGGATTGGCGGCACCCTTTTCGATCTCCACCAGCATGCCTTTACTGACGCCAGCCCGGCGGGATAACTCATCCAGCGAGAGTTTCTGACTTTTACGCCAGCTTTTGATGCTGTCCGAAACAGCCTGATTGACACTGGCGACATCGGCACCCGCATCGGTCGTTATATTGACTTTTTTGGTCATCGGTCATTACTATGAAATAAATTAGTCACTGAGAGAGTATCCGATGTTATCTGTTCACCCGTCAATCGATCCCGCTGTTTTCGCACTCGCTCCCGGCTTTCGTGCCATGAGTATTGTGGTGGAAGCCACACCGATTACCCGACCAGAAGTTGCCAGCGATGCCCTGAAGAGCGCATGCCAGCAGGTGTTAAATGATGATGCGGCGTGGGCAGACGCGCATCTCGCCGCCTGGGCTGAGGTGTTTAAAGCCTTTGGTGCCAAAGCGAAACGTACACCCTGTTCGGCAGAAGCATTGCGTAAGCGTGTGCTGCGGGATGGCGCATTGCCTGCCATCGATCCGGTTGTCGATCTCTATAACGCCATCAGCATTCGTTATGCGCTGCCGGTCGGGGGTGAAAATATCGCGGCCTATGCTGGCGAGCCACGCCTGGTGATAGCTGACGGCAGTGAACGTTTCGATACCGTTAAAGAGGGCGAGGTGGTTTATGAGTCGCCTGAACCAGGCGAAGTGATCTGGCGCGACGATCAGGGCGTAACCTGTCGCCGCTGGAACTGGCGTCAGGGTGTAAGAACCCGACTGGATGCCAGTGCGCAGCAGATGTGGTTCATTCTGGAAAGTCTGCCCGCTATGCCGCTTTCCGCGCTGCAACAGGCCCGCGACGATCTGGTTTCGGGATTACAGCAGATGATGCCGGGTGCGCAAATCAGTACGACACTGATTGAAGCGCCAGCAAACTGAACATTGCCTCAACAGGGGCTGAACAAGGTTAACGGTGAGTGGAAACTGTGGCAGGATACGCGCCCTGCGTCTGGCCATATCCGGCTGACTTAACGACACTCAACCGGTGACTATAATGGCTAAAGTAAAATATATCCTGCCCCTGCTGCTGATCCTCGCCCTGGCCGCCTGGTGGTTTATCCCACAGGACAGTGAGAAAGATAAGGCGTATTACGTCGCGGTGTTCTGCGCGATTGATCATGATAGTAAGCAGCCCCTCGACCGGCAGATGCAGAACGTCATTGAAGGCGGCAACTCTGATTATACACTGCAAAAAATCACTTATAAATCGGGGCTGGGCCGCAGCGTGATTGCTCGCTGGCAGCAACTGACACCTGATGAACAGCAGCGCGCCGCCCAGGATAACCTCGCCTGCCAGCAGATGCTGAAGCGCTGATTTCTGACGGGCGTGTTGATCCGATCATTCATTAGATTTCGCGCTGGCTACGTATGATTGAATTTAAGCCTGAGTCCGCTCAGGTCTTTCTAAAGCCGTGGTCAGCCTTAAAATTCCCGCGTTGGGGTTACTGATTTGGCCGTTCAGGTAAAATCTTACCGATTAAACAGACAACCAAAACTGACAATCCAATCGCTATAAAACGCTCATGCCAGGTTTCATAGTGAAAGAACCAGTAGCAGCACAGTAAGAGCAATAGACCGCCTACAATTGCGCCTGAAGCTTCTATGAGGCTATATAGGATGCGTTTACCTAAGCTCAGCCTGGAAGGCTTATTATTTCGCATTAGCATTGATCTCTTTTTCTACCATTTCTATAATCTTTTCAAACGCTTGTTGCCCCTGCGTGCGCTTCACATTCAACGCTTCAACAAACGGGTTTAGAGCTGGCTCTACTAAAAAGTAAAGTAAGTCATAGTTTCGCGTTCGTAAGGCGTTATAAACTTCAGGATTGTTTTTCAGCAACTTCTCAGAGGTATAGATACATCTCTCTGTCATGCCGCCAATCAATAAGGCATTACCGATCAAGCCACCTCTGACCGCAACAAGAAACGAGCTACGTTGCGCAATCGTAGTGGCTAATCTTCCTGCTATAAGTGAGTTGGTAAGCGTCCGACCAGCAACTGAAGCCATTGTTTTGCTATAAATAGCGTTCTGCCTGAGTTCTGGCACGTTCCTGTTGAAAATATTGAGCACGGTCTCAATAGTTTTCATGAAATGGTGATTTTCAAGAATGCCGTGCCGGATAGCCCCGACCATCCTGATTTTTTCTGTCTCGCGTTGATAGCGGCTGTCTGTATCAAGGAAGCCATAAGCTAAATAGCCTATGTCTGTAGGCACAGAAAGGACACCATGAACGAAACTTATAGCAGATTCAGGTGATATGATGATTTTGGCAATACGCTTCGCAATCTCACTGTAGCTACGCATAAATGAATCCTTTCGCTTTATGTCAGGCGTTTTTTTACCCGATAGTATTCTCTTGCTCCTTCTACAAGCTGTTCAACCTGTAGTGCTGCGCTGACCTGATTAGCTTCTTCAACATTAAGGCTATCTACCTTGATGTTCACTATAGATGGCAGATGCCAATGATTATTTTTATCATGAATTGCCAGCTTTTCAATCTTGCTGATGCTCACAGCACTAACAAGATTGAAGAAGTAAGTACTGTATCTTTTAAAGCATGTTTTAAAGTTAAGATGCATCAAGCTGCTGCGAATATTAATCACTCCCTATTGCTGAAAGGCTTCCCGAACATGCTCTTTATCTAAAGCATCCATCAACCCGCTATCGACTCTCAGCCTGCTTTAATGCCAGTAGCCTGTATGGTATGAAATCACTTAAAAGAGGAAAATATGACGATGCCAGAACGCAAAAATTATCCGCAACTGGGCGAAGTAAAAGCGCCTTATGTCCACGCAGTGAAACATGGCGTGACGCTGTATGTCTCTGGGCTGACCGCTTTCGGTACGGCGGCTCAGCAGGGAAATATGGCTGAACAGGCAGAAGCTATTTTTGATCAACTCAGGGCGGTTGCCGCAGCTGAGCATACGTCGCTCGCAGCGCTGCTGAAGGTCACGATATTCATCACCTCTTTCACAGAGATCACCGCGCTGCGGGAAGTGCTTTATCGCAACTACGGCGAGCATCTGCCCGCCAGCTCACTGGTACAGGTCAGCGGACTTTTCTCCACTGACCTGCGCATAGAGATTGAAGCCATTTTTGCCCTCTGAGTAGAAAACAACGACATTCCCGATGCTAGAGCTGCAGATCCGCGGCGGCTGCGCCCCGCGCCAGATAACCGATGCGATAGACTTCCTGCTCGCCAGCGGGGCGCTGGTGTGAAGCGTTAACGTCTACTCCCTGCCAGCGGCTCACATCCCAGGCGCTGATCCCTGTTGTTACCGGCAGTGTCGTAAGGTCTGAATGCGGTGGAATCGTCCAGCGGTTCAGCGTTATAAAGCGGGCATCGGCCAGATCCGGCATGTGGGTCAGCCCCTCAAGCGCCAGCCAGCTTTCGATGATCGGCCAGCCAAAATCCCTGACCAGCGTCGCAAAGCCAGGACTTTGCAGGAAACGCTGCATACCACTCGCCTCCCGCCAGAAATAGAGCGGCGCATAACGGTTTTCATTCTGTCCGTCATCATCACGGCAAGTGTAAAGATATGCCTTGGCCACCAGCCCTGGAAAGCCATCAAGCCGGGCTCCGTTCAGACTGATGCGCTGTTCGATGATGCCCATGTCGTAGTCAGCGGGCAGGGTAAAACGGTAGTGCATGATAATCATAACGCCTCCTGTGCCAGCATCCGGCCGCCGCTAAAGCTCCACTCTTCGGTGCTGTTAAACTGAATGATGATCATCACGTCGTCAGGATCGATCGCCATCTCCGCCTGAAGCGTCGTACAGAGTGAATGATAAAACTGCTGCTTCTGTTGTCGGGTTCGCGGTCGGCCTGCTGTCACCTGAAACAGCACGAAATTATCGCTACGCCCGCCGCTGAGATAGTGACGATTAAATACCCGCTGTCCGGCGGGCAGCATCTCAATCACCTGAAAGCAATCATGCTCAGGAACGTCAAATTCCGCGACCAGCGCCTGCTGAAGCAGCGTGGAAATCTGATGCAGAGCCGCCTCGCTGTAGCCCTGACGCAGGGTAATTCGGGTAAAGGGCATCAGTGATTATCCTCCAGATAACCCAGCGCGGTGACGGCGGCGGGCCAGCCTGCGTAAAACGCCAGATGCGTGAAGCTCTCCACCAGCTCATCCTGCGTCAGTCCATTTTGCCGGGCGAAATCGATGTGCCACGGCAGCTGCTGGACCCGCCCCAGCGCGGTTAACGTTGCCAGCGTCAGCAGGCTGCGTTCACGCGGTGACAGCAGTTCGCGCTGCCAGATATCGCCAAACAGCACCTGCTGTGTCAGTTCGGCCAGTTTTGGCGCGCGCTGCGCCAGTGTTTCCCGATCAAGCGATTTTTTCATTGCACACTCCTCAGTGGTGAGACAGAGTGTCACTCAGGCCTTCAGTCCTGAAAATCAAATTAATCAGCTCTTACCATCCATAATTACAGGACAATAATGAACAAGGTACCGGAGTCCCTCGATATGGATGCGCTGCGCAGTTTCGTCGCGGGCATTGATGCCGGCAGCTTTGCCCTGGCGGCACAGCATCTGTGTCGGTCTGCCTCGGCCGTGAGTGCGCAGCTTAAGAAACTGGAGCAGCAATGCGGCACGGCGCTGGTGATGAAAAAAGGGCGTCATGTGCAGCTGACCCGCAGCGGTGAACAGCTGATGAGTTACGCCAGACGCCTGCTGTCGCTGAACGATGAGACATTGCGGGCAGTGAAAGGCGAAGCGTTGCAGGGCGAAATACGCATCGGGATTCAGGAGGATTTTGGCGAGGCGTTGATGCCGGACATTCTCGGCGCGTTCAACCGGCAGCATCCGGAGGTGATGCTGACCGCACGCGTCGACAGAAATCTGCCGCTGCTTACGGCGCTGGCCCGTCATGAGCTGGACCTGGCGCTGCTGTGGCAGGCAGAGCAGCAGGCTGGCACGCAGTTAATTGGTCAGTGTCCGTTAGCCTGGATACAGCATCCGGCGTTTGATCTGGCGGGATATCTGCAGCGCGGCGAGCCGCTGCCGCTGGTGGCATTCGATGCGCCGTGTGTCATGCGATCGCGCGCCATCGAGGCGCTGGATAAGGCAGGTATTCCGTGGCGGGTAGTGTTCACCAGCCACAGTCTTAGCGGGATCTGGGCGGCATTACAGGCCGGGCTGGGCATCACCCTGCGCACCCGCGCAGGGTTGCCGGAGACGCTGGTGATTGAATCACACCGGCTGCCAATGCCCGGCTATATGGGTATCGCGCTCGCCCGCTCAGATCAGGGTGACGATCCGGCGCGAGCACTCTTGCAGCATCTGATCACGCAAGCCGCCCTGCCCTTTATTCAGCGCTGACTGCTGTCTGAAATGCCCGCTGAACCAGAGACGAACAGTATTTTGCTGAGATGTCGCGGTCACCGAACAGAATATGAAACATCACCGGCGCCACGACCACATCGATGATGCGATCAACGTCAAAGCCTGATTCGCCGCGTGCCTCGGCCCGACTTTTCAATGTTTCAAGATGCTGATAGGTAAACCCACAGCATTTCTGGCTCGCCACTTCAGCCTGACTTCCTATCACATCAGCCAGAAGCTCACGACCGACTTTGGACGACATCTCTTCAGCATACTGCTGGATGAACGCGGTAAGATCGCCGGCCGTCGATCCGGTATCTTCCGGCTCTGCAATGGGCCGCATCCGTGCCACGGCCACATCCGCCAGCAACTGGGACAGATCGCCCCAGCGCCGATAGATCGTGGAAGGTGTCACACCTGCCTGTTCGGCGATCATCGGCACTGTAATAGCTGAACGATCAAGCGTTTCCAGCAACTGGTTAACGGTGTTATGCACTTCCGCCTGAATACGTGCGCTGCGCCCACCCTGCCGAATCATCTCCCTCGCCATCTCTTTCTCCCGCTTTTATCAGCCTCAACGTCATGGTTAAAGCAACGAAGTTGCATTAACAGATAGCGGCAGTGTACCGCATCTCAGGCTGAGCAGGCGCTAATGTGTGCTATCGGGCGATTGAGAATCAAGGCTGCAGTTTACTCAGGACAGATTTAACCGGCTCGGCGGTGAGACGTGTCGAACGATTATCTGATGCGCCTATCCATAAAAGACTGACTGCCATGACTGCTGAAATAAAAATTGTACGAATATCCATAAAGCCTCCCCCTGATTAAGATGGCTAAAGTAATCCACACAGCGGAGTATTAATCGCGGGATAAGAGAGGGTTTAAAGGGACTTGGTGCGAAAAGGTGGCGCAGATTTCGCCACGCCTGAATCACAAACGGGAAAGATCAAACTTATGCGGTAACGATGTTGCCAGCCGCAAGCCAGTCACGTCGTGTGAGGGTGTACATCAGGCTGGGAGGCAACCCCTCCGGATCGTCGACCTTTTTCAAAAAGGTTAAGCCGGCTTTTTCCAGTACCCGGCGCGAAGCCAGATGGTTTTCGCGCGTCACACCCGTAATGATGCTCAGCCCGGCCTCTTCGAATCCGTAGCGAATGGCTCTGCGGGAAAGCTCGGTGGCATACCCTTTTCCCCAGGCAGCAGGCTCAAACCGGTAACCGAGATTATTCGTCTGACGACCGTCAAACTGGCTTCTGAAAACACCGCCAAAACCAATAATTTTATCCGGATGGGCTTTCTCAAATATCGTCCAGTCGCCAAAACCCTGTTCCTGATAGCTCTGTAATATGCGCTCTATGGCCTGAATGGCATACGTTCTGTCGGGCCATGGACCTCGCGGGTTAAATTTATGCGTTTCGGGGTTGCCATAGATTCTGAAGAGGTCGTCAAGATCCTCACGAAGAGTATATCTGTAGAGCAGCCGCTCTGATTCCCAAACCATCCTGCGCTCCTTTTGGGTGCTGAATAAGCAATCTTTACTCTTTATATCAGCAACTTCTGCTGTCACCAACTCTGTTAATACTCTTAACGAACGGTGGCTAATTTCAGTGCACAAGCCGCGGTTTTCGTGCTCATCTGATTGCAGAATATGGATCTCTCATCAGAGGCTGTCACTACGTTGTGTTGTGCTTCTGATATTGGTAAAGGGTGGAAAGAGGTTGCCGCCCCAGGTAATAAGCTGTTTTAGCGGCGGGAAGACGGATTCACCTGGGGCGATTGCCATAAAGGGTGGCGCACGGGTTCTGAATACGCTGCATGGGTGTTAAAGTGCAGCTTAAACTGGCGCGTCGGGTCTGTGTAGTCTCACCTTCAGCGTCATGAGGATCTGAATAGTGAAAGGAAAGTGCAAAAATGGCTGAACAGAGCAGCATTATCACTGAACTTACCGAACTTGAAGGTCTTTACGGCACGGTCGCCCGGCCCTCTGTCGCTAAAGAAACCGATCATATTCATCCCGCCTATCGTCCGTTTATCGCCGCCTCGCCTTTTGTGGCGCTGGCAACGTCGGGGCCTGAGGGACTGGATGTTTCACCGCGCGGCGATCCGGCCGGATTTATCGAAATCGAAGATGACAAGACCCTGTTATTACCCGACAGACGCGGCAATAACCGCATCGACAGCCTGCGCAACATTCTGCATGACAATCGGGTAGCGCTGCTTTTTCTCATCCCTGGCATTGGCGAGACGTTGCGCGTGAACGGCATAGCAGCGATCAGCACCGACCCGGCGCTGCTTGAGCGCTTTGCCATCAACAATCAGCTGCCAAAAACCGTATTGCGCATCACTGTGGAGAGCGTTTTCTTTCAGTGCAGCCGGGCGATTATTCGCTCCGGATTATGGGATGCCGAAACGCAGATCTCACGGCAGTCGCTGCCCAGCACCGGTTCCATCCTCAAACAGATTGCAGAGATTGATGGCGATGCCTACGACAAAGCGCTGCCTGAGCGATTGAAGAACTCACTTTATTAATCGCCGTTCAGGGCCTGGAGGCTTAACTTCCTCCAGCGTGCTGATGAGTGAAGTACTTATACTTTCGGAACGGAGATCACAGTGCGCCTGCAGTCACGCCTCTGAGCGCAAACTGCGATAGCGTTACGCAAAGCTCTCCAGTATCTGCTTTGCATGCAGGTAGTCGTAAGAGGTCACTTCAATTTTATTATTACTGAGATCGCTGAAATAGACGGACATCGACACGTCGTGGTCACTGACGCTGAAAGGGATTTTATTGTTACGGAGTACAGGCATAAGTTCGTTGAAAGATAATGCTGCCACCCCGAAAGCCACCGTATGGCCTGGTGGCTGAGATTTTCGCAGGAAAAGAGAGAGTGATGCCCTGTTATTTCTTATGACCAGCGGCCCACCCTGTTCAAACCAGAAGTACAGGGAAGGGTCGCGTTCAAAGCCCAGGATCTCGTTGTACCACTTTTCTGCCTGTTCAATATTTTCAACGTAGAGATGGATATGATCGATCTCAGCTATCTTCATCATCTGGCTCCCTGATTGTTATTAACAGTGAGACTCGCCGAAATATTATTGATAAACAACCCGCAAAGCACATAACAACACGTATCAGGAAACGGACAGAGAAGAGTGCAGGAAAGCGGCCCGGAGAGACAAAGCGCAGGCGAAGTGAGAGCGGATGTGAGTTAGCATAAACGAGCCCCATTTGGGGTTGTAACGCTTGCATCAGGTCACACGATTACAATATGGACCAGACCTTTATGCTTTCCAGGAATTTATAATTATTAAGCTTTAACTGTCAGCCAGTGTTGATTTACCGCGGGTCGATAAGGTCTACGACCAAAGACAATATTTCATCCATAACATGTGGCTCAACGGTGGCGGCATAGCTTGCCCTGCGCGCAGTCAGGTCAAGCGAGCGCACCTGATAGCACAGCGCCACGCCGGTCACTTTGCCGGTATCTGTGCTGTTACTGTCCAGATAAACGGTCACGCCCTGTGAGCGTGATGCGCCGCCGCCACTTGTTACCGGCACGCAAACTGCCGTTCCCAAAGCCGCAACCAACTCCCGTTGCGAGATAACAAGGTAATAATGCGGCCCTTTAAACTCTCGCCCTTCAACCGGATCGCCATTAACGTGCCAGATTTCGCCTTTCTGCGGCACTCTCCTTGAAACCATCAGATATGCTCCCTGCCCTGCGGCGCGTCGTTCAGCCCGTCGGCGGCCTCTTCGTTATGCTGTTGAATTTCCTGCTGATCGATACCGGCGAGCAACTGAGCAACTGTGCGGCGACCGCGTGGTACACGCGTTACCGGCACAATATTCACGGATTCGCCTTCTGCGGTGACGTCCAGCTCAATGCCAACGGTCCAGCCCGCTCTGGCAGCAATCTCGCTGGGGATAGTCAGCACGACCGCCCCGCCCTGCTGACGAAGTCTTGTTGAAGCCATATCTCCTCCCATGTGTGACTTAGTAACACAAAGCTTACCACAGGGTGACACTAAGTCACACAGCAAAATAGGTTAAAGCAAAGATATTGCATTAAGGCACAGATAGCCGTATACCTTATTAAAAGCTAATACTTTGCATTAAGGTGATTTCATGAACCCCACATTGACGCCTCAGGCTGCTGCCCGCACCACGCTTTTCAGTTTTACCGGTGCGGCGCTGATCTCCGCCACCAGCAGTGCGCCAACGCCGCTCTACCCACTTTATCGCAGCCTGTTCCATTTGACGCCGACCATGCTGACGCTGATCTTTGGTGCCTATGCTTTCGCGTTGCTGGCCGCGCTGCTGACAGTCGGTAAAGTGTCCGACTATACCGGCCGCCGCCCGCTGATGCTGCTGGCGCTGGCGATCAATGCGGTCGCACTGGTGATCTTTATGTCTGCCGGTTCTGCGGCGACCTTAATCGCCGCCCGGCTGGTGCAGGGCTTTGCTACCGGTATTGCCTTGCCGACCTTTGGTGCCAGCCTGATTGATGCCAGTAAAACCCGTGGGCCACTGCTGAACTCGTTCACCGCCTTTCTGGGGATGACGCTGGGCACGCTGGCGGGCGGCATACTGGTCACCTTTGCGCCCTTTCCCACGGTGACGCTCTATGCGCTGCTGCTGCTCCTGATGCTGGTTGCCATGGCGCTGTTGCCGCTGATACCAGAAACCATTGCGCCTCAGCCGGGTGTTCTGGCCGCACTGCGACCTCAGGTCAGCATACCGCGACGCGCGCTGGGCCCGCTGTTAATGGTGACGCCGGTTAACATCGCAACCTGGATGCTGGGCGGATTTTACCTTTCACTGATGCCCTCAATGGTGGCGAACGCAACCGGCCTGACATCGCCTTTTATCGGCGGCTCGATTGTGGCGACGCTGATGCTGAGCGCAACGGCAGCAGTATTTCTCTTTCGCCCGTTACCGCCTGCGCGGGCATTAGTTATCGGTACGCTGATGCTGATAGCGGGCGTCAGCGTCACTCTTGCGGGCCTTTCTCTGCACAGCGTGGCCTGGCTCTATCTCGGCACTGCCATTGCGGGTCAGGGATTTGGATCGATTTTCTCCAGCGTGCTGAAGATCATTATGCAGTTAGCTGAAAGTCATGAACGCGCCGGACTGTTCTCCGCCTTTTTGATCAAAAGTTATCTCGCCTTTGCCCTGCCTGCGATTGCCGCCGGAATGGCAGCGCCCCATATCGGGCTGAACCAGACCGCCTGGTTCTATGGCATGACTATTATCGTGCTGGCACTGGTGTCGCTGCTGGCGATCAGAGGTCGCGCTTTAGCCGGAGCGGCCAGTTAATAATCCCGCCCGACGCGGCCAGATATCTGCCGCGTCATCCACAAACGGCAATTTTCACTTACACTCAACGGATTAATTTCAGGCGCAGTTGCTGCGTAATACCGTGAGTATGATGTCGAAATCCCAATCTGATGCGGTTTTAGCCCGGTTTTCATCCGCCACACGACGCTGGTTTTCTGCCACCTTTGCTGCACCCACGCCGGTGCAGCAGGCGGCATGGCAGGCGATAGCCAGCGGAGAACATGCGCTGGTGATCGCCCCGACCGGTTCAGGGAAGACGCTGGCGGCCTTCCTCACCGCCATCGACACGCTGTTTCAGTTCCGAACCACCCAGCCCTCACCTGCACGTGAAACGACCACTCGCATTCTCTATATTTCACCGGTTAAAGCGCTGGCCGCGGACGTACAGCGCAACCTGAATCTGCCGCTGGCAGGCGTTTACGCTGAGCGGCAGGCGCTGAATGAGCCAGAGATCACTCTGAATATCGGAATGCGATCCGGCGATACGCCCGGTGCAGAGCGCGCCAGGCTGGTGCGCCGCCCGCCCGATATCCTGATCACCACACCCGAATCACTGTTTCTGATGCTGACCTCAAAAGCGCGAACGACGCTGCAGGGCGTGACCACGGTCATCGTCGATGAGGTGCATGCGGTGGCGGGATCGAAGCGGGGTTCCCAGCTGGCGCTGAGCCTGGAGAGGCTGGATGCGCTGCTGCCACAGCCCGCCCAGCGTATCGGGCTTTCCGCTACGGTACGACCGGTTGAGCGGGTCGCCGCCTTCCTTGGCGGCTGTCAGCCCGTTCAGGTCGTTAATCCGGCCGCCGATCGGACGCTGCACCTGACCATCGAGGTTCCGGTCGAAGATATGACCGATATCGCCAGCCCCGATGACCTGACCGGTGAAGCCACCTCTGCCAGCGGTTCGATCTGGCCGCACATTGAAGCGCGCATTCTGCAGCAGGTCATGTCCCATCGCGCCACGCTGGTGTTTGTGAATTCGCGTGGCCTGGCGGAAAAGCTGACTGCGCGGCTCAATGCGCGTTATCTGGCGCAGCAGACAGCCGCTGGCGATCGGGATGCAGAACCGGACGACAGTGACGATCTTATTGCCCGCTCGCACCACGGGTCCGTCTCGAAGGAGCAGCGAGGCGAGATTGAAGCCGCATTGAAGCTGGGCAGACTGCGCTGCGTAGTGGCGACTTCCAGTCTTGAACTGGGCATTGATATGGGACCGGTGGATCTGGTGATCCAGGTGGGCGCACCGCTTTCAGTCGCCAGTGCACTGCAGCGCGTGGGACGTGCCGGACATCAGGTTGGCGGCGTATCAACCGGCATCCTGTTTCCGCGCACCCGGCGCGATCTGCTGGATTCGGCCGTCATATTGCAGTCGATGCGTGCGGGCCAGCTCGATGCGCTGGCTCCGCCGCATAACCCGCTCGATATTCTGGCGCAGCAAACCCTGGCGGCCGTCGCAATGGATCCCTTACAGGTCGATGATTGGTACGCGCAGGTCTGTCGGGCCGATCCGTTTCGCACTCTGTCGCGTCGGCTGTTTGATGCCACGCTCGATATGCTGGCGGGTAAGTTTCCCTCAGACGCTTTTGCTCAGCTGCGGCCGCAGCTGGTGTGGGATCGTCAGAGCGGACTGCTGACGCCGCGACCCGGCGCTCAGCATCTGGCCGTGACCAGCGGCGGCACCATTCCCGATCGCGGCATGTTCAGCGTCATTCTGCCGGAAGGCGAAGAGCAGGCTGGCTCACGTCGTGTCGGCGAGCTGGATGAAGAGATGGTCTATGAGTCGCGGGTCAATGACATTATTACCCTGGGCGCAACGTCGTGGCGGATTCAGCAGATTACCCACGACCAGGTACTGGTGGTTCCTGCGCCAGGTCGTCCGGCTCGTCTGCCTTTCTGGCGCGGAGAAGGTGTGGGCCGCACGGCTGAATCGGGTGCCAGCCTCGGGCTGTTTCTGCGTCATCTGAGTGCGGCTTCACCGGTAGACGCGCAGGAGCAGTTGCGCGCGCTGGGGCTGGATGCCCGCGCAGTCACGAATCTGCTGGCTTTGCTGGCTGAACAACGCACCGCGACCGGCGTACTGCCGGACGATCGCACATTGCTGATCGAACGCTGCCGTGACGAAATCGGCGACTGGCGGGTGATCCTGCATTCGCCCTGGGGAAAGCGGGTCAATGCGCCCTGGGCGCTGGCGATTGCCGCCCGAATCCAGCAACGCCTGAGCATTGATGCTTCTGTTGCGGCCAGCGATGACGGCATTGTGGCCCGCTTTCCCGCCAGCGAGGGAGTGTTACCCGGCGCTGACCTGTTTATGTTCGACGCCGACCAGTTGACCCGGGAGGTCACTGAGAGTGTCGGTCAGTCGGCGCTGTTTGCCGCCCGCTTCCGTGAATGTGCCTCACGCGCTCTGCTGCTGCCGAGGCGTAATCCGGGCAAACGTTCGCCACTCTGGCAGCAGCGGCTGCGCGCCGGTCAGTTGCTGGAAGTTGCACGACAGTATGACGATTTCCCCATCCTTATCGAAACCGCACGCGAATGTCTGCAGGATGTCTACGATCTGCCTGCCCTGCACCAGCTGATGGAACAGATGGCACAGGGAAAGGTAAAGCTGGTCGAGGTGACGACCGAACAGCCCTCCCCTTTTGCCGCGCCGCTGCTGTTTGGCTATGTTGCAGAGTTTATTTACGCCAGCGACGCCCCCCAGGCAGAACGGCGCGCCTCACTGCTGGCGCTCGACAGTAACCTGCTGGGTGAGCTACTCGGCCAGACCAGCAAGCGTGATTTGCTGGCACCTGACGTCGTTGAGCAGGTTGAACAGGAACTGCAGCGCATCGATTCCCGCTATCAGGCGCAGCACACCGAAGGCATTATCGATCTGCTGCGCGATCTTGGCCCGCTCCCGGTTGCCGGTATTGCGGCACGTTTCAGTGGCAACGCCCAGCAGATCGCGGAAGCCATAACGCAGTTCGCTGCCGCGCAGCGAATGATTACGGTCACCCTTGCCGGTGAAGAGCGCTGGGCGATCATTGAAGATGCAGCCCGCCTGCGCGATGCACTGGCCGTTGTACTGCCTGACGATCTGCCCGAAACATTTCTGGAGCCGCAGGCCGATCCGCTACGCGATCTCATTAACCGCTACGCCCGAACCCATACCCTGTTCACTGCCCGACAGCTGGCCACGTATTTTGGTCTGGGTATCGCCATTGTGAATGAGGTGCTGCTTTCCCTGCATCAGCAGGGCAACCTGCTCAATATGGGTTCGCCAGAGGGCGCATCGGAAACGGAGTGGGTTTCCATTGAGATCTTCAAACGGTTACGCTTACGTTCACTGCAATCAGCACGTGAAGCAACCCGGCCTGTTCCACCTGCCGCCTGGATCAACCTGCTGCTGGAGCGTCACGGTGTGCTTAACACGCAGCGTGAAGAGCATCACGGGGTTAACGGGCTGTTACGTGTGATTGAGCAACTTGCGGGCGTGCCGCTACCGGCCTCGCTCTGGGAGTCACAAATCCTGCGCGCCAGGATAGCCGACTATCAGCCCGCGATGCTCGATGAACTGTTAGCCAGTGGCGAGGTTATCTGGTGCGGACACAAAGCGCTGGGTCAGAATGATGGGTTGATCTCGCTGCACCTCACGGAATATGCCGCTGAAACACTGCCGATGATTGACACTACGCAGCCTCTGACGCCGATTCAGCAGGCGACTCTCGACGCATTGAGCCGGGGTGGCTCGTGGTTTGTTCATGAGATCATGGCACAGATGGACGAGGCAGAGACGCAAACCACCGACGTTTATGCTGCCCTGTGGCAACTGGTGTGGCAAGGCTATGTCACCGCCGATAGCTGGATTGCGGTGCGTGGGCTGCTGACCACGCCAGGCGCCCCCCGTTCACGTCCCGCGCGTTCCCTGCGCACCCGTTTTGGTCAGCGCTTCACCCCGGGCGCACTTTCTGCACGCCGACCGGCGGTCAACACGCTGGCTGGTCGCTGGTCGCGGGTTAACCGACAGGAGGTTGCTCCTGCCCGGCTGGCCCTGTCGCTGGTGGAAAATCTTCTCGACCGTTATGGGGTGATCAGCCGGGGTAGCGCGATATCGGAGCAGATCCCGGGAGGATTCCCGGCGTTACAGCCGGTATTACGCAGCATGGAAGATGCCGGACGGCTGCTGCGTGGCCGGTTTGCCGCTGGTGCGGGCGGCGCGCAGTTTGCCGACCATAACACCATTGAGCGGCTGCGGGAGCTGGCAGAAAAGCCGCTGACCGCGACAGAGGCTGTGGCGCTGGCCGCACCGGACCCGGCAAATCCGTTTGGCGCGTTACTGAGCTGGCCGCTCCACGCCAGCGGCATCCGCCCGACCCGCCGTCAGGGGGGACGCGTGGTGATTGCAGGCGGCGCGCTGGTGCTTTATCTGACGCCGGGAGGCAAAGAGTTGCTGACATTCATCGACGATCCCGCGCTGCAGCAGATCGCGGTGGCGGCGCTGGGCCTGGCACTGAAGCGTGAAAAGCCCGCGAGTTTCACGCTGGAGAAGGTCGATGGTGAACCGGTTTCGCAGTCACCGCTGCTTAACGCGTTGCGACATGCCGGATTTTCACGGGTACCACAGGGGTTTAGCTGGTATAGCTGAGTTGTTTTCGCGCCCGTTTTTTTCGCGGACAAAGTCGATAAATGCCTGAAGCGGAGCGGGGATCAGGCGGCGATCGTTGTAGTAGAGCCACGGACCGGAGAAAGTCAGCCACCAGGGTTGCAGCAGCGGTTCCAGCCTGCCGCTGTCAAGGGCTGGCCTGAGCCACTCGTCAAACAGATATATCACGCCGCTTCCGGCGATGGCCGCCTCCACCGCCAGATCCATTGCGCCACCGACCGAAACCACCAGCGGCCCGCTGGTTTCAACGCTGATCTCTTCGCCCTCGTGGCTGAAGGTCCAGTCAGCCATGATGCCGCTGGCATAACGGCCACGCAGACAGCGATGATGGATCAGGTCGCGCGGATGTTCCGGTCGGCCATGTTCTGCCAGATAAGCCGGAGAAGCCGCCAGCGCGAACCGTTGCTGTCTGGGGCCAATGGGCATCGCCACCATATCCTGCTCCAGCCGCTCATCATAACGAATTCCGGCGTCACAACCGTCTCGAAAGACATCCTGCACGCTGCTCTCCGCCACAATTTCCAGCCGGATGTCGGGATAACGCTGCAAAAATTCCGGCACCAGCGCGGGCAGCACCAGCCGGGTTGCACTGACCGGCACATTCAGCCGCAGCGTGCCACCAGGGGTGTTACGGTAGCGATTAACCGCATCCAGCGCGGCGTTAACTTCATTGATCGCGGGCAGCAGACGTTCCATCAGCGCCCTGCCCGCTTCGGTTAACACCACAGTGCGGGTGGTGCGGTGAAACAGACGAATGCCCAGCTGTTGTTCCGCCCGTCGTACCGCATCGCTCAGGCGTGACGCATTGCTGCCGGTGACGCGTGCCGCTTCCCGAAACCCTCCCGCTTTTGCCACCGCCACGACGGCATCCAGCAGCGCCATATCGATCGCCATTGTGCATCACCCCGTACAGTCTGTCCTGATTTCACCGGATAGTTGCACAGCTGAATCACCGTTACAATTGATCTACATTCACGCAGGAGGTTTTCATGTCAAACACCACCATGACTTTTACGTTAGGCGATCGTGAAGTTAACCGTATCGGCTACGGCGCAATGCAACTGGCCGGGCCGGGCGTGTTCGGCCCGGTAAAAGATGAAGCCCGGGCAATCCGGGTTTTGCGCGACGCTGTCGCGGCAGGCGTTAATCATATCGACACCAGCGATTTTTACGGTCCGCACGAAACCAACCAGCTGATTAAAAAGGCGCTACATCCCTATCCGCAGGATCTCTGCATCGTCACCAAAGTGGGTGCCCGACGCGACGCCAAAGGCGGCTGGCTGGCGGCGATGGAGCCAGAGGCGCTGACGCAGGCAGTTGAAGATAACCTGCGCAACCTGGGGCTGGATGTGATTGAAGTGGTGAACCTGCGCAGTATGTTGCATCCGGCCAGGCCGAAAGAAGGCTCTCTGAAGCCACAACTGGAGGCGCTGCTGGCGTTACAGGCGCGCGGACTGATTCGCCATATTGGCCTGAGTAACGTTACCGCCACGCAGATCGCAGAAGCTCAGGCGATGACGCCGATTGTCTGCGTGCAGAATATGTATAACCTGGCGCATCGACAGGATGATGAGCTGGTGAATCAGCTGGCGCAGCAGGTAATTGCGTATGTGCCGTTCTTCCCGCTGGGTGGTTTTTCTCCGTTGCAGTCGGATCAGCTTAATGAAGTGGCTGCATCCCTGAATGCCACGCCGATGCAGGTCGCACTTGCGTGGCTGCTGCGGCGATCGCCAAATATTCTGCTGATTCCAGGCACCTCTTCCCCGGAACATCTTAAAGAGAATCTTGCCAGCGACAGCCTGGAACTGTCGGATGATGTGATGGAAATGCTGAACGCTATTTAACATCAGGCCCGCACGATGCGGGCCTGATGCTGTACTGATTCAGAAACTGCTGAGGCAGGCCGCAAGTTGCGGCTTGTCGCTACAACTGATGTGGTGATCGATTCGGTTAATCATATAAGGATAAAACGGGTTAGAGGTGGCGCGCATAATTGAGTCCAGCCCGACAATCAGCACTGCACTCTCGCCGCGCAGTGACAATGTCCCAAAACTGATGCCAAACTCATTCTTCTGCGCGGGCGCACTGCCATATAACCCATCCTCGGCCGGGAACGGAATCGCAACGTGCGACAGCGAGTAGAGACCCGCCGGATAGGCAATTGCCAGCGGCTGAATCCGTTCCTGCATCTCTCCGACGGGAACGCTTTTTGTCACCATTTCCAGCGAGGTGGTGGAGGCATTGGTGATCACCGTGGATGAGTAATTCCGACGCGCCGCAGGCAACAGCTGATTAACCGCGGTATATGAGGAGTGGCGGAATAACGGACTGACGCTGACCGCCTGATTGATATCGAACAGCACCAGTTCGCTGCCATTCACTGGCAGATAATTATAGAGCGAGCGGATGACCGAAGGCGTACTGACGGTGGAATCCATGACCGACTGAAAGGTCAGCACGGGCGGGAAACCGGAGAGCTGCTGATTACGCGCATATTGCAGGATCTCTTTCTGCAGCGCCTGCGTCAGTAAATAGGTCTGCCGGGCAGCGTGAACCGGAAAAGAGTTGTATTTAAACGGATTAAACTCCGGCACGATATTCAGCCAGGCCGTTTTCGAAAAGGCAGGGAAAACAGAGGGCAACCCGGCAACACCTGCGAACCGGGCAAAACGAGTCACACCGATCATCGGCGATAACAGAATCAATTGCTGCGGACGACGCAGCGTGTGATCGCCCAGGCTGTCGAGCGCATATTTTACCGCCAGCGCCCCGCCGTTCGAGAAACCCACCAGATGCAGCGGCGTCTGCGTGCCCGCCAGCCGGGTCGCTTCCCGCACCGCCAGGCGTGTGGCGGCCATCCAGTCCTGCCAGTCAACATCGGTCAGACCCGAAGGCACCGTACCATGACCCGGTAACCGTATCGCCACTGCCACATAACCCTGCTGACGGTAAGCCTCCGCCACATGCCGCAGACTATAAGGACTGTCGGTCAGTCCATGTAATAGCACCACCGCACCGCGCGGCGTGCCCGTCGGTTGCAGAATATAGGAACGGTTCCAGTCCTGCGCGAAATGCCCCGGATAGATCATGCTGCCGGCATAGTATCGGTTGAGTGGCGTTTTTTCTTCCGCATCCAGCCGGTTGCTGACCTGCTGCTTCATCTCGTCGAACAGATGATTTTCGGCCTTGAGGTAGTCGGCATAGGTCGCATTATCAAGCTGTTCTACTGTCAGTTCATGCGGGACCCAGGTGTGCCAGCGATGTAACTCCGGCCCGCGCTCCGCCTCATAGATTCGAATAATCAGTAGCAGCAGTAACAGTACTCCAGACGCAATCGCAAGGCGCCAGAGCCTGCGGGTGACGGTTTTCCACCTCCGGGTCATAAATCCTTTCCTGAAAAATTAAAATGCATAGCGAAACCACGCGAACAGCACGTTGCCATTATTGTACGTGCCCGGAATATAGGTGAACTGTACATTCAGCGCCTTATAACCGGCAGAGAACAGCGGCAGAATAATCGGTAGCGGAATATAGTTACCAAAATCTTCGCGTGCAGTGATACCGGCGGTTAATCCCGCGCCAAAACGAAAGTCCTGATTCGAACCTGGATACCAGCCCTTCTCCCAGCCATAACCCACAATCGGCTGCCACTCATTGTGTGAGTCTTTAAAAGCCATTGCATAAAGCGCGCTCCAGTTGCCGCTGTCGCTGTAGCGGGAAATGCCCAGACCGCCTCCCCAGGGATTCTCGTTATAGTTATCGGTTTTTTCTTTGTCGTACATAAAGCGGGCGTGCCAGCTGATAAATGGCAGGTAGAGATCGGTATGCTGAGGCGCGTTCCAGGTCTGCGCAACATCGTCAGTGAATCCATTCCACCAGGAGGAGATTGGTGTGTTTTCAGCATGCAAAGGCGCAGCAGTCAGCAATGCGGCAAAAACTGCCGTGGTGGTTGAAATTTTCATAGTGCCTACCGGTCAGCGTGCGGAGCAGATGAAAAATGAGTATAGCGCAGAGCCTGAGGCAATCTTTGTCAGCGGTCATGCTTCGCTTAACCGGTAGTTTCTGAAGACAATAACGACAGCTTATTCAGTCAGGTTCTGGCGATTTCAGCCTGAAATCGCCAGAACTGTATGGAAATTAATCGAGGGAAAATTGCTGATTACAGTGAATGTTGTCTGATGGTACTTAGTGAGGATAAGGACGGGGAAATGCGGTGCAACGGTTAGTAAGAAGATAAGGAGGTAACAAGATAAGGCGATAAGGAGGTAAAACCGGATTCAGCCGGTGGGCTGAATCCGGTGGGAGACTCAGGAGGCTTCAGCCTCTTTTGGCTTTTCACCAAACTTCTCTTTCATGTGTGACTCAATCTCTTCCAGGCTTTTGCCCCGCGTCTCTGGCACCATCGCCATCACGAAGATCAGCGACCCGACGTTAATCGCGGCAAAGATAAAGAAGGTGGTGCTGCCGGCATATTCCATTATCGGTGGAAAACCAAAGGCGACTATCGCGTTAAAGATCCACTGTAGTGAGACAGCGCCGCCGGTTAACACGCCGCGCAACTGCATCGGGAACAGTTCCGACATCATCAGCCAGTAGACCGGGGAGATGCACATCTGCATGCAGAACAGGAACAGCAGAATACAGGCCAGGGCGAGGTAGCTCTGCATCAGGCTGGGAGCGATAAAGGTCATCACGCTGCCCAGCATAATCTGCGAAGCTACCACCAGACACAGGCCGGTAATCAGCATCGTCCGGCGCGGGAAGCGACTAACCGCCCAGATACCTACAATCGCCGCCACCACTGAGACCACGCCGTTACCGATGGTCGCGGCAATCGAGGCGCTGGTGCCAAGTCCGGTCTGTTTAAGGATGATCGGGGTGTAATACATAAAACCATTTACCCCGGTGAACTGGGCAACAAAGCCCAGACCGACGCCGATAACCATCAGGCGAATCACCCACTTCTCACGGATCAGGGTTTTCGCATCCGGCCCACGTTCCGCCGCTCTCGCCTGCTTCTTCATCTGCGCCATCTCATGGCGCACTTCACGCGGCGTTTCACGCAGATACTTCAGGATCTTTTTAGCCTCTTTCAGACGCCCTTCCGCCACCAGCCAGTGAGGTGAGGCGGGAACGAAGAACGTGCCGATAAACAGCAAAAGACCCGGTACCATGGCAATTGCCAGCATGTAGCGCCACAGGTGCTCATCATGCAGCAGATAGCTCAGCAGCGTACTGGCAACATAAGCAATGAGCTGTCCGGTAACGATCATCAGCTCATTGCGGCTGACCAGCGGCGCACGCAGGCGCGGTCCGGCAATTTCGGCGATAAACACCGGCACGGTAGAGGAACCGCCACCGACAGCAATCCCCAGCAGGAAGCGCATTGCCACCATGACATTGACAGAAGGCGCCAGCGCTGTTCCCAGTGAACCCAGCACAAAAATAACCGCCAGGCTGCGTAGTGTAATACGCCGGCCAAACCGGTCAGAGAAGAAACCACTCAGGAAAGAGCCTATCGCGGCACCGAACACCAGCGAAGAGGCTACCAGCCCTTCAGTGAATGAATTCAGTCCAAGTCCACCCTGATCGGGTGGTGAGGTCATGTAGGGTAACGCACCCGAGATTATCCCGGTGTCATAACCAAAAGCCAGCGCGCCCATAGTGGCAACCAGTACCACTAAAAAAATGCGCTGGCGTACCGTATCCGCAGGCGCGTGATCGCCCGCTTCACCAGAGTCTGGTGTATTCGTACTCATAATATCCCTGCCATTAATTAGTTAAACATCCGTTTGATTAAATTTCATACGGAATAGAAATGGAACATATTTACCGAGTGGGTAAAGAAGTGTAGACGGTATTTAAAAGTTAGCTTTAGCAATGCGATTTTTATAACAGGGATAGTTAACCGGATAAATAAACCAGCGCAATAATGACGTCGTGAAAGTTATTTTAACATTAGGTTAACACTTTCAGTTCCTGCTGGATCCAGCTCAGGAAATGCGCGACGCGGGGAAACTGGGCAAATCCACGCGGGAAGACCAGATGATGGGCGCTGACGGGCAGACTCTCCTGTTCGGACAAGACTCTGACCAGTTTTCCACTGCGCAGATAATCCTCCGCCAGCAATTCACTTTCAAATATAAGACCGTGGCCTAACATCGCCGCCTCAAGACTCATATAAGAGCGATCAAAGCGAAATAACCACTCTTTATCTGGCTGAGGTAATTGCTGAGAAGCAAACCACTGCGGCCACTGAATAAGCGGCGACTCCGATAATATCAGCGCATGATGAATTAAATCAGCGGCCTGATTAACAGGATGTTTTTTCAGATACTCAGGCGAGGCCAGCACCGACATTCTTTCGTGGCGGATCGTTTTAATCTCGAATGAGTTCCAGTCCGGGAATCCATGGCGTATCGCAATATCAATATTGTCGCGGCTGAAAGATAAATTCTCGTAAGAGCAGGAGAGCGTGAGCTGGAACTCGGGATAGCTGTCGCGAAATTTATGGATGCGCGGCAACAGCCACAGCAGACCGAAACTGGGCGCGCAGTGGATCCTGAGGTTGCTGCGGGCTTTCTCGTTACTGATGCGTGCAGTCGCCTGCGTCAGACTCAGCAGTATAGGACCAATCTCCCTGAGGTAATGCTCACCCGACAGCGTCAGCACTACGCCCTTTGCCGAACGATTAAACAGAATACAGCCCAGCTCACGCTCCAGTTTTGCCAGCTGATGACTGGCCGCCGAAGGCGTAATACTTAATTCCTCGGCCGCACGCGCGACATTACCAAAATGGGCCACCTGCTCAAAAACCCGCAGTGATTTAATCGAAGGTAAGTGATCAGACTGCTTTTCCATCCGCCTCTCCACACTGGAATTTTGTGATGTGTGCCCATTTTTAAATCGCAGAATTGTTAACTGCATCAAACCAACAAATTCATTCAGCATCAAATGAATTTTTTTGCATTGCCAATATTAGCCGCTTTATCAATTCTGATCGTGACCCTGCCGGTAGCGATACCGAACCACTAATAATTATTTTTCTGGAGTGGACAATGTTACTCGAAAATAAAGTTGCGATTATTACAGGTGCCGCCTCTCAGCGCGGCATTGGCCGGGCAACAGCCGCCTGTTTTGCTCAGCATGGCGCGCGCGTGGTAGTGCTCGATTTAGATCGGCAGGCCGCCCAGGCCAGCGCACTGTCTTGTGGTGACGGGCATCTCGGCCTGGCCACAGATGTGACCGATCCCCTCTCTGTTCGTCGTGCCATCGACCAGGTTCTTGAGCACTTCGGCCGTATTGATGTGCTGGTCAACAATGCAGGTATTACTCAGCCGGTTAAAACACTGGAAATCGGCATCGAGGATTACAACCGTATTCTTGATGTCAATCTGCGCGGCACGCTGCTGATGTCTCAGGCGGTGATCCCCACCATGCAGCAGCAGAAAGGCGGCAGCATCATCTGCCTGTCCTCGGTCTCAGCACAGCGCGGCGGCGGGATTTTCGGTGGCCCGCACTACAGTGCCGCTAAAGCGGGCGTTCTGGGCCTGACTAAAGCGATGGCGCGCGAATTTGGCCCTGACCAGATACGCATTAATGCCCTGACGCCCGGTCTGATCCAGACGGACATCACTGGTGGCCTGTTACAGGATGAACGCCGCCACGCCATTCTCGACGGAATTCCGCTCGGCCGCCTTGGGTCCGCCAGTGACGTCGCCAACGCTGCGCTGTTTCTCGCCAGCGATCTCTCCGGTTATCTCACCGGCATCACGCTGGATGTGAACGGCGGCATGCTGATCCATTAAATAGCGCCCTTCCCTGCCCGCACGCCTGGCGGGCTAACTTCGGGAGTGAACACCATGACCACGCTTAATCTGAGCGCAGCCTCTGCTGCGCGCGATATCACCTATCGCAAAATTGCCTGGCGCCTGATGCCCTGGCTGATGCTCTGTTATCTCTGCGCCTATCTTGATCGCGTCAATGTGGGCTTCGCTAAATTACAGATGATGGATGATTTGTCTCTCAGCGAAACCGTGTATGGACTGGGTGCCGGGATCTTTTTTATCGGCTACTTCTTCTTTGAGGTGCCGAGTAACCTGATCCTGCACCGTGTCGGCGCACGCCGCTGGATTGCCCGCATTATGATCACATGGGGAATCATCTCAGCCCTGTTCGCCTTTGTAGAAACCGCATGGCAGTTCTACCTGCTGCGCTTTCTGCTCGGCGTCGCCGAGGCCGGTCTTGCGCCAGGTTTACTGCTCTACCTGACCTACTGGTTTCCATCACACCGTCGCGCACGTATGACCGTGCTCTGGTTTGTCGCCATTCCACTCTCAGGGATGATTGGCGGCCCGCTCTCAGGCTGGATTATGGCGACCTTTGCAGGCTTTCACGGATGGGCAGGCTGGCAGTGGATGTTTATGCTGGAAGCTATCCCCACCCTTGTTATGGGATTAGTGGTACTGCTGGTTCTGAAGGATCGTGTTGAACAGGCAGATTGGCTGGACGAAGATGAGAAACGCAGGGTGCGTGCCGATCTGGATGAGGATAATCAGCAGAAAGCCTGTCATGGCACGGTAAAAGCCTTTGTCGCCGACCGTCGTCTGTGGCTGCTGGCGCTGATCTACTTCTGTGTGGTGATGGGTCAGTACGCCCTGACGTTCTGGTTACCGACGCTGGTGAGAAACTCAGGCGTCAGTGAACCGCTGCATATTGGGCTGCTGACCAGTCTGCCTTACCTCTGCGCCATTATCTTTATGCTGCTGGCCGGGCGCAGTGGCGATCGCTATCGTGAACGCCGCTGGCATCTGATTGTTCCAATGCTGATCGGACTCACCGGACTGACGCTGGCAACTCTGCTGAGCCATAGCGTTTCCCTGTCACTGCTCTCCCTTTGTATTGCCGCTGCGGGCATTCTTTCCGCCTCATCGCTGTTCTGGATGTTGCCGACCAATCTGTTAGGTGGCGTCTCTGCCGCCGCAGGCATCGCCGCCGTGAACTGCATTGCTAATCTGGCCGGTTTTTTCTCACCGTGGCTGATAGGCACCATCACCACCGCAACCGGTACGCCCGCTTCCGGAATGTACTTTATTGCTGCCGTCCTGCTGGGTGGCGCGCTATGCGTGCTGCGCATCCGGGCAGCGGACGTTAATCGTTAATCAGGAGGTAATATGACTGACTCTCGTCACGCTTCACACGTGCTCTCATTGCAGCAACGAGCCACCAATATTCGCCGCCATGCCTTATTAATGGGGCAGATTCAGGGGCAGGGATATATCGGTCAGGCGCTGGGTGCCGCCGATTTGCTTGCTGTCAGCTATTTCCACGCCATGAATTACCGGCCGGATCAACCTGAGTGGGAAGAGCGCGATCGCTTCTATCTGTCGATTGGCCATTACGCTATCGCCCTTTACGCCGCCTTGCTGGAAGCAGGCGTGATACCTGAAGAAGAAAGGGAAACTTATGGGACTGATGAGAGCCGCTTGCCGATGTCCGGCATGGCTGCCTATACCCCAGGCATGGAAATTACCGGCGGTTCACTGGGTCATGGATTAGGTATTGCCGTGGGTGCCTGTCTTGGGCTGAAGCAGAAAGGCTCGCAGGCACGAGTCTATAACCTGCTTTCAGATGGTGAACTGAATGAAGGCTCTACCTGGGAAGCGGCAATGTCCGCCTCACACTGGCAACTTGATAACCTGATCGCCCTTATCGACGTCAACAATCAGCAGGCTGACGGCCATAGCAGTGAGATTCTCGCTTTTGAACCCATTGTGGATCGCTGGCAGGCTTTTGGCTGGTACACCCAGCGGGTTGATGGCAACGATATCTCTGCTTTGCAGGCCGCCTTTGATGCGGCTCGCAGCTGGCCCGAACCCCAGCCGCGCGTCATCATTTGCGATACCCGAATGGGCAAAGGGGTGCCGTTTCTGGAAAGTCGTGAGAAAACCCACTTTATTCGGGTCGATGCCGATGAGTGGGACAAAGCCCTGACAGCACTTGAGCAAGGAGTCTGAGATGAGTTCACAACCGCAAAAAAAACGTCTGACCACATCCGCCATGATCGCCTCGATCGCCGCTGAAGGCCAGCCCACGGTTTCAGCTCCTTTTGGACATGCCCTGGTCTCTCTGGCAGAGCAGCGCTCAGATGTGGTGGGGCTGACGGCTGATTTAAGTAAATACACCGATCTGCACCTGTTCGCAGAGGCTTTTCCGAAACGCTTTTATCAGATGGGCATGGCGGAACAGTTACTGATGAGCGCCGCAGCAGGTATGGCGCGTGAAGGCTTTATGCCTTTTGTCACCACTTATGCCGTCTTTGCTTCCCGCCGCGCTTATGATTTTATCTGCATGGCCATCGCCGAAGAGAATCTGAACGTTAAAATCGCCTGCGCACTGCCGGGCCTGACCACCGGTTATGGACCGAGTCATCAGGCGACTGATGACCTGGCAATCTTCCGTGGCATGCCGAACCTGACTATCATCGATCCCTGCGATGCACTGGAGATTAGCCAGGTGATACCGGCTATCGCTGAACATCAGGGCCCGGTCTATTTACGCCTGCTGCGCGGTAAGGTTCCGCTGGTGCTGGATAAATATGACTATCGCTATCAGCACGGTAAGGCTCAGCGCCTGCGCGGCGGCACGCATGCCGTTATTATCAGCAGCGGATTGATGACCATGCGGGCGCTCGAAGCCGCTGAAGCGCTGGAGAAGCAGGGGATTGAGGTCGGTGTGGTTCATTCACCCATGATTAAGCCTCTGGATGAAGAGACCATCCTGCGTGAGGCGGGGGTAGCACTGCATCATAACCAGCTGGTTATCACCGCTGAAAATCATTCGATAACCGGTGGATTAGGCGAAGCTATTGCCGGCCTGTTAATGCGAAACCATGTGACACCGCGCTTTAAACAGATTGCGCTGCCGGATGCTTTCCTTGCAGCAGGCGCACTACCGACGCTGCATGACCGTTATGGCATCTCAACTGATGCCATGGTTAAGCAAATCACCGCCTGGCTTGAAGCCTGATTCATATCAAAACCGGGCCTGGCCCGGTTTTCTTCTGCATAGGTTCGGTTCTGCCGTGGAAGATCATCATTGCATTACGTCACTTCACATCGGTCTGATTACTGATTGCAGTGGTCAGCACTCTCTGCGCATCAGCAATTACGCTGTATGCTGATAACAGCCACTGATAACCCGGTTCAATGCCATACAGACGTTATTTCTCGCAATTCACTGTAAACAGCAGTGCAGTGAGCCATCGCCTTTTATCAGGTAGGCCGATAGGGGCTCTTCATCCGTAAGCTGCCGATTTCATCTGCTTTACCAAATACAGTGAATCTGATGCCATGCAACTACCTTTCCGTCATGAGCAGACTGTGACAATCTTTTCCCGCTGATCAGGTTTTAATTGAGTTCCCTGCCAAAGCTGCATCTTGTATCGCACCTCTTCAAAAAAAATTTTTATCGCGCAGAAAAAGTTATCCACTTTTTCTGTGGATAAGTGAGGGATAGTTTCTGAGTATCTTTTTTCACTCTCTGTTCAGGACTTTACTGCTCTCAAGATACGCCTCTTTTCTGATCTTATCCGTTCGCCCTCAGGCCTGAAAAGAGGAAGCATTTAACTGCAGGCATGGCGATTTCAGGCTGAAATTTTTGCATCTTTTATATTAAAAACAAATAGTTAATCACGAAATATCGCTGGCGGGCTAATGATTGGAGAAAGGCCAGGCAGAGGGTTTAGCGGAGTGTGTGAAGCCGGTACGCTGTTAATGAGGTTCAGTGGGGGTTGATTGGTCACTAATGAACCAGCCCCGGAAAATCATTACTTGCAATATTCTGACCGTCGGATGCGCGCGCTGGCGGCGATGAGATTTATCAACGAAAGCATCAGACGAAAAACGTTATCTCTGTTTATAGTGGCCTGTGCGGTTTGGTGGCGGCTTCGATATCTGGCGAAAGAGTTCAGCGAAGTGGCGATTTCATGCAGTTTTTCAGCAAGAAACAATAGATTAATTTATTATATTTCAATAGCTTAACCATGAATTCACACTTAAAAATCTGGCGATTTCAGCCTGAAATTTGGGTGTCCGCCATCTCTTTTAACGACGACTCGCTACAAAAATCGAAAAAAAAGCCAGCGTCTATCGCTGGCTGATTTGAGTGCAGATACGTTAACGGTTGAGATATTTTTTCAGGGTCTCCGCAATAACTTTATCCAGCTCTTCCTGCAACTCTTTCGACTGCCGGTTAAATTCATAACTGAACATCCGCCCGCGTACCTTTTTACGGGCGAAGCGATCTTTATCCGCAAAAGACCAGAGCGCAGTCGCCTGGGTTTTATCTTTCTCCGGTTCTTTGATCAGAGTCTGGCTGCCCTGTCGAATCAGACGCAGGATATGATTTTTAAGCTCGTCCTCGGCCAGACCTTCACGGGCACAGACCACATCAATTTCCCTTGAAATGGATTTGATCAGAGCTTCAACGCTTTGCCCGGACTCACTCAACTTGTCAGCAGCCTGTAACAACGCTTTATAGTCGGGATAGGTCAGCTCGGCGTGATTAGGAAAAAGTGAAATCAAATCTGATGGAACGCTGGCGGCCTGCAGGGCACGCGTCACTTTCGCCTGGGACAAACCCTGATTTTCAGCAATCTCCTTCTGCGACAAACCGCCATCTTTAAGTGTTAACAGACGCATACCCACTTCGCGCAGATTGTGTTCCCGTGCCGTCTGAATATCCTGCGCCAGTCGGCGGGCTTCATCAGCGGTGATGGCCGCGTCAGTGATCAGCACGTCCAGGCCGGTTTTGCAGTAGAGTGCGGCTGCACGACGACGTGAGCCATCCAGGATTTCGATGCGGTCATCGCGCATCACGCCAATAGCGGGAAAGAACTGCTGCAGCTTAATGGTCCGGATAATGTCGCGCAGCGAATCAGGTGTCAGGCCTGCCTGATCGCGACCGTTGGTTTCCATTGTGACGAACGTTTTGCTTTCAACGTCGCTGGCGGCAATGCGTTCAAAGCGAAACAGGGCGCGCTTGCCCGTTGCCAGAACGAATGTCTGGTTGTGCTGGCTGTCTGGCGTGTCATTTTCCAGTGGAGTCTGGCTGAAGGTTCTGCCAATCGTAATTCTTTTTGCGCTCATACAAACCTCAGTTCAGGCGAATAAATTCGATACGGTCGAAGACGGCTTTAGCAAAGTCTTCTGCGGCGGACCGTGCATTCTTCAACGCTTCGCTGCTGCCGACGTAGGTCGAAGGATTGGCGGAGATAACCGTATCAAAGGATTCGCCACAACGTTCGAAACCATCAAGGCGGGGAAGGGCAGCATCAAGCATGTCGCCACCAAAAATCTCTTTTGCCAGGCTATGACAGAGTTTGTGGTCTGCTTTATTGGAGAGCTTCGACATGAAGCCAATATTACCCTGCAGCCGACAGGTAGCGCCGGAGTCTTCGATAATCGCAATCAGTTCCGGAAGACGTGTCAGGTATTTTAGTGTCGAGTGAAAGTCTACCTGAGCCGGTGGCACCGGAGTCATCAGAAGATCTGACGCTGCAATCGCATTCTTCAGGAAGGCATCAAGATGCGGGCCGCTGTCGATAAAGATAAAGTCATAATCTTTTTTCAGTTTGGCAATAACGTTGTCATACAACACGGCGTGAACGTTCTGTTGCGGAAGATGCTCAGCACAAAGCTGATCCCAGCTTGAGGCGATAAAGGCGTCATCAATCGATGCTGGCAGCACATCCACACCCGGAATTATCGACGGAACGATAAACTCGTTGACCAGCTCATCTCGTGAGACATTCTGCAGCATTGCCTGCGCCGCAGTCGCTTCCACCAGCCCGACGGAGCGCTCATGGTTCAGGAACATGGTTGCTGAGGACTGCGGATCAAGGTCGATAACCAGGATGCGCAAATCTTCAAAAAGCAGATGGGGATGTGTGCGCAACGCATGTGCCAGCGAGACGGTAGAAACCGTTTTGGAGACACCGCCCTTCAGATTACCGACAAACAGGGTGTAAGCGTCACTATGGCGATCGCGATACTTCGGCACGCCACGATGATGATAGATATCGATAATATTCTGAATCGACATAGCATATTTAACGGAAGAACCGGCCGCACGTTTATCAAATTGATAACCGCTCTCTTCCATCTCATTGACTGCGTAATCCACACTGGCTCGGGTCAGTTTGGGCAACTTTGCCAGCGCCGCTTTGGCATAGACCTGATAGTAAGTATTTTCATGCAGTTCCTGCTTTTGCGCCTGAATTTGCTCGGTGAGGCTTAGCAGCATGCGTTCTGAACGCTGCGCAACCTTCATCACCTGCTTGTCATCATTAGCCATAGTTGCTCCAAACATGTAGGATTTATGACTTTATACAGAAATCCTGCACGTGAGGCAATAAATTATCTTCTCAACATAATCTCCGTTTTTATGTAACCACACGGGTTTTGGTGAGCTTCATCACATTATTTCGTCTCGCCGAATATATTTTGCAGGTTAATTGCGGTAAGCATTCACTGTAATCAGCAGAACATTCACTGTAGTGAGCAAACAGGTTTAAAAAATCATCAGACAAACCGGGTACATTGAGCGGGAAAGGGGAGAACACAGAAGACGAACCTTGAGATCAAACGTTCACTGTAGTCAGTAAAGCTTGTGTCTCTTTCGGTGACGTTATGGAGCAGGCGAAAGAGCGATGGATACATTGATAAATGGATTTCAGGCAGTGACTGCAGGTTGCTGTGCTGATCTTTGCCACTGCATCACTTCAACATTCACTATAGTCAGTAGTGTTTTACGTGTTCAGCTCTGTGAAGAGCAACGTTCACTGTAATCAGTAGACTTGCCGATCAGGAGCCAGAAGAGGGAGCAGGGCAGAGTAAACGTTCACTGTAGTCAGTAAGGATGGGTTGAAAAATCCTCAGCGGATGATAAAAGCATCGGAATCTGGAGAGGGAATATACACCGGCAACGTCACAACCGACTCTGGTCTGCGATACAGAAGCGTAAAGCCCATAAACGTTCACTGTAATCAGTAAATCCAGAAAGCAGTAAACATTCACTATAGTCAGTAACATCACAAGCAGAAGAGGGATGAGAAGGAGAACAGCCACGCAAACATTCACTGTAGTCAGTAGTTAGCAGTAAGTAGACAGAGGCGATTCTGTTCTACATCAGGGCGTGCCGACAGGGTCGTAATATGAGTCAGCAGATAGCAGTAAGTAGACAGAGGCGATTCTGTTCTGCATCAGTGTGTGCCGACGTGGTCGTGAGTTATGAAGTGACCAGACCTTGCGAGCAACGGCTTCTTCTGTCGCCCTTCAGCCAGTCATGCACCAGCCCCGTATCGTATACATCAGCAATGCCGTCAGCAGGTTCACTTTAACGTTCACTGTAATCAGTAGAATGCACGATGCCTTCAGGTACACCGCAGCAAACATTCACTGTAATCAGCAGAACGTTCACTGTAATCAGTACAAGATTAGCATCTCGCCATGGCAGTTATGACTCGCTTCAGACCGGACATCTGGCAACAACGTTCACTGTAATCAGTAGCGATTCGGAAAGCCGTTTAAGAGATTCAATGGTGAGGCGAGGGTAGTGCCCATCGGCAAACATTCACTGTAATCAGTAACAGTGTCACGCTGCTCTCTCTGGTTACGTGTGTCATTCAGGTCATACGTATCATGTGAATCACGCTGAGCAGACCCCTCATGGTAAACCGCATCCAGCCCTGATTTGCTGGCCAGTCGTTAATGCTCTTTGAGAACAGGCCAGAGCAAAGGCATTCACTGTAGTCAGTAAAAAGGATTCACTGTAATCAGCAGAGAGGGGTTAGCCAACCGAAGTCAGGGCATTCACTGTAATCAGTAAACACGGTATAAGTGAGTGCTAACCAATATGAGAGTAAGTACTAACTTACTTGTTAAGCCTTATAAAATGGCACGCAGAAGGGAGAGGGGGGAAGAACACACTTTTGCCCGGCGGCCCGTATACTGATTACAGTGAACGTTACTGATCACAGTGAATCCCTGGGGAGTACTGATTACAGTGAATGAAGAGTGGATGGCGCAATGTCACCGGTAACGCAGAAAGTGACACTGCCACGCAGGAATACTGATTACAGTGAACATGAGGAGTTAATCATCAAACTCGATCTCATCCAGCGAATCGATGCTCTCCAGATTACTGATGCCATCAAGCTTAGGCGTACGGCTGTGGATAATAAAAAAGACTGAGCGGCCACGCTTCACTTCTGAGTAATCCAGATAACCGATCTCTTTCAGCTGCTCCATCGCGCGCCGCACGACATGGTTCTGCGTGGTGGTCTTAGAGCCGAGGTTCAGGCGCATACGCAGGCGTGCAAGCGAGATAGGCGCTGGATTGGTTGGCAGGCTTTCCAGGAAAGTGTAAAGCGCCTGCGCAGACTCTTTACGCTTCAGACGGGATATCGCACGGAGCTGAAGCAGGACCTTGTGGTCGAAGTTATAGAGTTCGAACAGCTTGGGGTCGGCCTGGATGCGCACAATATCTTTTTCGCGATCGTAATAAGCAGACTGAACAAGGTGGGTGTGATAGGCCTTGCCGTTGCCTTCAAAAGAGAGCGTATTGGTCGCGATACGGCGCAGAGAGGCATCAAGACGCTTGCGCAGGGCAGCTGAAGAGTTGGCAGAGGGAATGCCACACATCTTCACAAAATCGATAAACGGCAGCGTGACGGTATCGCCTTTGGTCGGATAGCGGGAAAAAGATTGAATAATACCCGCCCAGGTTTTGAAATCGTTATCCATATCCAGCCGCGCGCCGGTAATGGTAATCTTTTCGTAGCCTTCCGCTTTCACCAGCGTCAGATTCTTCAGCTCTTTCGTCGCATCCGTTGATGCCATAGCACCGGATTTACCGCGTGCAGTAGATTTCAGCGTCGGTACGAACAGCCCAAGACGCATTAAAGCGACAGGCTGAACGGTATTATTCTTGTTGGGATGAAGCTGAATAACTTCACCGCTGTTTTTTGTCACTGACAGAAAAGGTTCAAGTAACGCTTTGTTTTCGTTGTCTTTATCTGCCATGGCGTAAGATCTTCATTCTGTGGATGAAAGGGATCGTTTTCTGACTACAGTGAACATTAGCACTGTTTACAGTGAACATTCTACCTGGTACAGTGAATAAAGTACTGATTACAGTGAACACTTTACTGATTATAGTGAACGCGATCACCCTTTCAGCCCTTGTGGGGTGCGGCCTGCGACGATCGGGGATCTCTTAGGATCTCTATATGATCTATTAAGGATCGTTTATTAGGATCTGGTCACTGTATAAGTGGAAAACTTAAGGCGTAACATCATTTTCAGACGTGTTGACCACCAGCAAAAACTGGCCCGCAATCTGCCCACTGCCTGACCGACTAATCGGTCATAGCCGCATTCATTCTCAATCGATAAACAACTTCCTCACTATTATTCATTTTTCATCATCAACTACAGCGCGTATCGTCTCTCCATCACTGACAGAATGAGGAAAACGGCACCATGACTGAACATGCCTTATCACGTAACCCTACAACTGGTGAAATTCTGGCACGCTATCCTTTGCAGAACAGTGCAGAGCTGGAACAGACACTGACTGAAAGCGCATCTGCTTTTGCAGCATGGAAACAGAGCACCATGACGGACCGCATTCGCGTATTGCGTCAGCTTGGCGAACAGATCCGTCTGCGTGAGCAGGATCTTTCCCGCATGATCACCCTGGAGATGGGCAAACCCATAGCACAGGCACGCGCTGAAGTTCTGAAATGCGCTAACTTATGCGACTGGTATGCGGAACATGGCCCTGCAATGCTGGCCGATCAGCCTACGCAGATTGCCGATGCGTGGCAGCGATTCCGTCCCATCGGGGTGATCCTGGCTGTAATGCCATGGAATTTCCCCTTGTGGCAGGTTCTGCGGGGCGCAGTGAGTATGTTGCTGGCAGGCAACACCTATCTGCTCAAACACGCGCCTAACGTCATGGGAAGCGCCACACTGATGGCTGAGCTGTTCAGGGCAACTGATCTGCCTGCTGGCGGCTTTAACCTGATCAACGTTGACAACGATGGTGTCTCCGTAGCCATCAAAGATGACCGCATTGCCGCCGTTGCCGTTACCGGAAGTGTCCGGGCTGGCGCCGCGATCGCTGCACAGGCGGGCGCAGCACTTAAGAAAACCGTGCTGGAGCTGGGTGGATCCGATCCCTTTATCGTGCTGGCGGATGCCGATCTTGATGAAGCGGTTAAATCAGCCGTTATTGGACGTTTCCAGAATACCGGGCAGGTGTGTATGGCTGCCAAACGCTTTATTGTGGAAGCTCCGATCGCTGAAGAATTTGAAAAACGCTTCACTGCCGCGGTCCAGGCACTCACCATGGGCGATCCGCTGGATGAAAACACCTTCCTGGGCCCGATGGCACGCGCCGATCTGCGTGACGAACTGGATGGACAGGTAAAAGCCACGCTGCGTGAAGGTGCACGTCTGGTACTGGGCGGCGAGAAAGTGGCAGGGCAGGGTAACTACTACGCGCCGACCATCCTCGCTGATGTCACCAGCAACATGACCGCGTTCAGGCAGGAGCTGTTTGGCCCCGTAGCCGCTATTGCGGTCGCCAGGGATCCACAACATGCGCTGGAGATCGCCAACGACAGCGAATTTGGCCTCAGCGCCACCGTCTGGAGCGGTAATGAAGAGATTGCCGATCGTCTGGCGCTGCAGCTGGAAGTCGGTGCTGTGTTTATTAATGGCAACGGCGCGTCCGATCCGCGCGTTACCATCGGTGGTGTGAAGAAAAGCGGCTACGGCCGTGAGCTGTCGCACTTTGGTGTGCACGAATTCTGTAACGTGCAGACCGTGTGGAAGAATCGTCGCTAGTGTTTACTGTGCCGACGGAAGATAAGCGGGCGCTGTTTTAGCGACCGCACTGAGCGGACGCAGCAACCGATGCGGTGCAAACGCACTCAGCATTGGTGAGCCTGTGCCGCTCAGCATCTCCTCAGCCACCAGCCTGCCCAGCAATGGGGCAAGTGTCATGCCGCTATGGCTTACCATCAGATAAACGCGTGCTGACTCGCTGATGTAGCCTAATGCCGGCAAGCCATCTGCCGGACGCGACCGCTGTCCTGTTTCAATCCGCTCAATTCTCGCGCCTTCCGTGTTTTTAAACAGCCGCCGCAATCGACGCAGCATCTCTTTGCCAATCAGTCCATCCGGCGAGACCGGCCGCGCCGGATCGGCATGCTGATCCAGATCCAGCGCCTGCAGCATCAGACGGCCACCGCCATCCGGCCGCACATTCAGTTCCGGGGTAATCAGATTGCATTTAAGTGGGATCGGCAGAGGCTGGGTCTGCGCCAGAAAACTGCAGGCAACAGGATCGGCTCGATTCGCATCGGTCATCGCCAGTTCAAGCCCGCACTGGCTTATCAGTTCCGGTGCCCAGCGGCCGGTCGCCAGCACCAGCTGATCGCCGCGCCATTCATCCCCACTGGCCAGCGTAAGATGGACATCCTGCGCCGATTCAGTGAGCGTCGTCACTTCATTGTTGCAGACCAGCTGCCCGCCACTGGTACGCAGGTCTGCCAGCAGAGAGGCGATAAACAGGCTCGGATAAAGCAGACACTCCGACGGGAAAGACCAGGCGTGCTGAACGCGGGGATCAAGCCGCAACTCGGGCATTGCACCCAGAAGTGCGGCGCGGCTACGTTTCTCTACGGGGTAATCGAGCGTCGTAAGCTTTGCTGCGCGCTGCGCCAGCTGGCGCAGGGATGATTCATCGGCCGCCCACTCAAGCGTGCCGGTTTCCAGCAGCCATCGGGGTGATGCAGGATGGCTTGCCTGCCAGCGCTTGTGCTCGTCTATCGCATGGGCATTAAGATCATGGTAGCTGGTGGGTTCTTTGCCGTTGGCATTGACCCAGGCATAGCTGATCTGACTGGTTCCGCTGCCAGGATAGTTTTTATCGAAGACGGTGACCTGTGCGCCCCGTCGCGACAATGATTGCGCGACGGCTAAACCCAGCACGCCTGCACCGATTACGGCAATACGTTGTGGCATATCTGGTCTCTCCTGAACAGGGATTAGTGGAAAACTGCTACCCGCCGGTTCGTTTACTATTGCGAAGTCAAAGAAGTACGTCAACCGCAGCGTCAGGCGGTGGTTTCATCGAACCATGCGGGCACCGGATCGGCCAGGGTGATCCACTGTTCAGGCCCCGCAGCCATCTCCTGTGGTGTCAGCAGCGCATGATCCAGCGCGGCACGGACGCTCTTCTCGTCCATCTCAATGCCGATAAAGACCAGTTCCTGGCGCGCATCGCCGGTACCTTCCTGCCACTGTTCAGCGATAAAGTTGAGCGAATCTGCATCCTGTGGCCATTCAGTTCGCGGCACGCTGACCCACCAGCGCCCGGCATAACCCTGACGTGCCACCGCGCCCGCCTGCGACCACATTGCGGCATATTCCGGCCGACTGGCCAGCCAGAAGTAGCCTTTAGAGCGGATAACGCCGTCAAGCTGGTGGTTTACTGCATGCCAGAAACGCTGCGGATGGAACGGACGACGGGCGCGATAGACAAAGTTACGAATGCCATACTCCTCCGATTCCGGCTGATGCTCACCGCGCAGGGTCTGCAGCCAGCCGGGTGCCTGCGCTGCCCGGTCAAAATCAAACCGGCCGGTATTCAGCAGGCAGTCCAGCGGAACCTGCCCAAACTCACTGTTCACAATAAGCGCGTGCGGATTAAGCGCCTGCAGCATGCCCTTCAACTGGTGCAGCTGCGCCGGGCTGAGCAGGTCCGTTTTGTTCAGCACCAGCAAATCACAAAACTCAATCTGATCCACCAGCAGATCAACCACTGAGCGCTCATCCTGCGCGCCCAGCGATTCGCCACGTGACTGCAGATCATCGGCTGAACGATAATCGCGCAGGAAGTTAAAGCCATCGACCACGGTGATCATACTGTCCAGCCGGGCATAGGCTGACAGACTTTCACCCGCTTCATCTTCAAACGTAAAGGTTTCGGCAACCGGCAACGGTTCAGAAATGCCGGTAGACTCAATCACCAGGTGATCGAAACGCCCGGCCTGAGCCAGACGTTTTACCTCCAGCAGCAGATCTTCACGCAACGTGCAGCAGATGCAGCCGTTACTCATTTCGACCAGCTTTTCATCGGTGCGGGAGAGCTGCGCGCCGCCATCGCGCACCAGCGCAGCGTCAATATTAATTTCAGACATATCATTGACGATCACCGCGATCCGCCGTCCTTCGCGGTTGTTCAGAATATGATTAAGCAGGGTAGTTTTACCGGCACCGAGAAAGCCGGAGAGAACGGCAACCGGCAGACGAGGATCGTCGGATGTCAGAGCAGAGAGTGTCATGATGTTACCTGTAAGAACGGGATTATAGATACGTTATAACATAACATTAGTGAGTTTGTTTTCAATCCTGATTTGTGTTTTTGTTGTGGGTACCAATGAGCGTTTAAAAGGGAGTGGAAATGCAACAACTCACGCTTGTCCCGCGTCTGATGCCAGCCGTCAGGTCCGGAGAGAAAACCTCGACGATTCGCTGGCAGGAGGGAGATATCACCATGGGTCCGCTGAGACTGGTGAATCAGCACGATGAAACGGACGCGGTAATCGTGTGGGTGAAGCAGGTCGACACGCTGCGCTTAAGCGAAGTCGCCGCGACGCTGGGGAAACAGGAGGAATGGCCTGATGAGGTGCTGCTGGAAGGGATGCGCGAGCACTATCCGGAGATCAGGCTGAGCAGTGAGGTGCAGCTAATCACTCACCTCACGCCCGCAGAAACCCTGCAGAAGCTCACTAAACAGTGATCAGCTGTGCTCAATCACCAGCAGCGCCATCGTATCGGCTTCCAGCGCCCGAAAGATATGCAGCTCATCGCCCGGATAGGTAATGTAATCACCCACATCCAGCTCCACCGCACTGTCGACCGGGCCCACCAGCGCACGCCCTTTAGCGATAATAATATGCTCAATGGTATTGGGGATATGGGGCTGGGAAATGCGTTCGCTGCCGGGCTGAACTTCCAGCAGATAGATATCACGCCGAACGCCGGGCGGGCAGGAGGCCAGCAAAACGGCCTGATAATCGGCCAGATCGGCGGTAACCGTCAGGCCCTCTCCACGCCGAATCACCTGCAGACGACGCGCATCCGGCTCCAGCAGACGTGAAAATGGAATGTTCAGCGTTACGCAAAGCGACCACAGGGTTTCAATGCCCGGATTGCCATTACCCGCTTCCAGCTGTGACAGCGTAGATTTGGCGATCCCTGCGCGGCGCGCCACTTCAGCCAGTGAAAGACCGGCTCGCTGACGTTCACGTACTAAGGCATTGGCAATAATGCTGATAGGGGTATTCAAACGCACTCCTGATAACCTGAATGTTTTTTATATCGAACATAACGTTCATCTTGTAAAACGTTTTCGCAGTGTTCATTATATCGGATTATATGTTCATTATGAGACAGAGTGATGCTTTTTCCGCAAATGCAGTTGCTGGACAAAGGGGTGATCAAAGCGATTTTTCTGGTCTGCCTGGCTGATGGAATTGTTGGTTTATCCTATGGCTCGCTGGCGTCGGCCGACGGGTTTCCGCTCTGGGTGCCGCTGGCGCTCTCAACGCTGGTGCTGGCGGGGGCGTCGGAGTTCCTGTTTATCGGCATTGTGGCCGGTGGCGGCAGTCCATTTACCGCCGCCGCAGCGGGCCTGCTGGTAAACGCACGTCATTTGCCGTTTGGCATCGCGGTCAAGGATCTGGTGGGGCAGGGTCCGTCAGGCTGGCTGGGCTGTCACATCATGAACGATGAAAGTGTGGTGTTTGGGATCTCTCAGCCGCAACTGGCGCAGCGCCGCAGTGCTTACTGGCTGTGCGGTATCGGTATCGGCTTGATATGGCCGGTCAGCGTCATGATCGGGGCAGCAATCGGGCAGTTTATTCCTGATGTCTCGGTGATCGGACTGGATGCGGTGTTTCCGGCGATCCTGATTGCTCTGATCTTCCCGGCGCTGCGCCAGCGACGCACCCGGATCCCCGCGACCGTCGGCGCGCTGCTCTCCTTGCTGGCGACGCCACTGGTTCCGGCGGGCATGCCGGTGCTGTTTTCACTGCTGGGCCTGCTGACATGGAGATCGCGCAAATGACACATCAGGGAATGATTATCGCCGGGATTGCCCTGCTGGCTGCCGGAACCTATCTGATGCGGTTTGCAGGCGTCAGGCTGGGAAACCGTCTTCCGATAAGCGAGCGCACCCAGCAGATGCTCTCCGACGCCGCCACGATATTGCTGCTGGCGGTAGCGGCCACCACCACGCTGTTTGAAGGCCAGCATTTTGCCGGTGTGGCACGGGTGGCGGGCGTGGGCTTTGCCCTGTTGCTGGCGTGGCGTCGTGCGCCGCTGATTATGATTATTCTGGGGGCGGCGGCGATGACGGCGCTGTTGCGTTTTCTCGGCGTGCCCTGAGGATGTCATTAACCCCGGCAAAAGCGGGGATGTTATCGCGGTGAAAATTTGTCAGGATGGCACTCTCTCAGGCGTGATTAGCCCGATAACCTTGCAGGGATTGCTGAATGAACACTATCCGTACCTGTTTCCTCCTGATGCTGCTGACCGTGATGACAGCCGGTTTAACCGCCGTTCCGGCCATTGCCCGACCCGATATGCGTCCGCTGGGCAAGAACATCGCCGACACAGGTTCCGCCTGGTATCGCTTCCAGAGTAAAAAGTTTGTCTCACAGGATGGGGAACGGCACTATCGGGTGTGGCTTGCTATCCCCAAAAGCGATGCGCCGCCAGGCGGCTATCCGGTGCTCTGGCTACTGGATGGCAATGCGGCGATGGCACATTTGACAGAACCTCTGCTTAAAAAGCTGAGCAGCGGCACGCCGCCAGTGCTGGTCGCGGTGGGTTACGACACCCATTTGCCCTTTGATGTGGTGGCGCGTAATTACGACTACACCCCACCCAATGATGCGCCTGATACTCTGGTCACTCAGCCTCATGGCCGCAAAGGCGGAGGCAGCCATCAGTTTCGTCAGCTGCTGCTGAACACAATTGTCCCGTGGGCAGAACGCCTTGCGCCCAGTAATCCGCAGCGGCGTGCGCTCTGGGGTCACTCCTACGGCGGACTGTTCGTGCTGGATACCTTCTTTCATGCCGCCTGGTTCAGCCATTACTTTTCGGCCGCTCCCTCGCTGAGCTGGAATCATCAGCGCATTCTTACCCTGGCCCGACGCGCCGACGCCGGACCGCTAAAACATTTGTCGCTCTATCTGATGGAGGGCGATGGCATCACCGAACGCCGAACCGGCCACTCTGACGATCTTCAGCAGGAAGAGCGTGCACTTACCGACATCCTGCGCCCGAGCGGTGCCAGACTGATTCTGACGCGTTATCCCGGTCAGAGTCACGGCCAGATATTACCCTCATCGCTGGTGGATACGCTGGAAATAGTTTCCGGTAGCCGGGATTGATATCTGACCGGGCATCGCGGCATGATGGCGTTTCATCACAAGCCCGGAGTTCACGCATGAATCGTCCGCTACAGATTGGTCTTTTGCTGTTCCCTGATGTCACTCAGCTCGACTTAACCGGCCCGTGGGAGGTATTTGCGCGCACGCCTGGTGTCGAATGGCATCTCATCTGGAAAGATCTTCAGCCGGTGCGTTCCGATCGCGGCCTGTCGATATTGCCGACCACTACGTTTGCAGATTGTCCGCCACTGGATGTGATCTGTGTGCCTGGCGGGCCGGGACAGATCGCCCTGATGTCGGATGACGTCACGCTGAATTTCCTTCGTCAGCAGGCCGAACAGGCGAAGTGGGTTACGTCGGTCTGTACCGGTTCGCTGGTGCTGGGGGCCGCCGGACTGCTAAAGGGATATCGTGCGACCTCGCACTGGAGTTCCATCGATCAGCTGGCACTGCTGGGCGCGGAGCCGGTCAGTCAGCGGGTGGTGCGCGACCGCAATCGTATCAGCGGCGCAGGCGTGACCTCTGGTATCGATTTTGCCCTGACGCTGGTGGCAGAAATTGCGGGTGACGCGGTGGCGAAATCGGTTCAGCTGCAGATGGAATATGATCCTGAACCGCCGTTTACCAGCGGTTCGCCGCATACCGCATCGCCACAGGAAGTGGAGCAGGCGCGGGCGAAAATGGCTGAGTTTCTTGCCACTCGTCGTGCGGCAACCGAACGAGCCGCCCTGCGACTACAGGCTGATTAGCTTACTGACGCCGGGGATGCGCAACAGCAGCAGTGACAGCGCCATTGAGAAGATTAACGTCAGGGCGATGACCAGCAGTTTATCGCCCAGCGTCTGGATGCGGATTGCCGTCGCCAGCAGGCCAAAAATCAGATAGTGCAGGATATAGACGCCGGTCATGGTCTTCCCAAGGGTCGTCAGAAACGGCGTCAGCCACTGGACTTTTTCCGGCAGGCGAATGGTGTTAATGCTGATCACAATCAGCACCACCAGCAGATAAACCTGCGAGCCCGTCAGCACCACATCGTTATGGGTCGCCAGAAAGCGCGCAAGAAAGTAATGACGCTCATACAGCCAGGTAAAGAGATAAACCGCGGGCAGCAGCAGCAGGCTGATCTTTATCACTCTGGGTGATGTCAGCAACTGCATCACGCGCGGCGCGGCCATCAGCCGACCCGTGAGGTAGTAGAGCACCCAGGTCCAGATTCGGTATTGCGGCAGCAGAGATAAGGCCCGCTGGTCCGGGTAGAGGCTGGCGAGCAGGTCATAGGCAAAAGCTAACACCAGCAGCAGTAAAATCCCCGATGCCATCAGCCCAGGCCGCTGAATGAGTCGGTCAATCAGCGGATGCGACACGTAAATCACAATCAGCGCAATTACAAACCACGGCTGAATCAGATAGCCCTTATGATGCATCCCGGCAAACCAGAAAAAGCTGAACCAGAAGATAAAAATCAGCAGAATGCGGCGAATTTTGCCGAGCTGCCACGCGGGTGTATGCAGCTCACCGGCATCAATATAACCGCTGAGCAGAAAATAGAGCGGCGTGGCGATCGTCGAAACAAAACTTAGCACGTTCAGCGTCAGATTAATGTCGTAATGGTAGCTGTCGTAGCTCTGGTAAAGCGTGAAAAACGAGACGGCGGTGATAAAGGCCAGCGTCTTCAGCATTGCCAGTCCGCTCTTATTCACCGTGCGCCTCCCGACCATGGAAGCAACGATAGATGACCGGCAGCACCAGCAGGGTCAATACTGTCGCGAACCCGAGGCCAAAAATAATGACCACCGCCATGCTCTGGAAAAAGACGTCGCGCAGCAGCGGCAGCAGGCCAAGCACCGTGGTGAAGGCGGTCAGCAGAATAGGACGCAGACGTGAGGTCGCCGCATCAATAATCGCCAGCTGCAGCGATTTCTCCTGCCGGAACAGCCTGATCTCCTCAATCAGCACGATCCCGTTACGGATCAGCATGCCCGACAGGCTCAGCAGCCCAATCAGCGCCATAAAGCCAAACGGAATACCGGTGAACAAAAAGCCACAGGTGACGCCAATCAGCGCCAGCGGCACGGTAATCCAGATAGCGACGGCGTCGCGCAGCGAGTTAAACATCAGCACGGTAATGATGAACATCGCCAGGAATCCCACCGGCAGCGAACTCAGCAGCCCGCTTTGCGCTTCACGTGAACTCTCCAGCTCACCTCCCCATTCAAGCCGGTAGCCCGCCGGGAGTTTAAGCTGATCGATCTGTGGCTGAACCCGCGCTACCACCTGTGAGGAGGTTAACCCTGAAGCGGGATCGGGATCGGTCTGCACCGTCAGTACGCGCGTACGATCGCGACGCATAATCAGCGGATTCTCCCACTCCAGCCGGAAGTCGGAAATCACATTGCTCAGGGGCACAAAGTGCTGCAGGGCGGCACTCCACAGCTGAATATTCTCGATGTGATCGACACTCTGACGCTCTTCATCAGCCGGATAGAGCATCACCGGCATCAGCCGCGAACCGTCACGGAAAATGCCCACCGCGTCACCGCTGAAATTCATTCTCAGCGCCTGATCGATGTCACGTTTATCGATACCCAGTTCCTGACCACGCAGCGCCGAATAGGCCGGGCGGATCACTTTGCTGCGCTCCTGCCAGTCGTTGCGCACCGGGAACGTTGAGCCATCCGCCAGGAAAATGGCATCCAGCTGGCTGCCGATGTGGCGCAGTACTTCGGGATCGGGGCCGATCACCCGCAGGGCAATGGCGCTGTCACTGGCGCTGCCAAACTGGATACGTTTGATGCGCTGATTCACCTGCGGGAAGTTCTGCTCAATATACGCCTCGGTTTTCAGCGCCAGCGCATCTAACTGTCGGCCATCCTTAACCCGCACCATAATCTGGGCGAAGTTGCTGTACTGCCGTGCCGCGTCATAGGTCAGGGTAAAGCGCAGAGCGCCCTGGCCCACCGTCGTGACCGTGGCTGCGACCTCAGGATCCTGATTAATGAACCGGGCAATATCCGCCGCCGTATTCGCGGTGTAATGAATATCGGTGCCATAGGGCAGCCAGAGATCGGTGAAAAAGACCGGCGTGCTGGAGGAGGGGAAAAAGTTCTGCTTCACGAGTGTAAAGCCATACAGCGACAGAGCCAGCAGTGCCACCATTACCGTCAGCGTGGTCAGGCGGAAACGCAGCAGGCCGCCCAGCGCCTGACGATAGAGCCGGAATACGATGCCCTGATAAGGCGTGGAGGGTTCGGTTTGCTCAGGCTGAGCGGTGCTGCGGCGCTTCTCACTCCAGTTGATAAACACCGGCGTTAAGGTCAGCGCCGTGACCCAGCTCAGCATCAGTGAAATCAGCAGCACCTGAAACAGCGATTTACAATATTCGCCGGTCGAATCCTGCGACAGGCCAATCGGCGCAAAGGCGAGAATTGCAATCACCGTGGCACCCAGCAGCGGCAGGGCAGTGCGCCGCACCATGCGGGTAATGGCCTGCTGTAAAGGGTGCCCGCGCTGATGATCGATTTTGACCCCTTCGACCACCACAATGGCATTGTCCACCAGCATACTGAGCGAAATAATCAGCGCGCCCAGCGACACCCGCTGCAGCTCAAGTTTAAACAGGTACATGATCAGGAGTGTGCCAAGCACGTTAAGCGCCAGCGAGGCGGCAATCACCATGCCGCTGCGCAGGCCCATAAACAGCAGCAGCGTTCCCACCACAATCGCCAGCGCCATCAGGAAATTGAGGATAAAGCCATCAACCGACTGTTTCACCTCATGCGCCTGGTTATAGAACACCTTCAGACTGATACCGGCGGGCGTATCCTGCTGGTAGTGCGCCATTCGGGCGGAAAGCGCGTCGCCAACATCAATCACATTGACACCGGGCGCGAACGAAATGCCGATAGCCAGAGCCGCTTCACCGTCTGCAAAGTAGATATTGGCGGGATTGTCGGTAACGCCACGCGTCAGGGTGGCGATATCGCGCAGATGCACGTTCTGTGGGTTGCCAGCGGGCAGAATCGGCAGATTAGCCAGATCGTCCAGCGTCTGCAGTTCGCCGGTGGGATGAAAACGGATCGATTCGCTGTCGACCCTCAGCGTTCCGGCACTGGCAACGCTGTTATTCCGGCTCAGCAGATCGGCGACGCGCTGCGGCGTCATACCATAGGCGGTCATTTTGCTGGCGGAGAGAGCGATGCGGATCTCCTCCTGCTCGACGCCCGCTACTGCAACTTTAGCCACACCCGGCACCAGCACCAGATCGCGCCGCAGCTGATCGGCGTAGTTGCGCAGTTCGCTGTTGGTAAAGTCTTTACCGTGAATGACGAAGAAGTAGCCATAAACATCGCCGAAATCATCGTTAACCAGCGGGGCCTGAACGCCAGGCGGGAACTGCCGGGCCGCATCGCCGACCCGACGACGTAACTCATCCCAGATTTGCGGAAGCTGATCGGCCAGATAGCGGGTATGAATATTAACGGTAATCTGCGACAGGCCATTGCCAGAAATGGACGTGACATTGTCCAGCGACGGCAGGCGCTGCAGCGCATTCTCCAGCGGCAGAGTTACCTCCTCTTCAACCTGCTGTGCGGACGCGCCGGGATAGTGGGTGACAATAACCGCAGACTTAATGGTAAACAGCGGATCTTCGAGGCGGCCAATGTTGAGCAGCGCATAGATTCCGCCCACGCCCAGCAGCAGAATGACCATCCAGATACGAATGGGTTTATCAAGAAAATGCTCCTGAATACGCATTATAACCCCCGCTCGCGCTGCCAGATGCGCACCGCTTCACCGTCACGCAACTCACCCACACCGGCGGCAACGATACGTTCGCCCGGCTTCAGCCCGCTGATGATTTCAATGCCCTGGGCGGTGAGACGACCCACTTCGACAGGTCGATCTTTGATGCGCAGCGCCTCGCCATCCTGCTCAACCAGCCAGACGTGCGGCTGATTGGTGGGGCTGCGATCGGGATTGAACACCGCCGCCGCAGGCACGACCAGACGCGGCTGGGCAGGGGCATTTGGCAGGTTATGCAGCCTGACGCGAACCGAGCCGCTGAGGCCGGCAACGCCAGGGAGATCAGCCGGACGCGGCATGGTCAGCACCACCTGATAGGTCAGCGTGGCGGCATCCGTCTGGCTGGTATGCTCTTTATATTGTGCGGTGAAAAAGCGGCCTGGCAGGGCGTTAAACTGCACCTCAGGCTGATAGTCAATATTCTGGATATCGAGGCTGGTGAAGAGGGTTTCGGGCAGCGTAAAGATGACGTCGAGCAGATCGGCACGGGTCAGCAGCGCAATGGGCTGTCCGGCGGCCACGACCTGATGATTACGCGCCTGTACCCTTGCAATCACGCCATCAAACGGCGCGCGAAGGCTAAGAAACTGTAACTCCTCCTGTGCGATTTTCAGCGCAGTCGCGGCGGCATCGCGATTAGCACGCTGCACATCCATTTCAGACTTTGAAACGGCGCTGCGCTGGGCCAGCGTATTGAAGCGCTGAAATTGTCGCTCCGCCAGTTGCAGTGCAGTCTGGCGGTCGCGTACCCGTAGTTTCGCATCTGCATCATTCAGAGTAGCGAGAAGCTGTCCCGCTTTCACGGGCGTTCCGTCACGAATATCAAGCTGTACCAGCTGGCCTGCCCGTTTAAACGCAAGATCGGTATTATCACCCGCCTGAATACGCGCAGGAAATACCCGGATATTTTGAGCGATGTCCGACTCAAGGGTGAAAACTTTAATTACGCGGGGCGGGGGAGCATCCGGTTCTTTTTTTTCATCGCACGCTGTCATAAAAAAACAACAGAGCAAAATGAGGATAACCTTGCGTTTAATCATTTTCTTCGCCTTAACATCAGCTTTTAAACTGCGGTTTGATAAGCATTAAGGCGTAATAAACCCTGATGCTTATCGCGACCGGGATAAACTTATTTTTAATCTTCGTCATATAAGTTTAACGAAGCGGCAGGGCCGCTTCGCCTGAATCGGCTTACGCCGCCATCTGAGAGACCACCAGCCAGGTCAGTAAGCCCACCAGAGTCGTTGCGGCGACCGCGAGAATAACGAAACCGCAAAGCATGATAATGCTCTGTTTTTTCATCAGAGTTTCCTTTTGCGAGCCAGAGTATAAACCGATGCACACTGCATCAGCATACTTAAACCTTAGCTAAACAAAAACAACGTTGTCATTCTCATAATATAGGTTAGATTTAATTTAGCCATTTTATGTTATTCGTCAGACGTTTCTTACGTAAATATGATATCGGTCATTACCTGCAGGAGGGGCTGCCTGCAAAATGCATGTCTTTTAATTGCGCCTTTATTTCATCGCTAAATGGCACGAGGTTTATATATGCTAAATAATGATAAGCAGGATAAAGCGTTAGCTTTATCTGAGCGCCCCTGGTATCAGCGTAGTGTGGCAGAGATATTCTCCGAACTGCAGAGCTCATCAGCAGGATTATCCACCGCCACTGCGCAGGAACGCCTGCAGAAACACGGTCCCAATGCCCTTCCGCAAAAAGCTGAGAAATCGGCTCTGCTCAAATTCATCGCGCATTTTAAAGATGTGCTGATCTATATTCTGCTGGCCGCGGCGGTGATCACCGCGATCATGGGTCACTGGGTCGATACCTTTGTCATTATCGGCGTGGCTGTTATCAACGCCCTGATCGGCTTTATTCAGGAGAATAATGCCGAGAAGTCACTGAAAAGTATTCAGAACATGCTTGCCAGTGAAGCGATGCTGGTGCGGGATGGCAAACAGGTCACGGTCGCGACGCGCGATATTGTGGTCGGTGATGTGGTGATGTTACGCCCCGGCGATAAAATCCCGGCTGATCTGCGACTGTTTGAGGTCAATAATCTTCGGGTTGAAGAGGCGATTCTCACCGGGGAGTCGACGGTGGTGTCGAAGAACACCGATACGCTGAGCGGTGAAAAATCGCTGGGCGACCGTCTGAACCTGGCTTTTTCAGGCACTACCGTCAGTTCCGGCACCGCCGCAGGCGTGGTGATCGCCAGCGGCGGTGATACTGAGCTGGGCCATATCAACGAAATGATCAGCGGCATAAAAGAGGTTAAAACCCCGCTGCTGGTGCAGATCGACAAACTCGGTAAAGCGATCTTTTTCATCATCCTGCTGATGATGGTCGCCCTGTTTATCTTCGGCTATCTGCTGCGTGACATTCCACTGGGCGAGCTCTCGCTGTCCGTCATCAGCCTGGCGGTTGCTGCGGTTCCGGAAGGTCTGCCTGCCATTATCTCTATCATCCTGTCGCTGGGCGTGCAGTCGATGGCGCGGACCCAGGCGATTATCCGTAAGCTGCCGACTGTTGAAACCCTGGGCGCGATGTCGGTGATCTGCTCCGATAAAACCGGCACGCTCACCATGAATGAGATGACGGTGAAAGCGGTGGTGCTGGCGAAGAGCCGCTGGCGCGTCAGCGGAAACAGCTATGAACCCAAAGGGGAGATTGTTGCTGAGCAGGGCGACGCAAGTGGACTCTCTGCGGCACAGGATCCGCTGTTTCAGCAGTTCCTGCATGCGGTAGACACCTGTAATGAAAGCCAGCTGCGTCAGGAAAGTCAGGGACACTGGACGATTGTTGGCGGCCCGACTGAAGGCGCGCTGAAGGTGCTGGCGGCGAAGGGTCAGACGACACCTCAGCCGGTTGAGGTGGTGAGCAAGCTGCCGTTCGATTCCCTCTATAAATATATGTCGGTCAGCTGTGTTGCCAACGGCGAATCTTATGTGCTGCTGACCGGTGCGCCAGACGTGCTGCTGACGCTATGTCAGCAGCAGCAAACACCGGAGGGTGCAGAGCCGATAGACCGTGCGTACTGGGATGCCGCCATCACCACCTACGCCAGCGAAGGGCTGCGCACCGTTGCCGCCGCCTGGAAGAGAACCTCTGCACCCGTTACCGCGCTGGATCATGCCGATCTGAGAAGTGACATGGTGCTGCTGGGTCTGGCCTGTATGATGGATCCCCCCCGTCCCGAGGCGATTGCCGCCATTGACGAGTGCCAGAAAGCGGGCATTCGCGTCAAAATGATCACCGGCGACCATCAGGAAACCGCTATGGCGATTGGTCAGATGCTGGGAATCGGCAACAGCCAGGCTGCTATCACTGGCTACCAGCTTGAACACATGAGTGACGCCGAACTGGCGGACGCGGCAAAAACCTATGACATTTTTGCCCGCACCAGCCCGGAACACAAACTGCGTCTGGTGAAAGCGCTGGAAGCGAGCGGCGAGATCGTCGGCATGACCGGCGACGGCGTCAATGATGCTCCGGCGCTGAAACAGGCCAACGTCGGTATTGCGATGGGTATCAAAGGCACCGAGGTGACAAAAGAGGCGGCCGATATGATTCTGGCCGACGATAACTTTGCCACCATCGCTGCGGCAGTCAAAGAGGGACGTCGGGTTTACGACAACCTCAAGAAAACCATCCTGTTTATTATGCCCACCAACCTGGCACAGGGTCTGCTGATTATTATCGCGATTCTGATGGGCAATCTGCTGCCGTTAACCCCGGTACAGATTCTGTGGATGAACATGGCAACATCCGCCACGCTGTCGTTTGGTCTGGCGTTCGAGCCTGCTGAAGCCAATGCGATGCGCCGGCCACCGCGCAATGTTAAAGCGCACGTGATGGACGCTTACGCTATCTGGCGCGTGGTGTTTGTCGGTCTGCTGATTTCAATCAGTGCCTTTGTGCTGGAAGCCTGGCTGCAACCGCGTGGCTACAGTGCCGAGTTTATCCGTACCGTGCTGCTGCAGATGCTGGTGACTGCGCAGTGGGCCTACATGCTTAACTGCCGTAACTCTGATGGCTTCTCACTGGATCGCGGTCTGCTGAAAAATCGCGGTATCTGGCTGGTGACGCTGGTACTGATTGTCCTTCAGGCGATCATTATTTATGTGCCATTAATGAACACGCTGTTTGGTACCCGTCCACTGCCGATCAACTACTGGCTGATTTCGCTGATTGTCAGTATCGCGATCTTCATCATAGTTGAGATTGAAAAACGCCTCACCCGCGCATGGCGGGTGAAGACGCCATCACTGAGTTAATTCTGTCTCCGGGTCCTGCTGCGGATAGCTCGCCAGCAGGACCTTTTTAATCAGATAGGTCAGTGGAATAGCCAGTATCCCGCCCGTAATCCCCAGTAACGCCTGCCAGAACAGAAACGCCAGCAACTGCGTGGTCAGCGCCAGATTGAGTCGCTTCCCAATCAGCAATGGTTCGATCACCGAACTCAGGCAGAGGTTCAGCACCACAAAGAAACCTGCTACCGCCAGCGCGATCTGTAAATCAAACATGATGTAACTCTGGATCACCGGCGGAATCGCGGCCAGAAAGGAGCCAAGCACCGGCACGTAATTAAAGATGAACATCAGCACGCCCCAGAAAAAGGCAAACTTCAGCCCGATCAGATGCGCACCGACGCCCACGATTAACCCGCCCAGAATACTGGTCAGCGTTTTCACTCTGGCATACACAATCACGCTCTGAATTCCCTCCTGCAGCGCCAGATAAAAGGCCTGATGTTTTCCCTTTACCCGCTGTTGCATTGCAGCTTTCAGCAGCGGCATCTCATAGAGCATAAACAGCAGCATCAGGAACACCATGATCCACCATGAGATGACGCCAGGGATTTGCGTCAGAAATGCAGTGACGATGCGCACTATTGCCCCTGCATCCACAAAGGTCAGCAACTGGTCGGGCGTCATACCGATATCAAGCCGTGCAAAGGCCAGCGTCAGCTGTTCAAGCCGGGCCGCCAGCAGCACGGGCGCCTGGCGGCTGAGCTGCATTAAATCGGGCGTCAGCACGGTTAACTTGAGGATAGTGACCACCATGATCAACAGCATCAGCATAATCACCAGCAGTGACGAGACGATGCGCGGTATGCGTTTGTTTTCCAGCCGGGTAATCAGGGGATCAAGCATGATGGCCAGTAACATTGCCAGCAGTACCTGGTTGATCAGCGGTGCTGCCAGATAAAGGCCGGTCAGAATAATGGTCAGACAGGTGAGGATAAACAGCACGCGTGCCATTGGCGGCCAGAGGGTAAACCAGCTCAGTCCCATGATTGGGCTCCTTCAGCAAAGATAAGCTGCAGTATAGATGAGGCTTAAGCTTCAGTGCTTTGCGTCAGGTCAGAGGGGGAAAGGCTTCTCGCAGGGCTTAAGAGACGATCATCGGTGGCTCCTGACCCTTGTTCAACGCACGAATGCGCGACTAAAAGCTATCCGGATAGTTTATTTACGATCCGGTTTCAGCCGACGATCAAACCGGAACGGAATGGCCTCAGCCTGTTGAACTATCCGGAAGAACTCGGGATATTCAGGATTTAACAGATAGTTATATTCTACAGGGGAGAGGGCACTGGGAACACGCAACGCAACCGCATCGCAGGCAGAGCACCAGGCGTCTCCATAGTCAGCCAGTTCTGCCGGTGCGTCTTCATCAGCCCAGTTTGCAGGCAACTCAGTGATATCAGCGGTCTGAATCAACGCATCGGGAACATCGATGCGCAGAAGTGTGAATGCGTCCAGGATGTGTGCTGAGTGCAGATGGACCAGTGTTTCCAGCAAAGTCAGTGATGCTGTTTCAGAAACATAAACCATGGAGATGCCGATGCTGTTCCAGCGGCCGCCCGCCTCTTTTGCGCCAAATCCCGTCCAGGCTGTTGAAAGATACTTTGTCTTGGTCAGCCTGTAGAGAATCAAGAGTAAACTCCGTGCTCCAGGCGCGTGATTAATTTCATGACCTCGTAAGCCCCGGTTTCAGACGCCATCAGTTCTGCGGGCATTTTCCAGCTCAGCGCCCTGTTAGGCTCATTCAACCATTTTTGCGCTTCATCCTTATCACCTTCGAACAGTTCAACTGCGCGATCAATGACACGGATAATACGTACCAGTCGTTCACTTTGTTCAGCGCTGAATTTCGCTTTCACGCTTCGGCTGAACGTCGTGGAGGGAATACCGGACATTTTGCGCAGGTCGTTTTGCGTAATCTTCGCCCAGTTGACGATCAGGTGAGCTACGTTGCCATCAAGGCCTTCATTAATCTGGCCCAGCAGGGCGACACCATCAGCGTTGTTCAGGCCTGCGGCCTGCCATAAGCGTGGCGGCCTGGTTTTGTTCGCAGAAAAGCTGAATGTTTTCATCTTTCACCTCCAATTGGTCATTTAACTATAACCATTTGGTGGGAGGGGCGCAAATTTCAGGATCTGATAAATCAGGAAAACCGGTCACTCTGAACCTTTCAGGGTCATGTGTCAGATTAAGCCGCGACTCACACATATTCATGAGTTTCATTCATATCGCGTTATTGATTTGAATAATGTGCAGATTATCGATCTCATGAGCCAGTTTCTTAAAGAGAAATCTGCAATAACGGGCAGACAAAGATCAGGATTAATCATCATTGATGAATAAAAGTAATAAGCCCTAGCTAATTACCCTACTTAATCCAATTAATCACTTTACGTTATGCTTTTCACACACAACGGCTGAAGGATAACGCCATGCCAACTGTAAAACTCAAAAATGGTAGAGAACATCAATATCCTCGTTTTTGAACTCAGTTCTGAGGATATGTTGCAAATTGCGGCGCTTGATTCCGCAACCAGCACATTCTTCTCTCATCCCTATCCGGCGATGGTGGAGTGGCTGACTGGCCGCAAACCTGACGTTAAAAACGCAACAGAAGAGGCTTTCAATAATGCAAAAACGCTATCTCGGAAAATCAGGTCTTGAAGTGTCAGCACTGGGTTTGGGCTGTATGGGCCTGAGTCATGGCTATGGTCCGGCGACCGACACCCGTCAGGCTGTTGAGCTGATTCGCGCCGCGGTTGAACGTGGGGTGACATTTTTCGACACAGCCGAAGTTTATGGCCCGTATCTTAATGAAGACGTGGTGGGTGAAGCGTTACAACCCTTACGCGACCGGGTGGTTATTGCTACCAAATTTGGTTTTACCTTTGGTGAGGACAATAAACAGCAGATTTTAAACAGCCGCCCGGAACATATTCGCAAAGCGGTTGAAGGCTCGTTGCGTCGTCTGAAAACCGATGTGATTGATTTGCTGTATCAGCACCGCGTCGATCCGGAAGTCCCTATCGAAGATGTTGCGGGAACCGTGAAAGACCTGATTTCAGAAGGTAAGGTCAAACATTTCGGCCTTTCTGAAGCGGGTGCACAAACCATTCGTCGTGCACATGCCGTACAACCTGTTACTGCACTGCAAAGCGAATACTCAATGTGGTGGCGCGAGCCCGAGCAGGAGATTCTGCCATTGCTGGAGGAGTTGGGGATTGGTTTTGTGCCATTCAGTCCATTAGGCAAAGGATTTCTGACGGGCGCGATTAAGTCAGGAACGACGTTTGGCAGGGACGATTTCCGTAGTAAGGTGCCGCGTTTTGCCGCTGAAGCAATTGAAGCTAACGAAAAGCTGGTCACATTACTGGGTGAACTGGCTGCCGGAAAAGGGGTTACGTCTGCACAAATAGCACTGGCATGGTTGCTGGCACAAAAACCGTGGATTGTTCCCATCCCCGGCACTACTAAACTGCACCGGCTGGATGAAAACCTGGGTGCTGCCGACATCACTCTTTCACAGGACGACGTGCGGCAGATACAAGAGGCGCTTGAAACGATAGAAATCGTCGGCGAACGTTACTCCCCTGAGCATCAGGCTCGTGTGGGCCGTTAAGATTCAGGCGGGTCTGCATCGAATTGCAGACCCGCTATTCCGGGTGCCGAAGCGCATCTATCATCAGCACAAAAGCGGGCGGATGCTGTTTACGGCTCGGATAACAGAGATAATAACCGGGAAATGCAGGGCACCAATCCTGCAGAATCTGAATTAGCTTTCCGGATTTTACATGCTCCCTGATCGTATCTTCAGGAACACAGGCAATACCAAAACCCGATAATACGGCATCGATTCTTTCTGACAGAAAATTAAACGTGACCTGTCCTTCAACTCTGACACGTAACGATTTTCCTTCCTTCTCAAACTTCCAATGATAAAAGTTTTAATTTCGGCCATACGAGAGTTTGAGCTGCATGCTCCCCTGCGGATAAGCGGATATTGCCAGAGGGCGTTCCATTAAGTTGAACCAGAGAGGCCAGCTCCTGCTCAAGATTGGCAATACGTGGCTCAGATGGGCCTGATTAGATAACGCGAGATTAAAACGGCGTGCCTGACGTGCCGAACATGTCTGGGCCTATGCCTTTCACACGCCGTCGATACGGAGTTTTATCTGAGAAGGTCATGGTGAGGGGCGGGTTCCATTTCCAGGCGAGCCCCAGGCATAAGAAAGCCTTTATCTGGCGGACAAATCAGTCTATCTTTAAGGAAATGATCATTCTCTAATGGTGTTAGCGATGAACGATAACCGTTATAAAGAGCGGGGACGACCGCGGGCGTTTGATACCGATGCGGCACTGGACAGCGCAATGCTGGTATTCCGGCAAAAGGGCTATCACGCCACCTCGATCGGCGATTTGGGCCAGGCTATGCAGCTCACTACCGGCAGCATCTATAAAGCTTTTACCGACAAGCGCACGCTGTTTGCAAACGTCTTCGCTCGCTATCTCTCAATGCGCAACAGCAGTTTAGCCGCGCGGCTGGCGCAATGTGAAAATGGCCGTGAGCAACTGGCGGCGCTACTCAATTTTTATGTGGATTCAGTGCGCGATGTAGAAGGTGAGCGCGGCTGTCTGGTGGCTGTCAGCGCCGTGGAGCTGCAAACTCTGGATGAGGAACTTGCCGGAGCCGTCAGCGCGGCGCTGATACGCAACCAGCAGAATCTGCAGCAGATAATCAGCCTGGGTCAGCAGGATGGTTCGGTCAATCCTGCACTGGACAGAGACGCCACCGCTTCGCTAATGCTTTGCATTGTTCTGGGGATGCGGGTCGCCGGTAAAGTTGCTGCGACCCGGCCCGATGCCAGCATCATCCCCCTGGCGCTGAAGTTACTCGACTAAATTTTTTACACATTAAGGAATCGATCGTTTCCTTAATATCCGGAGGTTTTATGCACGAATATCCACTCTACCAGCACCACTTTATTAACATTGACTCGCAGCGGCTGCACTACCTCAGCGCAGGCAGTGAACACGCTGAGGCTGTGGTTTTGCTCGCGGGTTTCCCGCAAAGCAGTTATGCCTGGCGGGAGGTTATTCCCTTGCTTGCCAGCCGCTTTCAGGTGATCGCACCCGACCTGCCAGGGCAGGGTGATTCTGACTTTCCAGCCAGTGGTTACGACACTGACAGCGTAGCAGAGCGCATACTGGCGCTGCTGAACCAGCTGGGTATCGAACGCTTTCATCTGGCCGGGCATGATATCGGGGCGTGGGTCGCCTGGTCACTGGCGGCAGGCCATCCCGAAAAGGTCAACCGTCTCGCGCTGCTGGATGGCGGCATTCCCGGTATCACGCTGCCTGACTTACTGCCAATGGTGGGTGATAGCGCCTGGAAAACCTGGCATTTTGGATTTCACTGTGTGGATGATTTACCGGAAGCGCTGATCACTGGCAGAGAGGCGATCTACCTGGACTGGTTTTTTAACCGTAAGTCAGCCAATCCACATCGCATAGATGCGGCGGCCCGTCATGAATATCTGCGCGTTTTTCAGCAGCCCGGGGCCCTGCGGGCCGGACTGGCTTTTTACCGCGCTTTTGCACAGTCGGCAGAGCAGAATCGACAGCGCGCGTTAAAAGGCAAACTGGCTTTACCGCTGCTGGCTGTCAGTGCCGACCAGGGATCGATACCCGATATGGCCACCCCGCTGCGCACCGTAGCGCATCAGGTAAGCATTGAAACTGTTCTCAACTGCGGTCATTTTATTCCCGACGAACAACCCGAGAAATTAGCGGAAATACTGGCAGACTTCTTTATTCCCTCTCCGGATAAAAGCGAAATATCACCTCAGTGACAGTAGGGAAAGTAATGTCGTGTGGCGGATTATTAATATTATTGCTGATCTGCTGTTATCTCATACAGGTTTCCAATAAATAACACTATCTTATTAATTTTTAAGTATTTAGAGCAGGCTGTTGCGCGTTGCTTTCTGTCGCGTGCTGTGAATAAATAAACGGTCATCAACGTCCGCCATCAGGATGAGATTAAAATAGCGGTCGGCAGCAGAGTGTCGATCGCATATTGCCGGGGCTGCTATGAATCAGGAAAAAGCACGACTGGCCGGGGAAATAAAAGCCAGAGTTAATGAACTTGAATCGCAGTTAGTGGCGATTCGACGTGATATCCATGCGCATCCGGAATTAGGCTTTGATACGCTGCGCACCGCCAGTCTGGTCACAGAGTATCTGCAGGCGCTGGGACTCAATCCCCGCACCGGCGTTGGCCGCAGCGGTGTTGTGGTAGATATCGACGGCGCAGAGCCGGGTAAGACCCTGCTGTTGCGCGCCGACATGGACGCGTTGCCGATCCATGAGCAGACCGGTTTACCGTTTGCCAGCCGCTATCCCGGAAAAATGCACGCCTGTGGGCATGATATTCACACCGCAACGATGCTGGGTGTCGCAACGATCCTGCCGCACTATCGTCAGCAGCTCAAAGGCCGGGTCCGGCTGATATTCCAGCCCGCGGAGGAGACGCCAGAAAGTGGCGCTGAGGCGATGATCGCGGACGGCGCGGCAGATGGCATCGACTGGGCCGTGACCCTGCATAACAAGCCTGAACTGGCTGCGGGGGAAGTCGCCCTGACGCGCGGGGCCAGCACTGCCTCCAGCGATGAATTCGACGTTACGGTGCATGGCGTATCGACCCACGCGGCACGTCCTCACATGGGCACCGATCCTATCATCGCGACCGTGCATCTCATCAGCCAGCTACAGACCCTCATCTCGCGTGAACGCGATCCCGCTCACTCCGCCGTATTGACCATCGGGCACATTCAGGGTGGTACCACCCACAATATCATTCCCGATAGCTGCCTGTTTCAGGGCACCATCCGTACTAAGTCGCCGGAAGTACGCGCTGCTATGGAAACCTCGTTTAAACGGATGTGCGAAGGGGTGGCGCTGGCGCAAAACGTGCGGGTGGAGGTTAACTTCCATCGCGGCGTGCCGCCTCTGATGAATGACGATCGCCTGATCGATTCACTGGAACAGATTCTGTCGCATCAGTTTGATAAGCCTATCATCGCGCAGCCCAGCGCCAGCTTTGGAGCCGAAGATTTTTCACTGTTCACGGAACGGGTACCGGGCTGCCAGATTCATATTGGATCGGCCACGCCGGGCCGTGACGATCACCTGCATAACTCCGACTATCAGCCGGACGAACGCAGCATTACCGCCGGGACGCAGGCGCTGACCCGCCTTGCAATTGATTTACTCTCTTAATAATAAATAAATGAGGTTTATATGATGATGCGTAACCGCCTGTTCACGGCTTCTCTGACCGTGGCACTGCTCGCCACTTCCGCGTTCAGCCAGGCGAAAGATTTCGGCACCCTGAAGTTTGCGACTGAAGCGGCTTATCCTCCGTTCAACCAGACCACCCCGAGCGGCAAAATCGTCGGCTATGAGCCGGATATGGTGGCGGAGCTGGCTAAACGTGCTGGCTTCAAATATGAAATCATCGCCCAGAAATGGTCGGGCATGATCCCAGGTCTTATCGACGGTAAATATGATGCGGTGATCGATGCGGTGACCGTAACGCCAAAACGTGCTGAAGCGATCGATTTTACCCATCAGTACACCGTCAGCGTCTCCAGCTTTGTGACTGCGAAAAAAAGCCCGCTGGCCACGCTGCCAGGCAGCGGCACGATTGTGACGGCGGATGATGACGCCGGCATGAAAAAAGCGATCGACGATCTGAAAACCACCTTCAAAGGGAAAACCATCGCGGTGCAGGTCGCCACCATTCAGGCGGATTTCCTGCAGAAATACCTGGGCGACGTTGCCACTATCCGCACCTATCAGGCGGGTCCTGAAACCTTTGCCGACCTGATGAATGGCCGGGTGGATGCCGTCATGGCTTCTCGTACTAACCTCAACGCCTTTGTGAAAAAACATGCTGAGGCAATCAGCAGCAGCGGCTATGGCTTCTCCGGTGGCGTGCTCGGCGCAGGCTCGGCGATTGGTCTGCGTAAAGGCAACAGTGAGCTACAGCAGGTGCTGAATCAGGCGCTGGACTCCATGATCAAAGATGGGACGCTGAGCAAACTGTCGATCAAATGGTTTGGCGAAGATGTCGCGCCGAAAGCGTAACCGCTGATGCTGATGAATATTGACTGGCAGATACTGGGCTTCGGGGATGAGGGCTGGGGTGGCGTCCTGCTTAACGCCGCCGCCGTCACCGTCAGCGTGTCACTCTGCGCCTGGCTACTGGGTGCGTTGCTGGGCAGCGTGCTCTGCTGGATGCAGATTGCCGGTTCACGCTGGCAGCAGCGACTGGCGGCAGGCTACATCACTCTGTTTCGCGGCGTGCCGGAACTGCTGGTGATCTACCTCTTCTATTTCGGTGGAAGACAGGTGGTCTCCACCGTGGGCACCGCGCTGGGCTTCCAGGGACCCTTCGATGTGAACGGTTTTGTGGCGGGCGCGATTGCCATCGGGCTGATCTCCGGTGCCTATCAGAGCGGGGTGTTCCGTGGCGCTTTCTACGCCATTCCCGGCGGAACGCTGGAAGCGGCGACCGTGACCGGCATGGGACGGCTGATGATGTTTCGCCGCATTATCGTGCCGCAGGCGTTACGCACTGCGCTGCCCGGCATGGGCAACCAGTGGCAATCGGTGATCAAAGAGTCGGCGCTGGTCTCGGTAACCGGACTGGTGGAAACGATGAACCAGGTCTCCACCGCAGCCAACTCCACCCAGATGTCCTTTTTCTTCTACAGCGTGGGTGCGGTGATCTACCTGATTATCACCACCTGTTCCGATATGGTTTTCCGCTACGTGGAAAAGTTTGCGATGCGCGGTCAACAGCGCGTGAAGGGGTAAGGAGTCCACGTGGATATCATGTTTTTACAGCAGACGCTGCTGGCGCTGCTGAAAGGATTGCCGCTGACCATCAACCTGGCGCTGCTCTCACTCTTTGGCGGCGGCGTGCTGGCGCTGCTGCTTAACCTGCTGCGCATGACGCGTGTCGGCAGCGTTTTCTGTCGCTTCTACGTCTGGCTATTTCGCGGTACGCCACTGCTGATCCAGATCTTTATGGTCTATTACGGCCTGGGCAGTTTACCGGCGGTGCGGGAAAGCCTGTTCTGGCCGCTGCTGCGCGATCCCTACTGGTGCGGCTTACTGGCGCTGATTCTCAATGATGCCGCCTATACCTCGGAGATCCTGCGCGGCGGGCTGCGTGCCGTCAGTCAGCAGTCGCTGGAGGCCGCTAAAGTCTCAGGCATGTCGTCGTATAAAATCTTTACCCGCATCACCTTACCGATTGCGATTCGACAGGCATTGCCGGCCTACAGCAATGAGATCATCTCGATGATCAAAGCAACGTCGCTGGTCAGCACTATCAGCCTGATGGAGATGACCGGCATTGCCGACTCGATAGTCTCTTCCACTTTCCGGGCGCTGGAGGTGTTCCTGAGCGCGGCGGTGATCTACCTGATACTCACCATGCTGGTCAGCAAAGGCGTATCGATGCTGGAACGACGCTTATCACCTTACTATTTTGGAGCACGCTCATGACCGCACCTACCATCATGCTGAGTCATCTCAGAAAGAGTTATGCGGGACACGAAGTGCTGCACGACATCAGCCTGACCGCGCAGGATGGCGATGTGATATCGCTGATTGGTGCCAGTGGGTCGGGAAAAAGTACGCTGTTACGCTGCATTCCGTTTCTTGAAGTGCCGCAGGCAGGCGAAATTGCGGTAGGCGAGGTGAACGTCACCCTGGATAACGCCGACGAAAAACTGAGCCGCGAGCAGCGCCGTCGCATCAAGCTGATGCGAATGCAGCTCGGCTTTGTATTTCAGAGCTTCAACCTGTGGCCGCATAAAACGGTGATGCAGAACATCATTGAAGCGCCGGTTCATGTGCAGAAGCGCAGCCATAAAGAGGCGATTGAAGAAGCAGAAGCGCTGCTCCATAAAGTGGGGCTCTATGCAAAACGCGACGCCTGGCCGTCACAGCTTTCCGGCGGACAGCAGCAGCGTGTGGCGATTGCACGGGCGCTGGCGCAGCAGCCAAAAGCGATACTGTTCGATGAGCCAACTTCAGCGCTGGATCCGGAGCTGGTGGGCGAAGTATTGCGGGTGATCCGCAGTCTGGCGGAAGAGGGACGTACCATGATTATCGTCACCCATGAAATGGGCTTTGCACGTGACGTGTCGAACAAAGCGGTGTTTCTGCACCAGGGCATGATTGAGGAGTCCGGTTCACCGGAGCAGGTGTTTCTCGATCCGATCTCGCCACGCTGCCGCGCCTTTGTAAATAGCCACTTTGAGCGCAATGCAGGCTGAAGCGTCGTTCTGATAAGGCTGACGCACTGAGATTTCGTGTTTTGAGATCAGAAAACCCCGGAAGATTTCCCGGGGTTTTTTACAGCAGCCAGAACACGTTATCCAGAACGATCAGCGCGATCTTACGCCCGGTCCTGAGACGAAGCAGCAGCAGCAGGGCGGCCCGCTTCAACCATTGCCTGCCATTGCTGATAGCTGGGGCGGCTCTGGATTTTTGCATACCACGCTTTCAGGGCGCGACATTCGTCAGGAACAGCAAGATTCACCAAAGTCGCGAAAATCATTCCGCCGGTTACGGTGATATCCGCCATCGAAAATGTATTGCCCGCGACATAAGGTTGTGAGCGTAAAACGCCGTCAAAGTAGTGCATCCCTCTAATGGCCTTTTCACGCATCTTCGCACCCCATTCCGGATTCTGATAGAGCTCCACCTCCGGCCCCAGTCCTGCTGTGGCATGATGGAAATAGACGCTGACCGCATCAAGAAATTCGATCTCAGCCCGTTTGGTCATCATATGGATAACGCCTTTTTCTGCCGGCGTGACGCCAGTCAGAAGCGGATTGTCATACAGCACATCGAGATATTGCGTAATGGCGGTGCATTCAGCGATCAGCGTTCCGTCATTCAGCGCTAGAACCGGCAGTGTTCCGGAATAATTGATCGCTAAAAATTCAGGTTTTTTATGCTCACCTTTCCACAGGTTGACCGGAATAAATTCGACCTCAGAAAGTAATCCCTTTTCCGCCAGCGCAATCCTGACCCGTGCAGGATAAGGGCCATCATACCAGTCATAAATCTTCATCGCGGGGAGTGACGGAACTGCAGATGCATTGTGGATATCAGTCATGATTAAGTTACCTACCTGTCAATTGGTAGTTGGATTGTGGTACCGAACTTTTCTCCTGTCAATCCCTGTCTACCAGTTGGCAGGTAAATATTTTCCCCTTATAATGCGTCTCCACCTCCTGAAGGAAAACTGAGTTATGAGTCTGAACGCGCGTGAAGCCATTCTGGCCGCAGCAAAAAGTGCTGCCCAGAATCATGGCTATAACGGGATTAATTTTCGCAGCATCGCTGACGAGGTAGGCATCAAGAATGCCAGTATCTATTATCACTTCGCCAGTAAGGCCAATCTGGGGGCCGCGGTTGCCAACCGATACTGGCAGGATACGGCTGAGGATTTAAAGACTATACGCGAGCAAAGTGCCTCACCGGATGAGGCGTTGCAGCGCTATCCGCAGATTTTCCGCAAGTCGCTTGAAGATGCCAACCGGCTCTGTCTCTCCAGCTTTATGGCGGCGGAATATGAAGATCTGCCCGAGGAAGTGAAGCGTGAGGTTCAGTGTTTTGTCGATGCGAACGTCGAGTGGCTGACTGAGGTCCTTTGCGAAAAGTCGCCCGATAACCCGGAGAAAAATGCGCAGCGTGCGCTGGCAATCTACACCGCAGTTGCCGGCGCGCAGTTAATAGCCCGCACGCGCCAGGATATAACCATTTTTGATAACCTGATTGCGACCTATCAGGAGAGCGGCCTGATTCCGCTGTCACACTGAATTAAAACGGCACCGCGCCTGAAAGAGATGCAGGCGTCAGCACTCAGAGCTTCAGGGCTATCAGTGAAAGCAGCAGTGAGTATTCAGGGTTAAATCGCACTATGGCGCAAGCCGCCTGCCAGTTGTGTGAACACGTCGATCATCTTTGGCAGCGCCTTTTCCGGCTCGCTGCTGGAAGCGACCCATAGTGCGGCATTCAGCGCCGCGCTGTTCAGCAGATGAGCGGCGGCATCGGCGTCGACCGGCTTCATTATCCCGCTGTCGATAAGACGGGTAATCGTTTCACGCGTGGCTTCCAGGCAGCTGTTCTGGCTGGGCCATTGCGAGGGATCTCCCAGGAAAGCCGGGCCATCGCGCAGCACAATGCGTTGTACTTCGTTATCCATTGCCATGCGGATGTAGGCGATGCCTTCAGCCACCAGCTTTTCCCACGCATCGCTCACCCCAGACGCTGCCGCTTTAGCCTGCTGGGCCATTTCGCCATCAACCTGTGCGACGACCGCCGCAAGCAGCCCCTTTTTGTCACCAAAATTGTGGTAGAGCGCCCCGCGAGTCAGACCTACGCTGGCCGTCAGTTCATCCATTGATGCGGCGGCAAAGCCTTTTTCGGCAAAGGCTGTGCGTGCTGCTGCAATCAGTTTTGCCCGGTTCTCTTCCATTGTTTCAGCGCGACGTTTAGCGGCCATACACTCTCCTTTCACATACGCGAGGTATATTAATTGACATACGCGACGTATGTGTGATTAATGTGACATACGCCGCGTATATTAAATCAAACTCGTGTGCGCTGCATCCTGCAATCCGCTAAAGGCTATTGAGGAAATTCTATGATCACCCGCGAACCCATTTTTCCTGCTAATCGTCACGCTCTCTATGAGCAGCATGGTTATTCAGCGGCTATACGCTCAGGCGATCTGCTGTTTGTCTCTGGTCAGGTGGGCAGCCGTGCCGACGGCACGCCGGAGCCCGATTTTGCTGCTCAGGTAGAACGGGCATTTGAGAATCTGGCGGCCACGCTCGCTGCGGCAGGGTGTACCTTTGACGATCTGATCGATGTCACCACATTTCACACCGATCCGGAGCATCAGTTCGAAACCATCATGCAGATAAAGCAGCGCGTTTTTCCGCAGCCTCCCTATCCTAACTGGACAGCGGTGGGTGTGACGTGGCTGGCGGGATTTGATTTTGAAATTAAGGTGATTACACGCATTCCCGATCAGCGGGACCAACGGAGCCTGTCACAGAGTGTATAAAGCATGAGTGGCAATCAGTCTGTCAGGTACTTTACACCGGAGACGGGCGCTGCGATGACATGCCGGACGTTAAATAAGCTGGCATCACATACAGGGATGTCCCGCGCTGCATTTGCAAAACATTTTGGTCAGACGGTTGGAATTACTCCCATAGAATCTCTGACGCAATGGAGGATGCTACTCGCCAGCAATCATCTGCAAAATTCAGACGAGACGATTTCAGGCGTTTCTGCCGCACTGGGATATGAGTCGGAGAGCGCCTTCAGAAAAGCATTTAAGCGTGTTACTGGCGCTTCACCAGGAAAGTTAACCCATTCGAAAAAGTTTTGAAGGTTAATCGAAAACCCCATTAATTACGGCGGTCACGACAGCGGTGCTCAGGGCTATCAGCACAAGATTATCTCCGACAGATCGCCATTCGTAACCAGGGTAATAGGGCAGCTCATTTAGCATTGATGCTGGCAAACTTTTTTTGGCGATACCCGGAGGCAAAGGTTTACCACGCGCAACTTTTTTAGCTATTCCTGGCGGCAAAGACTGATAGCCGACAAGGCCATAATTGACGGCAAGTTTACGTGCAAGCGAGTAGTTGATATCTGACTCGACGTGATCGGGCCGTCCAGCGTTCTTACGATTTCCATGTTTGTCTTTCGGACCCGCATTACCATGCCCCTTGTTTCCGTGCTCTCCGCTTTTGCCGTTATTACCCGGGTTTCCGCTATTACCATTACCCTGACCGCCACCACCGTTGCCGTTGCCCGGATTTGCGAAAACGGGCGCAGCAAGCACGGTACAAGATATCACCACCGCAAATGCGGCTTTTAAGGCGCGAGATTTGAGCATGTGATCTTTCCTTAATATTATTCAGTAATCTGAACCAGAAAATATAAAGCGATGTAAGGAGGTAACATGAGCTCAACCTCTTCACATTATTATGTCACCTGTTAGTTATTACCCAGCATTAAACGGCCGACAACCACATAGCAACCTTAAGAATTATCTCAAAGTAATCAAAGAAAAGCTGTACGGTGTTTTGATATTTCGTATAAATTTTATGCTGAAACCCTTGCTAACAATAGATAAATTTTCGGCTTTAAGCGAGGCGGAATACATTTTCGTTATTTTTATGCTGCTGCAATGCATTGTTTATACTTGCGATTACCTGACATTACTACAACGCTTAATAACTCTGCTACATAAGGTACCTTAAGCGAGACAGAAACCATGTCGACTCATGAGACGGAGCAGGTAATTTTGAGCAGAACTTTTCTGATATCGGTCTTCCCATAATATTCAGGATTACAAAATGAAAAATAATAAAAGCTATAAAGGATGGCTGGCTATATCAGCCGTCGTCGCTCTGTGCAGCACTGCCACCGTACAGGCTGAGACGCAGACAAGCGCCCCGCAGGGCGGGAATACACCGCAGACCGTAAAGAGTGACAAGCTCAGCCCTGGTGATGAAAAAGCACTGAAGGATATGGCGCAGGCCAATATCAATGAAATTGCCGCCGCCAAAATTGCGCTGAACAAAACACAAAGCGCAGAAGTTAAAACCTTTGCACAGAAGATGGTCGAAGATCATGGCAGTGCCCTGACAAAAGTTCAGGCGGTTGCTAAGCAAAAAGAGGTGACATTACCGACTGCGCCAGACGCTAAACATAAGGCCATGGCCGACAAGCTGGAAAAGCAGAGCGGCGGTGCCTTTGACAAAATGTATATGGAAAATGCCGGAATAATGGATCATAAGATGGTGCTGTCGACGCTGAAGAGTGACGCGACGAAGATAAAGGATCCGGATGTGAAGGCGCTGGCCGACGCGCATACCCCTGTTGTAGAACAGCATCTGAAATCCGCCCAGCACATGGCGATGTAACCGGGCTGGCCGGTTCCGAATTATCCGCAAGCGCTGTTACGGGATCATCGGGACCAGCCAGAAACGACATAATCCACCATCGGCTGGAGTTTCTCTCTCGTTACGCCAGCCTTTGCCTGAACAGCCATGCCCTGCGCTACAGTCATAAGGTATTTAGCTAACATTTCACAATCAGCGGATGAAGAAAGCTCGCCCTCGTGCTTTGCACGTTTGAGCCTCTCCAGCAAAGCCGTCTCCGAGCCAATGCGGCGAGTGATCAATTCCTGGCGAATGGTCTCAGCCCCCTCTGAACATGCCAGAGCGCCATTAATACCGAGACATCCCCGGCATTCACCACCGAGCGTGTGAGTATCCAGCATGCCATTAAGAATGAGTCGCACCGCATCATGAACGTTTGGTTCCTGGAGTGCTCCGGTCATAAAAGCCATATATCTGACTTCATATTTCTCCAGCGCTTTACGGAAAAGGCTCTCTTTGTTTCCAAAGGTGGCGTAAAGACTCGGACGCGCAACGCCCGTCGCACGTGTCAGGTCATCAAAGGAGGTGCCTTCGTAACCGTTTTTCCAGAACACCACCAGGGCTGCTTCTAAAGCGACCTCCGCGTCAAATTCCCGATGTCTTCCCATTTAGCCTCCGATTCTATAACGGTCATTATAAAAAAATTGACGGCCCGCGTCCAACTCTGTACTAATAATACTGTAACGACCAGTATTAAATTTTTTTGCTGGCGCAGATGATAGCGTCTGGCCCGAAACAGAGAAGGAAAGAGTGTGAACGAAGAGCAGCAAAACCAGCGCGTTGCAGTTGTTAAGGACTATTTTCGCAAACTCGACTCGGGCGATTCGTCAATGATGGATCTTCTGACAGACGACATTCAGATCTACTTTCCAAAGTTCGGTGTGGGATACGGAAAAGCTGAAGTGGCTCGCGCCGCTCAGGGAATGATGAGCACCCTGCAAAAGATCGAGCACGACTTCGAGCGGATGAATATTCTGGTTGCGGGCGATCACGTTGTCGTTGAAGGGTTTGAGAGTGGAATCAGCGCTAACGGAACGCCCTGGCCTGAAAAGGATCGCTCTGAAGGCCGTTACTGTAACGTTTTCCAGTTCGATGGACTTAAAATTAAGCGGCTTCACATCTATACCGATCCCGATTTCGACAGCACGCATGAAGAGCGATTTTTGTGGCCAGCGGTGGGCATGACCCGTTCAGATGACATCTGATTGGTGAAGTGACATGCGTTCAGGATACATCTCCATGCTGACGCAGCTGCTCACCTGTGCAATCACTATCGAGCTCTTTGCACTCTGGGCGCGGTTCCTGAAGCGTTTAAGCTCATACTCATGTTAAGAAAATCGACGTGCCTGAGAAGATATTTTAAGCGTTTTCTGCGCTCAGCCACATCGGTATAACTGGGTTGAAATGCGAGCTTCAGGCGCCATCAAGCCCCAGCGTTTCACGACGCAGGAAGGCCCAGTCAATCAGAGCAGTCATTGATGGCCCAAGCGCTTTTCCCAGATCGGTAAGTGAGTACTCAACACGCGGAGGGACTTCGGGATAAACCGTGCGAGTCACGATGCCATCCTGTTCCAGTTGCTTAAGCTGCTGGATCAGCATTTTTTGATTTACGCCCTCAATCCGGCGCTCCAGCTCGGAAAAGCGCAGCGGGCCTTTAGCGGCGAAAAGCTGACAGATAATAATTGTCTTCCATTTACCTTCAATAATCTTCAGCGCTTCGGTGGTAGCCTTAGCCCACACCAGTCGCTGCTCCGGAATATCACAACGCCAGTCTCTTTCCATACTTACCTTCAGGTTAGTAACCCACTATTTTGTCGGTTCTTGTTGTTTATTCAGTGAATATATAGGGTATCTCACTTCAACACAGAATCAGGAGCGAAATATGAAAATCGGCGTAATTGGCACAGGTAATATCGGTGGTACCCTGGCACGGAAGCTCAGTGAAGCGGGGCACAAGGTAAAAATCGCTAATTCACGCGGAGTTGATGGCGTGCGTGGTTTTGCGGGTGAAATTAATGCAGAACCCACAGACATCAGGGGAGCGGTTACAGACGTCGAAGCCGTGATTCTCTCCATTCCGCTGCCGGCACTTAGCAGCCTGCCTGATGGGCTTTTCGATCACCTGCCACCCCATGTCCCGGTGATCGACACCAGCAATTACTATCCTGGCCTGCGTGACGCACCGATTACTGCACTGGATAATGGGCAGACCGAAAGCGAATGGGTTCAGGAGCAAATCGGACACCCTGTGGTTAAAGCTTTTAATAATATCCTTGCCGACTCGCTCGCCGATCTGGGCCAGCCGCAGGGAAGTCGGGGTCGTCTGGCGGTTGCCGTAGCGGGAGATCATCCTGATGCTGTGCAGACGGCCATGTCACTGGTTAACGACACCGGTTTTGATCCTGTGTTCTCTGGGACTATCGCTGAATCATGGCGTCAGCAGCCCTGCACACCTTGTTACTGCTGTGACTGGGAAGCGCCCGTGATGCTGCGAGCTCTGGCGTTGGCCAGAAAGGGAGAAGGTCAGGCTCGGTTGCCACAGCTTTATGCCAGTTTCGCGACGCTGGGTGATGCACCCTCTCATCAGGATATTATCGGAAACAACCGTGCCATAAACTGGCCGGTTTAAATCGCCAGGCAAGGATAATCTGTCTGCATTGAAGTTCTGGATAAAGATTGTTCTGAGAATATTTTTGCATAGTGGCTCTGGCTCAGGCATCTGGTCCACGGTATTGCTCTGCAGGCTTGTCCTTAAGCCTGAGAGATCCAGATTACTCTCCGGGAAGTGTGCTAATAAAGTCACGATAGGTATGCAGTGGGCGGCCAGGCAGGGTGACCAGACGTTCCCGGTCGCCCTCTTGTGGAATCATCCCATCACTGACGTAACGTTCAGCCATCAGCCGCATTTCATACGCCATTCAGCGCGGCATAAACTCCGCCATATTGGCTTCGAATGCATCCGGATTATCTCCTCCATAAATTACCGGACGGCCCAGAAGCTGTTGCCAGGCTGCTGCTGCCTCTTCTCCGTTGAGCGTATCCGGCCCCACGAGATTGAGCGTTTCGACCGGTAATTCTTCGCTGGCCTGGTCGCGCCTTATCAGTTCAATTGCCGCCACTTCAGCAATATCCAGTGTGTCGACCATTACAGTTACGGATTATCAGACCTCTTTACGGCCCAGATAACGCTCTTTCATCAGTGACAGTTTTATGCCGATATCCAGCGCCGGCGATGGCGGCATGAAACTGGCCTTGCCCAGCGACAGCATATCCGCGATATGCGGGTTGTCCTGTTTCATCATGTAATCTGCCAGCAGACTGCCCGCTACGGTCTGTTTTGAAACACCTGCGCCGTTACAGCCACCCGCCGTACAGATAAATTTGTTCAGCATGCCCCATTCAGGCGCGCTGTTTCGCGTGACGCTGATGGTGCCGGACCAGGTGTGGGTTATCTTTACGCTGCTGAGGGTCGGATAGACTTTATGAAATAAGCGCTGATGCAGCTGGGTTGCCTGCCAGGTCTCTGCGGCATTTACCTGACCGCTGAGTGCGGGTATCACGTGCTGGCGAATCAGGAAACGGCGGTCTGAGGTAAAACGGAAGGTTGCACCGGCAATCGCATTAACCGGCGTAAGCCCCCAGCTCTGCATGGGGGGCAGGGTGGCCAGTTGTTCATCCGTCAGCGGATCGGTAATGCTGGCGAAGGTCGCCATTGCTGCCTGACGCGAAAGTCCTGGTCGCAACTCTGGCGATAATGCGTTGGTGGCCAGCATCACCTTTGGCGTTTTGATGATGCCAAACGGTGTCAGCACTTCAGCCATGCTGCCGTAGCGAATCCCCAGCACTGGCGTATTATCGAAGCGTTGAATATTTTCAGGTAAAGAGTGGTTTAGCCCGGCGATCAACTGCGCCGGATTAACCAGCACACAGCCAGGTGTATATATCCCTTTGCTGTAAAAGCGCGTGCCGAGTTTAAGGTAAAGCTCCTCGCTGTCTGACATCTGCCATGGCTCATCCATTAAATCGAGCTGGCTGGCGTACTCTTTTAAAATACGATCACTGCCACGTTCAGCCTGGCAGTGATATTTACCGACCTGTTGCCAGTCGCACTGAAGATGATGCTGAGAAATAACCTGCTCCAGTTGACGAATGCCTTCCTGAAGCAGGTTACGGTAAGCGTTGGCCTTTTTTAATTCAGCGGTGGAACTGCCAATATTATGAGGCAGACCGATAACAAATCCGGAATTACGTGCCGATGCGCTTTCTCGTGTGCTGTGCGCATCGACGATGATAATTTTCAGGTCGGGATTAATTTCAGCCAGGCGGCGCGCAAAGGCAACACCTGCAAATCCCGCGCCGACGATAACCCAGTCGGCAGTCATATCCTCTCGCAGCATGGGCTGCGGCGGAAAACAATGCTCACCCGCAGGCCAGCCCAGTTGATTGTGATTAAATGGTATCGATGCGTAGCGCAATTCCCTGTGCCTTATCTGAAAAATAAAGCAATTTTATAAGTGAAAGCAGGATATCTGTGCCAGCGGTAATCTGACTAATGTTGATTTCAGACAAGTAAAATTCTGGTGGATGATTTTTAAGTTAACTACCAAAGGTTGCGCGAATTTTCGAAGAAGAGATTATAACGCGACTGTTATGGGGTTTATTTTCTGGTGTCAAAGACCGAAAACAGTGATCTGCAGAGGCGATATATTCATGAGGCCCGGGCAGGGGAGAGCGAAACGGAACAGGTCGCGCTGTTAACTGGCAATTTCGAGTGAGGATCCGCCCGTGAAACCGATGCCTGTACGGCATCAAAGCGTTTTATAGATTTCAGCAATCACCTGCATCGTTGCTTCTTCTACGGTTCCTTCATTGCGACATAAAAACCAGCCGTGGTTGGTCATCTCCTGCTCGAACACTCTGGTGCAAGCGACATGCTCTTCCAGTTTGTGAATGACTGTACTGCCCAGCCCACGCGATCGTGCCGAGGCTCGTTCCCATGAAACTTCAGGTGCCGTGACCACCCCGATATGCAGGTCTGGCGCTCGCACATTGAGCTCAATGTTTCGCTGCAATATCTCTGCAAAAGGCACCAGTCGCCGAAACGCTGCATCAGACGGATACCAGCGATCCATCAGGATAATGCAGTTCATGGGCTGTTTAGTGAGTACATTCTGTGAAATCCAGGCACGGCTAACGGCAAAGCGTTCACAAATTTCCCGCTCCAGTTCGACGGAGGGATTTCTGGCGAGCCTGTTAACCAGCGCCATTGTTTCCGCCCTGAAGGGATCGCTTTTTTGCTCGCTAAGTCGGATCACCTTCCTGTTATCTGCTCTTAGCACTTGCGTAATGGACTCCAGCAGAGTGGTTTTACCGGTTCCCTTGGGCCCATCCAGAGAAACAAACAGCTGACGACTCATGCATGGAATGAGAAGTGAGGAAAGATTTTTGTGAATCGTGCATCCGGTAAAAACATCTTATTTTCCTGGTTTGAACAGCTGAACCTACATCGTTCTCTGTAACCGTCAGGCACGTCAGCGTGAACATGATTTTTAAACAGACCCTGGTGAACACGCTGGTAACGGTTCTGACTCACGAGTTTATAGAACAGGATGTTAGTCAGGTAAGCTTAATAGTTGAGGCCTGTGCGGTGTAGTTTAAGGGAAGCGTCTGGAAAACGGAAAAGATCGTGCCTGTTCTGCCATTTACCCATTCAAACGCATGTCCTTAATCGCAATAACGAGCCCTCAAAGGCAATCCCCCGGTACGTGCAGGAATCTGGCGAGTAGAAATTATCTATATTATGCTCATAAGCCCTTGTTAAATTGATCCTAATCCAATCCTGCCTAAGGTGGTTAAATGTCTGACGAAAGGGAAATCAAACTGGAGACTGCTTTAAAACTGGCGGCCGATCATCCAGCAGAACGACCTGAGTTTTACCGGGTACTGTTAGATTCATCGCTTTACGTCCTGGGTAGTTCCGGAGGGGCAACGGGTGATGGTGAGGTCGAACTAAAGGCGGGTGAGAATATCTCGATTCAGCACTGGGAAAAACCGGATGGAACGCCTGTCATTCCGGTATTCAGCTCGCTTGCCACCCTGCAGCGCGCCATCAGCCAGGAAAGTAAATACATGAAGTTGCCTGCCAGAGCCTTTTTTGAAATGACGCGGGGAGAGGGTGTGTTTCTTAATCCAGGGTCAGATTACGGAAAGGAGTTTGTGCCGGAAGAAATAGAAGCCATGCTGGCGGAAGGAACGGGTCGCCTGCCGCAGACAAGGGTGGTTGAGGAAGAAACACAGGTATTAGTGGGAGTACCTGCCGTTGTTCCGGACAGGCTTCTGAAAGAGTTATCTGCCTGGTTTGCAAAATGTCCCGGGGTCAGCCGTGCATTCCTGGTTTTAATGCACGACCCGTCAGTCGATGATAAACCGCATTATCTGGTGGGGGTGGAAATGAGCGGTGATGTGCAAGAGGTGATGCGTGGTGCGGGTCTTGTCGCAGCGGATACCTCTCCGGATGGGCAGGCGGTGGATCTGATGCGCCTTGGCCAGAACGACAAAGGTCTGGATTCACATATCAGGTCGCAGTTTACGCCATTCTATGTTCGGAGCATGAAGCAAAAACTAAAGGGCATGTTTGGACGCTGAGCGCTGAACGGCTTCTGAATGTTGTCTTGTAACCAGCGTAGTAAATCGGGGGTGACTTTGATCTCCGGTTTCAACAGTGCCAGTGATAGTGACTGAAATAGGTGATCCAGGGCTGATTTATCTATTTCCGCTATGAGTGAGAAGTGGACATTCAAATATTTCTGCAGCAGATGGATATTTTGCTTAGATAGTCACCGATAAAATAAACGCGAGCAGGCAACCGGGAAAGTTAGTTCTATTTTTGAAAAAAAAGTAATCTGGTTTTATTTAAATTAAGCATATTATCCCCGCCTGGAAAATCAGGATCCTCGGACTGAACCGGGTCATCTTCCCAATCACAGACTGAACAGATTTCATAATTGCCTTGTTTCCCGATTATCTTATTACCACAGCAGGGACATAAATAAAGTTCTTTTTCCGTTACAGTTTTTTCCATTTCTCCTGACGTCCTCCCCAGTAACGCTCCCTGCTGGTACAGAGCTGCTGGTGCATTCCTGATATACTCAGCCTCAATAAACTCAGATATTTCCAGAGTATCATCGACTGCCTTGTTCCGATAACAAGCTGCGCACTCACGCTATTTGTGACCCTACAGTAAATTGAGAACGCAGAAATTTTCGTTTTTGTAAATCTGAGATGACCAGGTTATACATATAGAAAACGTATTATAGAGCAGATCATTGAGACCAGCTTCCTTAATCCATTCATCAAAAATAGGGTTGTATCCCCTGGCTGAGATAGGTCGGGGAAAATCGACGCAGGAATGGAAAAGATAGTCAGCCTGTTTAAGTGGCTATAAACTTCAATGCCGTTCCTGTATCCATGGTGGTTCTCGGCGTCAGTTAAAACTGAACGGCGCTGCCGTTCTTTTGCAGCCTGAACTGCAGTTCTTGTTTCAAATTAAACCAGGACATTTATCTGCCTGTTTTCTTTTTGATGTGTGTTTCAGGCATGATTAAGGTGGCCAGGCCTAACATTGGCAGGAAGCCACATGCGTAATAAACGTGAATTAAGCCGTACCAGTCGGCCAGTTTGCCTAAACCAGCTGCAGCAATCCCGCCTACACCAAACATCGTGCCAAACATGATTCCGGAAACCATGCCTGTTCTTCCGGGAAGTACTTCTTGCGCATAGACAACAAGAGCTGCAAATGCTGAAGAAATCACAAAGCCGATGCAGATAGTCAGAGAGACAGTCCAGAAAAGAGTCGCGTGAGGCATCAACAGTGAAAACGGTATAACGCCCAGGAAAGAAATCCACACCACAGCCTTACGTCCGATACGATCTCCAACGGGGCCGCCTATCAGTGTGCCGGCGGCTACGGCAACGAGGAAAGAAAACAGATAAATTTGTGCGTCCTGCAAAGGTATACCAAAACGTGATACCAGATAGAAAGTATAATAAACGCTGATTGATGAGATGTACGTATATTTGGCCATTATCAGAATCGCCACGGCGCTCAGTGCCACCCTTATTTCTTTAATGCTTAGTCTGCGAAGGGTTGCATCAGTATGGTTCTTCATATGCATTTGCCCATGGAGAACCGTCCAGCGGCTTATCCACGCCAGTATGACCAGGGCTATTAGCGCGATCAACATCAGCCAGGCAACAGAAGACTGTCCGTGCGGGATAATAATTAATGCAGCGACGAGCGGACCAAATGCGGTTCCGATATAGCCGCCCACCTGGAAAGTTGACTGGGCAGTGCCAAATCTGCCACCTGAAGCCATTCGGGCCACACGTGATGCTTCTGGATGAAAAGTTGCAGACCCTACTCCAATAAGCGCGGCCGCAAACAACAGCATACTGAAGCTTCCGGAATAAGCGAGAAGGCCTACTCCAGTGAGTGTGACGGCGGTTCCTGTCGGTAATAACAGCGGCTTAGGATGCTTATCTGTATAAAGTCCAATCCAGGGCTGCAGGAGTGAAGCGGTCATCTGGTAAACCAGAGAAATCAAACCAATTTGCGTAAACGTAAGCTCAAAATTTGACTTCAGCAAAGGGTAAATGGAGGGTAACACAGACTGAATGAGGTCGTTGCAGCCGTGTGTAAAAGCAACAGCTCCCAGAATTGGCACCAGGAGCTTCTGCGGCCCATGTCCGGAAAGATGGGCTACGTTGTTATCAGGCTTTGTAGCGGAAGTAGTCATAGAGTTTCCGTTGTCAGTAAACTGCGTCAGGTTCGTAATGATGCAGGTAGATTTTCGAATTGAAGAGTACGAAGCGCTCTGAAAGATGAAAATGATTAGTAATTAAATCGCTGCAGTTCTCTGGTCACACGTGCAGACGTATCTGACGTTCGGAATCGGGCAGGCTTTTTTCAGCACGCAGATGATGCCGGATGGCCTGAACAATAAGGACAAAAATCTTCTTTTCTTTTGCCGTTTTCAGCCACCAGATAATAAAACGACACTTTTGATATTCGACAGTAAAGGATAAGGCCAGGCTGTAATGTCTTATTGCAACCATAAGGTAATAGTTGAAGTATTGATGTTATCGGCTGATTCATTTAGATGACACTCCTGACGGGTGTTTTAAGTGATAGAGGGTGTAAAGTGAAGTGACCCCGTTCAGGACCATTTTAGTTATTGGAGGCGGTTTAAAGCTGCTAACGAACACGGTGTATCGGCATGCGAGAGCAGACTGGCCCGTCATGATTTTCTGGAAAACTCAGTCCTGAATATCCCGATGGTACGTGCCATGGCAGACTTCACCATCAGGAATTCAGGCAGTGAGCTTACTCAGCGGTTGTTTGACTGCCAGTATTTATACGCGACCTTGATGGCTTCATGGGCATCGTTCCCGATTCTGGCGATACCGTGACCACCCAGTACCACGGTTGGCCGCAGGTTAAGCTTCCACAGCCTGGCGAAGCTCTCTCCCAGCTTTTCGCCACTGTAGGTCATATCACCTTTCCAGCCAGTAAACGCCTGATCCCCTTTTTCACCATCTGTAAAGAACATGTCACCAGCAAAGAGCACTTCATCTTCATCGAGATGAAGATAATAAATTACGCTGCCATCAGTATGTCCGCGCATCGTAAATACCCGGATGCTGAGGCCGCCAACATCAAGGACGGTGTCATGCTCCAGCAAAATATCAGGGCAGCAGGCTGGCATGACATGGTTGGTCTGCGGACTGTCAGGACCAAAATTACCGTTAATCAGCATATGGGCGTCGGCTGAACCGACGCAAACTTTTGCGCCTTTAAGCTGAAAATAAGCCGCGCAGCCTGCATGATCGTCATGGCCATGAGTGAGAAGAACGTGTGTGATTTCGTTTTCGGGGATCCCCCAGTAGTGTAAGTTTTTGCGGATGGTTTCCTGCGCGGCAGGCACGCTGCAGTCAATCAGAACATAGCCACGATCATGCTGAATAGCATAGGCATTGCCAAGCCTGCCGTAAGTCCCCCCGGAAATCATGAATAACCTCTTACGTAACTGCATTTATTTGCTCCCCTGTAACAAACTGATGTACTCATCGAGTTCGGTTTTAATGTGGCCCACGTTAAGACCATAAATAACCTGCACATTATTGCCGGCAACGAAGACACCGGCTGCACCGGTCTGCTTAAGCCGTTCCTTATCGACCTTTTCCCCTGAATAAAGAGACACGCGAAGCCGCGTGGCGCAGTTATCCAGTTCATCAATGTTATCCAGCCCGCCAAGGCCTTCAATGATCTGTGCAGTGAGCAGTGTCTTCTCACTGACGCAAGCGGCGTCGGTCTGCTTCGGCTTTGGTCCATCAGATTTATTCCGGTCAAGATAGTCCTGCTTTGTATGCAGCTTCACTTCTTCATTGGCATCTTCACGACCCGGCGTTTTCAGGTGCAGCCACTGAATGGTGAAACGGAAGGCAAAATAATAGAGAACCGCAAAAACCAGTCCGACAAGCACGATGGGGATCCAGTGGGTACGATCGTTGCCCGGAATAATGCCGTATATAAAGAAGTCCAGTACACCACCCGAGAAGGTATAACCCACACCGGCATCCAGCAGGTTGACGGCAGCAAATGCCAGACCGGCCAGCACACAATGGATCCCGAAATAGAGCAGCGGGGAAGCAAACATGAATGAAAATTCAAGTGGCTCGGTGATCCCGGTCAGAAAAGAGGTGACGGCAGTAGAGAACAGCAAACCCTTCGCCTTGGGTTTATTGCGCAGGTAAGCCGTGTGGTACATCGCCAGAGCGGCGGCGGGGAAGCCAAACATCATGACTACGTAGTTGCCGGAGTAGAACCTGGCAACTTCTGGGCTGATCACATCCCCGTGGCCCAGTTGCGCAAAAAGGATATTCTGGGCACCCACAACCAGTTGACCACCTACCTCAGCAGTACCGCCCAGCGCCGTCTGCCAGAACGGCATATAAAAAACGTGATGCAACCCCGTCGGGATAAGTGCGCGGAGTATGAAGCCAAATAAAAATGTCCCGAAAGCGCCCATGTGGGCGATTCCTTCTCCCAACATAACGATGCCGTGTGCTATGAGTGGCCAGATGAAAGCCAGAAGCATGCCGACGACAATAGCGGCAACGGAGGATATTATCGGGATAAAGCGAACGCCAGAGAAGAAAGCGAAGATTTCCGGAAGCTTTATTTTATAGAGCCGGTTATGCAACCAGGCCACAATCAGCCCAATAATGACGCCACCCAGTACGCTGGTATCCATCGTATTCTGGAAGTTCAGAAAATTACTTATAAGACCAGGCGTTTTCTGCAGATCTGACAGAACCATAAAGTTTTTAATAGTGCTGGCAAGCGAAGCGTTCATCACAAAATAGGCGATGAATGCAGAAAGCGCAGCGACCTCTTTGCTGTTTCTGGCAAGACCAAGAGCAACCGCCACGGCAAACATCAAGGGTAAAATGCCAAACACAACGTTACCGCTATCAGTCAGGACAGCCGCAATTTTGAATAAAGTGCCTCCTTCGATCAGCAGCGTGCTACGTTCAGGGTTTGTCAGCGTTGATCCTAAGCCGAGCAAAAGGCCGGCCAGCGGCAGAGCGGCGATAGGCAGGACAAAAGATTTACCTATTTTTTGTAATGAATTGAACAAGCTGTTTTTCATAGTGGCATGCCTTGAGAAGAGGGAATAATGAAAAACTAATCTGATGTAGGTCGAATTCACTATAAGCCCGACATGCATTAAAATGCAATAGTGTGCATTTGAATTGTAATTAATGATCACAATGTTGCAAAGTAATGCATGCAATGATAGATTCAGTACTTACAAGGAGATAACCTATGCTGATAGAAGAGAGACTGAATAAAATTAAGAAAATTATTCAGGAAAACAAAAGCATATCAATCGAAAGTCTCGTTTCGAAGCTCGAGGTTTCCAAGGATACGATCAGAAGAGACCTGATTCGTCTGGAACAGTTAAATGTGATTAAACGCACACATGGCGGTGCGGTGATCAATAATCGCGATGCGTTGATTTTTGACTACAGCCAGCGCTCAGAGATCCAGAATCCGGTGAAAGAACGCATCGCTATAAAAGCAGCTGAACTCATTAAGGATAACAGCAGCGTTATCTTTGATTCATCTACCACGGTGGAAACAGTGATCCCACATCTGAGCGATAAAAATATCCTGGCTATCACTAATTCATTGACCAGTGCGAATCGGCTCGCCAAAAATAAAAAATGCGACATCAAAATATTGCCGGGGAATCTTCATAAAGAGCAAATGTTTCTGTACGGAAGCGAAACCATACAGAAAATTGAAAAGTATCACGTTGATTATGTTTTGCTTGGCGTATTTGCCATCTCCGATAAAGGGCTTTTTATTCATACAGAAGAAGAAGGTCTCGTTAAAAGGCAGATGGTTATGCAGGGCATGACCGTTATTGCTGTGGCGGATCATACAAAAATCAACACAACGGGGTTCTTCAAAGTTTGTGATTTATCTTGGATCAATTATCTGGTGACAGATGAATTGCCGGAAAGCAGTTTTATCCAGTCACTGCAAGACAATAACGTCGAGTTGATACTGACAAATACTTAAACGTGAGGTAGTACAACATGGTTTCCAGGACAATCCAGTACGGGCCGACAGCTGCACCGGTTAAATTTACAGAAGTTGAACCTGTCTTTCTGTCTGATGAAACAATACTGGAGCGGAAAGCAAAAGTTTTGAAAGGCATGGAGAATGAAGGTTTCGATACTCTGATAATTTATGCAGACAAGGAGCACGGGGGTAATTTTGAATATCTGACCGGTTTCATTCCTCGTTTTGAAGAAGGCCTGCTGCTACTCGACAAATCAGGTGACTGCACGGTGATCCTCGGTAATGAGAACCTGAAGCTTGCCCGCTTCTCGCGTGTTCCGGTATCACTAATGCACAGTCCGTTCTTTTCCCTGCCAAACCAGCCTATGGATAATGAAGCGCCACTGGAAACCATTTTTAAAAATGCCAGCCTCAATGCCAGGAAGAAAGTGGGTCTTGCAGGCTGGAAAATGTTTACGCCTGCCGCCGGAAATGGGCGTGACTATATCGATCTGCCGTACTTTATCGTGGATGCGATAAAAAACGCGCTCAGTGAAGAGGCGGTGCTGGAAAACGCTGTTCATCTCTTTATCGGCGGACACAGCGGCGCGGGCAACCTGTAATGCTAATGAAATTGCTCATTATGAATACGGTGCCAACCTTGCATCTAACTGTATTCTTGACGCCCTTAACGCTATTGAGCCTGGTATAAAGGAGGTTGAACTGGGTGCTCTTCTTGCAGCTGAAGGTCAGTACAATACCGTAGTCACGATTGCTGCAACCGGCCCGCGTTTTGATAAAGCCAATATTTACCCGACCTATAGAAAGGTTTTGCAGGGCGATCCGCTCTCTTTGACCACAGGATTCAAGGGGGGGCTGTCGAGCCGAACGGGCTTTGTGATCTCAGAAGAAAGTGAACTACCTGAATCTCAGAAAGACTATCTGGAGCGCATGGCAAAACCGTACTTTGCAGCGGTTGCAGGTTGGCTGGAAAAGATCAAAATAGGCATGCCCGGCGGTGCGCTTTACGATCTCATCGAGCAGATTTTCCCGAAAGAACGCTACGGCTGGCATCTGAATCCAGGTCACCTCGTTTCCGATGAGGAATGGATGTCATCACCCATTTTTCATGGCTCTTCAGAACAGCTTAAAAGCGGCATGATTATGCAGATTGATATTATTCCGTCTGTTCCAGGATATACCGGTGTCAGTGCCGAGGAATGCATCGCGCTGGCAGATACTCAGCTTCAGCAGGCTATCCGGGAAGCCTACCCGGCGATGTGGAAGCGTATTGAAACCCGCAGGAAATACCTGCGTGAAGAACTGCGGATTAATCTCAGTGACGATGTCATTCCACTATCTAATTCAGTCGCATATCTTCGCCCTTTCTATCTTAAAAAAGATTACGCCTTACGCTGTAAATAATCAGCATGATGTTAAGTGTTGAGTGCAATAACTAGCACCCCAAATCCGACATATGGACAAGACAGGATTTACCCGATTCTGCTTTAATCCGGATAAGATGCGGTTTTATTCAGCACACAAAAATGCCACTGAAACTTCGGAAAAGCACACAAAATTCAAACGGTTTTATCACTGGGTGTTGTGTGCTTTGATTTTTGTAAGTACTACGTTAAATAAAGCCACTTAATATTTATAAATTGCCACAAAGATGAATGATTTTAACGAGCGAAGTCCCATTATTTAATTTTTTTCAAGTACGTAATGAAATTATCTGAATGCTCTTACATATTTTGTAACGCATAAGAATGTAATAACGCTTAGCGGTTATCGAAACAGCTCTAAACAAGGGACGAATGGAAAGTATCTGAAATGGCTAAAAGATATGTGGCAGCAAACCGCTCCCGGGATAATTGTTAAAATTCTCATAAGGATTCGTCATCATCAATTTTACGATATTGATTCAGCAAGCATACACACGCCCATGCAAAATTGTTTTATGAATAATCAGGCTTTGCTGATTCCTCTCAGCCAGAATTTCTTATAACGGGCCGGAGGAATGCCGACAAGATTTTGGAATATACGATGAAAATTATTAACATTGTCGTAACCGACAGCATTAGCTATTTCAGTTATCCCTAATCCGGTACTTAACAATAAGTTTTGTGCTTCACCAATCCGTCGGCGAGTCTGATACTGCTTAGGCGAATAACCAGAATAGTCTTTGAAAGAGTGTGAAAGATAAAACTGATTCATATTGAGTTTAGTGGCCATAGTAACCAGCGCAATATCTTCCTTATAGTGGTTGTCTATATATTCTTTAACGCGCTGTCCTGGCAAAATAATAGATGTTTCCTGCTCACTTTTGTGCTCAAGCCATAAATCCCGAAAAATTAAAAGCAAGACGCCCAGCAGATTATCGCCGATTTCAGAACTGTACAGGCGCTTACGGCTGACATGCGACCACATCTGATCAAAGAGCTGAGCTATCTCATCATAAAACTCACCGCAAGATATTACCGGCGACTGTGTCCGGGACGTGAGTACATTCATAGGTAAACCGTCTACTTTCAACTGTTCAACACCACAACTATAAATCAATAGATCTTCAGTGGCCGTTGGGGTTTCATCATGCAATACATTTGCGTTAAACACTATCATGTCACCTTTTTTAACGCTGTAGCTTTGTCCATCTATGTTGTAGACACCGCTGCCAGCGCGAATGAACATTAGTTCGAAGCGGTCATGGTGTTTATGCATCACTCGTGGGATCGCCGCCTGAGCCCCTTTAGCCTGACAGATAAATGTAAGACGCGGCCGCAGACTGATTTCAAATCCACGGGAAGAAGACTGTTCATTGTGGCAAAAAGTCAGCATGGGCTACTCCTGTCTGTATGTTGCTATTGTTACATTACTAACCCAGGCCGTAATCATCAATATTGCTTTTTACATTTTTTTAACTTATTGATAAATAATATCTTCTCCATATCCATCCTTGTACAACTGCAGATTATTGTGATCCTGGGTTCTAAAGCTAAATATCAGGTTGATCTTCATCACAGTTTCAGTCGCCTTATATCCTGAATGTAAAGGAAACCGGGAGTGTGCCCGGATTCATTAAAGCCATAATAATTGTATGGGCTAAGGGTGGTGTAAAAAGTCAAAAATCATGAAATTTGCTATGGCTCAGGGTACCTCATTATTTTAGCAATAAATCCAGGGCGGAACGCTTATTCTAAAGCACTCAGGGTAAATAAATACATTTTAATCCCATTAAGTAGTTTAACCAGCGTGAATTTATTTTCGGTAGGGTTTTCTCATCTATCTCCATTCTTGCTATGTCAACGGTTAAAGAAAGTATTGTGACTTTGGTCACCTAAAAAAGCGCTTTTCACTCTCGATTTTTGATCGCCCGCACGCAGCGAAATACCATGCATCTAAGTCGCTGGTCTTAGACGTTCCCTTTGAGATAACTTCATGACAACGATAACGGTGTCGCGATTAGTAGACATGCACAATAAAGTTTCTCTGCATAAAAGAAATATTCACTGATATTCAGATAAATATTAAGAGTCTGACGCGGGCCAATAACTGGTCTGCGGCGGCTTACCTTACAACCAGACGGAACAGATATGTACAATAAAACTCACCTGCAAAACCCTCACAGAATGAGGATGATAACTCTCGTATCCACGATTGGTGGTTTGTGCTTTGGTTATGATACTGGCGTAATTTCCGGCGCATTGATTTTCATGAAATACGATTTGAACCTGACACCTACGCAGGAAGGTTTCATTACCTCATTCCTCTTATTTGGCGCAGCGCTGGGCTCTTTGTTTGGTGGTTATCTTTCTGATAAACAGGGGCGCAGAAAAAATCTGCTTTGGGTTGCGGTAATTTTTATTTTTGGTGCATTAGGGACTGCCTTTGCATGGGATGTACCATCAATGATTGTGGCGCGGTTTATTCTGGGACTAGCCGTCGGGTGTGCCTCTGTCACCGTGCCTATATATATATCTGAATTGGCTCGAGCCGATCAGCGAGAAAGGATGGTTACGGTTAACGAACTGATGATTGTAACCGGTCAGTTCCTTGCCTATTCGGTAAATGCCGCCATAGTTAATTTGTATCCTGAAATGCAGCACAACTGGCGCATAATGTTAGCCATTCCGGCGCTTCCTGGCGCCTTGTTGTGGATTGGAATGCTAATGATGCCGGAATCACCGCGATTCTTTATCCGGCGTGGCGAAACTGATAAAGCGAGAAATGTACTTAAAACGTTACGTTTGCCGCAAGAAGTCGATCGCGAGATAAAAGAAATACAACAGATAGTGAAAGCCGATGAGGTGAAATTCAATCTATTTGCCGAATTAAAGCATCGCTGGGTGGTTCAGTTGTTGTTAATTGGCTTAATGATCGTACTGGCAACGCGAGTTACTGGCGTTAACTCCATAATGTATTACGCACCTACAGTTCTCAAAGCGACCGGGCTTGGTGATGCTGCAGCAGTGACAGGTGCTGTAGCCAACGGGGTTATTTCTGTACTGGCGACGTTATTGGGTATTGCGTTAATTGGTAAACACTCTCGTCGCAAAATGTTCTTTACTGGCCAGGCGGGTGTTACTGTGAGTCTTGTACTGATTGGCGTTGCGTTTAAGCTTTTTTTCCATAGCGAAACGCTCAATGGAATCGAAACGTTACATGCCAATTTTGCGCATGCTCCCTACATTATTCTCGGTCTGATGCTGGTATTCCTGGTGTTTATGCAAGGCTGGATCGCGCCCGTTTTCTGGCTGATGTTAGCAGAAATCTATCCATTAAGAATGCGTGGCGCAGGCATGGGGTTCGCGGTATTTGGACTGTGGATGTTTGATTTCATGATTCAGTCAATTTTTCCCTTCCTGTTAAGCCATTACGGCGGAGGCATGACTTTCGGCTTCTTCGGCGTAGCTAATGTCATTATGCTTGCCTTATTGGTGAAATATCTGCCTGAAACCCGTGGTATGACATTAGAACAGATTGAAAAGAAATTTCGCTTTTAAATTTACTGTATTAGAGGATTGATAAATGACTGTCAAAATCGGGTTAATCGGACTAGGGATGATCGGCCGTGACCATCTGAAACGTTTCAACGATATTATTACTGGCGCGAAAGTTACCGCCGTCTGTGATATTAACCACGCTGCCGCCGATGCGATTGCGAGCGAATATGACGCAACTGCGTTTTATGACGCAAAGGCAATGATTGATTCTGATCGGGTTGATGCGGTATTTATTTGTTCAATTGGTCCTGCGCACAAAGCACAGATCCTTGCTGCTTTTAACGCAGGTAAGCCAGTATTTTGCGAAAAGCCGTTGACGCCAACTGCGGATGAATCCAGAGAAATCATCGATGCCGAGGTTAAAGCAGGGAAACGTCTGCTGCAGCTTGGTTTTATGCGCCGCTTTGACCCGGGCTATCAGGCGCTGAAGCAGGTGATTGATAGTGACCAGTTCGGCGATATCATGCTCATTCACTGCGCTCACCGTAATCCCTCAGTACCTGAAAGTTATACGCTCGAAATGGCGATTAATGATTCCGCGACCCATGAAATTGATATTGTGCGCTATTTGTTGAATGAGGATATCACTTCAGTTCGTGTCGATAAGCCGCGTAAGAAAACCCACCGTGCGCTGCCACACTTACAGGACCCACTTATTGTTATTTTTGAGACGGAATCTGGGGTGCGCATAGACGATGAACTGTTCGTAAACTGTCACTACGGTTATGACATCCGCTGTGAAGTCATCGGTGAAAATGCTATTGCAGCGTTGAACGAACAGCAATTGATCACAACCCGTTCGCTGAATGGCAATGCGCAACATATCGCTCAGTCATGTATGGAGCGCTTCACAACGGCCTATGATCGCGAGGTGCAGCACTTTATCGATAACATTAATGCAGGACAGGAGATGAACGGGCCTTCATCCTGGGATGGTTACGTCGTCGCCCTTGTCTGCGATGCTGGCCTTGCTTCGCTTCAGGACGGGAAAAAACATGATGTGCTTATACCACACAAGCCTGCTCTGTATCGTTAACCGTTTCTTTCCCGAAATTAAGTAAGGAGTGACCATGTTACTACTGACTGAAGATGCATTGCATTTGCAGTGTCGGGCAGCAAATAAAACCGAAGCGATACGGATTGCGGCAGAAGCATTTGAAAAATCGGGCTACGTTAAGCCGGGTTTTTTTAATGGCATGATGACCCGGGAAAGGAGTGTTTCAACCTATATAGGTGCCGGAATTGCGTTTCCTCATTGTGCAAAGGAGAGCCTTGATCTGGTTATCAAAACCGGCTTCCAGGTTTTTCAGTTTCCCAACGGCGTAAGCTGGGGAGGCGGTAAAGTGGTCTTCATTGTTGTCGCCGTGGCGGCGACAAAAAATGAGCATATTCAGGTGCTGGCGGATATTACTAATTTATTAGGCAATGAAGTGAAAACCACCTTATTAGCCAGGGCTTCCACAAAACAGCAGTTCATAGAACAGCTTAATAAAGCCTGATCTTAATTTCATTTGAAGGATTTAATAATGAAACTCGCATTATGTACGGATGTACTTGCCAGCTTACCTTTTACCGCCATGCTGGATAAAGTCAAAAGCTACGGTATCAGCGGCGTAGAGATGACGGCAGGGGGCTGGTCACCCTGTCCGCATGTGAAAACTGAGGAGCTGCTTGCATCATCAGCAAAGCTCGAACAGTTTAAACAGGCGCTGGCACAGCGTGAGATCCGCATTGTCGCCCTTAACTGCTCTGGTAATCCTTTGGCGCCAGGCGAACTGGGGGAGACGCATACCCGAAGCAGTTACCGCGCGGTCGAACTGGCAGGCAAGCTGGGCGTTAAGAAAATTGTGATGATGAGCGGCCTGCCGGGCGGCGGACCCGATGACCGGGTGCCCAACTGGATCACTTCCACCGTCTCCTGGCCGGACTACATGCCAGGTGTGATTGAATATCAATGGAATGAAGTCGCCATACCCTGGTGGAAAAAGTTTGTGCAGCATGCCAGAAAGCACGGTGTAGAGCAGATTGCTATTGAGGAGTTCCCGTGCCAGCTGGTTTACAATCCTTCGACATTGCTGCGCCTGCGTAATGCGGTGGACGATATGATTGGCATCAATCTTGACCCCTCTCATCTTATCGCCATGGGTGCTGATCCCATTGCCGCTGCCCGCAAGCTCGAAGGTGCAGTTTTCCATGTGCATGGCAAAGATGCGCGTATTGAGCGTGGCCTGGCCGATATTGATGGTTTGCTTGAGTATCAGCCGGTCACGGCTACGAAAACCCGTACCTGGAACTATGTGGCGGTAGGATGTGGTCAGGATCTTAAATGGTGGAAAGAGTTCTTTTCAGTGTTACGGATGACCGGCTATGACGGGGATGTCTCGCTGGAAATGGAAGACCTTACTATGAGCGTAGAGGCGGGACTACAAACCTCCATTGATGCATTAAACGCAACCCTGAGTCGCTAGCATTCAGGTGCCTGCTGTAAAAGGTGGGCATCTGCTTGCTCCCACTAGCCACGTCACAATGTTTAAGGAAATGTTCAATTAACATCGGCCCAATATGGGCTAACACAATTACACAAAAGTGAATAAATAGAGCCAAATCACGGACTTTTCTTTCCAGCTCAAGACGGATACGAATCCCTCAGATATGAGAGATCTGAAGAGGTCGTTTCTGGCCAAAAGTGTGGCCCCTGTTCCAGGGGGATCTTGTCATGATCAATCTCTATTGGGTTAGGATATGTGATTATGGTTGTCTCATTTGAGCGAGAAGGGGACTTTATGCTTCGGGCTTAATGAGGCGTAACAGAGCGGCCCTGCACATACGCCTCGTCTATCTGAGTACGTGCGTGAAAGCTCACGCATCAAAGGCTCAGGCCTCGTTAAACCCCTCAATTCGTAAAAATTCTTATCAGCAGTTACCGATCACCGGGTAAATGAAAATCAAAAAGATCCACATTAATTGACGATTAGTGCGCTTATGCACAGGATAATCCCTTTATAACTATACGTTGATTAAACAACATTAATCCATCTTAATACATTCACATGTCTTTACTATTTTCGTGAAAGTTGCACTCTTTCCACAGTGTTACAAAGTTGTTTTTCCCTCCGTATTCAGCCCACTTATAACTTTATGGCGGTAACAAAAATAATACCGTTTATAAAAAGATTCTTAAGAGGGATGAATATGAAAACACTGACAAGAAGACATTTTATGGCTTTTGCGGCAGGAGGAACGGTCGCGCTTGCGGCGGGTCAGGCCATGGCACATGACAACGGCGTAAAGACGTTTCCGGCAGGGAGCGGAGGACGAGATCCCGGACCACATGATCCTATTCGTGAGGCAGAAAGTCCGGACATCGTAAATCCGCCCGTTACCGATAGCGGAACGCTGCCAAACCTTCGCTTTTCTTTCAGTGATGCGCACGTACGCAAGGGAAGCGGTGGCTGGACGCGTCAGGTGACACAGCGGGAGCTGGGCATATCTACGACGATTGCGGGTGTGGACATGCGCCTCAATGCCGGAGGTATTCGCGAACTGCACTGGCATAAAGAGGGGGAGTGGGCTTACATGACTTATGGCAACGCGCGGATTACCGCTTTTGACGCCAGCGGAGGATGGTTTGTTGATGATATCGCTGCAGGTGACCTATGGTATTTTCCGCCCGGTATTCCCCATTCGATTCAGGGTCTCGGTCCCGACGGCTGTGAATTTTTACTGGCTTTTGACGACGGAAATTTTGATGAGGATAGCACTTTTCTGCTGTCAGACTGGTTCAGGCATATTCCCCCGGAAGTTCTCGCCAAAAACTTCAGGGTTCCGGTATCTTCATTTTCTCACCTGCCTTCACCTGATGATGAGTACATTTTTGCCGGCAACGTTCCGGGCAGCCTGGAATCAGACAGTATAAAAGGCGGGGTGAAGTCGAAAATCCGCTTTACCCACAAAATGCTGACTCAGGATCCGGTACGCGCGCCGGGAGGAACCGTCAGGATCACGGATTCGTCTAATTTTCCGGTTTCAAAAACGATTGCTGCCGCACTGGTAGAAATTGAGCCAGGCGGACTGCGCGAGCTGCACTGGCATCCTAACAATGATGAATGGCAGTATTACCTTGAAGGAGAGGGACGGATGGGGGTCTTTGCATCATCCGGTCAGGCAAGGACTTTTGACTACCGCGCCGGCGATGTGGGATATGTTCCTTTTGCTATGGGACACTACATCGAAAACACCGGTAAGGGACCACTGCGTTTTCTTGAGCTTTTTAAAAGTGATTACTATGCCGATATTTCGCTTAACCAGTGGCTCGCCAGTACACCACCTGAACTTGTCCGGCAACACCTGCACCTGGATGAAGAGTTTATGAACATGCTTTCACTTAAAAAGAACCCGGTGGTGAAGTAACTGGCTCAGTCGTTACCTGATTAATAAGGATTGACGCTGACTTATTCCTGTTTAAATTAAAGTGTCCGCTTTTAGCATAAAGCGGACACTTATATCGGTAATGCAATATCCCACCTGCCACTTAAAATGGTGCAATAGCATCAGCATTGCTCTTACAGGGATGGGGAAGTCGTTACTAAACTGAGACAGCAGGGCAGTTAAATCATCATGAAGCATCTGCTATTAACAGGGGACATTTCCAGATTTTACCTGGTAGCCAGACATGAAAACGAAGTTTAGCTTATGTCTATCCAGCATCAACTATTCACTTTTCCTGACGATACGTCGTTGAAGTCAGTAAAGGTTAATTGAGCCGATGCCCGGACTCTTGCAAAGAATGGTACTTTTTATTTTGCCAGCAGAAATAATCTGTTTTCAAAATCGAATATTTAATCTGGCTGTGGTTATGCCCTTTATTGTTGCTACGAATTGCGTTTAATGCGTTGAGTGCCGGCTCTGCCTCAGCACCTTTATTGGCGCTGGCCGTTGCGTGCCTGGAATAAGTAAAGCGTCGCTTTATTTCCAACGGCATTGCCTACTTAATAACTGGTATATAAGGAGATTTCGATGGCATTTTCAGGAACGGGCCGCGCCACGGTCATATCGCTGAAAAGCGGTCACCCATTGTCTCAGTCCACTGAAGGAAAATCACAATCTATTCTGAGCGAACCCGCTCTTATCACGCTGCAAAGCTCACCTTCTCAGATTTCTTCTTTTCAGAAACAGGGTGACGATCTCATTCTTAACCTGCACGAGAGCGATACGCTTCGCTATCAGAATTTCTTTACTGAGGTTGCAGGCCAGCAGAGTAAAATGCTTTTCCAGCAGGGAAATTTATTTCAGGAGGCACAGTTCAGCACAGACGTTTCCGGCGATGCTCAGACTGTCACCACGCTGACACCTGTCTGGCAATCTCCAGCTTCTGCAACATCTCCAATGCCATTCCCTGCCAGTCCAGAGTCAGATCCCGCGTTATCAATCGTAGAGTCTTCCCAAAGCCAGATACTGATCCCGTCAGGCACGCCGTTAAACGGAGCAGCTGTCGCCCTGAGGGCGACGACCAGCGAAGCCGATTCAACCTTAACGCTTACGCCCCAGGTTGAGTCAGCAACAGCTTCAGATGCCCCCGCCACCTCCGACGCTATGAAGGCCAGCGCCATTCCATTACCGGCGCTGACTCTTGATCCGGTTACCGGCGACAATGCGGTCAGTTACCAGGAGGGGATATACGGCATTATCTTCACCGGCTCCGCCGCCCATCTCCCCTCCGGCACGCCGGTTGAACTGACCCTTGACGGCAGAACCTGGCAGGGCAGCGTCTACCAGGATCAGTGGCAGGTTCAGCTCTCTGACAGCGACGTGAAAACTATCAAGGACGGCAACCACACCATTCAGGTCAGTGCAACGGATCTGAATGGAAACAGTACCAGCCTCAGCCAGAATCTGCTGCTGATTACCCACTACAACAGCAGCAACCCAAAAGTCACCGTTAACGACATCACACTGGAGGATGCGGTCCAGCATGACGGTCAGACCTGGTACGTTATCAGCGGCACGCTTGAAGCGCCGCTGCCGCTTAAGACTTTTGCGGTGCAGGTTTCTGATACTTTCCACTGGAATTATGCCGTGGTAGAGGCAGATGGCAGCTGGCGCGCGGAAATCAGCGCGTCGGAGCTTTCCCAGGGCGGCAACTTCCTGTCGTTTGGCGTGCTGGACGGTGCCGGAAACTGGTTTGAGCAGAGTGGCAATGTCACAGCCGACCTTATTACGCCCGTTGAAGGCGGCAATGGGGTTCCGCCGGTTATCGATGACAATCCAACGGATGGTGGCACGCCGATTCCGCCTGTCAGCACGCCCCCTTCTTTAACCATGAACAGTTTTACTGGTGACGGCGTGTTAAGCGCTGAGGAGAAGCTCTCCCCACAGACGTTCAGCGGCACCACATCGAACCTCGCCGCAGAGAGCACGCTGACCATAATGCTGAACGGTCAGACCTATACCACAACCCTGGCCGCTGACGGCAGCTGGAGTGTTACCCTGCCGTCTGCCGATCTGCAGGTGCTGCCGGTAGGGTCTAACCACATCAGCGTAACCTTTGAAAACAGCGTTGGCGGTACGACCACCGCGAACAAAGTCATTACCGTAGAGGCGTCAGCACCGCCATCAGACGCTATCCCGCCACAGCCGACTATAGACACGCCGTTTGTCGACGGGTTTATGAACGCACATGAACGCTTCGAGCCTGTTACGCTGAGCGGCTCCACTGGTGTGACCGGGGCGGGCCAGAAGATCGATCTGACCGTAGATGGTGTTCACTATGCGGGCGCTGTGGACAGTCTGGGCAACTGGCTTGTCTCACTCTCCACCGGGCAGCTGATGGAAGCAGATTTAGCCGAGGGGAGTCATTCCGTTACGCTGACCGCCACCGATCGCTGGGGCCAGTCCGGTATTACAGAGACGACGTTTATTACCGATACGCAGGATCCTCTTGTCACGATTAATACACTGGCAGGGGACGGGGTGATCGACAGTCATGAAATCAGCAGCCCGCTGGTGATCTCTGGCAGAGGCGAAGCCGGCAGCACGATTGAAGTTAGTTTTGGGGCCTCCCACTGGAGCGGCATCGTCGATCAAAATGGCCAGTGGCAGTTCTCAGTTCCCGCGGAAACGCTGCAGGGAATGGAGGAAGGGAGCTACCGTGCCATTGCTGAAACAACCGACGAAGCGGGCAACAAAGGTTATGCCTCAGCAGGTGTGCAAATCTTCGCTACTGAGGCGTTGCCGCAGCTGACCCTTGATCCGATCACCGGCGACAATGCGGTCAGTTACCAGGAGGGGATATACGGCATTATCTTCACCGGCACCGCCGCTCATCTTCCCTCCGGCACGCCGGTTGAACTGACCCTTGACGGCAGAACCTGGCAGGGCAGTGTCTATCAGAATCAGTGGCAGGTTCAGCTCTCTGACAGCGACGTGAAAACTATCAAGGACGGCAACCACACCATTCAGGTCAGCGCAACGGATCTGAATGGAAACAGTACCAGCCTCAGCCAGAATCTGCTGCTGATTACCCACTACAACAGCAGCAACCCAAAAGTCACCGTTAACGACATTACGCTGGCGGATGCGGTACAGCATGACGGTCAGACCTGGTACGTTATCAGCGGCACGCTTGAAGCGCCGCTGCCGCTTAAGACTTTTGCGGTGCAGGTTTCTGATACCTTCCACTGGAATTATGCCGTGGTAGAGGCAGATGGCAGCTGGCGCGCGGAAATCAGCGCGTCGGAGCTTTCCCAGGGCGGCAACTTCCTGTCGTTTGGCGTGCTGGATGGCGCCGGAAACTGGTTTGAACAGAGTGGTTACGTCACAGCGGATCTGACTTCTCCGGTCAGTGATAACAGCGGCGATCCGTTGCCACCGGTCACCCCCGATAATCCCACCGATGGAAGCAATACTACGCCAGTGGTCGATATTCCAGGTCAGCCTGCACCTGAAATTGATACGCCATTTGGTGACGGCTGGCTGAACCGTGCGGAGAAAAAAGAGGGCTCGATGCTGACCGGCACAACGGGCGTCACCGGCAGCGGTCAGACGGTATCGGTGATTATTGGTGGTAAACCTCACAATGCGGCAGTAAGCGACGACGGTCACTGGAGCCTGTCACTGGCGCCGGGGACGATGAAAACAGGTTTCGGCAAGGGGCAGCATGACATTGTCGTGACTGCTAGCGACGCGGCTGGCCATACGGCTACGATAACGACCAGCTATCAGGTGGATGTCTGCGCACCCAAAATCGCTTTTACTCACCTCACAGAGGGGCAGCAAATCAACCTTGCCTCCAGCCATGATCAGCATGTATCAGGTACGGGTGAAGCCGGTGATATTGTTACTGTCAGGCCTGGCGACCACCAGTGGCAAACCAGTGTGACCAGCAAAGGCACGTGGGCCGTGCAGCTTGAAACGCTGGACGCACTCACGCCTGAACCGGGCGAGCACAGGATAACCGCAACTATTCGTGATGCTGCCGGAAACGTTAACCACGTTTCGCAAAACGTCGAGCTTTATATGGCCGAGCCGCAACCGAAGCTGAGTATTGCAACCGCAGCGCAGGACAACCTGATCAATGCCACAACTGTGATCAGCAGCAACACAGAAGATGGCAGCAATTCGGAAAGCCATAGTGCTATCACACTGGAGCACGCGTCTCTTCATCCTGATATGGCTGACAATCTCCATCTCTCTGGAACAGTAAACAGTGAAACGCTCTCGCTTTTATATTCAAATCTGCACACCAGCCTGAACGGTGCTGCCGATGACGATTCGTTTCAGCTGAATGGTGCGCATGAGGCGTTTGATTTTGCCACGCTTGGGCTGAGATCAGGCAACGCTGAGGTCATTAATCTGGGCGCTTTCAGCAGTAATAGCGTCAATCTGGGGCAAAAAGAGCCGTTGCCAATGAACGACAATGCGAGTGAGGCGCCGACGATAAAAGACGCGGACGGCAATGTGGTTACGCTAAGTAACATTGAAGGCGGCGTCTGGAGCGAGGATGGGCCGCGTATTAGTAACGGTCAGCAGTACGACCTGTATCACAATGCCTCTGCCAGCCATGAAGGTTCGCTGGCTGATATCCTGATGCAACATAATCTTCACTTACAACTGGCTTAAATCAGATGGCCGGGGCGGATTGTCTTCCCCGGCCATTTTCCGCAATTAAGATTGCCAGTGAAGCGCATACGAGTGCCCAGCGTAGCTATTCTCTAATGGCGTGCGAACCTACGCTGCCGGTATAGGGAAGACTGACGTCAGGCTAATTTCCGCTATGAGCGAAAAGCGGAACATTATGGCCAGATAAAATTCTGCTATCCCAATACATTGATAACTACCAGATATGTTGAACGATGCAGTTCAGATCTTTAGGTAAATAATCAAAAGCATAACCTGTTGAGAATCGATACTATATCTCGGTATCACTTTCTTAAGATGTTGATAGATGGGCGCGTGTAAACAGGAGAAGGATGATGATTTCAAAGGAAAATGCAGAGCATTATTTCTGGGGCGACAACTGCGATGGTTGGTATCTGGTAAACCGTCAGGATATGCTGGTTATTCATGAGAAAATGCCTGCCGGCACTTCTGAAAAGCGACACTTTCACTCCGTTTCCAGACAATTTTTCTTTGTTCTCGATGGTGTTCTTTCAATGGAACTGAAGGGTAAGATGCATAATATTAAAGCCCTGCAGGGGCTAGAAATTCCACCGGGGTCAAAGCATCAAGCCAGAAACGACACTGAGTTTCCTGTAGAATTTATTGTAATTTCGCACCCAACGACGCGAGGAGATCGTTCTGACCTTCCTTCATCCTGCTGACGAATTATGAACACCGCTATGGCTTGTCTTAAGGTAAGGACTGCGCGCCAGGTGTTAACTTAACTGAGTATTTGCAACGCCTGCTTCAGGCACAAACCTGACCTGCATTCCGGTAGGTCCGCTATGAGCGAAAAGCGGAACATTAAAAATAATGACATTGTTCAGACCCCATATCCGCAGCTGACTAAAGTGAAAATAAAATGAACAAAAGCAGTCTTAAAGCGTTTTCCCTGTTACGTGTTCTGACGTTGACGTGTGTGCCCATGTTTTTACTGGGTTGTGCCAGTGCACTTTGCCCTTTTGGCACCACCGAAGGCACGATTCCGGACTTGAAAAATAGTTACTGGAGATCCACTGAAAAAAAACCGGCTAAGGCCAATGAACAAGTCCTGGAGGAATGCACCCATGCTGCCGATGCTGAGGAGCAACGCCTTTCGCAGATCTATCTGCAGATGTGTAAAACCGGACGTTTAACCGCAGAAAATCAACGATTTGCACAGAAATTACTCGGCAATCCACTCTATTCTGGCTTGAAACCAGCAAAAGCCGACCCCCAGCATCAATCAGATGATTCAGTTGGAGCTCAGCTGAAATGGTCGATGTCTTATAGCGATAATCCTCAGGAGTTCAAAGAAAATTGTGGCTATTACATTGAAAACAACGCAGCGGAACGGTCCGGCACCATGCTGGGTTTGCAGGCGGGCCGTTACAAAGAGCAGGTTTTTAAACAGTGCATGGCAGAAAACCATATGGCGCTCATTGTACCAAGGACTGAATTCAGTCAATGCAAGTTGATAGGGTGGTAATTTACTGGACGAGTAAAAGTAATTATGAGTACGCTCTTTGCATCTGTGGCACGGAAGATACTATAGGTTTAATTTATACTATTATCTTCTGGGGTTTTTTAACGGAAAAGCCGATGTAAATGGGGTGAATAGAAAAGCGCTATCTTTATTCAGTGGCAAAATACTCCTCAGGTTGGGAATGGTGTCATCTTTTTACAGCCCGAAGTGATAAGTCGCTTCTCAAATATGGCTTCACCAGACATGTTTATGTTTGCGTCATCCGAGCGTATTTATCTGTATACTTACTACAGTAAATTTTACGAAGTGGTTAAAGGTGAGACAGGATTACAAAAGAAACTTGTCGAGATGGATAAACAATATTTCGAGCAGAATCCATGATTATCTGGCAGGCAAAATGTGATCACGTGCTGTCACGTAAACATTATCTAATTAACATCCAGGTGAGTCTGTAATTGAAACTGCTCTCAGGGGGGGAAACATCCGAATTCCGACACCCTGGACTCACCTGTTTCTATATGTCTGGCTGAAAAGTGATTCCATTAGCTCTTTTCATTAACGGTCCTGCTGCCCCGATCCTGATTGATATGATACGCATCAATCCCAGTAAACCAGATAAGCAAGTGCGGCAGCTGAACAGAAGGCATAGGGGCTTAAAAGCAAAATATCCGAATAAGGCGTTTCACATATCCTGATAACAGGCCATGCCAGTACAACCAGCCACATGAAGAGCGCAGAGCACACGATAAAAAAGCTCCCCTTCAGGGCAGCGTCAGGATAAAATCGCTTTGAAATCATCGCTAATGGCATGCCGATTATCATTGAGCCCATCGTGGTGCCAATAATACTCACCATAACGATGAAAAAATAAGTAAAAATTAAACCCATTACGGGTGTACTGCTTTTTCCCAAGGAAAGATAGGTTAAAACCAGTAATGAACCCACGACACTACTAAATATTGCTGATATCACAGATATCCTAATCCAGTTGTCGTCAGTAATGTTCGGCATAATTTTCTCTATGTCTGAGCAGCTATATTGATGCAGCTTACTCGCTTAAATTTTCGGCACGAGGCTTGATCGCAAAACAGGCTTCCGGCACAGCATCCTTTTGCTGACCTGTGACGGGCATCCGACAATAAGGACATTAAGGCCGCCTGTCAGGGTATTTAGCGCCAGGCCAGTGAGCGTCTCGCATCCTTAAGGCTGAATCGCTTTACCCTGCTCATCAAGCAGATCCGTCAGTAGAGCCGTTCCATCGCTTCCCACCCGAAATGCCCCATAACGTGCCTGCGCGAATCTGTCGGCATGACCTTCCTGAAAGAAATAAGCGTTGGTGCCGACGGTCAGCGAGCCATCATGCTGATGGTACTTCACCCGTAGCTGATTTGGCTGCAGAGGCTCACCCTGATCAAAACGGGCCTGAGTCGCATGACGCTGCGCATCGAGGTCAACAATCAGGGTTCCGCTGGTGGGCAGGCATGGCGCTGACAGGGTCGCGCCACAGGACTCAGCCTGTTGATACAACGTCAGTTCCAGCGGGCGGGTGAGGGCATAATTCAGCGCCATGTAATCACCCTGCATCAGGGATCGCGGGTCAACCGGGGCAAGAGGTAAAATCATGACCGCGCCTTGCTTCAGCAACTGCTCTTTTTGCCAGATGCTGACATTGACGGCTATCAGCGCCAGCGCTATCACAGCGCCAGCCAGCCATCGGCTCTGTTTATGCATTTTCACTGGCACCTCCGATTTGTGCAGGTAATACTTTTTTGACTCCCCATGCCAGCCCCAGTAAAACCAGACCGCTGACCAGCAGCAGCAGGGATTTCTGCAGCAGAATTACCTCCAGGAAGTAATACCAGCCAATGACATACAACACCATGAAACCGCCACTCATCACCAGCAACCCCAGACTTCCCTGATAACGTGCCATCAGAATTAACCACAATCCCAGTCCTATACCTGGTGCATAGAGGGCGGCAGCCCCGCAGATAAGTGCAGCGGGCAGCGTGATAATCGAAAACAGCGGCTGGTTGTGCCTTTTCTGACTGAGCGCACTCAGCACTAAGCCAGCCGCGATCCCTGTACCAGTCGCAGACTGAAGCGTGGAAAATTGCGATGCTGACCAGAGGAAATCCGTTAGATACGCCGCGTTTATCCCAAGGAAACTCAGCAACATCAGACCACACGGGATGCCATACAGCAGAGGATGTACCGCGTCAGCATACGGCCCTGCCTGTAACCTCAACTGATGACTGACACTCCACATCCATAAAAATATAACCGCCGCCACCAGTACGGACACAGCAAGGCGTGCAGCCATCGGAGACAGGTAAAGCCGGGCCACAGAATGGCCCGCCAGCACCAGGAAAAAGGTCAGGGCAGTGATGGCCATAAATCGAAAAGTGCGGTCGGGCATCGCCATCGCCATTGCGGCCAGGATCGGCAAGGCAGTCAGTGAACTCAGCATAATAAAGCTGACGTCATTGCTCTGAATTTGCAGCAGCACACCAGTTATCAGCCCGCACGTTGCCGCAATCGCCCATGCCAGCCCGAGGTGATGTTTACCGTCACGCTGACTGCTTAACAGGCCACGTGCAATGGCGGCAAGCAGCAGCGAAGGAATAATAAGGGTGGCAGCATTCGGGTCTTCCAGCAGATCAGTGGCATAGAGCATCAGTATCATCAGTAACAGAATGATGATCGCTGCCACCCAGCCTCCGACGCTTAGCGCCAGCCTCAGATACCAGGGCAGGTCGGATGCGTGACCGCGCTGCTTAATTTCCTCAACCTGCGAGGCGCTCAGCAAACCCTGCTGACGCAAAGTGTCTGTCAGTAAGGTCAGCCTGGCCGGAGCCAGATCGATTGGCCCCTTTTCAACCAGTTTGCGTTGCCACTTCAGCAGAATTGAACAATTTACCGCCACCCAGAATGCCATCAGGATGCCGGTCAAAAACAGATCACCCGTATCGTAGGCTAAAAGAAATAACTGCATAATTAGCGCACAGCCAACCACGGTCAGGCTGGCGATGCCCAGCGTCAGCATGCAGAGATCCGGATAGCGGTAACGGTACAGGTAATAACCTGCCAGCAGGGTGATCACCCAACCGCCCGTGATATAAGGAAGGTGGTCACCGCCGGCCCAGTCAGAGAGGTTCCCGGCCACAATGGCGGTCAGCTGAAGCAGTAAAAATCCCGCCATGACTCGCGAGAACCAGCGGCTTGCCAGCCAGCTCTCGGGCTGATGCGTTATCGCGCGCCACGCCAGCGCTTCCCTGACAATCAGGCAGGCTGCAAGCAACGCCAGATATCCGTAGAGCACAGCGGTCGGGAGCCTGGTTAAACTGTCAGACGCGGCCAGATCCAGAAGTGACGACGGCAGGGTGTTGTAATAGAGCTGGAACGCCAGGTTAGCGACCAGCCAGCTGCAAAACCACAGGCTGTTTTGCCGGGCAATCAGCGCCAGCGGCAGAAGAACGTATAACCAGGCCCGGAATAGCTCCCAGCTGTCAGCACCGGTCTGATAAATCTGTCCATACAGCGCAAAAAGGGCACCGAAGCTTAGCCCTGTCGCCAGTAATGCGTTGCGTGCCAGCGTGCTGTACCAGCGCCACCATACAATCACCGCCAGCGCGACGATCAACAGCTCGGCCAGGGCAAATTTCGCCATTTTCGGCAGCGAGGCCCAGTTCCAGGCAATAAAGAACACCGCTCCGGCAACCAGTGATAGTAATCCCAGACAGGAAAGAACCGGGATAAGAAACTGACGCCACTGAGCATCTGACGGTCTGATTCCACAGAAAGCAAAGATACGCTGGCAGGTCTCCGGGGTCAGGCTTCCTCCTTTCAGCAGGCGTGCGATCTGGCGACAAAGATACTCTGCCGTCCGTGACGGCATCCCGGTGATGCCATCGGGTGCAAGCTCCCTCATTCTTTCCCTGCCTCTGTTTGCGGTATGACTTTGATGATGAAGTTAACGGCTGTTCTTCCCTGCGATCAATCCGCGTGTCGGTCAGTGACGCTCTGCTAAGCGGCCGATAATTTTGCTGAACAAATGTAAACATCTTTTCCAGGATATAACAGCGTAAATCAAAGGCGAGGGGGGAACTCTGCGCAATCTGCCGCATTATTGTGATCAAGTAGTGTCGCGGCCGTATTTGTGCTGCATGAACATGACATCCGCCCCCGATGAACGCGATCCCCTTAGCCAGGCTTTACTGCTGTACTCTCAGGGGTACCGCATCACCCGCATTGCTGAAAGGTAAGAAGCGTAAAGATTATCGGGTGACCGAGGAGGGGACGCTTACGGTTGATGATAAGCTGATTGCCACGACTATTGGCCTGAAGCCGCTAAAGAAACCGCAGTCGGACAGCAAATTGTGGATTGTTAGCTGCCTGAACCGCTGAAATAAACGCTTTCCTGAACCGAGGTTTCACCCCTTTATCGCAGGTGATGATGAGACACGGCGTAATACTTTTACCCTGGCCCGTCGCGCATTGATTCAAAGGGGTGAGTTCCTGAGTGGAAAAGCACATCCGCTACCGGGCACCGCACCGCATTGGGCGCGCGTGCAGAAAACCGCCCATTCGCTGAATCGGATTGCGGGCAATTGCTATGCTGGCAGAGGTCCGAAGGCGCGGTATGAATTCACCAGTGAATCAAAAAGCGAGATATCTGAGCGACTTCTGGCGATAAGCTGGGCACCGGCAATGGCCGTGAAAATTGCACGTGCTCTGGATTCACTCTCACCTGAATCGCACACCTTCGCAGCCACCAGCAGTCTGTTCAGCCATGCAATGTTCACATCAGCAAACTTCTGTATTTCTGCATTCATTTCAGGAGGTAAGGTCTCTTTTTCAGCGCCCATGAAACTGCCCAGGCAGAGACGATTTTCGGCCTCAAGTGATCTTCGGAAGATTTCAGGAAAGCGACGCAGCGCGTCAATGGGTGATGGGCTTTCTGATTCGATCATCTTGAGTGCGAGCGCACCGTCCTCCCAGTATCGTCTGGCAACGGCAATACCCAACTCGGCTTTGCCTGGAAAATAGTAGTAAATACTCGCCGCTTTGATACCCACATCCTGCGCGAGGTCGCGGAAATTCAAACCGTTATAGCCCTGAGATTGGGCAATTTTCCTGGCCGCCTGCAAAATGGATTCCCTGGTGTTGACGCTCATCTTGATGCCTTTGGTATTGGGATGATCTCTTAAATAGAGAACGCTAATTTACAGCAAACGCTTACCGGGTGACAGGGCGATTGCCATGGAAAACAGTAAGTTCAATGCATCCAGGGTGCTCAGGCAGACGTCATTGCATCATGGTTTAGCAAGTAACATCGACAGCCGACGCAATCATAAGCACTCTGGTCACCGGGAAAGTCAGTAGATAACGAACCCGGCGTACCGGAGTTTACATCGAGTGGCCCTATTACCGGGCTGGCGAATCCAGCTCAGGAATGCCGCTGTTGCGATCGGCGTAGGCCGCCTGGAAGGCAGGACGTTTTGTCCAGCGCTGCCAGTAGGCATCTAAGAACTCAAAACGCTCGTCCAGTGGAGTGGCATTGATCGGGAATTTCGAGAAGGCGATCGCGGTTGCCAGAGTAATATCCGAGAAGGTCGGCGCATCGCCGCCGAGCAGCCATTCGCGGCCGTCTGACAGATGGCGATTAACCAGCGCGGCGTGAGCCAAAGCTTCTTTACGGCAGTGTTCACCCCAAGCCTCATTTTTGGTCAATTCCAGCCTGAAGCCGAGGCCGGTGTGCAACACGTGGAACGCTGTAACGATGCGGTACAGGATATGCACCCACACCCGGTTATCCCACATATTATCCAGCCCCTGTTCCAGTGCTGTTTCTCCCATAATCTTGCGGCCCGGATACTCCTGATCAAGATAGCGAACGATGGCAGCCGTTTCAGAAATATAACTCCCGTCAGCCAGTTCAAGGGTAGGCGTTTCGCCCCACGGATTCATATTCAAATGTCGCCAGCCACGCTGCTCTCCTCCAGGGGACATGTCATAGATGGTCTCGGCAAACTGGTCAGCGATGCCCTTTTCGTGCATGAAAAGCCGCAGGCGCTGTGGATTAGGAAAGGCCGAAGGTGATGTAAAAAGCTGAAGTTTAGCAGTCATGGTCGATCCTACAGGTTGATGGTTGGGGTATCTAACTAACGTTAGGTAGATAAACCTTAGCGGGCAAATCAACACACGTCAACACCTGTCTAACACTTGTTAGGTTAATTTTTAGGTGATCTTCATGCTTGATACGATATTTCAGCGGAGGCATAGCTGAAGGAGGGGGAGAATGACGCCGGAGGGTTGAAAAATGCAAATGAGTGGAGAGGTTCGATTCAAGCGGGTTTTCAGGTGAGTTGCATTTTTGCAATTAATGTCGACTGGTTGCCATTCGGGTTGCTGACCAACAGTAAGAGCCGGCTGATAGTCCGGTAGTGCCAGGGCCCCGGGGTGAGGTAGTAGAGGTTAGATCAACCCATGAAGCCGACTGGTATCGGCATCATCACTGGTCACAAAAATGAGCGGCCGCTGTGAGCGATAAGCGGACGTGGGGATTTCAAATACCTTAAAACTGCATGTAAAAAGTAACAGGATCGGAAAAAGACTGTTTCATACAGCAAGCATTCTGTATTGACTCATTTAACTCTGATTTCTTTCATGTTTGTCGGGTATGACTATTTTCACCTGTGACAATCCTGGTGTTAAGTTAACGCTGGATATCGTGAAATTCCGTCTCTGACATTCGGTGATCGGTAAACTCCAGCAGGCACACTCTCTCCTGCTCTTTGGCACAGACAAACATAGGCCCAGTGTAGTGGTAAACCAGTGAATGACTATAATCTGAGAGGGAGCTGCGCCAGTGAGCCGCTTGTAGATGTAACCAAACCCACTCAGGGATTCGTAGCCATTGTCCAGTGCTACGTCAGTCGCCGCACGTCCGCTTTTCAGCTCCTGCAGGGCAATATTTACCCGCTGCATTCGCTGGAAGGCCTGAAAAGTGATGCCGTGCGGTTGCAGGAACCAGCGCCGCATCCGCTCCGGGCTGATTCCATGCTGACGAAGATCCGCGTCGGATATACGGGATTTGATATCGCGCCTGACAAGCGCAAGCGCCTGTTCGACAAACAATGGCGCGCTGTGCCGTGGTTTTTCACATTATTGATTGTCAAACCCTTTACGATATCAGAACTCTTCGACTGCCCCGCGTAATGTCTCATCTTCTTTAGATGAAATTAAGCATTGCTTTCTTATAAATCTACTAATGATAATTTGCTATAAGCCAGATTGTTTCGTTGTTAGACAGGGTGCGGTGCGGCTTTTATCTTTCGTCATGATTTGTAAATTCCATACAAACATTTGATGAGGGAGCCATTTTGTCCATCCTACTGAAAAGCATGAAAACAAAACCCACGCGTTTTATTCTGGCGCTTAAAATCGCGTTACTCAGCAGTATGGTGGCTTTCTCTTCAGCCTCTTTCGCCGATGTATCCTTAAAAGAGGGCATTACACCAGCCACCGATGCCAGCCAGATTCCGGCAGTGGCTAAGCTGCGTAAAGACACGGTGGTGGCTGGTATCTCTGAACCGCAGGGTATTTTTAACCCATATTTCTTTGTTAACGGCTGGGACGAAAACGTCACCAATGTGATTTTCTCACGTCTGATTGACTGGGATAGCCACGGAAAGCTGGTGCCAGGCCTGGCCGAAAGCTGGAGCGTTAGTCAGGATAACAATGTCTATACCATTAAGCTGCGCCCACACCTGACTTTCAGCGACGGCTCGCCCCTCACCGCCGAAGATGTGGCGTTTACCCTGACCGTGCTGCATGACCCGAAATATGATGGCGATACTGACATCACCCTCGCCAACATTGTGGGCGGCGCGGAGTATAAAGCCGGAAAAGCTGATAGCGTCAGTGGCCTGAAAGTGATCGACCCGCTGACATTACAGGTCACCACCGGGCAGCCTGGCGCGACAACGCTGGCGAAAATTGGCGGCCCGGTGTTGTCGAAAGCGTATTATGGGAAAGGGTATCAGCGCGGCAATCTCGACTATCTGCGCATGTTGCACGGTAAACCGCTGGGCAACGGACCGTATGTCTATGACAAATATATTCCGGGCCAGGAGATTCGTTTCCACGCCAATACCCATTTTTACCGTGGCACACCACCGACGCCGCGCTTTATCTACCGCGTAACCAACCCGTCCACTAACTTCCAGTTGTTCCAGACCGGCGAAACCGATTACGACTCGTTTACTTCTCGCCCTGATGATATCGAACAACTGAAAATGCTGGGCTTCGCCAATATCAACCTGTTTGGCTCCAGTGACTACAGCAAAGTGGAATTCAACGTACGTCGCCCGGCGTTGCAGGACGTGAAAGTGCGACAGGCGCTGATTTATGGTCTCGACCGCCAGAAGTTGATTGATGTGGTTTATCAGGGCTATGGAAAAGTGGCAATTGAACCTATTGCCCCGATTTCATGGGCGTATAACACAGATGGCGTGAATCCATACAAATTTGACCCGGCACAGGCGAAGAAACTTCTTGATGAAGCGGGCTGGAAACCGGGGCCTGATGGCATCCGCGTGAAGGACGGTAAACGTCTGGAGTTGACGCTGCTGGTGAGCAAGAAAGTGCTGAATGATGCGCTGATCCCCATCGCCAAAGAGAACTGGCAGCAGATTGGCGTGCTGTTGAAGCCGCAGGTGGTGGATTTCAACGCCCTCATGGCACAGCGTAAAGCCGGTAACTATGACCTGGCCTCTTTCAGCACCAGCACACTCAACGATCCACATGATGGCGTGTGGGATTACTACAGCACGGAGGCGAAAGAGTCCGGCTATAACAATCCGCAGGTTGATAAGCTGATCAACGAAGGTAATGCGGTGCTGGATGTGGAAAAACGCAAACCGATTTATCACCAGCTGTATAAAGTGCTGGCGGACGATCCGCCGGTGATTCTGCTGGGTAACCGCGAGATTTTGTCGGCCAGTAGTGCCCGCGTCACCGGCTTTAAACCGGATATCTACAACGGGCTGACCGGTAGCCTGCCGGATGTGAAAATCATTAAATAACAGTAACAACTGCCGGGTCTCCCGGCAGTTGTCATGAGAAAGCTATGCGAAATTTTATCCTCAGGCGACTGCTGCAAACCCTGCCAATGCTGCTGCTCGCATCACTGATTATTTTTATGCTTTTCGCGAAAACGCCAGGCGACTTTATCGACGGTAACATTACCCTCACCGCTGCCCGCGCCGCCGAACTGAAAGCTATTTATGGACTCGATCAACCGATCCTTACCCGCTATCTGCATTGGCTCGGCCAGTTGCTGCGCGGCGATTTGGGGTTCTCGCTGCAATACCAAATTCCGGTGAGTCAGCTACTTAACCAGTACATCTGGAACTCTTTCCTGCTGGCAAGCGTTGCGCTGGTGTTTTACTGGAGCATCGGGCTTGCGGTGGGCATTGCCTCGGCGCTGAAACCCAATTCGCTGTTCGATCATCTGGTGAGCGTGTCGGTGTTTGCTGCCATGTCTTTCCCAACCTTCTTTCTCTGCCTGTTGCTTATTAAGTGGTTCGCAGTCGATCTGCACTGGTTGCCAGTGGGCGGCATGACCAACACCGGCAGCGACGATAACGGCTGGGTGTGGGTGATGCAGGTTGCGGCGCATCTGGTGTTACCGGTCATGGCGCTGGTGATGTTGCAGGCGGGCAGCCTGACGCGCTATTTCCGTGCCAGCATGCTTGACGTAGTGAAGATGGATTTTATCCGCACCGCGCGTGCTAAAGGGCTGCGCGAACGCACAGTGATCCTTAAACACGCGCTGCGCAATGCGTTGCTGCCAATCATCACCCTGTTAGGTTTTGAGCTGCCGGGGTTGTTTTCCGGCGCGATCATCACCGAAAAGGTGTTTAACTGGCCGGGCGCAGGGCATATTCATATTGATTCTCTGGCCGCCCGCGATTATCCGGTGCTGATGGGGTTCACCCTGTTTCTTGCGGTATTAACCATTGTGGGCAACCTGATTGCCGATATATTGTACGCGTGGGCCGACCCGCGCATTCGCGTGAGGTCGTGATGTTCGGTTCCCTTTTCTCTACGAATCGCCGCTTACGCAAGGCGGTAATTCCGGCGATGGCGCAGGCCACACCTTCTCCGTGGCACCAGGCGTGGAAAGCGCTGCGCCACAATCATCTGTCGATGCTGTGCCTGGTTCTGCTGGTAATCATGACCATCTGGTGCGTGCTGGGCCCGGTGTGGTCGCCGTGGAAAGATGACGCCACCGATGCGCTGATGATCAACAAACCGCCTGGCGCAGAACACTGGCTGGGCACCGATTTTCTTGGCCGCGATATTTATACCCGCCTGCTGCTTGCCGGTCGTATCTCGCTGATTATTGGCCTGATGACCATGCTACTTTCGGTGGCTCTGGGCTACATGCTGGGTGCGGTATCCGGCTATGCCGGCGGCTGGACGGACAAACTGATTATGCGCATGGCGGATCTGGTGATGACGATCCCCAGCCTGCCGCTGCTGATTGTTGCCGGAGCGATGTTGTCTGAGCTGGATTTTTCGTCTGATTCGCGCATCTACATGGTAGTAGTGATGCTTAGCTTGCTGGAGTGGCCGAAGCTGGCGCGGCTGGTGCGCGGGCAAATCCTGTCACTGCGCGAACGTGATTTTATGCTGGCGACGCAGGTCCTGGGCCTCTCTTCGCGCCGCCGCCTGTTCGGTCATTTGTTGCCGAACACCATACCCATTCTGGTGGTGATGGCGACCATGGCGGTGGCCAACGCCATCCTGATGGAATCCGCGCTTAGCTACCTCGGCCTTGGCGTCGTACCGCCAACGCCCTCATGGGGCAATATGATGGACGCGGCCAACAGCCTGATCGACTTTCAGCGTCGCCCATGGCTGTGGATGCCGCCGGGCATTGCCATTTTTCTGACCGTCATCGCCATTAATGTGCTGGGCGATGGCCTGCGCGATGCGCTGGATCCGAAGATGAAACGGAGCCTAAAATGAGCGAGCCGCTAATTACCTTTAATAACTTATCCATCTCCTTCGCCAGCGAGCAGGGGCGTGTGCGCGCTGTACAGGATGTCTCCTTTACCATTCAGGCAGGGCAAGCCATTGGCGTTGTTGGTGAATCTGGCTGCGGCAAAAGCGTTACCGCCATGTCGCTGATGGGACTGTTACCGCCGCAGGTTGCGCGTATCGACGGCGGAGAAATCCGCTTTCAGGGCACCGATCTGCTTGCCCTGAAGCCGTCGAAAATGGCCGATCTGCGTGGTAATCAGTTAGCGATGATCTTTCAGGAGCCGATGACAGCGCTCAATCCGGTGCTGACCATTGGCGAGCAGCTTTGTGAACCGCTGATACGCCATCGCGGCGAAACACCAAAAGCGGCCTGGACGCACGCCACGCAGCTGATCACCGATGTCGGACTCGGGCGTGCGGAGAGTCTGATGGGTTGCTATCCGCATCAGCTTTCCGGCGGCATGTTGCAGCGCATCATGATTGCCATGGCGTTAAGCTGCCAGCCGAAGCTGCTGATTGCCGACGAGCCAACCACGGCGCTGGATGTCACCGTACAGGCGCAAATCCTGCGCTTACTGCGCGACCAGGCGCGGGCGCAGCAGATGGCGCTGATGCTGATCACTCACGATTTGGGGGTTATCGCGCAGATGGCGGAACATGTCGTGGTGATGTACGCCGGGCGCATCGTTGAGCAAGGCCCGACTGCCGATGTGCTACACAACCCACTGCACCCTTATACCAAAGGGCTTATCGCATCGCGCCCTGTTCCGGGCGAGCGCCGACGCCGCCTCTACTCCATTCCCGGACAGGTGCCTGACCTGGCCGAACTGCCGCCGTACTGCGCGTTCTATGATCGCTGCGAACGCAGAACCGCGCAGTGCCACGCCGTCATTCCGCCGCTGATCGGGCATACGCGGCAAGCCGCATGTATTCACAGTGAGTTAGCGGAGCCGATCGCATGAGCCAGCAATATGTTATTGAAATGGACGAGTTGAAAAAGCATTTCTCGCTACGCGACGGGCTTTTTGGTCAGGAAACAGGACAGCTACGCGCTGTGGACGGCGTCAGTTTTAACATTCGACCTGGCACTATTTTTGGTCTGGTGGGCGAATCCGGTAGCGGTAAAACCACCGTAGGACGCACGCTGCTGGGGCTTTATGACAAAACGGCAGGTAGCGTGAAGTATCGTGGTCAGGAGTTGCAGGATCTGACGCCGAAACAGATGCGCGCGCTGCGCCCGAAAATCCAGTTGGTATTTCAGGATCCTTACAGCTCGCTGAATCCACGCATTCGAATAGGTGATGCAATTGGGGAAGCAATGCTGGAACACACGCTGTGCAGCAAAGAAGAACTGCGCGACAAAGTGCTGGAGGTAATGAAAATCTGTGGACTGGCGCCGCAGCATTACAATCGCTTTCCCCATGAGTTTTCCGGCGGCCAGCGCCAGCGTATCGGCATCGCCAGAGCGCTGATTCTCAACCCGGATTTTATTATTGCCGACGAACCCATCTCGGCGCTGGATGTCTCTATTCAGGCGCAAATCATTAACCTGTTTTCCGATTTGCGTGATGACCATGGCGTCACCTTCCTGTTCATCTCTCACGATCTCGGTGTCGTGGAGCATTTGTGTGATGACGTGGCAGTTATGTATCTGGGGAAACTGGTGGAAACTGCCAGCCGCGATGCGCTGTTCAGCCAGCCGCTTCACCCCTACACCCAGGCGCTGCTGGCGGCGGTGCCGACGCTCGCTCCTGGAAGCTTATCCGTGCCGGTGGTGCAGGGGGAAATCCCGGATCCTTCGCGCCCGCCCTCTGGCTGTCGCTTCTCTTCCCGCTGCCCGCAGGCAACAGTACGCTGCCGCACAGAAATTCCGGAACTGCGCGAAATGCGCCCCGGCCATCAGGTGGCGTGCCACTGGGTGCAGTTGACGTAATAAAAAAGAGAGGATTCATCCTCCCTGGTTGATGGAGTCTGACGTTCAATGATGTAAAAAACCACGCCTGTCAGTATCAGAAATTAATCCTAATACGACCCTGTCTGAAAAGGTCATAAAAACCTATCTGACCTGCTCCCAGCAAACTGACATAGCAATGTAAGCAAGTTCCGCTTCTGGTAAAAAACTGCCTGCTGAAAAAGGCGGATGTCCGCTATTAGCGAGAAACGGACGTAGTAACCGCTTTGATTGTAATTGGGTCAGATACCGTTAGTTATGCTTCTGAGCATGTCCAAAATGAGCTTTGCTGCTGTCCCTTCATGATCTAAATCAGGATCATAAATGGTCACTGTGATGCCACAGCAGCGCATATTTCTGAAAAGTTCGCGACAGAGATTTACAAGTGTTTCAGAAGACAAACCGGGATTGCCGGGACAATCAACTGCAGACATTTCAGAACTGTCCAGGACATCCATATCAAGATGAATCCAGTAGGGCATTTCAGGAAAAAGGTTGAGCCGCTCGAATATCACATTGATGAGATCATGATCAGGCAACTTAAGCGCGTCAAAAATAGTTATACGCCGGATATCAGTGCCAACAATGTCAGGCCATTCATAATCTTCAAGGAGCGACTCACGCTCTCCCAGCTGAATCACTGCGTCATCCTGAACCAGGGATCCTTCGATACCGGGCCATGCAGTCAGTAATGGCTCTCCCCGACCGGTAACGAGTGCCAAATCCATTCCGGCCGCAGCGCCTGGTCGTGCTCCTGGTTCTCGCTTCCAGTTGCCGGGATGACGGAAATCGCTGTGGCCGTCAATGTGCACAAGTGCAAGTTGCCCTAACTGACGCCTGCTGCCCAGCAAGGCTCCGGGCAGGATGGCGCAGTCGCCTCCGATAACAACGGGCTTTAAGTTGCGATGATGCGCCGCCTCTACTTCATCAGCCAATCGTAGATTAAGTTGTCTGAGCTTGTGACCGTTCAGGATATCAGTACCTGGCTCACATTCAGGACTGTATTCAGGGCAGGGAACAGTAACAAAGTTACAAGAGGGAAACATTTTATCGAGTCCGTGGTGCATGAGAACTGCTGGCGCACGGAATGTGCCCGGTATGTGCCCTTCATAAAGAGGGTTGAGACCAAGACCAGACGGGACAAGAATTATTTTTTCCATAAAAAACCTGATTTTAACTGGGTTGAGTACCACAGAAACTAAGCTTTCTTACGAAACAGCTTTGTCGCCGAGATAAAATTCGAGGTGTTAACCTGTGCCAGAACGCACAAGGTTCGCTATAAGTGAGAGGCTGACATCCATATTTTAACGTTTATATCGCCGTTTCCACTCATCTACGACATCACCCAAATTCTTAGGGGTAGCATTACTTATCCAGATCATAAATTCACGATTGAATCGGAAATTCTCTCCACACTCTTTGATCATAAAACGGCGAACGTTTTGTGTGTTTTTGTAATTTTTATCAATGATGGTCGAACGTGTTAGTGAGGAGCTATGCCAATCAGTTTCCATTTTTCCAGTTCCCGTAATGAGTGGTTTTAAATAAAAATTAGTACTCCACTTTAGTCAGGGAAGCTGAAATTTCTCAAGGTCTGCTCCGGGAAAAAAGCGGTCTGAAACGCGGCCCCATGCCTCCAGTGCGTTTTAACCTGCCACAACCCGTCAAAACAGAGGTGCGCTTGTTAGCCGAGCTCAATATCGACTGGCGGGCCTGCTACTGCAGTCAATCGAGCGGTTCAGGCATTGACTGTACCTTTTTCAGGAAATCCACAAAAGCGCGCAGAGGTGCTGACATAAAGCGGCTGGGAAAGTAGAGCCAGGGACCTTCAAATTCGGGCCACCACTCCGGAAGCACAGGCTGCAGTTCACCCGTCGTAAAGCAGGGCTGCAGCCAGTTTTCAAAGACGGCGACAGCCGGTTGCTGTCGGAAGGCATTAAAGTGCGGCTGGCTATCATTGACGTGACAGACCAGAAAAGTGTTGATGCGGCCGTCGGGCAGATAAAGTCAGAAGATGGAAAACTAGATGTGCTGATCAACAATGCGGGTATTCCCGGAACCTGGCCCATCGCGCCTGAGTCGCAGAGCATCAGCGATATTATGACGGTGTATAATACCAACGTTTTCGGCGTCATCAGAATAACGCAGGCTTTTCTGCCGCTGCTCAAACTGGGCGAGGAACCCCGGATTATCATGGTCAGCAGCGGGTTGGGATCGCTGGAATGGGTATCTGGCAAAGCGCATCCCTACTCTCAGGTAGCGGCACTGGGCTATACCAGTTCAAAAACGGCATTAAATGGCGTTACGGTGGCATTTGCCAATTCACTGTCTGAGTATGGCATCAGCGTAAACGCAGTTGACCCGGGATATACGGCCACCGATTTTAACGGACATACCGGTTACCGGACTGTATCCCAGGCGGCCAGGGGGATCGTCTGGCTCGCTGCTGAAGCATCCCAGACAATCACCGCAGGATTCTTTTTGGATGGAGAGTGCGCACCCTGGTGAATCTCGTCTAATAAAGCATTCCACCTGCCTGGATGGGGCAGGTTGGTTGACGGGTGTGGGCAGAACGCCTGGCGTGTCGTGCGCAGTCGGTTCTAAAATATGTCCGAATCATACTGAAGGAAAATAAGCGGCTCAATGTTTCTTAGCGCATCTGAATGTAATTAATGGCCGCCTCAGGCACGGATTGTACAGAAAATTAGGTCATAAGGTCCGCTTTGAACGAAAGCGGACCCAAACCTACAGGCTGGTCATCAGCCGGGGTAGTTTCTGAAGTTAAACGGCAGTTTTACAGAAGATGACAACAGATAACGATGACCGAATAAATTTATCTGAAAGGCGGGCACGCCAGGAGCGAGATACACACACACTGGATTTACTGCCCTGTAAATACACATACTGACCAATTATGGCTGTTCAGGTGAATCAGTCGCCTGCTTCCCATATCCAGACAACATTGACGTAGCTTCATCCATCCGTTGACGATCAAGTTTATAGAATACCCAGTTCTTGATACGTTTCGATGTCACAATTCCGGCCTTAGCAAGAATTTGCAGATGGCCTGTCACGGTGGGCTGACTCAGTCCAATTTTTTCGGTGATAAATCCGACACACACACCATCCTTAACCAGATCGCCGTCCTGCTGCACCGGAAAATGTGACTCTGGATCGGACAGCCATTCAACAATCACGAGCCGATGCTCATTACCAAGGGCACGAAAAATATCGGCCATTAATGTCTTTGAGTTGTGCATATAGCCAATCGCCTATATAGTCATTTTCTTATATAACTTTAGGGGCATACTATGACAAACCACAGACAAAGGCTAACAGACAGTGTCACGCTGAAAGATATTTATGCAGCTTCCGGGCGAATTAAATCAACAGTATGCAAAACTCCGCTGGAGCCTTCCCACTCGCTGTCTGCTCTTGTCGGGACGGAGGTCAGGCTTAAGATGGAAAATCTTCAGCATACGGGTAGCTTTAAGCTGAGAGGTGCTGCAAACGTTCTTGCCAGTCTTAATGCAGACCAGCGACGTGCCGGCGTCATCGCTCCGACGGCAGGGAATCATGGTTTAGGGCTTGCCTGTGCGGGACATGCGGCAGGCATACCCGTATCCATATTCTTACCGTTTTCAGCAGACCCGATTAAGGTTTCTGCGATGAAGAGTTATGGTGCGCAGGTTACGTTTTTTGACGACATTGAAGACGCAAGGCAGGAAGCCATTGTCGCAGCGCAACAGTCCGGCGCAACGTTCGTCTCAGCCTACAATAATCAGCAGATGATTGCCGGAGGCGGCACCGTCGGTCTGGAAATCATGGAAGACTGGCCAGACGCTGACGTTATTCTCGTAAACATTGGCGGCGGCGGGCTGGCCTCCGGTATCGCAACAGCCATCAAGGGCATAAACCCTGCAGCCGAAGTGTGGGCAGTGCAGAGTGAAGCAAGCCCGACGTTTGCGTGCTGGAAAGAAGCTGGTGAGGCGATCCCAGTGGAAATATCGTCGTCAATCGCCGAAGGCATAAGTGGCTATATAGAGCCTGAAGCGATGACCTGGCCACTTATACGTGATCGCGTCGATCGTGTTCTTCTGGTTTCAGAAGCCGAAATTAAAGCAGCGATGCTGTTAATGCTTAATCTGCACAGCCATGTTGTAGAGCCTTCAGGCGTACCCGCAGTTGCGGCAGCCATCCGTTATGCAAAAGAACTGAGCGGGCGTAAAGTTGTCTGCGTGGTGAGCGGTAGAAACATATCGGGTTCCCGCTATCTCAAATTAGTTAATGAGGCGTCACTATGAAGAAACAGAGCGGAGTTAAGGTCGGCTGAGCTCTTATTGCGCAACGTTCTTATCATAACGGCTTCATTCATTACGCAGGCTTTGAGGTAGTGCCGCCTTTGACGGCCTGCCGTTTAACAGCCTTTTTGCTCAAGATTCTATGGTTCGTTTAAGGGAATGTCAGGCATCATCATCAAGAAATATTTTTGTCCTACAAGGAGTAAGACTAATGAATATAAATATAAGAACAGCCCGGGCTTCTGATGTTGATAGTATTTTCGAAGTCAGAACCTCAGTGCTCGAGAATTATTTGAGTCGTGAAGAAATGCGTCAGCTGGGGATCACCGAAAGTGTCGTGGCGGATATGATTGAAAAGAATTTATGCGCCTGGGTTGCGGCTGAAAGCGAAAAAATAGTCGGCTTTTCAATGATTTTACCGGATGAAGGCTGTCTTTTTGCGGCCTTTGTTCTCCCGGAATATGAAGGCCAGGGGATAGGTCGCAGGCTGGTTTTTCTCGCCGAGCAGGAATTATTCAAACATCATGAGATTGCCTGGCTGGAAACCGATAAAAATAGTCGCGCGGCGAAATTTTACATGCAGCTCGGCTGGGGCAATAAAAAAGAGATTAACGATACCGATATCAAACTGGAGAAATATCGCAGCGTGTAATCCACTGCCATTTTCATAAACGTCTGCCTCTGGCATAAGGCGGACGTTTAGCCAAAATAACATCTTTGCTGTCAGCAAGACCAATTGGGTGGCCTGGCGAAAATCTCTAATCATTAATCGTCCGTACTCAGAGCGATTTTATTACGTCGGCTTACATTCCCAGACTGGCCAGCAGGTCGTCCACATCATCCTGACTGGCAGGAGTCTCTGGTGCGGAGGAGGGTTTAGACGGCGCAGTGCGCTCGGCGGTGCTATGTGAGCCGGTATTATCGCGTATGACCTGTATCAGCTGCTGCTCAGCCTGATTCAGCACGGCCATCATAGCCTGCACAATCTGTCCTGTGAGGTCCTGGAAGCCCTGTGACATCATAATCGCGTGTAACTGCTGTTGCGTCAGACCCGTGACACGGGGGACATCATTCAGCAAGGCAACGGTATCTGCCGCTAATGCCTGGGTCTGTTCTTTGTCTGACAGCGTACCGGAAGTGGCATCCCAGCGTTGCGAGAGTTTATCCGCTTTTTCTCCCAGATCGGTTTGCAGAGGCTGCGTGATTTCCACGCTGTTGATTACGCCCTCTGCTGCTTCGCGGGTCATTGTGACGACATAACCCAGCCTTTCACGGGCGTTAGGGATGCTTCCCGCCACATCGGCGATGGTTTTATCAAGCCCCAGCTGTTGCAGACTGTCGCGAAGCTGCCGCAGGATGAAGCCAGCACGCGCCGTAATTTCGCCAATTTCCTGATGCTTACTATGGGTGTCGGATGGTGACATGGATGTTGTTTCCTGCGTACAGAGTTTCGATACCTGAGGTTATCGGCAGCTCGCGGCGGTTTTTTAAATTTCCTGAGGTTTTTACTCGTGTAAAAAGTGACATGATGTGAATGAGGCACCACAGGGCTAGCGACATCAGGTTTGTAAAAGGCAGAACGTGTTGCGCGCAGGCCCTGTTTTTTCAGCCGGAGGGGGGAGTCAGGTATAGAGCGGAATGTGTGCGGGTTAATGACTGTTATGAGCGAAAAAAGGGGCGTATTACCCACTTCTGAAACGTTTACGCGAGGGCAGGCAGTGGAAAATAAGATATTTTATTTATCATGCAATTACTTCGTCTTAATTAATCCGCCAACGGATAACATTTTGTCCAGTTGTAGTTAACCCTCGCCAGTTTTAATTCTCCATCTACATCCCCAAAATTAATGGTCTGACGTTCAAAAATAAACTCACGCACGGGTGCAGGTAAAAAATCAGCGCCGTAGCGCAGAATCGTGCTGTGCCAGAAGGGTGCCGGTAATGGGCTGCCGGTATGACGCATCAGCAACTCATTTTTCCAGTGCGAATCCAGAACTTTTTCGCAGAATGAGTGGCGCATGGCTATTGCCGAACTATCAGGGATCCCCGCAAGCAATAACTGACTGGGCAATGCAACTAACCGCAGATCTCTGATAACAATTTTTATCGCATCAAATTCGCTCCAGATATTCGTCAATTCATCGATTTTTTCGGGCAATGACTCGTTATCGTTATAGAGCGGCAGAGACAGGGGTAAGAAAGTAAAATGGAAACCCTGTGTGGGCAGAATATCGGCAAGGGGATCATCCTTTGTGAGCTGCTGTAATTCACAAATAAGACGTGAGATATCAAAGGTCACCGGCGGCTGAATGCCCGCTGCAAGAGCCAGCCTTACAGGATCGTAGTAATTTCCCTGTTTAACAGCCCCAACTCCTGCATTTTCCGACCAGATGGAGACGGTGTGCTCGCTGGCAGAACGATACAGACCTTCCAGATTTATCGATTTCATTACAGACCTTTTGCATTGGTATGAACAGAGGCGATTCGTCATCCATGCGATTTCAGCCCATAACTGTTCAGAAGTATCCCTGTAGCTAATCGTGAACACATTACCATACGCTCAACGCCTGCTCTGGCATAAAGCGCACATGTGCGGTGCCGGGTTTGCCTGAAAGTATTGCGATCTTCCCGCTCTGCCCCTAAACGGACAACCAGAGGACAGATCAGGACAACAGATGCCTGACGTATAGAATCGATCACCTCTCTCTGATATTGATGATGTCGATGGCGTTAAATCACTTCTGTAGAGAGAGCTAAAATGAATTTTTATTGCAGTAAGGAATTTACCGGTTCGAAGGCCTGGGACTCACGGCATATTGCCAGCTTCGATAATGTCAGCGTGAAACTTCACTGGACCGATCAGCCTTATAAGTGGCACATCAACGATGGTCAGGAGGTTTTTGCTGTCATGGATGGATGCGTTGAAATGCAATATAAAGAGCAGGGCGAAGTTAAAAGCCGGGTACTCAACGCTGGTGATATTTTTTATGCCAGTGAAGGGACAGAGCATATTGCGCGTCCACAGGGCGTCGCCCGCGTGCTGGTGATTGAAAAAGAGGGATCGGTTTAATTAAGTTGTGATTCATTATCTGGCTGAGCCATCCAGCCAGTGACAAAACGGGCGATCTCTTCTCCCAGATTGAGAATAAAGGCGTCGCGTGATGGGTGGGTGTCAATGATATGCGGAGGCAGGGTGTTCATGAAGGTAAAATGTCCGGCATCTTTCACCACGCAAAGATCCGTCTTAGTTCGAATATCTAATTCTTCTTTGATGAACAGCGCGTGCGATGGCGGTGTCAGGGTGTCCTGCTCGCCAGTCCAGATCCTGACAGGCACTTTCACGGAGGCGAGTGCCGAGGGTGCTCTGAAAAAATCCGCAGGTGGCGCTAACAGCACAAGTTGATTCAAATCCTGTCTGCCTGCATATGTCACCTTCTCTCCGGTGCGAGTCCAGGCCGTCGCCCCGGCGTGCATCAACAGAGTCACGGTGCCGAGTGAGTGCCCGACGCCGGTAATCGAGGCATAATGTTGACAAAACGCATCCCGGGCGAGGACCAGCCTTTGGCTGCGTTCCAGTAAGTCAGCCTTTGAGGGCGTGGAAGAGGTTAACCGTTCGAAATGGGGCGCTACCACTGAAATACCATTGCGGCTAAAGGTCTGCAGAAGCTCAAGATGACGCAATGGACTTCCGCCAGCACCTGCCGCAAAAAGGATGCAGTGGCTGGCCTCATTCACCTTCAATAACGTGACGTCAAAATTCCTGTCGGCATGCCTGATAACAGAGGTTTCCGCCCTGGTGTTGTTAATCATAAAGCCGACTCCCCGCTAAAAGGTCAGTCTGAAGATACTAACCTGTTCCCGGTGAAACGATAAATTTCCGTCTGCTTCTGGCGCCAGACTACCGTTACGCAAGGCGCCAGCAGCAGATCAAAGCGGACCGGTTATTCATACTCTGGCATCAGGCCACCAATCTGTCCGCGCTTACTGCGTCGCCTCTGCAAGTAATGCCGCCTGTACAGCAGGGCGCGCATTGATATTTGCTCTGTATGCCACCAGCGCAGGCCAGCGATCCAGTTCAATGCTGAAGAACTTACACCAGCCCAGTACGGTGAAAAGGTAGGCGTCAGCAATGCTGAATGACGGCCCCATCAGAAACGCTTTTTCGGCGAGCGTATCCTGCAAAAAGTCGAACCGCCGGAAGAGTTTTTCACGAAACAGTGACAGGACAGCGTCGGGCAGTGCCTGATTAAACAACAGAGCGGAGCCCGCGTGGATTTCACTGGTAATGAAGTTCAGCCACTCCTGCAGTCGAACACGCGCCCAACTGCCTGCTGGCGGTGCCAGCCCGCTTTCCGGCCTCAGGTCGGCGAGGTACTGCACAATCGCCGGCCCTTCAGTCAGTATCTGTCCGTCGTCCAGTTCCAGTGCAGCAACATAGCCTTTGGGGTTGATAAGGCGAAAGTCGCGTCCGTCAGAGGTGAGCTTGCTCCTGTTATCCACTTTAACCAGCTCAAACTCCAGTGCGAGCTCACGCAGCACGATATGGGGTGACAGCGAACAGGTATCCGGGGCGTAGTAAAGTTTCATGTCTTCTCCGTTAACATTGAAAGCGGTGTGAGATTCTGTTTGTCGTTACGGAACAGACTGTGCTTAACGCAGATAATTCTGTAAAATTAATGCTTCAAAAGTTAACTATTAGCTGAGCTACTGATAACCATGATGAATCTTCTGCACTGGCGCTTGCTGGTGGCGGTGGCCGATGCCAGCAATATTTCGCGTGCTGCTGAAACGACAGGCATGACACAGTCCGGTGCCAGCCAGGCTATCGCCCAGTTAGAGTCGTCACTCGGGTTCCCGGTATTCATGCGTGAGCGCCGGCACATCGGTGTTACCGCGCTGGGAGAGCAGGTCATTGAACATGCCAGGATTATGCTGTCGCAGCTCAGCGCGATCCGCGTGCTGGCTGATGAGAGCCGGGGTTTAAAGGGCGGACGCATCCGGCTTGCCAGCTTTCCCTCTGTGACGTCCACACTTCTGCCTGGCCTGTTGCGTAACTTCAGGCGTCTGCATCCGGGCATGGAGGTGGTGGTGCTGGAAGGGACGGATCAAGAAGTTGAGGAGTGGCTTGCAGCGGACACCGTTGAGCTGGGGGTGGTAATGAACCCCGCACCCGGACGTGCTGATGTGATACTGGGACAGGACGCATGGGTCGCCGTCATGCCAGCCAGCGCTCCGCACATCGTTCAGTCAGGGGCGAACGGTATAACCCTGCAGGAACTGGCAGACCAGCCCTTTGTGCTTGCAACAGGCGGATGCGTCGTTAATGGCAAAAGCCTGATGGAACAGTCAGGATGCCACCTCTCTGACGTGCGCGTAAAAGTCCGCGACTGGATCAGCGCCTGCATGCTGGTGCGTGAAGGCATGGGTGTCGCGCTGGTGCCGGAATCAGCCCTGCCAGCGGAACGGCGCGGCCTGTCAGTGATGCCGGTCATCCCGCCTCTGCACCGGGAATTCGGGCTGGTTTGTTCGCCTTCCGGAAAAGCTTCTGGCGCGACGCAGGCACTCCTGAACGGACTGCGTAAAGGGCAGGGTAATATCTCCGGATAAACCCACTACACAGCTGACTTTATCTGCCTTTACCCGATCATAAACAGCAGAATGGCTGGCCGGGAAAGAGAGGTCTGCAGACTCTCCCGCCCGCGATCCTTTCTCAACTCGCGTCTTAACGCTTTGCCGCATAAGGTGATCGGGGCGAATAACGGTTTTATGGCGTGGCGTAACACGCCTGAATCATCGGGATGGCTCAGAATTCGCGTAACTGGTCGAACAGCTGATACAACCGCGGCTGATCCACAAGCGTGGCGCCTTGCTCGCCCAGTTTCTGCTCCAGCGGGTTCAGAACATCGCACAGCACACTGTAGATCTCCTCACGCTCGACCGTCTCAATCGCCTTTGAACGCCGGTCGATGAGATTAAAGGCTTCGGTGTAGGCGGTTACAGCGGCGGTTAACAGGCTCGCCACATCCATGCTGCTATCGATGTTGATCGTGGCAGCCCGCAGGTTTTTGTAAGCCAGCGACGCTTTTTTGGCATAAGTGGCCGAAATATGTTCGCGTCCATCCCAGTCCCGGAACGGATTGTGCAGATTCTCAGCCAGCCATTCCGGCTTGCGTGCTTTACTCAGCGAGAGATCCAACCCCTGAGTTGTCGCCTTTTTATAAGCGGTTCTGACAGAGCTGACCACGTCAAGCGGAACGCTGGTCATCCACAGGCATGAGAGATTGGGCAACGCTTCTGGTGAGGGAAAGTCAGCCGCGCTGAAGCCAAACAGGTTGAAGAAGGTGAGCATCTGCAACTGTGGCAGTGCGGCAATACGATGCATATTGCTGGCTACGCCGGGATTTCCCCAGATGCGCAGCTCAGTTAAACAGGTAAAGCGCTCAACGACTGGCGTCAGGTCAATCTCTTTAACGCCTGTCAGTGACAATGCCCTGAGCCGGTCAATACCCTGCAGCACAGGCAAAGCCTGAGAGCATTGCAGGCACAGGTTGCGCCCTTCCTGATCAGCCTCTACCTGAAAGCCTGAAGAAGGCGTTGCGGTGAGTGACAGCAGGGAGAGATCAGGATTCAGACGCACGCGGCTTACGCCTGCCGGGTTCAGAATAAAACGCGACAGACGGGTCGCCCCGACATCGATTTCGCTGACGACAGCGGATTGCCAGTGCAACTCATTAATGAAGTCATGCTGCTGTATATAGGCCATCAGTTCCGGGGTGCCATGGCGGGTTTCGATGGTCATCAGGCAGGGCAGGCGATCCAGTTCAGAGAGATCGGTCAGGGTTTGCAGGAGGTGGTCATTGATACGGGTGGTGTCCTGGCGAAGTGTCTGGCCGCCGATAACCACGTTGTGCGCGCCTGAAGCTGCCTTGAACCGCGCACGGCTGGCCGGGTCGATCTTCTCCCAGTTTCGCTGACGAACAAGACTGTCTCCCACGTCCCAGCCGAACTTGTAGGCGTTTACTTCCTGATCTGCCAGCGGCGGCAGGTTGGTAATTAATACATGTCCCGGTGGGACATTGGCGGAGACATAACCGTGATCGAAGCTGTCTTTGACAAAATAGTAGCTACAGCGCAAAGGCTGCATACGGCTGGCTTCCGCCCTGTCAGGCAAATGATCACCTGCCCAGTCGAGCTGGAGTATGGCTGCAAGGACTTTGCCTCTGGCATTAGCAGGCTGCTGGAGGTGTGTCACCTGACAGGCGACGTACTGCTGCAACTGCGGGGAAAACACGCTGTAGATATCGCCGACCTTTGCTTGCACTCTCACTCCTCTCAGTCAAAAATTTTACAGTCAGAAAATCTGATGCGGCGCGCATCCTGCTCAGGGGTGCGCTTTGCCACGGATCTTAAATCCATCCAGCACACTAGCCTGGCATAACGTTTTAACGAAATGCTGGCGCGTGAACATTTTTATTTTTTTTCGCGGCAGGTGACAGCGTTAGTCGGGTTGCACGCAGCAGCCCGACTGACGAAGCCTGCCCGGAGGCATGCGGGGCAGGTATTCAGCTTACAGGCGGTTACCGGCCTCAACCAGTTCGTTATAGGATTTTAAAACACGCATCGGTGAACCCGATACCATCCAGCCTGAATTGCCGCTTCCTTTCAGCAGACTCTGCTCACCCGTGCTGTAAGGTGTTTTATCGCGAATCCGACGCATGCGATCCTTGCAGTCTTTCAGGAAGGTTCCGGCATTATCCTGGAAGATGGACCAGGTTAATGGCTTGCCCGCTTCGCTGGCCGTTGCCTTTTCTGCCTCACTCAGCAGCGTACTGTAAGCATCAATCGCTTTTGTCATCTCTGTCACGTCGGGAGCGGAAGAGGTAAACAGGGTCGCCAGCGGTTTGGCCTGTGTGACTAATGCCAGGCGGTAGTAGCGACTATGACGGCCCTCAGACTTTTCAATCTCAACGAGTTGCGCAGCAACGACCTCATTGTTCTCTTTTTCAACTTCGGCACCGAACTGGTCGCTGGATTTCATAAAGCTGTTAAACGCCTTCATGAGTGGCGGATGCATTTGTTTGGCTTTCGCGAAGCCATCATCCTTGTAATCTTCCTGACTGTAGTAAAGATGAGCCTGCGAAACCAGCGGCTGCAATGTCGTTAAATCCGCCAGATACTGTGTTGCTGCAGCATCCAGCGCCGGTAACGTCGGTTTAGCCTTTGATGCCTGATTGATGGCTTTAGTGCAGCTCTCCAGTTCATAAGGCGTGACCTCGCCCAGTACGTTGACGCTGCGCTCTTTGCCGGTTGGCCCCTTTTCAGCATTCGCCATCCAGCTCACATAGCGCAGGGCACTATCGCGAACCGATCCATCCGTAGTGTTAAAGCAACCCACATAGGCGTTTAATTTTGTGGTGAGTTGCGCAGCGCTATCCTCCGCAACAGCCTGGGGTTGACTCTGCGGGGCGGGTTTTGCATCCGCTTTGTCACTGTTGTCACATGCTGCCAGCGGCAGCACAAGGGCAGTCAACAGCATCCCGGGTATCATGGCCCTGCTTGCTCTTTTAAACACAATCGTTCCTTTATTTATGTGGTCAGAAATAGAGATTGAAAATAAATGTTCGCATTGGCTCCCTTTTCAGCTGCGAGGAGGGAGCCGATGACAAACGGGTTATGCGTTTTGCGTCGCTGCCGCCGTTTCTTCTTTCAGCAACGCCCTGACTGTCTGATGACGATGCCAGTAATAGCCGAGGGTGTTTTTAAAGGCTTCAATCTCCTTTTTCAGGCCCGGCAGAGGGATCTCACTGCGTTTTTTCCCCTGCGAGTTTGGCTGCACATGTTGCACATAGAGCTTATCCCGGCCGAAGCTACGAATGACGTTGATGTTTTTAACGTTATCCCACTCCAGCACTTCGCCGGTTTTCGGCGACACGATGCCCTGCCAGGTGATGACGATCTGCGAGCCATCTTTCAGGGTATAAGGAACATTGGGGAAATGCTTCAGCACCAGCGCGGTTTCCATTTCACCGTCAGGCTGATAGCGCCAGGCCAGGCTCTCTTCATGCACAGAAGAGAAGTCGCGCTCATATTTCTGCCACAACTGCTGTTCAATCTCGTTGGCAACCGGCATCAGATCGACCCAGCTCTGGGCCGGGAAATCGGCGGCGATCGCTGCATAGTCAGCTTCGTTAATCTCATACCCTACGTTACGCATCCTTTCCGCCAGAGGCGGGTGTGAATCAAACGGGTGCGGCACATTCTGCTCACGGATGACGCTGATAAAGTCCGGAGAGGCGACATGTTCAGGCAGACCGGCAGCAATAGCTTTACTGATCCCCAGTTCATTTTCGTGCAGCGTCTGGTTATTAAAGAAGTTTCGCTCAACTTCATTCCGGTAGCTGGCATACGCAGATACTTTGATCAGTGATTCGATAATCGCGGCAGGGGAGACCAGCGTTGATGCATTGCGATCCGCGACAAACTCACGTTCACGGCTGTTACGCTGCCACGCCAGTTCAAACAGCATGCGATAAAGATAGAGCGGATAGAAGACGATCAGCGTGGCCACATTCTGACCCATCAGCTGCATATAGAGATCAAACCGATGCAGTTTCGGTCCCAGTAATGCGCCGGAGGCGGTGTCGCCTTCATGCAGGTGGGTCAGTTCATGGACCATCACGCCATCAGCCTGCGCAACGGTGAGCTGACGCAGGAGCGGAATACTGACATAGAGCTTACGGCCGGTGAGCGGATTCCCATTCACGTTCAGCGGAGCTTCGGTCACGTAGAAGTTGGTGTCGATACCCGCAACAATATGATCGGGTGGCGTGGTGCCCACTCTGGCGGCGAGCATATCAATCTGTGACCAGAGTGCCGGTGCCGCTTCGCGGGTCACGACTTCGCCTTCAATACTCTCTTCCGGTGGGAGTTTTTTGAAGATGCCTTTAATCATGTAATACATACCGGCCAGCACCAGCAGTCCTACTGCCATCACCAGTTTGGGATAGTAGGTCTGCGTGAAGAAGGCGGTGCCCCAGAATGAGAGCCATACCAGCATGCCGCCCTGTACCATGACTTCCAGCGAACAGGCCAGCATCAGGAACTTGCGGGCCAGCGCCAGGCTGATAACCTGTCCCTGGCGGCTTTTAAAGGCCAGCGCACTGAACAACAGCACCATCAGCAGGACAGCGCCGCTGCCGATCAGTGTCCAGAATGCCACTTTATCCATCATGTAGAACTGCCACAGTTCGGATTGCGGTTCGCAGACGGCGTTTTTGTAATCCTGCAGATTTTCATCTACCGGGCCGCAGACACTGGAAGGCGGGTTCTGCTGCAGAAACGCCTGTAGTTTATCCGTATCCTGATGTTGTTCCCGCGCATCGTCCATGAAGAACTGCGTGTATTGCTGATCAAGTTGTTTGTTGCCATATTCAGCAAAAAACAGGGTAATGACAGGAACGAGAAACAGTGTGAACAGCAGCCAGAAAAATACCTTTAGATAACCCTTTTTCAATTCCGTTAATGTATTCAAAATAGTAACTTCCTGCATGTCTATGAAAGGGAGAAGCTGCTGCTATCAGGAAATTCCGAAAAGAATATCCTGGCCCCGGTTAAACGGTGCGGAAACATTTATGCGAGCTTCACGATATTATAATTATTGCAGAGCGATTATAAGCCAGCCTGAACCCGTTTTGAAAAGGTATAGACGGATATTTTCGGCGATTTTTTCCTTTTCCGTCAGGTTATTTTTTTGGCGGCTTCCGGTGGTTCTGCCACGACAGCACTAATTTGAGTTAGTACTCATCACTTATTCTGTCCGATCTCCTGACCGAGGGCTAATCCCCGCCATCTGTCTGCATCAGATACACCATAATCCTATATTTTACCATCAGAGCGGTGCGAAAAAATTACCAGCGCATCCCTTTGAAGGGATTCCAGCCGTTATCGCCTTTTTTCTCTTTCAGGTAATAACTGTAATTGGTGCTCATGCCGTACAGGGCATTAAAACCATAGCCCAGGCCGATCTGAAGATACCGTGGAAATTCCATGCCCGCTATCGCTAAGGCGATGATCAAAATAGTATAAACAACTACCATAATTAAAATCAGCATGATGTTCTTCTTCCACAGGCCGAGTACGAACAGATAAATCGGGCCGAAAAGGAAGGCAATTAAATTCATGTTCACTTTTAATTTTTGCCTGAAAGGCAGTTGTTTCAATGCCTGTCTGAAGCCTGGTGTACTGGGAGCACCATGAAGGTCGAAAAAATCAAATCGGGTCTGCCATTTCGCACTGTACTCTTTAGTTGCGTTTACTTTATTATGATTTTCAATAGGTTGATTCATGATTGCCTCAATATCCTGCGCAGAAAACTACAGAGACCGACACTGTTTCAGACGGATGACAGCCGCATGAATGGTGCTTATCGACCGCCAGAACAGCGCATAAGAATTTTAAAAACAGGGAAGCCGCGTTAATTCGCACCAAAATAATATCGGTACGGTACAAATAGCCATGCTACACCCTGGGTGCGCTATTAGCTGCACGGGTGCCGAATTCAGGTTAAACAACAATATTTGAAAATAAATCCATCAGAATCAGTAATGTGAAAATTGCACAGGCCGGACATCTCCTGTGCTTGATGTAATTGATATTAGCACCAAAGAAAATATCGCCACAATGATAAAAATATGTTAATTTTCAAAAAAAATATTCCTCGTTCCTCACACCTTAGAAGGATATAAAGATGATCGCATGGAGCGGAGTGGGTTTTTTCGTCGCAGTATTAATTTCTGCCGCCTACCTCCTGTGTAAATGGCTGTTAGATATTTATTACTACGACGGTTTCTTTGTCTCCCATCTATGGGCGACAGGGGCTACGCTGATCGTTTCTGCCCTTTTTTGCGCGGCCTTTGTCTGGGTGCTCCGGCAGGAAAAATGGCTGGACTCCCTTGCCCAGGCAACGAAAAGCCAGCCAATGATGGCCCCTGAAAAAACCCACAACTTCTTTTTTATTCCCGTTCTCTACTGGCCGATTATTCTGTTTCTGCTCGGCTCAGGGATCTGTATTTACGACCTGACCCGATAACACCTCACATCACTGATACAGGCCATACTGATGCTGTATCAGCGAAATGGAAATATCATCAATACGAAGGAGTTCATGGTGAAATTAAGAAAATCATTAAACATTATGGGTGCGATCTGCCTGGCAACTGCCATCGGCGGTACTTCTCTGATGGCATCAGCCGCTGAGACAGCACCAGCTGCAAACACGCAGACTCAGACGATCTCTTTGCTGGATGGCAAACAGACGTTCAAACTGCAGGGATATGAAAAGCAGCCTGTGCCGGGCGGCGGACCAGGCACCATGTATGTGAACAAGCAGGAAAAACGCGTATTGATTATTGGCGAAGAAGAGATCCCATTGATTGCGCGCGGTGGCAGTGACGCTGATTTTCTTGAAGGCGGGAAGTCTATCAAAGACAAGCAGAAGCAGGCTTCACCTTCTTATACGGTGATCAGTGAGAAAACTGAAAATACGAACGGTTTGCCGGTCTATCATATTGAAGCCACCGACAAAATGGGTGGCAACGATGTGCAACAGGCGACGCTGCTGGCGGTCGCCAACAAGAAATTCACCGTTATTCAGGTGATTTCAAACCACAAAGACAAGGCTGGCCACCTGAAAGCAGTAAACAATATCCTCGGTAAGTAAGGACTCAGTCGCTAAGCCCGGTTAGCTGATCGACCCGGATAAGGGGTTGCCGGTGGGGTTCATGAGTTTACTCAGAACACACCTGCAATGCCTTGTCTGAACAATGCACAGGCTGACGCTTCTGCGCGTCATCACGGCTTGCCCGCAAACCCCTTTCCTGCCTCTTTCTTCAGGCGTTATGCCAGGCCTGAAAACAGAAAAGGCCGTCTCCGGCCTCTCGTTAACTTTATGCAAACATCTGCTTCAGGCTGCGCGAACCTGCGGCATCGCTATATCCGCGCTGATACGAGCACCTTCAGCATCAAACACCATGCAATGGTGCGGATGGAAGGTGGGGCGCAGCGTCTGATAAGGACGGAAATGCACATCGCCGGGCAGCAGCATCTTGAAGCCGTCGTGGCCGTGGCTCTGACCAAACAGATAGGTGTTGTTGCCAAGTCGCTCAACCACTTCGCAGTGGAAGTTGATATTCAGTGGCGCATCGCCGTTGATCTGCAACTGCTCCGGCCGGATACCCAGCGTGATCTCATCACCAGGCTGCAACTGGCGGAAGGGCGAGGGAAGCTGCAGCCGATGCTCGCCGTCATTGATCAGGGCGACCAGGCCAGCAGGACCACACTGCTCCACGCGCGCAGGCAGGAAGTTCATCTTAGGTGAGCCGATAAAACCGGCGACAAAGCGGTTAATCGGGTTGTAATAGAGCGCCATCGGTGAACCCACCTGTTCAACCTTGCCGTAGTTCATGACCACAATCTTATCGGCCAGCGTCATTGCTTCCGTCTGATCGTGCGTCACATAGACCATGGTGGTTTTCAGCTCCTGGTGCAGCTTCGCAATGTGCAGCCGCATATCGACACGCAGCTCCGCATCCAGGTTCGATAAGGGCTCATCAAACATAAACACCCGGGGATTACGCACGATTGCGCGACCAATGGCGACACGCTGACGCTGACCGCCGGAAAGCTGCTTTGGTTTACGATCCAGCAGATGCGCAAGCTGTAGCGTCTTCGCCACCATCTCTACCTGATGCTGAATCTGCGCTTTCGGCAGGCCGTTCACCTTCAGTCCGTAACCGATATTTTCCGCCACCGTCATATGCGGGTAAAGCGCATAAGACTGAAACACCATTGCCACTCCGCGGTGCGAGGGTGCGACATCATTCATGACCTCATCACCAATCAAAATCTCACCGTCACTGATCTCTTCCAGCCCGGCGATCAGCCGCAGCAGTGTGGATTTACCACAGCCTGACGGACCGACGAAGACCGCAAACTCACCGGCCTCAATATCAAGCGCGATATTTTTCAGCGTTTCTGTTTTACCAAAGCGTTTGGTGACGTTTCTCAATCTGATGCTGGACATGCTGATCCTCATGGCAAGGGATTTGGCGGCTAAAATGTACGACGTATAACAGTTTGTCTTTTTACACGTCAGCCCTGATGGTGCCTGCGCTGACTATATCGCTCCGCCAGAGTGCGCCCTACCGCTGATTTTGATTTCTGTAATAGCGATCACACATTGATGCGAACGGGCTGGAGCGCGGTACGCATTCCGCGTAGCGTATGGCTCAAATGCGATACGTTATTCACACTTCATATGCTCAATAATTCCTTGTTCAGCATGTGCCTGAAAAAAGAACATCAGCAAATGACAGCTTAAAATGTCATACCTTCACACGAGGCCAGTAATGAAAATCAAAATCAGCGTTACGCTACTTCTTTCCGCATTGATGCTTAATCAATCCGCCTGGGCCGCTCAGCAACTTACCGTCTGGGAAGACATTAAAAAATCAGACGGCATCAAAACGGCGATCGCCGATTTTCAGAAACAGTTCGGCGTTGAAGTGAAAGTTCAGGAGATGCCGTTTGCACAGCAGATTGAGAAGCTGCGTCTTGATGGCCCGGCGGGTATTGGCCCGGATGTCCTGGTAATCCCTAATGACCAGCTCGGCAGCGCGGTCGTACAGGGATTACTGGCACCGCTGAAAATAGATGCAGCAGAGCAGAGCGCTTACACCCCCTCAGCAATGGCGGCTTTCACACAGAACAGTGTGGTCTACGGCGTACCCAAAGCAGTGGAAACGCTGGTGCTGATCTACAACAAAGATCTGCTGCCGTCGCCACTGAAAACGCTGGAGGAATACCGTGCCTTCTCCCAGAAGCAGCGTGAGGCGAAGCAGTATGGCCTGCTCGCTAAGTTTGACCAGATTTATTACAGCTGGGGTGTGATGGCTCCGATGGGCTCTTACATCTTTGGCAAAGACGCCAAAGGCGCCATTAACACTCAGGATATCGGTCTGAACACCCCGGGCAGCGTTGAAGCGGTGACATATCTCAAGCGCTTCTTCAGTGAAGGATTGCTGCCAGGCGGCATCATGGGCGACAACGGCCTCAACGCCATCGACTCGCTGTTTACCGAGAAAAAAGCGGCGGCGGTGATCAATGGGCCGTGGGCATTCCAGCCCTATCAGGCTGCCGGAATCAACTATGGCGTGGCACCGCTGCCGCTGCTGCCTAATGGCAAGCCGATGAGCTCCTTCCTGGGCGTCAAAGGCTATGTGGTCTCTACCTGGAGTAAAGATCAGGCGCTGGCGCAGAAGTTCCTCACCTTCATCAACCAGCCGCAGTACGTGAAAGAGCGTTATCAGAAAACCCAGGAGATCCCACCGGTCACCGCGCTGATGAACGATCCGATTATCAAAGATGATGAGAAGGCCAACGCGGTCGCGGTGCAGGCGGCGCGTGCGTCAGCGATGCCTGGCGTGCCGGAAATGCAGGAAGTGTGGGGGCCAGCCAATGCTGCGCTGGAGCTGAGCGTATCCGGCAAGCAGGAGCCAAAAGCGGCACTGGATAATGCAGTGAAGCAGATCACCATGCAGATTGAAGCGATGCAGGCCAGCAACCAGTAATGCAGGTTCACGGGATAACCGTACAGGATAAGGATCAGGGTGTGGCTATATCTTCCGATGAAAATCTGGTGACGGCTAAGCGTCCGCGTCGTCATGCGACCACCGGTGCGCTGTTGGCACTGCTGCCTGGCTTCGGCCAGTTTTACCACCGCCAGTGGGCTAAAGGGCTCTGTTTTCTGATTTTGCTCAGCAGTTTTACCGGCGTGTTCCACGATTTTCTGCGTGAGGGATTCTGGGGGCTCTATACGCTGGGCGAATCGGTGCCGCGTGATAACTCCATTTTTCTGCTGGCAGAGGGCATTATCAGCGTACTGATTGCCGCCTTCGGCGTGGCGGTCTGGGGAGTGTCAATGCGAGACGCCTGGGTCAATGGCGTCAGGCGCGACAAGGGTCAGCAGCTGAACAGCGTGCGCCAGCAGTATCAGTTACTGCTGCGCGATGGCTTCCCCTATCTGATGATTTCGCCAGGCTTTATTCTGCTGGTGTTTGTAGTGGTGTTTCCGATTCTGTTCGGTTTCGCCATCGCCTTCACCAACTACAACCTCTATCACACGCCACCGGCGAAGCTGGTGGACTGGGTGGGGTTCAAAAACTTCATCAACATTTTTACCCTGTCGATCTGGCGCTCCACCCTCTTTGACGTGCTGCAATGGACGGTGGTCTGGACACTGCTCGCTACCACGCTGCAGTGCACCGTGGGCGTCATGCTGGCGATTCTGGTCAATCAGAAAGACCTGCGCTTTAAGCCGCTGATCCGCACCATCTTTATCCTGCCGTGGGCGGTGCCGGGCTTCGTCACCATTCTGGTCTTCGCCGGAATGTTCAACGACAGCTTTGGGGTGATCAACAACGCTATTCTCGACTTCTTTGGCATTGCACCTAAAGCGTGGATGACCGATCCATTCTGGACCAAAACCGCGCTGATTATGATGCAGACCTGGCTCGGTTTCCCGTTTGTGTTTGCGATGACTACCGGCGTCCTGCAGGCGATCCCTGACGATCTCTATGAGGCGGCGATCATGGACGGTGCCAGTGCCTGGACGCGGCTGAAAACCATCACGCTGCCGCTGGTGCTCTACGCCATTGCGCCGATCATCATCACGCAATACACCTTCAACTTTAATAATTTCAACATCATCTATCTGTTTAACAACGGCGGTCCGGCGGTGGCGGGGTCGAATGCCGGAGGAACCGATATCCTGGTGTCGTGGATCTACAAGCTCACTATGTCGTCGTCGCAATATGCTATCGCCGCCACTATCACCATTTTGCTGTCGATTTTCGTGGTAGGTCTGGCGCTGTGGCAGTTCCGCGCGACCCGGTCGTTTAAACAAGATGAGATGGCGTAAGGAAGCAGTTATGGCGAAATCCGGCAGTATTAAACGCGAAAGGTGGATACGCCTGTCGCTGACCTGGCTGGTGGTGCTGGCCGTCTCGGCCATCATTATCTATCCGCTGGTCTGGACAGTAGGAGCATCCCTGAATGCAGGTAACAGCCTGCTCAGCAGTTCGATCATTCCGGAGAATGCGTCGCTGCAGCACTACCGCGACCTGTTCAATGGCACGGTGCCTTACCTGACGTGGTACTGGAATTCGATGAAAATCAGTTTCCTGACCATGGTGCTGACGTTAATCAGCGTCAGCTGTACCGCCTACGCTTTTTCTCGTTTTCGGTTCAAAGGGCGGCAGAACGGACTGATGCTGTTTCTGTTGTTGCAGATGATCCCGCAGTTTTCGGCGCTGATCGCGATTTTCGTGCTGTCGCAGCTGCTGGGGTTGATCAACAGCCATCTGGCGCTGGTGCTGATCTACGTTGGCGGGATGATCCCGATGAACACCTGGCTGATGAAGGGGTATCTCGACTCGATTCCCAAAGATCTGGATGAGTCGGCGCGTATGGACGGTGCAGGCAACTTCCGCATCTTTGTTGAGATCATTATGCCGCTGTCGAAGCCGATCCTGGCGGTAGTGGCGCTGTTCTCCTTCACCGGCCCGCTGGGTGATTTCATCCTCTCCAGCACCATTCTGCGAACGCCAGAGCAGTTCACGCTGCCGATTGGCCTCTATAACCTGGTGTCGCAAAAAATGGGCGCCAGTTACACCACCTATGCCGCCGGTGCTGTGCTGATCGCCGTGCCGGTGGCGGTGTTCTATCTGGCCCTGCAGAAATACTTCGTTTCTGGCCTGGCCTCAGGCAGTACTAAAGGATAAATCATGACGCCAAAAACATTGATTCTCGCCCTGGCGCTGGCCTGGGCGACACCGCTGCTCGCCGCCGATCAGCCTGTCATCGGCTCTGCCGGGCCGTGGCCAGCCGATTTTATCAAAGGTGCGGATATCTCATCGCTGGCTGAACTGGAGAAGCAGGGTGCGAAATTCTACAACGCAGATAACCAGCAGCAGGATGCCATCGCCATCCTGAAAGCCAGCGGCATCAATACCATACGGCTGCGGCTGTGGGTGGATCCCCGCGACGGCAGCGGTCAGACCTACGGTGGTGGCGGCAACGATCTGACGACCACGCTGGCGCTGGCGAAGCGCGTTAAAGCGGCGGGCCTGAAGCTACTGCTGGATATCCACTACAGCGACTTCTGGACAGACCCAGGCAAGCAGTTCAAGCCCAAAGCCTGGCAGTCGCTGCCTTTTCCGCAGCTGGAAACCCAGGTTCATGACTACACCCGCGACACCATCGCCCGTTTCAAAGCGGAAGGTGTGATGCCGGATATCGTGCAGATTGGCAATGAACTCAACGGTGGCATGCTCTGGCCGGAAGGCAAAAGCTGGGGCCAGAACGGCGGTGAGTTCGATCGGCTGGCCGGTCTTCTGAAAGCCGGGATCAGCGGGGTGCGTGAGAATCTCAGCGACCCGCATCAGGTGAAGATCATGCTGCACCTGGCTGAGGGCACAAAGAACGACACGTTTCGCTGGTGGTTTGACGAGATCGTTAAGCGTGATGTGCCATTCGATGTGATTGGCCTGTCGATGTACACCTACTGGAACGGCCCCATCAGCGCTCTGAAAGCCAACATGGATGATATCTCCCGGCGCTATGACAAAGACGTGATGGTGGTGGAAGCGGCCTACGGCTACACGCTGGAAAACTGCGATAGCGCGGAGAACAGTTTCCAGGCCAAAGAGGAGCAGGCGGGCGGCTATCCCGGCAGCGTAGCTGGCCAGGCGGCTTATCTGCACGATCTGATCAAAGCAGTGCTGGCGGTGCCGGACCATCGCGGCAAGGGTGTCGTCTACTGGGAACCGGCGTGGATCCCTGCGCCCGGCAATACCTGGGCGACGCCCGCTGGCATGAAATATATCCACGACGAATGGAAACAGGGTAACGCCCGCGAAAACCAGGCGCTGTTTGACTGTCACGGCAAGGCGCTGCCTTCGCTGCAGGTTTTTCATTAACCATTAGCGCAAACGCTGATGTCTACCTCTGAGGAACAGGTATGAATAAATTTCCCCCGCTCAGCGCACGGGTTAACCGGCTGCTGCATGGTGCTGACTACAATCCCGAACAGTGGGCGCACCAGCCGGGCATTATTGATGACGACGTCATGATGATGAAGCAGGCGAACTGTAACGTTATGTCGGTGGGTATTTTCAGCTGGGCGAAGCTGGAGCCGGAAGAGGGGCGCTATGAATTTGGCTGGCTGGATGAGGTGATTGATACGCTCTGGCTGCAGGGGATTTCTGTGTTTCTTGCTACACCAAGCGGGGCCAGGCCAGCCTGGATGTCGCAGGCGTATCCGGAGGTGCTGCGTGTGGGGCGCGATCGCGTGCCGGCTCTGCATGGTGGTCGTCATAACCACTGCATGACCTCGCCGGTGTATCGCCAGAAAGTGCAGGCGATGAACAGCCGGCTGGCGGCGCGTTATGCGCATCATCCGGCGGTGCTCGGCTGGCATATTTCCAATGAGTATGGCGGAGAATGTCATTGTGATCGCTGTCAGCAGGCGTTTCGCAGCTGGTTGCAGCGCCGATATGAGACGCTGGAGAACCTGAATCTCGCCTGGTGGAGTGATTTCTGGAGTCATACCTACAGCGACTGGTCACAGATTGTGTCGCCAGCGCCACAGGGTGAGATGTCGATTCACGGTCTGAATCTGGACTGGCGGCGGTTTATGACCGATCAGGTTACTGACTTCTGTCGTGAGGAGATTAAACCGCTGAAGCAGGCCAATCCCGATCTGCCTGCGACCACCAATTTTATGGAATATTTCTACGACTACGATTACTGGAAGCTGGCACCGGCGCTCGATTTTATCTCCTGGGATAGCTACCCGATGTGGCATAACGAGAAGGATGAGACCACGCTCGCCTGTTATACCGCGATGTACCACGATTTGATGCGCACCCTGAAGCAGGGTAAGCCTTTCGTGTTGATGGAGTCGACGCCGAGCGCCACCAACTGGCAGCCGACCAGCAAGCTGAAGAAGCCGGGTATGCATATTCTGTCGTCACTGCAGGCGGTGGCCCATGGTGCGGACGCGGTGCAATATTTCCAGTGGCGCAAGAGCCGCGGCTCGGTCGAGAAGTTTCATGGCGCAGTAGTCGATCATGTGGGTCATCTTGATACGCGCACCGGTCGTGAGGTGAGTGAGCTGGGCCGGATGCTGGCCGCGATGACGCCGGTGATGGGCAGCCGGGTTGAGGCGCGGGTGGCGATTATTTTCGACTGGGAGAGTCGCTGGGCGATGGATAACGCGCAGGGGCCGCGCAATCTCGGCCTGCATTATGAGCGCACAGTGAACGAGCACTACCGTGCTTTCTGGGAGCAGGGCGTGGCGGTGGATGTGATTAACGGCGACTGCGATCTCAGTGGTTACGATCTGGTGATTGCGCCGATGCTGTATATGGTGCGGGATGGGTTTGCGGCGCGGGTGGAGCAGCATCTTGAGCGGGGCGGGCATTTCGTTGCCAGCTACTGGAGCGGCATCGTGAATGAGAGCGATCTGTGTTATCCCGGTGGCTTCCCGGGGCCGTTGCGGCCGTTGCTTGGCATCTGGTCAGAAGAGATCGATAGTCTGACTGATGAGGAGTTCAATGGCGTACGCGGGGTGCGCGGCAATGAGCTGGGTCTGAGCGGGCCTTATCAGGCGCGAGAGCTTTGCGAGCATATTCATCTGGAAGGGGCAACGGCGCTGGCCAGTTATGAGAGCGATTTTTATGCCGGTACCCCGGCGGTGACGGTGAATCGCGTGGGTCAGGGCAAAGCCTGGTATATCGCGTCGCGTAATGATTTGTCGTTCCAGCGGGATTTTTATGGTGCGTTGATTAAGCAGCTGGCGTTGCCACGCGCTCTGGCGATTGATCTGCCACCGGGTGTGGTCGTTCAGCGGCGCACTGATGGCGAACAGGCGTTTCTTTTTGTGCAGAATTTTACCGGTCAGGTGCAGCAGCTGTCGTTGCCTGCTGGGCTCAGCGATTTGATCGATGGCTCGGTTGTGGGGGAATCGCTGGTGCTGGCGCCATGGGGATGTCGCGTTCTGAGTGTGCCGCTAACTGAAGGCGCAACCCTTTGACGTTAGTTGAATGTCGTGTGATGGCATGGAGCAGGTCAGGTGGACGTTGCTGGTAGTCTGAGCACTGGGCCCCATCGCTTTAAGTTTGGGAGTGGCCTGTTGGTTGGTTGGGTGAGTGCCTGGAACTGATGGCATGGAGCTCATTTTGTTAGGTTTGCTGACAGTCTGAGCAGAGGCTCAGGGGGCCAGTACCTTCCGCAAAGACGCAAAAGACGGCATCCCTGCCTGCTCAACACGGGCAATTACGCACCTCATCCCTGAGGTGCGCCCGTTCCCGGGCCAACGCGTTGCGTTGTTCAAAAACGCTCCCGGCGTTTTTGTCCCTGGCCCGTGATGCTTTGCTCCAGGCGCTGGCCCCCATCGCTTTAAGCTTGGGAGTGGCCTGTCGATTGGGTCAGTGCCTGGAACTGATGGCATGGAGCAGGTCAGGTGGAAGTTGCTGGCAGTCTGAGCACTGGCTCAGGGGCATATGCCCTCATCGCTTTGCGCATAGGAGTTATGTGTGTGAAGTTCTGCCGTGGCTTTAATTGCGGACTTTGTGGCGGAGGAATAGGGTTTGAGGGCAGGAAGAGTGTATTTTCTGTGAGTGCCCTGAAGCCATTCCCCCTCGTTTTCGTTTATCAGTCGTGAGTGGCGGGCAGCAGCCCGCCTTTTTATTATCTGGAGGAGAACAACATGGTGAGTCTGAAATCGTTTAAGCAATATTTCAGTCGGCAGCCGCTGACGGCGGAAGAGGTTGAGATTGACAGTGCGCTGCTGGAGCGTCTTGTAGAGTGCTTTGGCGGGCGTGAAAATATTCAGCAGGTGGACGCCTGTTTAACCCGGCTGCGGGTGAAAGTGACATCGCTGAGGGCGGTAGATACGGCAGGATTACAGAAGGCGGGGGCGATTGGCGTGGTGATTCTGGGGCAGGAAGTTCATGCCATCTTTGGTACGCAATCCGACCAGCTGCGTCAGTTGCTGGAAGCCCGATTCTTTAAGCCGCTTCAGCCGGAGTAAAAAAAATGGATAACCGTCGCCGGTTATCCAAATAAGCCCCTGCATAAGAGCTTAACAATGATCACAATGAGGAGACTGCTTGGTTACCACCAGGCTTCGACCTGTACGCCGAAGTTCCAGGTGTTGTTACTGGTGTTGTCCTGGAAACTGTGTCCGTCTTCTGAGTCTTTCAGGTAAGAGGCAAACAGACGCAGTTCCGGGCGTGACATAAATTCGGGACCGGCTGCAAGACCCAGCGCCAGCGTATATTTCTGACCCGCCTGTTTGTAGTCGCTGCCCACTTTGTTCTCATCTTTCTGCCAGAAACTACCCACTTCGCCGATGCCGCGGACATATTGCGTGAACTGATACTGACCACGACCCACCAGCGACAGCAGGGTGCTTTTGCTGGTCTGCGCGGTGACATCATCCGCTGAACCCCAGGTAAAGACCTGATTCAGGGAGAACTTGTCGGTGATCGGCAGCAGGCCGGTATTGATTACGCGGTAGCCGGTGGCATCGCGGGTATCGTTCCACATGTCATACCAGCCACCGCCCTGTGAAATCATATTTTGTGCCAGGCCTTTATTGGCGTACTGGAATACCAGTTTCTGATAGCCGCCCCACATATCCTGACTGATTTCACTGGTGAGCATAACGCCGTTTTCCGCATCATACAGGCCACCATACTCTTCCTGCTTTTTAGTCGTGTTCGGCATGGCGTAATCAATACCAAACTCGGTCCAGGCGCCGCTCCACGGTTTCCAGCCAGCATACCGAAGATCGAGGTAGTTAATGTTGACGTCGTTATCGCCATCGACCCGGTAATCGACGTCATTGGCATCGCCACGGATCCAGGCAAAGGAGATCGCGCCCGGGCCCAGAGTGTAATTTTCGATACCCGCACCGGAGCCGGAGATATTCCAGTATTTGGTATCAATGATGTGCAAATCGTGACGCTGGTAGTAACGTTTACCGCCCCAGATCACCGCATTCTTGTCACCCGGCACCAACCCTTTGATCTGCAGATTAAGCTGACGCAAACCAAACTGCGCATCGTCACCGAAGGTGGTTTCGTTATCGTTAGAACCGTCGGAGAACATGCTGACCATGGTGTCGACGTAAAAACTGACGTCATCCTTTTTGTAGACTTCGCTGCCCAGCTCAACCTCGCCGTAGGTGTCGGCTTCATTGCCGAGACGGCCAATTTTGTTCTTTTGATACTCTTCAATACCGCCATCCTGCGATACGCCAACGCCACCACGCAGATAGCCATGGAAATCAATGTTGTCGATAGCAGCATAGAGCGTAGGGGAGGTCAGGGCCGCAGCAAGCGCCACAGCAGCAGTACGTAACCTTGTTTCCATGTTATCCTCAATTTTATTTGTAATACGTTCACATGACAGCGGCAGTTAACGCTTTTTGTCAGATGAGTGACAAACAAAATCGCGATAATGTGTGATGCAGTGCAAATAAAGTGGCGGTATTTGTAACGATTAGTGAATCAGATCACCAAATCTCTTGATGTGAAGGTATGACTTTTACTTTTTATTTGCGCAATGTGACTGCGGTAACCTGGCTTATTCGGCTGTTGTGATACCATTCCGCCATCGGTAATCAGGGATGCGAATTATGAAATCAAAAAATGCCACCTTAGAGGATGTCGCCCGCCATGCTGGCGTCTCTTATCAGACGGTTTCGCGGGTTTTGAATAAGTCGGCAAACGTCTCAGAATCAACGCGGCGCAAGGTGGAGCACTCTATTGAGACCCTGCGCTACGTGCCAAACAGACTGGCGCAACAGCTGGTGGGTAAGCAGAGCACAACGCTGGGTCTGGTGACCACATCGCTGGCGTTGCATGCTCCTTCGCAGGTGGCCGCTGCGGTTAAACGATATGCCAATGCCGCTGACTATCAGGTGCTGATCGCCATGATTGATGAGAACGTCAATCAAAGTCTGCAGAACTGTATCAACGAGCTGAAGTCGCAGCGCGTGGATAAGGTGATTATCAACGTTCCGCTGGAGAGCAGTGATGCGGAGCAGATCGTGCAGGAGAACGACGATATCCTGTGCCTGTTTCTTGATGTTGATCCCTACAGCGCGGTGTTTAACGTTTCGTTTAACCCGGCTGACGGCACCCGTGCCAGTGTCAAATATCTCTATGAGCAGGGGCATCGGGAATTTGCTCTGCTGGCCGGGCCAGAGGAGTCCGTTTCTGCCAATCTGCGATTAAAGAGCTGGCTGGATACGCTGGAGAGCTATCGTCTGAAGCCGGTCAGCGTCAGCCACGGTAACTGGGATGCGCAAAGTGGTTACAACGGCGTGCTGCAACTGCTGCGTGAAGCGCCGGAGTTCAGCGCGCTGCTGGTGGGAAATGATCAGATGGCGCTGGGTGTGCTGAGCGCGCTGCATCAGCGCGGGGTAGCGGTGCCGGGGCAGATTTCGGTGATTGGCTACGATGACACCTATGAAAGTGCCTTCTTCCATCCGGCGCTAACCACGGTGTCGCTGGATCTCGATTTACAGGGCAAAGAGGCGGTCGCGCGTCTGTTGTTAGCCAGTGAGCAGGATGAGCAGCGTTCCTCTTCAATCCTTCCGGCAAAACTGGTGGTACGCAGCTCGACGGGTATCGCCGGTCAGCAGCAGCGTGATCTGAAGCAGATTGCTGAGCAGCTGCGGCTGCTCGCCAGTCGCCTTGAGTAGCAGAACACCGTAAGCAGATAAAAAAAGCATAAGAACGCGCCGCTGCTATGCTCAGATCAGGATAACGATTCTGCATGTCGGAAAATTATCCGATCACTAAATCGGTCAGTGAACGGGCATTCTGCTTCGCGGTAATGCAGCCGACACGTTCAGCCCGGTTTCTCTACTCTCAGGGAGTGACATTATGCTGTGGCTTGAACAGGGGCTTTACCTCAGGATTGAAGAGTTAGCGCATGGCCCCAGGCCACTGCCGCTTTCCAGCGGTTTTACCCCGCAGACGGCTTATCGCGCGCTGGGCTGTTTTAACCCCTCTGAAACATCAGATGCTTACTACATTCTTTCAAATGACCGCGATGAAATATGGTTCATCTGTAACCGTCATCTGAGAACCGTTTTCCTTGATGCCAGCAACACGGCGTTTCGGGTGAAAATGCAGGAGCCAGCAGAGAGTCTGCCGGTACTCTCTGCTGCACCCGATGGTCAAATCGTCTCCTTTGAGCGCTTTGTCTGATGTAGCCTGTTACGCATCAGATAATAAAAAAGCCGCCATCGCTGGCGGCCCTGATTACGTTTAAGTCGATGCGTTATCTGTAAATCTGCCAGTAACGTTTTTTAACTCGCCGTGGCGGTCTTCATTGCCGGGCGCTGGGGCAGTATCACCAGAAGAGCGATGATGATTAGCGCCAGCGTCAGTGAGGCACCGTAGCGGCTTAGCGCGAGTCCCCCTGAGGCAAGGGGTTTGTCCAGAAAGTCGCCGACCACGGCACCCAGTGGTCGGGTCAGGATAAAGGCCGCCCAGAAGAGCCCCGTACGCGAAAGTGATGTAAAGCGACTGGCCGCCCAGATGATTGCCAGCGCGCCAACAAACAGCAGGATCCCGCCATCGTAGCCCAGTCCTTCAGTGTCTGCCGTCCAGTCACCTAAGGCCGTGCCCAGGGTTTGTGAAAACATAATAGTGACCCAGTAAAAACTCTCTGTGACGCCGTTGCTCACTGAACTGACCGCAACCGTACCGCAGGTGATTTTCCACAGGAAAAGCGAGAGGATAAGCAGGGTGCTCAGCAGCACGGTGCCTCCTAAATATCCTATGCCCAGTGAGCGATCGGCAAAGTCTGCCATCGTCGTGCCGACGGTGGTTGTGGCCACCACGGTGAACCAGTAAATCCATTTGTTGAAACTGTGGCGATTTATCTGTACCACCACCGCGACCAGAAAGATGATGGCGAAAATCAATGTCCCGGTCAGGTAACCGAGATTCATCGACATGGTCACCGCATCGCCGCCGGTTTCACCCAGGGTAGTCGCAGCGATTTTGGTTAACCAGAAAGCCGCGGTAACGGCCGGAACTTTACTGAGAGAGTGAGAAGCTGTGTTGTTATTTTGCATAGGGTGATACTCCGGAACAGCCCAACATGGGCTAATACAGAGACGATGTTATAAGATTAATCTTAAGAAAAGGTTAAGCTAAAGAAAACTATGACAGGAATTTTGATCACAGCTTGTCACTCACTAAGCCGGCATTTACCCTTTGATTTAATGTAATATTTGCTCTGTCGAAGTGTGGTGGTTGGGCTATTTTACCTGTTAAAATATAAGAATTAATTCTGAGTTACTCTGTTTTCTTCTTAATTTTCAGACGATGCAAAGAGTGATAGCCCGGCGGCTTAATCAGGCGAAAATTGAAGGATAATAGCATCAGGGCGTGCGAGCCATGCCGGGGCAGTATTGCCCTGATAATCAGCATCAGCATCAGCATCAGCATCAGGACAGGGTGGATGGCGTGGCAACCCCGACGCTGTTATCCGGATATCACCAGTTTTGTCTGGTGGGAGAAACGATCAGGTCGTTGACGGTAACGTTCTGCGGCTGATTAAGTGCATACACCACCGCATTAGCCACATCCTGTGGGCTGATGGCTAATTTATTGAGTTCCTGAGCCACTTTACGGCCCTGAGGATCGCCGACTTTATCGGCCCAGCCGGTATTGATTACGCCAGGGCTGATGGTATTGACGCGTATCCCGTTATTAACTCCTAAGTCTTTGCGCATCGACTCTGTCATGGCATGGACGAAGAATTTTGTTGCACTGTAAACCCCTGCACCCGCATCCACCTGATGACCTGCAACCGATGCCATATTCAGGATCTGTCCCTCATTTTTCTTCAGCATAACGGGTAACACAGAGGCAATGGCGTTCAGATAGCCTTTGATATTGACGTCGACCATTTTGTTCCACTCTTCCCATGCAACGTCACTCCAGCTTGAGAAAAGCATCAGGCCCGCATTGTTAATCAGTATGTCTGTCGAGCCGAAGGTGTCACTGGCGAACTTCACCAGCGCCTGGGTATCTTCCAGACGCGTAACATCGGTTACCAGGCCGACAGCGCGTCCCCCTTCAGCTTCAATCTGGCGTACCAGCGTATCAAGGCCGTTCTGGTCCAGTGCTGCCGCCACAATATTCACGCCATGACGCGCAAGTTCCCGCGCGGTAGCCGCACCAATCCCGGAGGATGCACCCGTAATAATGGCTGTTTTCTGTTGCAGGTAATTCATTTTTAATTCTCCTTCTGGTGAAAGGGGCGGGTAGTCACCCGCCATAAACCGTTATCAGCAGCTGGCTTCCGGCCAGTCGGTATAACCCTCTGCACCACCGCCGTAATAGGCTTCTTTCGGCGCGATGGTCAGCGCGGCACCGTAACGCAGACGCTTAACCAGATCCGGGTTGGAGATGAACAGGCGTCCAAAGGCAACCGCATCAATAATTCCGGCGTTGCGGCGGCTGATGGCCATCTCAAGGTCATAGTTGTTATTGCCAATAAACGGACCGTTGAACTGGGCGCTCAGCGCGTCCATGTCCACATCGGCAGGCACATCACGAGAGGTGGCCGTCGCGCCTTCAACGAAGTGCAGATAAGCCAGGTTGAACCGGTTAAGTTGCTGAATGAGGTAGCCGTACATCGCCATAACATTGCTGTCTGGCGGGGTGTTACCGGCATCAGGCGTGACCGGAGAGAGGCGGATACCGACTTTGTCATTGCCCCAAATGTTGATGATGGCTTCTGTCACTTCCAGCGTCAGGCGGGCGCGGTTTTCAATAGAGCCACCGTAGGCGTCAGTACGGTGATTGGTGGAATCACGCAGGAACTGATCGAGCAGGTAACTGTTGGCGGAGTGCACCTCAACGCCGTCAAAACCGGCACGCAGGGCATTTTCAGCTGCACGTTTATATTGCTCAATAATGCCGGGGATTTCTTCTGTTTCCAGCGCCCGCGGCGTCGATACCGGCACAAAACCGTTTACGGTGTAAGTCTGTCCATCAGCTTTAATAGCAGAAGGTGCAACCGGACGCTGGCCCTCAGGCTGCAGTTCCACGCTTGAAAAACGGCCCACGTGCCATAACTGGCAGACGATTTTGCCGCCTTTAGCGTGAACCGCATCAGTGACTTTTTTCCATCCAGCCACCTGCTCTTCGCTCCATATCCCCGGCGTAGCGGCATAGCCGCGTCCCTGCGGAGAGATGTTGGTGGCTTCAGAAATAATCAGGCCAGCCCCGGCACGCTGTGCATAGTAGGTAGCATGGAGTTCATCAGGCACACCCTCTTCACCGTAACGGCTACGCGTGACCGGTGCCATGACAATGCGGTTTGACAGCTGAAGGCTGCCCATCGAAACAGGTGAGAATAAATCGGTACGGGTACTGTTGTCAGTCATATAAACCTCTTAATAGTTGACCGGTCGTCTAGTAAATGGATAAAAAAAACCGGCTACCCAAGTAGCCGTGTTGTTGCGTTCATTGCCTGACTGAACGCTTTGTCAGGATCGTGGATTTTCGCCATCAGGGAAGCCCCCAGCCAGAGCTGATAGAGTTCTTCTGCCAGTTCAGTGGCATCCGTTACGGCGGGCAGGGAGCCATCTTCCTGACCGAGCCGGAGGCAGGCAGCAATTTTGAGCACAATTTCATGGGTGCCCGTTGCCAGCACATGCCGCATGTTATCGTACTGGTCGCAGACTTCCGCCCCCAGCTTGACCACGAGACATTTACTTTCAGGCAGGTCTGCGCCCTGGGTGGTTTTCCAGAAGGTAAAATAGCGCAGCAGTCGCTCTCTCGCCGTTCCTGTTCCGCCTAGCTGATGCTCTACTTCCAGCAAATAGTGGCTGAAGTAGTGCTCCAGCAGCGCCTCTGCAAACGCTTCCTTCGACGGAAAATAGTAATAGAACGAGCCTTTTGGGATATCCGCCGCTTTTACAATCTCGGAAATCCCGACGGCGCTGTAGCCCTTATGAGTAATGATCGCCCTGGCAACATCAATGATGTGCTGCCGCATATCTGTCACGTTTCTTTTCATAATGTGCACACTCTAGTGAAAAACTGACCGGTCGTCTAGTAACTTTTAACCTGTTTCATGCTATCTGTTTCTGATTGTGAGCGGGTGAAGCAGTCGGGTGGCGTGCTGGCCGATCAATTTCAGGCTCTGAAGCGTCGCACCGTCTTTCGCCTCTATCGACATGCCTTCCAGCAGCGTATTCAGAACGGTAGCCAGCGCGACCATGTTGGTATCTGCGGGCAGTTGCTTCTCCTGAACCGCTCTGACCAGCCTTTTTTCAAACAGATCTTTCCCTTCCTGTCTGAGAACGCTAACCGCCCTGACAACATCCGTCGATTCTGCTGAAACATTGATGGCTGCCAGCACCACCATGCAGCCGCAGGGCGCTGAAGGGGAGAGCAGAATATCGGCTGCTTCGCTAAAGAAACCGTCAATCGCTTCACCAATATCCTGCCTCTCTTCAAGCCGCAGCCAGGTCGCTTTCCAGTACTTCGTTTCGTAGTAGTTCACGGCCTCAAGAAAAAGTTTTGCCTTGTTGCCAAAGGCGGAATAGAGGCTGGGTGGGTTGATTTCCATGGCGGTGCAAAGTTCGGCAACCGATGCCGGCTCAAAACCTTTGCGCCAGAACAGATCCAGCGCCTTCAGCAACGCTTTATCACGGTCAAAGCTTCGTGGCCGGCCTTTCGGCTTTTCAGTGGCAGCAGGCTGGTCAGGTATTTTCATAGACGGCCTCAATCATTCTCTTGACATATTACATAGTGATCACTATACAATAATACTATTACGTAGTGCTCACTACAGAATTAAATCGACACAGTGGCTCGCCTTTTATCCCGCCTGCTCTTCCCCGGCAGGCTGATGTCGCGCTGAGTCGGTACGTGTCTGTGTCAGAAAATATCACCCAAAAGCGGGGTGTCTGAAGGGATACCTTATTAATCAGAACGGAGAGAAAACAGATGAACAACACGACCTATGTGCAGGACTATAACGCCATCGTAGCAGTGCTGAATCAGTATAACGAAGGAGGTAAGCAGGCGAAAAGTGAGCTCATGAAGCCCGCTTTCAGCGACAGGGCGACCATTTTTGGTCTCGACAGTGACGGCAACCTCAGCGGCGGTCCAATTCAGGGATTGTTTGACACCATCGACACCGCATTCCGTCCTTCACCCGAAGCAAAAGCGGCTATCGTGCGCGTAGATATTGTTGGGACTGCCGCCAGTGCCCGCATCGACACTGACGACATTTCTGGTTTCCGTTTCACTGATTTTTTTAACCTGCTGAAAGTGAACGATCGCTGGACCGTGGTCAGCAAGATCTATCACACACATACGGCAGACTGATCCAGGTCTGGTCAGCTGACCGTTGCAGCCTGCGTTTGCTACGGGCTGCAAAAATGGATTGTGACGACTAAAACAGTAAAGTGATTTTACGCCTGATTATCCGGTTGCTATTAATCAACATAATCATACCCCAGCGCTTTTGGCAGAGGTGGCATCATTAAAGATTCTGGCCCGATCGGCCGATAAACACTGGCTCGTACTTCTGACACTGAATCCCGGGTTCGCTCACTTTTGTGCGGGCAGGGCGGCACCTCAGCAGCTGCAGACGGACAAGCGCAGCGTCAGCCGCCGTCAATGGCGGGTATTCTCGCAATGGTGAACCTGTCTCCGGATCCTCCTTCAGCTACAGGCGGACATTAACGGTTATAATCAGGTCTGTAGCGACGAGTATTGAGCCTGTTTAATATCGTCAGCTACGTCGGAGTCGGCCGCCATGAACACAATGATCAAACCCTCTTTTACCGCTGTCTGGTCTACAGATGCCCAGGGTATCTGCGTCGCCAGTCAGGAAAGCCCTGCTGGTCTGATGCCTGAACTGAAGGGTGTGACGCTGAGTTCATGGCTGAGACTGGCACAGGCCGACGACGATGTAAAGATCGCGCTGCAACTGACCGCAGCGCTTGATTTCCTGACGCCTTTTCATATTGAAGTGCCGATCCATTGTCTGGATGGCAAGACGCGTCGGGTTATTGTATCTGGCCTGCCGGATCGCCAGCCTGGCACGTCCCGTCTGCAGTATAACGGCTTCATTCTTGATGTGACCGGACAGCGTAAAGCGCTGGAAGATGCGCTGCGCACGGCGGCAGAGTATCGTCTGTTAATTGAAAACAGCACCGATCTGATTGCCCATTGCGACGCGGATGGCCGGTACGTTTCAATCTCGCCCTCTTATAGCGAAATGATTGGCTGGACAGCCGAAGAAGTTGTCGGTCAGCTGGTGGTGGATTTCCTGCATCCCGATGACCGCGGCCCCGCTTCTGAAGCACTCGCCTGCATCTTCAGCGGAGGAGTACTGCCGGACGTCGTTGAGGTGCGCAAGCTGCATCGTGACGGCCACTACATCATTCTGGGCACCAAAGCCTGTGGCGTCATCAATCCCTCTACCGGCAAAAATATCGGTGCGGTTCTGGTGTCGCGCGACATTACGCGAGACAAAGAGAGGATGCGCAATCTGGAGAAGCTGGCAACGCTGGATACGCTGACCGGGCTGCATAATCGTACCTGGATCAACGACCAGGTCGGGCGCATGCTGGCGAAGGTGGATGATGAGGCCTATACGACGGTGATGTTTATCGATCTGAATGGCTTTAAGGCGGTGAACGATTTGATGGGCCACGCGACAGGGGATGCCTTGCTGCAGCAGGTCAGTGAACGGCTGCAACGCTGTATGCGTCCGGGCGACTCACTGGCGCGACTGGGCGGAGATGAATTTGTTGTGGCGGCAAAGTGCAGAAATCGCGATACAGCCGCTGCCATTGCCCTGCGTATTATTGAAAGTCTGCACGCGCCATTCGCCATTGATAATATGGATGTGCGCATTGGCGCGGCTATCGGTATCAGCCTTGCCCGCTTTGGGACGGCATCGGCCAAAATATTATTCGAAAACGCGGATAAAGCGATGTACCAGGCCAAAGCCCGACGTGATGGGTCGTATCAGTTTTTTGAGTCAGAAGAGCCTTAGTCGATGCATATGATTGCTGGTATGACCTTCCGGATTTGAAGGTAATAGATCTTACGTTTAATGCTTTGCCGCCTGTTCCCGCAAGGATACATTTCCTGAACGCCTGATTAACCCGCCTAATATTCTGAAACCGCGCGCCACAGCAGAAAGATTTTCTGTTTCAGGCTCAAAAAGAAGTCTGTTGCTGATGACCAACATCTATGTGCGAGACAGGCTACTGAATTCATTCAAACGTCTGTGATGAACTGGCCTGAGTGACTTCGCGGAACTCCGCGTACGGCAATTCATTGCGTCAGTTTATTATTTCTGTTGGTTTTTCACTTTCGGGAGACCAGTAACCCCCACTGCCATGATAGGTTTCAGCTCCCAGCACGAACGAGGTTCCGCAATGATTACATGCAAAATGGTAATCAACGATATCGCCCCAAATCATCTGTTCAGCACATTCAGAAAAGGTGTACTGATTCCAGTTATTGATGGTTGAAACTTCGGAAATGATCTCTTCTTTAACTGCGTTATGTGCAATACGTATTGCCAGGCGCAACTGACGAGGTTCCCGTATAACGTATTTAACACATAGATCCTGACAGAACTCACAACTCACTCTGTAAAACCTCCCTTTTATCTGAATGTTCAGGTGTAGAGCTATCGCAGGACACTGTTTTGCACTTTATATCCCACCTGAAGGGACAGTCGCTTTCACTTCATAAAGTTTAAATGTGTTCTTTAGTACTCATTGTATTCATTGTGAGGCAGAACGCCGGTCAATGATTTCTTTCACGTAATGCTCTATAACAATGTGATGTTCATGGCTTATCTGAGAAATGAATGTTTGCAGGAGATCGGGTGTGGAGTGAAGGGTGTTCGTGACCAGTTTATCGAAGTCTTTCTGGGTGAAGTGGTCATAGCCTTTTAGCGTCGAACGCTGGAGCAAGGTATGCGCAGCAATTTCGAGCACGGCACGTCTGTAATCATCAGAAAGCAGAATATCCAGATCGTGCCGGCTGATCTCAAAGGCAAATACATAGCTGATAAAACCAGAATCGACAGGCAATGAGTAGGTCAGTTTACCTTCCTCCTGTGTCACATGAGGTTCGTATCCGTCACCCATGAGGCGAACTGATTGCATATTAATCCTCCTTCTATTTCAGCCCTGAGTTGTTACTTCAGCAGATTAAAACCACCGATATTGATATTATTCCGCTTCTGACGACGAGCGCAAATACTCACAATATCAGATCGTTCGATAGCGGAAGTTCCCGGTTGTTCACCTGTTCGCTAAAGGCAAAACTGACAAAGTGGTATGTCTGTTACGGAGAGTCATGTCAACCGTGAGCAGTGAGCCAAAGTTTTCCAGGTGACTTTATGAGCCGGTCGCCTCTCCCCGCTGGTTTTCTTGTCTGCCACGGATAAGCGCTTTCAGGCTGACCCGCCAGTGCCAGCAATAAATGCTCCTGATTAAATCCTGCGCAGAACTGCATGCCAATCGGCAGATTATGGGAAGAAAGGAAGCCCAGAGGAACAGACATCGCGGAAGTTCCGCACACGTTCGCCAGTGCAATAAACGGTGACTGATTGAAAACGTGATGTTAGCGCATCGACTGGCTGCTTTGAGCGAAAAGCGGTCGCTTAAATTGTGACATGGAAGCATCTCGATTATTCGTGTCTTTACGCATAGAATTTGATAACTTGAGTTGCCCCACCACCTTAGAGTGCGATCCTACTAATAAAGGAATAAATAATGAAAGCAAGGTTGCTTTTAAGTCTATTACTTTTGGCAATGTCATTTAATGTCGCTGCATTTACTCAATTCAAACCAGCAGTCTTAAATGCTGCTCTTTTGTTCGAGCATGATGCAACTACCGGGAACGTAAAACATAGCCTCCAGTGGATCCGAGATATTTACGGTAAACTTCAGGCGATGACAGAAGTTAGATACGATCGTAACGGGTGCTTTACTAATATCAACATGGTTGATAAGGCAAATGGCCATGAATTCCATTTGGTAAACAAAGATGGTGTACTGACCTCTTTTAAAGGTCAGAGTATTACCGGAAAAATCAATGAACGCTGCGAAATCACTGAGCTTGAGAATGAAAAAGGCAATTATGTACTCAGCTATAATGTGCGCGGATTGCTTGAAACAATCGCGGACAAAGACACGGGCGAAGTTGTAAAGCGATATGAATATCACAATAGCCAATTTCCTGTGCGTATAAGAAACTATAAAGATCGGAAGGACACGCGTATCTTTTATCCATCCGGAAGTGCGCAATTTGTAGACTCAGAGAGCGTATCAAAAACAGGGGACTTAATTGTCCGACTGAAGCAAAGCTGTGCTTACACCGCTGATGGTAATGCAGATAAATGCTCGCTGATCGCCTCCACTAAAGACGACTATCGTAGCTCAATCTTGATATGGATCTCTAATCACGAAACGGAATATTTCTGAATCTATTAAAAATATCAAAGCCAACGCAACCTCTCCCGAGAGATTGTCCTGCTTCCTAATTTTTAATGCCATTGAAATATTATCAATGTCCGCTCCTAGCACGAAGCGGACAAGCTAACTGAGCTAGAGGCCGCTATGAGCGAGGAGCGGACATCAGGTTAGCCGGTATTATGGGTGTCGCTTGTAATTTTCCCGGACAGACGTCTGTAGTTTTTAATGGTCGCACTGGAAAGGCTTGCAGCCGTATCCACGATAACAAAGCTGAAAGTGTTTTCTGTTATCAGGGGACTAAGATCTGTACAGGCAATAAGGAGAGCCTCCACCTTAAGAATTGCCACTACAGACATTAAATTCATCCACTCTGACTGTACACCAGAGTCATGAAAACCTTTCTTTTTAACCCGTCCAATTAGCGATGTGGTCATCTCACGAAGCAGAGGTGAATCAATAATCTCTTTGCCAGAAGCTTCTATCCGCTCCTGATAAAAACTCGCTTCCAGTGTAGGTTCCGTAGCCAGTACAGCAATCCTGGTTGCTTCTGCAGGCAGTGACTCAAGTGCACTGTCTGCGATATGCAGAAGTGGAATAGCGAAGCTCACCGCCTTCATTTCGGCAAAGTAGCAGTGCGCAAGATTACAGGGAACAGCTATCAGACTCACTTTGGCCCTGACGAGTTCGGCAATACCCTGCTGCAGGGTTGCGATCATCGCATTATCATCAACTTTCTTGCCAGGCCAGAAAGGTGTCGGCAACGAGATAATATGCATTTTAGGAAAATCCATATCATATTTCGCTCCGTACCCGATGTGACACTCTGTCACCAGCATATCAACGAAGGGGGCTGTGGAGCGGGGTCCCATTCCTGCAAGCACACCTATAGAAACAGTCATTGTCAGTGCCTCCTTTTAAGATCTTCTTTCCGCTTAACAAATTATAGCTAAGTTGCCTGCAAAATTACTGACGAACGGAATGAACATGCGGGAGGTCACTCAGAAAGGTGCAGGTGAACTGCCGCAATTGATCAACATATCATGATGCGGAGAGAGCAGGCTTCAGGCACAAAGCGGACCTACGCTCCGGAAGGTCCGCTATGAGCGAGGAGCAGACGTTTCACTTATGGCAACTGAATGTTCTAATACGTTAAACATAACTTCACTGTTGCGGATCATTGCTCATAAGCTTATAAAATCAGAAACCTATATGGAAATGAAGGCACTATGAACATTTCAATCAGAAAGTTACTGCCGCTAGAATGGGATCATGCTTACAGTCTGATTTCACAGCTACGGAACATTTCCAAAGAAAAATTTATCGAAAGCGTCAGAATTCAGACGTTGAACGGTTATGAACTTGTTGGCGCATTTGGCAATGAAAAAATGCTTGGCTTGATGGGTTTCCGTCCCGTTCATACTCTGGCCAGAGGATCACATCTCCATATTGATGATTTGATCGTAGATGAGGCTTTAAGAAGCACAGGGATAGGGAAAAAATTGCTGGATTTTGCCACCACTGAATCAGAAAGCAGGGATATGAACTTCGTGTTCCTTGATGCCCGACAGCAGGCGATACCGTTTTATGAACGGAATGGCTTTGTGGCTCACACATCACCTTCAATGAAAAAGCCTCTCCGATAAAACCAGATAGCCTGTTCATAGGTGGGGGTGCGGACATTATAACTTTGCATATACACCCTTTAGCAACATAAAAACATGAAGTTAAGGAAGTTTTTTGCACATAAAAACACTCAACGGATCTGTTGCATAAGGTGGGAATGAATTGCATATCTCATAACCGCATCTACGATAAAGTGCTATAGCCGGTTGCTGGTGAATCCCTGTTTCAAGCTGCAATAGGCTCGAATTCTTTTTTGAAGCAATCTTCTCGATCGCGCTGACTATCTGTTCTCCGAGCTTCCTGCCCCGATATTCCGGTCGAATATAAACCCGCTTAATCTCAGCTGAGCCATTTTCATGAAATAGCAAAGCACCACAACCTGCAGGTAAGCCACCTTCATCACGTACGATAATGCACCGGAGCTGCTCATCAGTAACTGTTGAAAGATCCAGGCAGTGATTACTTTCTGTAGAATATAGTGCGTTCTGAAAGGCATCGAGTTCGCTTACCAGCCACAGTAGGTCAGAATCACTTTTATCTACTTCTGAAATGCTGAACATTCGCTATCCTGGATTCAGTTTTAACTACTGAATCTAACATAATGTTCCATCTATGACGGCCTTCAGTATTTTACATAGGAGTGCATGTGAAACATCCGCTCCTGGCACAAAGCGGACTGACGGCAGGCCAGGGTCCGCTATGAGCGAGAAGCATAAGTCGCTGCTGCGTGAGCCGGAATAGAGCTTTGGTGGTGCGGCGGGCGAGAAGAACAGTCCGCATTCAAAAAGCTTTCTCGATGGCGTCAAAAGGTTCTTCGACGATTTGACTCGCTAAGCGGAAACGCTGCGGTAAACATAAAAAGCTCCTGCTGTGCAGGGGCTTTTTTTATTGCTGTACTATTCAGCAAAACGTATCCGTTAGGGGGTACTTAAAAATTTTTCTCATGTTTCCGCTTTCGTTGTCGATAACCTGATTGCTGGTTGAGTGATGATTTCACTCAGCATTTTTTTCATTTCAGGCGATAAGGATATTTATGAACAAGCTTTGTGTTGCGGCGTTGTTGGCTCTGAGTTTAACCGGCTGTGCGCAGCAGACTTTCGTAATGAAACAGAATCAAGTTGGCGCGGCGACGAAAACCACCAGCCAGCCGTTCTTTGTTTCAGGTATCGGTCAGCGTAAGAGCATTGATGCGGCGCAGGTGTGCGGCGGCCAGGAAAAAGTTAACCGGGTTGAAGTGCAGCAGACGTTTGTTAATGGCTTACTGAGCGTGGTGACATTTGGTATCTACACGCCACGTGAAGCGCGCGTTTATTGCGCCATCTGATAATGCCTCAGGCCGGTTCGCCGGCCTAATCCTGCGCCTGTTATTAAATCGCATTAGTATATTGTAACTATTAAATTCTGCTCTCGCACCGCTGCGCGGCTCGCCTGCTGACGACGATATCCGAAACGAGTTCAGGCAACGTCGTCCAGCCTGGTAAAAGCAGTGGTAAGCTGTTGATGCGTGTCAGGCCGCTTTGAGCGAGTAACGGACATTGCTAAAAGCGTTCTGTAAGAATTGACAGGGAGCAGGTCAGTCGCCTTCATCACTTATACGCATAAAAAGATCAAGCCTAAGGCATGCATCTGCGCGGGCATCCAGATGCGGTTTTCTCACCTCCTCCAGCTAACTCCTCCACACGCCGACTTCAATAATGACGTCGCGTAGCCCCGCACCGGTTAAATCTGACGATAGAGAAAGTAATGTTTTCACTGATGATTTGTCCTAAAATCATGATCATTGAGTAAAAACGATGGCTGCAATCAGACTCATAGCATCATAAGCCGTGAAACAGTCAATCTGCATTTCAATTATTTCTACAAAATGAGGTCAAATTGAGGCCTTTAAGACAAGCTGCTACGGAGTGACTGGCATGAGTGAGTTAGTGACAATGGCCTTGAGGATCCCACCTGATGACGAATAAACAGGGTGTTTTGATTGTTAACCTTGGAACACCAAAAGAACCAACGCCTGTTGCAGTAAAGAAATTTTTATCTAAATTTCTGCATGACTACAGAGTGGTCGACTTACCAAGAATCATTTGGTGCCCCATTCTACATGGCGTGATTATCCCATTACGTGCAAGGCGAGTGGCGAAATTATATTCTTCGATTTGGATGGAGGAAGGCTCCCCTCTCATGGTTTACAGCGTCAGGCAAGCCCGTGCGCTTGAAGAAGTGACAGGTATGCCCGTCGAGCTGGGGATGAGTTATGGCGAGCCCAGTATAGGTAGTGCAATTGACAGGCTACTGGAAAAAGGCGTCGATAAAATTATCGTCATTCCTTTGTATCCCCAGTTTTCATCTTCGACCGTTTCTTCTGTTTGGGATAGCGTGAGCCGTCACCTGCAGATAATGAAGAACCGGTATACACCCTCCATAAATTTCATCAATGACTATGCCGATCACCCTGCCTACATTGAAGCGTTAAGAGCATCCGTTCAGGCATCTTTCGAAGCTAACGGCGTTCCAGATGCATTGTTAATTTCATATCATGGTATACCGGTAAGGTTTGTCAAAGAGGGGGACCGATACCAGGAAAGATGTGAGTTAACGACAAAATTACTCATTGAAGCAATCAATATGCCGTCATTGAAAATATTGATGACGTTCCAGTCAAGATTCGGCAGAGAGCCATGGTTAACGCCTTTTACTGATGAGACAATTAAAAATCTACCGAATGAAGGAATAAAAAGCCTGCATGTAATCAGCCCGGGGTTCGCATCAGACTGTTTAGAAACGCTTGAGGAGCTTGATGAGCAGAACAGGGAGATTTTTATGCATGCGGGTGGTACATCGTTTACTTACATACCGGCGCTTAATGATAAACCGATTCATATCGAGATGCTGCGACAACTTGTGAACCTTAATCGGTTTCAGGGATGATTTTCACACTCTTGGGAGCAGGATGTTGCAGGTGTCAACATTCATAGTGAAACCAGAAGTGGGCCCTCCCGGACAGGTATGTGATACGTGCCGGGGCGGCGTTATAGGGGCCGCCTGGAAAAGCAGCCACTCCGGCTGCAAGCAACTGCCTTGTACGTGGGTATGAGTCGGAGATTATTCGTGGGCAAGTCAGCTATGAGCGAGGAGCGGACGTTTAGTATTTACGGGTACGCCTGCGCTGGCGCACCCGGTTACACTCAGGGCTTCCAGCGGCGCAGAGAGGTATGGTCTTCATACGGCAGCTTTGAAGGTAAAGAAATTAGTTCAATGACGCTACCCCACGGCGTGCGGCCGTAACAGAAAAAGTTATTCTCTCCCACCTCAGTTGGAAACATCAGGGGCTGAGGAGAAGTAAACATTTTCCCGCCAGCCTGCTCGAACAGGCTGATAGCCTCGTTGATGTCATCAACGTAAACAGCAAAATGCTGCAGGCCATAATCGCTGGGTCGCACGGGCTGACTTTGCTCTGGCCCCTTCATTTCAAAAAGTTCCAGTCCCGGGCCGTGCTTCAGCTTCATCATTCTGACCGTGGTAATTTTCGTTCCCGGGAACAGGTTCAGAATATTTTCCGTTTCTTCGCCTTTTACGTCATCGTCTGAAGGCGAGACGGAGTCATAAATAACTTCTGCACCAAAGGCGTCAGAAAAGAAGCGGGTAGCCTCATCAATATCAGCAACGGTAATGCCGACGTGGTCCATACCGCGAATAACGTTGGTAGACATAGTTTTCTCCCTGTGGTTGTTCAGATGTGAGTAATGTTATTAATCAGCCCTGGCGGGCCGCCATTGTTGCGAGCGCACTAAGCTGAGCCGAAATATGGTCACGGGTGTCCGCATCCGTTATGCGGCCGGATTTCGGGTCAAGCCGGGAAGAGGCCTGTCCAATCATGACCTCTGGCTTGTTAAGCACTCTGCCGTCGAGAAAGACCAGAATCTGGCGCAGGTGATACTGCGCCCTTGCGCCACCTATGGCACCGGGTGACGCAGTGATTATGGCGACGGGCTTACCGGCGACAGGGGTATCCGGAAGACGTGAAAGCCAGTCCAGCGCATTTTTCAGGGCACCCGGCACAGAATAGTTATATTCAGGTGTGACAATAATCAGGCCGTCTGCTGCCGCTATCGCTTGTCCCATTTCCACAACCAATTCAGGAAACCCCTGAGCCTGCAGGTCAGCGTCGTAATGCGGTATTTCCCCGACAGAGCTGAGCGCGCTGACATCCACGCCTGCCGGCGCCAGCAGGCTAAGATTGCGGGCTACGACGGCGTTAAAAGAATCCGCGCGAAGACTGCCCAGCAGTGAGACAAATTTCAAAGGTCTTGTCTGTGACATGACTGCTCCCTGTGTTTTTAATATGGATACGCCGACAGGTGCCGGCACTTTGTTTTCGAACTGACTTAAGCCTGGTATAGAATTACACATCGATAAACACGCTATGAGTCGCCAGAGAGTCAACTTTATGTCTACCGGGTTTACAGCCGAATCCTTGCGAGGAATCACGACTTTTGTCACAACGGCCAGGTCCAGCAGCTTTACTGAAGCTGCGGAGCAATTGGGCATTACAAAATCTGCCGTCGGAAAAAGCGTGGCGCGGCTTGAGGAGAGGCTGGGAACGCGGTTGTTTCACCGCTCAACCCGTAAGCTAAGCCTGACCAGTGACGGAGAGGCCTATCTCACCAGTTGCCTCTCTGCGCTGGAAATTCTGGACTCGGCTGAAAATACGCTCAGCCGGCGGCAGGACAATCCTGCCGGAACGGTGCGTATAGACATGCCGGCATCATTCGGACGCAATCTGATGATGCCGGTGCTGCTTGAAGTGATGAATCGTTATCCAGCCCTGCGTCTGGTGTTGACCTTTAACGACCGTCTGATTGATCCGGTTGAGGAGGGCGTTGACCTGGTACTGCGCCTGGGCGAACTGCAGAGTACCGATGAGCTGATTGCGCGTCGTCTGAGCCGGCAGCGCCTCATGCTCTGCGCATCTCCCGCTTATGTTGAGCGGCATGGTCAGCCCTTTGATGTCGATGCGCTAAAAAAACACTGCTGCATTATGGGGTACCGACGGGGGGCACCGCTTGCCTGGCGGCTGCGGCCAGCCGGGGAGCGGGAAATAAAGTTTATCTCGGCTTCGGCACACCAGATAAGCGACGGAGACGCCATGCTTCAGGCCTGCCTGGCAGGAGCCGGTATTGCCCAGTTTCCGGAATCGATGGTGAACAGCCATATTGATGAGGGCAGGCTTGTTGCTGTTATGCCCGATCATATGCCCGTACCCGTCGAGCTGAACGTTGTCTGGCCCCGGACAAGGCATCTGATCCCCAGGGTCAGGCTTATTGTCGATGAACTGCTAAGTAAGGCCGAAAAAGGTTACTTTGGCACTCTTAAGTAGAATTTTTGTCACCACTCAGGCGATTTCATGGCTGTTTATCAACTCTAAGCAAGCTTATATCCTGTCTGTCCTGCTGCCATCACCGTGTCATGTGCCGGTTCTCTAAACGAAAGCCGGCACGTGTTATGCGCAGCTCAGACAAAAAAATAGGTTAACTGACAGGATATTTGTTATGCCACTTGCTCTCTGGGCGCTGGCGATTGGTGCATTCGGTATCGGTACGACTGAATTCATCATTGCCGGCCTGCTTCCCGTTATTGCCGCTGATTTCAACGTTACTATTCCCGTGGCCGGAAATCTGGCAACGGCTTATGCGCTGGGTGTTTTTGTCGGCGCGCCGGCCCTGATTATTCTGGGCTCAAAAGTGCCCCGAAAAGCCATGCTGGTTTTCCTGATGCTGCTGTTTGTGGCGGGTAACCTCGTTACGGCCTTTGCGCCCACGCTGGGCATTGCCATTCTGGGCAGGATCATCACGTCTCTGACTCACGGCGCCTTCTTTGGTATTGGTTCGATCATTGCTGCCGATATGGTTGCGCCGTCTAAGCGGGTAAGGGCGATTGCATTCATGTTCATGGGACTGACCGTAGCAAATCTTATTGGTGTTCCCGTCGGTACCTGGATCGGGCAGCATCTTTCCTGGCGAGATGCTTTTATGGTTATTGCCGCAATTGGAGTTGTTACGGTTATCAGCGTCGGCATGCTTATCCCGCATCAGCCCCGTCCGGAGAACCATAATTTCGCACACGAGTTTAATGCCTTCCGCAACGTCAATGTTCTGCTGGCGATGGGCATAACGGTCTTTGGGCCGGGTGCATTTTTTACCTCCATTACCTATATCGCACCCATGATGATCGGGCTGGCTGGATACAGCGAAAGCAGCCTGGCATGGCTGATGCTGCTGTTCGGTCTGGGGCTATTTGTCGGTAATCAGCTGGGCGGCAGATATGCCGATCGCGCGCTGATGCCGATGCTTTACGTCACCCTGGCTGCTCAGGCCGTAGTCCTGCTGGTATTTAACTTTACTGCCCACAGCCAGGTCATGTCAGCGGTCTGTATTTTTCTGATGGCTGCGTTTGGGTTTGCGACCGTGTCCCCCATCCAGAAACTGGTGATGGACAAAGCGCGGGCGGCAGGGGCTCCGACGCTGGCTGCAGCCGTTAACATAGGTCTCTTCAATCTCGGTAATGCCCTGGGTGCATGGCTGGGAGGGGCAGTTATAGCGGCCGGCTTTGGTCTTCAGTCGCCTGACTGGGCAGGCGCGATACTCTCGGTTATAGCGCTGATTCTGGCGGTTATATCCGGACTGACTGACAAAACCGGGCATAGCGCTGCTATGCGTTCTGCTTCTCACAGTGAGTAACGCCCGCTTCTGGCCCTGAACAGACGTCGATGAGTTACAGGCGCTGCCAGATGGAGCGGAAAGAAACAGTTTACTGGTAATCCCGTCATTGACAGTGAGATGGTAAAACACCTCACTTAAAGAGCAGCAAGAATGGCGGATTCCATTTTCTCCGGGGTGGTAGTCGGGGCAAAGCGTTTGATCGGTTTGCCGTCGCGCCCGATCAGGAACTTAGTGAAGTTCCACTTAATACGACCACCCAGCACGCCGGGTAATTCATCTTTCAGGTAACGGAAAATCGGGTGCGTTGAGGTGCCATTGACCTCAACTTTCCCGAACATCGGAAAACTCACACCATAGTTGATGTGGCATGTCTGCGCGATTTCTTCGGCACCGCCGGGTTCCTGCTTTCCGAACTGGTTGCAGGGAAAACCCAGCACCACCAGCCCCTGCGCGGCGTACTTTTTATAGAGCGATTCAAGACCTGCGTATTGTGGCGTGAATCCACAATGGCTGGCGGTATTAACCACCAGAACCACCTTGTCAGCGTAGTCGGTCATCGGGATAAGCTGGCCATTCAGACTGGTGGCAGTGAGTTGATAAAAGGGAGACATGTCGCAATCCTCAGAGCAAAAACCGTATGGCGTTAACATTACCACAGAGTGCATAACGACAGCGGGGTCTGGAAAGCAGATGCTTAGTTAGCAGGTCAGGCATCCTGGCTTCAGGCGCTAACGCCTGAGTTAATGACTATTTCCCACGTCAGGTCTGGTTGTTATTCCTGATGAATTTCAACCACGACTTTACCCTTTGCATGTCCCTGTTCAAGGTAAGCCAGGGCATCTTTTGTGTCTGCAAATGGGAACACCCTGTCGATTACCGGTTTGATATGTCCTGCTTCAATAAGTTTGCCGATTTGAGTGAGTTGATCGCCATCAGGACGCACAAAGAGAAATGAATAATCCAGACCGCGCTTTTTTGAAAGGCGCATAATTTTGCGACTCATCAGGGCAAAAATCATCCGCAGGAAGATATTCAGTTGCCTGGCTCGCGCGAAATTAACGTCTAATGGACCGACCAGAGAAACAATCTTTCCACCAGGTTTAAGAATCTGCATGGATTTTTCAATGGAATCCCCCCGCAGCGTGCCGAGTACGAGATCGTAGCCACTCAGCACGGTTTCAAATTCCTGCTTTTTATAGTCGACTACTTCATCTGCGCCCAGCCGACTCACCCACTCTACGTTGGCTGAACTGGTCGTCGTCGCTACCCGGGCGCCAAGATGCTTTGCCAGCTGAATCGCAATAGTGCCAATCCCTCCCGAACCTGCCGGAATAAACACTTTTTGGCCTGGCCGCAGATGTGCTCTCTCTGTAAACGCCTGCCAGGCGGTGAGGCTAACCATCGGCAGTGAAGCAGCCTCAATGAAATCCAGACTTTCAGGCTTAAAAGCCGCGAGACTTTCAGGAACGCATGCAAAATCGGCGAGTGAACCTGTTCCCCTGTCGAAAATGCTGGCGAAGACTTCATCGCCCGGCTTGAAACGTGTCACCCGACTTCCTGTTGCAATCACCACGCCTGACAAATCACTGCCCAGCGTCGCCGGAAGTTTAAAATGCAGTATCGGTTTGAAAATTCCGCCGGGGATCATGTTATCAATGGGATTCAGACCAACGGCATAGACTTTTACCAGGATTTCATCGGCACCGGGGGAAGGGTAATCTACATTTTCAAATCCCAGCTCAGGTGACTTCCCGTAGCGTTTAAATGTAAAGGCTCGCATCGTCCTGGTTTTCATTTGGTGTTTATCCTCTGATGTTTAGCACTGACGTACTTTCAGGTGCCTCTGTTGCTGAGCAAAAAAGCGGCTCCGCGAGCAACGTAATAAATAATGGAATAAGGTTTTGCCGGTTAATATGCTCATGCCACCATTAAGAGATTCATGGTCGATTTACCGTTCAGCAGAACCCTGTAAAAGGTTCTGCTGAGCAGGGCTTAGCTAAAGGGTTTTGTATCGCTCTGCGGCCTCTTCCTGTCGGATGTCCGAGAGCAGACCCTGACGGGAGGCATCAAGAACATCCCAGCGCTCAGCTTTGTGTAATGGCGGAATCGTCACGTGTTCGCGGCGGTCAAAACCCGCCAGAGCGGCGTCAACCAGTTCGCCCACTTCCATCATTTTTGAGGCGTTACTGATGTCGATACCGGCACGATCCCAGATTTCGGTGTACGTACCTGCAGGGAGCACCGCCTGGATATAAATGCCTTTTGAAGAGAGCTCAACGTTCATTCCCTGAGAGAGGAAAAGAACAAAGGCTTTTGTTGCGCCGTAAACCGTCATTGCAAATTCCGGGGCGAGTCCGACTACGGAACTGATATTGACGATCGAACCTTCTCCGGCTTCTGCGAACCGGCGTGCTGCAGCAGTGGCCAGTCTCGTCAGGGCAGTGACGTTAAGCGCGATAAGGCGTTCGATGGAATCAGGCGTCTGCTCGGTAAACGTGCCGGACTGAGCGATACCTGCGTTATTGATAAGAGTGCCTATCCGCGTGTCTTCCCGGAGGCGTGCTTCAACAGCAGCTAAATCACTCGCCAGCGTGAGGTCGGCAGGCAGCACATCGACGGAAATATGATTTTCCTGTCGCAGCCGTTCTGCAAGCGCCTCTAATTTCAATTTGTCGCGAGCAACCAGAACCAGATCATGTCCACGACGTGCAAAGCGCTCAGCGTAAACAGCACCAATACCCGTTGATGCGCCTGTAATGAGGACTGAAGTACGAGTCATAGTTTTATCTTCTTCATTTGTTTGATAAAAATCGCCGTTAGCGATATAGGGTTAACCGTGATACCTGAAGAGTGATTAACTGTTACCGCTAAGCGATGGATAGTCGGTGTAGCCCTCCGCACCTCCGCCATACAGTGTTTCAGGATTAAGCGGGGCCAGAGGTGCTCCCGACTTAAGTCTTTCGACGAAATCGGGGTTAGAGATGAAGGGGCGACCGAACGCGAACAAATCGGCTTTGTCCTGTGCAAGATGGTCAGACGCCAGCGCCAGGTCATAGCCATTGTTACCGATGTAGGTGTTTTTAAAGCGGCGACGCAGCGAAGCGTAATCAAACGGTGAGGCATCACGGGGACCTCCCGTCGCGCCTTCAACAACATGCAGATAAACGATACCTGAAGCATCAAGTTGCTCTGCCAGGTAGTCATATTGTGGCTGCGGATCGCTGCATGAAATCGCATTAGCAGGTGAGACCGGTGAGATGCGAACGCCCGTCCGCGCTGCGCCGATCTCATCTTTCACGGCCTCCACGACCTCTAATAGCAGACGCGCACGATTCTCAACTGAACCGCCATATTCATCGGTGCGCTGATTGGCACCATCTTTCAGGAACTGCTCAAGCAGATAGCCATTCGCACCGTGTATCTCTACGCCATCAAAACCTGCGGTAATGGCATTGGCTGATGCCTTTCTGAAATCGGCAACAATGCCTTTTATTTCCTTCAGCTCAAGCGCTCTGGGTTCTGAAACATCAACAAAATGGTTGTTCACGAAGGTTTTGGTTTCAGCACGGATAGCTGACGGCGCGCCTGGTGCGGCACCTTCTGGTTGTAAATCGACATGTGAAATTCGACCTGTGTGCCACAACTGCACAAATATCCGTCCGCCTTTGTCATGTACCGCGTCTGTGACTTTACGCCAGCCCTCAATCTGGGCCTGCGTGTAGATCCCCGGCGTATCCTGATAGCCCTGCGCCTCTGCTGAAATCTGGGTGGCCTCGGTAATCAGTAACCCTGCTGTGGCACGCTGAGCGTAGTAAGTCGCTGCCAGTTCACCTGGCACCAGGCCTGCGCCTGCCCGGTTACGTGTCAGCGGAGCCATCACGATGCGATTCGCAAGCGTGACAGATCCCAGTTCATAGGGCTGAAATAAGGATTGATTCGTCATGGTTATTCCTTTGCGGATTAGCGGGTCAGTAAACTGATTTAATGATGATGATCGTAATCATTAAAGTCAACTGGTTTGATTATGATCATCATCAATGTATACTTAAGCTCAGTTTCAGGAGGAAAAGATGAAAGTGTCAAAAGAGCAGGTTCGCGAAAACAGGAACCGAATCGTTGAAACGGCGTCAGAACTTTTTCGTGAGCGGGGTTACGATGGGGTAGGCGTCGCTGAACTGATGTCAGCCGCAGGGTTAACGCATGGCGGGTTCTATAAGCACTTTGGGTCGAAAGCCGATTTGTTAGCCGAAGCGATGAACTGCGGCTTCGCGCAATCGGCGGAAAAAACTCAGGGTGTGAGTCGGGAAAAGTTCGTTGAATATTACCTTTCCCGCCAGCATCGCGATGATATGGCAAAGGGGTGTGTCATGTCGGCCCTGGGCACCGATGCAGCGCGCCAGTCTGAATCCATCCGCGAGACCTTTGCGGCCGGAATTGAACGACAGCTTGCCCTTTTAGAAACGGAACAGGTCACGCGTGCGGATCTGATCAATACGCTCGCGCATCTTGTGGGTGCCCTGATGCTTTCGCGTGCCTGCCCGGATAATTCCGGGCTTGCTGATGAAATTCTGGAGGTCTGCCGTACGCGTCTGATCAGCCCGGATGCCTGTAAAGATTGAATCGATGCTCTTGCCGTTCAACCTTACTAAAATCGTTGCGGCCTGGACTGAACGCACCAGCCCGCTGGCGTTTTATTATGAACGGCGGGAATGCGTAATCCGGACTTCCCGTTCCGGATACCATTCCCATCAACGCGCTATCAATCAGTCGGCCATCCACCTGGGACAGTGATCCATCACTCAGCCGTTGTCGCGGAATCCAGGATAAAGGCTCATTCCACCATCGATAAAAAGCGTGGTGCCATGAACGTAATCAGAGAGATCACTGGCAAGCCAGACGACGGCATTCGCCACATCTTCAGCCGCACCGATACGTCCATAAGGGATGAGCTTTAACAGCGCTTTGCCCGCTTCACCCTGGGTGCTTTCCTCGTTGATGGCGGTAGCGATAGCGCCGGGCGCCACTGCATTGACACGAATACGTTCTTCACCCACTTCCTGAGCCAGACTTTTCATCAGCATGTCAACGCCGCCTTTTGATGCGGCATAGTTGACGTGTCCGGCCCAGGGAATGAGCTGGTGAACCGAACTCATATGAATAATCTTACCGACAGCTTTGCTGATATCCTGGCGATGCTCCTGCCGCTTGAACTGCCGCAGCGCAGCGCGCGCGCAGAGGAACTGGCCAGTCAGGTTCACGTCCAGAACGGTATTCCAGTCCTCTAGCGTCATCTCAATGGACGGGGCATCTTTCTGCAGTCCTGAGTTCGCCACCAGGATATCCAGCCTGCCAAATTCCCTGATCGTCTGGTCAAAAAGATTCTCTACATCCGCCTCTTTCGACACGTCACCTTTGACAGCAATTGCACGGCCTCCATCGGCGCGGATTTTCTCAGCCAGCTCCCCGGCCGGTTCCGCCTGGCTATGGTAGTTAATCACTACACAGGCCCCTTCTTTAGCGAGTGCTTCTGCGCAGGCATAGCCGAGACCCGAGCTGGCACCGGTAACCAGCGCAACCTGATTTTTGAGAGAAAAGATCATGAGGCATCCTTATTTCTGTAAATGATGAGCGTCTTAAACCCGGCCGGCATCATCAGGGGAGTGAATATCGATGTATCGCTGACACTACGACGTCCAGCCACCCCCAAACTGATTAATCGGCTAGCCGGATCGAGTACATGGGCCTGAGTCACTGAATTATAGATGTGAAGTACAGGGTTAGCCGCTAATGCGGTCTGGGTGGATAGTCAGGAAACGTTGGAGCAGGAACATAAGCAGTAAAAAAATGGGATATCTGAAAGGCAAAAAAGCAGCTATCAGAAGATAGCTGCTTTTGACGCTCAGGCTTTTCTGGCTGGAATCACTTTTACAATTTATTGCTCATTGCCTGATAACCAGGCCAGAGCTTGATCATTTTCTATCAAGGCTACGAGACCGGCCCCATTTTCCTGAGGCAGAGGAGGTGGTAATGAAAGCTAAAGAGTCTTTACCACCATTCCAGCCGCGGCCAGCATCATGATGGTACCGGCTGAACGGAAAAGGAGTCGTTGCGCTTTAGCGCTGGTCAGGAGGTGGCGTATCCTGAGGGCTGCAAAAATAAAAACGGCTCCCACACTCAAAAGGACTAACACGGTAAGCGGAACCAGCAGTCCTCCCCACATCTGAAAAGATACATTATCGAGAGAGATAACCAGAGGCAGTATAGCCAGATAGAAAGCGATGGTTTTAGGGTTTCCCAGCGTTATGGTCAGTCCTGAAAACCAGGCTGATGCCAGTTCTCGTTTTGTCGCTTTTTGATCAATTTTTATTGCCTGAGGCTGGTGGCACCAGAACTGCCATGCCAGCAGGCATAAAAAGAGTGAGGCAGCCCAGTTAATCAGCGTAAAGAGAGATGTATAGGTATGAGCGATCACCGCCAGACCAAATACCGCAACAGATAAATAAATCAAATCTCCGAGAATGAGACCGACCAGCATCGTAAAGCCTGTTATTGCGCCCCCACTCACGCTGCGAGCAACTAATGCGGTCATCCCCGGACCCGGAATTGCAGCAGCTAAACCGAGCGCAGCAATATAAGATAGTATTTCAGTAGTTCCTGACATAGTTATTCCTGTTGAAACGCACTTCGGTAAAATGGAAAAGAGTTAGTTGTTCAAAAATGCCTGGTTCTGAACGATGGTTGTCATATAAAAATCTTAATTAAGGGTTAAAGATATGCATCCTTTTTATCAGTTGGTTTAACGTTGAAGGTGGGTGTTCAATTATTGCATGGCGGATATTAATGCATTAATTTAACTACGCAGATGACAAGTTTAATTTTCATGTGCGCGCAGTGTTCTATCTGATCCTCTCTTCAAGAGATGATCGGCTCCCGGCATTCTTTAAATTAAATTGGACCATATGCATTAAATCAGGGTTCAGTTTTCCCTTATATTGTTTGTAATAACAGGCTGGAAAAGTAAATGTATTATGCAGCAGGAAAGCGGAAAATTGTTACCTGTATTATTTACTTAATGCCTGTTTTTAGGTAAAAGTAACCCTAAACCGCCTCCATAAAGAAAGGAATTTCCCCTTATGACGCTTAGCTCGACAGATATGAAAATTCTCGAAATTTTACAGGACGATGCCCGGGTAACTAACCAGGTACTGGCGGAGAAGATAAATATTTCAGCATCTCCCTGCTGGCGCAAAGTTCGTAAGCTCGAGGAAGATAAAGTGATTCAGGGCTATCGTGCTGTTCTTGACCGCAAGAAAATTGGGCTGGGAGTAATGGTTTTCATTCGGGTCGTCATTGACAGCCATAGCGAAGCGGAGGCCAGAAAATTTGAAGAGGAAGTGACTGCCCTGGAGGATGTGGTTGCCTGTTATAGCATCGGTGGGGATGCTGACTTTCTGCTACAGGTTGTGGCTTCAGATCTGGACTCCTATGCTGATTTTGCAATGTCAGTGGTACGCAGATTGCCAGGAATTAAAGAAATGCAGAGTATGTTTGTGCTTAAAGAGATCAAACCACTCGTTAGTTATCCTATTAAGAAAATCTCTGAGTAGTCTATCGCTGCCGTGATGCCCAGTGACTGATTATCAATTCCGCATAGAGCGGATTTAATGATCAGGCACGCTACCTGCGTTATTGATCGCACAAAACTGTTATCCGGCATGATCTTACACAAGTTAATAGCGGCATAGCGTTAGCAAGCTTGCTGACTCCCCACATTTTCTCTGCTTTAACAACACGAGTATTTGTGATGACTTGATTGTTGATAACGACCAGCAGTGTCTTTCAAAACGGAGCAGCCAGCGGCTTAAGCTTTAATTCATAGTCTCTCTTCAGCCTCTGTCAGCTTAAAAGAGACGCTTATTTACATGAAATCATGCCATCAATCCTCCCCCAGCCATAAAGTCCATGCTTTACCGTGACGATAACCGTTGTACCGGGATTTGCCGGTGCATTATTGTTTTCACCACGGAAAAAATATGAAACTTAATCATTTTACGATAGGGCAAAGACTCAGTGTGATGGCAGCAATCCTGCTGCTGGCGACAATGATTGTCGGTTTGAGGGGCATAACCCTGAATGCGCAGGCTCTGCAAAAAAATATTGACATCATGGCAAGCGAAACACGTGTCGCAGAGAGCATTGATACTGCACGTAATGCACAGGTTCAGTTTAAAATTCAGGTACAGGAGTGGAAAAATGCCCTCTTACGCGGCACACAAGGCCAGAGTGTTTTTGACAAATACAAAACGGCCTTTCTGACGCAAAGTGACAAAACTCAGGCACTGCTCCATCAACTGCTGATACTGCAACCCGAGCTTGGGATGGATACGGCGCAGGTGAAACAGACAATTGAGCTACACGCCCAGCTCAGACAAAAATACCTCGCTGCGTTGCAAAACTACGACACGCGTAACCTCGCCAGCGCTCAGCTGGTTGATAGCCAGGTCAATGGCATCGATCGTGAGCCGACCAAAATGATTGATGATGTCGTTCATCATACGCTGGCACATGCTCAAAAACTTAATCAGCAACTGACAGCGCAAAACCTTGCTCAGTACCGTGAAACCCGTATGACCTTATGGATCGCCATGGCCGGTATTTTACTTTCCGGCATAGTGATAACTGTCTGGTTAATTCGCAGCATTACCCATCCATTACGCGAAGCAGTCAATATTGCGCGCACCGTGGCTTCAGGTGATCTGCAGACTGTTATTCGTCCAAACGGACGTGACGAAACCGCAGAGTTAATGACAGCGTTGCGTGAAATGAATAGCAGCCTGACTTCAATCGTCTCTGGTGTACGTACCGGTACGGAAAACATCGCCTCTGCGTCAATTCAAATCGCGCAGGGCAGCCAGGAACTTTCCTCACGTAACGAGGCGCAGGCTGGCGCACTTGAAGAAACTGCTGCTTCCATGGAGGAACTCACTTCGGTGGTGAAAAACAACGCGCAGAACGCATATCATGCCAGCAATATTGCCCAGGATGCCCGCTCCATTGCGGGTCAGGGCGGCAATGTGGTGGAAAAAGTAGTACACACCATGAGCGAGATCCAGCAGTTCTCGAACGAGATTAACCAGATCATTACGGTGATTGACGGTATTGCTTTCCAGACTAATATTCTGGCACTGAATGCTGCGGTCGAAGCGGCGCGTGCGGGCACCGAAGGTCGAGGGTTTGCGGTGGTTGCGGCCGAAGTACGTGCTCTGGCACAGCGCTCTGCAAAAGCGGCAAAGGATGTGCGTATCCTGATCGAACGTTCTGTGAGTTCAATCGGCCAGGGCAATGAACTGGTTCAACACGCGGGGACGACGATGGAGGAAATTATTTTACGTATTCATCAGGTCAGCGAGTTGATTGAAAACGTATCATCGGCCAGTAATGAGCAGAGTGTTGGTATCGATCAGGTTAATCTGGCGGTCACACATATGGACGCGGCCACTCAGCAAAATGCCGCGCTTTCTCAGCAATCCACAGCCGCAGCGCAGGCCTTACAGGCTCAGGCCGAAATGTTGCTTGCCAGTGTCAGCGTCTTTAAAATTAATAGTGCGCTGGTTTAAGCTTTAATGTCAGGGCAGGGTTTTCACGATGCCGCGCCCTGACAATCTTTCTCGCGACTGGATGATTTCAGTCGCCGAGCCTATTTAAGGCGTCTCATCAGAAAATCGGGCGCTAATCGCATCACGTTCGTAGCCCTGCGGTTGTGTCAGAATATGGTATAAATCAGGACGGCGACCATGGATCCAGCGACGTCCGGTACTCATTGCAAGCAGACTCAAATCAAGGTTAGCGCTTACCATAAAATCTTCCGCTGCCCAGGTTTCATTAATGATTCTTCCATAGGGATCCAGGATCATTGCATTACCTGTGCGCACCTCATCATCATCTGCACCTACGCCGTTACTGAAGAGAATAAATAAGCCGTTGTCATGCGCACGAGCTGGCAGCCACCTCATCAGCCATTCCCGACCATTTGCCCCTTTGAATGCAGCAGTAATTTCTTCCCTTCGCGTTTCCCGCTCCGCCCAGAGCGTCATCGGAATGGGTTTCATCGCATAAGGACTGCGGGAATCGGTACCGCCTGTCTGATGTGGCGCGAGAAGAATATCTGCACCCAGCAATGCCGTTGCACGCACATTTTCTACCAGATTATTGTCCCAGCAAATGAGGATACCTACTTTTACTCCCCAGGGCGTTTCAAAAACGGTAAAGCGGTCACCGCTGCTGATTGACGGATGTTCAAAAGCGTGGAGTTTGCGATGAGTGTGCATTGAGCCGTCCGGCATACAGGCAACATACGCATTATAGAGGCGGCCATCATCGGCTCTTTCGATAAGCCCGGCGCCAATCAGCATTTGATGTTTCATCGCCAGGGAACGAATCAACGTAAGGGAAGGACTCCCCTCGATCGGCTCGGCGAGAGCAGTTACCTCAGCCGAGTTGAGTTTGGGTACATGCCAGTAGCCAGTAATACACATTTCCGGGAAAGTGAGGATGTTTACCTGCTCAATCGCTGCCTGTTCAATAAATTTCTCCATTATCAGCAGATTATAATTTTTGTTATTTGCCTGATGCTGAAATTGCACGGTGGCAGCTTTTAAGGATGGATGGTTGCTCATGGTACTTCTCCGGTAGTAATCGAAACTGAATTACATAACCATTGCTGATAACTGTATAATCAAAAAATTTCCGGTTTCGATAACCTTTTGGAATGTAAAAATGAACATCCGCTTGCTTAAGGCCTTTTTGATGCTGGCTGAAAAAAGAAATTATGCCGACGCGGCACGAGCGTTGTTTATTTCGCAACCTGCATTGACCAAGCAGATTAATCTCCTTGAGTCCCTGGTGGAAACGTCACTGTTTACGCGGGGGCGTCATGGAGCCACACTCACGGGCGGTGGCAGGCGTCTGCTGCCAGAGGCTGAAAAAGTGGTCAGGCAAACCCGATTATTTATGCATCATGCAGAGCGGGTTTCAAAAGGGATTGAAGGGCATATAGCCGTGGGGTTCGGTCTCTCAAGTTTTTATCTTGCACCACGCTGTATGGCAGAATTTCGTCGGGAGTGTCCGGGGATAGAGATGTCATTGACGGATCTTCCTTCCTTCCAGCAGTACGAACTTTTGCAAAATGATGAGCTCCAGATCGGTTTTGTCAGAGTTCCGCCTCCTGTAGCGCTGGATTACCTGCCATTGTTTACCGATCGGTTGGTTTTGATTGCGCCTGCAAGTTCACCGTCATTGCCTGCTGATGACTGGCTGAAGAAACGCCCTCTGTTGCGACTTCATGCCGAGCGAGGACGGGGTTTAAATGCGCAAATTGACCGCTTTCTTCATGACAACGCGCTTTTCATATCATCCACTCAATTGAGTGATGATATACAAACTATTGTCGCGCTGGTCATCGCGGGCACGGGTGTTGCCCTTGTGCCATACAGTGTTATGCATATTGCACCGCCGGAGCTGGTTATTATTCCGTTAACAGGTGAGTCAATAAGCTGGAAAGTTGGCATTGCCTGGAACGCGAACCACGAGGATATAATCCGTGATAATTTTATTGCCAGTATAAAAAAGGGTATCGTGCTTCATGACGTCTGACCCTCCAGGAACAGGCACTCCTTTTACCATATTGGATAGGGCAGGATTACTGACATAATTCTTAGTACCCTCTTCAGAACAGGGGGTTGACACCAAGGCACCCTGGCAACGAATAATTTCCTGTTGCGGATACAGCTTCTCAATACAAACCGTCATTCAAAACGTTCTGCACAGCAGGAATAGCATCCCCGTTTCGCATTATGTATCTGGATATAACTAATCTGCGGATCGGCAAAAAAATGGCCGATGAGATTTTCAGCAAATTTCCCCTCAGCTATATCCGCTTCTTTTAAAAAATGCTTTCCGTCATAGGCCCTTAATGACAGCGTTCTGCTTAGCAGGACTTCAGGTAATTCATTGATGTAAATGCCTTGCCGGGTGCATCCCTCCCATATATAGATTGCATGAGTACCAAAATAGGGCGTGTCGGCAGGCTGATAGATGTGATTAATCAGGAGGGCGCTTTCTCCAGCGGGGATATCGCACAATGAGATTCTGTCGGGATAACCCGGATAGCACTCTACCGTTTGTCGTACTGCATGGTGTTTTTTCAGATATTCATCGCTCTGTCCAAAAAGATGAGCAAATTGCCCGGCGTTCAGGCCAGAAATTTTATATTTCATAGCATCCCTCTCTTTTCATCGTAACACCGCGAATAATGACGTTATCGAATACTGTGAGGAGAAACTCGCCGTTATCGGTCAGGGAATTTTATGATGTGGCCGTTCGACAGTGGCAGGCGAGTGCTTCATCAGCTGCAAACTTCTCAGACGCTGGCTGATACCTTCACACAAGCGCTAAGGCCTCACAACCCGACCGCTGCACTCAAATTACTCTGTTCCCTCTCAATCCTTCCGGTTCTCCTGTCGTCACTACCTTAAAAAGATCGCTGAACTCCACCCGGTAACGACATACTCGTCACATAAACTAAGGTCGACGAATACTTTTTTGTGACAAATAACACAACCTGATTACATCTTCCGGCGGGAAAGAATTTTTATCGTGATAATGGTTTTACTCAGTACATTACAGTTTTACAGAGTAAAACAAAACGCTTTGCGGTTTGCACGTAAAGCGATGACAAAATTGTGAGGATCATCATGTCTGAAAAACAGCACATCACGACTTTCTCTGCCGATATTGAGCAGCAGACCGTTAAGAAGGTGGTCTGGCGCATTTTGCCCTTCCTGATTGTTTGCTATCTGATTGCCATTATCGATCGCGGCAACATTGGGATGGCTTCGTTACAGATGAACGAAGATTTAGGGTTGTCGAAAGCGGTATTTGGTTTTGCGAGTAGTCTGTTTTTTGTCGGTTACTTCCTGTTTGAAGTGCCCAGCAATCTGGCCATGCAGAAAATTGGCGCAAAGATTTGGATCTCTCGCATCATGGTGTCGTGGGGTATCATCTCTGTCTGTACCGCCTTTGTTGAAAGTGCCAATACACTCTATATATTGCGCTTTTTACTGGGCGCCGCTGAGGCCGGATTTTTCCCTGGCGTCATTCTTTATCTGACTTACTGGATCCCCGGAAAGTACCGTGCACGCGTGATTGCTACCTTTATGGTGGCCATTCCTGCGGCGAACTTTATTGGATCGCCCATTTCTGGTCTGATTTTGTCACTGGATGGCTGGTACGGTATGCGTGGCTGGCACTGGTTATTTATCCTGGAAGGTATTCCGGCGGTCATTCTGGGAATTGCAGCCTTCTTTTTACTGAGCAATCGTCCCACTAATGCCAGCTGGTTAAATCAGGAACAAAAAGCGTGGCTGAACAGCACTCTCGAAGCCGAAAATGCGAAGAAGAAGGCGATAGGTCATATCTCTTTGTGGCAGTTGCTGCGTCACAAACATATCTGGGTGATGGCGCTGATTTATGCAGGCGCGTCTGCGGCGGGCTCAACGCTGAGCGTCTGGTCTCCGCAACTGCTTAAATCGTTTGGACTGGATAACTTCACCACCGGTTTAGTCAATGCGATTCCCTACGGCCTGGCCTCCATTCTGATGATTATCTGGGGCAGAAGTTCTGACCGCAGCGGAGAGCGTCGCTGGCACACTGCGTTAACGCTGTTCTTAATTGCAGGTGGCCTGCTGTCAGCCTTTATCACCAATAGTCTGACCGGCAGTGTGGTGATCCTGTCGCTGGTATTAATCGGGGCCTACTCAATGAAAGGACCTTTCTGGGCGCTGGCATCGGGATGGATGTCATCCACAACGGCTGCAGCGGGTCTGGCGGCTATCGGTGCGATGGCGAACCTGATCGGCGGTGGGGTGATGGTCAATGTTTATGGCATTATCAATCAGGCGACCGGCAGTCATACGCTGGCCATGGTGCCACTGGCTATCCTCTGTGGCATCGGGGGCATTGCCGTGCTGGTCATGGGCCGCAAAAAAGAGTTAACCATCGACGTTGAAAATAGCGCTTCATCAGTCAGTAAATAAAGTAATCCCACCTGCAGACGCTTATCAGCGCGTCTGCAGGCGGGCTCTTCCGGCTTTATCTCTGCCATATAAACATTCCACATCCTGTCATTACCTGAATCAGTCCGCTGGTTGTTGATGTCTGTTATGTGTCAGATGCGGAAAGAACTTACCTTTGGGGATTTACTGACAATACCCAGTTTAAGAGCGTTCAGAACTGTTAAGCATGAGATCAATAAATGCGCGTACAGCAGGATTTGAACGCCGGCTCGCATGCCATACCGCAGAAATATTATGCCGCTCTACTGAAAAATCGGTGAGAAGGGGCACTAACTCCCCGCGCTTAACCCAGGAAGCAGCCATAAAACTCGACACCATGCCTATTCCGGCACCGGCAGCCACAGCCGCGATAACGGCCTCGCTTGCATCGACGATGACAGCAGATGATGGCACAATTTCAATCTCCCGCTCGCCAACCCGGAACGGCCAGCGAAAAATCTGCCCCGTATTTTGATATCGCAAATTAACCGTTTTATGCCCGATAAGATCATTGGGGTGTTCGGGTTCCGGGCATCGGGTCAAATAATCTGGCGAAGCATAACAACCTATCTGATAGGGCGACAGGCGACGCGACAGAAGATTTGAATCTGCGAGGTCGCCGATCCGAATGGCTATATCAATACTCTCGTCAACAATGCTAATTACGCGATCACTCAGCTTTAAGTCGATTGTCACTTTAGGATGAAGTGCACAGAATTGCGGAAGGAGGGGCGCGATCACATGAACACCAATCGGAAACGATGCCGCAATGCGTAATGTTCCCGCTGGCTCCTCTCGCGATCGCATGGCGACCTGCTCAAGCTCCTCAGCATCGCGTAATAACTGCAGCGTGCGCTCGTGCAGTTCACGACCTTCAGCAGTCAGCACCAGCGAACGGGTGGTTCGGGTGAACAATGTGATGCCAAGACGCTGCTCCAGTCTCTGGATACTTTTACTTATCGCGGAAGGGGACACTGACAGCGAGCGAGCAGCAGCGGTAAAGCTGCCGAGCGATCCCGCACGAGCGAATGCAATCAGACCTGTCAGTCTTTCAAAGATTATTTGTTCCTTCATGGCAATATTAAAGCGAAATCCAGCCCCATTATCAATCATCAATATTGGTCATATTCTGGCACCTGAATCTGTGTTGGAGTGAAATTGCCATGACTGAAATGATGAAAGCAGTACAGCTACATGCGTTTGGCAGCCCGGAAAATCTCAGGTATGAAGATGCACCCCGCCCAACTATCGGGGCTGACGAAGTCCTTGTGCGCGTGCATGCCGCAAGTCTGAACCCACCAGACTTGTATCTGCGTGATGGTTATCGGGCGCTTCCGCCTGAGTGGCGGCCCGAACCCCATTTTCCCTTAATCCTGGGAACGGATGTTTCAGGAGTTATCGAAGCCGTAGGCAAAAATGTTTCCGCATTCCGCACCGGAGATGAAGTCTATTCAATGGTGCGTTTTCCTGATGGGGTAATGGCTGGTAGTGGAGCTTATGCCGACTATGTAAGCATTCCTGCATCAGAGGTGGCGTTAAAACCTCAGGGAATAGACCATATCCAGGCAGCGGGTGCCCCGATGTCACTGCTCACCGCGTGGCAATTTCTTGTCGACGTCGGCCATGATGCGCCCAATCCGTTTCAATCTTTCAACCATAAACCGATTCTGCTTGAAGGCCAGACGGTGATGGTTAACGGTGCAGGAGGAGGCGTAGGGCACATTGCTGTTCAGATCGCGAAGTGGAAGGGTGCGAGAGTCATTGCCGTCGCTTCTTCCCGTCATGAAGTGCTTATGCGCGAACTGGGTGCGGATGATTTTATCGACTACACCAAAGTAGCCGCTGAGAATGTAGTGAAAAACGTCGATCTGGTTATTGATGCTGTTGGCGGAAAGCATATAGAGCGCTTTTTAAGCTGCATCAGACAGGGCGGAGCACTATTTCTGGTTAATCCTTTGAATTTTACTGGGCAGATTGAGGCCACTCAAAAAGGGATTACTGTGTCAACAACGCAAGTGCGTTCAAGTGGTCTGCAGCTATCCGAAGCGGGGCTTTTGCTGGAAAAAGGCATTATCAACGTCGTGATTGATAGCACCTATCCGTTAGCCATGGCATCAGCCGCACATCAGCGCGCTTCGTCAGGAAGTATCCAGGGCAAAATTGTGCTGACTAATTTCTGATTACGCCATACCTGATCAGCCATTTTCTGAGGGCGAGTAGCAGTCAGTTAAAGGAAGAATAAAATGCTTATCATTTCCGGTTATATGTACATTGATCCTATTGTCCTGGAACAGTTTATGGGAGAACTTAAGTTATTGGCGAATGCCGTTCGACAACGTGATGGAAACCTTTCATATAACGCTGCCGTGGAGGACTATCAGACCGGCAGATTGCTTATATCAGAACGATGGGTGGATCAGGACGCGCTCAATGCCCATCTTATAAAAACCGACACGGTAGAGTTTATAAACCGATGGCAGGGAAAAATGAAGGGGGAACTCTTCAAATATGACGCCTTTAACGAGAGAAGGCTTATGGATGGGTAAATAAAAATCTTATTAAAATCGAGAGTGCTTTATTATCAAGCCTCGGATCTGTGAGCAATCACTCTTCGCTCATAGCAGGCATAAGCCTGGACGATGGTCCGCTTTGTGCCAGAAGCGGACATCAGAGGCTTAAGCAGCAAGGATATTTTTCGGAGCTGAGCAGACCGGATCTGTCAGATAAATATATTGAGTGATATTTATCTGCTTTCATCTTTTGCAAAACTGGCGTTTAGTCTTTTCAGCACTTCACTTATGCCCCTGCTGACAATCCGATCCTCCCGCATTACTGTCCCCAGAGTCCGGTGAAGCGAGGGCGTCACAGAGTAAAGGCTGAGACCCTGACTTTCTTCCATACCAGCAACGGACATAAGGGGAACGATGCTGTAGCCCAGACCGGAACGTACCATTCTTTTGATTGCTTCAATACTGCCAAGTTCCATCACAGGGCTGGCAGTATGCCCGGCATACCGGAACCATTCGTCGATTAGGGCGCGTGTCCCGCTTCCGGGTTCAAAGATAATCAGCGGCAGTGACAAAAGGGCGTCGGGAGACAGCGGGTTCGCACTCTGCTCTGATGCATCCTTTTCCATGATAACAACAAACTCATCAGTACCCAGCGGGCTTACGCTCAGGCATTTGCCGGTTACTGGAAGCGTTACAAGTCCAATGTCTATACGATTCTCCCCTACGCTCCGAACAATATCGGAAGTATTGCCCGTGCGTACGTCCACTTTCAGCAGGGGATGTGCCTGTCGCAGCTGTTGCAGTAAGGGAGGCAGAAGATGAATACAGGCTGTTGCACCAGTGCCAACAGTAACGGTGCCGGTGATGTCGTCTGAATGCAGAGACACCGATTCAATGGCCGTATTTACCACTGAATCAATTTTCATACAGTGCTCAGAAAAAGTCAGCCCGGCAGGAGTGGGCCTTATCCCCCGGCTGGTTCTCTCAATAAGCCGGACATGGAGCGCCTGCTCCAGCTGTCTTATCTGCAGGCTGACAGCAGGCTGTGATAGTCCGAGAGCTTCTGCCGCTCCGGAGAAACTGCCCCGGCTGATGACCATCCTGAAAGTAGCAAGGTGATCAAGGTTCAGGTTTGCCATGCCAAAGTTTTCCTTATACCGCTGATAAGTCCCGCGGCCTGTCTGAAATTATTTACCCGGGTTAATCTTTGTTTCTGACCGGATAAAGAGCAATACCGATGGAAATAAATGAAGCAGATGAAAGACATATTACTGCTATCCAGCAGATTTATGCTTATCACGTATTACATGGCACCGCCACTTTTGAAACCGAACCGCCAGATGTACCTGAAATGGCAGCCCGCCTGCAAAAGGTGCGTTCAGCAGGACTGCCCTGGTTTGTGGCGGTTGATGATGGGCAAGTCCGGGGATACTGCTACCTGTCATTTTACAGGGAACGGCGCGCCTACCGGTTTACCCTGGAAGACTCAGTCTATATTGACGCCACTTGTCAGGGGCGGGGCTACGGCAAAATGCTGTTATCCCTTGCGATAGCCTGGGCAGAAGCCCGTGGCTTTCGCCAGCTCGTGGCCGTGGTAGGTAATAGCGAAAATACTGCCTCCCTTGCCCTGCACCGCGCCGCAGGCTTCAGCATCACTGGCACACTCAGTTCGGTAGGATTCAAGCACGGGCGCTGGCTCGATACGGTCATTCTGCAGCGCACGCTTGGACAGGGCGACTCCACGCTTGCGGAGAGCATAGTTTGACAGCCGGACATCTGACAGGCCGCAGCATTTTCTGTATCGGTATGACACAGCTTATTAACTGGGGTATTACGTTCTACATGCCGGGCGTTTTCGGAGCCGCCATCATGGCGGAGACGGGCTGGTCTCCCGTGGTGACATTCTCTGGTCTGACCGTTGCCATGCTGGTTATGGGGCTGGTTTCACCGCTGACCGGTTCCGTCATGGCCCGGACCGGAGGACGCATGATGATGATGGCGGGAACCTTCGCCATAACCATTGGGTGTTTTCTGATGGCGATTACCCATTCCACGGTGGCATGGATTGCGGTTTGGGTCCTGACGGGAGTCGGCATGCGCCTTGCCTTGTATGACGCTGCGTTTGCCCTGCTTGTGGAAACCGCAGGTGCCGGGGCCCGAAGGGCAGTCTCTCTGGTTACACTGCTGGGCGGCCTCGCGTCAGCTGTGTTCTGGACTGCTGGCGCGGCCCTGCTGCACATTACCGACTGGCGGCATGCCTTACTCGTTTACGGGTGTGCGGGTCTGGTGGGCCTGCTTTTTCTGACCGCCGTTCCGGCAGGCCGTCGGGTAAAACCTCCCGCTGCTGGTCGATCTGAGCTTCCGGCGGCAGGGACCGCAGAGGAACGAAAAGGATTTATCAGCGGCCTGTGGTATGCCGCCCTGATAGCGCTGCTCAGCTTTGTCTCCACCGGCGTGTCTACGCATTTCCCCCAGATACTGGCCGCTTATAGCATGCCTGCCCTGGCCGGCATGCTTTGGGGCGTGGGACAGGTGAGTGCCCGCCTGCTGGACGTGGCCTCCGGCGCACGAATATCCGCACTACGCCTGAACCTTATTACCGGTATCCTGCTGCCACTCTGTTTTATGACCGGCCTTGCGGGGTACGTTACGCCTGTGGCTACAGCCCTCTTCGTCCTGGGTTATGGAGCCGTGAACGGACTGTGCACGGTCGTGAAGGCCTTACTTCCTCTCGTGCTGTTTGATCCGCAACATTACGCCCGCAAAACAGGCATGCTGTTATCACCAGGATTTTTTCTCGCGGCACTTGCCCCTTCTGCTTATGCCATGCTGCTGGAACGGGACGGCGTAGGCGGTACGCTGCTTATTTCAGCTTTCCTGACACTGTTCATTACGGCGATTTCCGTAGTGCTCTGGCGACGTCATTCCGGCTCAGGAGTACAGAGCCGTGATTAGAAAATACTACATCTGCCCGGGAAAAACGTTTGATACGGTTCGAGATGCTATCAAAATTTGATCTGGATTAATCCGTATCTTGTGTTTTCGCTTTTCGCTTTTCGCTTTTCGCACATATCGGACTTTATCTGATGCAGATGTCCGCTTTGTGCCAGAAGCGGACATCGGATAATAATTTATGTTAATATTTAGAAGAACAACATTCAGCCATAATAACCTCCTGAATTACAGTCATTAATTTTCATTTATGCAGCCTTAAAATTAAATCTATTTTTGCACTTTTAATTTTACAGTCATGGGAAGATTCCTGGCAGGTTTGCCCTTTTCAAAACGCCATTTTGATACGGCTGTTATTACAGCATCATCGAACAAGTGGTCTGGCGTAGACTCGATAATTCTCATCTGACTTACCCTGCCTTCTGCATCAACGTCAAAGTTAAACTTAACCATACCTTCTATCCGGTTCTTAGCCGCATAGTATGGGTAAACGGGCCGATCTTGTCGAAGGGGCTTGGGTTGTTCAACTTTAACAGGTGAATAAGTAGTACATGCATTGAGTACAAGAACAGCCAGAATCATCATAAACCCATACATAACAATATCCTTTTGTTGATAAACATTATCATTATACTTAAACATCAACGGAAGGACATTTGCTGAACTCATCGAATATCGCGTTATAATCCAAAAAACAGTGGATATAACCCCAACAAATCCTGCCCCCGTCTTGCTGCAAGCTAGTCATCCGCTCCTTGCTCATAGCGGACATATCCTTCATAACATATGCCCTTCAATTAACACTTCAAAGAAACCGCTGCAGGCAGCTACCTTATTCAATACGCGGGAAGAGTCGTTAACGATTGAAGGGTAATAAACCCATTTATGTGGGCGAAGGCAAGTAAGCCAGGACGGCATAGAACAGAATAAGATTCGTGTCGGAAAACCTGGCAGGTAAGCATTACGCTCTATTGCAGCAGATTGACCTATTAACCAGCCGACCAGAAAGCGCTGTTACCTGTCTGATCGGCTGGAGAGGGCGGTTCAGGCTACCGGACTTTCGTTTTTCAGTGGTTCTGCCAGTACGTTTAATATGTTACTGGCCGCGACGGTGCCCATCTTCACGTAGGAATTGTCGCTGACGCCGCCGATGTGTGGCGAAAGAATCACATTTCCAACACTCTGCCAGATATGCGGCGCAGTCAGGGGTTCTGTGGCAAAACTGTCCAGTGCGGCCCAGGCGACAGTGCCATTATCCAGCGCCGCTAACAGCGCTTCTTCATCAATGAGACCACCGCGCGCCGTGTTCACCAGGATGGCGCCTTTTTTAAACAGAGCCAGTTTCTCAGCGTTAATCATCTGTTGCGTCTGTTCGGTTAACGGGCAGTGCAGCGAAATGACATCTGCCTGTTGCAGCAGGTCGTCAAGTGAGGAGGAATCACACTCATCAGGAAAGGTTCTGGCAAAAGGATCATAAGCGAGCACCTTCATGCCAAAAGCACGGCCAATGCGGGCAACACGACCGCCTATGGCACCAAGCCCTACCAGACCCAGCGTTCTACCCTCCAGCTCCACCGACTTATGGGTCGATTTGTCCCAGTGTCCCTGGCGCATGCGCTGATCAAGCGGTATCACCGATTTGGCACAGGCTAAAATCAACGCCCAGGTATGCTCGGCCACGGCCGCTGCGTTGGCCCCCGGGGCTGACTGAACACTGATATGACGTTCAGCCGCCGCCTTTTGGTCGATAACGTCAATGCCGCTGCCGTGTTTGGAAATAACCCGCAGGTCAGGCGCGGCATCCATAATGCGGGCGTTGATTTTTCCGTATCGGACGATAATCGCCACAGGATTATGCTGCTGGCAGAGCTGGAACAGGCTATCTTCGCTGGGCTGTTTGCCGGCATAAACAATGCTGAAGTCACTAAGCAGGTTTACTGCCTGCGGTGCCAGATCATTACCCGTCACCAGGATCACGGGAGAAGAGGTTGTCATCAGAGCGTCTCCCCATCGTCCAGCATGCCAGCGGTTTGCAGGGCTTTCTCTAACCAGGGCGCGCGAAGGTCGCCATCACGAATGGCTGCGATACGGCTGGTTTCGAAATCGAGTTTTTTCTGGGCCAGTTCGAGTAACGCAGGAACGTCTTCACGCGGCAGAACCACCACGCCATCAATATCCCCGATGACGAGATCGCCTGGCTGAATGGCTGCGCCCGCCACAGAAACAGGGTAGTTGACGCGTCCTGCAATGGACTTGGTCGGACCGCAGGGATTCAGGCCCGCAGAGAAAACAGGGAAGCCGTTCGCGCTCAGTGCATCGGCGTCACGCACCGCACCATCAATAATAATTCCGGCGATGCCGGAGGCTTCTGCCTGGGTGGACATTATCTCACCGATTAATGCACAGCTGATATCGCCTTTGCCATCGACCACAATGACATCGCCCGGCTGGGCAATCGCCAGCGCGGCGTGGATCGCCAGGTTGTCGCCCGGTCTCACCTCGACAGTGATAGCCGGTCCGGCGACTTTCATTGTGGGGGACACAGGTTTTACGCGACCGTGCAGCGTTCCGCGTCGTCCGGCAACATCAGCAAGGATCGCCGCCTGAAACTGAGCAGCTTGTTTTACGCGCTCTGGTGCGATACGGATAATGTCGCGATTGATGAAGGTATTCTCTGCATGGGGCATAGATTAATCCTCTTTGTTTTACCAGGCACAACTAAGTTGTACAATATAAAACTACTATATCGATGTTAATTGAGTTCGCACCAGTGTTAAGCATTCATTTGTGATGTAAATACGATGTGAATCACAAATTGCGCGGTAAACTGCCTGCCGTCGCAAACAGGAGGACGTACCGATGGGGAATGAAGGTGTAATTGCCGTAGAAAAAGCGCTGGCGCTGCTGGATTGTTTCAGGCCTGGTGAGGAATCACTGACGCTGACCGCGCTGGCGCAGCTCTCGGGGTACCATAAAACGACAGTTTATCGTCTGATGAACTCACTTGAGCGCATGAACTATGTCATTCGTCGCGACAATGGCGTTTATACCCTGGGGCCAAGACTGCTTTATCTGGGCAAGCTCTATGAACAGTCCTTTCATCTGGCCAGTATCGTTCAGCCTGAACTTCACGCACTGGCGACTGCGACAGGCGAAAGCGCCACATGGTATGTAATTGAAAACGGTCAACGACTCTGTCTTTTCAGAGCAGAGCCCTCTGAAGGACTGCGTGAAACACGTCTGCCCGGCACTTATCTGCCGCTGGATAATTCGGCCATCGGGCAGGTGCTTCGTTACTGGGGGCTGAATGAACCTCTGTTTGACTCTGTACCTGAACTCCCGTTGTTCACGTCAGGTATTCGCGATCCGCATATCGCGGCATTCTCCGTACCGGTGTTTGGTGAAGGTAACAAACTGCTCGCGGCGCTGGCATTAACCGGTCCGGCTTCACGCCTGACGCAGTCGATGCGCGACAGTGAGATGGGAAAACTGATGAAAGAGGCAGCGTGCAGGCTTTCGGTAAAATCAGGCGCACATAAAGTGATGTGTGATAACGTTTATAAAATTTAGTCGTGTTGCCTGGCTGTGACCGGGATTTATTAGCTGCTGCATCCATGCTGCGTTTAACGCTCTGCGGGTGGGAACCGATTGATTTCCGCTAAATGACTAACAGCACGCTGGCGTGCCTGATGATGGGATCATGAAAGCCTCCGCGCCTTAAGTTGAGGCGAAACATCACTCCACCTCTGACATCTCTTGCTAAGCCCTCTTTGTGCGAGGCTTTTTACACCCGGATTTTACATCAGGTGTTAAAAGACTCGCAGCCTCATGAAAATTTCCCCGCTTTACTGCCCCAACATGAATTTCCTTCATGTTCGTTGAAATTTAATCACTTTTTTTCAACCGGGTGTTGAGGCATAAAGTAAGAATTGTTAATAACTTTGAGTCATATGAATAGTTGTAAAGGGATAGCCACGCTGGATAACCCTTAAAAGCAACAACGCATATCAGCGACCAGGATACCCGATAGCGATGAACAACTTAGCCTTTACCCTCAAGCGCATTCGTTTCGACGAAAACTATAATCCTTCGAAAAATACGCGGGCGACGACTAACTTCGCTAATTTAGCGCGCGGCGAAAAACGTCAGGAAAACCTGCACAACGCCCTGGTGATGATCGACAATCGTTTCAACTCTCTGGCGCACTGGGACAATCCAAAGGGCGACCGCTACTCAGTTGAACTTGAGATTATTTCTGCTGAGCTGAATCTTCGTCCCGGAAGCAGCGACGAAACGTTCCCGGCGATTGAGATTTTAAAAACGCATATCGTGGATCATAAAACCGGTCAGCGCACCGAGGGGATTGTCGGCAATAACTTCTCTTCCTATGTGCGTGATTATGATTTCAGCGTTGTTCTGTCAGAACATAACAAAGGTCAGACTGAATTCAGCCTGCCAGATGATTTTGGTCAGCTGCATGGCAATATTTTCAAAAGTTTCGTGAACTCAGCGGTCTATAAAGAGAACTTCAGTAAATCGCCGGTTATCTGCCTGAGTGTATCGAGCAAAAACACCTACGTGCGCACCGGTAATCAGCATCCGGTATTGGGCATTGAATATCAGCAGGATGAACCTTCCCTGACTGATTTCTATTTCGGAAAAATGGGTCTGAAAGTGCGTTTCTTCATGCCGCAGGGCAGTGTTGCGCCGCTGGCTTTCTATTTCCACGGTGACCTGCTCAGCGATTACACCAATCTCGAGCTGATCAGCACCATCAGCACCATGGAAACTTTCCAGAAGATCTATCGCCCTGAAATTTACAACGCGAATTCTGCTGCGGGACAGTGCTATCAACCCACGCTGCAGCATCAGGATTATTCGTTAACCCGGATTGTTTACGATCGCGAAGAACGCAGCCGCCTGGCCGTCGAACAGGGTAAGTTTACTGAGACGCATTTTATTAAGCCGAATCAGACACTTCTCGCGCAATGGTCTGCTGAATTCGTTCTTTGATTAATTAAATATAGAAGGTCACCTGCTATGAAAACCTTATTACCGACATCAACTGCTGGCAGCTTGCCTAAACCCTCCTGGATTGCGCAGCCAGAGGTGCTCTGGTCACCCTGGAAACTGCAGGATGAAGAGTTAGTCGACGGCAAAAGAGATGCGTTGCGTCTGTGTCTGGACGATCAGGTTCGGGCCGGTATTGATATCGTCAGTGATGGCGAGCAGACCCGTCAGCACTTCGTGACGACGTTTATTGAACACCTCAGCGGTGTGGATTTTGAAAAGCGTGAAGTGGTTCGAATCCGTAATCGCTATGATGCGAGCGTCCCGACCGTGGTGGGTGAAGTCTCACGTCAGAAGCCCGTGTTTGTTGAAGATGCGAAAATCCTGCGTAAGCTGACCGATCGTCCTATTAAGTGGGCGTTGCCGGGTCCGATGACGATGATCGATACCCTTTATGACAATCACTATAAAAGTCGAGAAAAGCTGGCCTGGGAATTCGCAAAGATTCTGAATCAGGAAGCCAAAGAATTAGAAGCCGCTGGCGTGGATATTATTCAGTTTGATGAGCCTGCGTTTAACGTCTTTTTCGATGAGGTGAACGACTGGGGCATCGCCGCGTTAGAGCGCGCCATCGAAGGTCTGAAGTGTGAAACCGCGGTTCATATCTGCTACGGCTACGGCATTAAAGCGAATACAGACTGGAAGAAAACTCTGGGTACAGAGTGGCGTCAGTACGAAGAGGTCTTCCCTAAATTACAGCGTTCAGCTATCGATATTGTCTCACTGGAGTGTCAGAACTCGCGGGTTCCGATGGATCTGATCGAGCTGATTCGCGGTAAAAAAGTCATGGTCGGTGCCATCGACGTGGCAACCCATACCATTGAGACACCTGAAGAAGTGGCGAATACGCTGCGCAAAGCGCTGCAGTTTGTGGATGCTGAAAATCTCTATCCTTCAACCAACTGCGGCATGATTCCACTGCCGCGTCAGGTTGCCAATGGCAAACTGCATGCGTTAAGTGCTGGCGCTGAGATTGTCCGCAGAGAGATTCTGGGGAGATAATTTTTCCCTAAGCAGATTCAGTCCGGCTGACGATTTGATTCCTGAAAGGCGATCAATAGCCGGACTGAGTAACAATCATCCCTCTGCTAATGGCCGATTTACTCAGGGATTTATGCCGTCTGCCTGCTCAGGCAGGCCGGAGTACGATAACGGCATATCGACAGCCCTGAGTCGTTTTATTTCTGAATACGCAATCAGCCGGATCGCCCAGTTCCAGACAGTCGCCAGCAGCCATCTCATAGGTGCTGGTACCTGCTTCAAAAGTCAGCGTCCCTTCAATTACCCATATCAGCTGGCGTCTTGAAACATAGGAGATTGCCGGCATCGGCACAGCGGTATTTGCCGGCAGTTCGACACTGACCAGATCGACCGGCATCTCGCCCGGTGAAACGTGGCGACGCAGATAGCCGGTTTCCGGATCCTGCCACACCGGCTGATTTTCATGCCTGACCAGCGTCCCGGTTTGCACTTCAGTCTGAGCAAGCAGCTGAGAGATGGTCATATCAAACGAGCCTGAGAGGCGCGCTAACAGAACCGCCGTCGGGCTGCTCTCCCCACGCTCAATCTTATGGATCATCGCCCGTGAAACGCCTGAGTTATCAGCCAGCTCGGTAAGTGACCAGCCGCGTTTTTCCCTTTCCTCTTTTACCTTCTGACCGATGCGGATGTTCAGGCTGTCTTCTTTGCTGGACTTTTTATCTAACATAATGGATAACTATCATAGTGAACAATTCATCTACTTTAGTGAGTGAGCAAAGGGGTGTCCACCATGATTATCCGTGCGGCTGTAGAAAGCGATGCTGAAATCATCGCAGAGATTTATAACGATGCGGTGCTTAACACCACCGCCATCTGGAATGAAAATCGTATTGATGTGGCTAACCGCATCACGTGGATAAACAGCCGCCAGCAGGCCGGTTTTCCTGTGATTGTGGCGACAGACGACAATGATGATACCGTGCTGGGATATGCCTCTTATGGTGACTGGCGTCCCTGGGACGGATATCGTCATACGGTTGAGCATTCGGTTTATGTTCATAAAGATGCACGAGGTAAAGGCGCGGGTGCCGCCCTGATGCAGGGGCTTATCCAGCTTGCTCGCGAAGCCGGGAAGCACGTTATGGTGGCGGCGATTGAATCGGAAAACGCGGCATCCATTGCCCTGCATAAAAAACTGGGATTTATTGAGTCTGGCAGAATGACGGAGGTTGGAACTAAGTTTGGACGCTGGCTGGATTTGACATTTTTGCAGTTGCGTCTGGATGACCGTAAACGACCCTGAGTTGTCCCTTAAAGTGAATCCTTTGATGATGCTTCCGGCAGGATGCCGATCCCCGCAGAAGAAAGCTATGTCTGGAAAATGTTTGATTGCTGCAGATCGTTTAAACCGAGAAACGAAGCCGCAGCGAACCAGGAGATGGCAAATTTGCACGTCAGCCGATATAACAGATTAATAACAATCCATCGCAGAGGACATCATGGCGCTTTCGCACGAATTAATCCTGATCTTCACCACCTACTTTGTCGCTACAGCCAGTCCCGGGCCAAGTAATATGGCGATAATGGGAACGGCAATGAAAAAGGGCAGAGGTGCCGCACTGGCGCTGGCTGCGGGTGTCGTGAGTGGTTCGATGCTCTGGGCGCTGCTGGCCGCCTGCGGTGTGCTGACTGTGCTGGCCACCTTCGCTCAGTTGCTGATCGTGTTAAAAATTGGCGGAGGGTTATATCTGTTATGGCTGGCGTTTAAAGCCGGCAAATCTGCGTTACGCCGCACTGAGGCCAGCGATTTTAAAGCCAGCGATGAGCGGGTCGCGTATGGCAGACTGTTTCGTCAGGGGATACTGATGCATATCGGCAACCCCAAAGCGATTCTTACCTGGGTGGCCATTATGTCGTTTGCACTGAAGCCGGATGTGATCGCCGCCACGCTGCCGATAATCATCTGCGGCTGTGCGGTGATTTGCGTGGTTGTGTTCGGCGGCTATGCTCTGCTGTTCTCAACCGCTGTGATGAGCGCATTTTACCGTCGCATTCGTCGCGGACTCGATGCGCTATTAGCCTGCTGCTTTGCGCTGGCAGGGCTGAAACTGGTATTCAGCCGCAGTTAATACTGATGAAGGTGTACGAGGGGTTATCCGCTTCTGGCTCAAATCCGCAAAAGATCATGCAATGAGCCGAAGCGGCATTAAAATGACAGGATTCCGGTAGCGCTTCAGCAGCCCCTTACCCAAACACCACTATGATCGCGCAGGTAGTCAGACAATCCAGAAATCTGAGTGAACAGGAAGATGAAATGAAAGGCGCATGTCTGTGTGAAACCGTTGCTTTCGAAATATCAGTAACCCCCACGCGCTATTACCGTTGTCACTGTTCTCTGTGCAGAAAACAGAGCGGAACCGGCTATAACCTGGCAACGATCGTAAAAGAGAGTGACTTTAGCTGGGTTTCTGGTGAGAGCCAGATCGCGTCATGGCGCAAACCCACCGGTTATCGCAACGATTTTTGCGCCAGCTGTGGCTCCACAGTGCCTAACCGGTTGCGTGGCAGGCCTTATATCTGGCTTCCGGTTGGTTTACTCAGTGAGCCTGCCGATATGCAGTGCACAGGTGATTATTGTACTGATGACGCCATGCCCTGGGACACAATCCGTTCAGAGACAAATCATGCCGGGCCGGTAGAATCGCTGGACTCTCTTCTGACGAGCTTAATGCTTTTTGATTGATGGCAGTGGTGCTTCTTTGTTATTCAAAAAGTTACTGAGTCAAAGCGACCCCATTAACGGCAAACAGACGTTATTCCGGCAGCCTGCATTCATCGAACATTATTCGTTAGCTGTAATCCCCAGTAGTCAGAACAGGCTTTAACATCGCGGGGAGAAGGAAGCAGAAGTTTTGGCAGTCTGACCTGGTCGTAAAGCTTTTTATGGTGCTTTCGATTTTGCGGGGCAGTACGGAGAATATATTTCAACATCTCCAGGCTCATCGGCTCTCTGCCCATCCCCAGACCGCCAATACGCGGCGTGGATGAGTAACATCTGCGAATATACCGCAGCAGTGCCACTGTCACTTTTACATCCAGCAGAATTAAGCCTGTGGCACGAGCGAATCGTTCTTCAATGCATTTACCCTCCATCACCCATCCTTCCTGACTCACCGCTTCAGCATGCAAACGGAGAAATTCTGCCGGTGCTCTGGGCATCCATTGGCTGTCCGGAATATGGTGAAGCTGGTCCAGATGAACCGCGGGTAGATCTGTTTTGCGAGCAATGGCCTTAGCTAAAGTCGATTTTCCGCTGTTCGATGGACCCATAATACAAATGCGCGGCCCAAGCGCGTCTAATGGAAGTGCACTATTCACAACGTTTCCTCTGAATTAACCCTGTCTGAAAATGGATAAATGCGTACTGCTCTGAAACTTTCCTGTGCATTCCGTAAAGTCTGAAACGCTGCCGGGACCCGTTGGCTGGTCAGCCTGGGGATTCTGAACCTTTTCTGGATCAAAGTCAGGCCGCAGCGGCGATGATAGCCAGACTTGCCCTGAGCCGTCTTAACCCAGACAGCAATAAGATTTCGGTAAAGATTGGTTACATTTTGCCGATAAATTGTTCAACCAATCAAACCGTAGAGGGCATTATGGGGTTAATCAATGGCGTGACAACAGAGGTGGCAAGAGGATATTTAGCCACGCTCACCGTAACAAACAGAGCTGAGAACACGACTAAAGAAACTATTACCGGAAAAGAATTACCTGCCAGTGTGGTGGTGATCTCATCCGAGGCAAGAGCGCGCCTGGTGCAGGCTATCGCTGAGCCCATCACGGCAGAGCAGCAGGCCAAAAATTCAGAGGAACTGGCAAAGACAAAGTCATCCGGTCAGGGACCGTCCGTTAACCTCGGATATGCGTTATTCAACGATCCCTACACCAGCTGGGACGCCAGAACATTTACTCCGCTTCTGAGTATGACGGCTGCTAATACGCAGACCGCTATGGATAAGTTTGCCGCTGCACTCCATGAGGTGCTGGCTGAAGGCCAGGTGGGCCGTAATCAGTACGATAATTCGGATACCTCGGAAGCCATGGCGCTGACCCTGATGCAGTCTAAGCTCCATAAACTGATTGAAAAATATGTCTCCGGCGATAACCAGAAGCAGGCGAATGAGATTGCTGATGAGATGATAAGCGTCAGAGTCGCCATTCGTGAACGTCAGACGTTGCTGGGAGCACAGGATACGCTGGCGTTAGCCATACGTCATGGAACACCCGACATGCAGGAGAGCGCACGTGACTATCTCAGCCAGGTTAAGAGCGCAATCGCACGGCCACAGGTGGAGCTGGCCGGGATGATGGAAGCCATGAAGTCGGGCCGTGATATGGACTCTGTCTTCAGCACCTTTGCCGATTTGATTCGTGCCACGCCGAATCCTGACAACAAAGCACAGCCCTCCATTGATGGCGCACTCAGTCAACTGGAGGTTTATCGTCAGCAGTGGCAGGCGTTCACTGAAAAATACGCTTCTTAATGTTCTTATGATCCTGCAGGCAGCACCTCCGTCCCGGCGAAGCAATTTGCCTGAAAGCGGCGTCTGCAGGATCTCCTCCTGACGTTACGCAGTCAGGCGCTGCGATGAGGGACTGTTAATCCCACGCGCTGTCACCACTCCACCCAGAAAGTGACCCTCTGCCAGAAACCACAGATATCGCCCTGGACAAAAAGCACAGATTACACATTTACAAATTTAAATGTGTAAATATAATGTCGCCTCTTCACACATCAGAGGACTTTTTGTCATGCCGTCACTTTTTACCCCCTTGAATCTGGGCGACCTTCAGCTTCGTAACCGCATTGTACTGCCGCCGCTGACGCGCTGCCGCAGTGAACAACCGGGCAACATTCCCGGCGAGATGATGGTGGAGTATTACCGCCAGCGTTCCAGCGCGGGGCTGATGATCACCGAAGGCACCCAGATTGAGCCTCGCGGGCAGGGCTATGCATGGACGCCGGGGATCCACAGCGAAGCGCAGATCGCCGGCTGGAAAAAGGTTACAGAGGCAGTACATCAGCAAGGGGCCACGATTTTCTGCCAGCTCTGGCATGTTGGCCGCGTGTCGCATAATGAACTGCAGCCGGGCAAGCAGGCACCCGTTGCCCCTTCAGCCATTGCAGCCGATAACGTCCGGGTATTTATTGAAACCGGACCCGGCGCCGGCATATTGACCGCACCCAGCGAGCCACGCGCACTGACTACATCGGAAGTTAAAGAGATCGTAGAGCTTTACCGACGCGCGGCGGAGAATGCCAAAGCGGCCGGTTTCGACGGTGTGGAACTGCATTCCGCCAACGGTTATCTGATTAACCAGTTTATTTCTGAGCACACCAACTGCCGTACGGATGAATATGGCGGATCTGCTGAGAATCGTCTGCGCTTCCTGCGAGAAGTCGTTGAGGCGGTCAGCTCGGTATTTGGCAGCCACCGCGTTGGCGTCAGATTTGCGCCTCTGTTTACCAGTACCGACGAAGAGCGCGTCTATCTCGGTCTGGTTGAAAGTGATCCACACGCGACCTACATCCGCGCAGCAGCACTGCTGAACGAGCTGGAAGTTGGCTATCTCTCCATTGCTGAAGCCGACTGGGACAACAGCCTGGAGATGCCAGAGAGCTTCCGGGTCGCGCTGCGGGAAACATTCCGCTCTCCGATCATCTATTCGGGTCGCTACACGGCTGAAAAAGCACAGCATGTGCTGGAAAAAGGCTGGGGCGATCTGTTTGGTTTTGGCCGCTCATTTATCGCTAATCCCGATCTGCCCGCGCGGATTAAATCAGGATATCCGCTGAATGAGGTCGATCACGCCTCCCTGTATGGCGGCACTGAGAAAGGCTATACTGACTATCCATTTTATCCATCCTGATATTCTGTGAGGCGGCATGTCACCCGAAAATGCCCTGAAGTTACTGTCCAACCCGACCAGAGTGGCAGTGCTGAAGTGGCTTAAAGATCCTGACGAAGCGTTTGCGGGCTATACCCAGCTCTATCCCTTCGATCAGTATGGCGTCTGTGCCAGCCTCATACAGGACAAGGCGGGCTTATCACAGCCCGCCACCTCGTTATGCCTGAAAGCACTTCACAATGCGGGGCTGGTTGAAGCCAGCAAAGTCGGGAAATGGACTTACTATCGCCGCGCCGAACCGCGCATTCGTGAAATAACCGATGCGGTAACCCAATCGCTGCAGGCGCTTTAAAAGCGACGGCGTACAGGGTAATGTAGATGTCAGCGCCATCCTTCTGAGGGTGACTTCACCGAACGCATTAACTCAGGGTCAGAAAATGTTTATGTCAGTTCTGTCTTTCACAACCGTCACCACCACCGCCTCTGGCGGCGGCGTGAGCGACTCTGTGACTGGCACCTGACACAACAGATTCTCACTCCCCGCCGAACCGGACGGGGAGCTGTTCTCCGTTCTTAAAACTGAATGGAGACAGGTCATGGTTACATCTGAAAGTGCACTTTTAATTATCGACATGCAGCAGGGCCTTTTTAATGGTCCCGAGGCTCCCTTTGCCGCAAATTCGATCTTGTCGAATACCTCAATTCTCATTACTAAAGCCCGGGCTTCTGCCGTCCCCCTCTTTTTCGCACGCCATATCGGCCCGGATGATTCCCCTTTTAACGAGCAAAGCCCGCTGACGCGCCTGATCCCGGAATTGCAGGTTAACCCGCAGAGTGATGTCGTCTTCACCAAAAGATATCCCAGCTGTTTCAGGGATACTGGCCTGCAGCTTCAGCTGAAGCAAAAGGGCATTAAGCAACTGGTGATTGCGGGGATGAAAACAGAGTTCTGCGTTGATACTACCTGTCGGGCAGCCCCGGAGCTGGGTTTTAACGTCGTACTGATTTCCGATGCGCACACCACCGTCGATAATCCCCACCTCTCTGCGGAGAAGATTATTGCGCATCACAACCAGACGCTGGCGGGCCCCTTTGTGACGCTGGCAACCGCAACTGACTGGCATTTCGGTTCTGCCGGTTAAGTCCGATTTTCTGACCCGGTTCCATGCAGTCTGCTTGACGAAGCTGCCTGCTTAACTTACAACTAAACCCGTCAGGGGAGTCTCGCCAGAGAGACTGAGAGGCTAATAGCGCACCGCGCGGCTTAGCGACCCTTAGAACCTGACCCAGTTGATACTGGCGTAGGAAGACGGGTATCTCATCAGATACTTGCCGCAGGGGCGCATTCGCAACGTTCCTGCCTTTTCCCTCTGTATCACGGGTCTTCGTTAACTGATAACGAGGCCAAATTGAAAAATCTCATCCTGAATCTTTCTTTTCCTGTCCGGTGGACACCATGAGCCGCTGGTCGGTGCTCGGCAGCGGCGTTGCCGGGCTTTGTGTCGCCACGCTGCTGCTGGAGCGGGGAGAAACGGTCGAAGTTATTACTCAGCCTGACTGCCGTGCAGCCTCGCACTGGGCGGGCGGCATGCTCGCGCCCTGGTGTGAAGCAGAAAGCGCACCACCACAGGTGATCGAATGGGGCCAGCACGCGGCCAGCTGGTGGGCGAAACGCGTTGATGGCGTGGAACAGCAGGGCACGCTGGTGGTAGCTCCGCCGCGTGACAGCCGTGAACTGACGCGCTTCGCCAGCATGACGCAGCAGCATCAGTGGGTCTCTCCCGGTGACATTGAGCCCGCGCTGGAAAACCGCTTTGCCCGCGGCCTGTTTTTCGCCGCAGAGGCGCATCTCGAACCGCGCCGCGCCTTGCAGCAACTGCGCGACAAACTGCAACAGGCTGGCGTCCCCTTTCACAGCGGTAAACCCGGCGGCAAAATCATCGACTGCCGTGGCATCCACGCCACCGATCGGCAGCCAGCCCTGCGCGCCGTGCGGGGCGAAATGGTGATCCTGCACACATCCGACGTACAACTCTCACGTCCTGTCCGGTTGCTGCACCCACGCTTTCCCTGCTATCTGGTACCGCGTGCCGGGGGCCACTTCATGCTGGGTGCCACCATGGTCGAAAGCCACGACAGCAGCCCGATCAGCGCCCGGGCGATGATGGAACTGCTCAGCGCCGCTTACAGCCTGCATCCGGCGCTGGCTGAAGCGCGGATTGTGGAGAGTGGCACCGGTCTGCGTCCTGCTTATCGGCAGAACCTGCCGGAAGTCCGCTATGAAAATGGCCGTTTTTCACTCAACGGCCTCTACCGCCACGGCTTTTTGCTGGCCCCGATCATGGCTGAAAAACTTATGCTGCAACTGACTCAGGAGATGACTCATGCGCGTTGAACTGAATGGCCGCACGATTGAAACCGGCGCAACGACGCTGGCGGAGCTTATGGCGGAGCAGCAGATCGATCCGCGGACCGTCGCCACCGCGCTGAACGGGGAGTTTGTACCGCGTAGCCGCTATGCCAGCCAGCAACTTGAGGCGGGCAACCAGCTCGAAATCCTGTCACCGATGCAGGGAGGTTAACCATGTTCTATCAATTTACTCCGCAATCCCGATTTCTGCTCGGCACGGCCGGTTATCCGTCACCGGACATTCTGCATCAGGCGATCAACGCGTCAGGCGCGGAGATTATTACCGTCAGCCTGCGGCGGGAAGGCAGTGAAGGCGGCGCTTTCCGCACGCTGCTGCAACAGCTCAACAAACGTATTCTGCCGAATACGGCAGGCTGCCACACGGTGAAAGAGGCGGTGACGACGGCGCAGATGGCGCGTGAACTGTTCGACACACCGTGGATCAAGCTGGAGGTGATTGGCCATGCCGACACGCTGCAGCCCGATCCTTTTGCCCTGGTTGAGGCCGCACGGATTCTCTGCGCTGACGGGTTCCAGGTGTTTCCCTACACTACGGAAGATCTGATTGTCGGCGAAAAATTGCTGGAAGCGGGCTGTGAAGTGCTGATGCCCTGGGGCGCGCCGATCGGCTCCGGCCAGGGGCTGCGTAATATCGAGGGGCTGCGCGCTATGCGTGCGTGGTTTAAAGATGTGCCGTTGATTATTGATGCGGGCATTGGCGCACCTGGCCAGGCGGCTCAGGCGATGGAGATGGGTTTTGATGGCGTGCTGCTCAACACGGCGGTGGCAAAAGCGCGCGATCCGGTGCGCATGGCCGGTGCCTTTGCTGCTGCGATCCACGGCGGACACGAGGCGTTTCAGGCGGGATTGATGGAGCAGCGCGACATGGCGTCTGCCTCTACGCCTATTTTTGGTCTGGCACAATTCAGTTAAGGAGCAGCGATGGAGCGTTATCAGCGACAGACGATGTTGCCAGAGATTGGTGAAGCGGGGCAGCAGCGGCTGAGCAGGGCAAGGGTGCTGGTGGTGGGGGCGGGCGGGCTTAGTGCAATGCTGCTGCCGTTACTGGCAGGCGCGGGTGTGGGATTTATCCGTCTTTACGATGGCGATCGGGTTGAACTGCACAACCTCCACCGGCAGACGCTGTTTGGCGTCGACGATGTGGGTCAGCAGAAAGTATTTTGCGCTCAGCGTGCGCTGGCGCAGCGCAATCCTGACTGTCGCGTTGAGGCGCATCCACACGCGCTAAGCGCCAGTCAACTGCCGCAGGCGCTGGAGGGAATCGATCTGGTGGTGGATGCGGCGGATAACTTCGCCATTACTTATCAGCTCTCCGATGTCTGTTATCCGGCAGGCCTGCCGCTGATCTGCGCCTCGGTGCTGGGACGCAAAGGCTATGTTGGCGGATTCTGTGGCGGTGCGCCTGGCTATCGCGCGCTGTTCCCGCAGCTGCCCACGGCCTCGGGTAACTGCAATACGGCAGGCGTAATGGGACCGGCGGTAGCGACGCTGGGCGCAATGCAGGCACAGATGGCGCTGAGCGTATTGTTAAAACTGACGCCATCGCCGCTCGGCTGCATGATCCACTGTGACTTTGTTGACTGGCATATCAGGCAGTTTCGTTTTGATGACGCACCTGAACCTGACGCGCCCGGCACGCCCTTTATCGATCGGGCCATGCTGATGGAGGATGATTGCATAGTGGAGTTGCGCAGCCTGGAAGAGGCACCGGTCAGTGTGGCCGAGCGGGTGGTGCGAATTCTGCCGCAGCAGATAGCGGCCTGGCAACCGCCGGTCAATCAGCGTGTGGTACTGGTGTGTGCCAGTGGCATGCGCGCAGCCCAGGCGGCTGATAACCTTGCCGCGCGGGGGATTGCGCGGCTTGCGCTGATGGCGGCAAACACGCTGTAACGTGCCGGTTTAGACTACCTCGACCAGCTGGAACGTCTCGAAGATCAGCTCCATTTCGCTGTGAAAATAGCCTTCACGCTCGAAGTAGCGCTGATGTTCCTGACGCCAGTGGTCGAGGCTGAGATCGCCTTCACCCTCCAGCATCGCCATCTCGGGCGTCACGCGATCAAAGCGCGTCAGGAACAAGCCGGTGGTGCGGATCACGCAGACGGGCTGCTGTTCGCCGTTGAGAACAATGCTGTAACCGCCCGGTTGAGGCAATGCTTCCTGATCCTGCCAGCTCCGCAACGACCCGCATGTGGCCACTTTCTTACCGGCAATAATCAGCGTTGCGAGCTCGCTGGCTAATTCCGGAGAGTCACCAAATGCATCTGTGAAGGCACCCGGATATTTGTCCTGCAGTTGTTGCAGCGTCATCGTCATCAGCAAATCCTCAATGAATTAGGCGTGCGGGCCCGGCGTAACGTCAGGTTATCGCCATGCAGGCCAGCGGTGCCGTTAAGATGAACAGCAGCAGCGGCTTTATTCCCACCGTCTGCTGCTGATAGCGGTACAGCTTACCCGGCCTCCACATGGGAAAACAGGCTTAATTATCAGGATATTGAGTTTGCGCGTGAGTAAGGTCGCAAAGGAGAGACTCAGTCTGGCGCGGCCAGGCACAGCCGCGCAGTAAGATTAACGAATCAGAAAGCTTGCCCAGTGCGCTATATCGTCACCGCTGCTGATTTCGGGCTGTACCAGACCGTTAACCATAAAGGTCGGTGAAACGTGAATGCCGTTCTGACGGGCATACTTGCAGTGCCATTTAATGGCGTTCTGCAGGTCGGGCTGATCAAACGCGGCGCTGGCATCTACGCCGCTGACCTCTTTCAGGCGGGCGAGGATCTGATTCGGCGTGGCATCGCGGTTCGGACCGGTACAGTGATCGGTGAACTCAAACTCTTCACGGTGATCGGCCACCGCCTGCATCACCTTTTTCGCGGCCTCTTTACTTTCGCATGCGGCGGCAAGGATATAGCGCACTATCAGCCCGGAATAGAGGTGCCACGGCTGTGATTGCAGACGGATCTTCAGGGTGATGTTCTCTTCACCCGCGTGCGCCAGTAGCGCGTCGAATTTATTGAAGGCGCGCACCGAAAAAGGACAGGTGGGTTCCAGAAAGACTTCAAAGATCTCAGGGCCGTGGCCCCATACCAGTACATCAGCGTGCTGACTCATCGACAACTCCTTGAACATTAACGAGACGGGAAACCTGTTTACCCTGGCAAATCCCTCTGACATCAGCCAGTTAAGAATAAGCTGCAATTGTTACAAAAAACAGCAATCAGCTGATGAGTCGCGTGTAATACGCGACAGGCAGGTCCATTAGTCGTTAGAATTGCCAACTTTGGCATTTTCAACTGCTGGCACGGCGTAGCCGCCCACGAACAGCTATAGTTGTCAGCAGTGTGCAATCTTTTGCAGGATGCAGCCATTTAAGCTGTTTCACTGCTGTTTGTTTGCCCGGAGCTGATAAGCGTTAGAAGAGGTTAATTTTGCATACCGATCTCACCTGGAAAACTCTCCATCACGTCATCAATCAGACGATCTCTGACATGCTTGACGAGCAGCAGACCATTGATGTGATATCACTGCGCGCCCGGCTGCATGAACTGGCTGAAAAAGAGGAGGATGAGGTTATGCTGCTCTGTTACTGGCAGGCGAGCAAAATTCTGATGCGATTACCCACGACCGTCACCGCCAGTCAGTTAATGACCGCGGCACGCCACGCTTTTCGTACTCCCATAGGTCACGATTTGCTTTGAGCTGAGCTGACTGGTTCGCGGCATCAGTGAAAATCACGCAAGTCGAAAACCTGGTGTGGCAGATGATGTAAAATCCGAGGTGAGCCGCTGCTAATCACCGCTGAGAATTTCCGGCGCTACATAATTTTCCCGGCGGCCAACTTATATATTCCCATTCTGGAATGAATATATATTTAAGGTTTATATTAAGTGCCTTCTTAGTAAAAATATTTTTTTCAATAAATAATCTTTTTACCTTCTTAAAGTGATGTAGATCAAGGAAGGCTACTAATGTATCTCTTCTGTGTAAGAACCTAAACGTCTTGTTTAATTTTTATATAGCCGTGAGAGGCTAATATAGCGGCAACATAATAAACCTAGGGTTTTTATGTTGGCGCATTTCTGTAAATGCATATTTATCCATCAGGTGACTCATTGCAGCCACTTTGCATGTATTAAAAGAGACAGGTTTGATGAATATCAGAAAACATATTCTGCCCGTGGCACTGGCTGGCCTTATGGTGTCCGGATCAGCATTAGCAACGCCTGCTGATGGCCCATCACCGATTACTCCTAATCCGGGAGCAGCAGCCGGTACACAGGGTGCCGGTGGTGAAGTGAAATTTACCGGCGAAATTACCGATGTTTCCTGTGACGTTTCTACCGCCAGTAAAAACCAGAGCGTTGATTTAGGTAAATGGGCGAAATCGTATTTCGAAAGCCGTAATGAAACTACAGAAACGCCATTCACTATCTCTGTTAAGGATTGTCCTTCATCAGTTAAAACCGTGGCTGTGCTGTTTGATGGCGATAAAGATAGCGGTGACAACTCCCTGCTGAAAGTTACCAGCGGTGGCGCGTCCGGCGTAGGAATTAAACTTTATGAAGCTGACCGAAGCACGCCGATTGCTATCGGATCCGTCTCCAAAGCGGTCAGCCTGGTAACGGCTAACGAGGGCGGTTCTGCGGACTTAAATTTCTTTGCCGATTATAAAAGTGATGGTGCGCCGATCGCTGTCGGTGCTGCCAACTCAGTCTCTAACTTTGTGATGATTTATAATTAATTAATAGCAGGGGCAACCCTGCTTCCCCTCCGAAATATCGATGGCACAAATATCTATGTTTAAGGTAATAAGACTTATTTCACTCTTTTCTGCGTGCATGCTGGGCATGGCTGCCCATGCGGGTGTGGTAATGGGAGGGACGCGTGTTATTTTTGTGGAAGGCAAAAAGGAGGCAATACTTTCGGTCTCCAATCAGGATAAAAATACGCCGTATCTGGTTGAATCCTGGATAGAGAACTTTGATCAAAATAATCATTCCCGGGTACCATTTATTGTTACGCCACCGCTATTCCGGCTTGATGCGGAAAAAGAGAATCTGTTAAGGATTAATTATCTGGGGATGCCCCTGCCGAAAGATCGTGAATCGGTATTCTGGCTGAATGTGAAATCTATTTCACCGACGCCGCGCGATAAAAGTAACCAGCTTCAGGTCAATATTAAATCGAAATTTAAGCTTTTTTATCGGCCAAAAGATTTGCCGGGTAATCCGGCTGATGCCTGGCAGCAACTCTCATTCCGCCATGAAGGCAATCAGCTGATTGCGCATAACCCAACGCCTTACTTTGTCTCATTTTATTCGCTCAGCGTTAATCATCACGAGATACAGGATCCTGGCATGATTGGCCCTGGAGAAGATCGGCACTGGCGCGTCGCTGATTCCGGCGCAGTGAGCTGGTCTGCAATCAACGACTATGGCGGCATTACCGAACAACGTACGCGCTAGTTGTTATTTGTAATTTATTTTGTTTTAAACCCGGAGCCATCATCAGTGAAAGTTAATCAGCACGCTCAGAGAGGAAAGAGAAGGTACGCAAAGCCGCTTTACGCCTCTCCCTGGTTAATGCTGATTTTGTTCTGCCCGCTGCGTGGTGCTCGTGCGGATGACTATTTTGACCCGGCGGCACTGGAGTTCTCATCCGATCAACATCACGCCACCGATCTCCACTATTTTGCTCGTGAGGGCGGACAGCAACCCGGCACTTATCATGTCACGCTGTTGCTCAACAAAAGAGTTATTGATAGCCGCGATGTCAGCTTCGTACAAGGCAGAGCGGGGCTGGTTCCGCAACTGACGGTGGCAGAGCTGGCCGCGATGGGGGTGAACGTCAACGGTTTTTCCGCCCTCACTAATCTGAAGAAAGATGAGGCCATCGAAGAGTTAGGCGATTTCATTCCCGATGCATCGACCCACTTTGATTTCGCGCATCAGCAGTTAAACCTTTCAATTCCACAGATCGCGCTGATGGTGAAAGATCGCGATTATGTCGATCCAGCACGCTGGGATGAGGGGGTATCGGCTGCTTTTGTGAACTATACCTTGTCTGGCAGCAGCAGCCGCAATCACAGGGACCGCTGGAACTCGACGTTACTCAGCCTGCGCAGCGGGGCCAATCTTGGTGCATGGCGGCTGCGTAACACGTCCACATGGCGCTACGATCTGGTCAGTCAATGGCAGTCTCAGACCTCATTTCTGGAGCGGGATCTTAAGGCGCTGAAAAGCCAGTTTCGGGTAGGGGATACCTATACGTCCGGCGATGTTTTTGACAGCGTGCAGTTTCGCGGTATGCAGATCATGTCTGATGACACCATGCTTCCGGAAAGCCAGCGCGGCTTCGCCCCGATGATCCACGGCATCGCCCATAGCAATGCGCGGGTAACGGTGAGCCAGCACGGCTATATGATTTATGAAACCGTGGTCGCACCCGGTGCGTTCGAAATCAAAGATCTCTATCCCACGTCCCAGAGCGGTGACCTTGAGATTACCATTCATGAAAGTGATGGCTCGGTGCGCACCTTCACTCAGCCTTACTCTGCCGTGCCTTATATGCTGCGTCAGGGCCATCTGAAATACGGTGTCAGTGGCGGTCGTTATCACTACTCAGGCAGCAGCAACCTGCGTTCGCCTGAATTTGTGCAATCCACGCTGTTCTACGGACTGCCGCATGACTTTACCGCCTTTGGTGGCCTGCAGGTTGCGCAAAACTATCACGCTGTGGCGGCGGGCCTGGGTAAAAGCCTGGGTGATTTTGGCTCGCTGGGAACCGATGTGACTCTGGCAAAAACCCGTATGCCGGAAGGACAAAGCCGGAGTGGTCAGTCGGTGCGTGTGCAATATCAGAAAAATTTCGCCTCCACCAATACGACCTTCAGCATGGCAAGCTATCGCTACTCTTCCAGCGGTTTTTATGCCTTCAGCGAGGCCAATGCGATGACCAGTCCCGCAAGCTATGTGGATAACAAACGCAGTCGCTCGGAGATTTCGATCTCTCAGGGTATCGGTGATTATGGCAGCCTCAGTGCCTCCGCGTATGTTCAGCGCTACTGGCGATCAGACAATGAAGATCGCACATTACATATGGGCTTCTACAGCAATTACAAAGCCATTTCCTGGGGTGTCGCCTGGTTTTACACCGACTCGACCAGTGCCCGTAAAGCTGATCGCGCGGTCTCTTTCAATGTCTCCATCCCCTTCAGCGCACTGCTGCCAGAAAGCTCCGTCAGCTACAGCATGAATGCCACTAATGATGGCGATATGTCTCAGCAGGTCGGCCTGTCGGGCAGCGCGTTGCAGGACGATAACCTGCACTACAACCTGCAACAGGGCCATGACAGTCAGGGACAGAACGTGAACAGCAACGGCTCGCTGGACTATCGCGGCAGTCGCGGCAGCGTCAGTGTCGGGGTCAGCCACGATCGGCACAGCAGCCAGTTTAACTATGGCCTGTCGGGCGGGATCGTCGCGCATGAACACGGCATTACGTTGAGCCAGCCGCTGGGTGATACTTTCGCGATTGTCCGGGTACCGGATACGGCAGATGTGGGCATCCAGAGCGGCAGCAAAGTGGTCACTGATGGCCGCGGCTATGCGATTGTGCCTTCACTCTCGCCCTACCAGGAAAACGCTATCGAACTGGAAACGGATACGCTGCCCGACAACGTTGACGTCGAACTGGATGGGCAAAAGGCTATCCCTACGCGTGGAGCGATTGTGATGGCCGATTATGCCACCCACGTAGGTAACAGGGTGTTGTTCACCCTTACCTGGCAGGATACTTTTCCGCCCTTCGGTGCGGCAGGCCAGGTCGCACTTGCTGCCGCGGGTAAAGAGAGCAGTACCAGCGGCATTGTGGCCGAAAAAGGGGAACTTTATCTGAGCGGTGTACCGGCTCAGGGCCTCATCGAAGTGAACTGGCAGGATGAGGGAGGGCAGAAAAGCTGTCGCGCACCGTTCTGCCTGCCAGCCGCCACTGGCTCTAACCCGGTCAGGCTGGTCTCTGCGGTTTGTCAGTAATCCACAGGAAGTTAAGATGAAATCAGTTCAGCGATTAATGACAGGAATCATACTGATGATCCCGGCGCTGGTTTGTTTGCAGGCGCTGGGGCAGGAGTCCTGTCAGGGTATCAGTCAGGTTGTGGTACAGGTGCAAAACGTCAACTATGTGCCGGGCGCAGCCGATGGCACGGCCATCTCGGCGCAGATGCCTTTGCAAAGCAGTAATGCCTTTATCTGTAATAGAAACAGCGGTGAGCAGGGCTATAACTACAAGGATCTGGGGTTTGAGATTAACGCCGAAGAGTCCGGTTTACAGACGAATATTGCGGGCGGTCATAATACGCCAATATATCGTGTGCCGGGAGTAGACAGCATCGGATTCGCTATCGGTTTCAGGGAGCCCTCCTGGTGCGCCGGTACCTTCTCTGATACCAGCGGCAAGGGCAAAATTAGCTCGATCTGTAATTCCCAGACCGGCCCACAGTTGAATTCTGCACATGACATTACACTTCAGTCCTATGTGGTCTTCTATAAAATCCCGGGCCAGCAATCGCCGCTTAATCCAGGCAATCAACCGGCCAATGTCGGTGAGGTGAATATTGGCAATGCCAGCTTAAAGGTGGGGGATAGTGCAGCCAGTAGTCAGCCGATCAATGATAAGCCGCAGATCTTCCTCTCCAGCTTTACCGTGCAATATGGCAGCTGTGCCGTTGTCACCTCCCAGTCCGTGATTAATGTGGAGATGGGAAAAGTGAGTAAGGCAGAGTTTAGCGGTATCGGTAGCCGGGCGGGAAGTGAAAAAGGTTTTCAGATTCAGGTGATTTGTGAACACAGTGCAGCGGTTAAAGTGGGCTTTTTCGGTATGACTACTGCGGGTGATAAGGATGCCCTTAGCCTGACGCCACAGAGCAACTCTGCTTCAGGTGTGGGCATTGCCCTGACCTATGGGTCCTATGGGTCGGGCCTGCAGGTTCCTGAAGGTCAGCGGGTCCCTCTGAATGTGCCCACCGATCAACTGCCGGTGCTGACGACGATCTCCTCACCCAATCAGACGAAGTCGATGGCGTTTAACGCGCAATATATTCAGACCGACGGGCAGGTTATGGCGGGCAAAGCGGACAGCACAGTGACCTTTAACCTGGTTTATAACTAGGTTGTTCAGACTGTGCATTACAGGTGGTAACGGTGTGATGCATGCTGAATGCGCCACATGTTTCTGCCCTGAGCGCTGACACAATCATTATCCGGGCCATCTCCTGCAGCAATCGTTAAAACCGGCACAACCCGACCCGCTGTTTTCCCCAATCTCTGTTAAAATTGAACCTCTGCGCCACTTTGCAGGATGCATGTTCGGGAGAAACTATGTTGTGGATTTGGAATGCCCTGATTGTTCTGGTCACTGTTATCGGAATGGAGATAACGGCTGCACTGGCGCACAGATACATTATGCATGGCTGGGGTTGGGGCTGGCATCTGTCACATCATGAACCGCATAAAGGCTGGTTTGAGGTTAATGACCTCTATGCCGTAGTGTTCGCCGCTCTGTCGATTTTGCTCATTTATCTGGGCAGCACGGGTGTCTGGCCCTTGCAGTGGATCGGCGCGGGTATGACGCTCTACGGCCTGCTCTATTTTATTGTGCATGACGGCCTGGTGCATCAGCGCTGGCCATTCCGCTATGTTCCGCGCCGGGGTTATTTACGCAGGCTTTATATGGCGCACCGCATGCATCATGCGGTACGAGGCAAAGAGGGCTGTGTCTCGTTTGGCTTTCTTTACGCGCCGCCGCTGTCAAAACTGCAGGCGACGCTGCGAGAACGCCATGGCGTTAAACGGGGCGCTGCCAGAGATCAGCGGAGCGTGGAGCGTGACGCGCCACCCGGGAAGTAACCGCCTGACCCGATGCCGCCACCAGCAGTGCCAGTTTCTCTGGCGTGCTGGTGGACTGGCGTTGCTCCCACGCCTGTGAACCCGCCTGAACCACCTTCATACCTATTTTACGATAGACCTGCTGCGCGGTAGCAATCGCCCACGCTGAACGCAGCGGTAAACCCGGCAGGCCAGCCGACGCCGATCGATAATAGGGCTCCGCTGTTTCCACCAGCCGACGGGCGACGCGGCTTAATGCCTGGCGATTTTGCGGTTCGGCCAGATTCTCTCGGGTCAGCCCCTCTTCAGCCAGCCACGTAGCGGGCAGATAGCAGCGTCCCGCTTCAGCATCTTCAACGATATCGCGCGCAATATTGGTCAGCTGAAACGCCAGACCGAGATCGCAGGCGCGATCCAGCGTGGCGTTGTCGCGTACGCCCATAATCTGCGCCATCATCAGGCCAACCACGCCCGCAACGTGGTAACAGTAACGCAGCGTATCATCCAGCGTCTGATAGCGTGTCTCATGCACGTCCATCGCAAAGCCCGCCAGATGATCAAAAGCGTAAGCAGGCAGAATATCGTGTGCCATTGCCACCTCCTGAAAGGCCGCAAAGGCGGGCTCATGCATCTGGGATCCGGCATAGGCCTGACGCGTTTTCATCTCCAGCTGCGCCAGGCGCTGTTCGGCGGATTGCAGCGATGGCGTATCGTTGCTGAATCCCAGTACCTGATCGTCAATCACATCATCACAGTGACGGCACCAGGCGTAGAGCATCAGCACGCTGCGTCGGGTTTTGGCATCAAACAGTTTTGACGCGGTGGCAAAGCTTTTCGATCCCACCTCCATGGTGTCTACGGCATGATCAAGCAGTGACGGACTATTCAAGCCAGATCCTCCAGCATCAATCCTGCGGTAGCCTTGGCCGAGCCAATTACGCCTGGAATACCCGCGCCAGGATGGGTACCAGCACCGACCAGATAGAGATTATTAATATTTTTATCGCGGTTGTGAGGCCGGAACCAGGCGCTTTGCGTCAGGATCGGCTCCACCGAGAAGGCCGAGCCCTGATACGCATTCAGCTCATCGCGGAAATCAAACGGCGTGAAGATGCGATGCGTGACCAACTGGCTGCGCAGGCCCGGCATGTAATGCTGTTCCAGATAGTCGAAAATGCGATCGCGCAGGCGCGGACCTTCAACGGCCCAGTCGATATCGGCGGTGCCGAGGTGCGGTACCGGCGCCAGCACGTAGTAGCTGCCGCAGCCTTCCGGTGCCAGTGAGGGATCGGTCACGCAGGGCGCATGCAGATAGAGCGAGAAGTCCTCTGCCAGGCCATCTTTGTTAAAGATCTCATCAATCAACTCACGATAGCGTGGACCAAAGCAGACCGTGTGGTGCGCCAGCTGATCGTGATGATGATTCAGGCCAAAATAGATCACAAACAGCGAGTTGCTCATGCGTTTGTTCTGCAGTGATCGTCCCTGCGCCTGCGAAGCGGGATGCTGGCTCAGCAGTTCGCGGTAGGTGTGAACCACATCTGCGTTGGAGGCAACCGCGCGGGTCGGGAAGACCCGGCCATCTTTCAGGTGCACCGCGGTAATCCTGTTTTCCTGGGTCTCCAGCCGGGCAACGCTGGCATTGAGCTCCACTTCGCCGCCCAGATCTTCAAACAGTTTCACCATGCCCTGCACCAGCGCGCCCGTGCCACCGCGCGGGAACCAGACGCCCCATTCACGTTCCAGCGCATGAATCAGGGTATAGATTGAGGAAGTGGCAAACGGATTTCCGCCCACCAGCAGTGAGTGGAAAGAGAAGGCCTGACGCAGATGCTCATCTTCAATGTAGCTCGCCACTTTGCTGTAAACGCTGCGCCACGCCTGAAGTTTTGCCAGCTGAGGCGCGGCCCGCAGCATGTCGCGGAATGACAGAAACGGCACGGTGCCAAGCTTCAGATAGCCTTCAGCAAAGACCGCTCGGGAATAGGCCAGAAAGCGACGATATCCTTCAACGTCACGCGGATTAAACGCGGCAATCTGCGCTTCCAGCGCGGGCTGATCGTTGTCATAACTGAACACCTTGCCGGACTCCCAGCAGAGGCGATAAAACGGCTTCACCGGCATCAGCTCGACATAGTCAGAGAGCTTTTTACCCGCGAGGGTGAACAGCTCTTCAATGGCGCTGGGATCGGTGATTACCGTGGGGCCGGCATCAAACGTGAAGCCCTGATCCTGATAGACATAAGCCCGGCCGCCCGGCTTGTCACGCTGCTCCAGCAGTCGGGTGGGAACGCCTGACGCCTGAAGGCGAATGGCCAAGGCCAGACCACCAAAGCCTGCGCCAATTACTGTAGTTCTATTCATTGCATCGCCTGTTGACGGTGAGGAGTCATAATAGCCTGTAACGCCGCCAGAACGGGGACCGGGGGCTTGCCGCTTAAGATGCGCAGCCGATCAGGCAAAGTGAGTTTTCCCGCATAAAAACGGGCGATCAGACCTTCGGGAAGGCCGTAAAAACGTTGCATAACCTGCCAGCGCTGGTCAGCCGGACCCGCCAGAAACAGCATACGGTTCAGCATGCGGAAGAAGCGCTGTTGCTGCCAGGCCTGACTGGCGAATTGCTGAATGGTGGCGTGCAGGGTCTCAGAGGTAAACGTCTGCATCTGCGCCAGCCGGTCAGCCAGCGCGACCGCCAGCGGCAGAGAATAGCCGGTAGTCGGATGGAATAACCCGGCACGCAAACCGCTGCAGGGCAGATCGTGTTTCTGCCAGAAGGCGGCCACGTCGCCGGTCAGCGTAATGGGTAACGCGCCTTGCTCTTCGCGTAGCAGCCGGTCTAATCGCCATCCCTGCTGCGCGGCATAGTCGCGGATATTCTGACGGGCGCGATCGCCTTCCAGCGTGGCGTTATCAATGTAATGGGTATCTTCAATTAGCAGGGTGTCTGCAGAAAAGGGCAGACTGTAGACAAAGCGATAGCCTGCCTGCTGATCTACCGTGGCATCCATGATGATCGGCGCGGTCAGTCCATGTGGCTCGCTGAGCTGCCACTCCTGTCCGACAAACGACTGGAAGCCCATGCGCAGCGCGGCATCGGGCTGGTAGCCACGGCCATCAATCACTGCGTCACTCTCCAGCACCCGGCCATCGTCCAGCGTAACCGCGCGTGAAGCGATGCTCGCAACCCGGGTATTCAGCAGCAGATCCGGCGCAAACCTGTCGCGGATGACCTGCGCGAAGCGCTCCGCAGTCACGCAAAAATAGCCACTGTTCAGACTGCGACTGCGTTGCGGAAAGCGGACCTCATAGCCAGGCCAGTGATGTACTACCAGCGGGGCGATCCAGCGATGCTGCGTTTCGGTGAGATCTTCCGCATGAAACGACCAGGTGTGATTGGCACCCGGTTCACGTTCGGCGTCAATCAGCAGAATGCGCAGGGAAGGCCGCTGCTGCCGCAGGCGCAGGGCGATCAGCCCGTTGGCCAGTCCCGCACCCACCAGAATCAGATCATACCGCGGCATAGTCTCTCCTGGTGAGCACCGGCTGGCGGGTCAGCATCGCCTGTTCGACGATGTCCGCCGCAAGGGTGGTTCCGCCCGCCTGACGAAGTGCGCTACGCAGCGTTTTCATCTGCTGAACGTAGCTTTCATCAGCCAGTAAGGTCTGGAGCTGACGCGCCATGGAGTGGCTGGTGGTAAAGCGTGAGGCGCGACGTCCGATACCGTGCCAGACCACTCTGGCAGCCACACCCGGCTGATCAAAGGCCAGCGGGATCGTCAGCAGCGGCGTCAGATGGTTAATCCCATCCAGCACCGTATTCATGCCGCCGTGCGTAATGGCAAGATCGGCCTGCGCCAGTGCAGCCGCCTGGTCGGCAAAATCGACCACCTGAACATGGCTGGCCCGCGCCAGTTTCTCCGCCTGGAAAGGTGACAACCGACCGCAGTGCGCCAGCAATAACTGAGCATCGATCTCCTGGCAGGCGCGGACGATGGTTTTAAACAGGCCGTAGCGATGTCCCTGCAGCGTGCCGAGGGAAGCAAAAATGCGCGGTTTGTCATCATGCGGGAAGTAGCGAGGCTGCGACGCGGCGGGTGCCGGTTCAGTGGTACGCAGCGGGCCAACCGAATGGAAATGATCGGGCAACGCCTGGCGGGGAAAATCCAGTTCCGGAATCAGCTGGCTGATCTGCGCCAGCGGTGAAAAACAGTGATGCAGTTTTTCCCGTGGCGCTAATCCCATCGCATGAGCGTTGCGGGCGATCATCCGATCGTGACGTCGCATCAGCCAGTCATAGATTTTTTCACTGGTGCGATAGCGTTCCCGTGCCTGATCGGTCCTGGCATAGTCAAACGGCATCACGGCCAGCGGGAAATCCGCTTCACGGTTAAGTGGCAGCGCACAGGCAACCGAAACATAAGGCAGGTTCAGCGCTTCTGCCGCCAGTGCACCGGCAGGCTCCATCTGATCGACGATCACGCCATCAATCGCCAGGGTGCTCAGCACCACGGGCAGTTCACGACAGAGCATATCGGTGCTGCGGGCCATCTCATTGATCAGTTTCAGCATTGAGGGGCCGAGAGGATGCGCCGCCAGTTGCAGGGTGTGTGCCAGACTGCCCGCCGGATGCGAGGCTAAACCCAGCGGGAAAAAGCCGATCCGGCTATCGGTGAGTAGCGCGCCAACGTCCGTCTGCTGGATGAAAGTGATCTGGTGTCCGCGTGCGATTAAGGCCTGGCTAAGATGCTGAAGCGCCTGCACATGGCTATAGAAAGGCGGTGCAATGACCGCAAAGTGGCTCATGCAGCATCCTTAACTGACGGCAGCGAGTTTTTTCTCAAACCAGGCCTGAACAAAATGGTGTGTGGCATAACCGTCCCGGCAGGCCGATAACAGATGCTCGCTGGCGCAGCGCAGATGATCGCGCAGTCGCGTTTCAACCGCCTGTGGCCCCAGCAGATTCACCAGCGTTGATTTCCCGTCATCCTGATGAGCATCTTTACCGGTGTCGGCCATGCCGTCAGTGAGATCGTCCAGTAGCTGGAAAGCCTGACCAAGATTAAGCGAAAAACGGTGCAGCTGTTCGCGGGCTTCACCTGAGGCTTCAGCCACGATAGAGGCCATCTGCATGGAGGCGCAGAACAGGGTGCTGGTTTTATAGTGATTGGTCATCAGAATGGCGTCAGCGCTGCGTGGCTTGTCACCTTCGGAGAGATCCTTAAACTGCCCCTGCACCAGCCCCTGCATGCCGACTGCGTGGGATAATTCTGCCACAGCGTCGGCTCTGGCGGTTGCCGTTAAGCCTTCTGCCGCAGCGACCACGCCGAATGCCTTACTCAGCAGGGCCACCGCGGCCAGAATCGCGACATGTTCACCATACTGGCAATGAATGGTCGGACGTCCGCGACGCAGTTGCGCATCATCCATGCAGGGCATGTCATCCAGAATCAGTGATGCGGCATGCACCATCTCTACCGCGCAGGCGAGATCAAGCAGGCCGGCAGGCGTGGCGTTGCAGCCCAGATCGCGCGCTGCCAGCAACAACAGCAGTGGACGGATACGCTTTCCTGGTGCCAGCGCACCGTCGCGCATGGCAGCGCCCACTAAGTCACGTTCGCTTTCAACCGGTAAAAGCTGATCAAGCCGTTGCTCAATGTCGTTCAACAGGCTGGCTGCATCGCTGTGTATGAAATTGACGTGTTGTTCTGCACAGACCGTCATCATGGCTGTCCTTATCTACAGAGGAAGTCACAGCAGGTCGAATGATTCGATGCCATCTTCAATAATCGTCCCCGACTGCCATAGCATAGTTGGCAGGTTTTCAAAGAACGGCGGGTTAATCCATTACAACTAAGAGTAGTTCACGATAATAAAAATGTCGGAGAATTCAGCAGCCTTCCGCGTTTTGCGGCGATAGCCGGACGGGCATTATGCGTGATTTAACCCAGTAATGCGCGCAGCTGTTTCATCACGCTGGCGACATCCTCCGCAGATAATGCGCCATCTTTAGCAAAGCGCACAATGCCTGCCGGATCAATCACCACCACGGACGCGCTTTCCGGCTTAAGATGCCAGCTGTGCGCGGTTACGCCACTGCTGTCGATAATGAATTGCTGCCACGGTGCCGCTTTTTTACTGGAAGCGATGCTGCGCACCACAAAAATGGCACTGCCAGGCAGCGCATCGTCAGTATTCACGATGGTGGTGGTCTGAAAACGGTCACGCGGCAAGCTGGCCTGCTGAATGGCTTCGATTAATCGTGCACTCTGATCCTTCGCTGAGAGACGACCCGCCACATGAATCACCAGACGCACTTTTCCGGTCAGAGTCTGACTGTTCCAGCGCTGATAATTTATGTCGCCCTGATTCAGCACCATTTCGCCTTTATCGGCAACGAAGACAGGTGGTACAGGCTGACCAGGGGTCAGGGTGTGAGCGGTGGCAAAGCCGGAAAACAGCAGGGCAATCATCAATCCATAATGGCGCACGGGTTCCTCACTTCTTTCTCGGTTTGCGTCAGACGCGGTGAACGCTCTCATTAGCAGGCAGAAGATTAGTACCACATCTATGTTTCAGATCAATAAAAGCATTCAGGATTTGGCCTGAAAATGCAGGGGAGATTGTGTTTACAGGAGGTGGGAAATGAGTACAGCATTGATGACATTACCTGAATTTGCCCGTTATATCGGCATTGCCACCCCAACGCTGGCGCGCGCCTTTTGCTGCCGGGGATCGCTGGCGGGTGTGCCGCTGCCGCAGGCGCTGGATGATGCACCGCTGACGCAACGCCACTGGCTTCGCGATGATGTACGTCAGTTCGATCATGCCTATAAACGGGTTCAGGCGATGCAGCAACGTAGCACGCTTTAATCTGCGTTAAACAAGACGTGAGCGCGGGAAAGTTCCCGCGCTTTTTTATGCAAAATTATCGGGCTTTATCAGGAAGCAGACCAGATTGGCATCCCGATCGCCCACGATCTCGACGCTGGAATCCAGCCCGCTGACGGCATCACCGCGACTCAGTCGCTGATCGCCGACGCGAATAATCCCTTCAAGTACGGTAAGATAAGCGACAAAGCCCGGCATCGACGGCACGTCCAGCGTATGGTTGCGCTCCAGCAGCGTGTCGAAGATGTAGACTTCCTGGCGCAGTTCCAGCGGCGCATCAGACTCTTCCGGCCCGGCCAGTTCGGTCCAGCCATTGGTCATAATGCCCTGATCGCGCTCCAGCACCTGGGTCATCGCTTCACCGCCCTGCTGTGCAGGCCGGATAACCGCCTGTAACAGCTCCGCTTCATATAACGGCACCGACTCTTCGTATTGAACGCCATCACCCGCGTTCACCACCATCACGCGTTTTGCAGAGAGCTGGGTACGTTCGCCGTTACTGTCCTGATGCTGCATCGAACCACGCCACAGGTAGGTGAAAACTTCTTCATCCTGATGCTGCTGCATCGGAATCCGGGCATCGAGTTTTAGCGACATCAGATCAACACTGACCAGCGGGCTTAACGCCTCGCCAGGACGCTGGCGACGGACGGTAAAAGGACCGTACTCAAACAGTTGTTCAGGATTAGCTCGCACAATGTTCATGATTTGCTCTCAAATAAAGTGACTCATAACAACGATCATAGACCTCAGGCGGAGAATGAGAAGCCGGGAGTTTTGCCCGGCTTCGTCAGTTATTTTGAATAACAGAGTTTAGGGTGTCTTGCCAGCTTACTTGCCCTGTTCGTCGCTCTCACCGAGGAAGAAATACCAGAGTGGAATCGACAATAGCCCGGTAAAGACCGTGGAGTAGAGCAGGATCATCATCGCCTGGGTGATATACATGGTCAGCGACCAGTGACTGAAGGGGATCTGATACTGATCAATCACTCCGCCAATCATCGCATTCGCCATCACCGTAATGACAATCAGCGCCAGCACCGTCACGCTGCGCAGAAAATAGCGCATCTCTTTGCGCTTCCCGGCAAAACGCGACTGGACGATGGCCAGCGGCGACTGCTTGTCCGGGGCGACATCCACGCGAACGACCGCGGCGCGCTGTGCGCTGCGCCAGCGCTGAATATCCAGCAGCACCAGCACCAGCAGGCTGATACCCATAACGGGCAGGGCATATCCCAGTGCCAGCATCACTATCAGGCTGGTGCCCTGCGCATAGCGCGGCAGCGCCAGCCAGGCGGATAACAGCGTCTGCGAGGGGTTGAGCTGCGGAACAGCCGGGCGACGAATCCACCACATGCGGTAGCCCAGCACAATCATTGTGCAGAGTCCAAAGCCAGACAGCGCCAGAATCAGCTGATTAGGCAGGCCAAACAGCACGCCCATATGCGCATCCACGCCCCAGCGGGTCAGTTTCGCCACCAGCGGGAAGCTGGCAAACTCAACGCGGTCGACCACGCTAAAATCAGTCGGATTAATTGAAACCGCATCGACCTGGCTTGGCCAGCTGCGGTCAATCTCCGAAACCGTCCACGCCTGTTCAGCGTTCTTAGGCTGACGTAGTTCCAGTTTCGCTGAGTGCAGTCCGGCCTGACGCGCCGCTGCCAGCGCCTGATCCCAGCTGGCATCCGGCTGATTGAGAATCACAGGCGCAGCGGTTTTGGCCGGCATGGTCATTCCGGACATCGTCATCCCTTCCATCGCACCGCGATGGTCAGCATGGGGATCGGCGGCTTCAGCGGGCGCGTTACCGTTTAGCGCGGTATTAACCTGCGGCGTTTTCCAGCCAAAGTCGCTGCGCATCTTTTCAATGTTATTGCCCGCCCACTGTGACCAGGTCAGCCCGGTTACTGAAAAGAACACCAGTCCAATTGCCAGCAGCAGCCCCAGCGTGACATGCCAGTGACGGGTTGCCGCGAAGCCGCTCCGTGCTTTACTGCGGGTGCGCGGCGGCCGGGTGCCGGACCATAAGACAATCCCACCCAGCGCAGCGACCCACAGCCAGGAGGCTGCCAGTTCACTGTAGTTTCGGCCAAAATCACCCAGCAACAGGCCGCGATGCAGCTGATCCAGCCACATGCGCAGCGGCAGCACACCGCTGGTGCCATACACCGTCATATCGCCTTTCACCTGCAGGGTGTAGGGATCAATAAACAGCGATCGTGATTCCGATGGGCCAAGCTGTGGCTCGGCAAACTGCACGCGGGTCGTATCCTGCCGGCCGGGTGCCGGACGCACAGCGTAAATGCGTGCTGATTCACCGGCACGGGCTCGCGCAGCGGCAATCTGGGCGGACAGCGGTTGGGCCTCACCCTGGGCATCGGTGGTCAGGGCATCATGGTAGATAGCCTGTTCCAGTTGCGGCGTCAGAACGTAGAGCGTGCCGGTGAGTGCCGCGACAAAAATAAACGGCGCAATAAACAGGCCGATATAAAAATGCAGGCGGCGAAAGAGATTAAACACCGTGCCGCGCGGTGCAGGGGACATTTCCTGAGAAGAGGACATAGCATTCCACACTTTTCAAAAGACAAAGACGATCAGGTGACGTTGTCACGCAATCGGATTAGTAAGCAGTGAGTGTGACGCGATAAAGGGTGGCGCGCGCGGTCGATGAAGACGCAACAGCCGTTGCCATTGGGGTGGATTGATAGCCGCTGGCGGCGGGGCGCGGCTGATCAGGCACATCCACCAGATAAACGGGATAAAAACCCAGAGCATCAGCGGAACATGCACCAGCAGATCGCAGTAGCCACAGGCAAAGCCCGGGCCCATCATCATCCCGTGATCAGCCATCGACATCTCGCTGTGATGATCCATCATCGGCATCTCTGCGCTCATGATCGAAGCGCCTTGCATCCTGGCATGATGTTCAGCGAGATTCTTTGAGATCATCGGTGCAACAAACAACAGCAGCACGGCCAGTATCGCAATACCGGCGGTGAGTCGTTGTCTGAGTGAAGATCCCGGCATGATTTCAACGGTCGTATGAGGTCAGAATTCAGGGCGGCAGTGTAACGCGAAGGGAATAAAAGAGTTAAATAAAGTGGCATTTGTTCCGAAAAATTTCGCACTCTTTGAACATTTTCACTTTAATTTCAGCATCATTTAACTTAGTTGTTACTCGCGGTGCACATACAAATAACATTAATCATTCGCCTGCGGTTTAACCAAACCTGATGAAGGAATAAAAAATGAAAATTGTAATGCTGGATGGTGACACGCTGCCGGTACCCCTGCCGACCGGTCAACAGCAGGCTGACTGGGAGATGCGCGCGCAGACTCCGGCTGAAGGCATTGTGTCTTCGCTGGCGGGCGCAACGGTCGCTATAACCAATAAGGTGCCGTTGCGGGCTGACACACTGCAACAACTGCCTGAACTGCGTTTTATCTGTGTCGCAGCGACGGGCTATGACTGTATCGATCTTGATGCCTGCCGCGCACGCGGCATCGTGGTCAGTAATGTTCCAGGCTATTCAACTCAGAGCGTTTCAGAGGCGGTGATAGCCGCGATTTTTGCCCTGCGCCGTCAGCTGATGGCTTATGCCAGCAATACCCGCATCGACTGGCCCCAGGCTAAGCACTTTTGTGTGCATCATCAGCCGATAGGGGATATTGGCGGTGCCACGCTGGGCATCGCGGGTAAAGGCGACATCGGCCAGGCGGTCGGCAGGCTGGCCCAGGCGCTGGGAATGCAGGTGCAGTACGCCGAGCGAAAAGGCAGTGAAAGGGTGCGTGACGGTTATGTCAGCTTTGAGCAGATGCTGGCGACCAGCGACATCATTTCGCTGCACTGCCCGCTGAGTGACAGCACCCGCCAGATGATTGATCGCGAGGCGCTGGATAAAATGAAGCCACAGGCGCTGCTGATAAACACGGCTCGTGGCGGACTGATTAACGAAGCCGATCTTGCTGCCGCGTTAAAGCAGGGGCAGATTGGTGGTGCGGCGCTGGATGTGCTGAGCAGCGAGCCGCCCGCTCCGGATAATCCGCTGCTGGCGGATCTGCCAACGCTGCTGCTGACACCGCACATCGCCTGGGCAAGTCGCAGCGGCGTGGAGAATCTGGTGGCTGGCGTGATGGCCAATATCGCGGCCTTTATTCAGGGCGAGCCAATTAATGTGGTGAGCTGAGTCAGATGGAATAGTTTTTAATGCCCGACAGGGGTTGATATTCAGAGCAACCTCGTAGATTTCAGGAAAAGCCTTTTACGCGGTTTAGTCATCAGGGTATTAATTTCGTTATTTCCATCAGGACTTTAAACGTTCGTGCGCTACAGGAATTAGCGCCTTTTACTGGCTGAATCAGCCGATGTAAGCGCTTCAGGAACAGAAAGGATTCTGGCCAGTGAAAAAGAAGAACAGTACGCCTGTGCCTCATGATGCCACATTCCGGCAATTTCTGACTCAGCCGGATATTGCCCGGGATTTCATGGAGCTGCATTTGCCGCCAGAGCTGCGCATATGCTGTGATCTCAGCACGCTGAAACTGGAGTCGGGGTCATTTGTCGAGGATGACCTTCGGCAGTACTTTAGCGACGTCCTTTACAGTCTTAAAACAACCGCTGGCGATGGATATATCCATGTACTCATTGAGCATCAGTCTGTGCCAGACAAACATATGGCATTTCGGCTGATGCGCTATGCAGTGGCTGCCATGCAGCGCCATCTTGAAGCAGGGCATAAGCGGTTGCCGCTGGTAATTCCCGTACTGTTTTACACTGGCAGACGCACTCCCTATCCCTATTCGACCCGGTGGCTGGATGAGTTCGACGACCCGGCGCTGGCGGACAGGCTTTACAGCCGCAGTTTTCCGCTGGTCGATGTCACGGTGATTCCTGACGATGAGATCATGCAACATCGCAGCATGGCGGCTCTGACCCTGTTGCAGAAGCATATCCGGCAGCGTGATCTGGCTGAAATGATGGACAGGCTGGTAACCATTTTGCAGGCTGGTTATCACTCTTCATCACAGGTGATAACGCTGGTACACTACATTGTACAGGCGGGTGAAACATCGGACGCCAAAGCCTTTGTACGGGAGCTGGCACAGCGTGTGCCCCAACACGAGAACGCACTTATGACTATCGCACAACAGCTTGAGCAGATAGGGCTTGAGAAAGGCATTGAACAGGGTATTAAACAGGGACGGACAGAAGGTAGTCGTGGAGCAAGCCTCAGAATTGCCCACACCATGCTGAAGAGTGGCATGGATCGCAATACCGTTATGCGGATGACTGGTCTGAATGAAGACGATCTGGCGCAGATTTCGCACTAATTAGTTTTTTGAGTTCTGATTATCGCTGACGACTCAAATCGCCAGCGGACTACACGGAAAATGCAAAATCAGCTTCCCGAAATCATGGGAATCCCGCCGCATTTCACCACAGCGAGCCTGTGACTTGCGCGCTCAGACTCAGAATATCGATCGCCCCAGCTTCTCGGTCAGCAATTCCAGCACAGCGGTACCGGCCAGAGAATTGCCCGCGCTATCCAGCCCAGGCGACCAGACGGCAATGCTCATCTCACCTGGGATAATGGCAATAATCCCGCCACCCACGCCCGATTTTGCGGGCATCCCGACCCGCCACGCGAATTCGCCTGCGCCGTCGTACATCCCGCTGGTGATCATCAGTGCGTTAATCTGCCGCGCCTGACGTGGAGTAATCATCTGGCTGCCATCCAGCGTTTTGCCCTGATTCGCCAGATAGATAAACGTGCGGGCCAGCTCAACGCAGTTCATCGACAGGGAACAGTAGTGGAAATAGGTCTGCATCACGCTGGTGACATCGTTATCGAAATTTCCAAACGACTTCATCAGCCAGGCGATCGCTGCATTGCGGGCCGAGTGTTCGAACTCAGAACGGGCAACGTGGCGATCATAATTGATATCGGACTGCTGACTCAGCTGGCGCACAATTTCCAGCATTCGCTGACGCGGGGCGGTCAGTCGGGTTTCCAGCAGATCGCAAATCACCAGCGCACCGGCATTAATAAACGGATTACGCGGCTTGCCCTGTTCCAGCTCCAGCTGAACCAATGAATTAAATGGCTGGCCAGAAGGCTCTTTGCCGACCCGCTGCCAGATTTCGCTGTCCTCATAGCGGGTCAGTGCTACGGTCAGAGAAAGCGCCTTGGAGATCGACTGAATCGAAAAGCGCGTCTCAGCATCGCCCGCCTGAAAGAGGGTGCCATCACGCAGGCAAACCGCTATTGCCAGATGATCGGCAGCCACATCCGCCAGCGCAGGGATATAGTCAGCCACCTTTCCCTGATGGATCAGCGGACGCACCTGATCCAGGATCTTCTGCAGCAGAGCATTATTCAGTTCAGACACGCACATTCTCCCGTCGATTCCCGCCGACCGGTGATGCCAGGCATCCGCGATCCGCGAGTCATTTATTGTTAACGGCTCCGCCGCATTTTCAGCTAATGGGTTTTGACTGCGCTGCCAGCGGAGCCAGCAGCATCTGTAACAGGCTCAGCATTGCCAGCACGCTGAAGGGCAGCGTCCAGTTACCGCTCTGCTCATGGAGCACGCCAAAGAACAAAGGGCCGAGTGCCGCCAGCGCATATCCGACACACTGTGCCATGCCCGACAGCTGTGACGCCTGACGGTGATGGGTGGCTCGAAGATTAAACAGTGAGAGACAGAGCACCAGTGATGCGCCTGCGCCCAGTCCGGCCAGTGTCAGCCAGATGACGGCCCACTGCGGATTGAACAATAGGCCAAGCATGCCGAGGAAAATGCCTGATGAAGCAATGAACGCGGTAAGCCGGGCATCTTTTACGCGCTTCAGCGCCACCATGCAGCCCAGGTTAGCGACGATCGCAATTGCCTGATACCAGAACAGCAGCCAGCCTGCGTGGGCCTGACTGAAGCCGTTATCCTGGGCATACAGCGTAAACCAGTCAATCAGGGTATAAAACGCCAGCGATTGCAGCGCCATAAACAGTGCGATTTGCCAGCCGCCTGCCGTTCGCCACGGATGGCGATATGCAACGGTCGCATCTGCGGGCGCTACGGTTGACCGCCGTTGACGTAACAGCGGCAGCCAGACGAGTAGCGCAATCAGTCCCGGTAGCGCCCAGACAACCAGCGAGAGTCGCCAGCCTGCCGCTGAAAGCTGGCTCAGCGGAACGGCAATGCCAGATGCCAGGCTGGCAGTAATCGACATGGTGGCGGCATAAAGGCCAATATATTTAGCGGTGTGGGCGGTGAAATCGCGTTTAATCAGTGGCGGCAGCAGCACGTTGGCGGCGGCAATGCCTGCGCTGAGTAACAGCGTTCCGCTCCACAACGCCGCTTCAGCAGGCAGCCAGCGCAACAGCGAACCGGCAGTGATCAGGCAAAGCGCGCCCCATAAACTTCGCTCGAGCCCGACGCGATTTCCCAGCCAGGCGGCCAGTGGGGCGAGCAGGGCAAACAGCATCAGTGGAATAAAGTTAAACAGACCCGCTTCACCGACACTCAGGCCAAAGGTCTGGCGGATATCCTGTAGTACCGGGCCGATGACAGTTATGGGCGCACGAAGGTTAGCCGCGGTCAGCAGCAGGACGAACAAAAAAAATGTGGCGCTGGAATACGCAGCGAGAGGTTTAGCTGGGTGTTGTACAGGCATCATGGCAGGGATCATCACATGCAGCAGTGCTGCGGGGGCGTTGGTTGACGTTAACGCTTACGCATCAGAATTGATGTCTGGGCGCTACTTTACTGACCGGTTAGCAGCGTGTAAAGCCTTGTTATGCGATGAAATAGCGCAATTGAGATCTCACAGCAGCGATCGCCTTGTGACAGGATCAATGGAATTCAGGTTCAGGGAAATGACCGCAGTCGTTCTGGCTGGGATTGGAGCCTGGCTGACAGGTCTGCTGGCGGGTTTCGGCCGCCGGAACCGGTTTTTCAGCGTGCCACGGGGCACTACAGGCACTGAGAAGAGAAACCAGAATCATCACACTGATAACGCGCATATCCGCTCCTTATTAACCGTCATGAACAAGGACACGTCGGTGATCGGCGGTTTGCAGGTCAGGGACGTCTTACCTGAGTGTGGTATCTAAGGGGATAATGTCAATTAAAACAGAGCAAACATCAGCGCAACAGGAAAACTCATCGGCCAGGTGGCACCCACCAGAAAGGCGCTCAGCAGTTTGATGCTCAGCTTATCTTTGGCGATGAAGAACGTGATCAGCGTAGCGATCAATGCAACAACGGCATAGAAAATTAGCATACCCTGGTACAGTGTCATCGATATCTCCGCAGCGGCATTAAGGTTTTCGCTGCGCATGATGCGGATTTTTGTGATCCAGATCAAGTGAATCAGGGTTTAGCATCTAAAGAAATCATGGGTAAGGGCAGTTGGTTCGCTCGCTGAACTTCATCGTAACAGCGGGCGATTTCAGGCTGAAACCAGGCGGGAAAAACGCAGCTAAAACCTTGGCTGATGCCGTAAGCCAGACTGAACAACCTCTGGCGAAGGCTCCCGGATTAAGCGTTGCCATGACGTAAAAAAGCCCGCCAGCGAGGACGGGCCTGTTATCGGCAGTGCATCACTACAGGATATGCGCTTTAACTCTGGCGGTATAACGCCATCACGTCCTCCAGGTCCGGCGTACGTGGGTTGCCGCCGGTACAGACATCATCCAGCGCGGCCTGTGCCAGTGCAGGGATATCCGCTTCTTTTAAGCCCACTTCACGCAGTGAGCGGGGAATACCCACATCGCGACAGAGCTGACGCACCGCGGCGACCGCCGCTTCCCGCGCCTGATCCAGCGACAATGACTCAACCTGTTTCACACCCATTGCACGGGCAATGTCGCGATATTTTTCGCCAGTGCTTGAGGCATTCCACGCCATCACCTGCGGCAGCAAAATGGCATTGGCTACGCCGTGCGGGACATTGTAAAAGGCGCCCAGCGGGTGTGCCATGCCATGCACCAGACCAAGGCCGACATTAGAGAAACCCATACCGGCCACATATTGTCCCAGCGCCATCTGCTCAACCGCCTCAATATTTCCTGCCACCGATTCGCGCAGTGACTGGCTGATAATCTCAATGGCTTTGAGGTGCAGCATATCGGTCAGGGTCCAGGCACCGCGTGTGATGTAGCCTTCAATGGCATGGGTTAAGGCATCAATACCGGTCGCAGCCTTCAGCGACGCTGGCATGCTCGCCATCATCTCCGCATCAATGATCGCCACTTTCGGTATGTCATGGGGATCGACACAGACAAACTTACGGCGATTATCTTCATCGGTAATGACGTAATTAATCGTCACTTCTGCGGCGGTGCCTGCCGTGGTCGGGATGGCGATGATCGGCACGCACGGATGACGGGTGGGGCTGACGCCTTCCAGGCTGCGCACATCTTCAAACTCAGGGTTATTAATAATAATGCCGATCGCCTTGCTGGTATCCTGTGGTGAGCCGCCGCCAATGGCGATCAGGTAGTCGGCACCTGACTCTCTGAACACCGCAACACCCTGCTGCACAACCCGAATGGTAGGATTCGGCACCACCTCATCATACACCGCCCAGTCAAGCTGATGTTGCGCCAGCAGATCGGTCACCCGCTTCAGCGCACCCGCCGCGACCAGCGCTTTGTCAGTGACGATCAGTGCTTTTCGCATCCCGCGACGTTGTACCTCTTCCGGCAAATGGCGCAAAGCACCAGCACCAAACCAGGCGGTTTCATTGAGAATCATACGTTGGGTCATTAAAACATCCTCTGTTAACAAATGAATTTTTACCATCCGTGATCCCCGGTTCATGTTCTGCGCAGAACCTCTCACTTTCAGGTAAAGACATTTGATAAAAATCAATCAATTAGTAAAAATCACTGCGCCTGTGTCAGCTGGTTTCCGTGCGGTATGTCTGAAATCAGGCTACTGACCTGTTGATGGATTTCTCACTGTCGTCAGTGGTATGTAACACTGGGTCATCAGCAAACCCGCATGCCTATGAGGAAAGAAGACATGACCCGATTCGTAATGAATAAAAAGGATGATCTCGTCGACAGCGCGTTAGATGGCATGATTTACGCCAGCCCGTGGCGCAATCTGGTCCGGTTGCAGGTCGATCCGCGCATTCGCATCGTGATGCGTAATGACTGGCAAAAACAGCAGGTCGCGCTGATTTCCGGTGGTGGTTCAGGCCATGAACCGGCCCATGTCGGCTTTATCGGCAAAGGGATGCTGACGGCTGCCGTCTGTGGCGATGTTTTTGCTTCCCCCAGCGTTGACGCGGTTTACAACGCCATCATCAATATTACCGGTGAGGCGGGGTGTCTGCTGATTGTGAAAAACTACACCGGAGATCGACTCAACTTCGGTCTGGCGGCAGAAAAAGCGCGCAAAGCTGGATTCAGCGTCAATATGGTGATTGTCGGTGATGATGTTGCGTTGCCCGATAACCCTCAGCCACGCGGCGTCGCGGGCACGTTGCTGGTGCATAAAGTGGCGGGCTTCGTCGCAGAGCGGGGTGATGACCTGACGGCGGTGACCGAGGCAGCAGAGGCAGCCAGTCGTGCTATCGCCACCATGGGCGTTGCGCTCTCAAGCTGCCATCTGCCGGATGAACAGACCGGCCAGCGGGTGCCAGACGGCAGCGTTGAAATGGGGCTGGGGATTCACGGCGAACCGGGCGTTGACGTCATGCAGACGCAAAACAGTCAGCAGATTGTGCAGCATCTGCTGGAGAAAGTGATGCCGGACAACGATCAGCCACGCGCGCTGTTAATCAATAATCTTGGCGGCATGTCCGCGCTGGAAATGAGTCTGGTCACACGCGACCTGATTGAGTCGCCGCTAAGCCTGGGCAGTGATTATCTGATTGGCCCGGCTCCACTGATGACCGCGCTGGACATGAAGGGCTTTTCCGTCACCTCCATGACGCTGACGCCGTTGTTCGAAGAGGCGATCTGCGCGCCGGTTGAGGTCACCGGCTGGGTTCAGGCGGTTAAAGTCGCACCGCTGCAGCCGGTTAACGCGACAAAAGAGGCAACAGCGCATCCGGCGCAACCCTCAGATAACCCGACCGTCGCTGCGTTTGTTAACAGCATCTGTGAAACCCTGATCGCCAGCGAAAGCGAGCTGAACAAACTGGATGCGCAGGTCGGTGATGGCGATACCGGTTCGACCTTTGCTGCTGGCGCACGCCAGATCCAGCGCGAATGTGCAGATAATCAGCTGCCGTTAAATGCCTTGCCCGATCTGCTCGCGGTGACGGGTGAGCGACTGGCGACCGTGATGGGCGGCTCCAGCGGCGTACTGATGGCGATCTTTTTCACTGCTGCTGCGCAGCAGCTGGCCGAAGGGGATGCGCTGCCCGCGGCCCTGCAGCAGGGTCTGGAGAAGATGAAGCAGTATGGCGGGGCACAACCAGGAGATCGCACGCTGATTGATGCGCTGCAACCGGCAATCGAGGTGCTGGTGGCGGGTAAATCGCTGGCAGAGGCGGCTGATGCGGCACAGCAGGGCAGTGATGCAACCGCCAGCATGGGGAAAGCAAAAGCGGGCCGATCATCTTATCTCAACAGTGCTAACCTCAACGGCGTGTCTGATCCGGGTGCCGTCGCTGTCGCCAGGGTCTTTGCGGCATTAAAAAAACTTTAGTGCTGTCACGACGCTAAACGCGTTTGGAGAAAGGCCAGTAACTGGCGGTTTACTTCGCTGCGCTGACGGTGCTGCGGGTAAACCGCATTCAGGGAGAGCGGGGGCGGCAGATAGTCGTCCAGCACGGTCACCAGCTCACCGCGTTGCAGGGCTGTCTCAACGATAAAGGCGGGTAACAATACCAGTCCTAAGCCTGCCAGTGCGGCATCACGCAGAACCTCGCCATTGTTACTCACCATCGGGCCCTGAACCGCCAGCCACTTGGGTTTACCATTGACCTGCAGTTCCCAGCCATTCTGACCTTCACGTCCGTAGCGCAGACAGGCATGTTGCAGCAAGGCTTCTGGCTGCTGCGGCACGCCTGCCCGTTCCAGATAGCGGGGGCTGCAGCAGATAACCCGCTTCAGCTCGCCGAGCGGACGGGCAATCAGCGTGGAATCAGCCAGCGTACCGATGCGAATCGCCATATCAACGCCTTCGCCAATCACATCGGCATAGCGGTCAGCCAGCTCAATATGAAACTGCAATGACGGATGGTGGCTCAGAAACTCGGCAATCAGGGGGGAGAGGTGGCTCATGCCAAAGGACATCGGCAGATTGATTCGGAAGGTGCCGCGCAGCGCCTGCTGCTGCTCTGACACCGCCAGTTGCGCTTCCTGAATCTCATCCAGAATGCGCTGAGCATGTTGCGCGAACAGTAAACCTGCATCCGTAACAGACAGCTTACGGGTGTTACGGATCAACAGTCGTACCCCTAATGATGCCTCCAGCGCAGCCATACGGCGGCTGACATACTGTTTCGATAGCATCAGATGCTCAGCTGCTGCAGTAAAGTTGCCAGCATGCATTACGGCCACGTAAATCCGGAGATCTTCAATCTGCATAGTGTCCACTTATTGGTGACAGTGACGATGATTCAGGCGAAACTTCAGCCAGACGCGTTAACTTATATCGGGTAATGCGTCACAGGGCAACGCGCCAGCTCTCTCAGCCAGCGCGACGGAGATCATAGATTTGCCGTTTCCTTACCCCTGAACAGGCGGTCAGTCGGGTCAATCGCGTTAAAGCCGTTATAGTAATCAGGCAGTGACGCAATCCATACGGAACATAATCTCTTGAGTAATCTGATAAGGAGTGGCTGGTGAAAAAATTACTCTGCGCGACCGTGCTGGCCGTTTTGCCAATGACCACGCTGGCGGCGTCGGTATTTACGCTGCAATCACAGGACTTCAGCGATAATGCGCTACTGGATAAAAAGTTTGCCGGTGCCAATAAAAGTAATCCTTCCTGTACCGGTGAGAATATCTCTCCCGAATTGAACTGGTCTGCGATTCCGGCGGGCACCCGCAGTCTGGCTCTTCTGATGACCGACCCGGCCGGGGCCAAAGGGCTCGGCGTTACCCACATGGTGGCCTATAACATTCCCGCCAGCCGCTCGTCATTTGCGCAGGGGGCTCTGACAAAGGGCAAGGACTACACCGGCGGAAAAAATACCCCAGGGACGCTGCACTATTATGGTCCTTGTCCGCCTGCAGGCAGTGGGCTGCATCACTATAACTTTGTGCTGATCGCCACCGATTTGCCGGTGGGTCAGTTGAAAGCGGGGTTAACCCAGGCAGAGCTGGTTGCACAGCTAAAAGGCCATGCGCTGGGCGCGGCCAGCACCGTTGGCCGCTTTAGCAATGAATGACCTGCACGTTTGCAGAGGCAGCGCTGAATAGCCTGCCTCTGCGCGCAGCGGATCAGTCGCCACTGAACATCTCGCGGATGCGCGACGCAATGTGATGGGTGTGCGTCTCCAGCGCGAAGTGGCCGCTATCCAGCATCTCGACCACCGCCTGTGGATTATCCCGCTGCCAGGCCACTGCGCCCGGTGGAATAAAGAACGGATCGTGCTTGCCCCAGATCACCAGCGTTGGCACCTGCTGCTGGCGAAAGAACGCCTGAAATTCCGGATAACGTTTCAGATTACTGGCGTAATTGAGAAACAGGGCCTGCTGAATATCTTTGTTACCGGGGCGCTCCATCAGCAGAGTATCCAGGGTATAGGTTTCCGGGGCGATCTGCTGCGGATCGCTCACCCCATGCAGATACTGCCACTTCACCCCTTCCAGCGTCAGGATGGCGTCACGGATCACCTGACCATTTGCTTCGCTGGGATCGTCCCAGTAGGCGCGGACCGGCGCCCAGGCCTCTCCTAATCCCTCCAGATAGGCGTTACCGTTTTGTGATATCAGTCCGCTGACGCGATCGGGGTAAGCCAGTGCCAGTCGCAGACCGGCAGGTGCGCCATAGTCGAAAACATACATCGCATAACGTTCCAGCCCCAGTGCATCGACAAAGGCGGTCAGCGTCTGGCCCAGCGCGTCGAAGGTCCAGGAATAGTTGCGCTCAGCAGGCACTTCAGTGAAGCCAAAGCCCGGCATATCGGGTGCGATGAGATGAAATTTATCGGCCAGAAGCGGGATCAGATTGCGGAACTGATGTGAAGAGGTGGGAAAGCCATGCAACAGCAGCAGTACCGGCAGGGAAGGATCGCCCGCTTCGCGATAGAAAATATTGACGCCATCGGCCTGCTGGTAACGGTACGAAATGGATTGATCACGCATGCTGAACTCCTGTAACTGGTTAAGTGGTATTTATGGGGTTACTAAGAGTCATTATGCAGCCAGAATGTAACCTGTCAAATCAATTTATAACGGTTACAATAAGGGCGGTGTAACTATTCAAATAATCCTTTGTCGGTTACAGTGGCATCAGCAGAGTTAACAAGGGAGGCAATATCATGGCGGAAACGCAATCACACACCGCCCAGGGACCGTGGTTTCTGGCTGATCATCCGGCGCTGGATTTCATCAATACCGTGGCCATCGTGGAAGGCCAGCCGCACGACTTCTGGCAAACCGATCAGGATGTTGAAGCCTGGCTACACCAGGCCGGACTGGCACCAGATGCCCCGGCTCCGCAGCATGAACCGGGTGCGCTGTTGGAAGCAGCGCGTCAGTTACGTCAGATCATTCGTGATAACGTGCAGCAGCACAAAGCGGGAGAGGGCGTTGATATTCAGGCGCTGAACGCCTGGCTGGGTGAAGCGACCAGCCATCTGCAAATGACCGGGGAGCCGGGCGCCTTAAAAATCAGGCGGGTCTATGCGGGCCAGAGTGTGATGCAACGGCTGGGACAGGTTGCAGAACAGGCCGCGATGTTGCTGGCGCAGGAGGATTTCAGCAGAGTCCGTGGCTGTGAACATCCCGCCTGCACACTGTGGTTTTACGATCGCACCAAAGCGCATCGCCGTCGCTGGTGCAGCATGGCGCTGTGTGGCAATCGGGCGAAAGTGGCGCGTTTCAGGGCAGTTAAATCAGCTGGGTAAACAGATCGGATGGCAGATAAAAAAACACCCTGCAGAGCAGGGTGTCAGAACAGTTATTTCGCGGCGGTCGCTGATGGCTTGTGCCGCTTGCGCAGCTTGTCGATCAGGCGATGCGCTTCCGCTTTGGTCGCTACCGCAGGGGATGAACCGGTCAGCGGTTGACGGGCTGTTTCACGTACCGTCAGAATGGTGAGCAGGCCAATCACGCCCGCGCCCATCATGTAGTAAGCTGGCATCATATTGTTTTTAGTGGTATCCACCAGCCACGCGGTAATCAGCGGTGTCGTACCCCCAAACAGCGATACCGACAGGTTGAAGCCGATGGCCAGCGCACTGTAACGGATATCGGTAGTAAACAGTGCTGGCAGCGTCGAAGGCATAGTGCCGCTGAAGCAGGTGTGCAGTACACCCAGAATCATCAGGCCGCCAAATACCGCCCACATATTACCCGACCCGATCAGCATAAAGCTTGGGATGGCGAGCAGGATCAGACCCACCGCACCAAAGGCAATCACCGGACGACGACCAATGCGGTCGGTCCAGCGACCCCACAGCAGCGTCAGCGGCATCATCACGAACATCGCCACCATCACCAGCAGCAGGCCACTTAACTCTGGCAGACCCAGCACGCCGGTCAGATAGCTCGGCATGTACGAGGTCAGCATGTAGTTAGAGACGTTAAACAGCAGTACCAGACCGATACATTTCATCATCGGTGCGCGGTATTTGCTCAGCATCTGCATCAGCGTCAGACGCGGCTTGCTTTGCTCCAGTGCTTCCTGTTTTTCCATGTGCTGCTGGAAAGCCGGAGTCTCTTCCAGCTTCAGTCGCACATAGAGACCAAACAGGCCCAGCGGCGCGGCGATAAAGAACGGCACGCGCCAGCCCCAGGACATCATCGCCTCATTCGACATCACGGTGGTCATCACCGTGACCAGGCTGGCACCCAGCAGGTAACCACCGATGGTGCCGAATTCCAGGAAGCTGCCCATAAAGCCCCGGCGTTTATCGGTAGAGTACTCCGCGATAAAGGTCGCTGCGCCGCCATATTCACCGCCGGTTGAGAAGCCCTGGATCAGACGTGCCACCAGCAGCAGAATCGGTGCCATGATGCCTATTGAAGAGTAAGCCGGGATCAGACCGATACAGAACGTACCAATCGACATCATGATCATCGTCATCGCCAGCACTTTCTGCCGTCCGATGCGGTCACCCAGCGGGCCAAATACCAGGCCGCCTATCGGACGGACCAGGAAGGCCGCGGCAAACGTACCAAAGGTGGCGATTAGCTGCACCGCGTTGTTGGCATCCGGGAAGAAGACTTTGCCGATGATCACGGCGAGATAGCTGTATACGCCAAAGTCGAACCATTCCATCGCATTACCTAACGCAGCTGCGCCAACTGCACGCTTCAGCATGTCGTTGTCGATTACGGTAATGTCGTCAACAGTCAGCTCTTTTGGCTTCCTGTTCCAGAAATGTTTCTTTGGGTGTTCAGACGATGAGTTTCTGGTGTCCATATTCTCCTCAGGTGCATCAATGAAGGAGTCTTATAGCTTTCGCAGCCGCAAACAATGTTCAGAAGAAACCGTGGAAATGAAAGCTATAAGAAGCCGAATAAGTTTTAAGTGAAGCGGCAGAAACCGCAGCCGGTAAACTCTAGACTACGATTGTAAGTTTTTGCAAGTTTTCAGCCGAAATAACTGCATTTACTGACAAACCCAGCATAGTGAACTTATTCACGCCTGCTTACGGGTCTGAACATTTGGTAATAACTTGCGGCTGGTGCTCTGGTTATATCTGGAACTGGTTTTCCCGGTGCTGATGCGCTACTTAAACAGTTTCAGTTCGTCGATGCGATCCAGCGCCTGCAGTAATTGCTCCGTCCCGGTTGTCAGGCTGATGCGAATATAATCACGACCCGCTGCGCCAAACCCGTTACCCGGTGCCACCAGCAGATGACACTGGGCCAGTAGCAGGGCGGCGAATTGCTCCCCGGTGAAACCAGCTGGCGCTGCCAGCCAGAGGAAAAAGGTGCCCTGACGGGCGCGTACCGGCCAGTGCATTGCTGCCAGCCTGGCTAAAATCACTCTGCGGCGCTGATGGTAATGCTCTGCCAGCAAGCTGAGTTGTTCAGCGGGCAGCGACAACGCGGTGATGGCGGCATCCTGCACCGCGCCATACACCGTGCTGTAGCTATGAGTATGAAGTTTTTTAAATGCTGCAATCATCGAGGCGTTTCCCACCGCAAATCCCACCCGCCAGCCTGCCATGAGTGCGCTTTTTGACAGCGTGTAGATTTCCACGCCCCAGGCTTTGCCATCGGGCTGTGCCAGCAGACTCAGCGGCTGTTCGCCCGACTCACTGCCCAGCGTGGCATAGGCGAAGTCATGAATCAGCGGAACATGATGCTGGCGGGCGAAGGCCAGCGCGTCGGCGAACAGCGCGGCTGTCGCCAGTGCGCCAGTGGGATTATGGGGATAATTGAGCAGCATCAGACCGGCACGCGCCGCGATCTCGTCCGGCACCAGGGTGAAATCGGGCAGGAAAGCATTGCGCGCCTCCAGCGGAATGCCATAAAAATCGGCACCTGCCTGACGGGCCGCTGAGCGGTAGAGCGGATAGCAGGGATCGGTAGAGATCAACACCTGCCCCGGATTGAGCAGGGCGCGGGGAAAACCATTGACGCCAATGTGCGCGCCCTGGAACAGCGCCACTTCAGTTTCAGGATCGAGCGTGACGCCGTAGTGACGCTGGTAGAAGGCTGCGATAGCACGAAGCAGCGCGGGTTTGCCCCAGAACGAGGGATACTCATGGTTCTCCGGTTTCGCTGCCGCAGCCTGTAATGAAGCGATTACCGCGGGCGGCGTTGGCTGACGCGGACTGCCGGAAGAGAGATCGATCAGCGGTAACAGCGCATCATCCAGTTGTGCTGCCTGCTTTTCCAGCATGCTGAAGAGGTTCTCTTCGAGCCCTGCGACCATCTCTGAAGCTGCAAACTCCGCCATATCTCTCCCGCAATAAACAGTGTTAAGCGGGGAAGAATGACACAGCTGACATTAAAATCTTTAGCAGAAATAACGCTGTTCTTTGCAGGGATTCGAATATCCAGCGTGTGACTATCGTTAGCATAAATAAGCCAAAGTCGGGGCTGGGTTTTGCCTGTTCCTCTCCGCGATGGCTGTGATTAAATCGATCGCTCTCACAATAATGAATCAGGGCAAACAATGCAGATCACATCCCGGGGAATTATTCTGGCGCTGACCACCGCCAGCCTTTTTATTTCTGCCGCTCAGGCAGCCGACCAGAAGAAAATACGGATTGGATTTAATCCAGGGCCTTATAAAGAGCAATTTGAAAAAGGCGTCGCGCCCTTATTAATCAGGCAGGGGTATACTCTGGAGTATAAAGATTTCAGTGATGGAATTCAGGTTAATGATGCTGTTCATCGCGGGACGATTGACGCCAATATCATGCAGCACCCCGTCTATCTTAAGTCGGTTAATGAGCGGCTTGGCATTGATAACGTTGGGATTGTGCAGGTGCCGACCCCGCCAATGGGGCTCTACTCTGGGCGCGTGAAAACGCTGACTCAACCCGCGCCGGGCAGCACGGTCTCTGTGCCCAATCAGCCCTCAAATGAGTACCGGGCGGCGCTGTTACTCCAGAGCATCGGCTGGCTTAAAATCAGCCCCGATAGCGATGCTGCCACTTTTTCGCAGAAAAATATCACGGAAAATCCCTACAAAATCGTGCTTAAAGAGATGGATAACGCTCAGCAGGTGCGTGCACTCCCCGATGTTGACTATGGAGTCATTCAGGGCAACTTCGCGGTATCCAGTGGCATGAAACTCAATTCGGCACTGAAACTGGAAGCGGCAACCAGCCAGTTTATTAACGTGGTGACGGTAGCCGGTAAAAATAAGCAGGCTCAGTTTGCCCGTGACATTATTGCCGGCTACCACTCAGCAGAATTTAAAACCTATATCACCGGTAATGCGCAGTATGCGGGCTATCTGCTGCCAGATTATTTCAAATGAGTCAGGTAGCCATTGCGTTTCGCCATGTCAGCAAAACGTTTGCGCGTAACGGTGCAGAAGTGCAGGCTCTGAAGGAGATTAATCTGCGTATCAACCAGGGTGACATCTTTGGCGTCATCGGCACCAGTGGAGCCGGAAAAAGTACGCTGCTGCGCCTGATTAATCACCTGGAGACCCCCACAACCGGCTCGGTTGAGGTGCAGGGTGAAGCGTTACAAGGGATCAGCAAAAAGCGCTTAATTCAGGTCAAAAAGCAGATTGGCATGATCTTCCAGCACTTCAATCTGCTCAATGCCAGAACGGTGTTTCACAACGTCGCCATCCCACTGATTTTACAGGGCCGGGATAAAGATTTTATCGCCACCCGTGTAGCGGAGCTGCTGGCGTTTGTTAACCTCAGCGACAAAGCCCACAGCTACCCGGATGAACTCTCCGGCGGACAAAAACAGCGCGTCGGAATTGCCCGCGCGCTGGCAACCAATCCCGCGATTCTGTTGTGTGATGAGGCGACCTCCGCGCTGGATCCCCAGACCACGGTACAGATTCTGCTGCTGTTACAGGAGATTAATCAGCGTTACGGCATCACCATTGTCCTGATCACCCATGAGATGTCGGTGGTCCAGAAGATCTGCAACCGGATGGCGGTGATGGAGCAGGGCCGTATCGTTGAACAGGGCGATGTCCTGTCGCTGTTTGCTGAACCGCAACAGTCGGTGAGCGCCAGCTTTGTGCAGTCCGTCATCCACGATCGTCTGCCACAGCAGACCCTTGCGCTGTTAAGCCAGCATCCGGCTGTCGACGTGTTGCGGCTGGAGTTTGTCGGCAGCACGGCACAACAGCCGATCATCAATCGCCTGATCCGTGAACATGAGGTTGAAGTGAATATCCTGTTCGCCAGCATGACGGAAGTACAGCGTACCATTCTGGGTTTCATGATTGTGCAGATCAAAGGCGAGCCCGCAAGACGCGAGGCGGCCATCCAGTTTCTCATCGCGACCGGAGTGAAAATCAGTGATGTCAGAACTCTTTGAAACCGCCGTTACCGGCGATCAGTTCCTGACGGCGATGCAGGACACGCTGATTATGGTGGCGCTGTCGCTGGGCTTTGGTTCGCTGCTGGGCCTGCCGCTTGGCATTGTGCTGGTGATCTGTCGTCCGGGTGGGATACAGCCGAATCGACTGGTACATCAGTTGCTGAACCCGATCGTGAATATCATCCGTTCACTGCCGTTTATTATTCTGCTGATCACTATTCTGCCGCTGACGCGCCTGCTGGTGAACACCACCATCGGTACGGCGGGGGCCATTGTGCCGCTGGTGATATTTATTGCGCCCTATATTTCGCGGCTGGTGGAGAATGCCCTGCTGGAGGTGGATGAGGGCATTCTGGAGTCAGCCAATGCGATGGGTGCCACCACGCTGCAGACTATCTGGTATTTCATGATACCGGAAGCCGCCTCGTCGCTGGTGTTAGCCCTGACCACCGCCACTATCGGCCTGCTGGGTGCGACGGCGATGGCGGGCACGGTGGGCGGCGGCGGCATTGGCGACCTCGCCATCACTTACGGCTATCAGCGCTTTGATGCCTTTGCCACGATTTCGACTGCGCTGATGCTGATTGTCATTGTCCAGCTACTGCAAACCCTGGGTACGCGTCTTTCGCGCCGTATCCGACGCGAGTGAGCCATGAAAAAGAATGATTTAGCCGTTATGCACTGGGGCACGTATCACGTCACCACCGAAGGGGACACGCTGACGTCCGTCAGGCCGGTGGCGTGGGACCGTAATCCCTCTGCGATCGGGCAGTCGTTACCGGGCGCGGTGCAAAGCGAAACCCGGGTCAAAAATCCGGCCGTCAGGCTCGGTTATCTCCAGAACAGAAGCGCATCCCGCAGCGGGCGCGGCAAAGAGCCGTTTGTGGAGGTGAGCTGGGATGTTGCGTTGCAGCTGGTGGCGGAGGAGCTGGAGCGTGTCAAAACAGAGCACGGCAATCAGGCGATCTACGCCGGCTCTTACGGCTGGTCGAGTGCCGGACGTTTCCATCATGCTCAGAGCCAGCTTCATCGTTTCTTTAACCACTATGGCGGCTATATCGCCAGCACCAACACCTACAGCATTGCGGCCGGTGAACGCGCGCTGCCGCACATCATCGGCAACCTCGATGAGTTACAACGTCACCATACCCACTGGCCGGTTCTGGCAGAGCATTGCGAACTGTTTGTGGCTATCGGGGGGTTGCCGTTGCGCAATGCGCAGGTCAATGGCGGCGGGGCTAACGACCATGCGCTTTCCCATTGGTTAACCACGCTGCGGCAGAATGGCACCCGGTTTATCAACATCAGTCCGGTCAGAAACGATCTTGCTGGGGTGGTGGATGCAGAGTGGCTGGCGATACAGCCCGGCTCCGATACGGCGCTGTTACTGGCAATCGGGCAGGTGTTAATTACTGAATCTCTTTACGATGCGTCATTCACAGAACGTTACACGGTGGGCTTTGACCACTATGCCGCCTACCTGCTGGGTGAACGCGACGGGATAGCTAAAACGCCAGAATGGGCCGCTCCGCTGACCGGGCTGGCGGCCGCGGAGATCCGTGCGTTGGCACGGCAGATGGCGGCGCATAAAACGATGGTGAATATTGCCTGGTCAGTGCAGCGGGCGCGGCAGGGCGAGCAGGCTTTCTGGGCCACCGTTGCGACTAGCGCTCTTCTGGGTCAGATCGGCACGCCCGGCGGCGGGCTGGGCTTTGGTTACGCCTCAACCAATCTGGCCGGTGCCGCCCGGCGACAGTTTTCCGGGCCTCGTCTGCCCGCCGGTCATAATCCGGTTCAGGAGACGATTCCGGTGGCACGCATCGCCGACATGTTGCTCAATCCCGGAGGGCACTATGAGTTTGATGGGCAACAGCGGGTCTATCCCGACATCCGGCTGGTCTACTGGGCGGGCGGCAATGTCTTTCATCATCATCAGGATATCAACAAGCTGATACGCGCCTGGCAGCGGCCGGACACTGTAATTGTGCATGAGCAGTTCTGGACGGCGCAGGCAAAATTTGCCGACATCGTGCTGCCTGCGACCACGTCGCTGGAGCGTGAAGATATTGGCAGCGCCAGCAACGACGGTTTTATCATCGCCATGCCGCAGCATCTGCCGCCGTTTGCAGCTGCAAAATCGGATTACGCAATTTTTGCCGCTCTGTCGCAGCGGCTCGGTTTTGCTGACGCCTTTACGCAGGGGCGTGATGAGCGCCAGTGGCTTCAGTCACTCTATGAAGATTCCCGGCCACGCGCGGCAGCGCAGGGCATCGAACTGCCGCCCTTTGAGGCGTTCTGGTCACAGGGAGTGGTGGAGTATCCCGCGCCAGAGACGCCGCAGATCCTGCTAAAACCGTTTCGCGATAACCCGGAGTCAGCCCCGCTCAGCACGCCGTCGGGGAAAATCGAGCTTTTTTCTCAGCAGGTGGCCGATTTCGGGTATGACGAAGCGCCCGGATTTGCCTGCTGGTATGCGCCGGAATACCAGGCGCAACAGCAGGAAAAGCAGCAGTGGCCGTTGCATCTGCTCTCCAGCCAGCCACGGACCCGGTTGCATAGTCAGTACGATCATGGACGGGTCAGCCGGGCCACCAAAATTGCCGGGCGTGAGCCACTCTGGATGCATCCTGAAGATGCTGCTGCGCGCGGCATTGAGGAGAACAGCATCGTAAAAGTCTTTAACGGACGCGGCGCGCTGCTGGCGGGTGTGCATCTGACGCAGGATATCCTGCCGGGTGTCGTACAGATGTCGACCGGCGCCTGGTATGACCCGCTCGATCAGCAGGAGGGCCAGCCGCTGGATAAACACGGCAATCCCAATGTGCTGACCCAGGATAGCGGCAGTTCACGACTCGGCCAGGGGTGCAGTGCGCAGACCTGTTTTGTCGAGATTGCGCTTTATCAACAGCCTTTGCCTGAGATTACGGCATGGTTACCGCCGGCATTCGTGGCGTGGAGCGCAGAGTAATCTGCGGGTTTAAAGCCCGCGGCGTGGTGGGATATTCCCATCCGTCGCATATACATAGCAGGATTAGTTGGTAGTTAACGCATAAATGAAATGGCAGTGTAAAGCGATTCCATGCCAACAGAGTGTCAATCATGAGCGCGTTAACCACAGCAGAATTGCCGGTAATTGATTTCGCATTATTGTCAGGTAATCAACAGCAGCAGCAACAGGTCCTGGAAAAATTAAGCCAGGCCGCGCGTGATGTCGGTTTCTTCTATTTAATCAATCACGGCATCGACCGTGAACTATTAGATGAGGTTCAGCACGTCGCGCGGAAATTTTTTGCCCTGCCACAGGCGGATAAATCCGCAGTGGCGATGGCGAACTCGCCGCATTTTCGCGGCTATAACCTGGCGGGGGTTGAAATAACCCGCAGCCAGCCTGACTATCGCGAGCAGTTTGATATTGGTGCGGAACGGGAAGCGCTGCCCGTTACCGCCGATTCACCCACCTGGCAACGGATGCAGGGGCCGAATCAGTGGCCTGAAGCTTTACCTGAACTGCAAACGGTGGTCACCCGCTGGCAGCAGCAGATGACAGCGGTGGCGCTGGAGCTGCTGCGCGCCTTTGCCGGGGCACTGAATCTGCCGCGCAACGCCTTCGATAACCTCTATGGCGACTATCCCAACGAACATATCAAACTGATCCGTTATCCGGGCCGCACGGAGGGCGAATCACGCCAGGGTGTTGGCGCGCACAAAGATTCAGGCTTCCTGACGATGTTACTGCAGGACGATCAGCCGGGCTTACAGGTGGAAGTGACGCCGGACAACTGGATCGATGCCTCACCACTGCCGGGCGCGTTTGTGGTGAACATTGGCGAGCTGCTGGAGCTGGCAACCAACGGTTATCTTCGCGCAACGGTGCACCGTGTGGTGTCGCCACCGCAGAGCAGCGAGCGCTTATCCATCGCCTTTTTCCTTGGCGCGCAACTCGACGCCGTGGTGCCGATCTATCAACTGCCTCCTCAGCTGGCTGAACTGGCACAGGGACCGAGCAGCGATCCGCTTAATCCGCTGCTGCGCGAAGTGGGCTGGAACTACCTTAAAGGCCGGCTGCGTTCGCATCCGGAAGTTGCCCAGCGTTTCTACCCCGAACACAACACCCACTGATAACGATAAGAGATAAATGATGATGATTAAAAAGCGCTTTCTGGCCCTGGCCGGTCTTTCACTGCTGATTGCCCAGAGTTTACAGGCCGCGCCGCTGCGCGTAGCAGCCGATCCGCTGCCCCATGCGGAAATCCTGGAGTATGTCAAAACCCTGGATCCGAAACTGGATCTCAAAATTGTTGAGCTGAGCGGGGGCGTGAATGCCAATGAGCTGCTGGCCGCCGGGGATGTGGATGCCAACTACTTCCAGCATCTGCCTTACCTGAAAGATCAGGAGAAGGCGCTGGGGAAAACCTTTGCCGTGGCCGCCAGTGTTCACATCGAGCCGCTGGGTATCTATTCGCGGAAAGTGAAAAGTTTAGCGGCGCTACCTGAAGGGGCCAGCATTGCGGTACCGAACAATACCACTAACCTGAGCCGCGCACTCTGGCTGTTGCAGGACAAAGGGGTGATCAAACTCAACGCGCAGGGTGAAACGGGTTCGACGCTGGTGACGCCAAAAGATATCAGTGATAACCCGAAGAAAATTAAGATCGTTGAGATTGAGTCGCCGCAACTGCCACGCTCGCTGGATGATGTGGATGCCGCAATTATCAACGGCAACTACGCGCTTGAAGCAGGTCTGACCCCATCGAAAGATGCGCTGGGACTGGAGTCTGCAGCACATAATCCCTACGCCAACCTGCTGGTAACGACGCCAGAACTGGCGAAAGATCCCCGCGTGTTACAGCTGGCGAAAGATCTGCGCTCGCCGCAGGTAGCGGAGTTTATCCGTAAAAATTATCAGGGCTCAGTGATTCCGGTTGCGGACCAGCAGCATGATTAAACTCAGTCATCTCAGCAAACAGTATCCTGGCGCATCTGCGCCAGCGTTAGACGACATCTCACTCACCATCGAAGAGGGGACCATCTTTGGCATCCTCGGTCGGAGCGGAGCGGGAAAAAGTACACTATTGCGCTGCCTCAATCGGCTGGAGAGTCCCACCAGCGGCCTGATTGAAATTGACGGGCAGGATCTCGCTGCGATGAGCCTGGCGCAACTGCGTCAGCAGCGACAGCAGATGGGGATGATCTTCCAGCACTTCAATCTGCTGCATTCGCGCAACGTGCAGGACAACGTCGATCTGGCGCTGGAGATTGCCGGTGTGCCTGCGGCTGAACGTCGCGAGCGGGTCGCATCGCTGCTGAAACTGGTGGGGCTGGCCTCCTTTGCTGCGGCCTGGCCGTCGCAGCTCTCCGGTGGACAGAAACAGCGCGTCGGCATCGCCCGCGCGCTGGCCGCCCGACCCCGTTATCTGTTGTGCGATGAGGCGACCAGCGCGCTGGATCCCGAAACCACCACTTCGATTCTCGATCTGCTGGCCGATATTCAGCAGCAGCTCAATATCACCATTGTATTGATCACCCATGAAATGGCGGTGGTGAAGCGGATTTGTGACGGGGCGGCGCTGCTTGAGAATGGCCAGCTGGTTGAGAGCGGCAGCCTGAGCCAGATCATGGGACGTGAAGAGGGACGCCTGCGCAAAATGCTGCTGAAGGATGGCGAAGCAGACCGGGCGTTTATCGAAAAATATCAGCATGAGGCGTTAACCCGATGCGTAGCATGAGTAGTGAGCGGTTTCAGGAACTGCTGCTGAACGCCACTGGCGAAACACTGTATATGGTGTTGCTGGCGGCCCTTTTCACGGTCGCGATAGGGCTGCCGGTAGGCGTGCTGCTGTTTCTGACCCGGCCAAAAGGCATTCTGCCCAATCGCGCGATTTCACTGCTGCTGAATACGCTGGTAAATACCGGACGCGCCTTGCCATTTGTGGTGCTGCTGATTGCGCTGATCCCCTTTACCCGTCTGCTGGTCGGCACCACGCTGGGCAGCACTGCCGCTATTGTGCCGATTACGCTGGGGGCATTTCCCTTTTTCGCCCGCATCGTGGAGAACGCGCTGGATGAGGTCGACCGCGGCCGCATAGAAGCGGTGGTATCAATGGGCGGTACGCTGTGGCATATCGTCAGCCGTGTGCTGCTGCCGGAAGCGCTTCCCGCTCTGGTGGCGGGCGTTACCCTGACGATTGTGATGTTGATTGGCTTCTCGGCGATGGCGGGTGTGGTTGGCGGTGGCGGGCTGGGCGATCTGGCGATTCGCTACGGTTATCAGCGCTTTGATAACCAAATCATGGCGGCCACCATTGTGGTGCTGCTGGCGCTGGTAATGCTGATTCAGAAACTCGGCGACCGGCTGGTGCGCTCGCTGGCTTATCGTCGATAAGGGGGAACGATGTTTCGCGTGATGTCGCCGAAAGGCTATCTGCAACGGCCAGGGCTGCGGGCCGGGGTGGGAGAAATTATCCGGCCGCTTGCCTCGCATATTCACATCTTCACCTCGCCGCGGGCCTGGCAGGCGGTGAATCCTGACATGAGCATAAGTCTGGAACGGGCGGGGATCCGCTGGCAGCTCGACACCCTGACCGGTGAGTGTACCGACGCGGCGATTGCTGCCCTGCAACAGCAGGTGCAGACGCACGGCGCTACCCTGATTCTGGCAGTCGGCGGCGGGCGGGTGCTGGACTGCGCCAAAGCGGTCAACGACGCGCTGCCGGATATCCGGCTGGTGAACTTCGCCACGCTGGCCGCCACCTGTGCCGCCTGGTCTCCGCTGGCGATTATCTATGATGAGCGCGGCGGCCATCTGCGCAGCCAGCCGCTTAATGCCATGCCGGAGCGGATTCTGGTGGACAGCGAGGTTATCGCCCGCAGCGAGGTACGCTATCTGCGGGCCGGGATCGTGGATGCGCTGGCCAAATGGTTTGAATTTGAGCCTTATCAGCGACAGACGCCGCACCAGCTGGCGCTGGATCTTAAAGTCGCAGCCGCCTGGCAGGCGGTGACGGTGCTGAAACGCTGGGGAGACACGGCGGTGGCCGATAACATCAGGCAGCAGGTCACCCCGGCGCTGGAGAAAGTGATTGAAGCCAACATTGTGCTGGCGGGGCTGGCTAACAGTATTCAGGATGAGATGGCAACCCCCGGTTTTGCCCATATCATCCACGATCGCCTGACTCACCAGCCAGAGCTGCATAACTGGCTGCATGGTGAAAAGGTCGGCTTCAGCTTGCTGGTACAATCCTGGATTGAACAGCAGGGTAAGCAGGTGGAGCCTGAACTGCTGGCGCTGCTGCGCCGTTTCCACTCTCCCCTGACGCTGCCTGCGGCGATTAACGCGGACAGGGTAAGAGAGATTGCGCAGCAGATCCATTTCCCCTCCGCCAGCCTGGCGCACCTTCCCTTTACGTTCGATCACCCTCTGCTGGAGCAGGCCTTGCTGGCGACATCTGCGTTTAAACAGTAAGTGCGGTCAGCGAATCGATCAGTGGCCGCCGCTTGCTAACCTACCAATAGTAACTTACCTTTAGTAGCTTAATGACTAATCAGGTAAGGTGACGACGATGCATGCATTAATAGTGACTTCCCATCCCAATCAGGACGCTCACACCCACCGCGTGGCGGACCAGCTGGCGCAGGGCATTATCGCGACAGGCCATCATACGGCTGAAAAGGCCGATCTGGCGGCAGAAGGGTTTGATCCAGGTTTTTCGCTCAGCGATCACAGACATTTCAACGGTCTGGCACCGACGCCGCCCGATGTGCTGGCAGAACAGCAGCGGCTGGATCGTGCCGATGCGCTGGTGCTGGTCTATCCGGTCTACTGGTGGTCATTTCCGGCACAGCTTAAAGGCTGGATAGACCGCGTCTTCATCGCGGGCTGGGCCTTTGATGAGCAGGATGGCCATATCGTAAAACGCCTCGGCCATCTTCCCGTGCATCTGGTTGCGATTGGCGCGGCTGACACCCGAACCTTTCTGCGGCGCGGCTATTTCGCCAGCATGCGGAATCAGATTGATCACGGCATCTTTGACTATTGCGGTGCGCCGGTGGTGACCAGTGAACTGTTGCTGAGCGGCGATGAAGGTTATCCTGAGTCACACTATCAGCTGGCGCATCAACTGGGCCAGCGTCTGTTCGCCCATCAGGAAAAACATGACCGTTGAAAAAACACCCCGTAAGCGTCTGTCACGCGAAGCACGACGCAGGCAGTTGTCAGACGTCGCGTGGCAGATAATGCAAACCGAAGGCAGCGAGGCACTGACGCTGGCCAGAGTCGGCGACGCGGCGGGGGTCAGTAAACCGGTGGTTTATGACCACTTCACCACCCGTCATGGATTGCTGGCGGCGTTGTATGACGATTTTGATCGTCGCCAGACCGAAAAGATGGAAGCGGCGATGAATGCCGCACCGATGGTGATGCAACAAAAAGCGGAAGTGCTTGCGGCCTGTTATGTGGATTGTGTGATGACGGAGGGGCGTGAGATTCCGGAGTTGCTGTCAGCGCTCAGCACCTCACCGGAACTGGCTGCCGTCAAACGCCACTATCAGCTCGACTTTATCGCCCGCTGTCAGCGCTGGTTTGTCCCTCTGGCAGGCAGCAGCGGTATTCCGGAAGCAGGCATGTGGGGCTTGCTGGGGGGCGCGGATGCCATCGCAGGTGCGGTGGCACGCGGCGATGTCAGCAAACGGGAAGGAGAACAGGCGATCACTGCCATGGTCGTGGCGCTGGTGGCAGGCAGCCGTGCGTCGGAATCGGATTAGCATAAAAAAGGCGGCCCGCAGGCCGCCGAATCCTTCAACCACAACAGGCGTTGTGTAAGTAGTGGCAACGTACAATGATGATCGTTTTAGCCTTTCACCCCGCCTGCGGTTAAACCGCTCACCAGCCAGCGCTGCGCCAGCAGGAAAACCAGGGTGATCGGAATCGCGGAGAGCACCGCCGCGGCGGCGAAATCGCCCCACAGATAGTTCTGCGGATTGAGGTACTGCTGCATTCCGACCGCCAGGGTGTAGCTGTTTACATCGCGCAGCAGCAGCGAGGCGACCGGCACTTCAGTCACCGCGGCGATAAACGCCAGAATAAACACCACCGCCAGAATCGGCACCGACAGCGGCAGCAGCACCAGCCGGAACGCCTGCCACGGCGTTGCGCCATCCAGCGCGGCGGCCTCTTCCAGTGACCCGTCGATAGTTTCGAAATAGCCTTTGATAGTCCAGACATGCAGCGCGATACCGCCCAGATAGGCGAATATCACCCCACCGTGGGTATTCAGCCCGATAAAAGGCAGATACTGACCGAGACGATCAAACAGGGCATAGAGCGCCACCAGCGACAGCACCGCCGGGAACATCTGGAAAATCAGCATTCCTTTTAGCAGGCTGGCACGGCCGGTAAAGCGCATACGGGCAAAGGCATAGGCGCAGGTGGTAGAGAGCGCCACGATGCCCAGCGCACTGATTGCCGCAATCTTGATCGAGTTCCATAACCAGAGCAGCACCGGGAAGGGCGGCGGTGTCACCCGGCCATCCGCATGTTCCACGCTGAAACCCAGCGCCAGACGCCAGTGCTCCCACGAGATCTGCTCCGGGATCAGGCTGCCGGTGGCGAAGTTCCCGGCACGCAGCGAAATCGCAATCACCATCAGCAGGGGAAAGAGAATCGCCGCGATAAATAACAGCAGCAGCAGATGCGTGGTGAACAGACGCAGCCGTTGCGATTTCGGTTGTACCATAGCCATAACAACTCCTCTGAGCCTGGTCCATCAGGCTATTTTATTTGTCAGTCTGAACCCGGGCAGTGCTCACAATCCTCACCTCCCAGGTTGCGGTTGTTCCACGCTCTTCGCGTCCGGACTGCCTGCAACCATGACGCCTGTCGGGCCAGGCGCTTAGTCGAATTTCATCCGCGAGGCTTTCAGGTTAATCACCGCCAGCGCACCCACCAGCAGGAAGATCAGCGTGGCGATAGCGGCGGCCAGCCCAAAGTCCTGCCCGCCGCCGCCTTCAAAGGCGATACGCCAGGTGTAGTTCACCAGCAAATCGGTGTAACCGGCTGGCGTGGTGGTGCCGAGGCGATCCGGCCCGCCGTTGGTGAGTAACTGCACCAGCACAAAGTTATTAAAGTTAAAGGCAAAGCTGGCGATCATCAGCGGCATCAGTGGTTTCAGCAGCAGCGGCAGAGTAATCAGGAAGAAGTTCTGCAGCGGTCCCGCACCATCCATCGCCGAGGCTTCATAGAGATCGTCCGGAATCGCCTTCAGCAGGCCCATGCAGAGGATCATCATGTACGGGTAGCCGAGCCAGGTATTGACGATAATCAGCATGGTGCGCGCCAGCGTCGGGTCGCTGAACCAGGCCGGCTTCACGCCAAACAGCGCGCTGAGCATCACGTTGATTTCACCAAAGCTCTGGTTGAACAACCCCTTGAAAATCAGGATCGAGATAAACGCCGGCACGGCATAGGGCAGAATCAGCATTACCCGATAGACCGCTTTGCCGCGCAACGCCTCCCACTGCACCAGACACGCCAGCACCATCCCCACCGCGACGGTCAGCACCACCGTGATCAGCGAGAAGAGTAGCGTCCAGCCAAATATCGCCAGGAACGGCTTCTGAATCCCTTCGTCAGTAAACACCCGCACGAAGTTTTTCCAGCCGGTATTCACGGTAAAGCCGGGACTCAGGGTTTCGTTCGCCCAACTGCCGTCGGCGTTAATCGCCTGATAGAAACCGGTCTGCGGATTAGCGCGATAGCGCGCGTTGCTCTGCTGATTGATCAGCTCATCCTGCGCACCCACCCGATAGAGCGGCTGGGTGCCGGAGAACTGGCGCAGTGAACTCATCCGCAACTGACGACCATCCGGCAGTTCCGCCCGGATCTGGCTCAGTGCCTGACGATGGGTCGTGATCGCTCTGAAGTTCGCCCGTTCACCTGAAGGTGCAGCAGCAGGGGCCATTTTCAGGGTCTGTTCAGCGCCAAACTGAAACGGCGGTGAAACATAGTTTTTGCCATCATTCAGCACCAGCTGCCAGCGCTCGCCGACCGGGAACAGAGAAAAACTGACTGCTTCACCCGACTGGAAGGTGCGGCCCAGCAAAACCTGCTGCGCCCGTTCAAAGGTGAGCTGGTTGCTGCTGCTGTAGTTGGTAAAGGCAATGGCAATCGTGCAGGCGAGAGGGAACAGTACAAACAGCGCCATTCCCGCCACGCCGGGATAGACATAACGCCACGCATAGGCGCGACGGTTAGCAAAAATCCACAGTCCGGTCGCACTGAGGATCAGCGTCAGCAGCGCAAACAGATATTCGCCCTGCGCGTACATCAGCACCAGCAGATAGCCGACCAGCAGACAGCAGATCCCGATGAGAACGCTTTTCAACAGCACACTGCGCGTTTTCGGTTTTCCTGACATGATGCGGTTTTCCTTAACGGTCACTCAAGCCGGGTTGCCCCGGCTGCAAGGGGAGAATTACTTCTTCAGACGGGCCTGAGCATCTTTCAGTGCGGCGTCGACGCTCTGACGACCGCCCAGCGCGTTCAGGGTAGCGGTGCGCATCGCATACCAGAATGCCGCCATCTGCGGGATATTCGGCATGATGTCACCCTGACGGGCATTGTTCATGGTGGCGGCGATACGCGAATCTTTTTCCAGCGTCTGCTGGAAAGATTTCAGCGCCACGGCACCCAGCGGCTTATCTTTGTTGACCGCATCCAGACCGGTGTCAGTCAGCAGATAATTCTCCAGGAACTCTTTCGCCAGCTCTTTGTTAGGACTGGCGGCGTTGATCCCGGCACTCAGCACGCCGACAAAGGCTTTCGACGGTTTACCGTTCAGGGTTGGCAATTCGGTGACGCCATAGTCGATGCCGCTCTTGTCGAGGTTGCCCCACGCCCACGGACCATTAATGGTCATGGCGGTTTCGCCTTTGTTAAAGGCGGCCTCAGCAATCGAATAATCGGTGTCCGCATTCAGGGTTTTGGCTTTAACCTGATCGACCAGGAACTGCATGCCCGCTTTAGCACCGGCGTTATCGACGCCGACATCCTTCACGTCATAATGTCCGTCGGTGAGCTTAAAGGCGTAAGCACCGCCTGCGGCCAGCAGCGGCCAGGTGAAGTAGGGTTCCTGCAGGTTAAACATGATGGCGCTTTTGCCTTTGGCGCGCAGTTGCTTGTCGAGACCGGCAATCTCTTCCCAGGTTTTTGGCGGGTTCGGCAGCAGCTTTTTGTTGTAGATCAGTGACAGCGACTCAACGGAGATCGGATAGCCAATCAGCTTGCCGTCAAAGCGCACCGCGTCCCAGGTGAACGGGAAAATCTTCTCGCGGAAGCTGGCATCCGGCGTGATCTCAGCCAGCAGGCCGGATTGCGCATAGCCGCCGAAACGGTCATGTGCCCAGAAGATAATATCCGGGCCATCGCCGGTCGCCGCGACCTGCGGATACTTCTCTTCCATTTTGTCAGGATGTTCGACCGTGACTTTGATGCCGGTCTCCTGCTCAAATTTCTTACCCACTTCGGCAAGGCCGTTGTAGCCCTTGTCACCATTGATCCAGATGACCAGTTTACCTTCCTCAATTTTTGCCATCGCGCTGGCCGAAAAGAGCACGGCAGAGAGGGCAGAAAGGGCCAGAATTCTTGCTCCGGTTTTCATCGTCATAAATCCATCCTGTTAGCGGAAGTGGTGAATGCTGTACCGGCATCATTGTGCTTATCCGCCACGGCTTCTCATCCTCCTCTGCTCTACGCCCCTCGGCCTGCCGCTGTGATCGCGCTGGCAAAAAGCCCCTCAAGCGGGCGCTTACGCGGCAAAAATTCCTGCGGGTCTGCGTTAGCGATCACAAAAAAGCGCGTCAGCGTGCGGGCCGCGGCGTCAGCCTGCGTTTCTCCTCCTCCCGCCTCCTCCCCCAGCGGATTGCAGTGCGGTGGAGGATGTTACCGTCAGTTTCCTCTCGCATAGTGAGCCCCGGAACTCGTCTGCCGCTGGGCAGACACGACTATGCAGCTAAGAGGGAAGGGATCATGGCGAGCGTTGTGTTACGCAATGTCACGAAAGCCTGGGGCGATACGGTGGTGTCGAAAGATATCGATCTCACTATTCGTGAAGGTGAATTTGTTGTTTTCGTCGGCCCATCAGGCTGTGGCAAATCGACGCTGCTGCGCATGATTGCCGGACTGGAGACCATCACCAGCGGCGAGCTCTTAATCGGCGACCGGCGCATGAATGAAGTGCCACCCGCCGAACGCGGCATCGGCATGGTGTTTCAGTCCTATGCGCTCTATCCCCATCTGTCGGTGGCGGAGAACATGTCTTTTGGCCTCAAACTGGCCGGGGTGAAAAAAGCGGAAATCCAGCAGCGGGTTAATCAGGTGGCGGAGATTCTGCAACTGGCGCATCTGCTCGATCGCCGGCCTAAAGCCCTCTCTGGCGGGCAGCGTCAGCGCGTGGCGATTGGCCGCACGCTGGTGGCGGAACCGCGCGTCTTCCTGCTGGATGAACCACTGTCGAACCTTGACGCCGCGCTGCGCGTTCAGATGCGCATTGAGATCTCCCGTCTGCATAAGCGCCTGAAGCGCACCATGATTTACGTGACCCACGATCAGATCGAAGCGATGACGCTGGCCGACAAAATCGTGGTGCTGGATGCCGGACGCATTGCGCAGGTCGGCAAGCCGCTTGAGCTCTACCACTATCCCGCCAACCGCTTTGTCGCCGGATTTATCGGCTCACCAAAAATGAATTTCCTGCCGGTCAAAGTGACCGCCACCGCCATCGATCAGGTTCAGGTGCGGCTGCCGAATCAGCAGCTGGTCTGGCTGCCGGTTGACAGCGCCGGTGTGCAGGTCGGCAGCAACATGTCACTGGGTATTCGCCCGGAACATCTGCTCTCCAGCGATATCGCCGACGTCACCCTGGAAGGGGAAGTGCAGGTGGTGGAACAGCTGGGGCATGAAACACAGATCCACATCGAGATTCCCGCTATCCGTCAGAACCTGGTTTACCGCCAGGAGGACGTCGTGCTGGTAAAAGAGGGCGCCATCCTCGGTATTGGCCTGCCGCCCGAGCGTTGTCACCTGTTCCGCGAGGACGGGAGCGCGTGCCGCAGGCTGTATCAGGAGCCGGGTGTATAGCCCTGCCAAAAACAATAAAAGCAATGACCTCAGGAGATAGAAAATGTTAACTCTGCGCAAACTTCCCATCGCCGTTGCCGTCGCGGTGGGAACCCTCTCCGCCCCGACGATGGCGGTTGATTTTACCGGTTACGCCCGTTCCGGCATTGGCTGGACCGGCAGCGGTGGTGAACAGCAATGTTTCCAGGCCACCGGTGCCCAAAGTAAATACCGTCTGGGCAACGAATGTGAAACCTACGCCGAACTGAAATTAGGCCAGGAAGTGTGGAAAGAGGGCGACAAAAGCTTCTATTTCGACACCAACGTGGCTTACTCCGTGGCACAGCAGAATGACTGGGAAGCCACATCGCCCGCCTTCCGTGAAGCCAACGTAAAAGGTAAAAACCTGATCGACGCGCTGCCAGGCTCTACCATCTGGGCCGGTAAGCGTTTCTATCAGCGTCATGACGTCCATATGATCGACTTCTACTACTGGGATATTTCCGGTCCGGGTGCCGGTCTGGAAGATGTCGATCTCGGCTTCGGTAAACTCTCTTTCGCCGCAACCCGTTCATCTGAAGCGGGCGGCTCTTACACCTTCTCCAGCGATCGTATCCGTGACTTCGCCACCAGTACTGCCAACGACGTGTTTGATGTGCGTCTGGCCGGTCTGGAAACCAACACCAACGGCGTGCTGGAGCTGGGTGTCGACTACGGTCGCGCTAATGCCCGTGACGACTACCGTCTGGAAGAGGGGGCTTCTAAAGATGGCTGGATGTTCACTGCTGAACATACCCAGAGCATGCTGAAGGGCTATAACAAATTCGTGCTGCAGTATGCCACCGATGCGCTGACCTCTCAGGGCAAAGGCGTGCCGCAGGGCACCAGCCTCAACAACAATGGTGACATGTATCGCATCCTCGACCACGGTGCGATCTCACTGGCCGAACGCTGGGATCTGATGTACGTCGCTATGTACCAGAACATCGATCTGGACAACAACCGCGGCACCGAGTGGTACACCGTGGGTGTGCGTCCGATGTACAAATGGACGCCGATTATGAGCACGTTGCTGGAACTGGGCTACGACAACGTCAAATCACAGCAGGCTAACGAGCGCAACGGCCAGTACAAAGTGACGCTGGCGCAGCAGTGGCAGGCGGGCGACAGCATCTGGTCACGTCCGGCTCTGCGTCTGTTCGCGACCTACGCCAAATGGGATGAAAAGTGGGGTTACAACAAAGATAACTCAGGCGATCTCACCACCTTCGCCTCTGCGGACACCAGCGGCAACGGCATCCTGACCAACAGCCGTGGTAAAGACGATGAAGTGACCTTCGGCGCGCAGATGGAAATCTGGTGGTAAGCCAGCACCTTTTCTGACAGGCGCGCCTGCGCCTGATGGATCTCTTTGGTCGCGGTGTGCCATTGCCTGGTTCACGCCGCGACCTGCAATAAGGTAGACATAATGAAAATGAAAAAACTGGCTGCACTCTGCCTGAGTGCGGCGTTACTGACAGGACACGCACTTCCCGCCCTGGCGGATGTCAATCTGGTGCCGCAGGATCTCTCGTCCGCACCGGTCGTGGCACCCGAGACACTGCAACGCCTGAGCTGGCAACCGCTGTCTGCTTCTCAGACACAGACCACAAAACTCGCTAACAGCGGACAGACGCTGAATGCGCCACACATTGCCGGTCCGGTCGCGGCCTACAGTCTGCCCGCCAATATCGGCGAACTGACGCTGACGCTGAGCAGTGAAGTGGCGAACGGTCAGGTTTTCGCGCCGAACGTGCTGGTGCTGGATGAAAACCTGCGTCCCGCGGCCTGGTTCCCCAGCCGCTACTTTACCTATCAGAAGCCGGGCGTGATGGCGGCAGATCGACTGGAAGGGGTGATGAAATTAACCCCGGCGCTGGGTCAGAAAAAAATCTACCTGCTGGTATTTACCACCGACAGCGATCTGACACAAACCACCACGCTGCTTGACCCGGCCAAGGCCTACGCCCAGGGCACCGGTCATGCGGTACCGGATATTCCCGATCCCGTCGCCCGCCACAGCCGGGAAGGGACAATCAAGCTGAAGATGCAGACCAGTTCCGGCTCATCCATTCTGGTCGGGCCGCTGTTTGGTTCATCCGGCCCGAGCGCGGTGACCGTCGGCAATACCGCACCTGCGGCAGCGTACAGCGCAGCACCGGCGCCTGCACCCGCCGCAGCGCCCGCGCCAAAAGCCCGTGCGGAACCGATCATGAGCGACACCGAGAGTTACTTTAACCAGAAGATCACACAGGCGGTGAACAGCGGCAATATCGATAAGGCGCTGAAACTGCTGGATGAAGCCGAGCGGCTGGGTTCCACCTCTGCACGGCAGACCTTTATCAGTAGTGTTAAAGGCAAGGGGTGAAGCTGCCCCGACAATACTGATGTTGTTCCATCTGGTGCGCTGCGGCGCACCTTTTTTTGTTGCAGAGATCCTGATTGCATGATTTTTTTGCGTGGTTTTACGCATTGCGTAAGTCATGCTGTGGGCAATAGCGTTTGATGAATATAGGCTAACTAAGCTGTTTCAGGGATGACTTTTCTGGAGGCTATATGCGAAGTTACACGACAACACAGGCCCGAAAATATCTTGCTGAAATCATGGATATCGTGAGGGCGGGTGAGCCTGTGATTATCACCCGCCGGGGCGGCTCTGCTGCTGTGCTTATCAGTCGCGAAGAGTTTGATGTCTGGCAGGAAATAAAACAGGGTGCCAATTTTTCAGTCGATACGGAAAAGCGTAATCAGAAACTTTTAATGAAGACTTAGTAACAAAACATTCGCTCTTATCGCGATCAATGCATTTGCATTGCCAATGCACTTGCATTACTGTTGCGCTATCTTGTTTTTTTCTAGTGAGAATCCGCAATGGGAACTCTGACTCATGCAAACATCTCTCTGCGTGCTTCATCAAAACTGACAGCGCGCAGCCAGACCACTATCCCTGCCGCAGTTCGTGATGCGATGAATCTGCAGCCTGGTGAGAATATCGAATACGCTGTTCTGCCGGGCGGCAAAGTCCTTATTACCCGTCAGGAAACGGTGACTGATGATGATCCAGTGATGGCGAGCTTTCTGAGTTTTCTTGCTGCTGACATACGCAACACACCTGCAAATATTAAAACGCTGGATCGAGGATTATTAACTCGCATTACATCGTTGACCGAAGGTATGGACGTTGATTTGGATGCTCCACTCATGGACGATGAGTAATTAAGTATGGAAGACAGCACGGTTATAAATGGATGGCACGTTTATGTTCATCCCTGTTTTGAATCGCAGCTGATTGCGCTGACCAATGAAGTGGAGTTACTCAGGGCTAAATATCCTGAAAGTTACCAGCGAAAAGCGACGACTAAGCTTTTAGCCGCTGTGTTTAAAGTTATCAATAGTGAGATTTGCGCCGATCCACATCAGGCAAAGTTTCACCAGGGCGATACGCTGGGAGAACAAAATAAGCATTGGTTCCGTGCAAAGTTTTTGATGCAGTATCGTTTGTTCTTTAGATTCAGCGAGCAACATAAAACCATCATCCTTGCATGGATGAATGACGCTGAGACCAAACGTGCTTATGGCAGTAAGCGTGACGCCTATAAAGTATTTTCAGGAATGTTGCATAACGGCTATCCACCTGACGACTGGGCATTGCTGTTAAAGCAATCTCAGGATTGGGCGAAGATAAATTCTTAAGTTCATTAAATCCTGAACAGAATCCGGTGTGCTTTTTTCAGACGCTCGTGCTCAGGGTGATCTTATCACTGTTGAGAGGCGCTGATTACAGTAGCAGAGTGCGAGCCGTTGCCGGCCCGCACGCTGTAATAACTGAAAATTATGTAAAACAGGCTGCGTCAGACACGAGTCTGAGTCGCGTGTTAACCTTCAGTCGCGCAGTAGTCGCTTCCGGCGTGCCGTCAGATCACGCAGCAGCGTGTCAGTGGCAGGATCGCTGAACAGCGTTTCCAGCGTGGCGCTGAGCTTGCGTCGCCAGTTCGGATATTCATCGCTGGTGCCCGGAATATTGACCGGCGCCGCCATATCCAGCCAGTCCTCCGGTTGCAGTCCCAGCAGGGCGCTGTGACTGTCAGCCAGATAGCGCTGCATCGCCCGGTTTAATGCCTTGCTCATGCCGGTGCGACGTGCATCGCGTCCGGCACGTTTCGGCAGGGCACCAACGCGATGCAGACTCTGCAGCAGCGCCTGCTTCGCCCGCAGCCGATCCTGATACAGCCCGGCCAGCACCACCTTGTCGGGATAGAGGCCGAGTTGTGCGCCGGTGGTCAAATCATCGCTCTGCCACCAGCCACGCAGCGTCGGAAGATCGTGAGTGGTCGCGACCGCCATTGCCTGTCGTGGCCATTCTGCGGGCGGACGAAAACTGTGGGCTGACTCCTGCTCAAAATAGAGCACCTTATAGGAGTAGACCCCGCCATCACGCAGCTTATCGACAATCGCTTCCGGCACCGTACCGAGATCTTCGCCAATTACCATGCAGCGATGACGCTGACTTTCCAGCGCCAGAATCGCCAGCAGATCGTCGATGGGATAGTGCACGTAGGCACCGTGCATCGCGCTATCACCGGCCGGAATCCACCACAGCCGCATTAGCGCCATCACATGGTCAATGCGCAGTGCGCCGCAGTGGCGCATGTTGGCGCGCAGCAGGGCGATCCATGGCTCCCAGGCGCGCTGACGCATCACCTGCGGATCCATGGGCGGCAATCCCCAGTCCTGGCCGCGCGGGCCGAGAATATCGGGCGGCGCACCGATGCTGGCATCCATGCAGTAGAGATCGCGCTCGCTCCAGGTCTCTGCACCACCCTGCGCAACACCCACCGCCAGATCGCGGTAAAGTCCAATCGGCATCTGCTGCTGCTGGCAGATGTCCCAGCAGTCGGCAAACTGCTTCGCGGCCAGCCACTGCAGCCAGAGCCAGAAGCGCACCTGATCGGCGTGCTGTTGCAGGAAGGCCTGCACGGCCGGACTGCCGGGATCCTGCAACGCCTCCGGCCACACCGGCCAGCCCCAGCGATCACTATCCTGTACAATCTGATCGGTGTGCAGCGCGTCAAACAGCGCCTGATGCTGAAGACTCTCGCCTCCTTCACGTATAAATCCATTAAACGCCTGCACCTCGGGATCGCTGGCGTCACGCTGAGTAAACTGCGGCCACGCCAGCCTCAGCGCGTCCATTTTCAGCCGGGTCACCGCCGCATAATCCACCCATTCTGCTACGCGAGCCTGTTCCAGCGCCTGTTCTGTTTCCGGACGTTGCCACCAGGCCTGAGCGGCAGCGCTCTGCCGGAAGTCAGCGACTGCGCCCACATCGATGTAGAGCACATTAAGCCAGCGCCGGGACGAGGGGCTGTAAGGGCTGGCACTCTCCGGGCTGGAGGGAAACAGCGCATGGATAGGGTTAAGACCGATAAACGCGCCGCCGCGTGCAGCGACCTCCGGCAGCATCCGGCGCAGATCGCCAAAGTCGCCGATTCCCCAGTTCTCCGCCGAGCGCAGGGTATAGAGCTGCACGCAGGCGCCCCATAATGACTCACCTGCCAGCAGGGCCGGGGGTTCATAACAGCGGGCCGGGGCAATTATTATCCGGCACGACCACTGCTGCGCACCCTGTTGCAGCGTCAGCTCATGATAGCCTTCAGGCAGCGGCGGCAGATGCAGCGGCTGAGAGGGCTGGCAGCGACCTGAGCTGATTTCACCCGCTTCACTGGTGAGATGCCAGTGGGCATTGTCAGCGAGCTGTGGCGACAGGCTCAGCAGATCGCCGCTGCGAAAAATCACCACCGGTGGCAGTGGCGTGCTCAGCGGATGGGAAGGCTGCATCACCGCCAGCAAACGCTGGCGGGTCAGGGTCGGGATCGCCTGTGGCTTGCCGTGAGCATTGATATACTCAGCGGCGATGCCCGCCCTGGAGAAATCGTCCATAACCGGATCTGTTTTCATGGCGTTCCTTAGCGTTTCGCTTGCCAGATGCGCTGCTGGTAATCGCGGATAGCGCGATCGGAGCTGAACATGCCACAGCGTGCGGTATTGAGGATGGTGGCACGTGTCCAGGCCTCCTGATCGCTCCACAGCGCTTCTACCTGCGCCTGTGCGTCAAGGTAGGGCTGGAAGTCAGCCAGTACCAGATAGGGATCACCGCCTTCCGGGCCGAGACTCTGCAACATCGCATCAAAGGCGTGGCAGTCGCCCTGGCTGAAGGTGCCATCTTCCAGCGCCAGTAAGACCTGATTGAGCTGCGGATCTTTCTTGCGCCACTGCGCCGGGGCATAACCGTCTGCTTTTAACGCCACCACCTGTTCCACGGTATGCCCGAAGATAAAGATGTTCTCGCTGCCAACCTGCTCAGCGATCTCGACGTTCGCTCCATCCAGTGTGCCGATGGTCAGTGCGCCATTCAGCGCCAGTTTCATATTTCCGGTGCCGGACGCTTCTTTACCGGCGGTGGAGATCTGCTCAGAAAGGTCGGCGGCGGGAATCAGCCGCTCGGCGACGGAGACGTTGTAATCGGGAATAAACACGACTTTCAGACGGTCACCGATGCGGGGATCCTGATTGATCACCTCGGCCACTTTGTTGATGGCATAGATGATGTTTTTCGCCAGTGCATAGCCGGGCGCGGCTTTGGCACCAAACAGCACCACGCGCGGCGTCCGGTTAGCCTGCGGATCGGTGACCAGCGTCTGCCACAGCGCAATGATGTGCAGCAGGCTCAGATGCTGGCGTTTGTACTCATGCAGTCGTTTGATCTGTACGTCAAACAGCGCAGTGGGGTTAATCTCAATGCCGGTCCGCTGTTTCACCCAGTGCGCCAGCGCGACTTTGTTCTGCTGCTTGATGGCGCGATATTCCGCGCAGAAGGCGGCGTCATCCGCAAAGGCTTCCAGCCCCTGCAAGGCATCGAGATCGTTCAGCCAGGGTTTTTGCAATGTCCGGGTGATCAGGGCACTCAGCGCCGGGTTGCACTGATTGATCCAGCGGCGCGGCGTAATGCCGTTGGTCACGTTGTGAAATTTCTCTGGCCACATCTGGTGATATTCCGGGAAGAGATCCTGCACCACCAGTTTCGAGTGCAGCGCCGCCACACCGTTGACCGCGAACCCGCTGGTCACGCAGAGGTTCGCCATCCGCAGCTGGTTATTATGCACCAGCGCCAGTCTGGCCCACTTCGCTTCATCGTCCGGCCAGCGCGCGGTGACAGCCGTTTTTAGCTGCGCGTTCAGGGTATTGATGATCATCATATGGCGCGGCAGCAGGCTGCGCACCAGACGCACATCCCAGCACTCCAGCGCTTCCGGCATCAGGGTGTGATTGGTATAGGCAAAAGTGTGCTGTGTGATCTGCCAGGCGCGATCCCAGCTCAGCTGATGCTCATCCAGCAGCAGACGCATCAGCTCCGGGATGGCCAGCGTCGGATGGGTGTCATTAAGCTGGATCACTTCATGATCGGCCAGGGTTTCGATGCTGCGGCCGGCCCGATGATGGCGACGCAGAATGTCAGCCAGCGCGCAGGCGCACTGAAAATATTGCTGCATCAGACGCAGTTTTTTACCGTTCTGATGATTGTCATTGGGGTAGAGCACTTTAGTCAGTTTTTCAGCATCAATACCCTGTTGTTCCGCGCGCAGAAAGTCGCCGTCGTTAAAGCGACTGAGGTTAAACGGCTGGGCATGTTTCGCCTGCCATAGACGCAGTGGCTGGCTGATACCATTCTGATAACCCACCACCGGCAGATCCCAGGCTTCACCGAGCAGTTCAAACGCCGGTTGCCACTGTGGCTGACCCGCAACCGTCACCACTTTACCGCCCAGCCCGACCCGCACGTTAAGCGCGGCGTTGTGGTTAAACCACGGATAGCGGTCGCGCTGCCAGTCATCCGGGCCTTCAATCTGCGCGCCCTGTTCGAAGCGCTGGCGGAACAGACCGTACTGATAGTTCAAACCGTAGCCCGTAGCGGGCTGACCCACATTCGCCATGGAATCCAGGAAACAGGCAGCAAGACGACCCAGGCCGCCATTACCCAGCGCCGGATCTGTTTCGGTTTCCAGCACGTCAGTGAGTGAGATATCCCAGGCGGCCAGGGCCTCGTTGACCGCGTCATACCAGCCCAGGTTCAGCAGGTTGTTGCCGGTCAGGCGACCGATCAAAAACTCCATCGACAGATAGTTAACATGGCGCAGTTCTGTCGGGGCCGGGGGAGCAGGCTGTGCGGCCAGCATATCGGCCAGCGCACCGCTGAGTGCCTGCCACCACTGTGTCGTAGTCATCTCCTGCGCATCGCGCAGGCCAAAACGCTGCCACTGACGGGTCAGGGCAGCATTGAACTGAATCGGGTTGAAATCGGGCTGTGTCATGGTTGATGTCCTGTAAAAACGGAAAATGGATCAATGTGGCGACAGTCTGCCCGCGCGGAAACCCTCGCTCATCCTCCTGCAAAGAATTAGCGGAGGAGGATGGGGAGGGTGGAGAGGATGAGGCTAATCCGAAATCGTTGAAGGAGTGTGATTGCGCACGCTTTTGTAAAGTTTAATTAATGGGTTTGCTTGCATTCATCTGACGAAATGCTGAACCTGTGTAAGGAATAATTACGAAGCGTAAAATAATGATGCGCTCGACAAATGGAGAAACGCGCGCCCATGTTAATACCCGC